>Ga0206118_100027_pt1 | contig 383274 bp, 312 predicted proteins | sample 3A20Ametagenome_FD_177999 | JGI IMG/M metagenome (GOLD analysis project Ga0206118, IMG submission 177999) | Enriched microbial communities from leaf-cutter ant dump, University of Wisconsin, Madison, United States - 3A20A | ecosystem: Environmental > Terrestrial > Nest > Insects nest > Nest... | reverse complement strand
GCAGCGTGACGGGGGAGATAAGCCTGCTGCACGGGCTTACTGGCGCGGCTGCAGCGTGACGGGGGAGATAAGCCCGCCGTACGGGCTTACTGGGCGCGTCTGCAGCGTGACGGGGGAGATAAGCCCGCCGTACGGGCTTACTGGGCGCGTCTGTGGCGTGACGGGGGAGATAAGCCCGCCGTACGGGCTTACTGGGCGCGTCTGTGGCGCGGCAGGTTCAAAAAAATCCGTGAACCCAATGGGCCCACGGACTTTCTGTCTTTATTTAACGATCTGAACGCTGCCATCGGACGACACCGTTACGGTGCCGGATGCCGACTCGATGTCGCGAATCGCCCAATGCTTCGCCGGAACGTCCGGCCAAGAGGACTTCGAGACGTCAGGCGTCGGTCTCGCGAGCAGTTGATTCAGAACCCGCACCGCTTCCGCGCGGGTCAAGGTGCTATCCGGACGGAACGTTCCATCCGGATAGCCTTGCAGAATGCCGGCTTGCAGCGCTTGACCGATCGCACTTGCCGCCCAATGTCCCCGCACGTCTTCCGGAACATCGGTCAGAGCTTGGCCCGTCGTTCCCGACGGAAGCAGTCGAGCTACGATGCTGGCCATCTCTGCACGGGTAACGGCGGCTTCCGGACGGAAGCGGCCTTGGGTGTCACCGCGCATTAGACCCGCAAGCTGCATTGCGGCAATCGCCTCCGCAGCCCAATGCTGGGCCGCCACGTCTTGGTAATCCGCTGCCTGTCCGACCGCAGAAGAATCTGCGCTCTTCAAGCCAAGACGATGCAGGATCGTTGCGAATTCCGCACGCTTGATCGATTGCGACGGACGGAAGGTGCCGTCCGGGTAACCGGACAGGTACGGCTTCAGCGTTGCCTCTTCCGCTGCGCCGCTATCGCCTAACCGCACGATCGTGAATGTGCTGAACTTGTCGACTTCGAAGGCAATGCCGGCCTGGCCGCTCTCAAAGCGGATTTCTCCTCGAGCCAGCTTCTTCTCTCCGTCGCTATGCTCGATGTATACCGCCAGCCCCGACAGCATCCGTCTTGCCGCCGCTTCGTCGGTCGGCAGCTTCATGCCGTCGAGCCGCAGCAGCAGTTCCGTCTTGTAGCCGGAGAAGTTGGTTTCGATCTTGACCGGTCGACCGATGATCGAGACCGGTTGGCCATCCGCCGCCTGCTGAACCAATTCCGCTTTCAGCACCCGATCGTCCACCGCTTTCCGCTCGCCGGCCGCAACGATCGGCACAATTCGGAAGTAGGCGTCCGTGCCCTTCTGGCCAAGCTGCTTCAACGAATCGGCCCGCAGTTCGATAATGCCTTCGGGAAGCTCGATCTGCAGCGACAAGCCGCTGTCCGCGAGAAGAGTCAGCGCTTGAGCACTCAAGTTCACCATGCGCTCATCGGCAGGATCGTCCGGCAAGTCGGTCACTTGAATGCGCGCAACGGTCGTATGGCCCTGCTTCGCCTTGGCTGCAACGTCTTTTGCCATATTCGCGTCCAGCTTCACTGTATCGATGACGCTGCCGTCCGGCGCAGACGTCCGAACGATCGGAATTTCCACGATCCAGTCTCCCGTACCGCCGGTCACCTTCGATTGACGGACAGCCTCCGTCGGCATCGGTGTCGGCGACGACGAAGAGGACCCCGAGCTTACGCGCGTTACATTGACGGAATAGGTTTGTGAGGCCATACGGTCCGCGGACTCCACATTTACGATAATCGTGTTTTCTCCGACCGCGATAGAAGGCGTAAACGTGCCGCCGCCTTGTTGAGTGACATCTTGCACCGTTACCGATACATTCGGATCGCTCGTCGTCGCAACGATGTTTACCTTCGAATTCTGAGTTTGGGATACCGTATCATACTTAAATTTGTATGGCGCAAACTCGCCGTCCAGTTTGGGCGTCGCCTCCAGGCTGGCAAGCGTTGGCGACTGTCCAGGCACTGTCTGGCGGCGCAACGCAGCAACCGTATAGGTGAGCGACGTTACGCCATCTTGCGCGATCACTTCAATCGCAATGGTTTGCATATCTTTCGTAAACGGCAGAGATAGCATTGCGCTTGTTACCGCCTGACCATTAATGCGAAGGGTTGCATCAGCCTGTTCGGTGATAGGCAGAAGCTTAAACTCATCCGTCGCATCAGGCACAAACACCTTATAGTTGCTCGTTTGAGGGCTGAAGTCCGCTAACAGCTCCGCCCCTTCTGTCGCAATCCCCAAGTTTTGCAATCGCGCATTGTCGCTTGGCTCGCGTATAACAACGAGGGTGTACTCTCGCTCGGTCACGCCATCCGGCGCGGTAACGATAATCGGAATCCGGTTCTCGCCAACGATTAGCTGGATCGGCGCAGACGCTTGTCCGCCCTCAACCGTCTGACCGTTCACCCGAATGACAGAGCCGATCTGCGCTGCGCCGGGAGTTACCGTCACACTATCCACGACGTTGCCTGCATGGACGGTATAGCTTGTCTCCGCACCTGTGAAGTTTGGCCCCGGAACCCCTGATCCGGTCTGCGCATCGTTAAGCGTTAACGCGCTTAGCGCCGCTTCGCTGGAGCCGGTTCCATTCAGCTTCAGCGAATAGAGCTTGTCTCCCGCGCTGACGGAATGTACTTTAATCGATACCGTTGTCTCTCCGGAAGCAGGCAATGCTACGTCCATATATCCGCTGACCGGAAGCGTCGTATCATTAATCGTCACTGCAGCAGCAGCATCCATCGGCACGGCATATACGCGAACGGTGTCCGCGTAGGCTGCCGCTTCATACTCGGTTTGACCGAATTGGTAGGGTGCAGCCATCCGTGCATTGCCTACGGTCAGTGATGCAAGATCGCCAGGCGTTGCCGGAATCGGCCCAGGTACACCCCGCATAACTTCAAACTTGTACACAGTTTCGTTGCCCGCCATATCCGCAGCGGTCATCACAAATGCTGCAGTTTCTACGGAATCTCCCCACTCTATTGGAGCGTAATAACTGAATTGGCCGTTATCGTCCACAGGCACGGTAATGCCGTTCACAACAAGCGTTGCTCCTGCATCGGTTTGACCGGTCATATATACATTGCTGTCTTCCGTGACCTTTCCATTAAGCGAAATCGGCTCGTCTTGCGCATCCAAGCCTCCGGAAGCGATCAGCAGCGGCGCCGTCCGATCAATCACCAGCTTGAGGTAGGCCATACTGCGGTCGCCGCGCTCATTGACGGCTTCAATCCGCATGCTGTATACCCGTTCCCGCAACTCATCCACGCCAAGTAACGCCTGCAAGTCAAACATTGCCGTTCCATCCGCCGCTACTTGCTCGCTTGCAAGCCGCTTCCCATCGACAAACAGAGTAAGCGCAGCGGACTGATCCGACCCGATCTGTAAGGAAGCTTGCTCAGCCGCAGTAAACAACGCCTGCTCCTCGCTGCCGTAATAAGCCATATAAGACTTCTCCACAACAGCTTTCCCACCCGTTGTGTCCACGGTTACGGTCAACGTCGCCGGCTCCGGAACAGGCAGCGCCGTCTGCACGCTCTCTGACAGCGGGCTGAGCACGACACGACCTTGCGCATGTCCGATTGCCGAGACCGCAATATCGTAAGTCGCGCCGACAGTTAAACCGGTAATCACCACATTTTGCATATTCCCCGCTTGCGGCTCGACGTCCATCACCGGAGCCATAGCAGAAGCCCCGCCTGTCTCGCTAACCCAAATGCGATAAGCGGACACCTCCCCGGCGACAGACGCAAACTGCAACGTAATCTCTTCATTGCCCGTCGCCACCACATTCGGCTGCTCAGGCGATTGGAGCGTAACGGGAGCAGTCACTTCCACGATCCCCTGCGCCATTGTCAACAGCGGCTTTCCATCCGTGCTTTCGCCTAAGACACTCAGATGATAAGTGCCGGGCAGCAGATCTCCCGGAAGATCGATCGCCTGATTTCCGGAAGCCGGCAGACCGCTTCGGATCACTTCTCCAATCGGTTGATCCGCGCTGTCTGTCAGCATCAGAGTCACTTGCGTATCGAACGCCGCATTTTCCGTGGACCATGCAGCTTGAATCCGATTGCTTGAGCCGGCGACGTTCGATACCGAAGCGGTTATCGCCGGGAGCGGAATTAATTTCTGGATTTGCAGATCAACCGCTTTCGCGGTTTGAATCGTCCACTTGCCTGCCGGGGCATTGAGCAGCGATACGTAAAGCGTATCTTGGCCGTCATTAACCGGATTCGACGTCACGATCTGCGGCGAATCTCCGCCTGAATCCGAGCTTAGTACACGGTCAGCCGCCGGCTGCAGATAAGCGTTGCCGTCAGGCTCAGCAAAGTTCAGCGTATACGGCTCGCCGTTAGGCGCGATCAGAACCGTATTCTCATTGCCGCCGCTCACCGTCAGCATATAATCCCCTTGCTCTTCCAGCATAAAATATTGGCTGACAAGCCCTTCAATCGTCAACGGTTTGATCGACAAGAACTGCTTGGATGCCTTGTAAGCAACTACATTCGTAAAGCTGTCGCTTACGACCTTCCACTGTCCTTTCAGATCAACGCCGTCCAGCCAAATCGTCTGTTTCTGCCGGGACTCGTCGTACAGCACATTCATCCCCGGCAAACCGGGGTCGGATTGCAACGCATGCAGATTGCCGTTAGGCGTATACAGCTTCGTCTGCGCATTCGCCCCGTAAATTTCCACTATCGCTTGGCCATGTTCGGTCTGATTCAGTTCGAATACCGTCGGATAAGCTTGGCTTTGCGCCCACTGCGCAACATCGTCCATCCCGGTCGCAGGCGGCGCGTTGCTCAATATTGCGGACGGGCTTGTACCTGCGCTGATCATCCATGTGCCCGCCTGAGCCGCGTCTAACAGGACGTATGTCGTTCCGTCCGCAGCGCGGAACGCGTTCCAATTCGGCTCGTCCTGTACCTTTTGCAGACTGTATGGCCGCCCGTCCGGCTTGTATACAATCGCATCGCCTTGTGCTTTACCGATTTTCAGAACATAGCTGCCCGGCTTTTCCACCGTGAACGAGGTCACGGAGCGCTCCGGCGCTTCCGCCCAAAGCTTGCCGAGTTCATCCAGCTTCAGCGTTTTGTTAGCGAACTGCAGCTCATTCACGCGGATCTCACTGCTGCCGACTGTCGTCAAATTCCATTTCCCTGCATACAACGCTGCGCGCATGTAGGTCGTATCTCCGTCCGCATCATAAGTCGTTTCCGCTTGTACGGCCTGCTCCTTCGTTGAGCCCGCAGCCGTCGCTTTCAGTTCAGCGGCTCGTTGATCTCCGGTTAAAACAATCAGCGCGGTATAAGAATGATCTACCGACAAAGAAGCGAACAGCTTGCCGGCCGAAGCTTTCGTCTCCGTCACAACAAACGGCGTCTGATCCAGCGTGGTCAACTGTCCATTCACCATACGCGCTTGCGCATCGGTATGCACCGGTTTCTCCGGTTGGATGGACGCGCTGATCGGCGTCAAATCAAAGGCGCGCGGAAGCGGAGCTGCTGACAAAATACGCACCGGATTGTCTTTGCTCGACTTCGAAAATCCGAGCACGCCGGTCACGATGTCGAGCCACGGCGCCGTTGCATCGAATATGCTGGAAATACCGCCTCCAACCGCACTCCTAAGACTCCACGTAGGCCATGTAGGCTTCGGCGGCTCCGCCTCCACATCAAATGACATCGTATTGTCCTTTACCGAGTACCATAAGCTCGCGCCTATGCCATTGTGCTTAAACGTACCGTACAAACCGTCTTTACTCACATTCAAGATAACGTCTTTAACCGTCGCTCCGCCGATACGCGGAACCCCTGCCGGAACACGAACGGTTGCGGTAATCGAACCTTTAAATCCCGCCTGATTAGCCATGCTGATCGGGCCTTTTATTTTGTTATCCAGATTGAAATTGCCCTTCACGACATAACCCGGGTAGGAAAAACCTTTAATAGCTGCCGCTTTAGCATCGGTGACAGCTTGCATGGTCATATTCGACACGGGCAGCCAATAGTAGTTGGCAGTTCCGTTATTCGTGGTTAAACCGTAGGAAAACAGGTTGGCATTAAATTCGCCGTTGTTGAAATGATAGTTGGCATTGCCCTTCTGCAGCTGCGAAGAACTCGTATCGTTCATCGAACCGGTAACGCGCAGCGTCTGGGGAATCTGCGTTTTGTTCGCCAGATTGTCCACACTGCCGGATAGAGAATTGATCTTTAACCCTGTCGTTCCAAGTCTCTCCGACGTCCATGTATTGTATTGGATACTGTCGAGACGTCCCTGCTTGGTCAACGTATACAGGTTAAAACGGAGGTTCGTCCCCGGCAACGTGCCCATTTCCTCAAATCTGACATACGGAACGCTGGCAAAGCTGTTCACAGCAACCTTAAAACCGTTCACATCGAACGGGCCTACTTCAAGACCGGTATCTACAGCAAAGCTCTTGAACAATCCAAACCGGCCATTCCCAAATATCAGTTCATCCGTCGTTACCCATTCATCGATCTCTTTATCCCCTAGCGGCAAAACGAGGTGAAGCTCCGCATTTAAACGAAAGCCGGATGTTATAAAAGTAAGCAGGTTCGCCTTGACGGGAATGTCCAGATTCAAATAATCTTCCGCTTCCGCAGCGTTCAAGGCGATCGTAAAATTGTCCGAAGAAATGGTGAACGGTCCCTCATACAGCGTATAGGAGACGGCCCCCAGCGCATGATTGCTATTGACGTATAAGCGACCGTCGCCGCTGATCGTCGTTGTGGCGCCGCTCTTGTCCACCACAAGGCCAGCGCCCTTGAACAGCAACGAGTCATTGATGACGACCGGCTCGGACGCATCGCTCAGCACATACACATTCGGGACTGACGGGTCCTCGGTGAATATGCCTTTAAGTTTAAGATGGTTGGCCTCATTGCCGCCGGATGTGCTGGCGACTTCGATGCTGGCGAAGTTGCGCGGCTTGTAAAAGTTCGATGCAGTGAGCAGAAGCCCGTCGTCGAATACCCGATCATCGAAGAAATCATGCTCCAGGTGTACATCATATTGCCCCAGCGGCAGATCGTCTTCCCAAGTCAGCTCCAGTTTGCGGTCGTCAATGATATGATAAGCGAGCGGATATTGCGTGCCGTCGGAACCCTCCAAGAAATAATGAATGTTGCCGGGCGGTTTGCTCAGCAAATTGCTAATCCCCGTTCCTACGGCAACCAGCCGCTTCTTGTCCTTCTCATGGAGCACCGCCGCGCCGACACGGTCGAATTGGAGATCCGCCGGTTGTACATTCTGATCGGTCATGGTAAATCGCTTAATCTCCGTATAGCTCTTACCTAATTCATTCACTGCGTAACCGCGAACCTCGTATTGCTGCATCCACTCCAGCCCCGTTAACTGTACCGTGAAGGAGCCTGGGGCGGGGGCAGAGCCTGTATAAGGAACATCCGTCCATGGACCATCGCCCGTTTCCGAGTAGACGCGGTATTCGATCCCACGCGCGAGAATGTTTTTCGTTCCATCGTCATACACACTGGTCACTACGCTGACCACATCATTCGCGTGATCATTCTCATCAATCGTAACGACCGGGTTCGCTGCAAGCTTGACGCCCGGCGCCGACGGCTCCGGCACGCCGAACAGCCATGTTTCATTTATTTTGCCTGCGGGAATGGTATAGGTTGGGTAATAATCATCATAATACTCATAAACCTTTACAACATCCCGATGACCGCCGAAATAGACCAGATTTTTGCCATCGAAAGCCATGTTCGCATAGCTGATTGGAAAAGGTACCAGTGGATTGTCGACCGTTTGAACAGCAAACTCTCTTCCATCTGATTTTCTCCAATTATTAATATATATGGATTGTTTGGAATACCAACTCGAAATATATTCCCATTCTTCTCCTCCTGCCCAACCATCTACAGCTTCCGCAGTCATGCCTACATCATTAGGCAATTTCAATTCAGGAATTACACTCAGATTAGACATGACCATATAGCTGGTTACTCCGCCAACATTTACAGCTCGCTGCCCGTCATAAGCCATTGCATTGCCCCAGCGACCGTAAACCTTCTGATTAAAGTCTTCAACTACCGGTCCTGCTATCGAACTCCATGATTGCGCAACGCGATCCCACATCCACAACGAGGTAGAACCCTGCTCAAACGTAACCAACTTTGTTGTATTGCCATCTGTACTCGTATAGGTGCCCGTCTTAGGCCCCTCATTCCCGCCAAACAGCAGCGCTTTGTCGCCGTTATAAACCATCTGCCCGCTATGCAGAGCAGGAGGCAAAACGGTCGGATGCGCTTCCGTCCAGCCCGCTCCGTCCCATAGCCACATATCGCCCAGCGGTATCTTCGCATCACTTTCGCTAAGCTCGTACCCGCCGAACAGAACCAGATTTTCGCCGTCAAAGGCCATCTGAGCGCCGCCTCGGGCAGACGGGGAGTCGGCAAGTCCCGTCACCGGCTCCCACCTGGCATTGAGCCCGTCCCAAAACCAGGTGTCGCCCAGCACGCCGGACTGGCCTTCGCCTCCGAATAGAAGGACTTTGCCGCTGTTCGGGTCATAAGCCATAGCCGCCGACTTGCGCTTGTCGGGAGAGAGCGTGAGATGCAGCATATCCTCCCAGGTTTGCTGCTGACCGTCCCAGATCCAGGTATCGTCCAGCAGCAGTGAGTTATTGTCTTCTCCTCCGAACAAAACCACATTTTCAGCCGCTTCGTCATGAACCATCGAAGCAGCTTGTCTGGCCTCCGGAGGGAGATTAACATGAACTTGCTTCCATTTATAATCCGTAAGAGCTGCGGCGGGGGCATAAGTACTCTGTTGTACGGTAATCTCCCCGTTATCCGTTCCCGCAGCCTGAACCACATTTAACCCGCCAAAGACAGGCAGGCACTGCAACAACAATGCAACAATCAACAACTTGGCTAGCCCGACATTTCGACGAGTCTGTGAGAACACACGAAACACCCTCTTCACGTGGATATATGAGTTGAGAGAACTATGCATCTCCCTAATCGATAGAATTCGACTCGATTCTACACCTCTACGATAAACGAATAATAAACACAAGGCTGATTCGGCAGCCTATCCGCATCCAACGATTCGAATCCGCTCGAAAAATCTGCTATGATCAGAAAGGAATGCATGAGGCGCTCGATCGATGAAATGAAAGGAACTCAAGATGAAGCTCAAAAGAACATTTGCAATTTTAACTTCGCTGCTGATCGTTGGAGCGTTGACGCTCGGCCTGCTGACGGTCCGCTGGTATAATTCGTATTTTCCGTCGCTGCACCGTGCCGTTCCCGCCCTCGTGCATGCGATCGCGCTGGACAAGTCTCCTTCCGCCTATTACGGACTGAAGCCGACGCCGACGGAGCCGTCCGGCGTGTATTACCGGGACCGCGTTCTCGTGCTTATGTACCACGACGTCAGCCCGGAGCCCAAGGACAGTAAATCGCTCAGCGCGGCCGCTTTCGAGAAGCAGCTCGAGCTCATGCAGGCGAACAACTTCAAATGGATCACGATGAACGAATACAGGGATTTCATTCTCTACTCCGCTCCCGTGCCCGACAATGCCGTGCTGCTGACGTTCGACGACGGCTATGAATCGTTGTACAGCTATGCCTATCCGCTGCTGAAGCGATTCGAAGCTCCCGCGGCCTCCTTCCTGATCGCCGGCAAAGTCGGGGAGAGGAAGGGCGCTTTTCCGAAAGCGACATGGGATCAGGTCCGGGAAATGGAGCAGGGCGGGATCGATTTCTTCAGTCATACGTTCGACTCCCATCGTTACGTTCCGACCGCCCCCGGCAACGAAGAGCTGAAGCCGATGCTGGCGAAACCGCGGTATTTGAAAAAAGAAAAGCGGATGGAAAACGAGGAGGAGTACGAGGAACGAGTGACCGAGGATTTGCGTCAGGCCAACGACATTTTGCAGCGGGAACTGGGTAAGCCGAATTACGCGCTCGCCTTCCCTTACGGCGCGCATTCCCAAGCGGTGCTCGATATCTGCAAGCGGCTCGGCATCGACATCACCTTCACCGTGAGGGCGGGGCTGAACGCGGCGGGTCAGACGAACGGATACCGGCTGAACGCGGGAGGCACGGATAACGATCCGGCTCTGCAGATCGAACTGATGAAGAAGGCGGAGAACCGCCTTAACGGCATGTACTCCCCGTTCCTGTCCCCGGCCGCGCGCAAATACGTGTTCCTGGCTTCCTCGGTCGCCTTGCTGATCGTCGGCCTTCTCTGGGCATGGACCGGATGGAAGCTGCTGCGAAGACGCAACCGCGACGTCGGCTTGTAGCCGTTGGGCAAATATAAAAGGCATGCATCCCCGGAGCAATCGCTTCGGACGTGCATGCCTTTTTCGTTTACCCTTTGACCGCTCCGGCGGTCATGCCCTTCATGATTTGCTCCTGGAACATCAGGAACGCGACGATCGTCGGAATGACGGCGATCGTCATCGCGGCCATCGTCAGCTTGTAATCGGTGGAGTAGCCGGTGGCGAATACCGACAAGCTGAGCGGAACCGTCTTGAGCGCCGGCTTGCTGATGAAGATCAGCGCGAACGCGAAGTCGTTCCAGAACCGCAGGAAGCCGAGAATCGCTACCGTCGACAGCGCGGGAAGGCTGAGCGGCAGCATCATTCGGAAGAAAATGCCCCAGTAGCCGGTACCGTCGATGAGCGCGGCCTCCTCGATCTCCTTCGGAATGACCGTCAGGAACGCGGCCGTCACGAAGATTGCCAGCGGCAGCTCGAATGCCGTGTACGGCAAGATCAGCGCCCAGTACGTATCGAGCAGCGAGATCTTCTTCAGCATGATAAACAGCGGAACGAGCGTGCTATGAATCGGAATGAGCATGCCGAGCAAGAACAAGCCCATGAGGAAAGCCTTCAGCCTGAACTGAAAACGCGCGAGCACGTACGCGGCCAGAGCGCCGAGCAGCAGCGTCAGCACGAGCGCGGCGATCGTCACGATTGTCGAGTTGATCAGCGAAGTGCCCATCGCCGATACTTTCCAGGCTCGCGACAAGTTGTCCCAGTGCCATACTTCGGGCAGGTAGAACGGCCGCGAGTCGAATTCCTCGTTCGTCTTGAAAGCGCTGGTGAACAGCCAGAACAGCGGATACAACGTCACGATCGCGTACAGCGACAATCCGATATTGATCAGCGCGCGGCTTATTTTCACCCAGCCCCGTCCCGGACTAAAGGGAAGCTTCTGCTCCATCTGCATGTGTAACGCCTCCTATCGATAATCCCGTTTCATGAGAAATTGGCTGCCGAGGATCAAAATCAGGCTCAAAATGATGATCGACGTCGAAATTGCGCTGCCGTACCCGAACCGATACACGTTAAAGGTACTGTTGTACATATAAGAAGCAAGAACTTCCGTCGTGTGCGCCGGCCCGCCGCCGGTCATGACGTAGATCAGGTCGAACGCCTTCAAGCTTCCCGAGATACAGAGAACGACGACGACCTTGATCGTATCCCAAATCATCGGAAGCGTGATCTGGAACAGCTTGCGGGTCGAGCCTACGCCATCGATCTGCGCGGCGTCGTTGATCTCGGAAGGAATGTTCTGCAAAGCCGCGATGAAGATGATCATATAAGGCCCGATGTAGTTCCAGATAATCGGAATCATGATCATGTACATGGAGACGCTCGGCTCCGACAGCCAGGCTTTCTTGAGATTCTCCAGTCCGACTGAATCGAGCAAGAAATTCAGAATCCCGATCTGAGGATGGTAGATGTAGCTCCAGATAATGCCGACTACGACCGAAGACAACACCATCGGCATGAACACCGAAGCCCGTATCATCTTCTGGAAAAGATTCGACCGCGTCAGCAGCAGCGCCAAAATCATCGCGATCGGCACTTGGCCGAACACGGACGCAGCGACGATCAGCATGTTGTTCTTGAAGCCTTTCCAGAAGATCGGATCCCGAACGACTTCCGCATAGTTGTCGAATCCGATGAACTTGGCCGCGCCGATTCCCTTCCAATCGAAAAATCCGTAATAAGCGGACCAGAAAATCGGAACGACGACGAAAAACAGATAGATCAGCAAAGCCGGCAAAATCCCGATGAGGATAAATCCTTTGATTCGCGCCGAAGTTGTCATAGTTCCCCTCCTTGCAAGTCGCACGGCTTCGCCATCCTCGGGACAGCGGGCTCGCGAGTGGTTAAACAAACCGATTCCAGAGCCGGGAAGTCCCGGCAGCTGGAATCGCGGTTCCGTCTCGTTATTTGGTCATAGCCAGCTCTTTGTCGTGCGCGTCCTGAATCTTCTTGGCGATCGCTTCCGGAGAACCGCCCATGAGCAGCTCTTGCAAGCCGTTATTCATGACGTCCGCCACCGCGGAGCTCAGACGTCCGTCGTATACCGGCGTCGTCGTTACCGTGCCCAGCAAGCTGTAGACTTCCGCGAAGATCGGGGAAACTTTGGATTTATCCAGATCGACCTTGTAGCTGACCAATTGGTTGCCTTCCAGCGTCTTCTTCTGAACTTCCGGGCTCGCCATCGTATAGATCAGCTTAAACGCAGCTTCTTTGCGAGCGCCTTCCACGTTTTTGCTCAGACCGAGTCCCGTACCGACGACGCCGGACAGAGAGTTCGGGCTGCCTTTGCCGCCCGGCACGGAAGGAAGAACCGTCGCGCCCATGTCCGCCAGCGCTTCCGGGGAAGCATTGGCCGCCAGATTGGTCAGCGCCCAGCCTCCGTCGATCATCATCGCGGCTTTGCCTTGCGCGAACATCTGCTCCATCTGCGTATTGTCGATGCTGTTGAAGCCGTCTTGGAACGCTTTGGCTTCGGCCAGCTGCTTCAAGTAGGCCAACGCTTGAACGAATTCCGGATCGGTGAACTTCGCGCCGTCGCCCGCTACCGCTTTAAGGAACCACTCCGTACCCGTCACCCGGTCGCCCAGGGAGCTGAGAATGCTGGATTGCGCCAGCCATGCCGCTTTGTTGCCGAGCGCGATCGGGGTGATCTTCGCCTTGTTGAACGTATCGACGACGCTCATCAATTCGTCCCAGGTTTTCGGAGGCTGTACGTTCTGATCGGCGAACAGCTTCTTGTTGTAGTACAGAATCGACGTCGGGGACAGCGCCATCGGCACGGCGTATGTGTTGCCGTCGATCGTGAAGTCGTTAAAGGAGTTGGGCAGGAAGCCTTCCTTCCATTCCGGCTTGCTGTCGATCAATTCGTTGATCGGCTGGAGCAGATCCCCGCCGTGGAATTCTTTGGTCATGACGCCCGGCCACATGACGAACAGGTCCGGCATTTCGTTCGCCGCCGCTACCGTCTTGAGGCGAGCGCGGTAACCGTCGGGCGGGATGCCCTGGATATCCAATTGAATGTTAGGGTTGTCCTTCTGGAACTGCTCCAGAGTGGCGCGCATCGTCTGCGCGCGCAAGTCGTCGCCCGTGTAGTTATGCCAGATGGACAGCTTGACCTTCTCGCCGGAAGCGTTCGTCGCCGAAGCCCCGTTCTCTTTCGGAGAATTGTTCTTCTCGCCTGCGCCGCATCCGACCAGGGATACTGCCAAGCCTGCGGTCAGCAACGCCGTTAACCATGTCTTTTTCATGCGTTATGCCCTCCTTGTTTGTCTCTCGCTACACGTTCAGTATAAAGGGCGCAGGCAATCGGGATAACGGGATAAACTTCGGGACGATGGGGGTCATTATTCAGGTTCTCTCGGAGATTGCCGGTATTCGGACGGAGTTTTGCCCGTATGCTTCTTGAACTGCTGCGTAAAATACTTGATATCCACATAGCCTACCCGGTTGGCGATATCGGCCACCTTGATCGGCGTTCCGTGCAGCATTTCGGCGGCTTTGCGCATACGTTCCTGGGTGACGAATTCCAAGTAGGTCATCCCGGTCTCCCGCTTGAACACCTCGCTGAAGTGGTTCGGATTCGAATGCACGAATCCCGCCACCTGCTGCAGCGACAGCGGTTGATCGAGATGCTCGCGAATGTAGTCGATCGCCTTGCGGATATACGAAAACCGAGTCCGGTCCATCGATTGATGGTAGGCCGCCATGACCCCGGACAGACTTTTGAACACCTCGTCCTCGGGACGCCCTCCCCAGTCGTAGACGGGGGGCTCGGGCACGAACAGCGCCTGACCCTGGCCGGCAGCCGCCTCTCCGGCACGCGTTCTCTCCAGCCAGCGGTAGCCCGCGAGAACAACGGAATGGAGATAGGCTTGCAGCGTCGTCGGGGTTGCGGCGGAGTCCTCCACCTGCGCCCTTACCGTCTGGTTCGTCCAGTGCCTCAGTCCAGTTGCGTCGTTGCTCATCAGCAGCGCCGACAGCTCGGCCTCTTCCTGCTCGGAGCAGAGCGTTCTTCCTCCCGCTCTCCCTTTGAGATCCTCACTCGTAAAAAGTCCGCTGCCGCCGATCAGCCCTTTGAACGAATAGATTCGTTCCGCCTCCGCATACGATTCCGGCAACTGTTCGTACCGGCTCGTCGAGCGGCCGACCGCGGCGAACGTCTCGCACTTCAGAATTCTCTCCACGTGCCTCATCGCCCTCGTTACAGCGGCTTCGCCGCCCGCCTCCGCATCTTCGCGCAGCACGACGACGAGACGCTCCCTGTCCGGCAGCGTAACGCAGGTCAGCAATTCGTTCATCATGTTGTCCACGGCGCCGATCAGCAAACCTTCGAACCGCTTGTCTCCCCAGCCGGAAGCGGACACGATAACGACGCGCGCCGCTTCCGCTTCCTCGGTCCGGCCGCCCTCCTCCTTGCGCAGCCAGTCCCGGATGCGTTCGAACTCGGCCGCGCCCGCGCCCGGCATGCCTCCGCTCAGCAGCTTCATCAACGTCTGCTTGTTCAACTCATTGCGCTGCCGTCTCTCCTGCTTCGACAGCTCTCTTTTCTCCACGATATTCTGCTTGGCTTTCATCGCCGCCTTGATGATTTCCTCCGGACGACTCGTCTTCAGCAAATAATCGGTCACGCCTCCGCGAAGCGCCTGCTGGGCGTACGAGAAATCGTCGAATCCGGTGAGAATGATCACCTCGGTATCCGGCAGCATCGCCTTGACTTCCTTCGCGAGCTCGATGCCGTCCATGCCCGTCATGCGAATGTCGGTAAGCAGAATGTTCGGCTGCTCGGTCGGAATCCGTTCCAGCGCCTCTTCGGCGGAAGCCGCGGGAGGGATAAGCTCCAGGCCGAGCTCCTTCCAGTCGATTACCGTACACAGGCCGTTGCGGATAATAACTTCGTCGTCCACGATCATGATTTTCACGGTTGCCCCTCCTTAAACGGAATCAGAAACGAGATTCGCGTGCCGCGGCCCGGCTGGCTGTCGATCGTCAGCCCGGAACCGCTTCCGTAATGCAGCCTGAGCCGCCGATGAACGTTCAGCAGGCCGTAGCTGCCCCCCGTATTCGGCTTGGTCGGCTCTCCCGAATGGGGGCCTGTATCCGCATCCGCCATCATCCGGGCCCGGATGCCGCGCAGCGTCGCTTCGTCCATCCCGATTCCCGTATCCTCCACGACGAACTTCATGACGTCTCCGTTCCATTCGCCGTGCACGAATACGTGCCCCTTTTCTTTCTTTTTCTGAATGCCGTGGATCAGACTGTTCTCGATGAGCGGCTGGAACAGCAGCTTGAGGATCGGCAAGTCCATCATGTCCGGGTCGACGAAAAATTCAATCTCGAATTGGTCGGGAAAACGAATCGCTTGAATGTACGCGTAGTTTTGCGCATGCGCGATCTCCTGGCGAACGTGGCAGTATTCCTCGCCCTTATTCAGGCTGAATCTCATAAAATCGCTGAGCGCCCCGACCATCTCGGCGATCTGCTTATCCTTGTTCATGAGCGCGATCCACTGAATCGACGAGAGCGTATTGTACAGAAAATGCGGATTGATCTGCGCCTGCAGCGCCTGCATGTCCGCTTCTTTCTTCTTGGCCTCGTTTTTCTGCACCTGGGTTTTAAGCAGGTCGATCTTGTCGCCGAGCTTGTTGTAGCTGCGAACGAGCAGTCCAATCTCGTCCGTGCTGCGAATCGGATAGAGCGGAATCGGATCGTCGGGGTTCACGTCCTTCAAATACTTCGTCAGCCCGGTCAACGGCTTGGTCACCCATTGGACGAACAGCAGCATAAGCCCGACGGCGAGCACGAGTGCGATTCCGGTCGCGAAAGCGGTAACGTTAAGCACGTAAGCGTTCTGCGCCCCGTACACCTGCGTCGGAATGAAGCCGACCAGCTTCCAGCCCAGATTCGGAATCGTATTGTACAGAATCGTCTTTTGTTCTTTTCCCGTGCCGTACTTCAGCACCCCGCCGGCTTCGTTCAACGGCTCCATATCCGGCATGACGTCGGCCATCGGCTTGGACAGCCACGACGGATCGCCGCCGGAGACGGAGATGATTCTGTCTTCCTTGTCCAGCAGCAGCACGTACCCGCTCTTCTCCCAGGCGGCCTCGTTAATGAACCGCTCGATCTCCTTCTGGTCGAGGCTGACCGCGATCCATCCGATCTCCCGGAAGTTGTAGAAATTGCGAATCGGCCGCACGATCGAGATGACCTGCTTCACGCCTTCGTTCGTCCGGTTCGTATAGAGGGACGTCCACCATTTCGACGTTTTGCGGTAATCCATCTTGAACTGCTCCAGCAGCGGAGTCAGCCCGGATTCGAGAATGGTCGAGTTGGACAGCTCCGGCTTGCCATCGAGCGGCTTGATCGTAATGTTAGAGATATATTTTTTGGAAAATGCCAGGTTGGTGAGCGTCCCGATAATCAGGGAGTAGCGCGTGACGTCCTCCGTCTTGTTGTCCAGATAAAGCTGAATGTCCTTCTCCCCAATCAAAAAAATGGACATGTTCTCGACGTCCTGAATGACGAATTCGAGCTTGTCCTTGATCTGCTTCAGCGTGTTCATCCCCGACTGCTTCGCCTTCTCCTCCGTCACCGAAGCGGCGATCCGGTAGGACACGATGCCGGTAATCAGCATCGGAAGCAGTATCGCGAACACGAGCAGCAGCGTTAATTTTCGTTTCAGCGAATTCGCGAACCAGCGTCTCATCTCGCACCTCCCTCTGCCATATAGTTGAACCAATGAAACGGGAAGCCCATTGCATTCCGAAAGGGATGGCTTTGCCGGCTTCAGACAGGTTGTTTTGAGTTGCTCTGATTGATAAGACCTTCATAGGTTAGCAACTCAAAGCCAAAACTCGCGGCAAAGCCATTCCCTTTCTCCATTCCATTGGGTACGCTCTTCGACGTATCTTGGGTTTAACTGTATCAGTATTCCAAAGCTCAGTAAATTCGACGCGAACGGCCGAATTCCTCGCGGCCTGCAGGTTTGCTCAACCGCTGGTTGCAGCGGTCCGTTCTACATTCAACTTCTAATCGGATTACCTTCGTTCTTGTACATGCTATAGTGTATTTATCGGTTTCATCAGCCGGAGAGGAGAATAACGAATGCTGGATTACGCTGCAATCGGACAGAATTTGGCGGAGCTGCGCATCAAATCGGGCAAAACTCAAATGGAGTTGGCCAAGCTGTTGAACGTATCCCATCAAGCCGTGTCCAAGTGGGAGCGCGGGCAAGCGCTTCCAGGGATCGAGAGCTTCTTGAGGCTGAGCGAGCTGTACTGCTTAACGATCAATGAGCTGGCCTCCCCGGATCGGCGTCAGACCGACCCGGCCGCTCCCGTCGATCAACACCCGATGGACTGCAGTGAACTATCGCAACTATGGCCCCGACTGCTGCAGCATTTCCAATCCAAATTGTCGAAACCGAGCTTCGATACCTGGTTTAAGGAAACCACGGCCGAGTTTAACGAAAATTCCGTCACCGTATACAGCCCTACGGCGTTTGCCAACGAATGGTTGAGCATCCGATATTCCGCCAGCATAGCCGAGGCTATAAAAAATCTATCCGGCAAATCGAGTCTTAAAATCTGTTTTCAATCAAGGAACCAAGGAACGCCAGCCTGATGGATAGAAAAAAGGGCCGCTTACCCCCAAACCCTTAAATACGAGGGATATTGTCAGGTTACCCTAAACTCGCGAGGATGTAGGAGCAATAGCTCGCAATCGAACAACATGGAATCGCATAGGACGATGGGATAACGTTATGAGTTTCGGACGTTGGCGGTTGAATGAAGGTTAGCGTTATGGCGTAACGTTATTTCATGGGTTCAGGGCGATATCGGGGGGCAAATGGGGAAATAACGTTATGCCGTCGCTCTATTGCCTGCTAGCCTGGCCCGTGTCGGCCATTTAGCATTACGCGGTAACGTTATGCTATTATCGCTATCACCGTCGTCACGACCATCACGCTATCACCGTCGTCACCACCATCACCATCACGACGACCACCCAACGGCAGTTGTTCCCACGCGAACCAGGTTCCCGCCCACCCAACCTCGTGCAAAGGGATGGCGGTGTCGCGAAGCGATGTTCCTGGCTATATGCGTTGCTCCCTCTCTGGGGCTTAATCTGACAACATTGCGCTTACCCCCCGGTCCAGCGAAGCCCCTTCGGAAAATGGTTTTTGAGCGTGCCGTCCGCCAGCTTGCCCCAACCGATCGAATAGCCGTCGACCTCGACGAGATGCCAGCCCTTCGGTCCCTCGGCCTCCAGCGCTTCGCCCTTCAAGTAAGCGAGCATTCGCGGCGAATCCGCCGACAGGCTCAAACGGTGACGTACCTCTTCTCCCTTAAGCGACAGAGCGAGCGCATGCGAAGGCTCGAAGCGATTTTTCTTAAGCGTGCCCAGGTGCCAGCCCGGGCGGACGACCTTAAGCTGATCAAGCGAGAGCATCCCTGTCGGCAAAATGTACAATTGATCCCCGAACAGGGTGAACTCTCCGGAAGGCGTCGACGTCAGCGCCTCTTCGGCGAACGAGAAATAGTCCTTCAGAGCTTTGCGGTCGCTTAACCCCTTCGCATATTTCCTTCTGCCAGGCTCCTCTTCCCCGTCCGTCTTCCTCAGCACGGCGGCGTAATGGCCCTCGCCGCGAATGCGGTGCGGCCACAGCCGCAGCGTCTCGCCGATGCCGGGAGCGGCGTCCGCCGTCCAATCCCCCCGGCCGCGGTCGAACCCTTCGTAAGCATGCGCGTCCTCGATCGCAAATTCGGGATGAAGCTCGACGAACCGGCTGATCGCTCCTTCGTTCTCCTCCGGCGAGAACGTGCACGTCGAGTAGACGAGCCGGCCGCCCGGCTTCAGCATCTTCGCGGCGCTCTCCAGAATGTCGAGCTGCCGGGTCGCACACATCTCGACGTGGCCCGGACTCCATTCCGCGCAGGCGTCGGGATCTTTGCGGAACATGCCCTCTCCCGAGCATGGGGCGTCGACCAGAATCCGATCGAAGAAAACCGGAAACCTGGCGGCGAGCTTGTCCGGCATCTCGTTCGTCACGACCGCGTTGCGGACGCCCAGACGCTCTACGTTCTGGGACAGTATTTTCGCGCGCGCGGGATGAGGCTCGTTGGCGACGAGCAGCCCCTCTCCGTTCATCCGGCCGGCCAGATGCGTCGTCTTTCCTCCCGGCGCGGCGCACAAGTCGAGCACCGTTTCTCCCGGCCGAGGATCGACAAGCGCACCGACCGCCATCGCACTTGGCTCCTGAATATAGATCAGCCCGGCCTCATGATAAGGGTGCTTGCCCGGCCGATCCTCCTTGCCGTAGTAAAATCCCTCAGCCGCCCAAGGCACCTCGTTCAACTCGAACGGAGAAATCCGCAGAAAATCCTGCACGGACGCCTTTAACGGATTCACCCTCAGCCCCTGAGCTTTCTCTTCCTCGTAGCTGGCGACGAAAGCCTCGTATTGTTCGCGCAGAAGTTCTTTCATTTTATCCAGAAAAAGTTGCGGCAATGGCATGGCGGTACCCTCGATCGTTTATTTGGGATTAATCTTACTATAACTCGCCCAATCGTCACAACAAGAGACGCGGAATCGTGGAACGACTCGAAAGTATGCGGTTTTTGTCGCATATCTTTTATTTTGACAGTCATGATTCCTTCGGTTATTAGTTACAATAAGCCAATACATCATCATTCGCTAAGGCTGGAGTGGAGGACTCGCGCATGTCTGCTAGGCGATGGAACGTCCAACTGAATTCCGGATATACGAAGCTTCTCGCTATCTTCCTATCTATTACGATTATTCCTTGCTTGTTGATCAGCGCGTTGGCTTATTACGTCTCGATAGACAACGCGAAGAAGCAAGCCGTGACGTACAGCACGCAATACTTGAACCTTATCGTCGACAAGAACGAGGTCATTCTCCAGCAGTCGAAAAGCATTCTGTTCGAGCTGATGCTCAATTTCTCCGCGTACAGCGACATTCTGCGGAAGGACAAAGCGACTGCGGTCTCCCTGCAACTGCTTCAAACCTTGGAGAAAAAGAAGCTGGCCAGCGAGAAAGAGATCAAGAGCTTCTATTTCGTCGATATCCGCGCGGGCAAGCTGTATGCTTCGGAGCTGTCCGCGTTCTACGAATTTCGCGAGTTTCCCGACCAGAATCTCGTTCGCTTGTTGACCGAGCCGAACGACACGCTGCTGTTCAACGATCTGTTCGAACGGGAAACTTCCGCAGGCGAACGCGTCGCGACTTACGTCGCCCGCTTCCCGCTGACCGGGCAATCGCTCGGTTATTTGGCCGTCGATCTGGATCTGAACCGATTCTCCTATCCGGACGGGGAGAGAGACGCCAAGGACGGCCATCTGTTTATCCAGAACCAGCACGGGCAGCTGATCAACACCGACCAGGCGGCCTGGTTCGAGCGCGTGCGGCAATCGCCAAGCGACTACGTCGTCATCCGCGACCATTCGTCCGAGACCGGACTCAGCTACCAGTACGCGATACCAAAGCGGCTCATTACGGCCAACAACCGGATATTGCTGTTCAGCATCATGGGCATCTGCGCCTTCTTCGTCCTGCTCGAATCGGTCGCCGCCTGGTTCAGCTCGAAGAAGCTGTATTCGCCGCTGCGCAATTTGCTTCATTATATTCGCCAGCTCGTCGGCGACAAGGAATCTCCTCCGCAAGGAGAAGACGAGTACTATTATTTGCGCAGCGTCATCACGCGCATGAATCTGAAAAACACCGACTATTCGAACGCCTTCCAGGCGAACAAGCTGCTCTTCCGTCAACGGCAATTGACGCGCCTGCTGCTGGGGGAATCGACCGCCGCGCAGAGTCTGACCGTTCCGGACAATCTGAAGCTTCAGCTGACGAAAGCCCACTATCTCGTCCTCGCCATCGAGATCGACGAGATCGCCGATTTCCAGACGAAGTACAAAGGGCTGGAGCAGGAGCTGATGCTGTACGCGATCACGAACATTACGGACGAGGTGCTGTCCGAGTTCGGAGAAGCGGTGTCCGCCGTCGTCGAGATGTCGCGGATCGTGGCGGTGCTCGGCTTCGACGACCACGGGCGGCTTCCCGTCTATGAAGAAATCGGTCGCCGAATCCAAGCTTCCGTCGATGAATATTTGAAAATCCCGCTCAGCATCGGCATCGGGAAGAGCGCGGATCGGCAGGAAAACATTCCGCAAGCTTACGAGCAGGCCCAGCGCGCCTTGTCCGCCAAAGTCTATTACGGCAAGGGCAGCATACTCAGCTACGCCAAACTGCCCGAGAAGCCGCATCCCGAGCGGAGGATCGTCTCCTGGAGCGAATTCCGCAGCCAACTGAGCGTGCAATTGCAGTCGGGAACCTGGGAACCGGTGCAGGACATCCTCGACGAGCTCATCGGCAAGATGGCTTATCCCGGACTTACGGCGATGGACCTGCAATTGTTTTATTTGCAATATACCGCCTGCTTATTCGATCTGTGCAACGACTTCTCGCTCGATATCGACGAGCTGTTCGAAGGCGAGGAGCCGTTCGACGAGAAAGCGAGGCGAATCGGCACGGTCGTCGATCTGAGCCAGGAGATGTTCCGGCTCGTCCGAATTTTGCACGAACGGATCAAATCGACCAAGGAGCACATTCACCAGGACTTGATCCGGAATCTGCTCGCCTACATCCGCGAGCATCTCGACCAGAACTTGACGCTGGAGTCGCTCGCCGAGAAAGTGTACATGCATCCCGCCTATCTGAGCCGCATCTGCAAATCGCTGACCGGCAAAGGACTGGGCGAGCAAATTATTCAGGCGAGGGTGGACAAGGCGAGAGAGCTGCTGCTGACGACGAACAAGAGCGTCACGGACATCTCGCTTGCGCTCGGGTATACGAATCCGCGCGCTTTCTACCGCCTGTTCAAGGAGTATACCGGACTGACGCCCGGCGAATTCCGCAAATCGGCCGGACTGCAAAACACGAAATAAGCGGTTAAGCCGTCTTACGCCTGCGAATTGCGCGCAGATCTATCAAACTGACACTGTCGCAACCCGAAAGCCTGTCGCTACAATCAGGTTGAAAGGAGAACCCCCCATTGAACAAAACTCCCTGGATTGTCGTTCCCGTCGTCGTTCTAACGCTGTTGACCGGCTGTCTGGGAGGAAGCGGATCGTCGGCGGAATCCGGCGATCCGTCCTTTCCCCCGGCCCGAGTCTCCTCCGCGATTTCCTGGCACGGCAATTTCGGAGATACGCTCGAGCCGAACGGCATCGTCGAACAAGAGATGGAACGCCGGTTCGGCGTCTCGATCGACTACGTCAACGCGGGCAGCGATACGCTGCCTCTGCTGGCCGCGTCGAACGGCATGCCGGACGTCATCCGCATTCCGGAGCCGAGCGATATTGCCGACTACGCCAAAGCCGGTCTGCTGCTCGAGCTCCCGGAATCGCTGCTGAAGAAGAGAACGCCGGGAATCTATGAAGCGATCAACGCCGTCAGCCCGAATCTGTGGGAGCTGTCCAGCTACGACGGTCATAATTACGCCATTCCGCAATATGTTCGTTATGTCGGTTGGGATACGGCGATGAAATGGAGAACGGACATTCTCGAGCTGGCCGGAATCCGGCGGACGCCGCGAACGGTCGCGGAATACGATGCGGCGTTCGAAGCGATCTCCGACCGCAAGGCCGCCATTATTCAAGCAACCAATCCCGAGCTGCAGCACCTGTACATGTTCTCGGGCACCGACATGTCGCTTGCCTGGAACCAGATGACCTGGCTGTTCGGCGCTTACGGCTCGATGCCCGGCACCTGGCAGCTTGGCGAGGACGGCCGGGTCGTGCGGGGAGAGCTGCTGCCCGGCACCCGGGACGCGCTGCTCAAGCTGCGCGAATGGTATGCCGCCGGTTATATCGATCCGGCCTTCGTCACCGATCGCGCCGAGCAATTCGCGGACAAGTGGGAGAACGGGCAATACGCCCTTAACGGCGCCAGCAGCTTCGTCAGCGACGCCGTTCCGCCTAAGCCCGGCGAAGCCGCCAAGCCTACGGACGCCAAGCTGCTGGCGAACGTGCCGAACGCGAAGTTCGCCTGGGAGAAGCCGCCGATCGGTCCCGAAGGACGGCAAAGCGTGTTCTCGTGGGGACAGCGGCAAAACTTCTTTGCCCTGTCGGCCAGATTAAAGGACGAACCGGAGAAGCTCGACAAAGTGCTGGACATGATCGAAACGATCGCGACCGACGAGAGCCTGTGGCTGCTCGGCGCCTACGGCATCGAAGGAGAGTCCTACCGGCTGCGCGACGACGGACGTCCCGTCTTCCTCCGCCCTTACGACGATCGTCTGACGCCGGAAGCGAAGCGGATGGGCGCGCTCGGACCCGCCTCTCCGTTCGCGCCGTTCGCGGGACTGGAAGTCGCCGACCGGTTCGACGACAAAGACGTCGCCGACGTGTGGCAGCGTCTGAACGCCGGCGTGACCGACGTTCTGTTCGGCCTGCCGCTCGATTCCGCCAGAGACATGGAGCCGCGCAATCAGGAGAAATGGACCGAAACGATGGTCGAGATCCTAACCGGCGAAAGACCGATTTCCTATTACGACGATTATGTCGCCTGGTTTAACGAGAACGGCGGCGAGCAATGGACCGAGGAAGCGAACCGCCTGTATGCCGAAAGATTCAAAGGAAGGTAAGGAGAATGCCCATGATACGCCTAACGAGCCGCACCCCGCTCGCCGCTCCGCCCCGTTGGGCGACGCTGCAGCGGCGGCTGCTGGCGGCGATGGACCGCGCCTACGAGCCGGTTCTCGCCCGATACGTCCGCGAAGACGGAAGCCTGCTATGGCCCGTCGATCCGAATCACCAAGACATCGACGCGCTCGACGACGCTTACGAGAGCTTTCACAATTGGCCGCTGCTGTACCTGCTCGGCGGCAATAGCGAATACATGAACCTGTCGCTGCGGGAATACGACGCCATTACGGAACAATTCTCGCGTTACGACAGCGGTCACGGTCACCCGATGGCCGTCAAGGAATACGAGCAGGGCTACGATTGGTTCCACCAGGGAGAAGGCTATTTATTTTTCTATCATCTGAACCTCGCGGCGCCGAAGGCTCCGAAAAATAAAGAAAGATCGATTCGCTACGCCGGCTTCTACCTGAACGAAGATCTCGACGCGCCCAACTACGACGAACGGCTGAAGCTGATCCGCTGCGCTTATTCCGGGAGCATGGGCCCCGCGCACCGCAACTTCACGGGCGAACCGTGGGTATACGAAGAGTGGAAGTCGTTTTACGGGTTGCCGTTCTCCGACGTTCCGGGTATCGCAGGCATCGAGGATATCCGCGATCCGGCTAACGCCGCCGCGATGGGAGCCGTCATGCGCGAACGCATGGCCTTCGGCGACGTCATCGTGAACCTCGCGGCGACGACGATGGTCGCCAACGCCTTCCTGCATACCGGGGACGAGAAGTATCGGACTTGGGTGAAGGAATACGTGGGAGCCTGGATCGAACGGGCGAAAAACAATGGCGGCATCGTGCCCGACAACGTCGGCCTGTCCGGTCGGGTCGGCGAGACGATGGACGACAAATGGTACGGCGGATATTACGGCTGGACGTGGCCGCACGGCTGGCTGTCGGTCGGCGAGGCGCTGCTGATCGCTTCGGAGAACGCCGCGCTGCTCACCGGCGACCTCTCGTACCTCGAGTTCGCCCGCTCTCATATCGAGCGACTGGCCGAGCTGGGCATTATGGACAAGGGAACTCTGCGCGTTCCGTACAAGCGGGGCGACGCCGGTATCAAGCATCGCTACAAGCTGTGGATTCCCGGGGTGCTTCAATCGGAGGACGGGGAAATCGTGTCCAAGGACGGCTGGTTCGAGTTCCAGCCGATGGACGCCAAGTTCCCGCTCCATCTGTGGCATCTGTCCCAGGACCCGAGAGATCTGGAGCTGGCGAAGCGGCTGAAGAACAACGACACCCGCGAATGGGAGCAGGTCGTCGCCAAGCCGGCCAAGGACCAGGGCGGGCACGACGCGCCATGGGCCGCTTACCTGAACGGGGAGTTCCCGGACTACCCCGAACGGATTCTCGAATACAACCTCGGCCAAGTCGAGCAGCGGCTGAAGTTCATCGAGGACGACGAGCAGGACCCGTCGACCTACACCGACTCGTACTTGCAAGCCCGCAATCCGATTACGGTGGAAGGCTTGATGCAGCTTGCGATGGGCGCGCCGCTGCCCGCCTATAACGGCGGACTGGTCATGGCCTCCGTCTCTTATTGGGACGTCCGGCGCAATCGTCCCGGCTTGCCGGAGGACGTCGCCGCGCTCGTGGAACGGATCGAGCCCGGACGGATCACGCTGACGCTCGCGAATATCGGCCCGGACGGCGAGGATCGCGAGCTGATCCTGACCGCCGGCGCGTATGGCGAGCACCGATTCGTCAGAGCCGTCTGCGACGGACGGACGACCGAGATCGGCGAGTCCCGCTTCGCGGTGACGCTGCCGTCCGCGACGCAAATCCGGCTGGAATTGGAGGTGGATCGCTTTGCCTGCTCCCCATCCTACGGAGAACCCGAGCTCGCTTAGCCGCATCATCGGCTCGTTCCGCTGCGGAGAGGCCGGTTTGGCCTACGGTATCGGCGCCGCCTGGCTCGGACGCGGCGGTCTGGCCGCCGAGGCGGTCGCCAAGGACGCTTCCGTGCTGAGCCAGGCTTACGAGCTGGGGTTCCGCTATTTCGACACCTCGGCCAAATACGGGGAGAGCGAGATCGTCGTCGGACATTTTCTGGCCGGAATGCGCTCGGTCAGAGAGTCGCTGTTCGTCGCGACGAAGTCCGATATTCCCGAAGCGCTCTCTCCGGGCGAAGCCCGCTCCTACGTGCTCGCCAACCTGGAAGCGAGCCTGCGGCGGCTTCGCACAGACTACGTCGATTTGTTCCAAATTCACGACGTCTACGCGCTGGATCAGGTTACAGCCGAAGACGGCGTACTGCCTGCTCTGCGGCAAGCTCGCGACGAAGGCAAAATCCGCTGCATCGGCATGGCGACCCGTCCGCTTGACCTGCTGGAGCGTTCCGTGTCGGAGCATCTCGTCGATTCGGTGCTGACCTACTCCGATTACACGCCGATCGATCAGAGCGCCGACCCGCTCGTACGGCTGGGCGTCTCCGAGGGCATAGCCGTCATCAACGGCAGCCCGCTGTCGGCGGGACTGCTAGCCGGACTGGACCCGCGCACGATCCAGGTGCCGGAATGGCACGAGGAGTCCGTCGTGCGCCGCAAGCTGGCGGCCGAAGTGTACGACCTGTGCGCGAGACACGGCGTGCCGATTCTGTCCGCCGCCCTGCAATACCCGCTCCGCCGCCCGGACATCGCGATGAATTTGACCGGACCGCAGAGCGCGGAGGAATTGAAGTCGACCTTGGACGCGCTGCGGCAGCCGCTGCCCGACGCCTTCTGGCTGGAGCTGGACCAATGGAACGACGATCGCATCCAATCGAAGAAAGTGGGGAACGAAGCATGAAAGTCGCTCTAGTCGGAGCGGGCTCCATGGGCTCCGTCCATGCCGAAGCCTACGCCAACAACCCGAACGCCGAGCTGGTCGGCATCGCCGATTCCCGCGAGGGCGCCGCAAGCGCCCTCGCGGCCAAAACAGGCTCACGCGCCTATGAATCCTTGGAACAACTGATGAACGCCGAGAATCCCGACGTCATCGACATCTGCCTTCCTACGTTCCTTCATAAGCCGTACGTTCTGCAGGCCGCCTCTTACGGCAAGCACGTCATCTGCGAGAAGCCGATTTCCGGCAGCCTCAAGGATGCCAGGGAGATGATCGACGCTTGTACCGCGGCCGGAGTCCGGCTGTTCGTCGGCCATGTGCTGCGCTTCTTCCCCGAGTACGCGAAGACGCGTGAGCTCGTGCAGGCGGGACAGATCGGCCGGATCGGCACGATCCGCACCGAACGCGTCAGCGCCGCTCCGCGCGGCCATGACGGGTGGTACCGCGATTTCTCTCGCTCGGGCGGCGTGCTGCTCGACCTGCTGCTGCACGATTTCGATTGGCTGCGCTGGACGTTCGGCGAAGTCGAGCGCGTATACGCCCGCAGCCTGCTCGCTTCCGGCGAGACGTCGGAGCCCGACCACGCGTTCGTGACGCTGCGGTTCCACAGCGGCGCGATCGGCTACGCCAACGGCTCCTGGGCTTATCCGGAAGGCTTCGCGACACGGCTGGAAGTGGCGGGAGACGCCGGCATCCTCTCGGTCAATTCGGAGGACAGCGTCACGAACCGTTCCCTGCTGGCGAACCGGCAAGCCGACCAAGCCGCCGTGCAGGTGCCGCAGAGCGCCCTCGCGCGCAGTCCGTACGAGGACGAGTTGGGCCACTTCCTCCGCTGTCTGGAAACCGGAGAAGAGCCGATCGTCACGTGCGAGGACGCCTACGAAGCGCTGAAGATCAGCCTGGCCTGCATTCGTTCCGCCGAGACCGGCCAGGCCGTCGCGATGGACTCATTCACGGAGGTGGCACGATGAAAATCGGATTTCTGGGCGTGGCCCATATGCATTCCTACTCCTACGCGAACGGCTTGAAGAAGCTCGGCATCGAGATCGCCGGCGTCGCCGAAGAGAACGAGGAGCTCGGCCGACAGGCGGCGAAGGAATTCGGAACGACGTGGGTGCGCGATTACGAGACGCTGCTCTCCCGGGACGCGGACGCGGTTATCGTCTGCTCGGAGAACGCCAGGCACCGCGAGCTCTCCGTCGCCGCGGCGGAGGCGGGCAAGCACATTCTGTGCGAGAAGCCGCTGGCCGACAACCTGGAGAGCGCCGAAGCGATCGTCCGCGCGGCCCGCGAACGCGGCGTTAAGCTGATGACCGCCTTCCCCTGCCGGTTCCACCCGGCCGCAGCCGCGATGAAGAGGGACGCCGAAGCCGGTGCGCTCGGACGCATTCGCGCGATTCAGGGCACGAACCGCGGTACGATGCCGGGCGGATGGTTTATCGACAAGGCCAAGTCCGGCGGCGGCGCGGTCATCGACCATACGGTGCACGTCGTCGACTTGATGCGCTGGATCATGCCGGGCGCGGAAGTTCGCGAAGTGTACGCGGAGATCGACACCCGCTTCCACGACATGGCCGCCGACGATTGCGCAGCGTTGATCTTCTCCTTCGACAACGGCGTCGTCGCGTCGCTCGACCCTTCCTGGTCGCGGACGAAATCTTTTCCCACATGGGGCGACGTCACGCTGGAGATCATCGGAACGGGAGGCGTCGGCAAAGTCGACTTGTTCAAGCAGAACATCGTGCTGCATCAGGACGCGACGCTCAAAACGTCCTGGGTCAACTGGGGCTCGGACATGGACGAAGGGCTCGTCTCCGCGTTCGTGAGCAGTATCCGCAACGACACGCCTCCTCCGATCAGCGGTACGGACGGCCTCGAAGCGGTGCGGGTCGCCCTCGCCGCGTACGAGTCGGCGGCGACCGGACAGCCAGTGACGATCAAGCGGTAATGGACGAGAGGAGCCTAGTTATGAACCCTGCACCCAAGCTGCTCATCGTCGGTCTGGAAGGATTAAATCATTGGCCCGGATTCCCGGGCTACGACGCCGTCGGCATCGTGGATCTGTACGACGAAGCCGGGGAGACGGCTCCCCGGCTCCCGGAGGAGCTGGCCCAGCTGCCGATGTTCTCCAGCATCGGTGAGGCGCTGGAGCGTACGTCGCCCGACGTCGCGATCGTCAGCGTTCCCGGCGGCGGCAAGACGACGTTCGAAGCGGAAGCGGCGCTTCTGGAGCGCGGCATCGACGTTCTGGCGAAGAAGCTGCGCCTGAATGCGATGGCAGACGTGGACCGGCTGCGGGAGATCTGCTTCAGCGGCCGCGGAAAATTATACGTCGGCGAGCATTACCGCTATCTCCCCGCCGTTCGTTCGCTTAAGCAAGCGATCTCGGACGGCAAGCTCGGGGATGTCGTACAGGTGACCTGGCGCTGCCTGCTGCCTTACGAGAAGTACGATTGGATGAAAGGCTACCGCCATCTGACGCTCGAGGATCTCGCCTATCATCACCTCGGAGCACTGCACGATGTGCTCGGCTTTCATGCGACGACCGTATTCGCGCATTCCTTCGAGCCGACGTTCTCCCGCACGGCGACCCGGACGGTCGCCTCGATGCTGGCCGAGACCGAGGAAGGCTACCGATTGAACTATCAGACGATCTGGTGCTCGAAGCGCAAGCCGTTCTCCTATGTCGGAGAGATCGCGGTCGAAGGCTCGCAAGGCTCCGCCGTCTTGACGGAGAAAGGCGTTACGCTCGTCTCCTACTTCGGGCGCAAGCGCAAGGCCGAACCGGTCGAAGCGCCGTACGACGGCCCGTGGGGTCTGCTGGAGGAATGGCTCGACTTCAAGGCCGGCAACGGCCGCGGAACGCCTCGCACGTTCGCCGAGTTCGAGCCGGTGCTGCGCGCGATCTATCTGGCGGTGGAGTCGGCCGAACAAGGCCGGGCGGCGCACCGCGCGAAGGCCAATTAATTGAAGCTACGAAAGGGTCGATCCGACCGGTCGCAAACCGGTTGGGGTCGGCCTTTTTTTGTTGAGCCAAACCCGGAACTCCTTGCGGGACGCGGGTTTGCGCAAATGTTCGAATTGGTCGCAGCCTCGTAAAGGGCGATGTGAAGAGTTACCCGAGCATAAAGTCCGGTTTGAACACTTCTGCGCACGGAATGCGGTCTGCCATAATGGCTCCAGTATCACAAGTCCGAGAGGTGACCGCCATGGCCAGTACGCAAACGCAAAGCTTCGCCAAACGTTTCAAGAAAAACCGAACGCTCTTCTTCATGTCGCTGCCCGGAATCGTCTATAAGCTTATTTTCGCTTATCTGCCTATGCTCGGGCTCGTCATCGCCTTCAAAAACTACCGCTACGACCTCGGCATCTTCGGAAGCGAATGGGTCGGCCTGAAAAACTTCCGCTTCTTCTTCGAAAGCGACAAAGCCTGGCTGATCACGAGGAACACAGTGCTGTACAACGTCGGATTTTTCGTCGCGACGACGGTCGTCTCCGTGCTGCTCGCCATCCTGCTGAACGAGCTGTCCCGCAAGCTGATCAAGGCGTACCAGACCGTCATGTTCCTGCCGCACTTCCTGAGCTGGGTCGTCGTCAGCTACATCGTGTTCGCCTTCCTCGACCACGACAACGGCTTCGTCAACCAGGCGCTGACCTCCCTCGGGTTCGATCCGGTGTCCTGGTATCAGGAAGCTTCGCGATGGCCGTGGATTCTGAACCTGACCAACCTGTGGAAAACGATCGGCATGCAGACGCTTATCTACTACGCCGGCGTCATCGCGATCGATACGGGCTACTACGAAGCCGCCAAAATCGACGGCGCGTCGAAGTGGCGCATGATGACCCGCATTACCGTGCCGCTGCTCGTCCCGCTGGTCGTCATCTTCTTCATCATGGCGATGGGCGGCGTGTTCCGCGCGGACTTCGGATTGTTTTACATGGTGCCCAACGATTCCGCCTTCGTCTATTCGACGACGGACGTCATCGACACGTACATCTACCGGGTGCTGCGCACGATCAATGACCTGGGCATGTCGACCGCGGTCGGCTTCTACCAGTCGCTCGTCGGCTTCGTCCTCGTGCTGGCGTCCAACGCCGTCGTCAAAAAAATCAACAGCGATAACGCCATGTGGTGAGGTGAAATCACATCATGTCCAACAGTGCCGCAAGCCGCTTTTCCTGGGGGAAACTCGCGCTTCACGCGTTTTTCGTCCTCCTGTCCCTCTGCTTTATTCTGCCGTTCGTGCTCGTCCTGTCGATCTCGTTCACGAGCGAGGAGGCGCTGAGTCTGCACGGGTATCAATTTTTCCCGCGTGAATTCAGCTTGTACGCTTACGAAATTCTGTTCAAAGTACCCGAGACGATTCTTCGCTCTTACGGGATCACCATTCTCGTGACGATCGTCGGAACGTTCCTCGGTCTGCTGCTGACCGCCCTGACGGCTTACGCCATCTCGCGCCGGGACTACATGTTCCGCGGCGTCACGACGCTGTACATTTTCTTCACGATGCTGTTCAGCGGCGGGCTCGTCCCCTTCTACATTCTCGTATCGAATTACTTGAACTTGAAGGATACGATCTGGGCGATGATTTTGCCGGCGCTGCTCAGCCCTTTCTACATCATGATCATGAAAGGCTTTCTGGAGCAGCTTCCGACGGAGATCAACGAGTCGGCGAAAATCGACGGCGCCGGCGAATGGCGCACGTTCCTGACGATCGTGATGCCGCTGTCGCTCCCGGCTCTGACGACGATCGGCCTGTTCATCTCGTTCGGCTACTGGAACGATTGGTGGCTGCCGCTTCTGTTCATCGACAATCCGAATCTGTTTTCCTTGCAGCAGCTGCTCTACAAAATCATGAACACGATCACGTTCCTGTCGAACAATCCGCAGATGCTGCAAGCCGGAATCAATCTGCAGCAATTCCCTAGCCTGTCCGTGCGGATGGCGATGGTCGTCATCTCGGCGGGGCCGATGCTGCTCGTCTTCCCGTTCTTCCAGCGCTATTTCGTCTCCGGCATTACTGTAGGCTCGCTTAAAGGGTAGTCGAAGCTTCCGCGCGGGACAACGAAAGGAGGTGAGGAGCGGCGGCGTCCCGGCCATGCTTTTGCTCATATCGCATTTATCTACTATAGGAGGGTCTTATCCATGAAAATGCAGAACAAATCCGTTAAGCTGCTTCTTCTGACCACTGCGCTCGCTCTCGTCCTCGGGGCTTGTGGCAACAACGGCAATAACGAGTCCGGCTCTTCGTCCAGCCCGGCCGCTTCGTCCGAAGGAGCCAGCGCTTCTTCCGAGAAAACCGTCGAGCTGGTCTGGCATTATCCCCAGCCTCAAGCTCAGGCGGGACTGAAAGAGGTCGAAGCCGCGGTTAACGAAATCACGAAAGCGAAAATCAACGCGACGATCAAGCTCGAGCCTTACGACTTCGGCGACTACGAGCAGAAGCTGAATACGGCCGTCGCGGGCGGCGAGAAATTCGATATCGCCTGGACGTCCAACTGGAGCTTCAACTACGTGCAGAACGCGCAGAAAGGCGCCTTTATCGCCTTGGACGAGCTGCTGGACCAGCACGGACCGGAGCTGAAGGCGAGCATGCCTTCGTTCGTCTGGGATGCGGCTACTGTCGACGGCAAAATCTACGCCGTGCCGAACTACCAGACGGTCACGAACCGCGTCGGCTTCTCGATTCAGCAGCGCTACCTGGATCAATATCCGCTGGACCTGTCGACTCTGAAGCAACTGGAGGACATCGCGCCTTATCTGGAAACGCTTAAGCAAGCGGAACCGAAGGAATTCCCGTTCCTGCTCGGCAAGGACGGCGCATTTAACTCCACGCTGTATCAGAGCGGTCTGGAGCAAATCGACGTCGGCATCGGCACGGGTATCGGCATCCGCAAGGACGAGCCGGGCAAGATCATCTCCCTGTTCGCCACGGACGAATACCAAAGCCATATTAACCTGATGCGCGACTGGTACAAGAAGGGGTATATTAAGTCCGACGTCGTCTCGGCCAAAAACCTGCACGAGCTGCAGCAGCAAGGCAAGTTCCCGGTCACCTTCGGGCTCTCGATGCCTCCGGGCGTCGAGACGAGCATCAAAAACTCCAACGGCGGACACGACGTTCAAGTCGCGCTGCTCACCGAGTCCTACGTCGGCACGAACAGCATCATCACGACGCTGAACGCGATCAACCGCAGCTCGGCCAACCCGGAGAAGGCGATGCAGTTCATCAACCTGCTGAACACCGATGCCGAGCTGTTCAACTTGATCAGCTACGGCATCGAGGGTACGCACTATACGAAAGTCGACGATCGCACGATCAAAATCAACGATGCCGGCGGCTATGCGCCGAATTCGGCATGGGTGTACGGCAATACGTTTAACGGCTATTTGCTGGAGGGTCAGTCCGCGGAAGTGTTCGAGGCGACCAAGCACGAGAACGAGAATGCGAACCCTTCCCCGCTCATGGGCTTCACGCTGGACACGCAATCGATCTTGACGGAGATCGCCGTCGTCAAAGGCGTGCGCGACGAGTACGAGCCGCTGTTCGTCACGGGAAGCATCGACGCCGCGGGCAAGTACGAGGAATTCCTCGCGAAGCTCGAAAAAGCCGGCTTGCCGAAAATTATCGAGGAAGCCCAGAAACAGCTTGACGCTTGGAACGCATCTAAGTAATCGACAGCTCAGGGGCCGATCTTTAAGTCAAGGCAATAAAAACGATCGATAAAAAGAATGGGGATATATCTCCTGTAGAGCGAAGCGCCTGCCTCATACGGTCATGAAATTACCCTGTTACGGGTTAATCCATTCCTGATTTCATGGCCGTATCAGCAGCGGAAGGAGATATATCCCCATGTTCATCAATCGATCGTTACGTTGTTGCCGTCTACTGACTTATAGATCGGCCCCTTCGACAGGAGGAGAGGAAATGAAGCTTACGCATATGCGCCCCGACGACATTCGGGAAGCGGTGCGCGCGGATACACCCGTCATCATGGCCGCAGGCGTCATCGAGTATCACGGCTATCATTTGCCGGTAGGGACCGATATTTTGCTGGCAAGCTACGTATGCGAGGAAGCGGCCCGCCGTTCCGGCAGCATTGTGGCGCCGCCGCTGGCTTATGGACCGACGCTGAGCTGGGCCGGCGGACCGGAGGAAGGCGAGATCGACTTCGATCCCGCCGCTTTCAAAGGCTACGTGAAGGAAGCCTTGCGAGGGCTGCTCGCGATCGGCTTCCGGCGCATCTATATTCTGCAGCATCACCAAGGCGCCGAAGGGCTGCAATCGCTGGCCTGCCGGATGGCTGCGGCCGAGCTCGTCCGCGAGATGACGGCGGACTGGGGCGCTGGCTGGGGCAGGAAAAACCCGGCGGACACGCCCGAGCCGAATGTGTTCGGTCTCGTCAAGGTCGCCGGGCTGGACGGGTATTCCGATTATTCCGGCATGGGGAACGAGCGCATGCCCGTCGGCCATGCCGGCAAAGGGGAAACCCAACTGATGATGGCCGCCGCCCCTGATACGGTCCGGATGGACCGCTTCCATCTGAACGGAGCCGAGCTGCCCGAATGGCTGCTCGACACGCCCGAAGCCTCGGAAGCGGAAGGCCGCCGCTGGATCGACTTCTGCGTCGAAGGGTGGACGCTCAAGCTGCAATCCCGCTAAGCGAAACCGTTCTCCTTCAGGTTGACGTCCGTCGGTTTCTCCGGCTCTCCCTGCTTAAGCGGCACGGCGTCGCTGATACAGCCGTTCGTGCCGTTGACGGCGCACCGTCCCCTCACTTTTCCGTACCGCTTAAGCGACATTTTCCATCCGTATCGCCCCTAATCCGTCAATTGAATCCGTTGTCCGTCTTCCAGCGTTCGAATTCCTTTCTTGCCTCCGCGTTCGGAGGATAATGCGTGTGCAACGATGCGCCTTCGTCCAGCTTCATCTTGATCCAGCGCTCCTCCAGCTCGTCATGGGCTCTGGCCTCCTTCACGATCGGCTCGACGCATTGCGGCGGAATGACGACGACCCCGTCGCGGTCTGCCAGCACGATGTCGCCCGGAACGACGGGAACGCCGCCGCAGCGAATCGGTTCGTTAAAGCCGACGGACATCAACGTACGGGGAATCGCCGCCCCGTGCACGCCCCTGGCGAATACGGGGAAGTCGACCTCCTTCACCCTCTGCAAATCCCGGATGCAGCCGTCGACGACAATCGCTTGTCCGCCCAAATATCTCAATCTCCGCGTGAAAATATCGCCGACGACGCCCGTATCCATATGGCTGCCCGTATCGATGACGAGCACGTCGTTCGGCCTGATCGATTCGAGCGCCATCCGATGCGGGGACTCCTCCAGCCTGTCGTACTGCTGCTTGACCAAATCTTCGCGCAGCGGGATAAACCTCAGCGTCACGGCTCTGCCGACCGCGCTTCTCTGCCCGGAAGGAAAGCTTAGCGGCGCGATTCCTTGCATATACGCATTCCGGTAGCTCATATCGACCAGCGTATGAGAAGCGGTGCTCACGCTGACCAGCTTTAACCGCTCCAACAGCTCGTCGTCGATTCCGCTCGCGTTGCCGACAATGTAAGGGTTGCTCATGTTTTCGTCATCTCCTGCAAGTAAGGTTTACGGCCGTGTGGTCGGCCGCATATCGAGCATACGTCTGCACGTTTGCGCAAGCCTACTGACCGTTTGGGATATTCACGAGCAATCCGAACGAATTGCGCCCGCAAATAGAGAAGAGCCGTCCCCTAAGCCGCCAATAGCGACTTGGGAACGGCTCTCTGCCTTATTCGATCCCCTACCCTATCTTACAGATTCCTTGCTTCCGAGGGAGAGACGATCGCTTGCCGATCAGCCCAGCGTCAGGATCAGCTTCCGAATTGAGCCCGATGCAGCCTGCTGTACGTGCCGCCCGCCTCGACCAGATCCTCGTGCCGGCCTTGCTCGGAGATGCCTTGATCGGAGACGACGACGATGCGATCCGCGCTGCGGATCGTCGCCAGCCGGTGGGCAATAACGAGCGTCGTGCGTCCTTGCGACAGCTCGGTCAGCGCCAGCTGAATCGCCGCTTCCGTCTCGGTGTCGAGCGCGGAAGTCGCTTCGTCGAGAATGAGGATCGGCGGATTTTTCAGAATCATCCGGGCGATCGACAGCCGCTGCTTCTGTCCGCCGGAGAGCTTCACGCCCCGTTCGCCGATCAGCGTGTCGAGCCCTTCCGGTTGCGAGCGGATCATCTCTTCAAGCTGCGCGCGCCGCGCCGCATCCCAAATTTCCTCTTCGGTCGCGTGCAGCTTGCCGTAAGCGATGTTCTCGCGGATCGAACCGTCGAACAGGAAGACATCCTGCTGTACGATTCCAATGTGGGAACGCAGCGACTCCAGCTTCATCTGCCGAATGTCGATGCCGTCGACCTTAATCGCCCCCGCGTCCACATCGTAGAATCTCGGCAGCAAGGAGCAGAGCGTCGTCTTGCCCGCCCCGGACGGTCCCACGAGGGCAACCGTTTCTCCCGCTTGAATCGAGAGATTGACGTTAACGAGCACCTTATCCTTGTTCTCGTATCCGAACGTAATGCCCTGGAAAGCGATGTCTCCCTTGACATGCTTCACCTCGACCGCATCCGGCGCATCGGCCACGTCCGGCTCAGTCTCCAGCAGTTCCATGAACCGCTTGAAGCCCGCGATCCCTTTCGGATACGTCTCGATGACGGAGTTGATCTGCTGGATCGGCCCGAGGAATACGTTCGAGAGCATGATGAACGCGATGAATTCCCCATAGGTCATGCGGTCCTGAATGACGAACCAGGTTCCGCAGACGAGCACGAACAGCGACACGGCCCTCATCAAAATAAAGCTCAGCGACGAGTTCCAAGCCATGATGCGGTAAGCGATCAGCTTGGCGAGCCGGAACCGGTTGTTGTTGTCGGCGAATTTGGCCATCTCGTGCTTCTCGTTAGCGAACGCTTGAACGACGCGAATGCCGCTGACGTTGTTCTCTACGCGCGCGTTGTAGTCGGCGATGTTCGCGAACATCTTGTCGAAGGCGACTGACATTTTGCGGCTGAAGTACAGCGACAGATAGATCATCAGAGGCACGATAATGAACGTGAGCACCGCGAGCTGCCAGTTAATACTCAGCATAATGCCGAACGCTCCGGCAAGCGTCATGATCGCGATGAACAGATCTTCCGGCCCGTGGTGCGCGATCTCGCCGATGTCCATCAGGTCGTTCGTCATCCGTGAGACGAGATGTCCCGTCTTGTTGTTGTCGAAGAAGCGGAACGACAGCTTCTGAACCCGGTCGAACAGCGCTTTGCGCATGTCCGTCTCGATGTTGATGCCCAGCTTGTGTCCCCAATACGTGACGACATAGTGCAATGCGGAACTAACGATGTATACGCCCAGCAAGCCCAGGCAAGCGTACAAAATCCAGATCCAGTTGCCGCTCGGCAGCAGATCATCCACTACCCGGTTGACCGCCACCGGAAACGCCAGCTCCAGCAGAGCCGCCAGGATGGCGCAACCGAAATCGAGAATGAACAAACTTCTGTAAGGTCTGTAATAAGCAAAAAAACGTCGCAGCATGAAGCTTCGTGCCCTCCCAGCAGTGCTATGATATTAATGATTACTCATTTGCGATTGATAATCATTATCATAATGATGATAGCTGGCATGGGAGAAAAATGCAATGGCTATTATTCGCATGATTCTTGTACTTTTCTGACCACCTGCGCGGTCCTATGCTTGAACCATAACAATTCATGAAAATTACCAGTAGATGCGAATCGTCGTCAAAGGCACTGTCGAAGACGCTCCAGACTCTGCGTTTTCGACTAACGGCCTCCGTTCGTGCACGACTTGAGTCACGTTAATCGATTTTTTCGACTAACGGCCTCCATTCGAGCACGATTTGAGTCACGTTAATCGATTTTTTCGACTAACGGCCTCCATTCGAGCACGATTTGAGTCACGTTAATCGATTTTTTCCACTAACTCTCTCCATTCAAGCACGATTTGAGTCACGTTAATCGATTTTTTCCACTAACCCTCTCCATTCAAGCACGATTTGAGTCACGTTAATCGATTTTTTCGACTAAAGGCCTCCATTCGAGCCTGATTTGAGTCACGTTAATCGATTCTTTCGACTAACAGCCTCCGTTCGAGCCTGATCCGAGTCACATTAATCGATTTTTTCGACTAACGCTCTCCGTTCGAGCACGATTTGAGTCACGTTAATCGATTTTTTCGACTAACGCTCTCCGTTCGAGCCCCATTTGAGTCACGTTAATCGATTTTTTCGACTAACCCCTCGTGGAAGTCTCTTCATAGGACGTGTGCTCATCTACGTGAAGGGGGCTGTCTCATCAAGCGAACAAATCTGCTTGTGGGACAGCCCCCTGGAATGGAAGATGGTGTTGTTTTACGCTGTCGGGTTGGCCCCCAACCGGCGGCACCTTATAGGCGTCGCCTTATAGCCCGTATCCCGGCCTATGCCTCCACCGTCTCGATCGTTGCCCCGTTTCTGAGCGTGTTGCCGATCGTGCACACTTCTTCGGCGGCTTCGATCAGCTCGCGCTTGTAGGCCTCGTCCAGCGAGGAGGGCAGCTTAAGCGTCACCGTGAAATCCGTGAACCGGTCCGTCACGCCTTTCCCCTTGCGTACCGTCACATCGATCTGGATCTCCGAGGCGTCGTAGTCGATTTCGTCGTGGGCCAGCTTTTTCTGCATCGAGATCGAGACGCACAGACCGAGCGCCGCTTCCAGCAGCTCCTTCGGGTTAAGCCCGTTCAGGTTCGGCCCGGTGCTTCCGATGACCTGCAATCCCGCTCCGTTGTAGATTACGTTCTGGCCTTGCGTGATTTTCACCGTTGTCATCGCTGTATCTCTCCTTGGTTGTCATATTAAACGTAGTGGCAGGCGACCCGGTGGTCCGCCCGTACTTCCCTGACGGCAGGCGGTTCGACCTTGCACTTGTCCGTCGCCAGCGGGCAGCGCGTGTGGAAGACGCAGCCTTGCGGCGGGGACAGCGGAGACGGAATCTCGCCCTTCAAGATGATCCGCTCCTTCAGCCGACTGCAGGTATAGTCGGGCACGGCCGACAGCAGCGCCTTCGTGTACGGATGCTGAGGCGCCTGGAACAGATCGTCCGTCAGCGCCTCTTCGACAATCGTCCCCAGGTACATGATGCCGATGCGGTCGGAAATGTAGCGGACGACGCTGATGTCGTGCGTAATGAACAGCATCGTCAAGCCGAGCTCCGTCTGCAGATCGCGCAGCATATTCAAGATTTGCGACTGAATGGACACGTCCAATGCCGAGACCGGCTCGTCGCAGATCATGATTTTCGGATGGACGATCAGGGCGCGGGCCAGTCCGATCCGCTGACGCTGACCTCCGGAAAATTCGTGCGGATAGCGAAAATAATGCTCCGGCTGCAAGCCAACGACTTCGAGGATGCGAAACACTTGCTCCTGACGCTGCTGCCGGTCGCCTATTTTATGAATAATGAGCGGCTCTTCGAGAATGTCGCCGATCCGCTTGCGCGGATTCAAGGATGAGAGCGGGTCCTGGAACACGAACTGGATCTCGTTGCGGAACTTGCGCAGCTCCTGCTTCGACAGCTTGACGAGATCCTGTCCGCGGTAGAGCACCTCTCCCGAGCTGGCGGGCGTCAGGCCGAGAATGGCGCGCCCGGTCGTGCTCTTGCCCGAGCCCGACTCGCCGACGAGGCCGTACGTCTCCCCTTCGTACAGGCGAAAGGACGCTTCCCTGACCGCGTTCACGTAAGCTTTGGCGCCGAACAGCTTCCCGAACGAGCCGTATACCGGAAACTTCTTCACCAGTCCGTTAACTTCCAATATCGGTTCAGCCGCCGACTGCTTCGCCATCTCCGCTCCTCCTCTCCTCCAGACGGTTGATCGTCTCATAATGCCAGCACTTCACCCGATGCCGCTCGTCCGCCTGCACCATCTCCGGATCTTCGTTCCGGCACTTCTCGTCAGCGTATGGGCATCGGGTCGAAAACCCGCAGCCGCGCGGAATGTCGGACAACGAAGGAACCGTCCCCTCGATGACGTGCAGCTTCTCGCTGCGGTCGCCCTCCAGCTTCGGAATCGACTTCAGCAGCCCCTGCGTGTACGGATGCAGCGGGGTCCGGAACAGCCGTTCCGTCGTCGTCTCCTCGACGATCCGCCCCAGATACATGACTTTGACGCCGGTGCAGATTTCCGATACGACTCCGAGATCGTGCGTAATGAACAGCACGCCCATGCCGAGCGTCCGGTTGAGCTCCGTGATCAGCTCCAGAATTTGCGCCTGGATCGTCACGTCGAGCGCGGTCGTCGGCTCGTCGGCGATGAGCAGCTTCGGCTCGCAGGCCAGCGCCATCGCGATCATGGCGCGCTGCTGCATGCCGCCGGACAGTTGATGAGGATAATCGTCCACGCGCGTATCCGGCGAAGGAATGCCCGTCAGGCGCAAAATCTCGATCGCCTTCTTGCGCGCTTCTTTCTTGGACAGCTTGCGGTGGAGGCGAAGCGCCTCCTCGATCTGATTGCCGATCGTATAGACCGGATTAAGCGAAGTGAGCGGGTCCTGGAAAATCATCGAGATGTCGTTGCCGCGAACGGCCCGCAGCTTGGACAGCGGCAGCTCCAGCAAATTCTCGCCCTCGAACCGGACTTCGCCCTCGTATTCGACCGAATCGGTATGTTCGAGCAGCCTTAAGATGGACTGGGACATGACGCTTTTGCCGCAGCCCGACTCGCCTACGATGCCGATAATTTCCCCGCGGTCCATAGAGAAGCTGACCCCGCCGACGGCCGTCACTTTTCCCCGCTCCGTATGAAAATGCGTCTTCAAGTTTTTAATTTCCAATAGAGGCGCCTGGCTCATATCGCACCCTCCGTCCCGTTCGATGTCATGATTTCTTCTGCTTCAGCTTCACGCGAGGGTCGAGAAAGTCTCGCAAGCCGTCCCCCAGCAGATTCAAGCCGAGAACGGACAAAATGATGCATACGCCCGGGAACACGACCATCCACCACGCCTTATAGATAACCAGCTTGCCGGCATGGAGAATGTTGCCCCAGCTCGCTTCCGGAGCCGGAATGCCGGCCCCGAGGAAGCTGAGCGCCGCCTCGGAGATGATCGCCTCCGCGAAGACGAACGTCGCTTGAACGAGCAGAGGAGACAGCGTGTTGACGGCGATATGCTTCCAGAGAATGCGGGAGTCGCTCGCCCCTTGGGCATGCATCGCTTCGATATAAGTCTGCTCCCGAACGATAAGCGCCGACGAACGGACGACCCGGGCGATGTTCGGAGTGAACACGATCGTCAACGCGATAATGACGTTAACCGCGGACGCGCCCAGCGCGGCCATCAGAGCGATGGCGAGCAGCACGCCGGGAATCGCGATCAAGCCGTCGCAGATACGCATTAAAATATGATCCAGCGTCTTGTAGTAGCTGGCGTAAATTCCGATCACGAGGCCGAGCAGCGAGGACAGCAGCGACACGATCAAGCCGACGCTGACGGATACTCTTGCGCCGTAGACGATTCTCGTCATCAGATCCCGGCCGAATTCGTCGGTTCCGAGCAGATGGGCGCCGCTGGGCGGCTGTAGACGCTCTGTGACTTTCATTGCGTATGGGTCGAACGGCATAAGATAAGGTCCGATAGCCGCGATAATAACGAACAGCGCGAACAAGACGGCTCCGATCATCAAACCGTAATTGCTTCTGAACCGGCGGAATCGCAGGGCTCGCTGCTCTTTTTTCAGCCGCCTGCTCATCGCGACGATGTTTTCTTTCGCCATGATGCCCTCTCCTCCCTATTTGCGGTCCAAACGTACGCGCGGATCCACCGCGCCATACAGCAGGTCGACGATCAGATTGATGCCCACGTAGATCAGCGTGACGATCAACACGACGCCCTGGATGACGGCGAAATCCCTGCGCACGACCGAATTCAGGATGAGCTGGCCCAGTCCGGGAATATTAAAAATCGACTCCACGACGACCGCACCCGTCACCAACGTGCCGAACGTCTGGCCGATGACGGTCAGAATCGGCAGGAACGCATTGCGGAAGGCGTGCTTCGTCAGCACGGTCAGCTCCCGCAGCCCTTTGGAACGGGCCGTCTTAATATAGTTCAGATTCAAAATGTCCAGCATGGACGAGCGGGTCATTCTCGTAATGAGAGCCGCCTGAATGGCGCCCAGGGAAATGCCCGGAAGAATCAAATATTGCAGATGCTCCCACAGCCCTTTGCTCAGCGGTTCGTACCCCGCGACAGGCAGCCATTGAAGCTGTACGCCGACGATCAGCATCAGGAACAAACCGAGCAGGAAGCTCGGGATGGCGAGTCCCAGCAGCGACACTCCCATCAGCGAATAATCGACGGCCGTGCCCCTCTTGTACGCGGCGATCATGCCGAACGGAATCGCCAGCACGAGCGCGATCGCTTGTCCGAGAATCGCCAAGGAAAGCGTAGGGCCGATATGCTCGGCGATCGCTTGTCCGACGGACTGGCGCATGAAGATGGAGTCGCCCAGATCGCCTCTGAGCACGCCCGAAACCCAATGCATGTACTGCTCGTGCACAGGGCGGTTCAATCCAAGCTCCTCGTTCAGCGCCCGAATATCCTCCTCCGAAGCTTCGATGCCCAGCATCGCGGCCGCGGGATCGCCCGGCGTCAGGTGAATGATCAGGAAGATCGCTACGGTGACGACGAACAATACGGGAATCAGAGACAGAAGCCTTTTCGCAATGTAAACCAGCATGAAATCTCCTCGTTCGTTGTCGGATAAGTTGGCGTCTTCGATTGTATTCCATTGTTGCCGATTCATCAAGAGAAGGAGGGTGTCGGCTAAGTTACAAAGTAACTTGTCACACCCTCCTCGAATGGAGACGACTATCTTATTGCTATCTTATTTTGCGATTTTCGCGTTCCACACAAGCGGAGTTTTGAACAACTCGAAACCTTCCAAATTCTTCGACGTCGCCACGAGGATGTTATAGTGGCCGATAACCGTGGACGAACCGAATTCGTACAGGAATTGCTGCAGCTTCTCCCATTCCGCCTTGGCCGCTTCCGGAGTCGCCGCGCCGCGAATGTCGATCAGCGCTTTCTTCACGGTGTCGTTGTTCAGACCGGCCCAGTCCGGGTTGACGGCGAGCAGCTGCGGAGGAGTCGGCTGGTAGCCCGTGCTCGCGACGAACAGATCCCATTTGCTGCGGTCGTTCTTCGTCTCGAGGAAAGTCGGGAAGTCGAAATTGTCGACTTTGACGTTCATGCCGATCTGGCGAAGCTGTTCTTGAATGACCAGCGTAGCCGTGTACATCTCGGCGTAATCTTTGGTCGTCAGCAGCGTAACTTCTTCTCCGTTATAGCCGGCTTCGGCAAGAAGCTTCTTAGCCTTCTCTTGGTCGCCTTGGTTATAGTATTCCTTGCCGGCGTCGTTCGCCCATTGCACTTGGCTGCTGCTCAGATAACCCGGGGCAAGCGAGTACAGCTCAGGCTTGGCGAAGCTCGCCAGCAAAATTTCGTCGTTGTTGAGCGCCGCGATAACCGCTTGGCGAATCGTCTGGTTCGCGAACAAGCCTTCGGAGGTGTTCAGGAACGCGGTCAGCGCCCCGCCCGGGAACGTCTGCACGTCTACGTTCTTATCGGAAGCAAGCTCATCGTAGCTCTCGATCGGAATGCTGTCGGCCACATCGTATTTGCCGGTCTTGACGCCCGCGATCCGCGTCGCATGGTCGGTGACGAAGTGGAAATACAAGTTTTCCGTAGGCGCGTCCTTGCGTCCGTAGTAGCCGCTCGCCTCTGCCTCGATGCCTTGGTAATCTTCGTTTCTAACCAAGTGAATGTACTGGTCCTGCTTCCATTCCTTGAACTTGTAAGGTCCTGTGCCGATATACTCCGTAATGCCTTCCGGAGCCGCGGATTCCACGATCTCCTTCGGCACGATCGAAGGGAATTGCGCTTGGGAAGCGATCAGGATCAAGACGTCGGAAGCCGCCTTCTCGACCGTTAATTTTACCGTATAAGCGTCGACCGCTTCGAACTTCGCGTTCGTCAGCAGCACTTTGGCGCGAGACGACGTTGCAAGCCAACGGTTCATCGAGGCGACGACATCTTCGGAGGTCATCTCTTTGCCGTTATGGAACTTCACGCCTTGGCGCAGCTTAAACGTATACGTCAAGCCATCCTCGCTTATCTCCACCGATTCCGCCAGCTGCGGCTTCGGCTCGTAGTTAGAGTTCAGCGTGTACAGTTGTTCGAAAATGTTGCCCGCCGTATCCAGCGCTACGGCCGATACCGTAATCGCAGTATCCAAAGTCGGAGGCTGCGCCGTGAGGGCGATGTTCAGTTCGTTCTTATATTCCTTGGCGTTCTGCTCCTGAGACGGGCTGGCGCTGCCTGCCGGACTCTGGGAAGCATTCTGGCCGCCGCTGTTCGAATTGTCTTTGCTGCATGCGGCCAGTACCGTTGTTAACAATAATACCAATGCCAGCAAGCTGATCTTGTTGAATTTCATTCTACTGTTCTCCCCCTGGGTCGTGATGCGGAATTTTCGGAATGTTCTGAAAACATACTATTCCGAGTTGATATAATGGAATACTAAATCATTTTACCAGAGTTGTCAACGGCAAAAAGGGGCAATCCCATAAGTCAGGGCAATAAAATGATCGATAAAAAGAATGGGGGATATATCTCCTGTAGAGCGAAGCGCCTGCCTCATACGGTCATGAAATTACCCTGTCACGGGTTTATCCGTTCCAAATTTCATGATCGTATCAGCAGCGAAAGGAGATATATCCCCCATGTTCATAAATCGATCATTTTATGTTGTTGCCCTCTAATGACTTATGGGATTGCCCCTACAGTGCCGGCGAACTCAAGACCAGCCCGCGCGCCGGAATAGATCTAATGCCTGCTTGTTGTATGAGCCCAGATCGGCAAAATCGATCCGCTGCCCCTTGAAGGAGCCCCACGACTTCAGCAGCTCGGGAACCTCGGCGCGCTCGTTGACCGGGAACTCGAAGCTTTCGCGCGACAGCTGCGTCTGCCCTTCCTCGCTCGTCATGTACTCGACCAGCTTCAGCGCGTCGGCCGCATGCTTGGCATGGCGGGCAAGGCCAATTCCGCTAATGTTGATGTGCGTGCCCCCCGCTTTCTGATCGGGGAAAAACACGCCCAGTCCCTCCGTCGCCCGCGCTTCCTCCGGATTGTCCGAAGCAGACAACTGCCCGACGTAGTACGTGTTCATAATCGCTGCGTCCCCGATGCCGGCGGCGACCGCCATCGCCTGCTCGCGGTCCCCTCCTTCGGGCGGACGCGCAAGGTTGGCGGCGACGCCTTCGGCCCAGCGCCCCGCCCATTCTTCGCCCCTCAAGGCGATAAAGGAAGCGAGCAGCGACTGGTTATAGAGGTTGGAGGAGGAACGGACGAGCACCCGGCCTCTCCAGCGCTCGTCGGTCAAGCTCTCGTAGGTCGACAGCTCTTCGGGCTTCACCCGGTCCTTGGCGTAGACGATGACGCGAGCGCGCGTCGTGACGCCCACCCAATAATGCTCGGGATCGCGCAGCGCCTGCGGAACGTTGGCGTCCACGAGATCCGAGCGCAGCGGCTGAAGCACCCCGCTGCGCGTTGCTTCGCTCAATACGCCGCCGTCCACCGTGAAGAACAGGTCCGCGTCAGATTGCTCGCCTTCCCGGGCCATCGCGTCGACCAGTTCCTGCGCCGTTCCTTTGACTTCGACGACCCGAATGCCCGTCTTTTTCGTGAACGCCTCAAACAATGCGGTATCCGCCGCGTAGTGCCGGGCAGTATATACCGTAACGTACTTGCCGCCCCCTGCCGCAGGCTGGGCCGACTCGCGCCCTTCCGCGCCGAGAGACGCGGCCTCTCCGTTCCCGATAATGCCGCATCCGGCGCAAAATAGGATGGCGATAGCGATTAACGATAAGCGTTTCATGACGCGTCCTCCGTTTCTGGCGAATATGGCCATGCGGCCGGTTCCCCGATCCGTTCCGCGCTCGGGCGGCAGGGCAGCCGGATCGATACCGTCGTCCCTTCGTTCTCCACGCTCGCGAGCGCAAGCTCGCCGTCGTACCGCTCGATCAGCCGTTTGGCGATCGCCAGCCCCAGCCCGTTGCCGCCTTGATCGCGGCTTCTGGCCTTGTCCACCCGGTAGAAGCGGTTCGTAACGTACGGCAAGTCCGCCGAGGGAATGCCCATGCCGCGATCGGTCACGCGCAAGCACATCCGCTCTCCCTCCCGCTCGGCCGAGATTCGGACGACTTTCCGGTCCAGAGAGTATTTGACCGCGTTGTCGATCACGATCAGCAGCACCTGCTCCAGATGCGCGGCCGCGATCGGCAGACCAATCCCCCGCAACGCCTCCAGCTCCGTCTCCAGCCGGCAATCGGGATAGACGAGCGCGGCCCGGCTCACGATCGCACGAACCTCCGCCTCGGCTTCCTCGACGATATCCGCGAAGTCAAGCTCGGACTTCTCCGCCCGGCTCAGCGCGAGCAGCTCCAGCACGAGCCCCCGCAATCGGGCGAACTCGTGGAGGGAGGCAGCCAGCGATTCCTCCAGCACCGCGGGCTCTTCCTTGCCCCATCTGCGCAGCAAATTCAGATGCCCCTCGATGATGGCGATCGGCGTCCGCAGCTCGTGCGAAGCGTCCTCGACAAAGCGCGACTGCTGCCGGAACGATTCCTCCACCTGGTCCATCATTTCGTTGAACAGATGGATCAGCGTCGCGATCTCGTCCCCGTTGGTGGCGGGCACCATGCGCTCCTGAAGCCCCTTGCTCTTGATGCTGCGAATCGTGCTTGCCATCGCTTGCAGAGGCTTGAGCAGCCTCCAGGACAGCAGCCATCCGACGAGAACGCTTAGTGCGACCGCCGCCGCAGTGAACAGGAACATGACGCGGGAGATTGTCGCGATCAGCGCCTCGAATTCGGTCATGCTCTTGACGATCTCTACCGTGCCCTCGAACTCGAAAATCGTAAACGGGCTTCTCATGATCAGCAAGGAACGCTCGCCGTCCCGCAGCACGATCGTCTGCTCGCGCGCCGCCGTCTCGGGCTCCACCCATTGCTGAGGCACCCGGTTCGTCACGGTGACGACCGGCTCGCCGTCCTTGTCCAAAATCCGGATGCGCTGATCGTCCCGGTTGACCTTCTCCAGGTAATGCCGAATGTCGGCAAGCTCCGCAGGCGCGAAGCCCGACTCCCTCTCCAGAACGTAGTTCAGAATCTCGTTCATGCCGCGCTGGACCGCGCTCTCCTCCCGATGGATAATCCATTTCTCCATCAGCATGTATTGAAGCGAATTGTAGCCGAGGAACAGCAGGGCCAGCAGCGCCGCCGAACCGAACGTCAGCTTGAGCTTGATCGGCATGCGGGCGATGCCGGCGACCCAACGCTTCAGGTTCATTTTCTCATCACGTATCCGATACCCCTTAACGTCTGGATATAGCTCGCTCGCCCCGGCATGTCGATCTTCTTCCGCAAATAGCGGACGTAGACGTCCACGACATTCGTGTCGACCGCCGCTTCGTAGCCCCACACTTTATCGAGCAGCGTCTCCCGGTCCAACACCCGGTTGACGTTGCCCAGAAATTCCGCCAGCAGGGCGTATTCGCGCTTCGTCAGCTCGACCGTCTCGCCCTCCCGCAGAACGATTCTCGTATTCGGGTCCAGGCTCAGCCCCTGGAAGACTAGCACAGGCACCTTGTGCTCCTGAAGATTCCGCTGCCTTCGGAATACAACACGGATGCGGGCGAGCAGCTCTTCGATCGCGAACGGCTTCGGCAAGTAATCGTCCGCCCCGCAATCCAGGCCGGACACTCTGTCGGTGACGCTGTCCCGCGCGCTCAGCATAATGATCGGGGTGGACTTGACCGCGCGAACGCGGCGGCAAATCTCCAGCCCGTCCAGGCCTGGAAGCATCAGATCGAGCAGGATAACGTCCCATTCCTCCGCCAGAGCGACGTTCAGTCCCGCGGTCCCCTCGGGAACGGTCGTCACGGCGAACGATTCGTGCCGAAGCTCCAGCTCGATCATCCGGGCCATATTCCTCTCGTCTTCGATGAGCAATATCTTTTTCATCGCGTTCCGTTCCTTTTAGTGAGAATGATTATCACTATTGCTACCATTCTAGTTCATCGCCTGTCCGCGTTCAACCTTTATTTTCCCCGTACTTCCCGTTCCTGTCGCGGACGGAGCGCAGCAGCCCGGCATCGGCTCCCGCCTCCTCCGCAACGCGGATCATCGCGCTCAGGTCCTTGGGCAGGCATTTGCCCGAGAAGCCGCGCCTGTCCTCGTAGACGAACGTATGGCTGCGCCCGATGCGCGGGTCCTCCAGCCACACTTCGCGAAGCCGGTTGTAGTCGACCCCGACCGCCTGCGCAATATCGTAAAACTCGTTGCAGAACGTCACCTTCGTCGCCAAATAGCAATTTTCCATGTACTTGGCCAGCTCGGCCGTCGCGGCGTCCGTCATGACGATTCGAACCTCCGCGTTGTAGACGGTCTGATAAGCCCGAACGGCCAGATTGACGTCTTCCGGACGCCCTCCGAACGTCAGCCAGCTTCGGGAGCGCGGGTCCGCGAACGGATGCCCGGCCGTCTCCCCGTAATATTCCGGCTGGAACACGATCCGTTTGCCCGTGCGGGCGGCCAGACGATCGGTGAAGCCGACCGGGACGGTCGAGCGAAGCACGATCACCTCCGCCTCCAGCCAAGCGACGACCTCCTCCACCAGCGACGTATCGCAGCCGCCGTCTTCCGCCTCCGGCGTCGGCACGCAGACGAAAGCGGCAAAACTGTCGCGCAGCTCCGACCGCTCTCCGATGCCCAGTGGCCCGTCGTAGACGACGGCGTCCGGAAACAGCTTGTTCATCGCTTTCCCTACGTGGCCGAAGCCGATAATCCCGATTTTCATATGCGCTCGCTCCCCGGATGTAGTTTCGTTCAAGCCGCCGTCGTATCGGAATCGGAAGATCGCCGCGCCGTTTCATGGCGCTTTTTCTGCATGCCGAGAATGACGAGTATGACCAGGTAATAGGTCCAGTACAGCACGAATTCCTCGACCGACGGATTGTGGGTGTACCCCAGGAACGCTTTGAAAAAGATGCCAATCTGGCCGTTGACGAGCGGCCTCTCCCCGGTGTCCCGTATGTATTGCGTTTCGTCGAGCGGATGCTCGGGCATGAAGGCGATCAGGTTGTACACCTCGCCGACCTCCCCGCCGGGAGTTGTGTAGACCGTCCCCATCAGCTTGAGATCCTGCATAATGCCGATCGCCTGCACGAGCAGTCCCCCGGCGATCATCATCAGGAATACGCTCGTAATCCGGAAAAACGTCTTGAGCTGCACCTTCCGCGTCCCTCTGAAGAAGAGAAATCCGACGACAAGCGCCAGAATGAGTCCGAACAGCGCTCCCCAGCTTTGCAGCGCCCTCTGGATGTCCCCGCCCGTAATGGCCGCGAAGAAAAACACCGTCTCCACGCCCTCCCTCACGACGACGAGGAAGGAGTGAACGATCATATTGACCGCTCCTCCGACGGTGAGCAGCGCGGCGATTTTATTTTCCACCTCGCTCTGCAGATTCCGGCTCTGGCCGCTCATGAACAGCACCATATGAGACAGCAGGCCGCAGGAGACGAGCATGATGCCGATCTTCAAATAATTTTGGCTGCCCATCGTCGCGAACCCCGTCAGCACCGTCTGGAATACGAGCGCGACTCCGTAGCTGACGACGATCGCCAGCGCGACGCCGACCCATACCCATTTGTCCCATTGCGTCTGCCCGATTTTTTTCAAATAGGTCAAAATGACGCCCACGATCAAAATCGCTTCAAGCGCTTCCCGAAACGTGATCAGAAACGACTGCAAATCCATGTTCGCGCCTCCATCCCGCAATAGCGAAAATAAGGCCGGAAAACACCTGCGCTGTCCGCGCAGGCGTCTCCCGGTCCGATGCCCCGATTACCTTAGCAAAATGATCTCAAGCTTGTCGTTGAAGACGCCGAGGCCGAACAGCTCGGCGACCGCGCGAAGCGGAATGAACGAGGCGCCGTTCTGCACGACAACCGGTTGATCCAGCTTAACCGTCTCATTGACTTTGCCATCCTGAACAATCGTGTCCGATCCGACCTTCAGCTCGGTTTTCTTGCCGCTCTTGACGATCGACACCGTCTGCGTCGCTCCGTCGTAGCTCACATCCGCATCGATGACGTCCGCGATCAGGCGAACGGGAACGAGCGTACGGTTCGTCTTCTTGTGGATGAACGGCGCGCTTGTCGCCGTGCGGGCTTCGCCGTCGACGACGTAAGTCGGGCTGCCGACCGTAATTTGCGTGCCGTCATGGACGACCAGGTACTTCAGCATTTGGAAGGCGGCTTTCTTGGCGGTGGCGGCGTCCGAGCGGTCGACGGCGTCGGCATATTGCTGAGCGTAATCGATGGCGGCCGCGTAATCCCCCTGCGGCAGGAACACCTCCTGCGTGACGAGGAACATGTTGCCCTCCATCACGTAACCGCGGGCTCCGGCGAGATCGCCCTCTGCCAGCTTCTTGAACGCGTTCGTGACGTATTCGGACACTTTGCCGTTCATCGTGCGCTGCAGAGCCAGCTGGATGCGATCTTTGTCGATCCGCTTGGCGTCTCCCGAAGCGAACGCGTCGAGAACGTACTCGGCGTCGGCCGGGCTTCCGCCTCTCAAGTAAGTGAATACGGGCAAGTAGAGGAAGTAGCCTTCCGTAACGGCCGTCGGCAGATCGGCGGCCGGCTTCGTCGGAATGTTCGTCGCGTAAGTAAAGGCTGCCAGCGCGTACGTCTTGATGATCGTCTTGTCGAGCACTTGGCGATGCACGTTGAAATCATCGGCGTTCTTGGACTCGATGTCTTGAATCAACTGCTCGATCGTTCCTTTAAGAATGCCGACCATGTCCAGTCCGTAGGTCAGGTCGCGCTTCTGGACGGTGCTCTGGATGACGCCTTCGTAGATTTGCGCGACTTTGTCGAACTCGGTCCGGGCGGTCGCGAAGTCGCCTTCCTTCAGCGCCGGTCTGATCTTGTTGTTGACCAGATCGCGAAGGGCGAAGTAGAAGTACCATTGCAGGCCTTTGTCCACCGCCTGCTTCGCTTGGCCGACCTGAAGCTCGCCCTTGATCGCGTTGTCGAGAACGAAGGAGATGTTCTCGTCGATCTTCGGATCGCCGGGCTGGATCGTGGCGTCGATGCGCTTCGTCTCGGCTTGGAACTTGCCGACGTAGAAGTCTTTGACCGCTTGAAGATCGGTTTTGTCCGTGAACAGCGCTTTGATGTCGGCGAACGCTTGAACGCGGGCGGCGATCTCGGGGTCTTCCTTGATGTTGAATTTCGATTCGGCGCTGACGACGGAGGCCAGCATAAATACGGTAGATACGATCAGTGCGAGGCTTAGAGCCACGGAAATCAATTTGCGCATGAAATGATTCTCCTTTTATTTGGGTTGTTGGGTTGCTAGATCAAACCTTTTTTGCGCATGAGCCATAGCGCTCCGCCAATGAGCAGCGCGACTCCGGCGATCACGACGATCGTTACGGTCGTGTTCGTCCGGTCGATACGCTCCATCGGGGCGTGCTCGGCGTCGGCCGGCAGCGCAGCGGCTTCAGCCTCAACCGAAGCAGAGGCGCTGGCGGACGGTTCGGCTTCCGGCTCGGAAGCAGCCGGGGATTCTTCGGGCGACGCGCTTGCCGGGGAGGCTTCCGCCTGGGCCGCCTCGGCCGATGCGGACGCTTCCGGCGTATCGGAAGGCTCAGCCTCCTGGCTGGCCTCCGAACTGGGAGAACTGGCCTCCGGACTGGCCGACGGAGACGGGGACGCGGATTCGCTCGCCGGCTGGGCTTCCTGGGAAGCGCTCGGCTCGGCCGGCTTCGCGTCCGGCGAAGGGCTCGGCTGGGCGCTTGCTTTCGGCTGCTCTTGCTGCTCCGGCTTCTCGGTCTCCTTGACGGTGTCCTTGTCCGCCGGCTTCACGTAAGCCTTATACGGGAAGCTCGGCTTAACCTTGCCATGGATAAATTCGACCTTCGCCTTGAACAGCTCGGGATCGGACGCCTTCTTGCCGACTCCGAACAGCCCGGGATTGCCGAGCGCGTCCAGCGCTTCGTCGAACGCCTTGTTGATCTCGGCCGTTCCCGAGGAAAGATACGGCGAGAGTACGTCGAACGTCGCCTTCGCTTTGGCCAGCAATATCTTCGTCGCCGCGTAATCGTCGAAGCCCTTCTGGGCGTACGAGAACCGGCGCTCCAGGTTCATGACGAGAACGGCTTTGTAATTGGCGACGAGCAGCTTGGCGTCCTTCTGTTCGAGGTTGCCGTCCAGCGTCGCCGCCACCGCATCGCCAAAGTGGGACTTGATCTCCGAGCGCCTCACCTTATAGGCGTTGGCCGCCGCTTCCCAATCCGGACTCGCTCCGTTCAGGGAAGCTTCGATCAGCTTGAACGTTTCCGCCACGTCCTCGGTGTTGGCGTCTCCGTAGGAATAGGCCAAAGCCTGGGCCGGAGCGATCCCGAGCAGCAGCGCGAGTGCGACCAGTCCGCTTCGAAGCCATCTAATCAATTGCACACACTCCTTTTTTGTCTTATGTCGACGCGCGGCTTGCCCGCTCTCCCGCCGGGTTACGGTCCTCCCTGTTCCGCCGCCCCGCGCCATTCGTACAGCGTGATCCGCGAGTAGACCGGATCGAACAGGGCGTTCGATTCGAACCGGGCGAGCGGAACGGCCAAGCGCGCCGCCTCCGGATTCTGCGCCAGAAACCCGTCCAGCACGTGATCCGTCAGCAAAATCCGCCGCCCCGCTCCCTCCTCCTCCGCCGCTGAGGCCACCACCGCCAGAAAATAACCGTAGGTGACGATCCGCCGGTGATCGTAATCCGCCTGCAAATATTGCAGTACCCGCGTCTCTTCCCACGTATAGACGGTAAACGGCTCGCGAAGCTCGCCGAGATAATCGTGCAGCTGGTAGACCGCGGGAGGCCGCTCGGCCTGCTCCCGGAGAAGCCGGACGCCGTGGAAAGCCTGCGCGCACAAGTACGCCGCCATTACCGCGCCGATGCCAAGCCTGATCGCGCGGGAGACGCGCGGCGCATGCGACGGCAAGCGCAGAGAGCGGAACGTGCGGATCGCCGCGATATAGCAGGCGAGCAGCAGCGGGCCGGCGAGCGGAGCGACGTGGCGGGCTTTCTCGACGTTCTGGCCCAGCACGGCCCAGACGGCATAAGCCGCAAGGCAGATGATCAGCCAAGCTATGTACCGCGGTTCCACCGAACCGCTTGCCGCCGAGTCCGTGCGGCCTCTCGCCAGCAAGCTCCCCCAGGCGACGAGGACAAGCAGCGCCGAGGCGATCGCGCCGACGACGGCCGACCGGCCCAGCAGCACGTCGCGAACCAGATGGTCGCCGAACACCGTCGCGACCCGCTCCGCCAGCGGAACGTCGACCGCGCCAATGCCGCCGCCCCATTCCGAGAAATGCCCGGCGACGAACGCTTCCGCCAGCTGCCAGAAGCCCTGCACGGAGCCTTCGGACAGCATCAGGCCGAGCACCCCGACCAGTTGGAACGCCCCGGCGATCAGCAGCCGCAGCAGCAATCCCCAGCCTCTTCCGCCGCCGAAGCTTCGACGGCACAGCGCCAGCAACAGGACCAACGCGACGCCGAACGGGAAATACGACAGCCGAATGCCCATCAGCGCGCCGAACAAGGCTGCCGCCGCGACGTATCTCCACAGCGATCTGGGTCTGTCGGCGGCTTCCCGCACGCTCCACAGAAACCACCACAGCGCCGCGATGCCCGCGCATTCCGACATCGGCCGCGAGCCCATGAGCCACAGATAGGGAGTCGCCCCTACCCAGACTGCCGCCCATGCGGCCGCACCGGCTCCGACCTCCCTTCTTGCCAGCAGGAAGATCGGAACGGCCGAGCCGGCCGTCATCAAGGCGTTAAACGCCGTCAAAGCCAGTAACGGATCGGATATCCACAGGCGAGCGATCATCCCTCCGCCAATGAAGAACGGATATCCCGGAAAATGAGGCTGCATCGCCAGCAGATCGAACCGATCCAGCGCGAAGACGAAATCGGCCTCATCCCATGTGCGGACGAACGTCCCGGCGTAAAGCAAGTTCAGGGCCAGCAGTCCGGCAAGGGCGGCCGCGGCACCGAACCAAGCCAGCTTCCGGACCGGCAGCCGCCGCATCGTTCGCCCCTCCTGTTCCGTTTCTCATTTCTCCCGCCTCCTTACTTACGACCAGTTTTCCAGCGCTTTCCCGCTCTTGTCCGCCGCAACCGCAACGCCGCCGCTGCCAACCTTCCTTGCACGGAGCTGCACCGGACGCCTCATCTCCCGCCAGATCGCAGGCAAGACCGCGCCGACGTATTGCCGGAACTTGATGAACGACTGTCCCTTCGTTCTGACGCGGTACGAGATCGGCACCTCCTCCAGACGGAAGCCCTTGCGCACGAGGTTAAGCGTCAGCACCTGCGCGTAGTTGTAATCGTGAATAATCTCCGCCGCCTCCATCGCTTCCCTGGAGAAGCCCCTCATCCCGGATTGGCCGTCCCAGATCCATCTGCGGAGCAGAGCCGACTGCAGCAGCGTGAAGACGTAGTTGCCCATTCGCCGGTGCGCTTTCATCCCGTCGATCCGTCCTTTGAACCGCGAGCCGAACGTGTAATCCGCCTCGTCCGCGACGATCGGCGCCACGACGTCGGGAATCTGCTCCGCCGGATATTCGTTGTCCGCGTCGATCATCAGACCGATGTCGGCGTCCATCCGGCAGCATTGGCGAAGCCCTTCGCGAACGGCCGCGCCCAGACCGCGGTTGCGCTCGAAGGAGACGACCCGGTCGGCCCCCGCCTTCAGCGCCTCTGCGACGGTCCCGTCCGTCGAGCCGTCGTCGATGACGATCACCCGCACCGAATACTCCGGATGAAACCGACGGGGAACCCTGGCGATGACGCCGCCGATGTTTCCTTCCTCGTTATGTGCCGGGATGAAGACGACCAAGCTCTTGCTCTTCGTGCTGTTGTCCGCGTTCATGGGAAGTCTCCTTCGTCTCGTGGAATGCTTCGTTCAGTACCCGTCCCCGGCTGCCGTTCGGATAAGGAGCGCCCAGCAGATAGGCAAGCGTCGGCGCTACCGAAATCAAAGATTGCTTGCCGTCGATGCGGCAGCCTCGGCGAACGGCCGGACCGTGGAGGAAGAAGGGAACGTACCTCTCCCCCTCGTCCAGATGCCCGTGTCCGCCGATGCCGTCGGCCTGACCGTGGTCCGCGCACACGATCAGCGTCGTATTGCGCATCGCGCCGCGCTCCGTCAGCCACCCCACGTACTCTTCGATCAGCCTGTCGGCTTCGGCGATCTTCGTTAAGTAATCGTCGTACAGCACGCCCCGGCTGTGGCCGGTCTGGTCGACCCCGATCATCTGCACGACCAGCAGATCCGGGTTTTGCTCGGCCATAATGCGCTTCGCGCGCTCGATAATGTTGCGATCCGCCACGTCGTTGTTCATGACCGCCGTCACGCTCTCCACGTCGTCGCCCATCGAATCGATCAGGTGCGCGATGCCGAGCAGCCTGCCTTTTTTGCCAACCTTCCTCAACGAATCGAAAATGCTCTCCACCCGTATGCCCAGCCGCCAAACCATGTTGGAACGAATGCCGTGGGCTTGCGGATAAGCGCCGGTGAACATGGAGGAGAAGCAGACGACCGTGCGCGCCGGATACACCGTCTCCATCTGCGCGTATTCGGTCCCTTCCGCCCGCAGCTTCTTCAGGAACGGAGCGTCCGCCTCCTCGAAACGTTCCTTGCGCATGCCGTCCACGACGATGACGATGACTTTCTCGTTGATCGCCCGTCCCTGCGGATCGGAATGGTTCCGCTTCGTCGGTTCCGCCGTCTCCTGCGGCTTCCAGTCGAACAGATTCGCATGCAGAATCCAGCTGTACAACCCCAGGGCCGCCGCGAACGCGCCAAGGCGCAGCAGTTCGTCCGACATTCCCGCCGTCCCGGACGTACCGTCATTCAGCAGCGCATAATAGTGGTTCCACAGGAAGAGCAGGAGCAGCAGCTTCGGCAGTTGCTCCTGCGCGTTGCCGCTCGTCGAATCGCTGTTTTTAAGCACCAGCTTCCAGAATCTCGTAAAATTCCACCACGTCGTGCCGATCCTCATCCGGTAGTAGAACGTCCCCCAGAAGAACACCGTGAAGAAGAAGTAGAGTCCGATCGCCGCGCCGTACAGCGACAGATTCCGGGGCTCCCAGAGGAGCAGCGCCGCCACGACCGGCAGCCACAGATAGTTGCGCAGAAACAGCGGATAGTCGTAGTAATAGTAGATCGCGAATAGCGGAGCGACGAGCAGCAGGCTCAGTCCGGCGTCCGCCCAGAACGCGATGTTCCCCCACTCGCCTGCCCGGTACAGCAGAAACAGGCCGACCGCAAATATCGGAGTAAACGGCTTGCCTTCGTTAAGCAGATTCCAGCATCTGGCCGCGACGATCTCGAACGAGGACGCTTTCTTCATTTCATTTTCCTTTCGGCAATCAATTGAGAATGATAATCATTACAAACGCCTACTCGGAATTATAGCGAACGAAAATTAGAAAATGATGTGAAAATGGCAAACGAACTTTTTTAACCCTGACAAACAGGTGTCAACAAGGGGCAGTTATGATGATTTCAGACGGCGGGTTCGCCGGTTCACTTAATCGCGAAGGGAATGGAACATCTCATGAGTAAAGGGAAAAATAATATTGGGTTCATTATGGCGGGGCTTCTGCTCTCCATCCTGATGGCGTCGATGGACAACACAATCGTGGCTACGGCTATGGGAACGATCGTCGGAGAGATGGGCGGGCTGGACAAATTCGTCTGGGTGACGTCCGCTTATATGGTTACGGAGATGGCGGGGATGCCGATCTTCGGCAAACTGTCCGACATGTATGGGCGCAAGCGGTTCTTCATCTTCGGCATCATCGTGTTCATGATCGGATCGGCCCTGTGCGGCACGGCCGACTCCATCGTGATGCTCAGCGTCTACAGGGCAGTGCAAGGGATCGGCGCAGGCGCCATGGTATCCATCGCGTTCACGATCATGTTCGACGTCGTGTCCCCCGAGAACAGAGGGAAAATGATGGGATTGTTCGGAGGGTTGTTCGGTCTGTCGAGCATAGCCGCGCCGATGGCCGGCGGGTACATCACGGACTATCTGCGTTGGGAATGGATCTTCTACATCAACTTGCCGCTTGGCTTGATCGCGTTCGTGCTGATCGCATTTTTCTACAAGGAGTCGGCGGCTCATTCCAAACAAAACATCGATTACTTGGGCGCGACGATGCTGGTCGGAGCGATCGTATGTCTCATGCTGGCTTTGGAGCTCGGCGGCAAGCAGTATGCCTGGGGCTCGCCCCAGATTCTCGGGTTGTTCGCGGCATTCCTCGTATTGGCTCTATTGCTGATCGTCGTGGAAAAGAGAGCGGCTGAACCGATCATCTCCTTCCGGATGTTCCAGAATCGGCTCTATACGACGAGCAACATCATCGCCATGTTCAGCGGAGCCGCCTTCATGTCCGCGTCGGTGTTCATTCCGATCTACATCCAGGGCGTCCTGGGAGGCACGGCGTCCAATGCCGGACTCGTTCTGCTGCCGATGATGATGGGCTCCGTAGTGACGGCTACGGTGGGAGGTTTCCTGATGACGAAGCTGTCCTACCGGACGATTCTGCTGCCTACCCTCTTCCTGCTCGTCACCGGGCTCGCTCTGCTGACGGGGATTACGGCGGAATCGCCGCGCATTCTCGTGACCGTCTATATGATTCTGATCGGTCTCGGTGTGGGCGCGACCTTCTCCGTTCTCAGCACGTCGGCCATTCAATCTTTTCCGGCGACGCAGCGCGGGGCCGCCAGCTCTACGCTTAACTTCAACCGTTCGCTCGGCATGACGCTCGGAATTACGATCTTCGGCATCATTCAAAGCCACTTGCTCACAGGCAAGCTGACATCGGCATTCGCCGGCGGCGGAGCTTCCTCCGCAAACGCGAACCTCGACTACGGCGATCCGTACGTCCTGTTGAATCCCGAGCTCAGCCGAACCTTCGACGCCGGCGTACTGGATGTCGTCCGGTCGGGGTTGGCTTCATCGATCGGCTCGACGTTCGCATGGGCGCTCCTTCCCGCCATTCTTGCCTTGGTCACCGCCCTGTTCATGAGCAAGGAGAGGCTCGACCCGGCGGCGGAAGTCGACAGCTACGCGGCGGCGCATTGACGAAACCGGAACAACGACCGGGAGGGGTGGAAAATGAAACTCGAACGAATGATGGCCATTACGATTCTTCTCTTGAACCGCAAGCGGGTACAGGCGAACGAGCTGGCGGAACGGATGGAAGTGTCTCTGCGCACGATCTACCGCGATCTGGAGTCGTTAAGCCTGTCGGGAATCCCGATCGTCTCCTACACCGGAGCCGAAGGAGGCTTCGAGATTATGGACAGCTTCCGGCTGGACCGGCAGCTGCTGTCCTTCAACGAGCTTGCTTCGTTGTTCACTGCCCTGAAGGGGCTTCAATCAACCCGGGCGCTGGACCACTCCGGCATGGAAGCTCTGCTCGGCAAAGTCGGCGCGCTGCTCTCGCAGGCGGAACAAGGCCGGCTGGCGGAACGCCAGCAGATTGTAGTCGACTTTACCCCTTGGCGCAACAGCGAGGCCGAGCGCGGCAAATACGAAACGCTGCAGACGGCGACCGCCGAGACGAAGCTGGTCCGATTCGCTTACACCGACGGCCAAGGAGGAGACACGGAACGCTGCGTCGAGCCGATGGGTCTGGCGCTCAAGGGCTACTCCTGGTACCTTCACGGATACTGTCAGACTCGCGAGGATTATCGGATTTTCAAGCTTTCGCGAATTCGGGATTTGCGGATGCTGTCAGAGGGCTATCGGCGCAGGGCAGCGGATCTGGCCGAATTGAACCGACGAATGGAGGCGCCCGCGGAGCGAGCGGCGCCCTGCGTCGATCTGGTGCTGCAGATTTCGGGAGAAGGGAAGATCATGGCCATCGATCGGTTCGACGAGAGCGAGATCGAGAAGCAGCCGGACGGCTCGCTTCTCGTGCGAACAACTATTCCCGACGAGAAATGGCTGATCGGATTTCTGCTGCATCTCAGTACCGACGTCCTTGTGCTGGAGCCCTCTCGCATTGCCGAGGAAGTCAGGAAAACGGCGATAGAGATCGCGCAAATGTATTCCGCTTCCCCCATTAACGAATAGAAAGAAGGGTTGGCTATGGATCTTCAAGGCAAAGTGGCGATTGTTACGGGAGGCTCGCAGGGAATCGGCCGCGCCTCCTCCCTCCTGCTGGCCGAACGGGGGGCCAGAGTAGTCGTCAGTGATTCGGCGGCGAATTCATCCGCGGCCGAAGAGCTGGCATCGCAAATAACGGCCAGCGGCGGAGAAGCGATCGCGCTGCAGGCGGACGTTCTCCGGGAAGAACAGTTTTCGCGCCTGGTCGGCGAGGTTCTTGCCTCGTACGGCCGCATCGACATTCTGGTGTGCAACGCCTCCATCGACTTCGAAGCCGCACCATTCGCGGATCTGACCTGGAGCTCGTTCGCGGCGAAAGTGCTGCACGAACTAAAAGCCGCGTTCGTGCCGACTCAAGCCGTCATTCCCTATATGATGGAACGGCGCTACGGCAGGCTTGTTTACGTATCCGATACGTTGGGCAAAGATCCTTCTCCCTGCATGATCTCGCAAGGTACGGCCAAAGGCGGCCTGAATTCCTTCGCCGCGCACATCGCGCAGGAGCTCGGAGCGCAAGGCATTACCGCCAATGTCGTCGCACCGGGCCACGTGAATACGGAAGCGGACGGCGGCGAGCTGTCCGCGCACGAAAGGGAAGTGGTCGGCCGGTTTACGCCTCTTGGACGCATAGCCGAACCCGACGACGTGGCCTCGGTCGTCGCTTTCCTGGCGAGCGACGACGCCCGGTTTCTGACCGGTACGTATACGCCCGTCACCGGCGGATTAACGATGGAGTGAGCGATTGCCGTCCGAATCAAGCAGTTCCTCCGGGACAATGCCGTCGAGAGCAGCAACGATTCTCCGCACTTGCTGCAGCGTTCGAGCAGCCAGCGGAACGCCTCCGCGTCTATGCAGCAGCATCCACCTCAGGCAAGCGATTCCCTCGAACAGGCGGAGCTCCTCCGGGGGGATCGGGTTTTCCTTGAGATAAGCGTCGCCGAACGCCGAGGCAAGCTTCTCCGAAACGTAAATGCGGCCGAGAACGAGCGCCCAAGCGAAATCGTACCTATAATCCCCCGCCTGCCCGTTCGTCCAATCGATGATCGCGTATTTCCCATTGCGCCCGACAATATTTTGCAGATGATAATCTCCGTGAATGAGCCGATCGTTCGTGCCTGGAATGCGGGCGATCAGCTGCCGCAACGCTTGTTCAAGGTCGGGATGGGCTTCGACACCGGGGAAAAAGTAAGCCGCCATGTTGTGCTTCGGCAGCTTTACGCCTCCGAGCGCCTCGACGGGAATCCGGTGAATCGCCGACAGAACGCCGGCCAACGTCGTCATCGTCCCGGCATTCGGTTTCGCGACGGGCTCTCCGCCGTAGGCGGTCAGCAGCGCTTGATCTCCGTTAACGTCGCTCCCCCAGCCGAGCGTCTCCGGCACCGCGATCCCCCGCTCGCTCAAAGCCGTAAGCAACCGATATTGAAAGCCGACATCCGGCTTCGAGTCTTTGTTCCATCTTTTCAGCACGAAGCTGCCCCGATCCGTATCGATTCTCGTGACTTCAGCCTCGAAGCCTTGATTTATGCCGCGAACGGACGCGGTTCCGGACTCCTTCAACAGCTCTTCCAGCGCCGGGGTCCCGTCCGTCCAGCCAATGCTCTCCATCGGATTGCTCAGCTCTCTCTTCCTCCCCATATTATTCCCTCACACTCATCGCCTCGAAAGCATGACGAGTCACGCAGCGCTCCAGCCAGGCCGCATCCAGCCCCCGCTCCGCCGCGAAGGGGAAGAAATCGGTAAACAAGCGGTGATAAGGTTTCAATTCCCCGCCGCGTTCCTCTCCAACCGTATACCACCCCGTATCCTGCGATAGCAATATCCGGTCGCCGACGCCCAATTCGATCAGCTGCCGGAGCAGCTCAACATGCTTGTCGTACGCGTCAGGCAAGATAGAATCGACGGAAATCCACATTCCTTGGGCGGCCAGCCTCTGAGGGACGGTCAGATCGCCGGAAGATTGCGCATGAATCCAAATGAAACGTTCGAGGTCGAACCCCGCCTCTTCCATCAACCGCGCGGCATGCGCGGCAATATCGTCCCCGATCGTATGGCATTGGATCGACAGCCCGGTTTCCAGCGACGTGCGCATCGCCGCTCTCAAAATCTTCTGCTGGGTATCGTCGATGGCCGTTCCGTCGTTCAGCGCGATCTTGATAAAACCGGGGTACACGCCGCTGTCCCCGATTCCGTGCGCCGCCTCGCGAATCCATCTTGCCGCCAGCTCTCTTTCGTCTTCCCTGTAAACGAACGGAGCCAAATAGGGCTTCTTGTAGTATCCCGTGTTGGCGACGATGCGAACTCCCGTCCGCTCGGAAAGGCGCTTCAACACATACGGGTCCCGTCCCAAAAATTCCGGCGCGCAATCGACGAAAGTCGAGCAGCCCGCCTTCTTAAGCTCCAATAAGTAAGGCTCGACTTCCGCAACGACCTCGTCGGCATCGTAATCCGCCGGAGTCAGCTTCCCGTCTTCGACGAACCCGACCATGACATGCTCGTGCTCCAGAATTCGTCCCGCTTCTTCTTCCCCGATCATGCCCGTAACGGTGTGCAGCATCGATCCGATCTCCTCCTTGGAATCCTTTTCCTCCATTGTAACTTGGCCGCACCTCATCGCATAGCTTCGGAATTTGATAATGGTCGCCGGAGCAGTACGAGCGGCTCGGCCTGACAGCGCCGTAAACATGGCAATCCCTCTGGCATGCGCAGTATGCGTCTGCCAGAGGGATTTGTTCTACATATGCTTTCTCGCTTCGAGCGGGTGGTCGATCGTCGGGAATTCCGCGATGCGCAGCTTCGCGCCGCCGTACGGCACGAGCTCAAGGTCCGCATCCGGCTGGCCGTCGGCGTTAGGATGCAGCGGCGGGGTTCCGGCGTTGTTGCCTTCCATCCTCCAATCGCGCACCAGCCGGCCCTTCGCCTTCAATCGAACGGGAGGATGGCTCGCGTCGAAAGGCTGGTAGGCGACGTCGTTAAAGCTGACCTCGTACTCGTTGTCCGCGAGCAATCCGTATTTCCATGGAGAGCCGGGATACACTTCCCAATCGTGGAACTTCTCTCTCTGCTGCAGCAGCTGCCAGTTCTCCTGAATCGGCAGGGCGTACACGAGCGGTCCCCGTTCCACGCTGACGGCGAGCAGATTGCGGGTGACGGTCTTGATCTTCATCGGCAGAAGCAGCGTCAGCCTGTCTCCGTCGGACCATTCGCGGCTGAGCTTGGCGTAGCCTCGCTCGATCGCAAGCGCCGCTTCCTCCCCGTTCACGCTCGCGATCGGCCGCTCGCACCATTCGGGAATGCGCAGCGATAGGCCGAATTCGGCCGGACGGTCGAGCGTCAGCTCGATGTCCACCGTCTCGCGGAACGGATAATTGCCGCGAACCTTCAACGTTGCTTCGGCTGCCGCGCCGCCCGTTCCGACTTGCGCCGTTACCGTGCAAGGCGCATACGACACCGCCGCCAGACCGCCTTCGCCGTCCCGCATCCACAGATGCGAAGCCAGCTTCGGCCAGCCCTGATGCATGTTCGCGGTGCAGCAGCCGAAATTGGGCTCCAGGCCGAACAGATTGGCCTCGGCGCCGTTGCTCCAAGCGCGGGGAGCCACGTTGCAGACGATCTGGTTCACCTGCTGGTCGTACTGATGGGACGTCCAGTCCTTGGAGATCGTCGCCGGCAAGGCGTTAAACGCCACCTTCTCCAGAATGTCGCCGAAGCGCCCTTCTCCGAACACTCTCGTCAGCTGCTCCATGGAAAACATATACTCCACGACGGCGCACAGCTCCACGCCTTGGCTCGGATGGGTGCCCGACAGCCACTCGTCTCCCGAGAACATCCCGTGAGCCTGTCCGTGATACGTCATCAAGCTGTCGATGCCGCGATGCGCCGCTTCCCGCTCCCGCGGATCGCCGGTCAGCTCGTACAGAGCGCCGGGCGCCTTAATGCCCATCGCCACGTTCACGACATGCGTTTTCCAATCCCATTGCTCCACCTTGCGCCAGAACGGAAAATCGCGGAACACGTCCGTCCAGCCGGTCGTCTGATCCGCCACGAGGCTCGCCAGCTCCAGCAGACTCTCGTCCCCGGTTTTCCGATAGAGCCACTGGATCGACAGCAGCATCTCCATGCCGCGCGCCTCCGCCCAGCCGCGCAGCGGATGCTCTTCGATCCGGCTGCGCACGTACCGGAAATACGATGTCAGGAACGGAACGATCCGCTCGTCCCCCGTCGCCTCCCCGTATTGCGTCAGCACCTTCAGCATGATCATGTAGTGCCACCAATCCTGCTTTTTGTCGACGTCCCCGTTGACCGTCTCGATGCTCTCCGGACCGAAGGAGCCGTCCTCTCGCTGGCTGGCCAGCGACCATTCCACCCAACGCTTCGCTTTGGCGATCAGGCCTTCGTCCTCCAGCAGATAGGCCAGCGGAAGCAAACCGTCCAAGTAGTACGGCCCTCGCTCCCAGCTCTCTCCCTTGCCGCCGATCCAGCCGTTGTCCGGCCCGACGTCCGCCCAGTGCTCCTCCAGATGCCCCGTCAGCCCGTCCGCCTGAATCCGCAGTTGATCCCGAAGCCATTGCTCCGGCTTGATCGCTCCGAGCGGGAGCGCTTCGAATGCCGCATGCCGTTTGCTCATTATGAATACCTCTCTTATTCGGAAAGTAGGTTTCCTCCCTCCGAATATAGCACTGCAGCGCCTATTCGCCGATAGCCTAACTCACACACTTTTTGTCGGATCGCAACTTCGCTATAATAAAAGAACGTTCGAGAAGGAGGCCTCCTAATGCTGCAATTCATCGCTCCGCCCTTGCCGCATTACACTACGTGCGGCGAAGATACGTATCCCGTAGGAGGCAAGCATGCCGACCGCTCCGGCATCGGCGTGTTCGATCTGCTGGTCGTCACTCGCGGCTGCCTGTACATGGCGGAAGACGATCTTCCCGTAGTCGTACCGGCAGGAGGCTTCGGTCTGCTGCGCCCGGACCGCGCCCACCGGACGATGGAGCCTTGCCGGGAGGAAACCCATTTCTACTGGCTCCACTTCCAGACGCTCGGAGACTGGGGAGAGTCGGACCCGGAGGATTTCGCCACCCTGCCGCAATCCTCCGAGAACGGGTACTCCACCCTTGTTCCGTTCGCGCATTATTTGCCGCAGTCCGGCATGCTGCAGTCGCCGGACGACGCTTATTCGCGGCTTCGCCGGCTGCTCGCGCTGCAAGCCGAGATGTCCGCCGCCGTCCATTGGAGACGGCAGCTGCTCTTCCAGGAGCTGCTGCTGCAGCTTCACGAAGAAACGAGCCTTCCGGCAGGCGGCTCGTATTTGGCGATCGCCGAAGAAGCGGCCGCATATCTGCGCCGCCATTATCGGGACACGTTCACCTATAAAACGATGTCGGAGGAATTGCACTTCCACGCCAACTATATTTCGCTCTGCATGAAGCGCGCTTACGGCTGCACTCCGCTCGACTACTTGACCCGTTACCGGATCGAGCAGGCCAAGCGGCTGCTCGTCGACACGAACGACGCCGTCGGAACCATCGCCGAGAACGTCGGTTTCGGGTCTTTCCCGCATTTCGTGCGCTGCTTCGGCAGGCTCGCCGGGACGACCCCGAAGGCGTTCCGCATGCGGTTCCGTCAGCCGTAAAGCAACCGGGCTCCCGGCGCAATCTTCGCAGCGATCGCCTGTAATGACTCTCTCATCGTCAACCTTCTCTCGCTAACCATTGTCTTTTAATGTCCCGTCCAACGCGAGTCGAATGCGAAGCTCGCACCCCGACGGCGAGCCGTCCGCCGCCGCCCCGGCCCGAATCGTCATCTCTCCGTCGAGCAGTTCCACCCTCTCCCTCATCGAAGCGAGTCCGAACCCGGGTTCCGAAGCGGAGAACGGCTCGCCGTCGCTGATGAGAAGGAAGACCAGCGCTTGCTCCTCTACCCGCAGCACAAATCGAAACCGGCTGCTCCCGCCATGCCGAATTCCGTTCGTGAGCCCTTCCTGAAGCGCATGGTAGAGCACGTTGTCCGCAAGCTTGCCCAGCGTAAAACCCGCAGGAAGCTGGATTTTCTCTTCGACCGCAATTTCCATCGTATCCTCGGCGAAACGAATCAGTTCGTCAAGCAGGGCAGGCAGAGGGAGCGTTTCCTCCTCTCCCGACGCCAGCAGTCTGACCGTGCTTCGAATGTCGTTCAGCCCTTTGCGCACCAGCTCGTCGAGCAGGTCCAGCTTCTCCTGCGGCACGCTGCCGTCTGCGCCGGACAGCCGCTTCGTCGCCTCCAATTGAACGATCGCCGCCGTCAGCGTATGTCCGACGACATCGTGCATCTCGTAAGCGATGCGGTTGCGCTCCTCCAGCACCGAGAGATGCGCAAGCGTCTCCGCCTTCTCCCGCAGCGTCACCGAAAGCGTTCGGTTAGCCTGCTCCAGCTCGGCCGTGCGCCGCTCCACAAGCCGTTCCAGATTGCGGTGAAACTGCTCGAGCTCCTTGTTTTTCTCCCATAGCTCGGAGGCGTTGCGCTCGGATTCCTGATGAACGCGGCGAACGCGGCCGACGATCACCATCACCATGCAGATCATGAACAGAAACAAGCTGTTCGGAGTCAGCCCCTCGATGATTCGGTACAAATACGTCCGTGAATTCAACCAATCGGTAAGCAAGCCCGGCACCAGCCACATCGTAAGATAGGCGATACCGCATAGAGTAAACGTCCAATATCCGCGAATGATCCATCTGCGTCCCATATCCTGATGATCGGTCGCAGGGGAAGAACGGAACAGGAAAAAGGTTACGACGACGAAGCCGATCAGCGCCGAGACCGCGTTGCCGAGACCGGACCACGACAGGAACAACGAAGGCGACGTTAACGCCGCAACGAGGCAGGCAACGACATTTAACGCGTTGAGAGCGTGCACGGCTCTGACGGCCTTTCCCTTGGGCACGCCAAGCGCGTTGACGTATATTCCGACGCTGGCCCAGACGGCGATCGGCGAAAGCAGTTCCTTCCAATAGTACGCTTCCTTCAGATCGACGAACCATTGCGGCAGACGGCAGATCAACAGCAGCGTCAGTCCCATGGACAGGCCGAACAGCGTAAACCAGCCGTACAGCGCTTCCTTGCGGCGAACGAACAGAACGGATCCGGCTATGCCTATCGCCAGGCTCAGCACCGAATAGATGAAGAAGTTCATCTCGACCATCATCAGCGCATAGAAAATTTGATCCGGCTCCCCGGCCAACGCCATATCGTTGCCGACCAGCGGCAGCCCGTCCCATTCCGTGCGGATCAGCAGCGTCTTCCCTTCGTCCTGCGGACTGACGGGCACGGGATGCATCACCCTGTTCGAGTTGAAGTAGCGCAGAGCCCCGTCCATATTAAAGGAATACGACATCCGGTCGTCCAAGTAAACTTCGAATCGCCCCATATTGCTGAAGACGAGATAAGGATTGCGCCATGGAAGCTCGGGCAAGGGGCGCTGAAGCCATACCGTGCCCCGGTATCCGCTCAAGCTCTCTCTCGTCTCCGCGGTGAACGTCTCCCATTCCCCTTCCGCCGGACGCTCCTCTCCGAAGTGGATTTGCCAATACTTCACGAGCGCAACGAACGGCTCTCGCTGGCTGTCGAATCGACTCTCCCGCTCCACCAACAAAGACGGCAGAAACGTACAGACGACGATACCGCACACGAGGCACCAGATAAGCGTGGAAAAGCGGCGACGAATCATCGGGGAATGGCACTCCTTCGACGGCCGCATAGCCGCCGTTTATTGTCTGGTTTATCGATTACAGCTTAGCATATCGGACGGCTCGAATCCGGGAAGACTCCCGATTAGTGACAGAGGTGACAAAACGGATGACAAAATGTAACGAGGCTAGTTATCCGCATCCGCCTCTCCAATCTTTCTTTTTCCCCACCACGAGGCCCAATCCTTCCGATGCTTGTAGACGAGAATTAAAAAATTGCCGAGCCACACGCCCAAGATCGCCGCCTCGTACTTCCCTGCCCACAAAAAAACGAGCAGCAGCGCCATCCCGATGACGACTTGCAGCCCGTCCGACTCCGCGGATTTAGGTTTGTTCGCGCGAAGCGTTCTGCCGATGACCTTCAGTAAAGCCAGGATCGCCGCGTAGGCCAGCGCGGCCTCGAACCCGGTAATCGCGCTCCATACTCCGAACGACACCGCGATCGCCTTGCCTCCACGGCCTCTCAGAAACGGGGAGAACGCATGCCCTGCAATGGGAGCGACCGCCAGCGGAACGAGGCCGTACCCGTGGGCGTAATCCGCGCCGCTCAGCCAGAGCAGCGGCAAATAGCCCTTCAGGAAATCCAGGGCGATGCCGGCCAGGCCGAGCCGGAAGCCCGCCGCCTTCCACAGGTTCAGGGCGCCGGGATTGCCGTCGCCGACGCTGCTTAAATTACGGTTCACCGCCCGTCCGAGCCAATAGGAAAACATGAGCGAGCCCGACAGGAACGCCGCGGCCGTCCACAGAAGCAGCAGCATTACCGTTTCCTCCCGCTTCCGACGCGGACGTCTCTGCCCTTCCATCTGACGCGCCCGAGCACCGCCACTTGATAGAGCGAATACAGCATGACGATGAGGAAAAACAAGGCGGCCAACGGATGAAGCAGCGGCACGACGATGCCGAAAAAGCCGACGTACCGCATGAAATAGAGCAATTGAACGGTATACAGCGCATAACCGATCGCCAGCGGGAGCGCCCATGGCGTGAAAGCCATCAGCAGCGCGCTCTCCGACACGAGAAGCCCCGCTGTCCATGCCGCCGAGCAGACGACCGTCCAGCGGTTCAACGTAGACGTGCTAAGCACGGCTCCCTTGCTGAAGCCCTCGATCTCGCTGCCAATGCCTTGCGGATACATCCGAAAGGAAACGAGGCGGTATCCGAGGTAGTTGGCGGTCGGAATGCCGGCTTCGCGAAACTTCGAGCCGAGCAGCAGATCGTCCAGCACTTCAGATTTGACGCTCTCGTGGCCGTCGATTTTCTCGTAATCCTCCCGGGCTGCCACGATGCACGAGCCGTACAGCCCTTTCCTCGGATTGTTTCTCTCGAACGGAGAAGTAAATGCGAATGCGCCCAGCAGATTGAAGACGAGCGCCAATCTTTCGTACAGCTTCTGCGTGCGGTGATACGGCACGACGGACACGACGCCGCCGGAACGCTCTCTGGCGCGGAGCAGGGAGGCCAGTGCGTTCGGCGCGAGCCGGACGTCGGCGTCCAGGAAGACGAGAATGTCCCCCGAGGCACCCAAGTATCCGTTCCATACCGCCCAGTTTTTGCCGGTCCAGCCTTCGGGGAGCGGACTTCCCGTCATGACGGAAACCCCGTAGCACTCGGCGATCTCGCGCGTGCGATCCTTCGAATGGTCGTCCACGACGATAATCTCATGCGGCCGCACGGTTTGTTCCATTAAGGAATCCAACAGATGCGGCAGATTGCTCTCCTCGTTCCTCGCCGGAATAATAACCGTTACCCGCTTGTCGCCCGAACCGGAATTGCCGGAGACGGGCAACTTGACACGCCGAAATAGCAGGAAACCGGACGCGCATCCGACCGACACAACCATCCAGATCCAGACCGAGCCCCACATGACCACCCGCTCCGCCTCCCCTCATTTCTTCATTTATATGAGAAGAAGGGATAAGCGTAGACGGCTTAATTGCGATAATAGGGACGCGATTGCCGGACTTCCTCCATGGCGTCCGTCAAGCTTCTGCCTTCCTCCCGCAGATCGTCGATGCGGAAGTCGGCCCGGATCAGCCCCTTGTGCAGAACGATGGCGCGATCGATGACGTTCTCGATCTCGTCGATCAGATGGGTGATGATCAGAACGGTCTCGTCCCCTCTCAGCCCGGACATCATCAGCTTCAGGGAATCCCGGCGCGAGAACACGTCCTTGCCGACGAACGGTTCGTCCAGCAGCAAATAATCGGGACGCTTGGCCAAACCGGCGCTCATCTCCAGTTTCATTTTCTGACCCTTGGAGAACGTTCGCGCTTTGCGGCGTGCAGGCAGCTCGAACCGTTCCAGCAGCTGCTCGAAATACGGCCGATCGAACTTCGGGAAATAAGCGGACAAGAAATCCGCGTATTCCAACGGCGTCTTGTTCGGGAGGAAGCTGCCCTCCTCGGTAATGAACGCCATCCGCTCGTACTGCCGGACGACGGGCTGACTTTCAATCGTGATTTCGCCGTTCTGCAGCTCGCCGATGCCCATGATCGCCTTGAGCAGCGTCGTTTTCCCGCTCCCGTTCTCGCCCAGAATGCCGACAACCTCTCCCTTATCGATCTTCAGCTCGTGGACGTACAGCAGGGCGTTGCTTGTCGGGTAGCGTTTATCCACGTATTTTAACTCGATCACGGTCATTCCTCCTCGGCTTCCTCGATGCTTCGCTTGCTCTATTCGAAGGCCATGTTCGTAAAATATCTGTAATCCGTCTGGTCGTAGCCGAAACTGCCTTGATACGGAGACTGGTTGTAGGCCAGAATGTTGTCCTCGTTCAAGTCGGTTACGATCTCGCCCTTGTAGATCAGCTTGGAGCGTTCATAGACGTATGCGTACAGATGCTTGGGGCGCACGATGTCGAACAACGCGCGAGGCTGCTCCGTCTCCGGCCCCCGGAACGACCGGATCGCGTACAACTTGCCGTTGCGATAGCTCAGGAGGGAGATTCCGCTGTACGTATCTTCGTCCCCGTCGGAGAACGACAGGTCGGTCCGGTCCGCAAGCTCGACTCCGTCCGCGAAGCCGAAGCTCAGCGCCGTCATGTCGATTCGATTGGCAACAGACGAGCCGCGGCGGAAGTTCAGCGTCAGCGTCGACCGCTCATGATCCGGGTAGGCTTCGTAGCCCTCGTAAAAGGAGGCAACGCCGGACGCTCCGGAATCGCCTTCGCGCGCGGGCAAGCGGAACTCAAGGACGGTCGCCTCTCCAAGCGACTCGCCGGTACGAACGTCGTAGCTTCGGACATGAAGCGCTCCGTTCTCGGCGAAGATCAGCGCGAGCCGCTCTCCCACCGCTTCCAGGCCGAGAATCTCGATTCCCGTTCCTTGACCGGATTCATTCGCGGCGAGAGGAATTTCCGCGAGCTTGCGGTGAGTGTAATCTTGCGGATCGATACCGCTTCTGAACCCCCATGAGTAAAACTTGAGTTCGTAAATGGCGCTGGAGCCGATAAACCGCGACGAGACGGGAACGGTGTAGTACACGCTGTCCCCGATTCGGGTCAATCCGTATTCGGGCGGATTCGCAAGCGAGACGCCGTCGTTCGGCCCATTGGAATCGCGGCGCATCGGAGGCGGAACAACCTCTGCCATGCCGACCGGAATCGAGTATCCCTGGTCCGTCATTCTCCTCGATGTGATCGTATGCAGCGAGCTCTCGTTCTGAACAAAGTACTCCATCTCTCCAGAGCGCATGGGACTGCCCGGCACGTAGTGATAGAAGTCGGCCCGCTTCGGCTGCTCGAACAGCTCCGTATCGGCACGCATTCGCCCCTCTTCGATGCGGAAGCTCGTCCGCTGAACCCCGTCCCTCAATTCTCCGCGGATTACGACGTCGCGGATCGCCTCGCGGCTGCCGATCAGATCGCGCACCTCGAACGATCCGTTGTCTTTCGCTTGATAGATCGACGCCGTCAGCGCGACGATAATCGCGATCGCCGCGGCCAGCGCGGGCAGAGCGGCATGACGTTTGATTTTATCCATTCCTGTCCCCTCCCTTCTGCTCGCGCGTTACGCGATCGCCCCTCTGCGGACGAGTCTCAGGCCGTGCCAGACGAAGTACCCGCTGAGCGCGAACAGCAGGACGGTGCTCATGTACAGCCCCGTAGGCTCGCCGTAATGGCTCATCTCGTTCAGGCGGTATCCGAGCACCCGAATGCCGAGCCACGCCGCTGCCGCAACGACGACGAAACCCGAATATTTGCGGCTGCGCTCGCAAAGCGCCCCGTAATACAGCCCGGTCGCGGTGACGAGAAGCAAGCCCAGCGAGGACAGCATTCGACTAAAGCTCAGCGGCAGCAGCAAACGGAAAAACTCGGAACGAACCATCGCCAGAAAATAGCCGTTGCGCATGACGAACTGCCCGTCTCCGTAACCGGCGACCTTGCTCTCGTAAAGGCTGTAGCCGAGCCGGATGCCGATTAATTGGGCGGTCAGCAGGAGGAGCAGGCCGATCACCAACGCAGCCGCCTTGCTGAAGTACAGCGCCTCTCGACGGACCGGAAGCGTCAAGTACGTATAGACGCTTTTGCTGCCCCAGTAGTCTGCATATACCGTAATCAGGAAAAAGGCGCATACGAGCGCAAACAATATCAAAAACAGCAAGACGCTTCCGGACGAAGCGTACACCTCTTCGAACCTCTCATTCACCGCGTATTCGCTGTAGTGCTTCAATTGGCGGTACAGCATAATCGGCGGCGCGAAGATCGCAACGGCGCATACCGCCGCGATGAACGCCAGCCACTTGGCAAATTCGAAATTAAGCAGACGATAGAAGCCCTTCATCGCTTCGCAGCCCCTTACTTGTATTATAGGAATAGTACAATGACCACAAAAAAAATTACTCCCAATGCTCGCTGATCAGCTCGACGACCGTCTTGAACGACAGATGGATTTCCTTGGCCGACTCGACGAACGATTGAACCAATTCCCGAGTCAATTGTTCCTCAATCCGGCGGAAAATGACGTCATCCACATAGATGACGCTGCCAAGCGTGCTGCTCGTGCGCACGAAGCCTTCGTCTTCCATGAGCTTAAACGCCTTCTGCACCGTATTCGGGTTAATGCTGAGCTGAGCCGCAACCTCTCGTCTGGAGGGCAGCTTGTCGCCGGATACCGCCTTGCGCAGCAAAATTTGCCGCTTCACGAACAGCGTCGCCTGCAAGTAGACGGGGTCCTTGTTATTCAGCTTCAGCTCGTAAAAGTTCAGCACGCCCGCTCTCACCTGCCTTGAAAGTCACTTGTATTATTGCACTAGTACAATGATTTTGTCAATCGGGCAAGTGTACAGAAAAAAGCCGTCCTTCCTCCCATTCGGAGAAAGAACGGCGTGCGCGGGCGCGAACGGTCGGCTTACCAAGCGTAAGCTTCGGGAGCCTGACCGCCGGGGCCGGGGAAAATCTCGTCGAGCTTGGCCAATACTTCGTCCGACAGCTCGATCTCGACCGCTCTCAGCGTGTCCTCGAATTGAGCCAGCGTACGGGGTCCGATAATCGGCGCCGTTACCGCAGGATTGGCCAGCAGCCAAGCCAAGGCGACGTTCGATTCGCTCTCGCCAAGCTCGGCGCACAGCTTGCCGTAGGCCTCCAGCTGCGCGCGCTGGGTTTCGGTCAAATTCGCCGCCGCTTGTCCGGATCTAGCGCCGCCCCCGGCGGGATTAAGCACGTTGCCGCTGAGCAAGCCGCCGCCCAAGGGACTCCAAGGGATAACGCCGAGGCCGAGTTCCTGCGCGGCAGGCAGCACCTCGAGCTCCGGCAGCCGGCACATCAGATGGTACTTGTGCTGCTCGGATACGAGTCCCAGGAAATTGCGCTTCTCGGCGGCCGCCTGCGCGTAAGCGAGATGCCGCGCGCCGAAGTTACTGGAGCCGATGTAATACGCCTTACCCTGATCGACCAGCCCCTCGAACGCGCCCCAGATTTCCTCCCACGGAGCGTGCCGCTCGATATGGTGCATCTGGTACAGCTCGATGCGATCGGTCTGGAGACGTCTCAGCGAGCCTTCGATATGCCTGCGAATCTTGTAAGCCGAGAGGCCGCTCGGTTTGTTAGGCCCGTCGTTCTCATCGTTCATGTCTCCGTAGACCTTGGTGGCCAGCACGACCTTCTCGCGTCTGCCGCCGCCTTGCGCGAACCAGCGGCCCATAATTTCCTCCGTCCAGCCGCGGTGGCCGTTGTCGCCTCCGCCGTAGACGTTGGCGGTATCGAAGAAATTGACGCCCGCCTCCAGCGCCCTGTCCATAATGGCGAACGCTTCCTTCTCGTCGGTGCGGGGACCGAAATTCATTGTGCCCAGACACAGGCGGCTGACCTTTATTCCGGTTCTGCCCAAATATGCGAATTTCATGCGATAACTCCTCCTTTTAATAAAGGCGTCTGTCTATCCCGAAATCGTGTTTTTGGCTCGGCTTCTATTGACGTTACGGCAAAATATTCCCGGCAGCGAGGTAGATTTCGTACCATTCCTCGCGCGTGAGCCGAATTTCCGCGGCTCTTGCGCAATCTCTCAGGCGCTCGACGTTCGTTGTTCCGGTCACCGGCTGCATGTTGGCCGGGTGGCGAAGCAGCCACGCGATCGCGATCGTCGTGTTGGTCGTCTCGTACTTGGCGGCGATTTCGTCGATTTTGGCGTTCAGCTTCGGGAACTTCGGGTTGTCCAGGAATACGCCTTCGAAAAATCCGTACTGGAAAGGCGACCACGGCTGAACCGTGATGTCGTTAAGGCGGCAGAAATCCAGGACGCTGCCGTCGCGATTCACCGCGGGATCGTCCAGCATGTTGACATGGAGACCTTGGGAGATCATATTGGCGTTCGTAATGCTAAGCTGCAATTGGTTGGCCGCAATCGGCTGCTTGACGAATTTCTGCAGCAGCTGAATCTGCATCGGGTTCTGGTTGGACACGCCGAAATGACGCACCTTGCCGCTGCTCTCCAGCTTGTCGAACGCCTCGGCAACTTCCTCCGGCTCCACCAGCGCGTCGGGCCGGTGCAGCAGCAGGATGTCGAGGTAATCGGTTTTCAGCCGTTTGAGGATGCCGTCCACCGAAGCCAGAATGTGTTCTTTCGAGAAATCGAACGAGCCCTTGCGAATGCCGCACTTGGATTGCAGAATCATTTTCTCGCGCACGGCCGCGTTCATCTGGATCGCGTCGGCGAATATTTCTTCGCAGGCGCCGCCTCCGTAAATATCCGCATGATCGAAAAAGTTGGCTCCCAGCTCGAGCGAAGTCCGGACGAAGCGCTCCGCTTCCTGTTTGTCCAATCCGTTGATGCGCATGCAGCCGACCGCGATGACCGGCACCTGCAGATTCGTTTGTCCCAATTGTATCGTTCTCATCTTGTATAGCTCCTCCTTATTTTCGCTTGCGCGTTTACCAGGTGATCTTATCGGGATCGGCGGAATACCCGCAGCATCCCTTCAAGTCGGCGATGAGCTGCACGTCTTGCGCGGACAGTTCGAAATCGAACACGTCGGCGTTCTCGCGAATGCGCTCCGGCGTCACCGACTTGGGCAGCGGCAGGTAGCCCCGCTGGAGACTCCAGCGTACGCAAATCTGCGCGATGGACTTGCCGTATTTCTCGGCAAGGGCTTTCATTTCGGGAACCTCGAATATTTTGCCTACGCCGAGCGGACTGTACGCCTCCAGAAGAATGGAGCGCTCCCGGCAATAGTTCACGACTTCGTCCTGCGTATCTCCCGGGCACAGGCGGATCTGATTGACCATCGGCATGACGGTCGCTGTCTCCAGCAGCGCTTCGAAATGATGCGGGTGGAAGTTGCTGACTCCGATCGCGCGGATTCTTCCGGCCTTATGCAGCTCCTCGAACGCTTTCCAGGAGCCCGCATTGGTCTCCTGCCAGCGATCCCTGAACTTGATTGGATTCGGCCAGTGGATCAGGTACAAATCCAAATATTCCATATCCAGGTTTTTCATCGTCTGCTCGAACGCCTTCAACGTATCGTCGTATCCATGCATATCGTTCTGCAGCTTGCTCGTTATGAAAATATCGCTGCGCGCGATGCCGCTCTCTTTTACGGCGATGCCGACGCTTTCTTCATTGCCGTATCCTGCAGCGGTATCGATATGGCGATAACCGCCTTCCAGAGCGGCCTTCACCGAGGAGACCGCGCTATCCCCGTTCTGTACCTGCCACGTACCGAAGCCGATGCAAGGAATCTGGACGCCGCCCTGCAACTCGTAACTATCCGTTAAAGCTTTCATAATCTACCTCCCGAGTAAAAATTGACAGCTTTCAAAGCATTGGATATATTGCGTATGATAAACCTTAACGTTAACTTTAAGTCAATAGGGAGATAGAAAATTTTCGGGAGGGAATCTTTATGGGGTATACGATCAAACAAGTAGCGGAAAAAACGAAGCTGGGTGCGCACGTGCTGCGTTACTACGAGAAGGAAGGCTTGCTGTCACCGGTCAGCAGGAAAAAGGGCGGCATCCGCCATTACACCGAGGACGATCTGGAATGGCTGGGGCTGATCTGCTGTCTTAAAAATACCGGAATGTCCATCAAGCAGATCAAGAGCTTCGTCGACCTGAGCGCGCAAGGCAAAGACACGCTGAAGCAGCGCTGCGACATGCTGATCGAGCATAAGCAGAACGTCGAAGCGCAAATTCGGGAAATGGGCAAGCATCTGGAGAAAGTGTCTCACAAAATCTCTCATTTCTCTTCGCAGCATGAACAATATCTTCGGGAGCAATCCCGCGACAACGAAGCTTCCGTCGCCAAGGGCTGACCCTGCCTGGACGTTTCGCCTCGCCGCTCTATGCGAATGGCAGCCGACCGCTTCGGACGATTAATGCTCCTTGAGACTGTTGCGCCTTGAAGGAATTTTTTGTACAATCCAGGTGCACAAATCCACTGAGGAGGGAATAGCATGGCTTTTACTTTACAGTTGGGTGAGCAAGCGCCGGAGTTCTCGCTGCCGGCGACAGACGGAAAGACGTATTCGCTGCAGGACTTCTCCGACGCTTCGACGCTTGTCGTGTTTTTCACGTGCAATCATTGTCCCTTTGTCGTCGGCTCCGAAGAGGTAACCCGGGAAACCGCGCTCAAATATCGGGACCGGGGCGTCGCGTTCGTCGGCATCAATTCCAACAGCGAATTGACGAAGCCGGACGATTCCTTCGAGCACATGGTCGAGCGGATGAACGAGAAGAAGTTTCCGTGGATCTATCTGCGCGACAAAAGCCAAAGCGTCGCCGAAGCTTACGGCGCGCTGCGAACGCCTCATTTCTACGTGTTCGACCGGGACCGCAAGCTGGTCTATTCCGGCAGAGGCGTCGACAATCCGCGCGAAATCGACAAAATGAAAGTCAACGATCTCGATAACGCCCTGGCTCAGCATACGGCCGGTCAGGCCGTAACCGTTCCGCTGACGAATCCGATCGGCTGCAACGTGAAATGGGAAGGTCAGGACGAGCACTGGATGCCCGCGGAAGCCTGCGATCTGGTTCCCCAATCCTGATTAGTTAGGGACGAAGGAGCTGTCTCATAAGTCAGGGCGTACCAGATTATCGATGAAAAAAGTGGGCATCTATCTCCTGGAGACTGCCTCATACGGTCCTGAAATGACCCTGCGACGGGTCTATCCATTCCAAATTTCAGGATCGTATAGCAGCGGAGGGAGATAGATGCCCTTCACCATGCTTCCATCGATAATCGTTCTGTACGGCTCTGTTGACTTATGAAACAGCTCCTTTTCGGTCTGCTCAGACGAGCTTGGCGAGCCGTTCTTCCGGCGTCGCTTTCGGACAGGTGGCGCAGTAGCCGTGAGGCTCGCCGTCCTCGGTCAAGAGATACGCGAGGCAGCAGGCGTTTCGCAAGAAAATCGGCAGGCCTTCGTACGACGGATGACTGAACGTCCGCAGCCTGACTGCCAGCGGGTTACGATCGAAGCCGGGCACGACGCGCAGACTGCGGTCCAGCAGCGCCGCGCGATCCGCTTCGACGATTTCCCTGCGCTCCCGAGACAGCGGCAACGAAGGATCGTGTTGAAGCCTGGCGTACATGTTTTGAATGTTCGTCGACAGAAGCGACCACATTGGGCCGGGACGAATGCCGGTCCGGTCGGCTACCGCGGCAAAGACGGGGCCGATATGCTCCGCCAGCAGCCGCTCTCTGTGCCGCTTGGCACGTCTTGCCCGCTCCTCGCCTGCCGCCGGCGCCTCTTCGGCGACCAAGGACGCCCCTTCCAGCATATAGGCCATCTCGGCTTCGTGCGTGACGCGAAAACGCACCTTGTCCGGCCGGATCTCCGGCATCCGGTCGAAGAGAGACAACGCGGACAGCACCCCCATGATCAGCACAGAGTAACGCTTGGCGAACAACATGCCGACTACGCGTTCCCCAGGCTGACCGAGCTGGGCGGCCTGAACCTTCAGAACGGCGTCCGCCGAATCGGCCCGAAGCAGATCGGCGGCGGAATACGGATAAATCTCCGCCTCCTCCGCGGCCACGGCATACTGTTCCCTCAGGTAAGTCAGCCACATCGGCTCGGCGCGCCCGGCCCCTCCCGCCATTTACGAAACCTCCAAATCCTGCAGCAGCTCTCGAACGATCTCCTTCTGGCCAAGCACTCCCCAGCTCAAATACAGCCAATAATCCGTCTTGAACGTCCGGTCGTCCCGAACCGCCGGGACGCTCTGCCACAGCTTGCCTCCGGACAGCTCCGCCAAGTAATCGTCCCCGTCCTTCCCGTCGGTCTGCAGGAACAAGTAATCGGCGTCCAGCTCCGGAATCAGCTCCTGGGACAGTTCGACACGTCCCGGCTGCGTCAGGGAGGACGGCTGCAAGCCCAGTTCGGCGTAAAGCAGCGTATTCAGCGGGTGGCCTTCCGTGCCGTACAACTGCAGTTCCTTCTCTCGAACGCGGATGAAGGCGATGCGCTTGTCCGACAGCTGCACGAGCCGCTCCTTGGCCTCGGCGACGCTTCGCCCCAGCTCCTCCAGAGCCTGGGTCGCCGCCTCCTGCTTGCCGAACGTCTCGGCGACCTTCTGCAAATCGGTCTTCCACCGCTCGGCGGGATTTTCCGGCGCATGGCCCAGTACGACGGTCGGCGCGATTTTCGACAGCGGGCCGTATTCCTTCTCGCCGGTCGTTCCGTCCGCCAAAATCAGATCGGGCTGCAGCGCCAATATCGCTTCCAAGCTGAGCCCTTCCGATCCGCCCTCGAGCAGCTTGACGTTCGGCAGCTTGTCCCGCAAATACGGCAGCAGCTCGTTGTTATACTGCGGCGTAACCAATACGGCGTAAGGCGTCTCGCCGATCGCCAGCATGTAGTCGGCGTATTCCGACAGCAGCACGAGCGTCTTCTCCGGACGGGCCGGCACGCAGGTCGTCCCCTGCGGATGGCTGATTTCCCGGCATGCTTCCTCCCCGGCTTCGGCGCTCGAAGAAGGCGAAGCTGCCGGAGAGGCGGATGCGGTTTCCGACGGAGCGGCCGGAGAAGGCTGCGACGTCTTGTTTCCTCCTCCGCATGCGGCAACGATCAGAGCGAGCAGGACGAGCGACAATACGGCGTATCCTTGTCTGTAAAACGATAATTTCATGTTGTGACCTCCAGATGATAACAATTCTCATTCTCATCAGGATTATAGCAAACGTCCGCTTTCGCCGACCATGGATATCTGTGGGATGAAACCGTCATTTTGTGCGGTTACAGGAAGCACGAGCAGGAAGCGAAACGAGGGCTGTGAGTGCAAGCTCCGAGACGTTCAGATGCGCGCCAGCATGCGCTGCGTCTGCTGCAGCATATATTGCTGGGAATAGGCCGAGTACTCCCGCCAGATCGCTCCGTCAATGCGGAATATCCGGCGCTCGCGCACCGCCTTCAGCGCCTGCCAGCGCTCGTCCCGCTCCAGCCGCGCGACCCAGCTTTCGGCCCGGGGATCTTCGTAGACGTGAAGCAGCAGCACGTCCGCGTCCCAGGCGAGCAGCTGCTCCAGATCGATTCGCCGTTTAATGAACGTCGGACTGCCCGCCTCGAACGGCTGGACCATCTGCAAATCCCGGTACAGCAGTTCCCCCATATTGCGGCTCCGATAAGCGATTAGCTTGTCCTCGTACAGCGCAACGGCAAGACAGGAAGCGTTGCCGACCGTTCGTCGGATGTACTGTCTCGCTTCCGCCGCGTTCTCTTCGTAAGCGGCCAACCACCGCTCTGCCTCCTTCTCCCGCCCCGTCGCCCCGCCGATCTGCCGCAGATGCTCGCGCCAGCCCATACCGGTCCACGACAAAACCAGCGTAGGCGCGATCCGGGCGAGCTGCTCCCGATTGTAGTCCTGGTCGTCCCCGCAAATGATCAAATACGGACGCGCCCGCTCCAATTGACCCATGTTCCGCTCGGACAGCAGCTGTCCGGTCAGCGGGTACGAAATTCGGCGAAAGTAGTCGCTGCGGTGCGGGGCCTCTTCGTCGACAATCGAGGCGAAGGGCGTCAGCTGCAGCGCCATCATGTTTCCGTCATACGGAAAACACAGGTTGGCGAGCCGCTCCGGTATGTTCCGCACGTACACCGTCGGCGATACGCCAACCGTCGTCTTGAACTTGCGGCTGAAATAAAATTCGTCCCGGTGTCCGGTCTCCAGCGCGACCTCCTTCAGACCGGCATTCGGCCGCAGCAGCAGTTCCCGGGCTTTGCGAATACGAATCCCGTTCAAATACGCGATCGGCGACATTCCGGTCGACTGCTTGAACTTCACCGAATAATGCCAAGGACTCAGTCCGGCCAGCCGGGCAAGCCGCTCTCGAGGAATGTCCTCCCGATAATTCCGCTCCATATAGGTGATCGTGTCCTCGATCGGATCGCTTCGACCGGCTTCCTCTGGGCGCGAAGAAGCCGCTGCCAATTCCTCCAGCATCGTATAGAGCAGGCGTCCCCTTCCCAGCGAAGCGCCGCTGCGGCTCGCCCCCGTTCCGCGGCATACGGTTGCCAACTCGTCAAACAGCGGCAGCAGACGCTCGTACAGCATCCTCGGCCACGGTTCCGCAACGCGCGAAGTCTCCTCGACAAATGTCGGCCCCTGAGCAGCACCCCGAGCGTGGAACGCGGCCAACGTTAAGCAGAAGCCCTGCAGCCTGCCTCCGTTATCCGGCTTCAGCTCCAACCTGCGGCATATGATCGGCCCGATGCCGCTGCGCCCCAGCTCATAGCTGTCTCCGTCGATCCGCAGCCGCCCCGCTCCGTCCTTGACGATGAGCAGCGCCCGTTCTCCCGGCTCGCACAGCAGCTCCCAGCCGTTTTCGCCCGCGCAGTCGATTTCCGCCCAACTCCGCAGTTGATAGACCGCGTCTTCGGCAAAGTCGATCCGGCGTTCCTTCCTGTCCATCCTCCCCGCTCCCCTCCTGCATTTGCTTCCTAGTGTATCACGATTTCCGATCTTCCGACCGACTGTGCGAGGTTGCAGCTGCGCTGTTCCATATAAAACGAAGAAAAGGCGCGCAAGGGGAGGTCCCTGCCGCCAGTTCCTGTATGAGTCTATTTGCGCTTCCTGCGATCAGCTTCTCTTCTTCCGGGTCATGACGTCGAATATGACGGCTGCGGCCAGGACGCCTCCCCGGATCATGTACTGGTAGGAGATGCCGACGCCGAGCAGGTTCATGCCGCTGGACAGGGAAGCCATGACGATCGCGCCGATGATCGAGCCCGTCACCTTGCCGACGCCGCCCGCCGCGGATACGCCGCCGACGTAAGCGGCCGCGATCGCGTCCAGCTCGAACAGCGTGCCGGCCGTCGTCGTCGCCGATTGCAGGCGGGACGTGTACAGAATGCCGGACAGCGCCGAGAGCATCCCCATCGATCCGAAGACGATGTAGGTGATTTTCTTGACGTTGATGCCGCTTAGATGAGCCGCTTCGGGATTGCTGCCGACGGCGTAGATGTTTCTGCCGAGCACCGTCTTGGTCGTCAGGAAGTGATAGATCACGACGACGAGCAGCATGATGATAACGGTCCAGGAGAAGCCGTTGTAGCCTGCGATAATCCACGTAATGTAAGCGATAATGGCCGATACGAATACGAGCTTCAGGACGAACAACTGGTTGGTCACGACCTCAAGCCCGTATTTGAGCTTGTTTCTGCGCTTGGAGATTTCCCCTGCGATATACAGCACGATGAACGCGGCGCCCAGAATAAGCGACAGCAAATTCAGCCCGCCTACGTTGGCCAGCTCCGGAATGTAGCCGTTGCCGATCGCGTTGAACTGCTCGTTCTTGACGTTGATCGTGCCCGTCTTCTCCGTCACCCGCAGCAGCGCGCCCCGGAATATCAGCATGCCCGCAAGGGAAGCGACGAACGACGGAATGCCGATCGAGGCGACGAGCACCCCGTTGAACAGTCCGACTACGATGCCCAGAACGAGAATGATCGGGATCGTCAGAAGGACGGGAATGCCGGCCTGCGTCAGCAAAATGGCCGCGATCGCGCCGAGGAAGCCGGCCGCGAAGCCGACGGACAAGTCGATGTGCCGAATGACGATGACGAGCGTCATGCCGACCGCCAGCACGGCGATGTATCCCGTCGCGTCCAGCAAATTGCTGATGTTGCGCGAAGAAATGAACAATCCGTCCGTCATGATCGTAAACACGAGCATGATCACGAACAGGGCGATGTACATGCCGTACTCGCGGATGTTCACCTTGACCAGGGACTTCGTTTCTTTGTACAGATTCATAGGTGATCCTCCCATTGCCTATAGCGTCGCGAGATGCATGATCTTCTCCTGATCGGCCTCTTCGATCGGCAGCTCGCCCGTAATCCGCCCTTCGGCCATCACGTATACGCGATCGCTCATGCCGAGCACCTCGCCGAGCTCGGACGAGATCATGATGATGCTCATGCCCTCTTCGATCAACTTGTTCATGATCGTGTAGATTTCGAATTTGGCCCCTACGTCGATGCCGCGCGTCGGCTCGTCCAGAATCAGCAGCTTGGGCGAGACGAACAGCCATTTGCCCAAGCTGACCTTCTGCTGGTTGCCGCCGCTCAGGTTGCCGACAATCTGCTCTATCGACGGAGCTTTGACGTTCAGGGAGCTCTTATATTGATTCGCGACGCGTATTTCCTCATTGTCGTTAATGACGCCGCGGGAGGCGATATTCCCCAGGTTGGCGGCGGTAATGTTGCTCTTGATGTCCTGGATCAGGAACAGCCCGTCTCCCTTGCGATCCTCGGTCACGTACGCGATTCCCGCGCGGATCGCGTCGCTCGGATGCCTCAGCTGAACCGGAGCGCCGTGAAAACGCATCTCGCCGCTTAATCTATAGGATTTCGGATTGCCGAACAGACTGCGCGCGAGCTCGGTTCTCCCCGAGCCCATCAAACCGGCGATACCGACGATTTCTCCTTGTTTGACGTGCAGATCGATTCCTTTCGCGACCTGCCTTCCCAACTCCGCATCATAGGCCGACCAATCGCGAACCTCCAGAATGCGGTCCCCGAACTTCCGCTTTAATCTCTTCGGATAGATGTCGTCGATCTCGCGACCGACCATATTCCGGATAATGACGTTCTCCGCAAGCTCTCCCTTCGAAGCGTCGAGCGTGCATATCGTCTTGCCGTCGCGAAGCACGGTCGCCTTGTCCGCGATGGAGATGACTTCCTTCAGCTTGTGCGAAATCATGATGCAGGTGATGCCCTGGCTCTTCAGCTCGCGCAGCAGCTGCAGTAAATTTTCGCTGTCGTTCTCGTTAAGCGCCGCCGTCGGTTCGTCCAGAATGAGCAGCTTCACGTTTTTGCTCAGCGCCTTGGCGATCTCCACGAGCTGCTGCTTGCCCACGCCCAAATCCTTGATCAGCGTCTCCGGGTTCAAATCCAGCTTCACTTTCTGCAGCATCTGCTTCGCCTGGACGATCGTGCGGTTCCAATTGACGATGCCGCCGCGACTCACCTCGTTGCCCGCGTAGATGTTCTCGTAGACGGTCAGGTCTGGGAACAGCGCCAACTCCTGATAGATGATGGCGATACCCGCCTTGACGCTGTCGCTGATTCTATGAAACTGCTGCACGCGGCCTTCGAACACGATATCTCCCTTGTATGCGCCGTGCGGGTAGACGCCGCTCAACACTTTCATCAAGGTGGACTTCCCGGCCCCATTCTCGCCGATCAGGCAGTGGATCTCGCCGCGCTCCACCTTGAAGTTGACGTCGGCGAGCGCCTTCACGCCCGTAAACTCCTTGGAGATCCCGTTCATTTCCAAAATATAGTCGCTCATCTTCATGCGCTCCTTAGCAAGCAGCTGCCGCACGGACGAAATAGCGACGGAGGATCCCTCGCTCGCTATTCCGCCCGGCTTATGCTATTCGGTTAAAGTCCGGTAAACTCGCTCGCCTGGTAATAGCCCGAATCGATCAGCTTCTGCTTCACGTTGGATTGCTCGACGACGATCACGTCGGTCTGCTTGGCTTTCACGTCGATCGCGCCGTTCGGGTAGGATCCCGTCGTCTCCGGCGTCTTGCCGTCGAGAATCGAGACCGCCATGCCCATGGCGTCCTTGACGAGAGTGCGCACGTCCTTGAACACGGTCATCGACTGCTTGCCGTCGATAATGTACTGCACGGAAGCTTTGTCAGCGTCCTGTCCGGAAATGACGTAGCTCGTCACCGCGGAATCGGTCGCGAACACGTCGGCGATGGAACGGGAGGTTCCGTCGTTCGGAGCCAGGATGACGACATCGCCTTTCTGGTCCGCTCCGGCGGCGGTCAGGTGCGTTTGGGCTTTGTTCTTGGCTTCATTGGCGTCCCAGTTCGTCGTCACTTGGCCGATGATTTTGCTCATCTGATCGCGCGACAGCTTCGCCGTGTCTTTCAGCGCTTCCGCTTCGCTCGAGTTCGCGATCTTGAACGTGCCGTCGGCGATCTTCGGCTGCAGCACGTTCCATGCTCCTTCGAAGAACAGGAACGCGTTGTTGTCGGAAGCGGCGCCCGCGTACAGATACAGCGGCTGGCCGGAGCCTTTCGCGTGGTCGACGAGGTATTGGGCTTGAGCCGCGCCTACCGCGACGCTATCGAACGTGACGTAGTAATCGACCGCATCCGTGTTCGTGATCAGACGGTCGTAGGAGATGACCTTGATGCCTTCCTTCTTGGCGGCTTCCACGGCCGCCGCCGCGGCGTCGCCGTCCGGCGGACAGATGATCAGCACTTTAATGCCTTTGTTGATCAGCGTCTCCACGTTTTCTTTTTCCTTGGCGGGTGAGCCCTGGCTGAACAAAATCTCGGTCTTGTATTTCGTATCTTTGATCGCGTCCTTGAAGCGCTGTTCGTCCTGTACCCATCTTTCCTCGTCCTTGGTCGGCAGGACGATGCCTACGCTGATCTTGCTGCTGCCGTTGCTGCTGTTGCATGCCGCAACGAGGATGGAGAGCATGATGACCGTGAGCGCTAACGAAATGGCTTTTAAGCTTTTCTTCATTTGTGTACCCCTCTCGATAAATGGATTCATTGGCCGACAACGCCAATATACCATCGAAGAGAGGGGATGAAAGCGCTATACAATAGCACTCTTTTACGAACGTCTATACTTTTTTAAGGTAGCGAAGGGACTCAGAAGAGGAGGCACTCATTTGTGAAAAAAGGGGGGAGGGGCTTCGGGGCAGAACGCGCTCTCCCCGTCATGTACAGCAATCCTCATACAGCTTCCGCGACAGCGTTGACGGCTTGATCTGCATTTCTTCAAGCCTGCTCGCCAGATTGAGGTAAGTCAGATGAACCTCATGGTTTCTGCCCAGTCCGTGATACGCGCGCATTAACAAGCGATAGGCTTCCTCCTCGTAGGGCGAGCGTTCTATCTCGGCCTCCGCCTTGTCGTAATGTCCGCTGCCGAGATAGAGTTCTCCAAGCGCAAGCCTCCACTCGGAGGCCGATTGCTCCAACGCTTCCGCTTCATATGGCCCACGGATAATCCTCATCCTGCAGCAGTTGGCCCGTATGATAGGACAGAGCGCTCTCGATCTCCTGGAGGGTGGGCGTGCCAGATTGCTTCAAGGCCTGCAAATGCTGCTTGAATGATCGAACATCGACGTCTATTCGCTACCGATCCTACGGGGCGATGGGTGAGATAAGCACGTGGCGCGAGCTTATGGTACGAGCCTGCGGGGCGACGGGTGAGATAGGCGCGTGGCGCGAGCTTATGGTGCGAGCCAGCGGGGCGACAGGTGAGATAGGCGCGTGGCGCGAGCTTATGGTGCGAGCCTGCGGGGCGACGGGTGAGATATGCGTGTGGCACGAGCTTATGGTGCGAGCCTGTGGGGCGGTGGGTGAGATAAGCACGTGGCCCGAGCTTATGGTGCGAGCCCGTGGGGCGACGGGTGAGATAGACGCGTGGCGCGAGCTTATAGTGCGAGTCTGCGGGGCGACGGGTGAAGCAAAAACCGCCTTCGGCGTCCTCAGGACGGTGATGAAGGCGGTTTTTGCGGAGAATATTCAGATAACAATTTCGGGTTTTATTCTTTTTTAATCGTTCAAAAAAGTGTGCCAATGTGCGATTCTTTCGAGCAAAAATCTTCGTTCAAGCGCAATTCGGGAGTCGTTAACCGATTCTTTAGAACATCGTCCTCCGTTCAAGCGCAATTCGGGAGTCGTTAACCGATTGTTTAGAACATCGTCCTTCGTTTGAGCGCAATTTGGGAGACGTTAACCGATTCTTTAGAACATCGTCCTTCGTTCACGTTGCAAAAGCCTCTCCAGCGGGCGTTTCGTTTGCTCGTGTTCTCCCCATCTCTCGCCGCAACCGTTCCGTTATCGTTCAAATGCCGCTGTCGCTGCCACCTCCTGCGAATACCGAGCTTCCGCGCTGCTCCCGGGCCCATGCGGCCACCCGCAGCGGGTCTCCGTCCCACAGGCGCTGACGTCCCCATTCCGTCGCTTCGGGCTTGCCGGCGCAGGTTACGCGGATAACCGGAAACAGCTTGCTGGGCGACTCCGCGGGCAAGCCGCCAATGATCAGCTCGTCGTCCGTCTGGCTGAAGCTCAGCTTCTGTCCGGTCGTCAGCAGCGTGACGTCGGTGACCTTCGTCGCCAGATCCGCCAGACGCAGCTCGGGACGGCCGTCCCAGAAGCGAATGATCAAATAGAGCGCGTTGCCCTTCGTCGTCTGGCGCCCGCGCGTAATGAACTCCGTCAGATTGCCGCCGTCCGCCCCGTAGATCGCTTCGCCGTGCACGTCCAGCCAGGCGCCGATCCGCAGGGCGCGCTCCACGAACTCCGGCGGCAGCTGTCCGTCCGCCGTCGGACCGACGTTCAGCAACAGATTGCCGCCGTGAGCTCCGCCCTTCTCCGTGCACTCGCACAGCATATCGAGCAAGTAGTCCGCCGGTCTCCAACGCTCGCCGAAGACATGCCCCCACAGACGCCAGGTCGTGACCTGGCAAGATTCCCACAGCCGGCTGCGGTCCGCCGCGACAAGGTGCTCCGGCGTGCCGAAGTCGCCCAGCGTATCCGAATCGCCGGCCCCTATGCCGCCGTCCGCGCGGTAGCCGTCATGCTTGGACGAATACCCTACCCGGTTGTTGATCAGAATGTCCGGCTGGAGCTTGCGCATCTCCTCCATCAATTCCACGCTTTGCAGATCGTCCGCGTTGCGGGGCCATACGCCGTCGAAGAAAAAGTGATCGATCTGCCCATAGTTGGTCAGCAACTCCTTGACCTGATTATGCAAGTAGGTTCTGACGGTCTCCCAGCCTTCGGGGTTAGTTTGCGGACCTTCGAAATAGGCGGGAAGCCGCCAATCGATCCACGAATAATAGAGTCCGATGCGAAGACCCTCCTTGCGGAAAGCATCCACGACCTCGCGAACGAAATCCCGGCCGGCCGCTTGCCGCGCGCTGGAATAGTCGGTATAAGCGCTGTCCCACATGCAGAAGCCGTCGTGATGGCGAGTCGTAAAGCAGACGTATTTGAACCCGGCCTTGCGGGCGGTCTTCGCCCACAATTCGGCGTCGAAATGCTCGGGATTCCACGAGCAGGCCAGCGCTTCGTATTCTTGATGGTTCATATGCTCGCGGAACAGCACCTGTTCTCCCCGCCCCAGCCGGGAGTAAGGACCCCAGTGGATGAACAAGCCGTAGCGGCTTTCCGTAAACCACTTCCAGCGGTCGGGCACCTGAAACTGCGATTGCGTCATTTCCTCATTCCTCCTGCCGGCCGGTTGCCGGTCAATTCCGTATAGTTTCAACCCGTATCAGGTCGTCTCGATGGTCGTCTCTTCCGGCCGATACACAGCAATCAAGGCTCCTGTCCCGTCTGCGGCGAACAGCACGGACCTCTCCGGCTCCAAGCCGAATCGATAGGTTCGTCCCGTCTCGGGGTCCTTCACCGCAATATCGAGCAGTTCGGAGCTTTCCGAGACGAAAATGAACAGCGCACCCTCGCGAAAACGCAGCTTTCTTCCGAATACTCCCGGTTTGTTCCCTCCGCTCAGCCACTCCAGCTCGGACGTCGACCGCGCCAGCCGAAGCGCATAGCGGTACAGCGCTTCTACCGGCTCGGAGCGCCCGTTCAGCTCGATCGGCAGCGGGCAATGAATCAGCTTGCCGCGTCCGATCTCGGCGACCGTCACCTTGCCGACGCCGTCCTCGGCTTCGACTTCCTTGGCCGCCTCCGCGATGCGCAGATTGCCGAACGCGACCGAGTAGCGGCTACCGTCCAACTCCAGCGTTTCCTCTCTGCGCACGTTCGCCGGCCGGAACCGGCCGCTGCCGTTCAACCGGTCCGTCCGCCTCCAGTAGGCATCGAGCCCAATCGGTCCCGTGAACAGCAGCACGCAGCCGCTCTCGGATACGTAGTCGAGTAGCTTATCCAGCGCGGCATCGTCGAAATTGTGCGCGCTCGGCACGATGATCAGCTTCAGTTCGCCGCATCCGTCCAAGTCGTCCAGATGATATTCGCTGAGCGCCCTGTACGGCTGCTTCAAGCTGTAGCCGAGAATACGGGAAGCCGTCGTCGTCGCGTCCATCGCCAGCTTCCGGTTGGAGAAGTCGTTGGAATAAGGATAGACGACTGCGACCTCCTCCAGCTTGCGCTCCTCGAACAGGTGGCCGATTCGGCCCATGAACGCTCCGAAATCGTACGAGACGTCGGCCTCCGGCTTCTCGGTGCCGTCCGCCCGAAGCGCACCGATGTTGGACTCATTCACGTTATGCATATAGAAATTCGTGTTCCAGATCCACTGCACCGCTCCCGCGCCGCCCGTCGCGAAGGCGTAGGCGTACTTGCGCTCCAGAATCGCCCTCAGCTCCGTCTCGCTGCGCTTGGCTTTGCCTTCCGGGGTCTCCACGTACATGATCCCCGTCTCCTGGATGAGATTGGGCTTGCGAGGCGTCTTCGTGAACACGCTGTCCCAGACGAGATGATCGTTCTGCCACCAGGTATGAACGGTCGTATAGTCCACGGCCTCGGCGTAGAAAAAGGGCGACGGCCGCTGGCTGCAGATGCCTTCGTCCTGACCGACGGTGACAAGCTGCTCCGGCCGGATGGAACGAATCGTCTCGACGAGCTCGCCCGCCCACCGATTGTGCATGTCCATCGTGAACAGCGTATAGTCCAGCCACTTGGCGCTTTTCTTCGGATGAATGCTCGTCGGCCGGAAAGCCACCTCGTCCGTCTCCGGCGGAATCGCCGCTGCGAAGTCCGGCAGCTCGTCCGGCGTCATGTTCCACAGCTCCTGGAGCCTGCGAATGTCTCCTCCGTGCCGTTTCTCCAGCCATTCGGAGAACAACCGGCGCTCGAAGCGGTCCCGAACCGTTTTCGGTCCGGCGAAAATGCGCTTCGGATCGAGCAGCGACGGCTCGTTAATCAAATCCCAATGCACATGCGTCGAATTGCGATGACGGGAAACGACGGCCGAGATAAAACGTTTCTGCGCCTCCACGCTGCGAGGATCCAGATACGGATTAACGCCTTCCCACGCCTCCGGCGCAAAGGCGAAGAACGTAAAGTTCACTTCCAGCCCGTACTTCTTCGCCGTCAGGAAAAATGCGTCGATCGCCCGCATCACTTCCTCGTACGGGTGACCATCCACGAACATCACCTTCCGCCACGCCGTCCAGATGCCGGTACGCAGCAGATTGATGCCCGCCCGCGCCATCTGCGCCATATCGCGATCCCAGACGGAGACGTTGGGCAGAAACAGGAATTTACGAGCGACGTCCGAGGTCATGTAGGTCATGCCGACGATCGGCATCGGCTTGCCGTCGCGCCGGAAGTAATCGCGATCCGCGCCCAGGAAGCTGCCTGAAGACAGCAACTGCTCGTCGAAGCCCCAGAAGCCTTGCCGAAGAATGCGCACCTCTCCGTCCGGGGCCGCGACGCGGCATTCCGCCTCGTAGTAGCCCGGCTCAACCGCCAATGGAACGTTAAACCTAACGAAGCCGAGCTCGCGCCCCGCCTCCTCCGTCCGCTCCGTTTTCCACAAAGTCCCATCGCCGTTCGCATCGTCCGGCCGTTCCACGGTCAACGCGAGGCTCCAGCTTCTCGACGGCGCGGGTGCTCCTGCAGCCCCGGCTCGCCGGGCAAGAGACTGCATCTGCAGCGTAAACGCGGGCTGCTCCCCGGGATAATGCGTCGCGAAATGCGGCTTCAACCACATCTCCGTTACGCCCTTGGCGCAGAATCGGCTCCATTCCGCCAACGCCTCGATGCCGTCCGTCGACCACAGCCCCTCCTCCGGAACGAGGTTAACGAACAGCCAGCGTCCGCCGGCGAAATCTCCCTTCGTATTTTCCAGAAGCACCACCGGAGCGGCCGCTTCGCGCCCTTGCGCGGACACCCCCTTCAGCAGGGGGTAAATATGGACGTCCATCGGACCGCTCGGACCGCCTTCGCCGGGATGGTCGTCCGCTTTCGTCGCGTGCAGCACGAAGCCGACGGTCGGCTGAACGCCGAACAGCTCTTCGCGGCCGGACAGCAGCGGAATCTGCTCCGACGCGGCGTACTTGACGATCGGCGACGGATCGACGGGAAGCGCCTCGTGAATGTTCAGCTTCTGGTGGTAGGCGGTCTGCTCGTGCTCGCATCGCCATTCCTGTCCGTCCCGATAAACGGGAATCCTCACCGGCGTTCCGCCGACATGAAGCAGGTTGCCTCCGCGTCCCAGAAAGCCGAGCAGCGCCGTCCACGCCGACTTCGGAAAATAGGAGCCGTGCAGGTGGACAAGCGTATCGGCCGCCTCCAGCGCTTCCGCCAGGGCGTCCGCGTTCACCGTCTTGCCGATGCCGCCCAGCGCTGCCAAAGCCTCGCCGCTCGGTCTGACGCCCGCAAACGGGAAGGAATCGTCGTAAAATACAATCGTTGTCATGTTCTGTCTCCTTTCGGTCCGGCCGCTTCCGCGGAGGCGACGACGCGAAGCTCGACCGTATTCAGGCCGACAGAGCTGCCGCCGATGCCAATGACGAAGAGGCCGGGCTCCACCTCGCCCTCCTTGTCCGGATGGGTAATCTGGAGCGCCTCCTTCCCCAGCGGGAAGGACACTTCGGCGCTTTCGCCCGGCTCCAGAAACACTTTGCAGAACCCCTTCAGTTCGCGTTCGGGACGCGTATAGGACGAGACGACGTCAGTCACGTACAGTTGAACGACTTCGGCTCCGGCCCTGTCGCCGGTATTCGTCACGGTCACGGCCGCATGGGTCGTTTCGTCCGCCGCGATGCTGCCCATGCCGAGACGAACCGGACTATAGGCGAAAGAAGTGTAGCTGAGCCCGTGTCCAAACGGATATTGAGGCGTCAGATCGTATTCGAGATACCTCTTGCCCCGCGTCCGCTTGTTGTTGTACACGAGAGGTAGCTGCCCTTCATGACGCGGAATCGTAATCGTCAGCTTGCCGGACGGATTGGCGTCTCCGAACAGCAGATCGGCGATGGCGTTGCCGCCTTCCTGTCCGGGATACCACGCTTCGAGAATCGCATCGGCGTGCTCGTCAATCCATGGCTCGACGATGGGACGGCCGTTGATATACACAACGACAAGCGGCTTGCCGGCCTGCTTCAGGTGCCGGGCAAGCTCAAGCTGCACGCCGGACAATCGGAGCGATACCCGATCGATTCCTTCTCCGCAATCCATGTCGCTCTCGGACGAGTCGCTGACCACGGAAGCGCCGGTCCGAAGATCGATGGTGCCTTCCCCGAAATCCCTGGCGCTGGAGCCGCCGAGGACAAGCACGGTCAGATCCGCTTCCTCGGCCGCCGCGAGCGCACGCTCGAAGCCTTCCCGGGACTGGCCGCGAATGCTGCAGCCCGGCGCGTACAGCACCTCCGACGCCGTCCCCTTCAGCTTCCCGACGATCCCGTCCAATACGGTCGCGACGTTTGCTCTGGCTTGCGGGGACGTATAATCGCCCAACTGATTGTACATCCGGTCGGCGTTCGGGCCGACGACGGCGATCTTGCGAATGACGTCCGCGCGCAACGGCAGCGTCCCGCGCTGGTTCTTGAGCAGCACCGTTCCTTCCGCCGCCGCCCGCCGCGCCAGATCCCGATGCTCCGCCCGGCCGATGATCGCGGCGCTCCCTTCCGGGTCGGCGTAGGGCCGCTCGAACAGACCGAGACGAAACTTGGCCTTCAGCACGCGCAGAACGGCTTCGTCCAGTTCCTCGGACGACACGAGCCCTTGGTCCAGAGCGCTCTTCAGATGACGCCCGAACATGCTCCCCGACATCTCCATGTCGATGCCGGCGCGCAGCGCAAGCGCCGAAGCCTCCGCCCCGTCCTCGGCCGATTGGTGTCCATTCGCCAGCATATCGATAGCTCCGCAATCGGTAATGACAAAGCCGTCGAACCCCCACCGCCGGCGCAGCACGTCGGTCAGCAAATAACGGTTCGACGTGCATGGCACGCCGTCGATTTCATTGTAAGCCGGCATGATGGACAGAGCCCCCGCCTGGACGCCCTTGCGAAATGGCGGAAGATCGATCTCGTGCAGCTCGCGCGGGCCGATCCGCGCGGGCGCTCCGTTGCGGCCGCCTTCGGAGGCGCCGTACGCCGCAAAATGCTTCAGCGTAACGCCAAGGCTGCCGGGATCGTCCAGACGATCGCCCTGCATGGAAGTGACGGCCGCAACGGCCATTTCTCCCGCCAGATAAGGATCTTCGCCGTAGCATTCCTCCGTTCTGCCCCATCTCGGGTCCCGCACGACGTCCAGCACCGGAGAATAGGTGACCGCTCCTCCCTGAACGCGCGTCTCCAGCGCCACGGCCCGGCAGATCCGCTTGTACAGCTCCACGTCCCACATGCTGCCCATCGACAGAGGAACGGGGAATACCGTGGCGCCGATCGCCATATGACCGTGAGAGCATTCCTCCCCGAACAGAATCGGAATGCGGAGGCGGGAAGCCTCCATGGCGAATTTCTGAATGACGTTGACCGCTTCCGCACCTTCCCGGGGCGACAGCCCCGTGCTCAGCGTGACGCCCGTCCACGGGTCCGCCCGCAGCGTGCCGTACAGCGAGCCGACGCCCCGGCTGCGAACCTCCTCCATGAAGACGTCCGTCAGCTTAACCGGGCCTCCGTCCGGATTTTTATCGTACGTTTGCCACCCGAACTGCTGCGTCAACTGGCCGATTTTCTCGTCGACGTTCATGAGCTTGAGCAAGGCCGAGGCCCTGCTCTCCGGAGACAGCCCGCTATCCAAGTGTTCCATCCTGCTCTCCCCTTTCGTTCGCGCTCCCTCAGCAAGCAAGGCCGTTCCCCCCGCTGGGAGACCGGCCTTGCTGGCGGACGGCGCTATCGTTTTTATCGGCTTGCCAGCCATTCTTTGAACTGCTTCTCGTACTCGGCGACGACCCTGTCCAGCCCTGCGGCCTTCATGTTGGCCAGCACCTTGTCGAACGCCTGCTCGTAGCTGACGACGCCGAAGCGGAGAGGCTCCACGCTCGTCTTCATCTCGGCTACCGTGTTGGCGTACTCCGCAGCCACGTTCGTCGGATCGAAATTAAAGCCGATTGTGATGCTGTTTAACGTATCCTCGGAAATCGTCGTTCTTCTCTCCAGCCGATCCTTGTCGTAATTGGTCGGGTAGCGGTTCATCTCGACGTGGCCGAGCAGCCAGTTGGCCAACTCATAAGAGGCTCCGCCGTTCTGATTCTTCTTGAGCGTGTCCTTCAAGTTGTCCCCGGTTTCCTTCCAGTGGACGTCTTTGATGCCGTAAGTGACGAGATCGAAATTTTCCTGCTTGGCGTACACCCAGTTCAGAAATTGGATCGCCGCTTCCGGATGCTTGGTCGTGGACGACACACCGTTGGAATTGCGGATCGCGTAAGAACGGAACTTCGGACTGTCGGTCAAGTAGTACACCTTGTTCTCCGCATCCGGGAACCTCGCCTTGACGTCCTCGCTCAACCCGACGTCGCCTTGACGGAACAAATAACGGCCTGCGATCTCCTCCTGATTGATAACCTCGCCCGGGACGGTCAAAATATCCGGATGAACGAGCTTGCGCTCATACAGTTGGCGCATGAACGTAACGTCCTTCTTGAACTCCTCGGTCTCCAGCCACGATTTCACGTTGCCTTCCTGATCGACATAAATCATGTTCTCGACGACCGTGAACGGATAGGCCTCGTAAGTTGGATGCAGGTAATAAGCCGGCTCGCTCAGCATTTTGACGTAAACGTTCTTATTGTCATCCGGCCAAATTTCCTGGATTTTGGCTGCCGCCTCCAACAGCTCCTCCGGAGATTTCGGCGGTTGCATCCCGGTCGCGGCAAGCAAATCGGAACGCATCGTCACCATGCCGTCGGAAAAAGCGGTATCCGCCCAGAAATTCGGAACGGAGATCGTCTGGCCTCCGATCTTGACCGAATCCCAGATCCAGTCGGGCATCGACTTCTTCAGATCGGCGCCGTATTTATCCAGCAAATCGTCGATTGGAATAATGCCGCCGTTCCCTGCCAAGAGCTGCGGGCCTTTCGCATCGTGCATAATGGCGATCAATTCGAATTCCTCGCCGGTCGTCAGCATCAGATTGGAGCGCTGATCCCAGACGTCCCAGGACAAATAGATCGGCTGGTAGACCAGGTTCAGGCCGTCATCGGCCATCTTCTTGTTAATGGCCTCGACGACCACTGCGAGATCCTCCGGCTCATTGCCGGGAAGCAGGAAGCGTACCGGAAGCTTCTCTCCGGAAGATTTGCCTTCTTCCGCCGCCCCTCCCGTTGCGCTTGGCGCGGAATTGCCGCCGCCGGACGAGCACGCCGCCAGCAACGAGATCACTAACGCGAACGATACCGCCAGCATGGCGTACTTGCGAATTGCTTTCATCTGTTGACCATCTCCCTCTTCGGATTTGACCCAATGGCCGATTCGTCATCGGTCCACCCCAGCGTAACGGGGGAGGTTCGGCCCCGTAAACTTCAATAATGGCAATAGCTCGGATTTGAAATCGCGCGGATTGTTCAATCTTCGGACTTCAAATTCGGGTACTCGTCCGTCCGGCTTCGAAATTGGGCAGGAGACAGGCGGTAGCGTTTTTTGAATAACGTGTAAAAATAGGTCGTATTGAAAATGCCCACCTTCTCGCTGATCGTCTGGATAGGGAGCTCGGTTTCCTGCAGCAGCTTGGCGGCCTCCTCGACGCGCACGCCGTTCAGAAAGTCGTTGAACGAGACGCCTTTATAGGATTTGAACAGCTTGCCCAGATAGCCCCGCGACAAATTGACTTCCCCGGCCATCCGTTCCAGCGACAGATCGGGATTCGGATAGTTGCTGTAGACGCGGGCGCATACGCTGTCGATCAGCTCCTGATGCTGAAGCTGAGTCGCCTCTTCCGGCTGTTCGCATAGACGACCCACGATGTCGCGCAGCGCCTCGGCAATCCCCTCCAGCGTTTCGTAAGCGGGCAGGCCCTTCATGAATTCCAGCAGCATTTCCGTATGGGCCGCTTCCTTGCGCGAGCCGGTTGCGAATTGTCTGTACAGGCCGGTCACCAACTGATGCAGATGAAACAGCGATTGATGGTAATCCCCTGCGGAATCGAGCCGTCCGATGAATTGATCCAGCTCGTCCGAAGCCTTCCGACGATTGCCCGAGCGAATCGCCTCGAGCAGCCGTCTCTCCTCGACCTGCGGATATTGCGAATCCTCTTCCGGCTTGTCCTCGGCGTCTCCGTATTCGAAGATTTGCCCGCCTCCCCGGAAAAAGCGCAGCGCGGTGCACGATTTGGCACTCCGGTACGAAAGGCGGATTTCCTCCGGAGAAGACACGACCTGACCGATGCCGACCGTAAGCGAGATCCAGAAGTACTTGCGGATGTGGCTCTGAATTTCCATCAGCAGACCGATCAGCGACAACGGGAGAGCCGGCTCGTCCAACTGCAGCAGCAGGCCGATCTCTCCTTCCTCGACGATCACGATCTTGACCTGGACATGGCTTTCCAGCACTTCCTGGGCTACGTTGCATATCGCGTACTGGATGGCCGATTGCGTCTTGGCGGAATGCTTCAGTTGCATTTCCTTCAGCCCGTCGATCTCGAGCAGGACGACGGAGAAGCGGCTGCTGGCCCAGGATACCGGAAACTTATGCAGCATGTCCACCTGGCTTCCTTTCATGTAGCGAAGCAAGTCTGCTCTTCGAGCGACGGACAGCGCCGATTCCATAACGGACAGCCGTTCCGTGATCGCGGAGAAGGTCGAGTCGATCAGTTCGAATTCGTTGAGGTTGCCGGCGCCTCTCTTGGACTGCTGCGGAGCGGTCATCTTGTCGAGCAGATTGCGCAGCGGATTAAACGTGCGGTTCGTCAGCCATACCGAAACAACGAAACACAGCGCGAAAATCGTCAGCGCGATAAACAGCGTCCACTGCCTGAGCTGGGACATGTTCTTAAGAAGCGAATCGTAACGGCTTGTGCTGATGAACACCCAGTTCATGCTGTCGGACTTCACATAACTGACGATATGCTTCTTGCCGTCGATCGGCGTCGTAAAATATCCGCTGTCCGCGTCCGAGCCCAGAATGCTCTGTACATACGGCAGCTCGGACAGGTTGTCCATAAATTGCGACGGGTCGGTGTGCGTCATGACGGTGCCGTTGTCGTTAATGACGTACAGGTTGTCGGCGTTCCCGCTCTTGTAGCCGCCAATCAGTCTCTGCACGTAATCTTCGTCGATATTGATGACGATCATGCTCTTGGAAGGCAGGTTCGGATACGCCCCCGGCGTCAGAACGAAGGTCAATACGTTCCGGGAGGCCTTCGATTTGAGCGGATCGCTCACCGCGCGCGGGAAAAAATCGAAATAAAGCCGGCTTCCGCTCTCTATGGCGCCGATCAGTTCAGCTTCGTCCTTCGCGGTCAAACCGAGCGTATTGGTGTATTGCTTCGTAAAGCCGTTATACAAGCCTATAAATTGAACGTAGGGAAACGTCGTCTGGATGCTGCGAAGCCTGGAATAGGCGCGGTACTCCTGCAGTCGATCCTGCTCTTTGCCGTACATCGTACGGATAATATCCGAATCGTTCAACAGTTGGTCGCCCAGATTGCGGATCTGATCGCGAATGACGACCGACACGAAGCTGTTCTGTCTCAGCGTCGATTCTGCGATCCGGCCGACCTCCTTCGCCGTGCTGACGGAGAACAAGGCGTAGAGAACGCCGCATGCGACGGCGATGACGATGGCGGTCAGCAGCACGAACGTGAGGAACATTTGACGATATACGGAATAACGGATAATTCTTTGTCTGGCCTTCAACCCCCGCTCCTCCTGTCTTTATCTCGTTTGGATGTTCCCTAATTATATAGAAATTTTGAATTTGCGCAGCGGTCCGATGCTCAAAGTTGAAGTCAGTGTTCAAATTTGAAATGCCGTTTGTTCACAATTCACAGCGGATTTCCCATTTTCGTAGTTTACCCCCGAATGCAGCGGCCCCTACACTTGCACTAAGCCCACATTTATCGAGAGGACGTGCACAGCCATGTCAGACATTCGCAAGCGCAAGGGGGTTCTGGGAGAACTCCTTCAGAATAAGGCCGCTTATTTGCTTGCTCTTCCCGCGGCCGTCTATACGGTCATATTCGGATATTTGACGATGCCTTATCTGCTGATCGCTTTCCAGAAATTCAACTACAAGACCGGATTGTTCAATTCTCCCTGGATCGGCTTCGACAACTTCCGTTTTTTCTTCGCGTCGCCCCGAGCTTGGGAAATTACGTTCAACACGTTAAAACTGAATACGCTGTTTATCGTCTTTGGCACGATAGCCGCTCTCCTGCTGGCGATTCTGTTTAATGAGCTGAAAAGCCGACTATTCTCCAGAATCGCGCAATCGACGATTTTGTTCCCGCACTTCCTGTCGTGGGTCATCGTCAGCTACGTGCTGTACAGTCTGCTGTCCACGGAATACGGCATGGTTAACCGGGTGCTCCAGACGATCGGGATGGAGCCGATCAACTGGTATTCGTCGCCCGGCTATTGGACCTCGATTCTGGTTGGCACGCACATCTGGAAGGACATCGGCATCTCGCTCGTCATCTATCTGGCCGCGATCGCGGGCATAGACGAGAGCTATTACGAGGCAGGCCGAATCGACGGCGCGACCCGCATGCAGCTGATTCGTTTCATCACGCTGCCGTTGCTGCTTCCGACCGTGATCATTCTGTCTCTGCTGGCGCTCGGGAAAATTATGTACGGAGGCTTCGACATGATTTACGCCATCGTCAAGGACAACGGCCTGCTGTACCCGACGACGGAAGTTATCGATACGTATGTGTTCCGTTCCCTGCGCAACATCGGCAATCCCGCGCAAGCGATGGCCATCGGCCTGTATCAGGCTGTCGTCGGCTTCATTCTCGTCTATACGAGCAACAAGGTTGTTCGCAAAATCAACCCCGATCACGCGTTATTTTAACCGAAGGAGGAGCTTGCCGCATGAAAAAATTCACGTTGTTCGGCACGTTGAACACGATGTTTATCGCCCTGTTTTCCCTGCTGTGCACGATTCCGATGCTGCTTGTCCTGATGGTCTCCTTCACGGACGAGAAATCCATTCAATTAAACGGCTACCAGCTCTTTCCCGAGAAGCTGTCGCTCGGAGCGTACAAGCTGCTGCTGCTCGGCAGCACGCCGCTGTACCAGAGCTATATGATCTCCATTCTCATCACCGTCGTCGGCACGCTGCTCGCCGTCTTAATTACCGGAGCCGCCGGATACACGCTGTCCAGTAGGCACGTCAAGTACCGCAATCACCTGGCGATGTTTTTCTTCGTTACAATGGTGTTCAATACGGGCATCGTTCCGTGGTATTTGATCAGTACGGGACTCGGTCTGAGGAACACGATCTGGGCGCTGATCGTTCCGTCGATGATCTTTAATCCGTTTAACCTGTTTCTCGTGCGGAATTACATGAAGCAAATTCCCGATACGCTGACCGAAGCCGCGCGCATCGACGGGGCCAACGATTTCTATATCGCGCTGAGAATTTTTTTCCCGCTCAGTCTGCCTGTGCTGGCTACCATTACGCTGTTCTACGGCATCGGCTACTGGAACAACTGGTTCAACGCCATCATGCTTGTCGACAACAAGGATCTGTTCCCGCTGCAGTTTCTGCTGTTCAAGCTTAACTCGGAGATCAGCATGATCCAGTCCATGCAGCGAACGATGAGCGAAGTAGCGACGACGCTCCCGGCCGAGTCGGTCAAGATGGCGACGGCCATTCTGACGATCGGACCGATTGTGTTCTTCTATCCCTTCTTGCAAAAGTATTTTATCAAGGGGCTCCTGATCGGTTCGGTGAAGGAGTAACGGGACGATTCGTAAGGGGCGCAATACGTCGGCGGATGCCGAACGAGGCGATGCGGGGAGCGTTGCCGCGGCGAACAACCGGTTCGGGCAGGCTATTCGCCCGCCCGGTAGACGTCCTCTCTGGAATGAAAGCCGTCGGCGATAATCGTCTCGTCGATGTTGGACCGGTCGACGGCGATCGGCGGAAGCAGCACGGACGGCACTTCGACTTTGCCATTGTTGATTTTCCGGTCTGCGCCGGCCCGCTCGCCCTTGGCGATCCCGACCGCCAGCTCCGCCGCCTTGTCCGCCAGCGCCTGGATCGGCTTGTACACGGTCATCGTCTGCGTGCCTTCGACAATCCGCTGCACACCCGCGAGCTCCGCATCCTGTCCCGCGACCGGAATGCGCCCGGCCAGCCCTTGCTCCGCCAGCGCCTGGATGACGCTCCCGGCCGTGGCATCGTTGGCGGCGATCACCGCGTCGATCCGGTTGCCGTTGGCTTCCAGCGCCGCCTTCATATTCGCCAGCGCGTTCACCGGCGTCCAGTCCTTCGTCCATTGATCGTAGACGACGGTGATGTCGCCCTTGTCGATAAGCGGCTGCAGCACGTTGAACACGCCTTTCTTGAACAGATGGGCGTTGTTGTCGGTATCCGCTCCCCCAATGTACACGTACTTGCCTTTCGGGACAAGCTTCGTGATTGCCTGCGCCTGAAGCTCGCCGACCTTCTCGTTGTCGAAGGAGACGTACAGGTCGATATCCGCGTTCTTGATCAAGCGGTCGTAGGACATGACCTTGATGCCCGAGGAGTGGGCTTTCTTGACAATGGCGGCCATCGCTTCCGCGTCGTGGGGAACGACGACGAGAATGTCGACGCCTTGTCCGATCAGCGTCTCGGCTTGTTCGATCTGCTTCGCGTCGTCGCCGTTGGCGGCCAGCACGCTCACTTCCGCCCCGAGCGCCTCCACCGCCTGCTTGAACAGATCCCGGTCTTTCAGCCAGCGCTCCTCAAGCAGCGTATCCATGGAAAAGCCGACTTTGATTTTGCGATTGGCGGCCGAATCCTCGGGGGCAAGACCGCCTCCCGAATCCGCGACGGTCGAGGACGACGGCGGCGAGGCATCGCCCGCTCCGCCGTTCCCCTTTCCTTCGCAAGCCGCAACGATGCAAGCCAACGCCAGCATCAGCGCCAATACCGCTCCGTATGCCCGCCTCACCGACATCATCTCCTTATCCTCTTCGCGCCGGAAGCGTCCTGCGGTATTCCGTCGGCGATACGTCGCACATTTTTTTGAACACCTTGCTGAAATAGTTCGGATCGTGATACCCGACTTCGTAAGTGATTTCCTTCAGGCTCTTGTCCGGATCGGCCATCAGCTTCTTCGCCTTGTCGATGCGGCACTCGGTCAGAAAATCGATATAGTTGACGCCGAGCTGTTCCTTGAACATTTTACTGATGTAGAACGGGCTCAGACCGACGCGCTTCCCGATGGCCTCCAGCGTAATGTCTTCGTGCGAATGCTCGGCGATGTACATCTTGATCCGCTGTATCGCGTCCGGCTCCACCCGTTCCTGATGTTCCGCGTGGGCCTGCCTCATCCGCCCCAGCAGCAGTCCCGATTCGCCGCGCAGCTGCCGGTAATCGTGGGCCTGGAACGAATAGATCGGCGTGTCCGTCTCGACGCCCATCTCGAGCATGACCCGGGCGGCGATCCAGAGCAGCTCCAGCACGCGCTGCTGCGCCTGCAGCAGATCGACGCCTTCGTTCTCGCAGCCGCGAATGAAATCCGCGACGTCCGCTTCGATCTGCTCCCACTGTCCGAGGCGGATCCGGTCGAAAAACAGCCTCTCGCGCTGCTTCGCAAGAGACGCGTCGCGCGCGGTTCCGAGCATGGGGACATCTTCGTAGAAACGGTATTTGACCGGAAGGCTCGGGTCCATGGAGGCAATCAGCGCCTCCTGATACGATTGGCGAATGTGGTCCAGCGACTCGCAGACGCCGCCGATGCCGACGAACCAGCCCTCCTCGGCGCCTTGCTTCGCCGCGGACAGCAAGTCGCGGGCGAGACCGATCGCCTGGGAGCGGAACGAACGGCCCGGTTCGCGGAACGCGACGATCGGAATTTGCCGGCCATACATCGCCCCCATCCAGCCGCTGCCCGCCTGCCTGAGCTTCTCCTTGACCGCGGGATACAGGCTCTCCGAAGCCGACGACAGCAGGACGATCATCGAGAATGTCTCGTTCGTCGTCCTCGCGCCGAGCAGCCCGACCAATTCGTCCAGATGAACTTCGTGCACGTGGTCGAACAGCAACTGCGTGACGACGTCGGTCTCCACGAGCGGCAGCGTCTTGCGCAGCGCGTCCCGCTGCAGCCGGCCCGCTTCCCGCGCAGTCCGTTCGTCCTCGATCTCCTTCAGCACCTTGCCGACCGTCGCCACGATCTCCGCGGCTTTGCTCGGCTTGAGCAAATAGTCTTTGACGCCCAGCTTGATCGCCGACCGCGCGTATTCGAACGTATCGTAAGCCGTCACCATCACGAACTTGATGTCCGGATAGTCGGCGCGAATTCGTTCGACCGCCTCGAGCCCGCTCATCCCCGGCATTTTGATGTCCATCAGGATCGCGTCCGGCTGCAGTTCCTCGGCCATTCTGACGGCCGTCTTCCCGTTCTTCGCCTCGGCGATGTCCAGATCGGGAAAGCTTCTTCCCAGTATGGCCCGCAGCCCGTCGCGCTCGATCTGTTCGTCATCCACGATCAGAAGCTTGATCATGCTTTCCGCTCTCCCTTGCTTTCGGTATGCTTAATCTCACTTTCGTGCCGCCCTCCGGGCCGCTCTCGATGCCGATGACGTCGTCGTACCCGTAGAACAGCCTCAGCCTCCTGACGACGTTGCCCAAGCCGATTCCGGTCGTATGGCCGCCCTCCGATTCGACGGGGAGCTCCTCAAGAATCTGCTTGATTCTCTCCTCCGACATGCCCGGGCCGTCGTCTTCGATCTCCACCGTCACCCGGTCCGCGCCGTCGACGATGCGGAACCAGATCTCGCCGCCGTCCTCCTCCGGCTCGATCGCGTAAATGACGGCGTTCTCGACGATCGGCTGAAGCGTAAGGCCGGGAAGCTGCACGTACAGGCAGGTTTCGTCGATGTCCGTGTGGAACCGCAGACGCTCCGTAAACCGGGCTTTTTGGATTTCAATATACTGGCGCAGTACCCGAACTTCGTCGTAAAGCGTGACGGAGCGGTCGAGCCGCTTCAGATTGTAGCGCAGCAGCGCCGCAACGCTCGCCAGCAGATCGCTCGTCTCCTCGGAGCCTTCCAGATACGCCTTCTTGGAAAGCGTATTCAACGTATTGAACAGAAAATGCGGGTTGATCTGGCTCTGCAGGCTGCGCAGCTGGCTCTCCTGGAGCAGCAGCTTGCTCTGCTGCAGCTCGTTCTCGAGCTGGGCCTTCTGCTGGATTTCGGAAATCAGGTTGTTGATGTTGATGCGCATCCGGTCGAACATCTTGGCGAGGAACGAAATCTCGTCGTTGGATTCCACTTCGATCCGCAGGTCGAACCGGCCCCTGGAAAGCTCCTTGGCCGCCTGCGTCAGCTTCAGCACCGGTCTCGTAATGCTCAGCGAGAAGGCGTAAGTAAACAGCAGCAGCAGGAACGTGATCAGCAGCAGCAGCCAGATTCCAAGCTTCTTCAGCTCCGCCGACTGTTCGATGATGCCGCGGTAGAACCGGTCGTACGTCTTCAGCTCCGCGTCGAGCAGCGTCAGCGACATCTCGGAGATGTATTTGGAGATGCGGTCCGCTTCGGAGAAAGCATTGTCGGAAGCTTCGGTCTCCTTCTCGGACTGGAAGGTCAGCGAGCGCTCCGTCGTCTCGACGAGGCTGTCGATCAGGTTCATATAGTTGGTCAGCGCGAACTCGTTGCCCGGATTGCGCAGCTCGATGACGTCGATTCTCGCCTTGCGAAGCTTCTCCTTGCTCTGCTCCAGCTGCGACAGATTGTCCCGGGACGGCGAGAGCAAATAGTTGTTCAGGGAAGTGACCGTCTGCTGGCTCGCGGTCGTCACTTCGTTCATGCGCAAATAGCGCTGCAAAATATCGTTGTACTGATCTTGGGTTTTCTGATTGTAGTAGGTGAGGGCAATCCAGATTGCCGCCATGATGAAAAGAACGACCGCGGCCAGCGTCCATATTTTCTTCTGGATGCCGTTCATCGCGCGTCGGCCGCTTTCAGCATGCGGATTTCGGTGAAGTAGCCGTTGGAGTCGAGGGGAACCGTCTCTCCGCTCAGCCATTCGGTCATCAATTTCACGCTGATCCTTCCCATCGTCTCGGGAGATTGCTCGATCACGCCGTCAAGCTTGCCTTGCTTAAGCAGCGACATCGAATCGTGACTGTCGTCGAACGAGTAGATATGGTAAGGCTCGACCCGGGAACGCCTGCCGATCTCCTGGATCATCGCTTCGGCGGTATTGGCGTTGACGGCGACGAACGCCTGCACGTTCGGCAGCCGGTTCATCAGATCCTGCGTCGCCGAGACGACCTGTTCCCTTGCGTCCGTCGTCTCCGCGTATTCCGTCCGAACGCCCGGATACTCCTTCAGCACGTCGTAGATGCCGTTAATCCGCTGCTGCTGGTAATATTCCCGGCGGCTGTCTCCCAGCAGGATGACTTGGCCCGCCGAGCCCATGTCGCTCAGCAATTGCCTGGCGATCAGCTGCCCGGCCAAATATTGGTTGGAGCCGACGTAGGTCCGTCTAAGACTGTCCGCCATCGGCACGTCGTTGGCCACAGTGACGATCGGAATGCCGTAGAACGCCGCTTTGACCTTCGTCAGCTGCTTGAACTCCTCCGTATCCAGCCCCTGCACGATGATGCCGTCCACCTTGGAATCGATGGCGATCTCGATTTTCTTCAGGAAATCCTCCCGGTTTTTGCCGTAGCTGCCCCACACCTCGATGCTGGCTCCGACCCGCTCGGCCTCCTCCAGCGCCCCGGCTCCGACCTTGCCCCAGAACGGCGTCTCCAGCTCCTGCGTAATCAGGACAAGACGATACCGAGCCTGCTTCTCACCCGGGGAATGCGGCAGCTGCCAATCCGAACGAAACACTTTGCCCGCCGATACGAACGTAAAATAGAAGAGAGCGACTCCTGCGAGTCCGAGCACGAGAATAACCGTTTTGCGCAAGTGGACAGCTCCGTTTCTTCATGAAATGCCGGATAAAGTATCCTGTTTTCGACAACCTCCCGCCATTTCCCTCTTTTCTCGTCGGCGCGGGCAAGCGGGACCCTGCGTCTGCTTCTGCTCCCCGGGCGGGAACGAGGCTCTATCTTTTTTTGCGGCTGGCCGCCTTCGCCCTGTTCTCCTCCGCCCTGAATGCCGCGATGCAGCGGATCAGATCGAGCGGAAGCGGCTTGTCCAGTGGAAATTGCACCGAGCCTTTGGCTCCCTTGAAACCGATAAGCCCGCCCGGCGGGCTTATTCGTCTGAGCGGGACCTCGGGGCGAGGGTTACGCACGCTCGGCGGGCTTATTCGTCTGTGCGGGGCCTCGGGGCGAGGGTTACGCACGCCGGGCGGGCTTATTCGTCTGAGCGGGGCCTCGGGGCCGGGGTTACGCACGCCCGGCGGGCTTATTCGTCTGTGCGGGGCCTCGGGGCCGGGGTTACGCACGCCCGGCGGACTTATTCGTCTGCGCGGGGCCTCGGGGCGAGGATTACACACGCCCGGCGGGCTTATTCGTCTGAGCGGGGCCTCGGGGCCGGGGTTACGCACGCCCGGCGGGCTTAACACCATCAACAGCTTCGCACCCACTGTTCCTGCCCAAATCATATTTCTCCCGCGAGCGGTTCGTCAATGGGGCAACAGACGCGCAAAGGCGACGGTCGTGCGATTGACGCACGCCGCCGCCTTGCCTATTGCGATTAGTTCGCGTAAATATGCCGAGCGTCCACATACCGGAGATAGTTGGTTTGGCTTTGTTCCAATTGACTCTCAGATACATTGGACACGTCGTGAAGCGAAAAAGGGGGCAAATAATCTGCGTTAATATAACGGGCGAGCGCCTCCAATGGTCTTAGAAGCTCGCCAATCGTGAAGCGGTTGGCTCCAGCCCGACTATAGGACGCCTCCGTGCCGTAGGTCGATACGGCAGCGCCAATCTCTTTCCCTTGCAGCTTACCGCCGTCCGGTCCGTATGCAAAACCTGCCTGAAGCACGGTGTCAAACCATTCTTTCAGCAGCGGCGGAGTACTGTACCAGTACAAGGGGAACTGGAAGACGATGCGATCATGTTGCTCCACCAGCGATTGTTCATGAGCGGCATCGATGCTTCCGGACGGATACGCCTGATATAAGTCGTGTACGGTTATGTGACCGTGCTTCTGCAATTCTCGCATCCAAGCCTTGTTAATCCGCGATGAGACCAGATTAGGGTGAGCTACGATAACCAATGTTTTCATTTGAATCTCTCCAATCTGCAGGTAGTAGGTTTACAACTCAAATCATAGCCAGTTAACTTTAGAAAAGTAAGTACGCACTTTTTAGTCGAATACTTACGAAATGGAGAGTAAGCAACGACCCGACTATATCCTATGCTTAGCCCACAACGATCCCAATTTGTTGGAAATCTAATTACCTGCGGTTGCCCCTTCGCGTACATCAGCACACGCCCTATGAAGAAACCACCACGAGGGGTTAGTCGAAAAAGTCGATCAACGTGACTCAAACCAGGCTCGAACGGAGGCCGTTAGTCGAAAGTCGATTAACGTGACTCAAACCAGACTCGAACAAAGGCCGTTAGTCGAAAAAGTCGATTAACGTGACTCAAATCAGGCTCGCACGTAGGCCGTTAGTCGAAAAAGTCGATTAACGTGACTCAAATCAGGCTCAAACGGAGGCCGTTAGTCGAAAAAGTCGATTAACGTGACTCAAACCAGGCTCGAACGGAGGCCGTTAGTCGAAAAAGCACGGATAGGCCAATATCCACTTACAAGAAAAACGGCAGCCGCGCATGTTGATCATGCGCAAGGCTGCCGTTTCTCTATCATTCGCCGTTGAGGCGATGACGAATCTAGCGATCCGCCGAAAACTGAGCGGAGACGGGAGACTGACTGTCGACGGAAACGGGGATTTGAAATTGCCTGCCCCATTGCTGCAAAAGTTGAATAGCCGGCTTTAATTGTTCGCCCAGCTCGGTTAATTCATATTCAACCTTGGGAGGGACGACGGGATAGACCTCTCTGCTAATAATTCCCGCATCTTCGAGCTCGCGCAGCTGCTCGGCAAGCATTTTATGGTTAATGCCGACAATTAGCTTCTTCAACTCTCCGTACCGTTTCTTTCCCTCCATCAATTTGCAAATAATCGTCGTTTTCCATTTGCCGGAGAAGAGAGAGACTGCGAGCTCGATCGGACACTGGTACTGCTTCCCGTTAAATTCATATCGAATGACTTGAGGTTCCATGATCATACTTCCCTTCCGGTAAGTATTAAACGAAAAAGTGCGAACTTATCTTTTGTAAGTATATTTTGTATGATTAGCGCTGTAAATAAAGCAGATTAGCGGAGGCGAAAGAAATGCGCAAAACGTTTTTGGTTTACTTGGTTTCAATGGCGGCGTTTTTCGGCCCCTTCACGCAAACCCTCTATTCGCCGTTACTGCCGGAGTTAGCCCGGCAGCTTCAAGCCTCTCAAGACGCTGTGAATTTAACCATTTCCATTTATCCGATTTTTTTCGCCTGCATGCAGCTCGTATATGGTCCGTTAATCGACAGGTATGGCAGGCGAAAAATTTTGTTGATCGGCTTTATGTTCTATGTATGCGCAACGATCGGCGCAGCCATGTCCGACACGGTAACGCAGTTGATTGTATTCCGGGCGCTGCAGGCGATGGGAGTTGCCGTCGGGTCGGTAGCCGCCATTACCATTATCGGAGATTTGTTTGAAGGGGACAGACGCGGACGCTCGATGGGGATCTATCAGATGCTGGTTGCGTTGGGTCCCGGGCTGGGACCTGTCGCAGGCGGCATTGTAGGACAGCATTACGGCGTAGATCGCTTGTTTTGGCTGCTGTTTGCCTTCAGTTTAGCGTTCTGGCTGGTGTTGTTCTTCTGTCTGCCGGAAACCAAATCTGCACATGTCCGAAGCGGTCAGTTCCGACTTCGGCAGATGACTGCAGTTCTGACTCACCGAATCGGACTAGCCATTGTCGTACTGGGTTCCGTTCAATATGCCGTGTTTTACACGTTGCTTGTTCTGCTTCCCAGTATCGTCGTCGACGTATATGCGCTGACGCCAAGCCGCATCGGATGGATGTTTCTTCCCATATCGGCCTGCATTGTTATCGGCAGCATCATTGGCGGACGGCTGCAAGAACATATTGAAGCCAAAAAGCTGTTGCTGCTATTGGCAACGTTAAACATGATGTCCGTGCTGTTGTTCGCGATGACCGCATCGATATCCGTGCCCTTGCTAACCGTCAGTCTGGCCATGTTCGGCCTGAGCCTTGGGTTGTCGCTGCCGGTGCAGCTCACCATACTGGCCAACGAACTTCCCAGTCACCGGGCAAGCTCGACGGGAGTCTACAACTTTTTCCGCTATATTTGGATGACGATTGGACCCGTGGCCGGCACCGTCTTTTACAGATTCGGATATAAGGCGGAATTTTACGTGTTCGTGTTCATCTTTATATGCGTGCTGCTCTTCCTTTATTTTCGTTTCTTCGGAACAAGCTTCTCGTCGCAATCTTCGGAGCAACGGCGTTCCTTGTAATCTTCCGAAAATTCGGCAATATCTGCTATCCTCGGAGTATGCATACACGCCCTAACCAAGCTCTCTCCCCTTTCGTCCGCTCTCCGCCTTCCCGCGAGAGTGGCGAACCAGCTCCGCGTAATAACCGTGCAGCTCCAGCAACCGGGCGTGCGTGCCCTCCTCGACGATGCGTCCGCCGCGCATGACGATGATCCGGTCGGCGTGCAGAATCGTCGACAGCCGATGCGCGATAACGATCGTCGTGCGATGCTCCGAGACGACGCGCAGCGCGTTCTGGACAAGCTGCTCGGTATAGGAATCGAGATTGGCGGTCGCTTCGTCCAGAATGAGGATTTTTGGCTGGAACACGATAATTCTCGCGAACGAGATGAGCTGGCGCTCCCCGGCGGACAGCCCGCTCCCCCGCTCCGACAGCCGGGTGTCGTAGCCGTCCTTCATTCTGCAGATCAGTTCATCCGCTCCGACAAACCGGCAGGCGCGCACGACCTCTTCCCTGGAGATCGATTCGTCGAACATCCGCACGTTGTCGACGATGCTTCCCGAGTATAGGTACGGCTCCTGCTGGACCAGTCCGATCAGTCTGTGCAACTGCTCCTGAGGGATGTCGCGCACATCCGTACCGTCGATCATCACGCTCCCTTGACGGACGTCGTAGAACCGGCACAGCAAGCCGATCAGCGTGCTCTTCCCGGCCCCCGTCGCGCCGACGACTCCGATCATCTCTCCCGGCGAGATCCGCAGGGTCAGATCGTGAATGACAGGCTGCCCTTCCTCATAGTAAAAACGCACGCGGTTGAATTCGATCCGGCCGCGCACCGATTGCGGATCCACGTTCACCGGATCGTCCGCATCCTTCACTTCCGGCTTCGCGGAGAAAATGGTCCAGATGCGCTGCGCGGATACGGTCGCCGACTGGAGCGTATTCCACTGCTGGGTAATCGCGCTGATCGGCTGAAAAAACAGGCGGATGTACGTAATGAACGCGTACATGACGCCGAACTCGATATTCCCGTGAAACACCGCGTTGCCGCCCAGCCAAGTGACGAAGGCGACGGCCAGGCCGCCGAGGATGTCGAAGGAGCGGTTAAACAGGACGTTGGTGCTCACTTCCTTGAGATTGGCGCCGAAATACGCCCGGTTGCGGTCCGCGAACCGGTTCTTCTGCTCCTTCTCCTGATGGAACGCCTGGATCAGGCTCATCCCCGCCAAGTTTTCGGCCGCGAAAGAAATCAACCGGGACAACGCCGTGCGGGCGTTCTGGTACGTCCTCCTCATATATCGACGGAAGCCGATCGCGATCAGGAACAGGATCGGAACCAGGATCAGGCAGTACAGCGTCAGCTCCACGTCGAGATGAAACATGACGGCGACGATAAAGATCAGCGTCATGCCGTCGCGCATCAGGCTCAGCAGCACCTGCGAGAAAAATTGGTTAAGCGATTCGGTATCGCTGGAGACGTGGGTAATCAGGCTCCCGCTCGGCGTCCGGTCGAAATACGACATCGACAGCCGGGAGATGTGCCGGAACAGGTCTTGGCGAATGCGGGCGATAATGCTCTGGGAGGCAAACTGGAGCACGTTGTTCATCAAATAGCTGAACACGAACCCGAGCACGGACAGCAGCAGATACACACCGCAGATGATCAGCAGCATCCGGAAATCGTTCTTCCCGGCCATAATATTGTCGTCGATGGCGACTTTCACCAGATACGGTTGAAGCAATTCGGCCGCAACAGCGAGCAGCGACAGGAAGAAGACGAACGCGAATTGCCGGCGGTGGGGTTTGCCGTAGGCAAGCAGCGAGCGAAAAGCCGTCTTCTTCCCCGCGGCTTGAGCTTTATTCCGCATCCCGGCTTCCCTCCTCCTGAATGGCGTGCAGCGAAGCGTACAGCCCCGGCTCGCTCACGAGCCGGTCATGGGTGCCCCGCTGCACGATCCGTCCTTCGTCCAGCACGAAGATCTCGTCGGCGTGCTTCAGCGCGCTGATTCGGTGCGCGATCACAATCGTCGTCAGCCCCTGGCGCTCGGCCGAGATCGTATCGATGATTTTCTGCTCCGTCACGGCGTCGACCGCGCTTACGCTGTCATCCAGAATCATGATCGGCGCGTTCTTGATCAAGCCGCGCGCAAGGCTCGTGCGCTGGCGCTGTCCCCCGGACAGCGTAACGCCTCGCTCTCCCAGCTTCGTCTCGAACCGCTCGGGAAACTCGACGATGTTGCCGTAGATTTGCGCCTGCTTGGCGGCTTCCTCGATCCGGCTCATCGCCGAATCTCTGCGGTAGAAAGCGATGTTGTCGCGAATCGTCGTGCTGAACAGGAAGCCCTCCTGGGGTACGTAAGCGATCTGGCCGCGCAAGCTCTCCAGCGTCAAATCCCGGATGTCGGCGCCGCCGATCGTAATCGTTCCCTCCGGCGGATCGTACATCCGCAGCAGCAGCTTCATGAGCGTCGTCTTGCCGCTGCCCGTCTTCCCCAGAATGCCGACGGTCGTACCCGGCGGAATGTCCAGACTCAGATCGTGCAGCGCCTCCAGATCCGAATCGGGATAGGAGAAAGTCAGATGGCGGACCCGGATTCCGGCGTGCCGAAGATCGCGCGCCTGAGCCTGTTCCGCCTCTTGAATCTCCCCTGCCTTGGACAGCAGCTCGTTGATTCTGTCGAGAGAAGCGCGGGATCGCTGCATCGTATTGATGACGCCGCCGATCTGCTGCAAGGGGTTGACCATCATTCGAATGTAAAGGGTAAGCGCGACGAAGTTGCCGATCGTGATGCGCTGGTGAATCGTCAGATAGCCGCCGTACACGATCGCGATAATGAGCGACAGCGTGCCCAGAAAAGGAATCAGCGCCTGAAACAGCGAGGAGACGCGCACCAGCTTAAGCTGCTTGCCGTGAACGCGGTCGACCTCGGCGCCGAAGCGTGCGCTCATGATTCGCTCGGCCGCGAACTTCTTGGTCACCCGAATGCCGCCGAACTGCTCCTCCGCCGACTCCGTCATTTTCCCGAGCGCCTCCTGCACGGAAAACGACCGGGTGCGGATGACCGGCCCGAATACGCTTACGATCCAGGGAATGGCGAGCAGAGGAAGCACGCTGACCGCGATCAGTTGCAGCGGAATGTCGCTCAGCAGCATCATCGATACCGCCGATATGATCAGGATGCCGGAGTTGGTCGACTGGTTGATGCCTCGGGCGATCGCTTCGCGAACCGCGGTCACATCGTTCATGACGTAGCTGAGCAGCTTGCCTACGCCGTTCTTGGAATAGAAATGCTCGCCCAGCGTCATGAAATGGTCGAACAGCCGGCCACGCGTAAAAAACTCGAACAACCGTCCGAGTCTCATCACGATATATTGTCCCAGACCGGCCAGGACGCCGAAGGCGACGCCCACTCCCAGCAGCAGCAAGCCGTAATCGACGATATGCGCTTCCGTCAGCTGATCCAGCTTCAGTTGATCCGCAAAGCTGCCGATGATGCGCGGGTAGAACGACTGAATGACGTTGCCGGCCGCCATGAACGCGATCGCGAGAAGGTAATACGGCCATTTTCCTTGCAAATATTCGACGAGCACGCGTTGCGACTTCAAGCGGCATCACTTCCCGTACGTATTTCCTTCACCGCCATTGTAGACGTTTTCCAAAAGGGGAACAAGGAAAGAACGAAGGCACAATCGGGAGGGATCGCGAGAAAAACGGGCATCGTCCGGCAAGAGCAGCGCCATAGCGCTACTCTTGGGAATCGGCGGGCGGTTCTGCGGAAACGTTCTTGTCGACGATAAAAGAGATCGAGGTTCCCCGGCCCGGCAGACTCTTGATTCGCAGGCCTTTGCCGTACATGCGCTTAAGCCTGCGATCCGTGTTGATGAGGCCGACGCCCGCCTCCATGTACGGGTCGTCCTCGCGTTGACGCACGAGCGGATTCTCGTCCATTCCGACCCCGTCGTCCTCGACCGCGATTTCCGCGTAAGTCGCGAAGTCGGACACCCGAATCGCGATCTTCCCTCCGCCGGAACGCTTCATGACGCCGTGGCGAATGGCGTTCTCGACCAGCGGTTGAATCGTCAGCAGCGGAATTCGCAAATCCTTGCACTCGTCGATCTCCCATGACACGCTCAGACGTTCCTCGTAACGTTCCTGCTCGATAAGCAGGTAGGAGCGGACGATGCTCAGCTCCTCTTCGATCGGCACGGGGCCGTCGATATTCTGAAGCTTGAACTTGTCGCGCAGGTGGTTGCCGAACGCTTCGAGCATGTTGCGCATCCGGTCGAGATCGATCTCGCTCAACGCCCGGATCGCGGTCAGCGTGTTGAACAGGAAATGAGGCTGGATCTGCGCCTGAAGCCACGCCGATTCCATCCGCAGCCGTTCGCGGACGGACTTCTTCACGTCGGTCAGCGCCTTCACCCGGGAACGAAGCTCCAGCGCCTCTACCGGCTTCGTCACGTATTCGTTGGCGCCCGCCTGGAAGCCGTAGGAGATATCCTCGGGCTGGCTTCTGGCGGTAAGCAGCAGGATCGGCAGCTCCGAGATCGAATACCGGGCGCGGATCGCGCGCGCGAGCTCGTAACCGGACATTCTCGGCAGCATGACGTCCGACACGACCAGGTCCCACTCCTTCTCGTCCAACACTTCCAGCGCTTGGTTGGCGCTCGTAACCGACGTCATATCGTAGCTCTCGTAGGAAAGAATCGATTCGAGCACCTTCAGGTTGACCGGGTCGTCGTCGATCAGCAAAATTCTGGGCCGATCCGCGGAAGACGGCCGTTCCTCCGGCCTCGTCGATTCGTCTCTGGCATCGCCGTACAAGGACGCGGCAGCTTCCGCCATGGCGATCGCCGCGGCGGCGACGGCTTCCTTCTCTGCCCCGGCATCGACCGAGTCGGCCAGCGGCAGCGTGAACACGAACTCCGAGCCCTTGCCCGGAGTCGAGCTGACCTGCAGCGACTGCCCGTGCAGCTCCAGCAGTTGCTTGCAGATGCTGAGTCCGAGGCCGAATCCTCCCTCGACCATCGTCTCCTCCGCTCCGGCTTGCTCGTACGAATCGAAGATGCGCTTCATCGTCTCCTCGTCCATGCCGATTCCCGTGTCCGTAACCGACACGAACGCCTTGCCGCCCTCGACCCGCGCCCGTATGGCCACTTCCCCTTCGCTCGTAAACTTCACGGCGTTGTGAAGCAAGTTAAAGACGATCTGAACGACTCTGTTCTCGTCCGCGCGCACCCGGGGAAAATGATCCGGGATACCGTTCACGAGCTTGACCGGCGTGCCTTCCCTCATCGATTGCAGCATATCCAGCACGCCCGTCGCGACGGAATGGATGGAGAAGCTGCCGTAGTGAAGACGCGGCGCGTTCTCCTTCAAGGTCATCGCGTACAGCAAATCGTTCAGAATAAGCGACATCCGCCGCCCTACGGACAGGACGACTTCCAGATCCTTGACGCTTCTGGCCTGGAGCGAATGTCTCTCCCGATCCAACACGCCTTGCGAAATATTCAATATGCCGTGCAGCGGATTGCGAAGCTCATGGGATGTATTGGCGAGGAAGCTGTCCTTCTGCTTGTCCGTTCTCTGCAGCTTGGCGGCCAGGCTTTTCATTTCCGCATGGGCTTGGAAATAGCGGCTGAACCATATGGATGCGTAACAAGCGGTGGAGACGATCAGATCGAACGGATAATACATGACGCTGATGCCCAGCACCATCTGGATGCCCCACCATGCGAAGTTGCTTGCGAACGCGATCAAGGCAAGCAGCAGCGGGGCGTTCTCTTTGACATCCTTCGCGGACGTGCGAATCATGGAGAAAATCGCGACGAGTACGGAGATCGCAGCCACGCCTCCGTACAAGGCCTGTATCGTCAATATGTGACGCGCGGGCAATACAAGCGCCAGCAAGGCGGCGGCCCCGCACAGTCGGGAAAACCAAGGGGCGATCCTGTGCCAGAACCCCGGCAGCTGGTTCGACACGCACTGGAGCAACGAATACGCGGTGCCGGCCATGGCCAGATGGACGAGCTTGAAGCCCCAATCGTAATCCATCTGCCAATATTGATGCAGCACCTTCTCGTTGCTGCCGAGCGAATCCATGACCGTCGCACTGAAGGTGAGCAAGGAAAAGTATAGCAGCTTTCTCTCGCGGGTTCCGATCAAATACAGGATAAGGGCGTAACCGGAATGAAGCAAAAACACGACGACGGCCAGCTGCTGCATGGAGACGGACAGATGAGTCTCGCGCGCGATCGCCTCCTCCGTCCCGAACTTGATGGAGCGGACGATCCCTCCTTCGCGAACGTCCTTGTAATTGGCCGCCCGGATGATCAGCTCGATCCGCCCGGAGCGGTCGGCGGCGAACGAAGCGCCATAAGGCAGGTTCCACGCTTCATACGTGTCTTCGCTGTCCGACGGAACCCCGGACCTGGCCAGCAGCCTGCCGTTGGCGTACAGCGACGACGAACTGCGCACGCTGGGAATGCGAACCGCGAAATTCGCGTCCGTTCCCGGGTCGACCCGGATGATAAGCCGATAAGAGCCGTATCCGAAGGACCGGGCTCCCCTGTCCCCATCCTCGTCTCCGTCTCCGCGCACGTATGCGTTCCAGCCCCCCGGCACCGATAGAATCGAGCCTTCCGGCCGCAAGCTCTCTCCGCCCGTCAGCAACGCTCCGGGATAGAACTCCCACTCCCCGTCGAGCGCGATCGTCCCTTTCTCCCAGTTCCAGTCTCGCAAATCGAGCAGCCCGGCCGCCGCACGCGGCTGATCCGCCTGATGGAAATGCGAGATCCACGCCAAGCGCGCCCCCGTAAGCGCGAGCGCAAACAGAACGACCGCTATCACGATATACCGTTGCGACATTCGCTTCATTATCGTTGCCAAGATAAACGAGCTCCCTCATGCTCTCTATCTTTTTTACTATACAGACCGCATCTGAAATATTTCTAAAATCGCGGGGACTGAACAAGGGGGAGGGCGGCATCTTGCTTCCCTGGTCCGCAAAGAAAAAGAGACCGCCCGAGATCATCTAAGAGATGATTTGCGGGACAGCCTCTGCATGAGTGAGCGAGATGACTTGCCGGCGGTTGCGACGAGCCAGTTATCCATTTTAACCTGACGTCGAGCGATCGAGGCCCGCTTACTCTACTACAAGCAAGCGGGGAGACGTCGCCGCGATCGCTCTGGACGACAGCCAGGAGCCCAGCCCGGCCGCAACGACGCTGAAGCAGGCCGCGGCGGCTACCCCGCCCCACTGCACAAGAAGCGGCACCTCCACGATACCATAGGTGGACAAGATCCTTTCCAGAAGCATGGGCAACCCGTACACGCCGATTGCCGCGCCGATGATCGATCCGACGACCGCCAGCGCCGTGATGCCCTGCGTCACGGACGCCCTGATCCGTCTCGAAGTCAGGCCGAGCGACTTGTAGATGCCATACGTTTTGCTTTCCTTGCGGATGGCGATGCGGCAGGTGATGTAGATGATCATGCAGGTGACCGCAAGGAACAGCAGGCCGATCATGCTCATCGGCGCGATTAACAGCGCAACCGCTTCCTTGAACACGGAATCGATCAACGTCTGCTGCGTAACCGCCGACATGGACTCCTTGTACTTCGCGTTGATCTCCTTGACCACCTGATCGGACTGGCCGGGATCGTGCAGATTGATAAAGCCTAAGACGGCGATCGCGCTGTCGGCCAGCTCCGCTTCGATGATCTCGGACGTAATTCTCGCGGAATGGGACATGTTGGCGATCGCTTGATACACCCCGGTCACGAGCAGCGAACGCTTCTTCCCGTTAATGTAGATGTCGACCGTATCGCCGACGTCCTTGCCGAGCTGCTTCGATACGTTGACGCCGAGCGCGATCTCGTTCCGCTCGCGGGGATTGGCCCCGCGCAGCGTGACGTAGCCCAATTCGTCGAAGCTTCCGTCCACAACGCCGATATACACGCTCATGGACGGCTCCGCCGGGATAACTCCCGTCGTATCCGCGAACCAGCCGATGTTGGCGACGCGCGGATCGGCCAGCAGCTCCCGTTCGAACTCGTCGCGGGAGAACGACGCCTGGTTAAAGATATCCACCGCGATATGGGAGTTGTCGTATCCCCAGGCCGGAGCCGTCCGCTGAATCGAATATACGCTGTACACGAGCACGAATCCGAACACCAGCACCGCGGACGTGACGACGGTCAGCAGCCCCATCAGAACGGAGCCTTTCGCGTTCTTCAGCACGCTGCGAAGCCCGATGACGAGCGTAACCGGAAGTCGGTCGAAGCCGATCGGGCGGCCGCCGTCCGTCCCGGCGCTCCGCTTGCTTCCGTCCTTCTCCGCCATCCCGTAGCGAATCGCCTGTACCGGCTGCACGGAACGGGCTTTGCCGGCGTAGAACCATACAGACAGAACGACCAGCGCGAGCACAGCCAGACCGACGAGCGCCGCCGTCCCCCCTCCTTGCACGGCAAGCCCGGTACGGTCGGTTTTCAGGTAGGACAGGGTGCTCTGCACCAGAACGGCGGACGCGAACTTGCTGGCGGCAAGCCCGGGAACGATCCCGACGACCGCCAGCAACGCGTATTGCGCCATGTAGGTGCCGACGATTCCAAACGAAGGCAGCCCGCAGGATTTCAGCACTCCGATTGTCCTGTAATTGGCGAGGATCGCATCGGATATCGTGAACCCGATCGTAAACAGAGCGACCAGCAGCATCACTCCTCCGAGAAAAATCATCACGAACCCGATCAGCTTGTTCATGATCAAATAGAAGGAAGAGATAGATTCGAACTCCATCTTGGATTCAAGGTACGGCGTGCCGTTCAGCCGCTCGAAGCGATCCCACAGCTCCCTCTGCGCCCCGTAATCGTCGAACCGCAGACCCATCATATACATGTCCCGGCCCGGCAAAGGCTGAATCAGCTCCCGGTAATCCTCCGGATTCATCCAGATGCGGGCGTTGCGGGTAAACGGAGCGCCGAACGGGATGTCCACGACGACGGACGAGACGGTCAGCTCGAACGTCGACCGGCCCGTCTTGAACCCCAGCTTGTCGCCCTCCTCGATGCCGTACGAATAAGAGAGCGAAGTCGGAATCCAGATGGTTCCGGCCGCGGGAGCGCCGCCGATCGCGGTCTCCTCTCCCTTCGCCGGAATGAGCTTGTCGACCGTAAACGGCAGCTCGGGGGTGTCTATCATGAACAGGTAGATATTGCTGATTTCATCGCCCTGATAGGTCAGCCCCGACAGGTTGCGGTACGGGAGCAGACCGGATGCCGTGACTCCCGGCTGCTCCGCCCACCATTGCCGGAACGGCTGCGGGTCGTGCAGCCCCTTGTCCAGCATCAGCACCTGATGGGAACCGTTCACTTGGGCGTGCATGCCGGAAAACAAATTTTGCGTGTTGGCGATGACGATCGTCGCGGTCGCCAGCAGCAGCGTCGACAGCAGGATGAGCAGCGCAGTCAGCCCGTTCTGAAGCTTCTTCGTTCTTAGGTTGGAGAGAATCAGAGTCCATACCGCATTCATCGCGCGTTACTCCTTTCCCGCCACGTAAGAAAAGATCGCGGCTTCCCTGCTCTGTAAGTCGTCCCGGGCCTGACCGTATTTGCCGAATTCCAGAACGCCGTGCACTTTGCCGTCGCGGATGTAGATCAGCCGGTCGGCGCGGCATGCCGCCTTCATGTCGTGCGTCACCATGACGATCGATTGCCCGCGGCGGTTCATCTCGGTCAGAATGTCCAGAATTGCGACGCCCTGATCGTAGTTCAGGCTGCCCGTCGGCTCGTCCGCGAACACAATCTCCGGCGAGTTGATCAACGCCCTGGCGATCGCCGCCCGCTGCTGCTGGCCGCCCGAAGCCTGCGCCGGCAGACGGTTGCGCAAGCTCTCGATCCCCATCCGCTCCATCAGTTCGCCGGCTCTCATCTTCACGTCGCTCTTCTTGCTGCCGGCGATGTAGCCGGGCAGCGCGATATTTTCCAGGAAGGTCAGATCGGGCACCAGGTTGATGCCTTGGTACACAAAGCCGATCTTCCGCGCGCGGAAGTCCGCCATGTCCTTCTCTCCGTAAGCGTCGATGCGCCGATCCCGGTAGAGCACCTCTCCGGCAGTGACGCTGTCCAGCCCGCTCAGCAAATAAAGCAAGGTGGACTTGCCCGAGCCCGAATTGCCCATGATCACCGTAAAATCGCCCTCGTAAATGTCGATATCCAGATTGCGAATGGCGTGGTATTGCTCGCTGCTCGTGGAATAGGTTTTACAGAGGTTGGCAGCTCGCAGGATCGTTCGTTTGTCCGTCATTCCGCATAGCCCTCCCGCAGTTCGTGATAACGGATATTGTAAAGGGCTAATCTTGAACGCCTCTTATCAAATTATGAATAAAAAATTACAGTCGTCGGCTCAGCACAGCGGAATGGAAAAATAAAACGAGGTCCCGCCACCCGGCGAGCTGCGGAAGGAGATCGTTCCCCCGTGCGCCTCGATGATGTGCTTGCAGATGGACAGGCCGAGTCCGGTTCCCTCGTTTTTGCGCGCGGCGGCGAAATCGTTCGGTCTCCCCTGAAAATAACGTTCGAAAATAAACGGCATATCCTGCGGAAGAATGCCCCTGCCCGTATCCTCGATTGTGACGGTTAAACGCTCCTCCTCCCGCTCGACGCCGACGCGGATCGAGTCCCCCGGAGAGGTGTGCTTCAAGGCGTTGGCGATCAGATTGGAGATGACCTGCTCCAGCCGGTTCGCGTCCGCGTTAACGAGCACGTTCGGCAGGCTCTCCGGCTCCGGCCCGATAAAGCTGACGCCTGCGGCGCGCACCGAATGCCCGATCGACTGGAGAATGGGCAGCAGCATCTCCCTGCTGTACCGCTCCACCGGAACGACGGAAATCTGCCCCAGCTCGCGCAGGGCGTGCAGGAGCAGATCGTCGACGCGGGCGGTCATTTTATGCGTATGGGTTTGCATCACCCGCACGTATTCCATCACCGAGTCCATGTCGGGACACACCCCCGCTTCGATCGCCTCCAGATAAGCCTTCATCGTCGTCAGCGGCGTCTTGAGCTCGTGGGACAGATTGGAGATCAGCTCCTTCTGGGCTTTGTCCTGCTCGTCCCGCCGCTTGCCGAGATGCATGATTTCCAGCCTCATCTGGTCGAACATGGCATACGCGTCCCCAACCTCGTCTATTCGGACATGTTCCGCCTTGCGCTCGTAGTCCCCTTTCAGAATCGCTTCCGAGTAGTCTTTTAATCGCACGATGGGCAGGAGAACGTCCCGCTTGATTTTACGATTGAGGAGGAGGAGCAAAGCGATGACGAGGAGCACGCACGCAAAAACGAGCAGGATCGGAAAAAGGAGGGGCGCGGAGGAACGTTCCGGAAGGACGAGGGAGGCCGGCAGCGTGAAAATGACGTTCCCGATCTGCGCTTGCGCCGCTTGGCCGACGATCGGGAAGGCAACTTCGAAGGTCTCTTCGTCCGCCTTGGAGCGGTAGAGGTCGTAATGCAGCGCCGTCCTGACGTCGATCGCTTCCGCCGACTGCCGCTCGTCGTCGGAACGGAAAACAACGCTGCCGTCCAGCAGCGCAAAAAGCAGAGCAACGCCCTTGTCTTCGCTCAGTTGTCGCAAGGTCTCGCGGGCCGCCCCGTCATCTGCGGCAACGGCTTCGTGATTCCTCTCCAGGAACAGGACGATCTCGTTAACCTGAATGCGCGCCGGGTTGATCGCATACCCCGCGGAAGGCCTGATCTCGCGTTCTTGCCACAGCAAATACGCCCCGCACCCGATCGCGACGATCAGGCAGACGGCGGCGGCGCTTGTCCATCTTTTTAACCAAAGGCCGACGTACATGGCATTCCCCATCCCTTGACGATCGAATCCGAGCCGACGATCTGGAGATCGCTCTGTCGTCAGCGAACATCGTCCGAGCTGAATTTGTAGCCGACGCCCCACACGGTCCGGATATAGGCCGGATTGGACGGATCGACTTCCAGCTTCTCTCTTAATCTGCGAATATAAACGGTAATCGTACCCTCGTCTCCGAGCGCTTCGTATCCCCAGACGGCGTCCAGAAGCTGGCTCTTGGAGAACACTTGATTGTTGTGCTTGGCCAGATGGTGCAGCAGCTCGAACTCTTTGGCCGACAGCGGGACTTCACGCCCCGCGAGGGTAACCGTGTAGGCTTTCTTGTCGATGACCAGACGGCCGTACCGCAGCGCGTCGTCTTCCTTCGGCTTGGCGCTCATGCCGCCTCTGCGCAGATGGGCGTTGATTCTGGCCGCAAGCTCGCTGAGAGAGAACGGCTTCGTCATATAATCGTCCGCCCCGAAGCCGAGCCCGAGCACCTTGTCCGTGTCGCTGCCCCTGGCGCTCAGAATCAGAATCGGCGTAACGCACGTCTCCCGAATTCGTCGGCACAGCTCGATCCCGTCCATGTCGGGCAGCATGAGGTCAAGGATAATAAAATCGGGAGACTCCGCCTCGATGAGCCGCAAGCCCTCCCCGCCGTTCTCGCCCACGCTTACGTCGTATCCGTTCACGGTCAAGTAATCCCGAATGACTCGGAAAATGTCCGGCTCGTCTTCGATCACGAGCACTTTCCTCCGCTGATTCATCGTTCGTCTCCCCGCCGCGGGCTTCATGGCTCCGTTCGCAAATCTGGTACGGAGTACATTATACCATGATCAGGAAGAGAGGCGACGCGATTCGTTAGAAACGGAAGCGGTCGTGTCCGGCCGCCGACATCGAGGTGACGCCCTCCAGAGCCAAAATATCCCGCTTCATCTGCAATCCGCCCCTGAAGCCCGTCAACGTGCCGTTCGACCCGACGACCCGGTGACAAGGAAGCACGACCGGCAGAGGATTGCGTCCGATCGCCGTGCCGACCGCCCGCACCGCCGAAGATTTGCCGAGCGCGTCGGCGAACTGCTTGTAGGTCAACGTCTTGCCGTACGAAATTTGGTTCAGGCCCGTCCATACGCTCGTCTGGAACGGCGTCCCCCGCACGTCAAGCGGGATGCCTTCGAAGCTGACGGGCTCCCCCGCGAAATACCGCTCCAGCCGTTCGACAATGCCGAATTGCTCGAACAGGCCGGACGCTTCCGGAAGCTGTGAATAATCTTCTTCGAACCCGGCTTGGGCCGCTACCTCCGGAGGGTAGATCAGCTCGCTGACGCCCCGCTCGGTCGCCACAAGCGTCCAAGGCCGGTTAAAGCCGACGATCGTCTGTCTGTATCTTTTATTTTCACTCATCGTTGTTTCCTCCTCTATGTCCGCTGCGATATTCCGTAGGAGAGACGCCCGTCCTCTTGCAAAACCACGCCGTGAAATGCGGCGGGCTGGCATAACCGACCGATTCGCCGATGTCCGCGACGGAGTCCGCAGAGTCCAGCAGCAGCTTCTTCGCCCGCTCCAGCCTTACGCGCTCCATCTTCTCTTGGGGAGAGTAGCCTCTCACCTGCTTGTACACCCGCTGCAGATGATAAGGGCTGATTGCAAGCGAGTCGGCCAATACTTGCAGTGTCAGCTTCTCGCGGTAACGCCGTGCGATAATCGCATCCGTCTGCTCCGCCAGCACCGCATCCGGCCGAAGCGCCCCGTTCTCCTCGGGCTTGCACCGCTTGCAAGGCCGATAACCGGCGCGAACGGCCGCCTCGAGAGAGGGATAAAACGTCACGTTGACGGCGAGCGGGGTTTTGGCCCGGCAGGTCGGACGGCATACGATCTTCGTTGTCCTGACCGCAGTATAGTAAATTCCTTCGTAGGTCGTCTCCCGGTTCACGACCGCTTCGTACACGCGATCGAACAATTGTCGCTCCATTCTATCGCCTCGCTTTCCTCCTTAGTATAAGGCAAACCGCCGTCCCATAGTATGGTTCGGCAATAGGAGCGCAACATTTCGACAGCGTTCGGATACCGGTCCCGCCGCCGTCGCCGCGCATTATTTTTTACAGATCCCGAGCATTGGAGTAGAATACAGGTATTCATAACAAGTCATAACAAGAAAAGCTGGGATAGAGCAATGAAGCGCACAGCATCGGCCCTGAGAGGACGAGCCGACTTCTGGCTGAACAAGCATTTTACCGGCAAGTCGATGGATTACAAGCAAGTATTCGGCATTACCCTGCCGATCTTCGTCGATACTTCGTTCATCGTTCTGATGGCCATCTTGAATACAGCGATGATCAGCTCCTCCGGCGTCGCCGCGATCAGCGCCGTCAGCACGGTGGATACGCTCAACATTTTCATCATCAGCGTATTTATCGCCGTGGCGACCGGAGGAACGGTCATCGTCGCGCAGTACAAGGGCAGCGGCAACCACGACATGGTGTGCCGAGCGGCCGCCCAAGCGATCTCCGCGGTCACGGCCTTCGCCTTGCTGATCAGCGTCGCGGTCATTCTCTTTCACGAGCAGACGCTGGGCCTGCTGTTCGGCGGCGTGGACGAGGATGTGTTCCATAAAGCGACGATCTTCTTGGTGGGGAGCTGCATTTCGTTTCCGTTTCTGGCCGTGCAGCAGGCCGTGGGAGGCGTGCTCAGAGGAGTCGGAGAGACGAAAGCGAGTCTGGTCATCTCGGTGATCATGAACCTCGCTTATTTTCTGCTGAATTTCGTCCTGATCAAAGGCTTCGACATGGGCGTCGTCGGTCTCTCCATCTCGTTGATCGCCGCCCGAGCAATCGGCGCGGCCGCTTCTTTCGTCTACCTGCTCAAGTACAATCACACTTTGCATTTTACGATGAAACGGCTGCTCAAGCTGGATGTCAGCATTCTGAAAAAAATACTGTTCATCGGGCTTCCGTTCGCGGCCGAGCAGATGTTCTTCAACGGAGGAAAGCTGCTGACGCAGACGTTCATCGTCCAGCTCGGCACGTTGGCCTTGACCGCCAACGCCATTGCCAACTCGATCTCCATGCTCCTTCAGATCGGAGGCGTCACGCTCAGCGTCGCGATTGTCACCGTCGTCGGGCAGTGCATTGGGAGCAGGGACATCGAGGACGCCCGGAAGTTCATCAAGTCGTTCCTGGGCTTCTCCGTCGTTCTCTTCCTGCTGCTCACCGGCATCATTTTGCCTCTGTTCCCGCTGCTGATGAATTTGTACGCCGCGCCGGACGAAATCGTGCCCTCCATCTTCCATCTGGTGCTGTTGATCTCGATCGCGCAGCCGATCATGTGGGCGCTGAGCTTCGTGCTGCCTTCCGCCCTGCGCGCGGCCGGGGATTCGAAGTTTACGTCGTTCTCCTCGCTGCTGACGATGTGGCTGTTCCGGATCATCCTGGGATATATTTTGGGCATTACCTTCGGCATGGGGATTCTCGGCATCTGGATCGCCATGGTCGCCGAATGGGGCGTACGCAGCGTCATCTTCGGCTTGCGGTTCAAGGGAGACAAGTGGTATAAGCATAAGCTGGTATAGCTGAAACGTTCGTCCTGACCGGCAGATGGTTCCTTCGATTCATTTCGCTCCAGGGTGCGAGCTGGTATAATATCCCTTTACAGGATTGGATTTCACGCAGTTGAGGAGTGGAAAAGATGACGGTTCAGCAACAAGCGGCCATGGAATCGATGATTGCCTGGCTATCCGACGAACGCGAGCTCGGACAGAAACCCAGCAAGATCGAAATAGCCGGTCAGTTCGATCTGCACGACATGCGCTATTATATGTTTAAGTACAAAAAGAACCTGTTCGGCAAATGGCTCCTGGGCGTCTGCGGAGGTTACGAGCAGCCGGCAGATACCGAGCATTGCGGGCACGTGTTCAGCGAGATGCAGCCTTACGATCCCGCCACGGCGGAACGGGAAGCTGTCGCGATGGTCGAGGCGATCCGCGAATATTGGATGAAGCAGGCGGCGGAGATTTCGTCTTCGCAAGAGGAGGAGGACGACTCGCGTTCATCCGGCATGTTCAACGGATTCATTCTGCTGAACAGCCGCGAGTGCGATCTGCAGCTAATCAAGGCTAATCTGTTGAACGATTGGAACATTTCCGGTTCGCCGGAAGAGAATGAGGAAGAAACGGATGGCACGCTCGTGTTCGAAGCGGGCGGCTGCATGCTGGCAGTCAGCTTCGTCGACGCTCCGGTTCCAGACGGGGAAGCCGAGAGAAACGCCCAGTTCAACTATATGTGGCGAGAAGCGGCGGAGGTCGCCAAGACACATGTGGCCCAGATCATTCTGGCCGTCTTCGACCGGTCCGGCTCTCCGCTGGACAGCGGCAAAATGTACGCCAAGCTGGCGACGAGTTGCTTAAAGCTGCCCAATGCGGTCGGCATCTACACGTCCGGCACCGTCTTTCAGCCCGAGCTGTTCGTCGAGATGGCCGTAACGGCACTGAGAGACGACGACTTTCCCCTGTTGAATCTCGTGCACTTCGGACTCGTGGCGGGGGAGTCCGGTATCAGCGGATACACCTGCGGACTGAGCGCTTTCGGCAAGGACGAGATTGAGGTGCTGGACAGCCAAGCGAGTCCCGCCGAGCTGCGCGACTTCCTCATCGACATTTCGGATTATATCGTCGTGCAGGACGTCACGCTTCGCGACGGGGAAACGATCGGTTTCTCGGCGGAACAGAAGCTCTCGATCACCCGCTCGGAAGGCGTATACGTCGGAGGAGACAGCCTCAAGATTGGATTTTAATCGGCAGGGACTGATCTGTAAGTATACAGAGGCGTACCGAACGATTATCGATGGATGCAGGGTAATGGGCATCTATCTCCTTCCGTTGCTATACGATCCTGAAATTTGGAATGGATAGACCCGCCACAGGGTAATTTCAGGACCGTATGAGGCAGTCTCCAGGAGATAGATGCCCTTCTTTTTTTCATCGATAATCTGGTACGCCCTTACTTACAGATCAGTCCCTTTCGCTATGGAAAGCAAAGGGGAAGAGAAGCTCATGTACAGAAAAGGGATTATATTGCTGCTGTTGTTGCCGCTGCTTGCTGCCGGATGCAGTCAGCGCGCTCCCTCCGGCACGCCAGCGCCGACGCTCTCCTCCGCTGGCAGCGAAGAGCCGCTGGATACGACCCTGAAGCTGCTGGACGCCGCGCACGACAAGATCACAAAGGATTCCGGCGCATACAGCTTGCTGTTCGTCCGCGACGGCTCGATCCTGTACGAAAAATACTATAACGGCGCAACCCGATCCCAAGCCCATAATATCAAGTCCGTTACCAAAGTGATCTTGTCTTCCCTCATCGGAATCGCGATTTCCGAGGGGCGCCTGCGCGGCGTCGACCAGAGCATTTCCGATTTCTTTCCAGGGTACGACTGGACGAGCGGCAAAGAACGGATTACGATCAAGCACTTGCTTACGATGACCGATGGCCTGGAAATCGAGGAGAATTCCCCGCTGATGATGGAGATTTTCGCTTCCGACAACTGGATTGACCGTATTCTGCACCTCCCGCTGGCCTATCCGCCGGGAGAAACCTATAACTACAGCACGGCCAGCACTCACCTGCTGTCGGCCATCCTTGCGCAAGCAACCGGAATGAGCGCCCTGCAATACGCCAACGAGAAGCTGTTCTCCCCTCTCGGATTCAGCGCCGATCTATGGCCCGCCGATCCGCAGGGCCACCCCTTGGGCGGCTCGAATTTGCATTTGACCTCCGTCCAGTTATCGCGAGTCGGCCAGCTGTATCTGAACGGCGGAGAGTGGGACAGCAAGCGGATTATTCCCGAGGAATGGATTCAAGAAGCGACCGGCTTTCAATCCGATGGCGGCGGTCGGCCGAATTCGGCTTCTTACGGCTACGGCTGGTGGCTTCTGAACACTATTGACGCTTATCGGGATCGGGACATCTATGTTGCAACGGGTTACGGCGCGCAATATATGATCATTGACCCCCATGCGCGAACGGTAGTCGTAGCGACCCGCGTATCCGAGATTCCTCCAGACCAGGTTGTGGATCATTGGGACGCCTTGATCGCTACGCTCTCCCGGCCTTTACAACTGTGACCGCTCCGCAAAATTCCGCTCAAGCTCGTCGGCCAACGCCCCGATCTGTCCGAGCACAGAGATTGGATCGAAGTAGAAGAAGGTTTGGTAATCCAGCACGATGACGCGGTTGTCCCGAACGGCCGGCAGCTGTCTCCATACCCCGCTGTCGACGACTCTCTTCAGCTCTTCCTCCGTCGTTCCATCCCACGAGCAGAGAAACACGATGTCGGCGTCCGTATATTCCGGGAGCAGTTCAAGCGATATATCCTGGTATTGGACGCCGCTGTCGATTACCTCGCGCTGCACCCGTTCGTTGGCTTTAAGTCCGATGGCGTGGTAGATCGCCTCCCCGCCCCGTCCGAAGTTATCCCCGAGCACGGCAAGCTCTTGGCCGTTCGGGTGGATGAGGGTCGCGGTCGTATCGGGTCCGATTATATCCTTCAGCCGCTCTCTGGCTTTGGAGGCTTCCTGCTCGTACTTCGCGAACCATGCGTCTGCCTCCGCTTCCCGGCCGAACAATTCGGCGAACAAGCGCACCTCTTCGCGAATGCCCATCGTTGAATCGTAAGGCACGTAGACGGTGGGCGCGATCTTCGATAACGCTTCGTAATCCTCGAAATTGCTGTCGTAGATGACGATCAAGTCGGGAGCGAGCGCCAGCACCTTCTCCAGGGACGGCGGCGAACCGATGTCATCGATGCTCTGCTCCCGTTCCGTCAGGAACGGGCTGCCCATCCACCACTCCTTGCTGGCTCCCACCACCGGGAAGTCCAAAGCCAACAGAGTTCCGTGATAGTAGCCGGCGACCACCCGTTTGGGATGAGCCGGAATTTCGACGTCTCCGAGAGCGGTCTTCACGATGCGGGTCGCTCCTTCGTCGGACGGATCGGCGGAAGCAGTCGACTCGGATGCCGATGGAGCGACTGAGGCACTGGCCGATGCGGGACTCGGTGAAGCGGAGCTCGGCGCAGCCTCGTTCTGCGAGCTGCCGCACCCGGCAAGCAAAGCAACATAGATTATACTGGCAACGATGATCCCTAAACGGATTTTGCGAACGGACGTGAACATTATATCTGATCCCCCTGAATGAAAATGATAATTATTCTCGATGAAATCGTATCAGGAGTACAGAAATATTGTCCATGCAGACAGATGATCAATATTCAACCCGAATGTGACTCCAACCGTTCCATCAAGTTGTCCAACTGTTTGTCCATCGCCAACGGATCGTATCCGTAGAAAACGTTGGAGTCCGGCTCGTAGACGCGCCCGTTCCGTACCGCCGGCAAGCCGCGCCAGACGTCCGACTCGAGCAGCTCACAATCGTCTGGGAGCCAATGCGAATGGTAGTTGAACAGAAAGATATGATCGGCTGAATAATCGGGCAGCTCCTCCAGCGGCACGTATATGTTCAGCAGCCCTTTCTCGATAATGTTGCGATGTACCGCAGGCGGCGGCTGCAATCCGAGCACATCGTAGACGAGACATCCACCCATGCTGGTCAAGTTGCCGTAGACGTAACATTTTCCCGAGACGATTTTCACGATCAGGAACGTGTCTCCGCGGAGTTGAAGGCTGTCCAGTCTTCGCTGGGCCGAAGCGGCCTTCTCGTTAAACGCCGTCATCCACTGCTCGGCCTGCCGGAGACGTCCCGATGCCGCCGCCAATGTCAGCAGCTCCTCCCTCCAATCGTCGCATTGTTCCGGAATCGTCAACACCGGAGCGATGTCCCACAAGCTCTCGGTATACTCCTCCCGGTACACGATGATCAGATCGGGCGGATTGGCGGCGAGCCACTCCAGCGTTTTGCCGCTGTACCATTCCCGCTGCCTGAAGGACGACCAATCCAGCCGCTCCCGGAAATAGGAGGTCAGCCACGGCTCCATCCATAAGCCGACGATTCCCAGCGCCGGGACGATGCCCCAGGACATCAGACAGGCGGTGACGTGCGGCATTAAAGCGGCTATCCGTTTCGGCTGCTTCTTGTAGACCGTCGGCGGAACGCCCACGTACTGCTTGAACTTCCGGCTGAAGTAATAATCGTTGGCAAACCCGGTCTCTTCGGCGATAACGCGCAAGTCTTTGTCCGTCAGCTGAAGCAGCTCCTGCCCCTTGCGGATTCTGGCCCGCCCGAGATATTCGACAAAGCTGAGGCCGGTTGCCCTGCGGAAAACCCGGGAGAAATGCTCGGGACTGACGCCGATTCGCGCGGCGAGTTGGTCCCTCGTAATCGGTTCGCGATAATGCTGCTGAATGTATCGAACGGTCTGCTCCATCAGACGCCGGGTTTCCTGCGTCGCTTCGATCGCCTGCGGCTGGAAGAAGGCCGAAATCACCTGCGTGAAAAGAGACTGGACGTTCAGCGCATGCTCGTTCCGCTCGGCGGCCAGACGCAGTTCCTGCGCCAATTGCAGCACGCGCTGGGGAAACGAGTGATCAAGAACGCCGGGGGACATGTCCCTAATTTCCGCGCGACGGTATGCGCCGTCTTCGGCGGACGGAGCCAGCATCTCGAACGCGATTCGATCGATCAGCAAGGGCGAGTGATGCTCGTTCATGACGTACATGCCGCTCTCGGCCGGACAGAACACGGCGACTCCGGCATGCAGAGTCAGCTTGCGGCCCGCCAACTGCAAGGTGCCGCGCCCTTCCCGAACCAGCAGCAGCATATCGTCGTCGGTCATGTTCCATTCCTTGTCCGCGTACGGGGGATAGGATACCAGCTGCGCTTCCTTCAGCGCGTAGATCGGTCTGACTGGCGGCTGCGCAGCGGACGAGGGCAGCGGAAGAACGGCCGGAATCGGTTTGGACGGTGCGAGATCCCCCGATCGCCGGGGAGGCCGGCTTCTTCCCCGCAAATCCGCCCGCAGCCGCTCTGCCTCCTCCGGCGCCAACAAGCCTACATATTGAATATGGCGATGCTTCCTCTTGCCGTTCTCATCGACGTAGGCTTCCACAATGCGATAATACTCGTAGGAGGCGCCGTTTTTACGTATGGTCGTTTTTTTAAGAAACATAGCCTGATCTCTCCCATGAATGCATTTCCATCAGGTTGGGGACGTTGTTAGGGACTACTCGGTCAATCTTGTTCTCGTTACTATAGACGGATAATTCCCGGCGGACGTTTGTTGAACGACAGAGATACAATCGCCGCAACTTGAATGGCTATGGAGATCAAGGACATATCCAATCCAATCAGTATAAGCAACGGAGACAATAGAAACAGCGCGAAAGCTCCCCACCGCTTGGCTCCTTGCTTGCCCATTTCATTTTTCGTAACAAGGAGGACTACACCAATTGCCAAAGAGATGGAGAAAAAAATAGAAATGCCGGAGATCAAAATATTGATTTGTATCCACGAGGTCGCTCCCTGACCAACAAGTAGGAATAAACCCAAGATGTATACAGCTACCAAGGCGAATGTTATAGTCGGCCACACCGGGGCGTACAACCTCTGAATATAGATGAGCCATTCTCCGCTGTCTTTGGCCTCGTCGAGCTTTTCCATTTGCCGATCCAGCTTGTCCGCTTCGTGAATCGTTAATTCCTGCAAAGTATACAGCACTCCGGGATCAAAGCTCTTGCAATAATCCCGAACCAGGGTACGCTGCATTCGGGACAGATACGGTCCGCATTCCCCCAGCAACTCAAGCAAACGCCGCTTGCTCTCCTCGTCGCCCAGATGAAGAACGCTCGCAAGATTTAATTCCAGCTTCGTAAACAAGACCTGTTTTAACTGAACCGTCGTCAGCTTCTCCTGCTGTTCACGGTCAATCATCCCTTTAAACTGCTTGTACATCCAGACCAGCAAAGTGCCGACGACCGAAATGATAAGCGTTTCTCTTCCGTTGGCTTGAAGAAATTCGGCCAATTGCGTCCACATCACGATCTCTCTCCCATTCTTCACGAAAGTCGCTATGAGGACATATTCGCTAATTCTTCAAAATCCCCCTCTTTTCGACTGAACGATGCTCGAACGATTGTGCGGCTATGATAGAATACTTCAATAGCCAGAAACAGCCGCCGACAATGGGAGGTTCCGATGAATTCAAGCCAATCTCATTAACGCGAATCGCGAAAAATAGGCCTGCTGCGCAAGTCGCGATTAGCGCCACGACGATAATCCAAGGCGAAAAACGGGCAATCCATGTTCCGAGTTTTATTGACGCTTGCTTCAACATCGTTTTACCACTCCAATTTATAATTTAATTACCAAATACACAAAAGACCCAAAAACTAAACGAAAGCGTGACTTCCGCTCCACCTCGCCCCCAATATTGTCTGATTAACCTACACTCGCGAGGATTCAGGAGCAATAGCTCGCAATCGAACGGCATGGAATCGCATAGGGTGATGGGATAACGTTATGGGTTTCGGAAGTTGGCGGTTGAAGAAGGGTTAGCATTATGGCGTAACGTTATTTCATTCGTCCAAGGCGAGATCGGGCGGCAAATGGGAAAATAACGTTATGCCGTCGCTCTATTGTCCGCTAGCCTAGCCCCCGTCGGCCATTTAGCGTTACGCCGTAAAGTTATGCCATTACCGCTATGGTAGCGTCACCATCACCACGACCACCCAACGGCAGTTGTTTCGCGCGAGCCAGGTTCCCGCCCACCCAACCTCGCGCAAAGAGATGGCGGTGTCGCGAAGTGATGTTCCCGGCTATATGCGTTGCTCCCTCTCTGGGCTTAATCTGACAACATTGGCCTCCTCCCCCTTCGCTGCCTTCTCCGCTACTCTTCGAGCAGACGCGTCCGGATGCGTTCGATCGACTGCTCGACCGCCGTTTCTCCCGCCTCGATGCACTCCGCCGCTTTGGTGAAGTCGAACGCCGCATACTGCCCCACCTCGGGGCGGATGACCAGATCGGCCAGATGCAGGCTGCTGTGCTTTCTTTCCGCCGTCATCAGACTGTACGAGCGGTACACGACCTCGATCATACTGCGCGGAGGCCGCTTCTCATGCTCGCGGGCAACATCGACCGCAATAACGAAGTCCACGGGTTCATTGCGCATTTCCTGTACTGGCAAGTTGTTCAGCACTCCCCCGTCCACCAGCATACGGCCATCGATCATAAGCGGCGCGAATACGCCGGGAAAAGCTGTCGTCGCCCGCAGCGCCGTCCCCAGATCGCCCCGATCCAAAATAACCTGCTTGCCCTCCATCAGATCGACGGCGATCGCCTTGAAGCGAATCGGAAACTGCTCGATCGGCAAATCCGCCTTGTTGTGCTGCTCCAGCAGACGGTTTACCGCCTGCGGAATGCCTTTGCCCGCCAGCAGGCCCCGCTGCCTAAGACCGAGATCGATAAAGCGATACTTGGGCGTACCGAGCAGCATGCGTTCAATATCGTCAGCGGAAATGCCTGCTGCGTACAGACCGCCGATCGCTCCGCCCATACTCGTCCCGATAATGCCTGCTACAGGAATTCCGTGCTTCTCCAGCCCCTTGAGCACTCCGAGATGGGCAAGCCCGCGCACCGCTCCTCCGCCAAGCACCAAGCCTATTTTTCGCATCCCGTTCTCCTCCGTTTCATTTTTCCACAAAAGACCCAAAAACACGCCAAAAAACGCCTGCTTGCTTCATCCTCTGCGCCGAAAAGCATTGCGGAGACGATGCAGATCATGATTCTGTATCGTGAACAGAAACGGAGTTTACGCCAGCGTCTCTCTAACCAGCTCCGACAACAGCGTCTGCTCTCCTCCGGACAATCCGTCCAGCAATTCCACGTACTCGCCGACCAACTCGGCGATTTCGCTTCCCAACTCTTCGTTGACGGTCTGGATTGCCGTCCCCAGCACCGTGCCTACAAACATCAGCAAGCCGGCATGATGTCCCGAAGTTTTGCGAATGAGCGCGCGAATAACCGATTCCGTCTTTCCCCCGAGCTGCTTCAGATACGCCAGCAGCATGCCGACGATGTAGCCGCAAAATTCCAGGTTCGAACGTTTGCCTGGAATTTCTTCGAGCATTTTGCCCATCAGCTCCTGGATGCTCATCTGGCCCATGCTGTCCAGCAAATGACGGATTTCCCGCACGGTTTCGTCCCAGCGTTCGGCCGGAAGCTCGCTCTGCCGCTGCTGCCGAAAAAGCTCTGCCGCCTTGGCCGTCGGAGCGAACACGACTTGCGATCTGCCGGTCTCGTTCGGGTTCGTCTCGTAGCTGCGCGTCACATAGCCGGACTTCTCGATTTGCTTGAGCATGTCGTACGCCGTCCACTTGCTGACGCCGACAGCCTTGGCCAGCGCTTCGTAATGAATGGGCAGCCGGGTTTTCTGGTACATCTCCACCAATTGGTCGAGAAACTGAAATCTGCGTTTGGACATTGTCACGCCGTTCACCTTCTTCACTTGCAAGGTGCGCATTGATCGCGGCAGTTTTGTTGCTGCACCTTGGCTTTCGTTTTTGGGTTTTTTGTGTGTTCATAATATCATTCGACGCCGGAAAAAAACAAGAGGCTGTTGCATAAATAAAAAGCCGCATCGGTGGAACGCCGCCACGGACAGGACGATGATCAGAACGACCACAAGAGAGTATTGAATAAACAGCTTTGTCTGAAAGCTAAGGTTTCTCATCCGACGCACCTCTTCCGTTCTGAAATCTTACACAAAAGCGGCAGCCTCGTCAAAAGAGCTCTCCTCCTCCGCAGGCTCACGCCCGCCATTGACAATCCGCGCGCAATGATGGACGATATGAGGAAACGAACGATTAGCGGACAAGTCCGAAAAAGGGATGGGAGGAAGAACGACGCGATGGATAGACGATCCGGAGATCAGGAGAGATTGCTTGTGCTGCCCGTCCCTATGATGGACGAATACGCCTCCCATCCGCTCGTCCGGCCGCTACACATTACCGACATCGGCTGGTTCCCGAAAGCGCGCAACCATTACTGGAGAAGGACGGAAGGCATCGAAGCTTACGTGATCATGTATTGCACGGAAGGCTCCGGATGGGTCAGACTGGACGGCGATCGACGGCACGAGGTTCGCAAAGGAGAGCTGACGGTTATCCCCGCCGGCGCTCCCCACGAGTACGGCTCTTCGGAAGAGTCTCCCTGGACGATCTACTGGTTTCATATGAAAGGGGAGCTCGCCGCCTCCTTCTTCGGGCCGGAGCGCAGCGCCGAGCCCTTCCCGATTCCGGTGGAGCGCTCTGCCGCGATTATCGGCTTGTTCGACGAATGCTACGAGTTTCTGAGCCAGGGCCACTCTCTGGAGCACGTCATTTACGCCTCGCAGCTCGCCGGCCATCTGGCCGCGATTATCCGTCTGGCCTACTCCAAAAGGAAGGCGGCGCCGAACCCGCTCAGACAAGCCAATATCGAGCAGGCGCTGCGGTATATGACGGAGCATCTGGAGGACAACGTCTCGCTGGCCGAGCTTGCGGCGCAGGCGGCGCTGTCGATTCCCCATTTCACCCAGTTGTTCAAAAAAAGAACCGGCTATTCGCCGATCGATTATTATTTGCGATTAAAAATCCAGTCGGCCAGCCAGTATCTCGCCCTGACCGATCAGAGCGTGAAGGCGGTCAGCTTGCGGACCGGCTTCCAGGACCCCTACTACTTCTCCCGTCTCTTTAAAAAGATAATGGGGAAGTCTCCCTCCGCGTACCGAAGCGCGCATCAGGATTAACTTCCCCTGCCGGAAAGGGCGTTACCGCCGTTCCCGGATATGGTACATCAAGCTGTCGAAGTCGCCGCGCAGCGGCAGCTCTACGCCGATCCGCATCAGCGCCCGGCCGCTGTGCACGCCTTCGACGCCTTCGATCTCGTAGCTTCCATCGGGATTTAATCCCTGCAAGCACAGCCGCGGCAGCCGATCGCCGAGCTTCTGCGAGTGCAGGAAGGCGAACAGCACGCTCTCCTCGCCGTCTCCGCCAACGTATTGCACCGCGTCCACGCCCCTATGCTTCAGCGGGGCCAGACGGTACTGCCTGCCGCCCTGCACGAGCGGGCGAACCGCTTTGTACTGCGTTACCAGGCCGGCCGCTTCCGCAAGCTGCTCCTCGCTCCATTCGTTCAGGTTCGCGCCGATGCCAAGCGTACCCGTCATCGCGCTGTGGAACCGATACGACAGCGACGTCACCCGCTTGTTCATTCCGCTTACCGCCTCGGTCACCCAGCAGGTCATCAGCTTCGGCGCATAGACGTAGGAGAAGCCCTCCTGAATGCTGAGCCGATCGAAGGCATCGGTGTTGTCGCTCGGCCACGCCTGATCGGCGTAACGCAGCATGCCCAGGTCGATGCGCGAACCGCCGCCTGCGCACGTCTCGAACGCAACGTTCGGGAACTTCGCGCGCAGCTCCGCCCAAATTTCGTACAGGCTGCGCACATGGCGAATCCACAGCTCCTTCTGCCGGTTCAGCGGATGGTCCTGCATGCCCGGCTCGGTGATCGTCCGGTTCATGTCCCATTTTACGAAGGAAATGTCATTCTCGCCGAGCAGCTTGGACATAAAATCGACGATGTAACGCTTCACCTCGGGCTTCGAGATGTTGAGCACCAACTGGTTGCGCAGCTCGGTCCGCGAACGCGTCGGAAAATGGTACACCCAGTCCGGATGGCTGCGGTACAAGTCGCTGTCCGGATTGACGGCCTCCGGCTCGACCCAGATGCCGAATTCCATGCCCAGCTCGCGCACCTTGCCGATCAGCTCTCCGAGTCCGTTAGGGAACTTGTCCGGGTTGACGTGCCAGTCGCCCAGACCCGCACGGTCGTGATTGCGCTGGCCGAACCATCCGTCGTCGATGACGAACAGCTCCACGCCAAGCTTCGCCGCGCGCTCCGCCAGAGCCGTCTGGTCCTTGACGTTGACGTCGAAGTAGGTCGCCTCCCACGAGTTGTACAGCACCTTGCGCCACTCCCCGGCGGGAGACACGTAATCGTATTGATAACGGTGCAGTTGGCGGCTCATCGAGCCAAAGCCTGCGGAGGAATACCCGCCGACGAACGTCGGCGTCTCGAAGCTCTCGCCGGCGGCCAGCGTCCACTCGCTGTCGAAGTCGTTGATGCCGCCCGTCACCCGCACGCGGTTAAATGCCGTCTTCTCTGCCGCGATCTTCCAGTTGCCGCTCCAGCCCAGCGCGCCGAACCAGACTCGGCCGACTGCCTCGCTCGCGCTGCCGTCGTCGATCGCGAACCACGGATTGGCGTGGCCGTCGGTGAAGCCGCGCCGCGATTCGAGCACCTTCTTGCCTTCCGAGAGAATCGTGTTCCGCAGTTGAAACTCGCCGGACCACTTGCCCGTCACATGCGTCAGCCGGTAAGCGGGAAGCTCCGGCAGCGACCAGGCGGCCGATTGCGCGCTCTCCAGCACGATGTCGCGATCGCCCGTATTGACGAGGACGACCGAGCGCTCGATCAGGTCGAGACCGGGCAGAACGGAATAAGTCAGACGCGCTTCGAGCGGATACGACTCGTCCTTCAGCACGATCGTCAGCGTTTCTTTGCCGTCCGCCGCATCGATGCGAGAGCTGTCGTAGATCAGGCGCAAGTCGCGTACGCCGTCGTGCCACCGTACTTTAAGCGAAGGCTCCATATACGACAGCCCGCCCCAGCCGGCGTATTCCTCAACCTCGCGATCCAACGCGGCGTCGAACGAGCTGTGGGAACCGGAGCCGAGCAGCGGAGCGCAATCCGCCGCCGCGACCGGGTCTCCCCAGTACAGATGCTGGAGCGTGCCTTTGTCGTTCAGGCCGAACACGTAAGAGCTGCCGGCCGTGGCAATCGAGAACAACCGTTGATCCGAATGAAATTGTATGCTCATAAGCTCACCTCATTTTCTCATGCGCTTATCGTACGGAATATCGCCGTCCGAGGCCATTGACGATCTCATGATAATCATGGACGATATGATGATTCGGCGCCCGAAGGCAATCAAAACGCAAAAAAACCAATCGCCGTCCGGTCGGCTGCCCGGGCTTGCCAGGCTATAATGAAGAGAATACGAGGCGGGTGGTCGGGGGCGCGACTTGGAATCCGCATCACGTGAAGTGGATAGGGGCAAACACCGTCCCCGCCGGAGGATAAGGGCCAAGCTTCGTCCCGCGCCTCGACAACGCCGCAAGGAAGGTGCCGTCATGAAAGCGATTATCGTCATGTTCGACTCGTTGAACCGCCATATGCTGCCGCCTTACGGAGGCCGGGACGTCCATGCTCCCAATTTTAGCCGGATGGCCGATAGAAGCGTCACGTTCGACAACCATTGGGTCGGCAGCATGCCCTGCATGCCCGCGAGACGGGATCTGCTGACCGGCCGCTACAACTTTTTGCACCGAAGCTGGGGGCCACTCGAGCCGTTCGACGATTCCCTGCCGGCGCTTCTGCGCAAGCAAGGCGTCTACTCGCATCTGGTCAGCGACCATTATCATTATTGGGAAGCCGGAGGAGCCACGTACCATGGTCAGTACACGACTTGGGACAACGTTCGGGGTCAGGAAGGAGATCCGTGGAAGGGTGAGGTCGCCGATCCGGAAATTCCGGAGCATGTCGTCCGCTACGAAGGCTACCGCGGCTGGCTATTCCGCCAGGATTGGATCAATCGGCGATATATGAAGACGGAGGAAAGCCATCCTCAATCCCGGACCTTCGAACGGGGGCTCGAATTCATCCGCTCCAATCGCCGGGAGGACAACTGGCTGCTGCAGATCGAGTCGTTCGATCCGCACGAGCCCTTTTTCGCACCGCAGGCCTATAGAGACTTGTATCCTCACGACTATGGCGGCAAACCGTTCGACTGGCCGAACTACGAGCGCGTCAAGCAGACGAGGGAAGAAGCGGAGCACTGCCGTTACGAATACGCTGCGCTGCTCAGCATGTGCGACGCCTCGCTCGGCAAGGTGCTGGACGCCATGGACGAGTACGGACTATGGGAGGATACGATGCTGATCGTAACGACCGACCATGGACTGCTGCTCGGGGAGCATGACTGGTGGGGCAAAAGCATGATGCCGTTCTATAACGAGATCGCGCGTACTCCGCTGTTCGTCTGGGATCCCCGCACCGGAGCGCGGGGCGAGCGATGCGGACAGCTGACGCAGATGATCGATTTCGCTCCGACATTGCTGGAGGCGTTCGGCGCGCCGGCCGCCCCCGGATATGAACGGCATCCCGCTGACGAAGGCGCTGCAAGCCGAGGTCGAAGGCCGCCGCAGCCGGGAAGCCGTGCTGTTCGGCATCCACGGAGCGCACGTCAACTGCACCGACGGACGTTACGTCTATATGCGTGCGCCGGCGAAGCCCGACAATTCGCCGCTGTACAATTACACGTTGATGCCGACCCATATGGCTTCGCTGTTCTCCGTGGAGGAGCTGCAGGGGCTGGCGCTGGCCGAGCCCTTTGCTTTCACGAAAGGCGTTCGCACGTTAAAGGTCAAGGCCGACAGCTTCGTTCCCGCCCACGGAATGGGCACGCTGCTGTACGATATTGCCGCCGATCCGGATCAGCAAAGACCGCTGGAGGACGAAGCCGCGGAGCTTCTCATGGAGCGGCATCTCGTCGAGCTGATGGAAGCAAGCGACGCGCCTGGCGAGCAGTACGAACGTCTGGGCTTGCGTCCTCGCCTTCGTCAGTCATCGGCCGAATAGCCGTAATCCCGGTATTCCTGCGGCGTGCTGCCGACCAGCTTCTTGAACAAGTAAGTGAAATAGGCGGTCGTCTGGATGCCGACTTCGTCGGCCACCTCGTACACTTTGACGTTCGGGTCTTGCAGCAGCTCTTTGGCGCGCTTGATTCGGGTCATCTGCACGAATTCGGATATCGTCCGACCGGTTTCCTTCTTGAACAGCACGCTCAGGTAGCTGGCGTTCAAATTGAATTGCTCCGCCAGCTGCTTGACCGTCCAGTTCTCCCGCAGCCGTTCCTCGATAAATTGGGACACATTGCGAATCAGATGATGCTGCTGGTTCAGATGCGCCTTGCGCTCGACCGCCATATGTTGACGCACGAATTCAGTCAGCAGCTCCGCCATCTGCGCCGCGCTGCCGCAATCGAGCATCTGCCGCCACATGACGATGGGGTCGGCGGCGCCCGCCTCGCTCCTCTCTTTCGAAGAGCGGATCAGCTCGCTGAGAATGCTCATGCCGAACGCCTGCGCGTAGGAGAACGACACGGCCTCGGCCGCGAGCAGCGCGTCCTTGATGCGGTCCATCGACTGCGCTGCCTGTTCCGAATCCCCCGCTTCCATGTGCCGAAGCAGGCCCGGCACGAATTCCTCCCTCATTCTGTACGCCTCGAAGTCCCCCCGCTCCGCCTCCGCGCCGCGCACGATTTGGCCGTCTGCTACCAGCCTCGCCTTGGCCAGGCCGAAACGGATTTCCTTGTACAGCAGCGGCGCCTCCTCCCATGCTTTCCCTTCGTCGCTGCAGCCGATCGTAACCGTAGTCTCGTACTGCTCGCCCATCATCGTCTGAATAAATGCAAACTGCTTCTCGGTCAGCGCAAGAGCGGCCGGAGACGGATTCAAATGCAGCGCCGCGAATTCGTCGGGCGCCGTCTGCGCGAGCCATATCTCCTCATCGTGGGAGAAGCCGATTTCCACCGTCTTCTTGAAGCCGCCGGCGAGCCGCATTCGCTGCTTGGCGTCCAGTCCCGACGCAAGATAACGGTCCAGGCCGACCACGATGACCCGGTAGCCTCGCTCGAGCGCGGGAACGGGCAGCAGCTCCCGCCAGGAGTCCAGAAGCTCGGTTACGGGAATGGCGTCGGCGACCAGATCGTTGACGAACCTTTCCTTCACGAGCCGGACGCTCTCCGACACTTTTTTTTCCAACTCTCGGGTTTGCTCCACCACTTCCATCCGCATACGCAGCGCGTCTCGAAACGTCTGCAGCCGCGCGGCGACCTCCTCCGTCTTGAGCGGCTTGAGGACGTATGCCTGAGCGCCGACATGAATCGCGTCCTGGACGAATTCGAATTCGTTGTAGCCGCTGATCATCAAAATTTGAATATGCGGATGCAGCCGCTTGGCCTCGGCCGCCAGCTCGATCCCCGTCATCCCCGGCATCGAGACGTCGGAGATGAGAACGTCGAAGCTCGAGCTTTGCAGCAGCTGCAGCGCCTCTTCTCCCGATTCCGCCGCAGCCGGAGTTCCGAAGCCCAGCCCCTGCCAATCGATAAAGCGGATGAGTCCCTGCACATGCGAAATTTCATCGTCCACAATAAGCGCCTTCAGCATCGTCATCGCCCCTTCCTGATCGTCGGCTCGACCGTGCAGGCCGGCAACTCGATCGTGACCAATGTCCATTCTCCAAGCACGCTCTCGATCGTATATTCGGCGTCCTCGCCGAAATAAAGAGCCAGCCGTTCCTTAATGTTCGCGGTGCCGAAACCGTTGCCTTTGCCCCGCCGGGCTCCAGTCGCAAGCTGCCGCAGCGTGTCTTCGGGAATGCCCTGCCCGTTGTCGTACACCGACATGACGACGCGATGCTGCCGCCTGATGATGGAAACTTTAATGACCGCTTCCGGCTGGCGGACGATCGCGCCGTGCTGGTAGCAGTTCTCCACGATCGGCTGCAGCACCGTCTTGATCGTGTACAATTCGAGCGCCGCTTCGTCGACCTCCCAATCGATCCTGACCTTGCCCGGATACCGGAACTGACAGATGTCCAGGTACGCCTTCGCATGCTCCACCTCGTCGCGAATGCGGATGACGCTGATCTGATTGTTAAGGGTCAATCGGTAGAAGGTGCTCAAGGCGTCGATAATTTGAATCTGCTCCCCGTCCCGGGCATCCAGCGCCCTCCAGCGAAGCAGGCCCAACGAATTATAGATGAAATGCGGATTAATCTGCGCCTGCAGCGCTCTGAACGCCTGCTCCTTCTCCTGCAAACCGGCCCGGGTAATGTCCTCCACAAGCTTGCCCAGCCGCTCGGACATCAGATTAAACCTATTTTCCAGCTCGCCAAGCTCGTCGCTCTCGTTGTAGCGGATCGCCGCTTCGAACTCGCCGCGGGACACATCGACCATCCGGCTGCCCAGCTTGCGAATGCGACGGACGATGTTCTGCACGACGGCCATCATCAGAGAAACGGACAGCAGCAGGAAAAAGATCGTGATGCCGACGATCAGCAGCAATATGGTGCGGTTCTGGACGCTAAGCTGCTTCATGGCCGTGGAGGATACGACGTTCCACCCGGACGACAGCGGCTTGACGATCAGCAGTTCCTTGCTGTTCGTCAGATCCAGTTGCTGGTCCGGATCGGAGGTTTCCTCGGCGGGAAGCCCGGACCATTCATTTAGCGCAAGCCGCTTGCCGATATGCGAGCGATCGGTCGCGGCCAAGATACGCCGGTCGTGATCGACGATAAACAGGCTTCCGCGATCGTTGAACGGATGATCGAGCAGTTCTCCGAATACGGCGTCGTAATTCAATAAAATATAAACAAGCCCCAGCGGGTCGCCCGATCGGTCGATGATTTTGTGCGTGATAACGGTTCGCTTGGCATTGCCCGGAACGCTGCTCCATCTGAGAGGCTCGTCCGACGCCACGGCGTTCCGGTACCAGGCGCTCTCCTCCTGTCCCGCGATCGTTCTGGACTCCGGCCTCCATAACAATTGGCCGTCCTGAACGAGCGTCTCGTTCGTATGGTAGATGCGAAAATCGACGATGCCGGGCAAATATTTGCTCGTGATCAGGAAGGTGCGGTCTACGTAATTGACCGTATCCACCACTTCGGACATGTCGTCGTACTGGCGGGCCAGACGCGCGACCAGCTCTCCGTCGGTGGCCGTTCTGACGGCCAGAAGATCGTAGCTTCTTTTGCTGAAATCGACGATCTGGGCGGTCTGACGGACCGTCTCGTCCACGGTGGACAAATAATTCTGGTGAAAGCCCCGCGCGACCAAATAGACGACGCCGCTTCCGAGCAGCAGCGTCGGCAGCAAGAGGATGAACACGTACAAGGTTAGTATTTTGCCGCGCAAGCTTAAGCCGCGGGTAAAGCGGATCATCCATCGAGAGAGAGATACGCGCAAGGCCGCTCGCTCCTTTCCTGCTGAAGATCATCGACGATAGAGGCGGAAGACAGCCCCCGTTATGGCGGGCTGTCTTCCGTGTGTCTGACTTACTCTCCGAACTGCTGTCCGAGGAGCTTATGCCATTCTTCCTTCAGCTCGTTCCAGTGAGCGCGCTTCTCCAAGGCGGAGACGAAGTTGTTCCATTCCGCTTCGAACGCGTTGTCGTCCTTGGCCATCGTCAGTTTGGCCTTGTATTCCTTCCTGACGTTCTCCAGCTCGGGCAAATATTTCTCCCACAGGCTGCCCGGCTCGGATTTAACCATGTCGTAAGACTCCGCGACCCGGACGGCGCCCATCTTGCCGATAGCTTCCGTAAAGTCGATCGTCTTCTGACGTCCCGCCACGCTGTCGGTTGCGGCGTAATTCCACCAAGGGTACCATTTGTTGCTGTAGGAGGACGTCGCATAGAGCTCGGGCGTCGTGCTCGCTTTTTTGGCCGCGTCTCCGGAATCGTGAAGCTGTTGATAGTTGTCGTCGATATAATGCCATTTGCCCAACGGCTGGTCCACCCAATCCCAGTAGATTCCCGGAGGCCCGCCGTCGATCACCTGCTGCATCTCCGGAAGCGGCTGCAGCGAATAGTCGAAGAAGGCGAGGATGGCGTCGAGATTTTTCGTTTTGTTGCTGATATAGACGTCGTTGGCCGGATACGGGTTAACGATCTGGTTAATGCCGATGTTGTCTACGCCCGACACTTTCGGATAAGGGATCGTCTGGTAATACCAGGCCGGCTCGGTCGGGCCTTCGAGCACCTCCCAGATGTGGGCATCCATATTGAAGAAGCCGCCGGCGTTCATGGCAATGCGTCCGGATTGATTTTTTTCCTTGTAGCGCTCTTTTTTATCGGTGATGGCCTCTTTGTCGAGCAGATCTTCGCGATAGATTTTGTTCATCCATCTGTAAGCTGCTTTATATTGCGGGTTATCGTAGATGAATTCGTACTGGTCGCCCTTCTTCTCTACCGGAATGACGCCGCCCGCCGTGGCCGTCGACACGCCGAACGTGCTGAGAATGACGTTCTCGTCGTTGGCGTCGGACAGGAAGCTGAGCGGAATAAGCTTGTTGCCGGATGCGTCCGTCTGCTGGCCGGCGGCGCGCAAGTATTGCTCCAAGCCTTCGATGGTGGACAGGTCGCCGAACGTCATGCCCGCCTTCTCCAGCACGTCCTCGCGCACGAACCAGCCCAAGGACGCCCAGCCCGGCCACGGGTCCTGCGGATTCTGATCGAACCAGCTCGGAATCGACCAGATATGCCCGTCTTCGTCCTTCATCGCTTCCAAATATTCCTTCGGAATCGAGGCGAGTCCCGGGTATTGGTCCGGCATATCGAAATACTGCTCCAGCGGCAGAATCGTGCCGGAACGCACCATCGACGTATTGATGACGTCGCTGCGGCCGAAGATGGCCGCGTCCGTGAATCCGCCTGTATTCAGCTTCAGGTTAAGCGCCGTCGAGGCGTCTCCTTGCGTCGATTCGATCTGCACGTCGACGAAAGGCTCGTTCTCTCTCCAATACTTCTGAATCAGGCTTTCGTTGTTGACCGTAATCGTCCATCCCAGCCACAGATTAAACGATCCGCCTTGCTGCTTGCCGCCGGTCTCCGCCTGAGCGGTCTGTTCCGCTTGCCCGCTCTGCTGCGGAGATTGCGACGGAGAGCTGCCGCTTGCCCCGTTGCCTCCGCCCGAGCAAGCGGTTAACGCCACCATCAGCGCGGCGATCGCTCCCGCCGACATCCGCTTCGCGTCGAATACGCGAGTTTTCATGTTTGTTGTTCCCCTCTCTGTCCGCTATTTTCGGTATATGTGGTAAGTCCTTATACCCTGCAACGAATGGTTCGGTTCCGGCTTATCCTTTGACGGACCCGATCAGCACGCCTTTGACGAAATACTTCTGAAGAAACGGATAGACGCACAGAATCGGAATGGCGCTCACCATGACCGTAGCCATTTTCACCGACATCAGCGTCACCTCGGACAGATTGCTGCCCCTCGCAAGCGCCTCTATGTTGTTGTTGGAGCCCATAACCACCGAGATATCCTGGGCGGACAAGAGCTGCTGCAGGAACGTCTGAACCGGAATCAAGTTCTGATCCGAGACGAAGAAGGCGCCGGCGAACCAGTCGTTCCAGTGCATAACCCCCGTGAACAGACCAAGCGCGGCAAGCATCGGCTTGGACAGCGGCATGATGATCGAGAACAGCACTCTCGGCGGTTTGGCGCCGTCCATCTCGGCCGATTCGATCAGCGCTTCGGGGATGCCGTGAATAAACTTCAGCATGACGAACATATTCCAGGCCGAGAACGCGCTGGGCAAAATGTATACCCAGAACGTATTGGTCAGCGACAGGTTGTACAGCTGGATATAGAACGGAATAAGTCCTCCGTTAAACAGCATCGTGATCAGGACGAACGTGAGCAGCGTGCGTCTGGCCGGAATCCGTCTGTAGGACAAGGCGAACGCGGCGAGAAGAGTCACCAGCAGCCCGACGGCGGTGCCGACGATCGTCCGCATAATCGTAATCAGATAAGCGTGGCGGATGACCGCGTTGCCGAGCACGATCTGAAAGTTGGACAGCGTGAACTTCCTCGGCCACAGGTACACGCCGCCTTTGGCCGCATCGGTTCCTACGTTTAACGAAATCGCCAGCATGTACAGGAACGGATAAAGGACGGATAAACAGAGCAGCAGCAGGAACAGGGTAATGAGCGCCTGTCCGATCTTCTCGCTAACGGATTGTCTCATCGGTTACCAGAGCCCCTCCCCGTTGATTTTCCTGGCCGTCTGATTCGTGAGCAGCACCAGGATCAGACTGATGACGGAGGAGAGCAGGCCGACTGCCGTCGCCATGCCGAAGTAGCCTTGCTGCAGCCCGCTTCGGAGAATGTAGGTGTCCAGCACGTCCGCGACGGGCTGATTGGCCGGATTCATCAACGGATAGATCTGGTCCATGCCGACCGCGATCAGGCTCGGCATGCTCAGTATGAGCACGATGGAGATCGTCGGAAGAATGCCCGGGAACGTAATATGCTTCATCTGCGCCAGACGCCCCGCTCCCTCCACCTTGGCCGCCTCGTACAACTGCGGGTCGATCGCCGTAATCGCGGCCAAATACAAAATCGTATTCCACCCTACTTCCTTCCACAAACCGCTGGCGACGATCATCGGCCGGAACCATTCGGTCGATCCGAGGAAGAAGATCGAATCGCCGCCAAGGGATACGATCAGTTGATTGACCAGCCCGTTATCCAGAGTCAGCAGCGATTGCAGGATGTAAGCGACTACAATCCACGAGAAAAAATGCGGCAAATAACTGACCGATTGCACGAAACGCTTAAAGCCTCCCCGCCGAACCTCGTTGATCATCAGCGCGAGCAGGATCGGAGCCGGAAATCCGGTCACGAACTTCAGGAACGCGATGTACAGCGTGTTGCGGACGACGAGCCAGAACTGACCGTCCTCCAGGAACGAGAAGTTTTCAAAGCCGGTCCAGGGACTGTTCCATATCGTGTAGCCGATGTGGAAGTTTTTGAACGCGACCTGAATGCCGGCCATCGGCACGTAGCTGAACAGCAGAAGCAGCACGACGGCCGGCATGACCATGAGATATTGCCATCTGTATTTGCTTATGGCGGCCAACATCGTATCACCTCTTTCTTTCCTTCATTGTAAAAGAGGCGCGATTGCCGCACTACGCAACAACGATTGGATTTCTATCGCGATGGTCGGTTTATTCGAATGTGTCGAACAAGCTCGTCGACTTCAGCCGCTCGCGGAACGACTTCAGATCCAGCGGCTCCGACAGGCCGTCCTTGCGCACCGTAACGACGTGCGGCCGGTCGGCGGACAAGTCGAACACGTTGTCGCTCCATTCGGCGTCCGCGCCTTCCAGCTCCAGCAACACGAAGCGGGCGAGCGCGCGGCTGGTCGCCGTGACGACGAAATGATCGTCCTCTTCAACCGCGTCCACCTGAATGCCGGGTTCCAGGAAATCGAAATGCTTGGGCTTGACGAACAGAACCGTCCCCGAGCTGATCGCCCTGCCGTCGGAGAGCCATTCGAACGCAAGATAGCTTCGGCGCAGCTGCCGGCTGTCGCGCAGCGTCTCCGCGAAGTCGAGCGCGGCGACTTCGCGGGTGGACAGCGCATCCAGCTCCGCTCCCGTTTCTCCGGCGGCGATCGGCTCCGACCGGTGGTCCAGCAGTCGCCAGCGCAGCTGCCCGGCGATCGGCTGCAGCGTCTCGTTGGTCACGTGCAGAGACACCTTCGTCCCTTCCTCGCAAGCCGACGCCAGCACCGGGGCGAAAAACCTGCGGGCGGCATGATGCGTCGCCTTCCAGCGGCCGTAATAGTCGAGACTCGACCACGACGCCCCCGGCCAAATGTCGTTGAGCTGCCAGTAGATCGCGCCCATGCATCTGCCGCGGTGTCTGCGCCAATGCTCCACCCCTACGCGCATTCCTTCGGCTTGAATCAACTGGGATACGTACAGCAGCGTCTCGAAGTTTTTCGGATATTTGAAATACTCGCTGACGTAATACATGATCTTCTCGTTGCCTGTCCCGTTCTTCTGATGAGCCTCCATGACGTGCGAGAAAATGTTGCGGTCCTCGGGCAGCGTAAACGTCTCGACCGTACGCAGCGACGGGAACGACTGCAGGCCGAACTCGGACATGAAACGGGGGAACAGCGTCCGGAACTCCGTAATCGGCTTGCGCCCGTGCCAGACGTCCCAATAGTGCATATCCCCGACATGCTCGTTGTTCGGGTCGTCGATGCCGCCTTTGGAGGAAGGAGACGACACCCAGTAGAAGGTGTTCGGGTCCAGCGACTTCGACAGTTCCGGCAAAAATCGCTCGAACTGTTCGAGGTAGTCGTCGCGCAGCTTCTCGCCGTAGCGTTCGGTCCAGCCCCAATACGCCCATGCGTATTCCAGCTCGTTATTGCCGCTCCAGATGCCCAGCGACGCGTGATGGCGGATTCTCTTCATATTGTCGATAGTTTCCAGCCGCACGCTCTCCTTGAATTCGTCGTTAAAATCGTACGCCCCGCAGGCATACAGATGATCCTGCCAGACGATCAGGCCGTAGCGGTCGCACAGATCGTAGAAATAATCTTCCGCATAGTAGCCGCCGCCCCATACGCGGATACAGTTGTAGTTGGCCTCGACGCAGCTGCGGATCAACCGCTCCATCCGCTCCTCGCTGCGGCGGCCGAACACGTTGTCCTCCGGAATGAAATTGGCGCCCATCGCGAAAATCTCGTGCCCGTTAATCTCGAAGGCGAACGATTCGCCCCATTGGTCCGGCGTCTGCCGTACGCGCAGCGTGCGAAGGCCGAGCTTCATCGTCCGTTCGTCCAGCTCGCGCTCCCCGCTCAGCAGCCGAAGTCGCAGCGTATACAGCGGCTGATCGCCCAGATTGTTCGGCCACCACAGCTTGGGTTCGGCGATATCGACGGTCAGCCGGTTCGCGTCCCCGGCCCGCTCCGCCGATACTTCCAGACGCCGGCCGTCCGGCGTATCGATCGTCGCCAGCAAGCGCAGCTCGGCTGCCTCGGACCATCGCTCCAGCGTCGCGTCGATCTCCAGGGCGACGCGATCGTCCTCGTGCCGCTGCGTTACATAGACGTCGTCGATACGGCCCGCATCGCAGCCGCGCAGCGACAAGCCGCGCCAGATGCCCATATCCGGCAGCTTGGGGCCCCAATCCCAGCCGAACATGCTGTGCGCCTTGCGCAGATGGGAAATGCCGGGCACAGCGTCCGCGCAGCTCGTCAGATGATATTCGCGGTCCCGGGCCAATACATAGTTCGTAGCCGAGCGGATGACGACGCCAATGTCGTTCCGCCCTTCGGCCAGCGCCTCCTTGATGTCCGCTTCATACGTCCGATGCATGTTGTTCGTCTGCAGCACGGGACGCCCGTTCACGGTCACCTCGCACAGCGTGTCCAGCCCTTCGCAGCGCAGCAGCACCCGCTCGTGCCGCAGCAGCTCCGCGTCGACGAGGAAGCTTCTGCGGTATTCGTAATCGAATTTGGTCAGCTCCAGCGTCTCGTATTCGTTATCGCGGAAGAACGGGTCCTCCATCCGTCCGGCGGCCAACAAGTCCTGGAATACGGACCCGGGCACGGTCGCTGCGATCCATTCCGCCTCCTCCGTCCTCTTCATCTCCCATTCGCCGTTCAGCGTCAATTCGCGCATTCGTTCTACCTGCCTTCGTATCGGATTTGTACCGGAATGATGCGCTTTAACCCGCATGCTCATCGGCTTGCGCGCTCGCTCCAAGGCGATCGTAGCATCGGGCCGCGGCGAGCGTCTTGTGATGTCCGTTCCTTTTTTGTGCTATATTAACCTCTATCAAACTCGCATCCTAAAAAAGGAGACGGCCGAAATGACCATCCCCATGCTGCGCGCAGCGGCTCTGATCGACCCGCTCGTGCAATCCAATTCCCATATCGTCTATTCGGCGAAGCATGCTTACCCGCTGCACCGCCACGATTTCTATGAAATATTCATGATCGCTTCCGGCCAATGCGCACACTCCGTCAACGGCGACGTCCAGCATCTGAAGCAAGGCGATATGGTGTTCGTTCGCCCCGAGGATACGCACAGCTACGATCTGCTCGAGGGCGAGGATTGCCGCTTCGTCAACGTCAACTTCTACAAGGAGGTTGTAGAAAGCGCCTTCGATTACATCGGCCACGCCGCTTTCGCCCAAACGCTCAAAAGCCCCTCGCTGCCGCCGATCGTCGCGCTGGCTGAGGAGGATCGGGAAGCGATGGCCGCAAAAAGCACGCAGATCCAGCTGTTCACGTCGACGGACAAGCAGAAGGCGCGCGCGGTGGCCCGCAATTTTCTGAACGACGCGCTGACGTTATTTTTCCTCCATTATCGGAACGACGATCGCAAAGCGATGCCGCAATGGTTCAATCAACTGCTCGCCGAGCTGCAGCGCAAGGAGCACTTCACCGCCGGCCTGGACCGGCTGCGCGCCTTGACCCCTCACAGCGACGGACACCTGAACCGGATGTTCAAGCGGCATCTGCGCATGACGCCAACCGCCTATCTGAACCATCTGCGGCTGAGCTATGCCAAAAACCTGCTTCTGACGACCCAACTGCCGATCGTCGACATCGCCTACGAGGCCGGATACGAGAACTTGAGCCATTTCTACCACTTGTTCAAGGACGCTTACGGCGTCGCTCCGGGGAGAATCCGCAGCGTCGATCCATTTTGAGAAAGGCCGAGCAAACCGAAGCACGGACGAAACGAATCGAGAGAAACTAAGATTGCGTCGTTGCCCGGACCAGTCTTCGTTCAATTTGGCCTTGTATCCGCTTTTCTCCCGTTTTATCCCCGATAGCTTTATTGCCAAGCGTGATATAATCTCCATAGTTTGCTTAAATCGGGAGGGAGCCCTTCCTCGGCTCGCCGACACCTTATGATGTGAACTACCCTACAACCTATAAAAGCCGGTGATGGAATGTTTCAGCTTAAATGGCTATGGCACAACTTGAAAGGAGATCGGGCACGTTACGTTCTCGCCCTATTGCTCTCTGTCGTCGGCTCCTCGCTCACGATCGTGAACCCGTACATCGGCCAGCTCATCGTCGATACGTTCATCACGGGCGCGGATGCGGCGCAGAAACTGACGGATGAGCGGGCGCTGCTCATCGGGCTATGTTTTGGCATGATCGGCTTTTCCCTGCTGCGTACGGGCATGGCTTATTTCACGACTCTGATGTACGAGCGCGCTTCGCAGAACATGCTCTACCGCATCCGAATTTACCTGTACAACAAAATTCAAGGCCAGGACATGCACTATTACGACCGCCATCGTACAGGCGACCTCATGACCAGAATGACGGGCGACCTCGATATGGTTCGACATACGGTGGCCTGGATTTTCAAAACGATCATCGAATCGTTAACGGTATTCATCGCTGCGGTCGCCTATTTCTTCTATATCGACGTAGCGCTGACCTGGTGGCTGCTGCTGCTGTCCCCGCCGATTTTTATCGTAACCTTTCTGTTCGCCAGACGCGTTCGCCCTATGTACACCGATCTTAGGGAGCGTCTGTCGCAGTTGAATACGACCACTCAGGAGAACATTGCGGGCAATCGCGTTGTTAAAGCGTTCGCAAGAGAAGAGTACGAGGTCGAGAAATTTAACGAAAAAAACGTCAACTACGCCAAGGCGAACAAAGCCGCGGCCATGGTGTGGCTCGATTATTTTCCGTATCTGGAAACGTTGGCCCAAGGCTTCACCGTTATTCTGATGATCGTCGGGGGACTGTTCGTCATGGACGGACGCATTACGTTCGGGGAGTTCTCCGCCTTCTCCGCGCTGATCTGGGGGCTGTCCAACCCGATGCGCAACATCGGCATCATCATTAACGATATTCAGCGCTTCTTCGCCAGCTTGAACAAAATCGTCGAAGTCTACTACGCCCAGCCGAAAATCGTCAACGAGCACAAGGGCGGCGTAAAGCAGCGCTACAAGGGCCAAATTCAATTCGACCAAGTGAGCTTCAAGTACGACAATGCGATAGTGTTGGAAAATATCAACTTCACGGTCGAGCCTGGGGAGACGATCGCCATTATGGGCGCCACGGGTTCGGGAAAAACGACGCTGATCAGCCTGATCCCCCGCTTCTACGACGTTGCGAAGGGACGCGTACTGGTCGACGGGACCGATGTGCGCGAGCTTGAGCTGGATGAGCTGCGCGGCAACATCGGCGTAGCAACGCAGGATGTGCTGCTGTTCTCCGACACGATCGACGGCAATATCGCCTTCGGCAATCCGGACATGCCGGAGGAGGATGTGGAGAAGTTCGCCCGGCTGGCCGCCGCGCACGACTTCATCCGCAAAATGCCGGAAGGCTACAATACGATCGTCGGAGAACGCGGCGTCGGCCTATCGGGCGGACAGAAGCAGCGTATCGCCCTGTCGAGAGCAATGGCTGTGCAGCCGCCGATTCTCATTCTCGACGATACGACTTCGGCGGTGGATCTGGAGACGGAAGAGCATATTCAGAAGAGCTTGCGCGAGCTGGACTATTCCTGCACCAAAATCATCATCGCGCAGCGGGTATCCACGACGGCGCAGGCCGACCGCATCCTCATTCTGGATAACGGCCGCGTAATCGAAGAAGGCACCCATGCGGAGCTGCTGGCCAAGCGGGGTTATTATTACGAAGTATTCATGCTGCAGAACGAAGGCATCGGAAGGCAGGCGACAGCGAATGGCCAGAAATAAATTCGACATCGACGAAGAGCTGGAATCGCCGTTTAATATTCGGCATTTCCGGCGCGCGCTCGTCTATATTAAACGGCAGAAGAATCCGATGATCGTCGCTTTCGTCATGAGCGCGCTGTCGGCCGGCATCGGGCTCTCCGCTCCTCTCATTATTCAGCATGTCGTCGACGTTACGATTCCCGCCAAGGACAAGGCCGGCCTGGTCGGCTGGTCGTTGCTTGTTCTCGCTACCATTGTCGTCAGCGTCATTCTCGCCACTATCCGTTCGCGCATCATGACGCGCGTCGGCCAGGACATCATTTTCGAGATTCGCCACGATCTGTTTAAGCACTTGCAGAAGCTGCCGTTCCAATATTACGACGATCGGCCGCAGGGCAAAATTCTCATCCGCGTGGTCAACTACGTCAACTCCGTCTCGGATGTGCTGTCCAATGGGATCATCAACTTTATACTTGAAATTATGAACCTGCTGTTTATCGCCGCCTTCATGTTTGCGGTGGACGCCCGGCTCTCGCTGATCATTCTCGGCGGACTGCCGATTTTCCTCGCCATTATCATGCTCATCAAGACCAAACAGCGCCGGGCCTGGCAGGCGATATCCAACAAAAGCTCCAACTTGAACGCTTATACGCAGGAGAGCATCAGCGGCATTCGCGTCACGCAAATTTTCACCCGCGAGGAGCGCAACGAAGGTCTATTCACTCGCTTGTCCGGCAATGCCCGCCAAGCATGGATGAAGGCAATGTATCTCAACTTTCTCGTTCCATTCACGGTGGACAACCTAACGACAATCGTTACGACGGCTCTGTTCTTCGTGGGGTTGCTGTGGATGGGACCGGCCGAGGTGACCTTCGGCGTCATTCTCGCCATGACCGGCTATGCGGCGCGCTTCTGGCAGCCGATTCTCAACCTGTCGAACCTGTACAACAGCTTTATCAACGCGGTCGCCTATTTGGAGCGTATTTTCGAGACGCTGGACGAGCCGGTAACCGTAACCGACGTGCCCGATGCGCGCGAGCTGCCGACGCTGCAAGGCCGGGTCACCTTTGACGACGTTACGTTCGCTTATGAACCGGGACATAACATTCTGGAGCATCTGAGCTTCGACATCAAGCCCGGCGAGAGCGTCGCCCTTGTCGGCCCGACGGGTGCGGGCAAGACGACGGTCGTCAACCTGATCTCCCGCTTCTACAATGTAACGGGGGGCCGGATTCTCGTCGACGGTCAAGACATCGCGGAAGTGACGCTGCAGTCGCTGCGCAGTCAGATGGGCATCATGCTGCAGGACAGCTTTATTTTCTCCGGTACGATTATGGACAATATTCGGTATGGCAAGCTCGACGCCACCGAGGAGGAAGTGATCGCCGCAGCCAAAACGGTGCGCGCCGACGAGTTTATTCGCGAGTTCGAGCGGGGCTATATGACGGAAGTTAACGAACGCGGCTCGAAGCTGTCCCAGGGCCAGCGCCAACTGATCTCGTTCGCGAGAACACTGCTGGCCAATCCTCGCATTCTCATTCTGGACGAAGCGACTTCGTCCATCGACGCCCGCACGGAGCGTCTGCTCCAGCAAGGGCTGAACGAGCTGCTCAAGGGGAGAACGTCGTTCATCATCGCGCACCGTCTCTCCACGGTCAAGAATTGCGACCGCATTATGTACATCTCCGACAAGGGCGTGGCCGAATCGGGCTCTCACGACGAGCTGATCGCTCTCCGGGGACGTTACTACAAGCTGCACAGCGCCCAGAAGATGGAGGCTTAGGCCGACTCCCCTCGGGGAAAACGAACGCCTTTAACTCCTGCCAGAAAAAAAGATCGCCCCTATCCGGCCCAGAAGGCGGACAGAGGGCGATCTTTTTTCCTTGGCTTATTCGTACTCCTTCGACTTAGACACGATTTCGTCCCAAGCTTGTTCCGGAGTGATCTGCTTGTACATGAGCTTATCGGCGATCAACTGGTAATCCTTGCTGCGGAAGTTCGGCCAGCCTCTCGGTTCGGTCTTGAACGGCTGGGCGATCGGCGCCGTTTCGCGGATGAGCTCGATGCCCATTTTATCCGCATCCGACAGATTCGGTTCCATCGCCGCCAGAATCTCGTTGTTGACGGGCACGCCGCGCGTCGTGCCGAGTATGGAGCCGGCTTCCTCGCTGTTGATGAACCAGTCGATAAAGCGCTTGGATTCCTCCGCATGCTTCGTATCCGCCGAGACGCTCCAGAACATCGACGATTTCAGCCAGCCCGATCCTTCCGGACCTCTCGGCATCGTGACCATCGCCATGCCTCCGGGATTCAGACCGTCCAGCGCCGTCGCTTGCGCTGCATGAAGTCGGCGAATCAGCGCGGTCCCCTTGGCCACCAGATCCTGATTCGGATCGAGCTCCTTGTCGGTGATCTGGATGTCGGCCGGCGGCACGACGCCTTCCTCTCGCAACTCGGCGAGTGTCGTCACCCACTCCATCCACGTCTCCCGATCCATGTTGAACTTCCCGTCGTCGGTAATATAGTATCCTTTGCCTTTGCTCATCTGGTACAACCCGTACACGTCGAGCTCGCGGGTCATATCGAGCATCGCATACCCGCTGTCGCCGATCTTCGCTTTCGCCTCGCGTCCGAACGCCCAGTATTCCTCCCAAGTCCAACCGTTCTTCGGCGGCGTCAGGCCCAACTTCTCGATCGCTTCCTTGTTGTAAGCTATTCCGTAAGCGTTGTTGCCCAAAGAGATCGCGTACAGCTTGTCCTGGTACTTGCCGGTGTCGATCAGAGCCTGATCCATCTTCGACGTATCGATTCCCGAGGACAGTTCCAACAGTTGATTGCGTCCCGCATATTCGGCCAAGTAAGCCGAATCCATCTGGATGATATCGGGCGCGTTCTTCGCGGCCGATTGGGTGGACAGCTTATCCCAGTAACCGTCCCATCCCGAGAACTCCGGCTCGAAGGTGACATGCGGATTCTGCTCGGTGTACCGCTTCAACGCTTCCAGCGTGGCGTCATGCCGCTGCTGGGATCCCCACCAGAGAATACGCAGCTTCACCTGCTGCTTGCTGCTTCCGGCGTTCGACGCACTCTCGCTGGCACCGTTGCCGCTTCCATTTCCGTTTCCGTTTCCGGAGCTCTGTCCTCCCCCGCCGCTGCATGCCGCAACGACCAGGCTCAGGACGAGGATCGCAACGATCCCCATAAACCGACTCGCTCTGCCTTTGAACATGGTTTACCCCTCTCTGAACAACGGTTGTCATCGCTTACATTCCCATGATAGCAAGCCTTGAAATCAGTCAGTATAAGAGAGATGCACAATGTGTTATAAAAAATTACGAATGTCGTTTGACCAGGTCGGAGGGGTTGAAACCGGTGTATTTCTTGAACAGCGTGCTGAAATACGGAACGTTCTTGTACCCTACTTTATCCGCCACTTCGTAGATCAGGCACCCTCCGTCCACGATCATGCTCTTGGCTTTCTCCATGCGAACCCGGGTCAGATAGGTGTTGAAAGTTTCCCCGGTGGCATTGCGGAAAATGGAGCTCAAATGGTTGCGGGAAATGAACACCTTCTCGGCCAAGTCCTGCAGCGTAATGTCCTCCGAATAGTGATCGTGGATGTAATCGAGAATGAACCGGATCGCCTGCTTGTGCTTCACATTCTCGTACCAGCCGTGATGCCCGCAGACTTGCCGGATCATCCGTTCGAGCCAACGGCCGAAATCCTCGGCGCCGGCGACCGCAGACAACGATTTGTGCCAGGCCTCGCCGGGGAAAATCTCCTCGAGCGACATGCCCACGTCGAATAAAACATAGCTGAGAACCGTCCAAATCTCTTCGCCGATCTTGTGCAGCTCGCTCGGTTTCCGAACGCCGCTCGCGTCGAGTTCCCGTACCGCTTCCCTGACCACTTCGAGCGCCTTGTCCTCCTGTCCCTGCCTGACGAAATCGGCCAATTGCTGGTACATGTGAATCGGCCTGGACGCCGGCAGGAGCCCCGACCGGGACGACGGATCGAAGAGATACACCTCTATCTCCCGGCTGACCGCCGCCTGACGCGCTCGCAGCGCGTGAAATGCCTCCTCCGAGGAAAGGGGGATCTCCGCGTATCCCTTGCGGATGCTGCCCAGTCCGATCCGGATCTGCAGCCTCAAATATTGATTCATGCAGGAGATGATTCGCTTGGCCAACGACATCATGCGCCCCTTGGCCGCCTCTTCCTCTTCGTCCTCAGGGATCGGAACGATAATTCCCGCGTGGTGGCCGAGCATTTCGCCGTACGCCGCATCCGGGCAATCCCCGTCCAAAATTTCCTGCAATACGTTGCCGATCATAAAGCGATACAGATGCCAATCGGGAATGCTGATGTCCGTCACTCTGATCGTAGGCATGAGCTCGATTCCCATGACGGCAAATCTGGAGTAGCCGTGCAGCTTCGGGACATGCTCCCATAGTGAGGATGGAAGCTTGCCGATCTCGGAGCCGGACAGCAGCGTTTTGACGGACTGCTTATGCACGTAGGGCTCGTACAGCTCCAGCTTCTGCTTGAGTTTGTCATGCTCTATTCTCGACAAAGCGGACTTCTCCAGTTCGCCGATCGCCGTCTTGAGCACCGTCTGGATCGTCTGCAGCGTGACGGGTTTGGACAAATAATCGTCCACGTCCAGCCTCAACGCCCTGCGGACGTATTCGAAATCGGAGTATCCGCTCAGGATGATGATTTTGCCGTCGAATCCGCCGCTGCGAAGCCGCTCGATCATCTCGAGCCCGTCCATGACCGGCATGTAGATGTCCGTAATGACGATATCGGGCCGATGCTCCATGACCCTGTCCAAGCCCTGACGGCCGTCCATCGCTTCGACCGCGCATTCCGCGTCCAGCTCTTCCAGCGGAATCAGCTTCCTCATGCTTCTCAGCACTTGCCTGTCGTCATCGATCAGCGCGATTTTCCACATCCCGCTCGCCTCCCGTCGGATCGTCGATATGGTCTATTCGAGGAACGGACACGGTAACGACGGTGCCGCCCTCCGGCCGAGGCTTGAGGCTCGCCCCATAAGGAGCGCCGAAGTAGGCATCCAATCGCTCCCTTACGTTTTTGACGCCGTATCCCCCTCGCTTGCGGCTGGGAGGCAGGACGCCGTTGTCCGGAATGCCGGCTCCGTCGTCCTCGATCGTAAATTCGAGCGTCTTGGCATCGCCGACGCAGCGAATCCGGATACAACCCGTCATTCTCCCATGAAAACCGTGCAGAACCGCATTCTCCACGAATGGCTGCAGAGTCAGCTTGGGAATCCATGCCTGCCGGCAGCTCTCGTCTACGTCGATCTCGAATTCGAGCCCTTCCCCCCAACGAATCTGCTGGATTTCCAGATAGCAGGCCAGATGCTCCAGCTCGTCCTCTATCCGAATCCACCGGTCTCCGTTGGACAAGCCGATGCGGAACATTCGGCCCATCAGCTCGAGCACTCTGCTCATCCGCTCCTGGCCCGCGTCGATCGCCATCCAGTTGAGCTGGTCCAGCGTGTTGTACAGGAAATGGGGATTGATGTTCGCCTGCAGCGCGCTGATCTCCGCCTCCCGCTTGCGGCGATGCTGCTCGTCAAGCGAATCGTACAGCTGAATGATGTTGTCCGACATGCTGCGGAAGCCGTGGAACATCGCGCCGAACTCGTTGTTATAATCGCCCGGCAGCGTAACCGGCTTGCGGTCTACAGAGAACTTCCCCATCGCGGGCAGCAGTTGGCGGATCGGCCTGGTAAACTGCCTTGCGATGTAATGGGTCACGAACAATACGGCGACGAGCGCGCACAGACCGATGAGCGTCAAGGCAAGCGCAAGCTTTAAGCTTCCCTTCGTAATCTCCTGATAGGGGGTCAATTCGATCAACTTCCAATCGGTCGAGTAATCCTGATTCCACACCACCAGAAATTCGCGGCCTTCCTCCCATCCTCCGTCCGCCTGGCGGACAACCCGATAGCCGGACGGAGCCGACGTCTCCGAGACGAAGCCCGACAGCGCTTCCAGCTTGTCGCCGGGGTCGCCCTGAAGCATCGGTCGGCCGCCCGAATCGTATACATGCCTGATCGTGGACTCGCTGTCGCTTCTGCCGGCAATCCGCTCATGAATGGCGGAAGCCTTCACGTGAATGACGATGACGCCATCGTACTCTCCCTGATTGGAGTAGAGCTTGCGCACGTAGCTGAGCACGTTGCGGCTCCCGCGGGACGTCTTGTGCGTCCTCTCTCCGAGCCAGACGTCGTCGCTTAAGGCAATATCCGCGTACCACGGCTCCTCCAGCAGTTCGTCATGCTGCAGAACCCGAACGCCGAACTCTTGCGTATTGCTGGACGGTCCCGCGTCGTAGGAAACATAGAGATCGATCGAATCGATGATGGTGGAGCTGTACGCGATTTGCGCCAACTGCCATTCCAGATCCTTCCTCTTCCGGTACACCTGGTAATTCGTCCGATCGCTCTCGCCGAACTCCTCCAGCCGCAAATTTTGCGACGTCGCCAAAGCCGTCTGTTCCACGCCGATCAATTGAATGGAAAGCTGCTTGTTCAACTCGCCGAGCAGCTGTTGCTGATAATGGAACGTATTTTGCACGAATTCCTTGGATGAAGTCGTATAGCCGAACCAGATCACGACGCCGAGCAGCGCCACCATGAAGCCGGCGATCGATCCGAACAGCAGATGATAGATCTTGAATGATTTGAAAGGATTCAACGGATCACCAGCCTCCCCATGCCCCCATTATACTTGAGTTGCCGCGGAAGCTGGATCGATATTTGGCGAAAAATGTCGAATGACAAGCGTTATCCTTTAATTCCCGTTGCTGCGATACCCTCCACGAAATGCCGCTGTGCAAGCAGGAAGATGATGATCGCGGGAACGACGGAGAGCAGCGACATCGCCAGCATCTGCCCCCATTCCATCGCGCTCTGCGTATCCATGAACAGTCGGAGCGCCAGCTGAATCGTATATTTGTCGACGGAATTGATATAGATCAGATGCCCGAAGAAGTCGTCCCAGTTCCATAGGAAGGCGTAGATTCCGACCGTAACGAGCGCGGGCTTCGTCAGCGGCAGCACGATGCGCCAGTAGATGCCGAAATAGCTGCAGCCGTCGATCTTCGCCGATTCGTCCAGCTCTCTCGGAATGCCCCGTATAAACTGCACAAGAAGGAAGATGAAGAAGGAGCCTCCCACTCCTACGCCGAGCGAGCTGGGCGCCCAGAACGGGAGATAGGTGTTCACCCATCCGAACGCATTAAACATGACGTATTGCGGCACAAGGGTCACTTGGCTGGGCAGCATCAAGGTGACCAGCACCAGGCCGAACCAAATCTTTTTCAGGGGAAAATCCAGCCTTGCAAAGCCGAATGCGACCAAGCTGCAGGATACGAGCGACAGCAGCACAACCCCGAACACGAGCTCGAACGTACTCATGTAGAAATGCGTGAAGCTGTAACTCGGAATAGCGGTCCATCCGTCGATATAGTTGCGCCATTGCGGCGCGCCCGGGAACAAGGACGGGGAGCCCATCTCCGCGTTCGTCTTCAGCGAGGCGCCGATCCACCAGAACACCGGATACATCATTGCGAAGCTGGATGCCAGCAGCAGCAGATGGCGCTTCCACGTCCCTCTGTTCAACGAAAAGCTCATGCCTTCCCCTTCCTTTCATGCTCGTAGAATACCCAGTAACGGGAGGACAGAAAGATCAGCGCGGTAGCCGCTCCGATAATAAGAAGCAGAATCCAGGCCAACGACGAGGCGTACCCCATCTGCAGCCTGCCGAAAGCGCGATCGTACAAATATAAAGCGTACATATACGTCGAGTTGACCGGCCCCCCTTGCGTAATGACGAACGCTTGCGTGAACATCTGGAACGAATTGATCGTCTGCAGGACGACGTTAAACAAGAGGATCGGCGAGAGCATCGGCAGCGTAATGCTGAAAAATTGCTTGATCTTGCTCGCCCCGTCCACGGACGACGCTTCGTACAAATCTCTGGATATTTGCTTGAGACCGGCCAGAAAAATGACCATGGAGGAGCCGAATTGCCATACGACCAGAATAACCAGCGTGCTTAGCGCCGTGTCCGGGTCGTTGATCCAATTGACTCCCTTGATTCCGAAGAAACCGATAATCCGATTAACGATTCCGTCCGCGCCGAACATGTTTTTCCATAAAATCGCGACCGCGATGCTGGTGCCGATCAAGGAAGGGAAATAAATAAACAGCCGGTAAGTGGCCATTCCCTTCATTTCCTTGTTGAGCAGCATCGCCACGAGCAGCGCGGAGACCAGCTTAAGCGGCACGGATAAAACGACGAACAGCAGCGTAATCTTCAACGATTGCGCGAAGACGGTATCGTTCGTAAAGATGAGCGAGTAGTTTTTCGCGCCGACCCAGTTGGGAGCTTCCAGCAGCGAATAGTCCGTGAAAGAATAATAGACGGACAGAATCATCGGCCACAGGGTCAATACGAGAAACCCGATCAGCCACGGGGAGATGAACAAGTATCCCGCGAGCGGAGACTCCCAACGCTCCCTGAGCCTGGACCGAAGGCTCCGACGCTTGCTTCCCGCCGGTAAAGCCGAATTGTGCTGCGCACTCATGTGAACCCCCCGATTGCGTGAGAAATGGTGAATAAGACCCGATCGTTTTTTCAGTATAGGCAATTCGGCAGCGGGGAGAAATGAGAGAAAGTCACAATCTCTTATAAGATTTTACGAATCGCATTCCAGCAAAAAACCGGCGACGCCAGGCAGCAGCACCTGACATCGCCGGTTTTAAGTTTCAAGCCTCTTCGCGGCTTCATCTGCGAATGCGGAAGTCGTCTCCGTCCGGCTGTCCGCCGTCGCCTTCAAACCTTCCGGATTAACCGTTCAACTCCTCGTAATAGCCGACCAAATCGTCGGGCGGACCGATGCCCAGCTCGCGGTCGAGCAGCCGAACGTAATCGGCGTACAGCGCGTTGATTCCGTTCCTGTCCCCGATTTGCGCGCGCGCCAGCATCAGCAGGCGGACGACCGATTCGTCCAGCGGATTGCGCTGGTTCAGCTTCGTAAGCAAGCTTATCGCGGCCGCCGCGTTGTCCATGGAGAGATAAGCTTCGACAAGTCTTACGGCGAGCGACGCGTACAGCTCCGCGTAACGCTCCGTTTCATGAACGGCCCAGACGTATGCCCTGTCTCCGAACAGATCGCCGGTATAGGAGCGCTCGATCCGCTGCGCCAGATCCGCGTTGTCGGGCGTGATCGTCCGCAGCCGGCTCGCCTGCGCCTCGAACTCCGCGCAATCGATCGCGGAATCGGCCGCCAGCTCGAGCGCGTAGCCGTCGTTCTCGGAGCGCACCGCATCGCGCAAGCCGAGAGGTTCCAACGATTTGCGCAGCTGGTAGATCGACGTGTTCAAGTATTTCAGCGCCTGTTCGTGCTCCATGCCTCCGAAAATATCGGCGATCAGCCGAGAACGCGGAATTCTGCGGCCCCGGTGGAGCAGCAAATAAGCGAACAGCTCGGCGCATTTGCGAGAGATCCATTTGACGCGGCCCGCTGCGTTGCTCACGACGACATCCCCCAACAGCGTGACGGCGGTCTTGTCCGCTTCAAGCGTGGCCGGAGCCGTCTGCGGCAACAACCGATTCTCCGCCTTCAGCGCGCGTTGAACGGTACGTTGAAGGCGTTCCTGCGTAACGGGCTTCACCAAGTAATCCAGCACGGACAGTTCATAAGCATCCAGCGCGTATTCCTTGTGCGACGTGACGAAGACGATCTGCACCGGAGAACCGGCGGCGTTCATGCCGGCCGCAAAGCTCAGTCCGCTCTCGCCCGGCATGGAGATGTCCACGAAAGCGAGGCCGACGTCCCGGTTCTGCCGCAAATAGGCCTCCGCCGCTCCCGTATCCGTAAAGGCGCCCGTTACTTGAATCTCGGGCAGCTTGGCCAGCATTTTACGCAAAATCAGATGCATCGTCGGTTCATCGTCCACCAATATCGCTTTCAACGGCCTCCAGCCTCCCTATCGCGTCGACGTGCTCTTCCCGGCCGCTCGCGGAACCGGACAACGAGAAATAGAAGGTTGTCCCCTCGTTCGGAACGCTGTCGAACCAGAGCCTTCCGCCGTGTATCCGCACGAACTCCCGTGCCAGGACAAGCCCGAATCTGGCGCTGGCGGAATCGTCCCCGGGAACCGTCGGCTTGAAGAACGGCTCCTCCAGTCGAAGCAGCTCCGAAATTCGCGGATCGATCCCCGCTCCGTTATCGCGTACGGAGACGACGACCGACTCGCCCTCCAGGGCGGCTCCGACCTCGACCTCGCCTCCGATTCCCGTATACTTGATCGCGTTCGAGAGCAGGTTGCGCAAGATCAAGTCCAGCATCTCTTTGTCGGCGCGCACCGCAAGCCGATCGTCGATCCGCTCCGTCAGCGCGATCCGCTTGATGCCCGCCTTCGCTCCCGCGAGCGACAGCGCCTGGCGGACGACCTGCTGCAAATTCCAGCTCATCGGACGGAACTGGACTTGACCCTTCTGGCTGCGGTACCAATCCAGCAATTGCTCGACCAGATGGAACGTGCCGTGCACCTGGTCCTTCAGCTCGCGGAACAGCTCGGCATGCTCCTGTTCCGCGGCGGACAGCTCCTCGCCGAGCAGCTCGGTCAAGCTGACGAGAAGCGCGATCGGGTCCCGGATATCGTGCGCGACGACGGTAAACAGCTTATCCTTGAAGGCATTCAGCTCGGCGAGCTGACGGGCGTTCTCGCGCAGCCGCGCCTCGTTCTCCTTAAGGACGGTAATGTCGTTGAGCATGAGAATTTTGCCTATCGGCTGCGTGCCCTCTTCGAGGATCGGGGTTAAACTGCAGGCATAGTATCGGGTTCGCTCTCCGTCCGTTCGACGAAACGGGAACTGGGCCTCTCCCGTACCGGCGCCGAGAATGCTTTCCAGCAGTTCCGGATGAGCAGCCAGCGCCTTGGCGGCCTCCGCCGGATAGCGGGCAATGTCGGACAACTCGCTTAGTACGGACGCCGCAGCCCGATTAAAGCTCACGATCCGGTCGTCTCCGTCAATCAGCACAACCCCGTCCCGAATCGTATCGAACAGCTTCGCCTGCGCGAGCGGCATTAGCCGCAGCAGGTTAAAGCGATAGATTCCCCATATGTACACGATTCCCGACACGACGAATCCGAACGGCGTCAAGTCGACTTGAATGCCGAACCAGAACATCGCATTCAGCAGCATCGGAGCGGCCCCGCCCAAGGCGAGAATGACGATCTGCTTGCGCATAATGGGGGGAGAACGCCAAAACATCGGAATAAACAGCAACATTCCGCACACCATCACGCCGTAATTGTAGAAGCCGTGCACCTCATACCAGAAGCCTTTGATCGTCGTGTACAGCGGAACCGCGGAATCCGTATTTAAGATGTAACGCTCGTATACGAGGTGGTGCCAATCATTCGTCAAGTGAAATCCGAACACAAGCGCCGGGACGACCATCAGCGCTGCCGACAGCAGCCTCCGATGCTTCGCCGCAGTCCCCGTAAACTGGATGACGAGAATCAGCCACAGCGTGGAAACGAAAGGAATGCCCAAATATTCGATCTGCAGCGACAGCTTAAACTCGTCCAGAGTTCGGCTGAGCACCTCCAGCCCGTAGCCTACCGCATAGAAGGCCGCCGTCAGCATCATGAACAGAACCGTTCTGGCTACGGGCAGATGGCGCTTCCGGTAGGAAAGCCATGAGATGAACAGCATGATCGCCGCGGCGGCGAACAGAAGGATCGACATCCACTGCTTAATATCCACGAAGACGGCTCCCTTGCTTGCGATGATTGGCGGCCGGGTCGAAACTCCTCGGTCCGGTTCGGGAATCAAATCCCTTCGCTATCATCATAACATCCGAAGACCGGAGTCCGAATCGTTTTTTTCGACAGAAGTCGACGCTGGGGCGTGTCTGAAAATTCGGCCTAATCTGCTGCCCTCGGAGTATTCAGACTCGCTCTAGCCGTTGCGAATCTCCTCGAAGAAATAGCCGTATTCCCCCAGCTCGTCCCGCGTAATCGTGCGATTCGTCTTGTCCAGCTCGTACTGGTACGCCTGAAACACGTGCTTCATGCCGACCGCCTCTCCGGCTCCGCTCGCCAGGAAAGCCGCGGTGAGGGCGACGTTCTTGATGCTTCCGCCCGACATCTGCAGCTTGCGGCCCAGGAAGCCGCAGTCCAGATCGGAAGCGAGCGGCGTCTCGCGCGGGAAGATGCTTCTCCAGATCGTCTCCCGCTGCTTCTCGTCCGGGAACGGGAAGCGGATCACGTAATTGATGCGTCGCAAAAAGGCTTCGTCCATGTTCTGCAAATAGTTGGTCGCCAGGATGGAAATACCCCGGTACTCCTCCATCTTCTGCAGCAGAAACGCGACTTCCGTGTTGGCGTTCTTGTCGTGGGAATCCTTGACCTCGGAACGCTTGCCGAACATCGCGTCGGCTTCGTCGAAAAATAAAATGGCATAGCTCGACTGGGCTTCGTCGAAAATGTCGCGCAAATTTTTCTCGGTCTCCCCGATATATTTGCTGATGATCTGAGACAGGTCGATTTTATAAATCTCCATGTCCAGCTCGTTGGCCGCGATCTCCGCCGCCATCGTCTTGCCCGTGCCCGGCGGGCCCGAGAACAGGAGGCTGACCCCGGTGCCGTAAGAGAGCTTGCGCTGAAATCCCCATGAGCCGTACACCGTATGCTTGTAGCGGATATGGTTGCACGCATGCTGCAGCTTGCGGGTCTGGGGTTCAGGAAGCACGAGGTCGTCCCACCGGTGCTTCGGCGACAGCCGCTTCGACTTCGCGCCCAGGTTATGGTTCAACTGCTTGTAGCACGCTTGAATCAGGTCGCTCCAGCCGACGAGCTCCTGTCCGCCGCCGGCCGCTCTCCACTGAGCCGAGGAGCGGGCCGCCGCCAGCGCGCTCTCGATCTGTCCGGGATGGAAGACGAAGCGCGACGAGAGCGCCCCCCAATCGATGCCGTCCTCCAGCTCGTAAGCGAGCGCAAGGGTTCGCCATGCCTCGATCCGTTCCTCCTCCGTCAGTCCCGGAACTTCCAGCTCCAGCCCGATGACGCCGCGGCGGTCGAGCGGGCGCCAAGGCTGCTCCGACAGCAGGAAAACGGTGCCCGGAAGTCGGGCCAGCCGTTCCAGCAGCGCGTTCTTGCGGCGTCTGTCCGCGGCTTCTCCGTCGGCTGCGGCCGGAAAGCCGTAAAACACGGGAATCGCCTGCTGGATGGCCGCCTCGCGAAACACCGCATCCAGGGCGTCCGGCCCGCTCTCGTCTGCCCCCGGCAGCTTGGCCATATCCACGTACAGCAGCGCTTCGTTAAAGTGAACGCCGACATGGGCGACTTGCGTCCTGCCCCCCGCGCCTTCGGTTCCCCATAGAGAGACGACCAGCGAAGCTCCGTCTTCGGCGATTCGACGGGTCAACCAACTACGCAGCTTCGTCTGAATGTCGAAATGGCCCAGCAGCGGCGGCGGCTCCTCCGAGGGAGACACAACCTCCATGTATCGCGCCAGCTCTTCCGGCATGGAGATGGAATCGAGCGCAAATCTGACCATGCGTTCGTCCAGACGACAGTACCTGTTGATCGTCGTTCCGCCCTTGCGGGCGCCGGCCGCTTCCCGCAGGAAATATCGGTTCAACACTCCGTCGTCCCGCATAATTCGGGCTGCCAGCCTGCGTTCGTCCGCATCGCTCGCGGCGAGCGACGCGGCCAGATCCCGGCTCGGATACGTCGCGCCGCGTTCGCCTTGCAGCAGCGCGAACGCCGATTCGTACTTCCGATCCACCTCCGCCGCCAGACAGACGACGACGATTCTCTGCTCCAGCGCAGTCAGCCCGAACAGACGAGCCAAATACGGAAGAGGCAGAAATGCGCCGTCGCGCTCGCCGAGGCTTGCGGCAAGCTCCGCCCTGCCGCGTGCGTCTTCCCATTGACGCAACAGCTTCTGCTCGGCTTCATCCTCCGACCCTGCGGCGCGCGACCCGTCCCCGCGTTCTCGAGCATCCGCTCCCTGTCCGAAAGCCTCCGCCGCAGAAACGAACTCCTTACCCAGCTTCTCTTGCCGGTGCAGCATGAGGGAGATTCCCGCATCCAGCCATTCCAGCCATCCCCGGACGCAATCCGTTCCGTCCCGAAAAGGCGTCACGCTCCTGGCCTCGGCGTCTGCCGCATCCAGTCCCGTCTCCATTCCCGTTCCCGCGACAACCTGCTCCATTTTGCCCCTCCAGCCGAACGACAGGATCGCAGAATCAGAACGTTACGACCGACCGAAAAACCGTTTCATGCGGGACATCATCCCGCCTTCCTCCGATTTCGGCTTGGCCGCCTCCGCGCGCTCCTTCTCCACTTCCTTGGCTCGTTGCTTGTAGTATTTGTGATGTTCCGTTTCTCCGCGAGCATGGGCGGTCAGCCGCTTGACCTGCTCGTCGCTGTCGACGGACGGGGAGCTTGCGCCCGCTTTGCCTTTGCCGGCCGCGACAAGCGCATGCCGCTGGTTCTCCAAGCCGATGAATTCGTCGATATTCTCGTACGCCGAGAACTCCTTCTTGCCCATATCTCTGCGAGCTTCCTGGCGCGCCCGCGTCTTGTTCACCTGTTTACGCGAGTCGCCTGTCGCGATATCGCCGACAACCCCGGCCGCTGTGCCCACCGCGCTTGCCGCCACTCCCGCCCCAGGCACAATATTGCCCGCTATTCCCGTAACCGTGCTGATTCCCGCCTTCACCCGGTCCGTCGTGATTTTCGTGCCGACCGCTTGCGCTTGGGCAGACGCGCTCGTCTTGATCGCCTCATTGCCCGTCGTCGCCGCTATGCCCTTGAGCAAATCGCGTTCCTTCACGTCGTACTTCTCCGCCATTTTCTGCTTCAGTCCGGCGCCTACCAGAGGAATCATGCCGACTGCAGTCTGTCCTGGATTTTGCACGACGTCGTTTATCGCGTTTTTGGCCTTCTGCCGCACATCGAACGTACCCGGTATGAGCCGGTTCTCGATCTTGTTCGTCCGCACGTCCTCTTCGAGATTTTCGTCCCGGGCGCGATTGCCGCTCCGATCGCGGCTTTGGGACAAGTCCCACTTGCCGTGGCGCTCGTTGCGGATACGCTGGGGAAGATCGTACCATTTCGGATTGTTCGCCGCGTCCGTCATCTTCTGCACGCGTTCGTGAAACGCCGGGTCAATTCCTCCGGCCTCCTCCGACTCGCTCCCGGACGACTCCGACTCTCCGCCGGCCTTCGGCGCTTCGACTTCAGGCGCGACCGGCGCTTCCGACGGAGCTTCCACCGCCGGAACGGGCGCCTGTACCGGCGCTTCTTCGGCTTCCTCTTCCGCCTCGGGCGCCTCTTCGGGGCTCGGTGTCTTCGCTCGCCCTCCCGCTCCCATCCCAGGGAACACCTGAACCGCTCCCTGGGCTTTCAGCCGCTCCAGGATGGCGGACTTGTCCGACTCCTGGCTCTCCTCCTCCGCCTGCTCCTGCAAATCCTCGTCGACACGAGACGACGATCTGCTCCGGGCGGAGCTTTCTTCCCCTTTGCGTGCTTCGACTGTTTTCGGCATTGGCGTCCGTTCCTCTCGACATGATTTACGTGGATTATACCAGACGCCAATAAAAGAATAATGAAAGAATGCAAGCAAAACCGCCATCGGCGTCCTCAGGACGATGAAGGCGGTTTGTCGGAGACATTCAGGTAAGGATAGCGGATTTTATACTTTCGGAACTGTCGAGGAAGCTCTCGGCCGCTCTCATCGGCAGCGACGGGACTCCTCGCCTTTCAGCGTTATATTCGATTATGGCAGTGTTTGCTTGCGCAATTGCGTCGGCGTGCATCCCTTGTACCGCTTGAACAGCTCGTCCAAGTATTGAACGGTGCCGAACCCGGTCCGCTCGGCGATAAGAGAGATCGGCAGACCGGTCGTGCGGATCAGCGTCTCCGCTTGTCCGATTCGGTACAGATGAATGAACTCCGTGAACGTTCGGCCGACCGCGTGCTTGAACATGCGGCAGAAATAATAAGGGCTCATTCCGGCGACCCGAGCCGTTGCGCCGACGGTTAATCGTTCTCTGTAATTCGACTCGATGTACGTGATCGCTTCCTTAAGCCGTTCCATATTCCGCTCCGCCGTCTCGCTTCTTCGCTCGGTTCGCGCGGAGAATTCCCCGTAGCTCCGGGCCAGCTCCAGCAACAAAATATGCAAATACGACTTCATGGCGATCTCGTACCCTTCCGCTTTCCGCGTGAATTCGTTGATAATGGCGCGAATCGCAAGCGCGCAGGCTTCGTACGGCGCGTCCTCTCCGCTGCGAAGCCGCGCAGGCAAGCGGAGATGGCCGGTCAGCAAGGAACGGGACGCGACATTCATGAAATCCGAGCTGGCCAATCTGTCGCGATCCAGCAAGATCGTGTAATAACCCGGAGGTTCATCGACTACGTATCCGCTGTGGATGACCCCCTCCTCGATCAGGAAAATATCGCCCGGCACTCCGATGAACGACTTGCCGCCGATATGCAGTTCGACTTCCCCGCGCGTGACCATAATGATTTCAAGGCAGCTTTCGTGCCAGTGAGAAGAGAAGATCGTATGCCCGTTGTTGAATTCGGGCTCGAATACATTATACGGATAGGCGTCGCCAAGCATCAGCAAGTATACGTTCGACCCTTTGTCGGACATCGTCCAGCCCTCCTATTTTCGCAATATCGTGTAAAAAGAACGCAAGGTCGCCCCTATTCCGAGCTTCGCGATTCGGATATGCTCATAAGCAATAAGAGAAAGGATGTGGGCCATGAGCCAGCGACAACTGCAGGTTCCGTTACTGGATGGAGAAGTATGGTGGGGAGGCGATATTACGGACGGAGGCGCGATGCCTTACGGTCCGAAGCCGTTCGCAAGAGACTTGATCGCCGGCATCGGCGGCAATCAGGCGGTTCCTCTGCTCGTCTCGAGCAAAGGCCGGTTCGTCTGGTCCGAGTATCCGATCCGGTTTCAGTTCAAGGATAACATCTTAACGGCGGAATGCGAAGAGGGAGAGCTGACGCTGGAGGAGCATGGACGCGATCTTCGCGGCGCGTTCCGGGCTGCGTCCGGCGCTTATTTTCCGCCTGCGGACTCGCTGCCCGACGCCCGGTTCTTCACGGTTCCGCAATACAATCTGTGGATTGAAATGCAATACGAGCCGACCCAGGCGCGAACGCTTAAATACGCGGAGGACGTGTTGGCGAACGGCCTGCCCCCCGGCATTATTATGATCGACGACAACTGGATGGAGGATTACGGGGTATGGAAATTCCGCAGCGACCGTTTCCCCGATCCCAAGGCGATGACGGACGAGCTGCACCGGCTCGGCTTCCAGGTGATGCTGTGGACATGTCCGTTCGTCAGTCCGGATAACGCCGCGAATTTCCGCTGGTTGGAAAACCGGGACTACCTCCTCCGCGACGAGAACGGAGAGATCGCAATCCGCAGATGGTGGAACGGGTACAGCGCCGTTCTGGACATGACGAACGCGGGAGCGGCGGAGTGGTATCACGCGCAGCTCAAACAGCTCATAGAGGAGTACGGAATCGACGGATTCAAGTTCGATGCCGGCGATCCCGAATATTATCGCGCTTCCGATCGCAGTGCGCTGCCGCAGCATCCGAACGGACATTGCGAAGCTTGGGCGGATGTCGGCCTCCGCTACGCGTTCAACGAATACAGAGCCTGCTGGAAGAAAGCCGGACAGCCGCTCGTGCAGCGGCTTCGGGACAGACAGCACAGCTGGGACGACAACGGGCTGGCTTCTCTCATTCCCAACGGACTGGCGCAGGGGTTGGCGGGTTATGCCTATATTTGTCCCGACATGATCGGGGGCGGACAGATCGGAGACGTGGAGAACAATCCCGATTTCCGAGTCGATCAGGAGCTGTTCGTGCGATACGCCCAATGCTCCGCCTTGTTCCCGATGATGCAGTTCTCCACGGCGCCTTGGCGCGTGCTGGATGGCGAGCATCTGGATTATTGCATCGCCGCGGCCAAGCTCCATGCGGAGTTGGGCGACACCTTCCTTGAGCTCGCACGGCACGCAGCGAACACCGGCGAACCGATCATGCGCCATATGGCATATGTATTCCCGGAAGATGGCCTGGAGGACGTGAAGGATCAATTCATGCTGGGCGATCGCCTGCTCGTTGCTCCAGTCGTCAAGCCCGGCGAGCGGCAGCGCATCATCCGTTTCCCTCGGGGCCAATGGCTGGGCGACGACGGCGCGACGATCGTCGGACCTTGTCTGGCGGAAGTCGACGCTCCTCTGTCCCGCTTGCCTCGGTATGAGTTGGTGAGTCCTTTACTGGATTAGTTTTCCGATTCGGAGCAACTTACTCTTGTTACCGGCGTTTATAGGTACCGGAAGCTGTTCTGTTCCTGGAATATTTGCGACTATCGATTTTTCAAGACCAGGCAGCAAGCGATACACGAATGGGAAACGCCCCTCTCACCGCGAGACCCATTGTTGACCAGAACAGAAGCCATTCAACGCTGGGAAAAGTTTTATAGAAGAAAATAAGCTCAAGCGTCGGTCAGGGAAGCCCGGCGCTTGAGCTTTCTATTGTTATGCGCCCTTGAGCGCCTCCGCCAACTTCGGCCGCTCCCCTTGGCACGCCTTCACAAAAAAAAGCGGCTCCCGGGCTAATGGGGCCGCTTGCTCGCGCGTCTACAGCAGCTTCTCGATTTCCGGCGCGATCTCCTCCGGAGCAACCGGGGGCTCGAACCGCGCGACGACTTGACCGTCGCGATCGACGAGAAACTTGGTGAAGTTCCATTTGATGTCGCTGCTCTCATCTTCGGACGGCTTCTCCTCGGTCAGATAGGCGTACAGCGGGTGCCTGGCGTCACCGTTGACGTCGACTTTCTCGAAGAGCGGGAACGACACGCCGTAATTCACCTGGCAGAACTGCTCGACCTCTGCGTTGGAGCCGGGCTCTTGGGCGCCGAACTGGTTGCAAGGGAAGCCCAAAATGGCGAGGCCGCGTTCCTTGTACTGCTGATACAGCTTCTCCAGCCCTTCGTACTGCGGCGTCAATCCGCACTTGCTGGCCGTGTTGACGATGAGGACGACTTGGCCCCGGTATGTATCGAGCCCGACTTCTTCTCCCTTGATCGTGTTCGCTTTGAAACTGTAAACTCCCATGATCGAACCTCCTCGAAATGTCGTAATACCTTCAGTGTACACCAGATCGACGAAGGATTAAAATGCGACCGCGGCTGTTCCTTCGAGGCATTACCGAAACAGGCGATTCAGCTCCGCGCTCAGCCCCTCGAAGATATAGGACTTGGCCGTCTCGCCGAGCCGGAACGTCATGTTCTCGGCGATCTCCCCATCCGCAAACCGGTATACCGTAATTTCCTTCGAGAACGGGTTCACGATCCAGTACTCTTTCACGCCGCTCCTCATATATAAATCGGCTTTGCGAAGCAGGTCCTTGCGCCGGGTGCTCTCCGACAAGATCTCCACAAGCAAGGCCGGTACGCCCTTGTAATATCCGTCTGCGTCAAGATGCTCCTCCAGATCGCAAATGATCATGAGATCAGGCTGCACGACGTTGAGCTGGTCCTGTCTTTCGATCCGGCGCAATTGGATATCGTACGGAGCGATGAACGGTCGACACGACTTCCCTTGAGACCAACCGTGGAAAATAACCGCCAGTTCCATCAGCGCGATCTGATGATCCGTCTTGGGCGAGGCCATCGCGTAGATCTCGCCGTCGATATATTCGTAACGTTCCTCTTCATTGTCCTTCGACAGCGCCTGAAACTCTTCGAACGTTGCCTTCCGACCGCCATGGTTGCCGAATTCGTACGAGGCTCTGCGCTCCGCGACAACTTCGGCGCCCGTCTCGTCCACCGCAGTCAGCTTCGCGATCTCCCTGCCATTGCGCGTTACAATGACGTCTTCGTGCGCTGCGATAGCCAAATACTTCCCGAAGTTGTTTTGCACCTCGGTAGAGCTGACTTTCATGCGCTCTCCCCCAATGCGAAATTGATTTTAGCTAATCTAGCTAATTCAAACTTCGCATATCGCTATTATTTTGTCAACGCGATGCATCGCTCAGGCCAGGCCTACCCCCATATCCCCAAAACAACGACTCCGGCCGTAATGCAAAGGGAGGTCAGTATTCGTCTTTTCCCTTGCTTTTCCCGAAGGATAAAAATCCCCATCAACGTGCCGAACACGGTGCCTATCTCCCTCATAGGCGCAAGCTGGGCTACCGGCGCGAGAGACAGCGCATATAAGAACAGCAAATAACCGCCCGGGGCGATAATCCCGCCTAGCAGCATAATCTTCCAATTGACTTGAAGTTCTTTGCTAATCGCGCCGGAGCGAAAGGTCGCCCAGGAAAGAATCAACAGATTGCCGATGTTCGTCGCTTCGTTCAGCACGACCGGGGATACGTAGTCGAGAGCGATTTTATCCACTATGATATAGCTGGCTATGCATCCCCCCACGGCTAGTGCCAATAGCGGCGCTTTGGACGATGACAAGCCGTCTCGCTTGAACTTTACGTCGCTCAACAGGACAATGCCTAGTACAATCGAGACGACGCCCAGCCATCCAACTATAGATAATTGCTCATGAAGAAAGATCACCGCGAGGAGCGGCACCAACAACGGGCTTGTCCCTCTCATGATCGGGTACACCTGCGACAGGTCCCCTGCGGAATAGGCAGCTGCCAATAAAATCACATAGAGTCCGTGCAGAAGCATGGAGGCAAGGACGATCAGGATGCCCGTTCCGTTCCATGAACCGCTGTCCCATTCCAGAATCGTCCACGGCAAAAACACAATGACGGCGACAAGCTGACAAAACCACAGAAAGACGTTCTTGTTCAGACTCTTCTTCGTATACAGGTTCCATACCGAATGAAGAAATCCCGAACCGAGCACCAGCAATATCGCTATCCCGAACATTCCGTCACCCGCTCCGCCCATGAAATCGAATTAACTCAACATTTTACCACCGGTTTCCTGATATTGGAATGAGATATTTCCGAGCCTTCGATCGTGTTATATGCAGGAGGTTACTACATGGATAACGATTCATTGTTGCGTACGGATCAAGAATGGACCGAGCTCTATCGACGGCACGTCGACCAGATGTACAGGCTGTGCTATCTCTATCTGCGCAACGCCGTTGATGCGGAGGATGCCGTGCAATCCGTATTCCTGAAGCTGATTCGCTCCCGAACGGCATTCAGAGACTCCGAGCATGAGAAAGCATGGCTGATCGTTGCCGCCCGCAATCACTGCAAAGACCTTCTCAAGCACTGGTGGAGAACCCGCCGGACGAATGTCGACTCCTTGCCGGAACCGGCTTCCCGTGAAGATGGAGATACATCGGGAGAGGTGTTGGCCAGACTGCTCTTGCTTCCGGAAAAATACAAAACCGCACTCTATCTTTACTACTACGAGGGATACACGGCCAGAGAGATCGGAGAGCTGCTGGGGAGATCGGAAAGCGCGATTCTCACTCGGCTGTCCAGAGGCCGGGAGAAACTGAGAATCGATTGGGGGAGGAACTCGCATGAGCAATGACAAAATGAAACGGCTGTTCGAAGCGGCTGCTCCAGAGCCGACGGACGAGCAGAAAGCAAGGATGTATCGGAACCTTCTCGCGCATAGCCGAAGCGAAAATACGGAGCTCAGGAGAAGGGGCGTTCCGACGAGACGAACCCGGTTTGCGGTTATGGCGGCGCTGCTGACGGTCTTGTTGACGACGACGGCTCTGGCCGCGGCGTATCGCGGGCTGGACGATATCTTCCTGAAATTCCTCGGTCCCGCCACTCCCGAACAGGCCGCTTATTTATCCGACGGCGCCTATACGATCGACAAACAAGTCACGAACGGGGACGGAACGCTCATTCTGAAGCAGGTGATCGGAGACGGCAATCTCGCTTACATCCTAATGGACTTCATCGCTCCGGAGGGCACGGCGTTAAACGCGGCTCGCTATCGCTTCGAAGATCCCAATACAACGACGGACGAGAGCTTTCACGGCACGGGCTTTAAGCTGCTGGACGACGGCAATCCCAACGACAATAAAATCAGCATGGTCATGAGCGTAATGACGGAGAACTCCCTGGAGGGGCAGTCCGCTCGCTTTCGGTTTACGAATTTGCAAGGGGCGGGCCCGTTCCCAGGCATATTCAAGACGGTCATCGCCGGAGCTTGGGAAGCGGAGTTCAAGCTGGACTTCAAGGCATACTCCTCGCTCTATCAGCCGAACCGCAAGATCGATCTGTACGGCCACGAAGCCCTATTGAAATCCGTATCCGTCTCGCCTATCTCGATCGCGTTAAAAATCGAAAGCAAATTCGCGAAAGAAATCGGCGAAGCTGCCAGGGAGCGGCGGGAAAGCGGTCAAGATGAAGAGGCCGACGAATATCCGATTACGATCCACTATACGGACGGCACGTCGGAAACGACAGGCCTCTTCTCCGGACTGCACTTGAACGATCTCCTGTCCCGCCAAATCCTGACGATCAAAACTTTCGATAGAGTGATCAACGATAAGGAAATCTCGTCCGTCGTCTTCTTCGGAGCGGAGATTCCGATAGACAGCCGTTCTTCGGCGGCGAAGTAGAGATGAGACGTTAGTCCCCCAATGCGAAAAGGAAGCGTCCCGTCCCGGACGCCAAGCTGAAGCATACCGCGCTTAGGGCGGCTCCGCCTTCGCCGCCTTAAGCCGGACGGTAACGACGGTGCCCGCGCTGGGCTCTGAGGAAATGCCAAGCCCGTATTCTTCGCCTGCGTACAGCTTGATGCGCTCGTTGACGTTAAACAAACCGTAGGAGCTGCCGCCCCCGGAATGCTCGCTCGGCTCCGAGCGCGCTTCGGTCAGCAGCTTGCGGGCCAGCTCTTCCTCCATGCCGATGCCGTTGTCGGAAATCGCAAACAGCAGATCGCCGTTGTCCTCCCGCGCCGAAATGCGGATCAGGCCGTGGCGATCCTTCGCTTTGCGAATGCCGTGCAGCAGCGCGTTCTCGACGATCGGCTGCAGAATCAGCTTCGGCATCCGGTACGCGGCGAGCGCCGGCTGCGCGTCCAACTCGAAATCAAACGAACCCGAAAAGCGGCTTTGCTGAATTTCGAGGTACACCTCCGCCAGCTGCAGCTCGTCCTGTACGCTGACGATGCTTTTGCCTTTGTTCAGACTGAGGCGGAAATATTTCGCCAGGCTGTCGATCATTTGGCTGATGTCGGTTGCGCCTTTGCCGATGGCGATCCAGTTGATCGTATCCAGCGTGTTGTACAGGAAATGCGGGTTGATCTGCGCTTGAAGCGCTTGAAGCTGCGCTTCGCGCTCCCTGATTTCTACGGTATATTTCTCCTCGACCAGCGTCTGCACCCGTAAAATAAGATGATCGACGCTCCGTTCGAGCATATGGAAATCGCCGTTTACGGCTGGAAGATCATGCAAGCCGTCGATGCCATCGCGACCGCCCTCCTTGCCTTCCTTGCGGATCGCGGTAATGACCCGGTTCACCCGGCGGTTCATGCCTCTCACGATAATCGCAAGCAGGACGAACGGCAGTATAAGAAACAGCGCGACGTATTCGATCAGCGACCGCCATTCGGAACGTTTGGTCAGCTTGACCGTCGTCGGCGACAGCTGCGATTCCGTGCCTTGCGCCACAAGCTTCCAGTCGTTCGGGCCGATCGTCGTAAACATCACGTCGTTTATCTCGTTGTTCAACCTCAGCGAGGCTGTGCCCTCCGTCTGCCCGCGCATCGGCTCCCATATCGAAGCGTCAAGCGACGTGCCAATCAGCGCTGGATCGGGATGATACGCGATTTGACCATCCTCCGCAACCAGATATACGGCCGTGCCCGGAGCAAATTGAAGCTCGGAGAGAATGTCCGACACTACGTTCTGCCGCATGTCGATCATCAGCACGCCCGACACCTTGTCGTAATTGTCGGGATCGCGGAGCATCCGGGCGGCGGAGATGACCGTCTCCTCCCCGCCTTCCAGAAACGTTTCGTCGTACACGCCCGTCCATACGATACCGCCGTTGCCCGCAATAATCTCATCGAACCACGGACGCGCCATCAAGCTGTCCAGCGAAAAAAAGTTGACCCGTTCCCCGGCGTACAGCTTCGATTTGTCGACAAACAGCCGGACCCGGAACACATCGGAATTGGATTGCACCGTTTCCACCAAAAAACGCAAATCCTCGATTACTTTAATTTGAATGCCGATCGACTGGTCGTCCGCTCCGACGGACAAATACGAATGCAGGTTGGCGTTCATGAACGCAGCGTTGCTAATATCTTCGATACGTTCAAGCCGGTACGACAGGTTGCTGCCCGCCTGCTTCAGCGTCTGATGCATCGTGCGGACAACCTCGTTTTTCAAAATGATGGCGGAGCGCTCATAATAGCCGTACAGAAACACGCCTGCGGGCAGCACGATCAGCAGCAAATACGCGATCAGCCACGGACGCGGAATCGAAAGCCGGCGCAGCGGCGAAACGAAGCGGGTTGCGGCGGCGACGGCTTTACGCATGCGAGTCCCTGTAGGCGCTTGGCGTTACGCCTGTCACTTTTTTGAACAGCTTGGTGAAATAGCTCGGATCGGTGTAGCCGATGGCGTAACAGATGTCGTAAAACTTGTATTGCGGGTCGCGCAGCAGCTGCTTCGCCTTGTCCACGCGCACCTGCGTCAAATATTCGCCGACCGTCTGACCCGTCTCCTGTTTGAACAGCAGGCTCACGTACGTCGGCGACAAATAGACCGCCTTGCCGATGTCGGCAACGGTCAGATTGCCGTCCGAATAACGCTGCTCAATAAAGTCGCGGATCCGTTCGACGACGTTGGCCACCTTGCCGGTCCGCTTCTCGCGAATGCGGCCCATCGCCGAAGCCAAATACGACTCCAGCAGCTGTTTCATTTCGCCGAGCGTTTCTTTGTCGAACAGCGCTTCCCACAGCTCCGCTTCCATCGCTTCGAGCTCCGGGGACTGCGCTCCCAGCTCCATCAGCAGCTGCCCGGCCGCCAGTACAAGCTGCAGGCACATGTTACGCCCGTACTTCAGCCCGCCGGGCCGGTTATGGGCGAGATTCGCGAAAATTCGGTCCACGGCTTCGCCAAGCTTATCGGCATCGTCGGCCTTCAGCGCGGACAGCAGCTGCACATTCAGCTCGTGATCGTATTTCGGAGCGCCATCGGCTTCCGCTCCGGCGGTTTCCAGACTGTCCATCGTAATGATTCGGTTTTTGCCGAGATACCATTTGTAATCGGCCGCTTCGCGAGCCTGCTTGTAGGCATGGGCCAAATCGGCAAGGCCGTCCGCCCGGTCGCTGATGCCGATCGTCACGCTCAGCTTCAGCCAACGCTCCAGATTCGAACGAATGTCTCCAGCCAGCGCCAACAAAGCATCGGCCATGTCCGGCGCGGCGGCATTCGTATCCGCAGCGCGCAGTACGCCGACAAATTCGCCGTTCCGGTGCTCGAAGACATACCCCCGGAAATACGTGTCGATCAGTTCCTGATAAATGTTCAGCACCGAATACCAGAGCAGCTGGCGATCCCGCTCGGAGCGGCTGCCGAGCACGTCGGCCATATCGTCGACGGAGAGGACAAGCACCCAATACGCGGCGTCGACGGGCAGATCCAGCTCCAGGAAAGCGACGCGTTCGCCGATATTCGTGTTCGGCGCGCCGCCCCCGATCAGCGACAGCAAAAACTTCTCGCGAAGGAGGGGCATCCCCTCCTTCAACTTGACAAGAAGCTCCTGCCGCAGCCGCCGCTCCGACCGTTCCGCGTCCATCTCGGCCGCGACGCGTTGGATCACTGCGCCAAGCTCCTGCAGATTGACCGGCTTGAAGATGTAGTCGACCGCGCTCACCTTCATTGCGGACTTCAAATAATCGACGTCGTCATGCCCGCTGACGAAAATGATCTTGATATGCGGATACGCCTCCGCCACCCGCCGCGACATCGCGATGCCGTCCATATTCGGCATCCGGACATCGGTCAAAATGAGGTCCGGCCGCTCCCGCGCGATCATCTCCAGCGCAACGTCGCCGTCGTCCGCTTCGCCCGCCACTTCAATGCCGTAGGAAGCCCAGTCGAAATAGGAGCGCAATCCCGCTCTCACCGCCGGTTCATCGTCCACGATCAGCAATCTGTACATCGCCATGTCCTCCTTGTTAGCCGGCCGATCCGTCTGCTCTGGTTCGATGTCTGCTACTTGGTTCGATGCTTGCCGAGCAGCCGCGCGTCCTGCTTGCTCAGCTCCGCCTGAACCTTCCCGATATCGACGTCTCCGACCGGCACCGCGTCTTCGATCGACAGCGCCGCCGCAATGCCTGCGGCTTGGCCGAGCGCATAGCAGGTCGCCTGCACGCGCATCGACGACATCGCTACATGCGTCGCGGAGATCGCTCTTCCCGCCACCAGCAAATTGTCGGGACCGACCGCAGGCACCATGCAGCCGTACGGAATGTCGTAGCCGTCGACATGCCGCTCGTCGGTCGTTTTTTGCGCATCGGGGCTATGAATATCGATTTCGTAGTTCGTTTGCGCCACCGCATCGGAGAAGCGGCTGCCGCTTACGACGTCTTCTTCCGTCAGGGTGTACCGTCCTTCGATCTGATTCGTTTCCCGTACGCCGGTCTGCGGCGCGATATGAGCGATCGCGTACGTTTCGAATCCGGTTCTCTGCAAATAATGAGCAATTGAAAACACCTGCTTCAGCGCTTCCGTCTCGGCGTAATTGACCTGCTCCATATCGGCCCCGTTCGCCTTGACCCGCGACATGTTGACCAGCAGCACGCCGTCGTCGCGCTGCTCCCAATAAAGCCTCCGTCCCTGCGGCAAATCGGACACGTTTTCATAATAATAACATCCTTCCGGCAGGTAAGGCTTTACCGGCTTGCCCGTATTTTGCATCGTAAACATCAGCGTCATCGGCTGCGTCAAGCCGTCCCCCTCCCTGCCGGTCCGGTAAGACACGCCGGCGTCGATCGCCGCGCGGGCATCGCCCGTGCAATCGATGACGCGCTCTCCTTCGAACGCGCGCAGCCCTTCGCGGGTCGAGACGATCACCGCCCGGATGGCGTCGCCTTCGCGCACGGTGCCGACAAACTCGCAATGGAAATAGACGTCGACGCCTTCTTTTTTCATTTTATCGTTCAAGTATTGCCGCAGCAGGAACGGCGAATATTGCGGCGCAATCGATTCGTCGTGCCCGGCCGGCAGATCGTCGGCCAGCATCTCCTTAATCATCTCGCGGTAAATGCCCGTCACGTTGCCGACCGGCATGAAAATGCTGACATTCGCAAGCGTGCCCATGCCGCCAAGCTGGGCCGATTTTTCCAGCAAGACAACCTTTTTGCCGAGCCGTGCCGCGCCGATCGCCGCCGCCGTGCCCGCAGGCCCGCCTCCGACTACGATCACATCGGCTTTTTTATGCGTTTTGACCTCGCGTTCGAATGAATATGCCGTTCTTTGCATCGCCATCTCTCCCCAATGGAAGGAAGCGGTCGGCGAACTCTCCCCTCGCCGCCGCTTATCCCGTTATTTATTGATCGATTGATACCATTCGTTAACTTCCTGGGAGCTGACCTCGGCTCCCGCAGCCAAATATTTCGTCTGGAAATCCGCCAGCCCGTCGAGCGATTCCGCTCCCGCAATGAGCTTGACCGTATAGTCGTTGGACATCGTATGAAGCTGCTGATTGTTCTTGGCGTATTGCTGCATGTACGGCGCCAATCCAAGCACATTCAAATGTTTGACCTCCGCCGGCTGTTGATTGTTCAGGAAATCGAACGCTTCGAACATGACCGGATTTTTGCGGACGCGCGCTTGCCAATATTTCGGGTACTGCTCTTCGTCCGTGCCAACCATAAAGTTGTTCGCCAAATTGCGCTCGTCGTTGAAGATCGGCAGGATCGGGGTATAGCCGCCGTTTTCCATCTTGTAGTGCGTGCCTTCCACGCCGATCGCCATCGTCTTGAACGTCTCCGGCTTTAGGCTGGCGTTAATCCATTTGATCGCGTCCTCCGGATGTTTGGCCGATTTCGGAATAAACGTCAGCCGATCGAAGCCGGCGTTGGCGGTAAAGCCCGCTTCGCCGTTCGGCCCTTTCAGCGGCGGCACGTAAGCGAATTTGGCGTCCGGCAAGTTTTTGGTCAGAGCTTCGTGAATGCCCGGAATATCCGCCCAGTGAACCACGATTGCGCCGGCCACGCCGCTTGCGAACTTTTCTTTGGCGGTGGCGTCTTTGTTGGCGACAAATTCGCGGTCGATCAGTCTTTGTTTGTACAAGTCGGCGACATAAGCGACGTAATCCTTGAAGGACGGGTCGAGCACCCGTGGAACCATCTGGCCGTCCACCTCGTTCCAGCCGTTCGGAATGCCGAAAGCGCCTACAATATTGTCGATCATCGCCTGATCGCCTTTGATCGTCAGCGGCACGTTGCGTTCGCCGTTGCCTCCCGGGTCTTGTTCCTTGAATTGCTGCAGCACATGCGTCAGCTCGTCGGTTGTCGTCGGCATGGGCAGCCCCAGCTTCTCAAGCCAATCCGTGCGGATCAAAATGGAGCTGTTGACCTCGTACGTAATCGATACGGGAATCGCATACAATTTGCCGTTTACCTTCAACGCTTCGATCGATTCCGGCTTCAGCGCCGCTTGGATGTTCGGCCCGAACTCCTCGATCAGCGACGTCAGGTCGACGAGCGCGCCCTTCTGCGCGTAGTCCGAATACAGCGCCATGTCGCTGTAGGACGTCACCATATCGTACGCCTCTCCGGACGACATGATCAGGTTGAGCTTTTCCGCCCATTTGTCCTGGGGCAGCATATCGTATTCCATCTTATAACCCGTCGCTTCCTCCAGCAGCTTGGCGACTGGATACGTGTTGTAATCCTCGTTGGTCCAGACGTTCAGCCGCTTCAGCGTCGGCTTGGGCGCATCGGGTTTGGCGGTTGCCTCGTTGCCTGCGCTTGCGGGCGCGGAGCCGCCGTTGTTGCCGTTATTGCCGTTACTGCCCGAGCATGCGGCCGCCGTTGTCACCATAAGCGCAGCCATGACGATAACCGAGATCAGCTTAAATGCTTTTTTCATCGTGAGACCCTCCTGCATGTATTGTAATCTATATCATTAATTTTTCGGAAATGCCGCGCGCGTCCCGCCTCCGCCGACCGGTACAGGGAGCCGATAAGCGCGCCGCTTCCGAAAAAGTTAATGCGTTACCCTTTGACGGAGCCGATAAGCACGCCTTTGATAAAATACTTTTGCAGAAACGGATATACCAGCAAAATGGGAAGCGTAGACGCGATAACGGTCGCCGCCCGGACGCCCTCCGCGGGGACGTTCATCAGATCGTCCGCGCTCTTGTCGAGCGCCGAGGACGTATCCGCGTTCATCACGATGTCCTGCAAATACAATTGCAGCGGCTTGAGCGACGTGCTGTTGATGTACAGCATCGGGTTAAAGTAGTCGTTCCAGAAATACACTGCGTAAAACAACCCGATCGTCGCCAGCACGGGACCGCTGAGCGGCAAAATGATCCGGAACAAAATCGTCAGATTGCGCGCCCCTTCGATTTTGGCCGATTCCTCCAGACTCGGAGGCAAGCTTTCGAAGTAGCTTTTAATGACCAGAAGATTAAACACGCTAACCAATGCGGGCAGAATCAATGAGCCCAGATGGTTGATCAAGCCCAGCTCGCGAATCAGCAAATAGTTCGGAATAATGCCGCCGTTAAACATCATCGTAAAAATAAACAGGACGATCAGGCCGCCGATGCCGGGCAGCTCGCGCTTCGACAGCGGGTAAGCGGTCAGCGCTGTAACGAGCAGCGACGCCAGCGTGCCGATGACGGTGACCAGCACCGAAATCCCAAGCGAACGGAGAAACTGGCTGCTTGTGACGACAAACGCCATCGTATCGAACTGGAAACCGACCGGGAAAATGCCGACCTTGCCCGATACGATCGCCCATTCCTCGCTGAACGACTTGGACAGCACGTTGGCGAACGGGAGCAGCGTCATCAGTCCCATAAGGATCAGCAGCGTATAAATCGTGCCGTCCAGCGCGTAGTCTTTGATTGTTTTTCTGTACATGGCTTCTCCCTCCCTACCAGATGCTGCGATTCAGAAATTTGCGGCTGAGCATGTTGCCGATCACGATCAGCAGAAACCCGACCGCCGAGTTGAACAGGCCAACCGCGGTGCTGAAGCTGTAGTCCTGCTGGCCAAGGCCCATCCGGTATACGTAGGTGCCAATGACGTCGCCGGTCTCGTACACAAGCGGATTGTACATCGTCAAGATTTGCTCCGTGCCCGCCTCCAGCAAGCTGCCGATCCGCAAAATAAACATCAGCACGATCGTCGGCAGCATGCCTGGCAGCGAAACCGACCACATCTGGCGCAGCCGTCCCGCTCCGTCGATGGCGGCGGCTTCGTATTGCTCCTGCTCGATGCCCGCGATGGCGGCGATAAATACGATCGCGTTCCAGCCGATCTCCTTCCATCCTGCGGTGAACACGACCAGGCTGCGGAACAAATCGTTATCGGTAAAAAACGAGATCGGCTCGCCGCCGAGCGCCCGAATCATCACGTTGACAATGCCTCCCGTCGGCGACAGGATATTGACGAACAGCCCCGAAATAATGACCCAGGAAAGGAAATGGGGCAAATAAATGATCGTCTGGATCGTCCGTTTGAAAAACATGCGCCGCACTTCATTCAGCATCAGCGCAATGACGATCGGAATCGGAAACAGCAGCGTAATTTTGTACAAGCTGATCAGCAGCGTATTGACCAGCACCTGCAAAAATTCGTCCGAACGGATCAGCCGCTCGAACTGCGCGGTCCCGACCCATTCGCTGCCGGCAACGCCCGCAAAAATGTTAAAATCCTGAAACGCGATTACGATGCCGTACATCGGGGCGTATTTGAACAGCAGCATAAACGCAATGCCCGGAATGAGCAGCAAATACATATCCAGATTGCCCCGAATCAGCTTCCAACGCCGGCCCGCCGTTCCCCCGTCTCGTCTACTCATGTGCTCCACCTGCTTTTCTCTGTCTTGACTCTATTGTAGGGAGGAGCGCGCCAGGCGAGTAGAAGGCAATCCTTTCATTTCTGGTCATATTCCACAAAGTTTACAAAGAGGACAAACGCCCCCCCTTCCGCTCCAGACGCAAGCCAAAACGCCTTCGGCGCCCTCTGGATGCAGACTCGCGTATTCGGGCACACAAATAAGCCGTACTTGGAAAAGTACGGCCCGTCTCTGCGAATCTATCTACCGGAGCGTCAACTCTTTCCCGATCGATCCTGCTCCGGATGCTCTCGATCTATTTGTTCAACCTCTATTTTACTTTATAATTGAAACGACTTGGAACGAGATCGGCCTGACGCGTTTCGGAATCGCCCGGCGCACAGAGCCGCCGCACCTCACGATACAAGGAGACGATCGGGATGACCGCGCATAAAACTCCGCCTCCCGCCTCGCGCAACCGCTACAAAGGTTCTTCGGAGCTGCGGGAGGAGCTTCCTTTTCAACACGATTTCGACAACCTCTCGTACATCGGCATCCAGATGCTGAGCACCTGGCAGGTGGACAGACATATGCACGATCACTTCGAGCTGTGCTACGTAGATGAAGGACAAGGCTGGTTCTCGATCGACGGGGATATGTATCGCGTGCGCCAGGGGGATTTGTTTCTGACGAAGCCGGGAGAGGGCCATCAAGGCGCGTCCTTGGGGGAGTCTTACCGCCTGTACTACATGGGCTTCCGGTTGACGAACCGGCACAAGCTTGAAGCGGACTTCTACCGGCTTGGACGGGCCCGCACGGTACGGGATACGAGCGGCGACGTGAAGCGGCTGTTCGATGCCGTCTTCTCCGAGATCGAAGCCCCGGGCCCGCATTCGGCGCTGATGGCGGAAAGCCTGTTCCAGCAATTGCTGATTCGCGTCATCCGTCTGTATCGCGACGAAGCCCTGCCGGATGGCGGCCCGCAAGACGGTCCGCTCCCGCCGGCGATGAAGGAACTGCTCCAATATCTCCACGAGCATGCAAGCATCGGCATCAACGCCCTGGATTTGGCGAAGAGGCAGCATCTCAGCCGGACGCATCTGGAACGGGAATTCAAGCGCTCGTTCGGCATTCCGCTCGGAAAGTACATCCGCATGCTGTGCACGGATCGGGCCAAATATTGGCTGGCGGAAACCGGCGAGACGATCACGTCGATCGCCGAGCGATTAGGATTCTCGTCGCTCCATGCGTTCAGTGTGTTCTTCAAGCGGCAGACGGGAATTTCGCCTTATGCCTATCGGCGGCCGTTCTCATCAAATGACGAAAAACGTTAACTTCCGGCTGAAGCCGAACAAAGCCGACCGCCGACTGCTCGCGCTATGATGGAGGCAACGCATGAGGAAATCGTGCGGCCATCATCGAAGCGGGGGGAATCGGAAATGTCGGATCGGAACAACTTGCTGCCAACGGAGGCAGACATCGCTTTTTTCAAACAGAATGGGTACTGGGTAGCGCCGCAGCTCCTTGACGAGGCTCGGTTGGAACGACTTCGCGAACATATGGAACGGGTTTATGCCGGTCAATTTGAAACGGGACGCGCGCCGTACAACGGATATTGGACGCCCGAGCAGGGCAACGGGCTGCGCAAAACCGACAATTCCCACTGGGCGGATGCAGAGCTTCGCTCGCTGGCCACCGATCCCGTCATCGGCGAGATCGCTTGCGGACTTATGGGGGCCGGCTCCATTCGCCTGTGGCACGACCAGTTGCTGTTCAAGCCGGGCAATCCGGATCGAAGATCAGGCGGCAACGTCGGCTGGCACCAGGATTACGCCTACTGGCAGTGCGCGGCCGAGCCGACGCTCGTCACCGCCTGGGTCGCCTTCGACGACGTCAACCTGGACAACGGCTGCATGCAGGTCGTTCCCCGAAGCCACCAATGGGGACTGCTCAACGTGAACGATTTCTTCGAGCAGGATATGGAGAAGCAGCGGCAGGGCATGGATCTCCCCGAGGACGCTTCGTTCGAGCCCGTGCCAATGGTTATGAAGGCCGGCCAGGTGAGCTTCCATCACGCGCTCGCCATCCACGGCAGCGGTCCGAATACGACCTCGCGGCCTCGTCGCTCGTTGGCCGTCCATCTGATGACGGGAGATACGCGCTACAAGGCCGGTACTCGCGGCGACGGCCATATGAACGTGGGCCTGCTGAACGGCCGGGACGGCGATCTGTTCGCGGGAGAAGCTTTCCCGGAGCTGTTCCGGGCCTAAGCGGCACCACGCCAAAATACCTTATTCCGTCGGCTTGGCGGCGGAATAAGGTATTTGTGTGCTTGCTGCAGCAAGCCTCAGCTTATTTTCCAGCTTTATCGTTGTATTCCTTGGTCGCCGTATCCAGCATGGACTTCCAATTCGCAAAATCCGTCTCCCGGGCGATATGGCGATCCAACAGTTCCTCAAGGATATTGTCTATATCCTCCCAAGTCTTAGCTTGGAAATTGCCTTTCTCCATAAGCTCGTCAAAGCTCGCAGAGCTGGAATGTCTGCTTACAAACGCTTCGTTAAACAGCTTGCCCAACGAGATATGGTCCGGATCTTCCTGAATCGTCTTCTGGCCTTGCAAATCCTTCAACAGTTCATCGAACGACATTGGCTTCTGCTTTCTCAAATCCCCACTCCTTGAATGTAAGTATCACTCTTTAATTCTGCACGAAGATCTTTATTTTACAAGCTTTTTATTCGTTACTGGTCTACGTCGACATCAAAGCGGCCCAAAATCAGAGCTCGAATTCCTTAACCTTTGCTGCAATTCAACTCTTTCTCGCTTCATATTTTAAGTACCCAACAAAATCGTACACCTCAAGCGCATCTTGTTCAGGAATTTGATCGATCATTTGCTTCAATTCTTCCCGGTTTACACTCATCATGTTCACCGCCTCGTCATTCGAAGTCGTAACACCTTATTCCCATTATACCACAAACCCTGAGTATCTCAGACAGACGAGTTGATCCGGGCAGTTCATGAATCAAGAAACGTTTTTGCGCTTCACAATATGAAAGACGTTGGACATGCCTGTCAGGACACCGGCAATCGGGAAGATGACCCAATTGATGTCCCAGCGATGATAGACGAAGCCCGTGAACAGGAACAGGGCTGTCGCCAGAGGCCACACCACCGCGTTCACCGCTGCCGTGATCCGTTCCTCTTCCTTCTTCTCCGGAGTCAAGTCCGGCTCTTTCAACAGCTTTGTATACGCTCCCTGGATGTTTCCGTAGTAGATGAACAGAAACACTGCCGCTGCCGCGCTTACCAGAAAAGCCGAGACCCCGTAAGGAACGAGGTCGTCATTGACGTAGATCGTCGCGAAGATGAAGATCGGCGACAGCACGCACAGGCAGACGCCCGTGATCAACGCCAGACGAAAGGTCCGGGCATAGTGGAATTGGCCGCGCTGGAGCGTTGTCTTGAGAGCATAAGGCAGACGGAAGACTTGCTCCAGGTTCTTGAAGCGGCCAAGCTTCATTCCGCTGTGGATGAACATCCCCACCGCCGCTGCGAACAGCACAAACATGCCGATCAACCCCAGCATCGTACCCGATTCGTTATCGAGAAATAGAGAATGGTTTTCGAATAACGTATCCAGAACGAGAAACAGCGCCACCCCGCAAGCAGCGAGAAGAATGCCGAGACCGGTCCATAATCCGGAGCTGCGCTTGGCAGCCATATAGACGTAAGCTTCTTCCTCCGACAGCACGGGTACGACCTGCTCCGTTCCAGCCAGGCCGATGCCGAGCTCGGCCGTCAGCTCCTCGATATTGCCGAATTCAGAAATGACGATGCCGATCGCCTCGTTCTCCGACTTTCCTTCCCGCTTCAGCTCCAAATATTTCTCTTCCATCCCGGACAGAAGTTCCCGTTTCAAACGCTCCAGATCCGGGTTTCTCGGCAGACCGGCAAACATATTATCCAAATATACGCTGATCGTCTCCATGCTCCGTTACCACTCCCTGATAAATTGATTAACAACCTGCTGCGTAACTTTCCATTCCTCGCATTTCTCCTTGTAATGCGCAAGGCCCAGCGGAGTAATCCGGTAATACGTGCGACGCTTACCGAAGCTCTCGTCCCGATAGAACGATTCGATGTATCCGTTCTTCTCCAGCCGGGTGAAGGCGGAATACAGCGTCGTCTCCTTCATGACATACTTCTCCTGAGTCAGCTGCCTGATGTTCTTGGAAATCTCGTACCCGTAGGACTCCCCGTCCAGCAGCATGTAGAGAATCATCGTATCGTTGTAGCCGCGTATAACGTCACTGCTGATCACAACAGGCATCTCCTCTTGATTACTTCATCTGTCGTAGTAGTGTCAGTATAACACAATTACTACGACAGGTGAAGTAATCGATCCTAATTAGGCGAATCAACCGATTTCCCTGAACGCCAGAAAGACGCGGATATCTCTCCGCGTCTTGGCTCCAATCGTCATCTTCAATTGCGGTGTTCAACCGAAACATGCGCCAGTCTAATCTTCCTTAGCGGAGTCCAACAACTCTTCCATCCTGAATAAGGATTGGAATGTCGACTTCATGTTCGCAGCAAAAAAGCCTTACAGATTATACCATGTAAGAAGGCGTCTAGCGCGAACATTTGCCATTCGTATACGCATTCCGGCATAATGAAAAGATAGATTCAGGAAAATTAAGGATGCAAGAGGCCCACGTTAATGAAATCATCTAAACTTCAGATCGTCTACGGTATCGTCGTCATCGCGGCCGTGCTGCTCATGCTGCCCAAATATGCCTTCAACGATCCGGATACGTTCTGGCATATCGAATTGGGAAGCTACATGCTCGAGCACAAGCAGGTGCTCCATCATGCTATCCACACGTTCTATGAAGACAAGCTGCCTTACATTCCTCACGAGTTCGGTTTCCAGATCGTATTGGCGCTGTTCTATCAAGCGTTCGGCTGGCCTGGCGCTTATTTGCTGACCGCGCTCAGCCTGCTGCTGCTCATACCGGGACTTCTTCGCCTTGCCCGCGTGTCGCGCAAGGAGCTGGGCATGGAGGAAGATCATCCGCTGTTGCTCTTGTTCGTGCTATTGATCGCCGTCTGGATTTATTATGGTTACTTCAAAATCAGACCGCAGATGATCTCCGCCGGGTTGATCGTCTGGTTTGTCGTGTATTTGCGGGAATTTCAATGGAGAGTCGGCTGGAAACCCGCCGCCGCCCTGATCGGGCTGTCCCTGCTCGTTGCAAACGTGCATACGGGGGTCTGGCTTGTCATTGCCGTATTCACGGGAATGGCGCTATTGGAATCGCTGCTGAACAGGGAGTTGAACAAGCCGCGGATCTTTGCTTTTCTGGGCGTCTGGCTCGTCGGACTGTTAAATCCGGGCGGCTTCCGAAGCCTGTTCTTCATTCTGACCGTGACGAAGAACGATTTCAATATGCTCATCAACGAATGGCATCCGATTCCGTTCAACAAGCTGGATAGCTTGCCGATTATGCTGCTGCTCCTGTTCTTCGTACTGACGCTGCCTTATGCGGTGCGCGGCAAGCCGTTCCGATTCTTCCTGGCTGCGGGCATCTTGTACTTGGGAGTCGCCAACTTCAAGCAAAACCTGTTTATGTGGCTGCTCATCCCTTACTTCGCCGCAACCGCCCTGGACGCAGTGCCGCGATTGCGGGAGTGGCGTTCGCGGCTGCGCATGTCTGCCGTCCTGATCTGCCTGATGGCCGGGCTGGCCGTCAACAGCGCTTACGTATTCGTCAAGACGCCGCCGGTGGACGCGAAGGATTACCCGGTCGACGAGATGAACTATATTATGGCGCTCACCCCGGAGGGGCATCGGCCGAAGGTGCTGTCCACCTACGGCACTTCCGGCTATGTCATGTTCAGGGGCGGCAACATTTTGACCGATGGCAGGCAGGACCCGTTTATTACCGCCGACTCCAAAGGAACGCTCGGCTGGACCGCGTTCGAGCGATCGATGCACGGCTTCTCGGTCTACTTGCCGGAAATCGTCTCCTATGACAAGCCGGACTACGTCATCGTCCGCCGCGATACGTCCTGGAAGCTGTACAACGGCTGGGTCGAGGCATTCGGAGAACCTTCCTTCAAAGGAACTTACGGCAGTGTGTTTGTTATGGCCAAGACGTGAAGTAACAGGTATTGAAGCACTGAAGGGGCTCTCCGGAAACCTCTATCTATCTGAAGATGAATCGGACAGCAGCGTAAAAACAAGCTTCGCTCCATCACGCATCCCCTGCAAATATAAACGCTCATTCTCCAATGCACGCCTAAAGTGGTGCCTGTCTTCCCATTCCATAAACTCAGGGCAACCCTTAGGATCGACAGTTGGAAACAGCGCCTCGAAAGCACTTTTCTCCTGTGAGCGATAATCGCTCAAATCCGAATGGAACTGGATTCGAGCTGTGACGTCATCGAGCCGCTCCTGAATCGCGCTTTGGAACCATGACGGAAAATCCATATCTTTCCCCCTCCTCGCAAGCAACGTTTATAGGTCCATTTGCTCTCTCTACTGATTTTTTAAGATAAAACTGGATGACTAGTCCGTCCACCTTACGACTCTGAGCCTGAACCTCTTCATTCGCTCCCAGCGGAATTCCTTGCTCAAGCGACTTCTGACCAAGCTCATTCAGCTTCGTTTTTTCTTCCTCATATTCTTGCATCAGATCTTCCATCAGTCGGCCGCTTCCCTTCTCACGCTCCTCCTGACTGTACCTGGTGATTTTATTAGGCCTCATTATAAAATAGGAATTACTTTCGAATGTTGGTGCCTCTGCACGCCTATACTTTTACTTTAATTTACTTTTTGTTGAATACTTTATCTGTCACGGTCAGTATAACAGAATGATAATGGACTTAAAAGGAGTAATTTTCCTTGAGCGATTCGTCCAATATCGTTAAGCAAATCATCGGGAAAACCGTGAAAGCGATACGTATCAAACAAGGCTTAAGTCAAGAGGATCTGGCGCATGAATGCGACGTGGATCGATCCTACATCTCCATGATTGAAGTTGGCAGAAACGAGCCTTCCGTCACGAAGATTTTTGAGCTGTGCAGAGGGTTGAAAATAAAACCTTCGGACTTCTTCAAATTGATAGAAAACGAATACGAGAAGGTTCGGAAAAATAGCTGAAAGCGCAGATAAAAGCGGGACAAAGGCTTCGAAAGCCATCGTCCCGCTCTTACCGTTTTATACCGGACTTATTTTGCTGCCGCAGTCTAAAGCTGGTTACTTCCGTTCATTTTCACCGCTTGATCCAAAATGACTTTATCCAGGAACTTATCCGCGTCACTGTTGAATTTCCAGCAAATCCCGAACTTATCAACCAGCATGCCAAAGCACGAAGACCACGGGACAGCGGATAAGGGCATAATAACATGGCCGCCAACGGACAAATGATTAAAGTATTGTTCCAATTTGGGCTTGTCGTCGATGACCAGGCTTATCAGTATGTTATTTCCTGTCACCAACTCTCCGGTTACCCCCTTCATGGAAGGCAACAGATCCGACATCATGATTTTCCCGCCTGCGAACTCCAGTGAAGACTCCATAATCATATTTAATTCATTCTCTGGCAGCGGATAGCTCGGATCTTGCGGAAAATCCTTGAATTTAACCTTCTTCACTTCAGTTGCCTGCAAAGCTTCCGAGTAAAATTCAATCGCTTGCTCTGCAATTCCATCAAAGTTTAAGTATGCAATAGCTGACATAGGGCAATGCCTCCTTCTTGAGATACATGTAGTATAATTTATAAAAGGTGACAGCTATATGTCGTCATTCTCGAACTAAGAAGAGAAAAAAGAGGGAGAAATATGAACAAGGTTGAGAGACTCATTTCTATAATCATGATCTTGCTGAAAAAAGAGGTTGTCTCGGCAACGGAATTCGCAAAATTATTTCATGTTTCCAAAAGGACGATTCTTCGCGATATGGAAACACTGAGTTTGTCTAACATCCCGATCTATTCTACCCATGGCGTTAATGGCGGCTACGGGATTATGGAGGAATACAGGGTCGACAAACGTCTGTTAAGCAGCTCGGACTTGGAGAATATATTAATTGCCTTGAGCGGATTGGAACAAATTCTGATTACCGAAGAAGTTGAGATGACGATTAAAAAAATCGAAGCAATGGTTGGCCCATTGCCTCTGAATCGCTCCATTCAACTGTCATTTTATGATTGGGAGGGTCGGTCCGAGATTGTTCGAACCTTGCAGACCTGCCAAGAATCCGTATTAAAGAGAAGGTTGGTTTCATTCGATTATATCGATAAAAACGGCACTGTGACGAAGAGAATTATCGAGCCGTATCAGCTTCATTTTAGCGAAACGAGCTGGTATCTGAAAGGCTTCTGTCTGCATCGCATGGAGTACAGAACGTTTAAATTATCCCGGATCGATCATCTGAATATGGACGAACAGACGTTTAACCCTCGAGATGATTTAGCAGAGCATGAAGGCGAGATGGGTTATCAACCGCAACTGGTCGCTGTCAAGGCATTGATTGCGCCCAGCGTCAAAGATCAAATCATTGAGAGGTACGGTCGAAAGAGCATCGCAGCCTATAATTCAGAATATTTATCAGCCACCATTCTTGTCCCTCCGAACGATACCGGATTTCAATTTCTAGCAAGCTTCGGCACAAATCTAATCGTCGTAGAGCCCAAAGCCTATGTTGATGACTTTCGAAATTATTTAACTAAAATGATCAAGAACTACTAATGCAACGGATGCGGTTGCTGCCGTTCGATTCATGTCTTTCTCCCGCCGAACAAAGCTTGCACGATCAGCATCGTGACGGGCAGTCCGACAGCGATCGGCAGTGCGATCCACGGCCAGATCCGTTCCAGGTAATAGAGGGCGACGAAATGATCCTCCACGATCCAATACCCGAATACGCCCAACACGATGCCCGCCGGCAAGACCGTCCTTGTATTCGTCTTCAAGCCGCACAGCTTCGCCGCCCCGAGGGTCGCCCCATACAGGCATATCATGACTTCGAACAACATCGGAATCGAATACAAGGAAATCATGATCATCTCGTACCGTTGCAGAAAATGGCCTATGTGCGCGTTGCGCGCCAGCTTCATGCAGGACAGCGTATATTGGCTCGTCACTTCCGCGGACAGCACGGCGCCTTCGAGAAGCGACCATATGATGATCAACAGACCGCTCGCGGCGATGGCGACGATCCCGAGCAGCGCTCCGCGCTGTCGGAAATCTTTCGCGGCGGGATAGATCAAGGCGGCCAGCATCGTCGACAGCGCCCAGTCCGAGTCCAGGTGTATGCTTGCCGCGAGCGTTCGGGGAAATCCGCTCTCCAGCACCGGAAGCAGATTACGAATGTCGAATTCGTCGACGGACCCCACGACGATGAGCGCGTTCAGCAAGAAGATGAACAGGATGCCGACTAGCGCAATCCGCGCCATCACCTCCAAGCCGTAATAACAGCCGACCATGCCGACAGCCATCGCGGCGGCGACGAACAAAACCCGCGGCGCTTCGGGGAGGAAATACTCTTGCAGATGATAGACGAACGTAAGCATAAGCGGACCGATGCCCGCCGCAAAAAACACAAATACGATCAAGCCGATTGCTCTGCCGAACCATCCGCCCAGCAGCGATTCGCCGATCTCCATGATGTTTTTGTCCGGCATCTTGCGAATGACCAGATACGTTAAATAGATCACGCCGATTCCCTGAATCGTCCCCAGCAGCGTGGCGATCCACATGTCCTGGCCGACCGAGCGCGCCAGCACCCCCTGGGTGACGCCGATCGACTTGACGAAACAGAGATTGATGAGCATCGCGATGAACATGCCGTTGCTGATCCGGGTTTTCGTCATGGACGATTCGTCCTCTCCGCTTTTACGACGGCCGATTTAATGACGACCTTGACCTTCACTTCCGTCTCCGCCTCCGATAACGTCTCGTTCCACCGATGGCGCAGCGTTCTCCATTCCGACGGATATTTGTTGCGGAAAGTGTCCCCCAGCTTAAGGAAGTCGGAGCGGTATGTCTTCTGGGCTTTGTTCAATGCGCCGCGAAGGCTGGAGGCCAGCTCCTCTTCGAGCTTCGATCTCGCTTCGTCGCGAATTTCGCCCAGAGCCCCGTCGCAGCCGGACTCCACCATATCCGCATCCGCACGCAAGCGGAGCGTAAATTCCGGCTTTCCGTTCCGATACGACGGCACGACTCTCAGCCGCGCGTTCTTGAATTCCATCGTCAGCACCCCGCCGCCGTTCGGGCAGTCGACGACTTCGATGCCGCTCTCCAGCTTCTCCAGAAAAAACATAACTCCCCTCGTCTCTTTGGGAGAAAGCCACCCGACCATCCGATCTCCTCTGAACGCGGCCGCTCCGGCCAATTCGACCTGATTGATCGAGGCGCGCGCGCCGGGCTTCTTGTTGGAGATGCCCCGCGGCTGAAGCTGAATCTTGGCGAGCACGGGCTGCGCGGAGCCGCTGAGCATCGCTTCCTCCAGATTCATCATATTGCTTCCCAATGCATGGCCGGCGACGTCGTTGTTGTAGAACAGCTTGTCCACCGCTTCGCCCGGCACAACTTCAAGTCCGGTAATCGTGGAGATGAGCTCCTCCGGACTGTCCGGCGTCACGGCCACCCACGTATCCATGCGCAGTTCGTGGTTGCGAGTGAAGAAGTCTACCATCTCCTTAATGCCCTTGCGCGCGTATTTCTCCTGCATCACGATGACGAAGTTGTGCGACCAATAGACGCGCCGCGACGTGAAGCGGCCCAAATTGCGGATCGCGTCGAAGATGCTTTTGCCTTCGGCTCTCACCGAATAGACAGGCTCCCCGGTCCCCCCGGCCGGCGCTCCGGTCTGTCCCCTCGCGTCCGCAGGACGTATGATTTGCACGGAGACGCGCACCGTTCCCGGCTTCTCTCCCAGCTCCAGTCCGACCGCCGACACGATTGCCAGCTCGTTGATCTGCCTAAGCCCCATGCAGGACGCGGCGAGTGCGACAACTCCGCCGAGCAGAAGCGCGGACAACATGACCCGAATCACTTCTGCTCCTCCTTCGGCGTATTCGGCTTCTGCCGATCTCCCATTCGCCTTCCGTCCATGGCGAATTCCGGTCGCCGATCCATCATCCAGAAAGGCACTCTCAGCAACATGTCCCGCTGATCCCAGGGACGATACGGACTCGCCGGCGCCAAATACGGTTCTCCGAACGAACGGATCGATAAGGCGTGCAGCAGCAGTACAAAGAAAACGACCGCAAAGCCGAGCAGACCGAACAAACCCGACGCGAGCAATAGCGGAAAACGGCAAATGCGCAGCGCCAGCGAAGAGGAGTAGCTCGGGATCGCAAACGACGCAATGCCGGTAATCGCCACGACGATGACCATGAACGGGGAGACAAGTCCCGCTTGTACGGCGGCTTGCCCGATGATCAACGAACCGACGATGCTGACGGCTTGCCCGATCGGCTTGGGCATGCGCAAGCCCGCTTCGCGCATCAGTTCGAACGCCAGCTCCATGATCAGCGCCTCCAGCAGCACGGGAAACGGGACGATTTCCCGGCCGGAAGCGATCGTCAGCGCCAGAGAAGTCGGAATCATCTCCTGATGGAAGGATACGATCATCACGTAGACGGAAGGAAGCAGAAGGCTGATCAGAAAAGCGATGTACCGTACGATACGAAAAAACGAGCCGACCCAGTAATTGTTATAATAATCGTCCGGCGCTTGGATGAACTGCCAGAAAAAAGTCGGCACGACAAGCACGACCGGAGTATTATCGATGAATATCGCGACTCTGCCTTCGAGCAGCGAGGAAGCCACCTTGTCCGGACGTTCCGTGCTCTGCACGGTATTAAACGGAGAGTACGGGGAATCCTCGATCAGTTCCTCGATATAACCGCTTTCCAGAATCGCGTCGATCTGAATGCGTTCCAGCCTCTTCCTAACCTCTTCCACAAGCTCTTCCTTGGCCAAATCCCGAATATACGCGATATTGACGTCCGTCCGGGATCTCGTCCCGATCGTCAGCGCCTCGAACCGAAGCAGCGGATCTTTAATGCGCCTGCGGACGCTCGCGGTGTTCGTGCGCATGTTCTCGTTGAATCCGTCCCTCGGTCCGCGCACGTTGTTTTCGGAGGACGGCTCTTCGACGCTTCGTTCCTTGATTCCTTTGGCGCACACGATGACGGCCCGATCGACGCCCTGGATAACGACAAGCGAGTCCCCCGCCAATATGGCCGCAATGCCGTCTCCGATCGTCTCGCAGTTCTTGACGGAGGCATTGACCATCATCCGGGTTCGCAGTTCTTCGGAGTTCGCCAGTTCGGCCGGTTCCACGTTCAACTCTCTCGCCGATACCATCAGCGCCATCAAGATGGAATCGATGATGGACGTATCCGCCATTCCCTCCAGGAACCAGACGATTCCGGGGTAGTCGGGATGGCCGCACAAGTTGAACTCGCGCCTATGCAAATCCGAGCTGTTCCCCAATATCCCATCTATGATGGCCACGGTATCCTGCAATTTCGGTTCGAGCCTCTCGTTGAGCTTGTCTTGCAAGGAGGACATTCCCGATTCCTCTTTTCCCGTTCGAATAGACGGCGCGGCTCCGGACGACAATAGCTGGAAACAGACCTGCCGTACAAAGGTACAAAGGAGCATCCGCATGGATTTTTACCACTCTTGGATTTACACGCACGTCCTGAATACGGCCTGGTTCATGTGGACGGTCGTATTCTCCGTACTCGGGATCAATTTGTTGGCCCCGGTGATCGTCTGGTACTTCCTGATCGGCAGAAAATTGTTGGAACAAGTCCGCGCGCGTAAAAAAGAACCCCAGCATTCGTCTCGCTAGGGTTCCTCCATTTTCCATTTGTTATTCGCCGGCTAATCCCAATTACTCCGCAAAATCCCACTCCGGATTCCACACAACTTCCCAGAGATGGCCATCCGGATCTTGAAAATGTCCCGAATATCCTCCCCAGAAGGTGTCGTGCGCAGGGTCGGTAATGACGGCTCCTGCATTGCGAGCCTGGTTCATGACCTCATCCACTTCTTCTTTGCTTCCCACATTGTGGCCGATCGTCATTTCGGCAGAGCTCGGAGCCGTCAGGGGAACCTTGGCTTCGTGGGAGAGATCGCGCCGATTCCAGATGGCTAGCTTCAGACCCGATTGCAAGTCGAAGAAGGCCACTGCTCCATGCTCGAACTCCTTGCCTACTATCCCTTGCGTAGGAAGCCCTAATCCGTCGCGATAGAAGGCCAGCGACCTTTCCAAATCGTCAACGCCCAATGTGAGAACCGTAATACGCGGTTTCATGACAGGGACTCCTCCCTCTCCATTTATTTTGATTACTTACTCTCTGCCGATTTGTGGAGATAAAACCGGATGACCAACTCGTCCACCTTCCGGCTCTGAGCCTGAACCTCTTCGTTCATTCCTAAGGGAATTCCCTGTTCAAGCGACTTCAGGCCAAGCTCGTTCAGCTTCGTCTTTTCTTCCTCGTATTCTCGCATCAGATCTTTCATCAGTCGGCCCTCTTCCCTTCCTGAGCTCCTCCTGACTGTACCTGGTGCATGTCCTTTATGTCTTATTAATTTAACACAATTTTACTTTTTAGTATAATAGGACATAGTAGAAGGAGAATACGAGAAAACCCGATCAGTCCAAGATTGCTCTGGAAAATAAATCGCGGATCAGCTCATCATTTTCACACGCCTGCTTAAATCCGACAGCAAACCGAAGCAGCGCCTCCCTCTGATTCGAATAAGCGCAGAACATCCCCGCCTCCGGGTCGAAGCGCACGATTCCTTCCAGCTCGGGCAGCTTTTCCTCCAGAAAGACGGCGGCAAGCGAACCCCAATCATAGCCGCTCCCTTCGAAACCTTCATCGGAACGGGTTGCAAACAGATCCTGCTTGTAGCTTCCGGCATTCAGAATTACCGATACATTGCCGCTGTCCTGTTCTATCCAAACAAAAGGTTTCAGAGCTTCTGCAACGGGTTCGGCAGAGCGAGCACCCAATTGAGATTCCAGCGCATCAAGCTTATCTTGCTCCGAGGTGTCGAATACTTCCTCATTGACCAACCCTACAATAAAAGTCGCAAAACTGGGAGCAAGGAAGGTAATTCGGTAACCGGCTTCCTGATCCACATGTACGACAGCCGGTTCGCCGTCCCGGCCGCATGCACGATAATCCAGCATGATCACATCATGCCCCGCCGACGGGCAATCGCACAGGACGACCCCAATATCCGGATAACCCCACTCTTCCAACATGAAGCGGCTGCCCAGACTGCCGCCCAGGCTGTACGTTTTCTCGCATCCAATGCCCATAATGCCGGTAATGGCTACATGGTCCTCCGCCCAGGAGGTGGGCAACGCGGTCGGAAAACAAGTGTCCATCGGTATGCCGCCGTTGTGCTGCTGCATCAGCCAAATATAATCTGCCGGAAGCTTGTACCCAAGCTCATCTTCCACGGAAGCAATCATTTCCGCAGTAGGCGGCGCCTCCGTATAGTTGTCATCCGCGTAATCGCTCCGCTCCCAGAAACGACTGAAATCGCGCTCGCGGAACGGCACCTGGTTGATCTCACGGACAGCCTCGGCTTGCCGCTCCATCAAATTGCGACAAGTCTCTATGAACTCCAGCGTTGCTGCATCGTCAGGCTCAAGCTTGTCAGCCTGTTCGAATGCGGATAGAGACTCCTCCCATTGCTGCATGAAGAAATAGGCATAACCAACGCGATAATGCCAAACCGAATCCTGCCGTCCTTGCGATTCAACGCTTAGCAGTTGCTGCAACGCTTCGGTATAACGTCCCAAATTATTAAGCGCCCGGCCATAATGGCTTACCAGTTCGTAACCCCGTTCCGACTCCGGCAGTTGTTCGATCGCTTCGGCAATTTTGTCGTGCCGATCCTCTTCATACCAGCTAACCAGCTTGTCTAACAGTTCTTCCGACATCATTTCCCCTCCTCTTCATTCCAATTTTACCGAAAATCTCCCGTTTGTTCCAGAAATCCGATGGCCGAGTGATACGAGCGGTCAACATAAAGCCCGAGCGCCATATGCGTTCGGGCTTCAGTACGATGGCAGTCAGCGATACAGGATTCATTATTACACTCTCAGCGAGCCGCGGAACCCTCTTGCACCATAGTAGGAATCAGCCCCGTTGTGGTACACGAAAACAGTGTCGTAGCGACGATCGCAAAAAAGGGCTCCGCCGAGCTTTCTAATATTGGCGGGCGTTACGATCCAACTCGAGGTTTTCAGATCGAAATTTCCAAGCTGCTGAAGTTCCCGGTATTGTTCTTCCGTTAACAGCTCGATGCCCATGTCGTAAGCCATTTCAACGGCATTGTTGTGCGGCTTGTGCTCTTTCCTGGAATCCAGCGCCGCACGGTCGTAGCATATGCTTCTGCGGCCTTTCGGACTTTCCGCCGAACAGTCGTAGAAAATATATTCGCCCGACTTCTCGTCCTGGCCGACCACATCCGGCTCGCCGCCCGTGCTTTCCATTTCGTGAAGCGACCATAGCTTGTCTGCATTGGCTTCAAGCCTTGCCTGCACGTTAGCCCATTCCAGATCTTGATGGCGGTTCATGTGTTTCTCGAAACGGGCTTTCAATGCTTTAAGCAGTCCCTCGCGCTGCTCCGGTAGTAACTCTTTTGTATTGCCGGTGCCACTCTTGGTCATGTTATTTTCTCCCTTCAAATGGTTCTCAAAGTTTGGTCAACGCTATTCTAAATCCAAGATCATCGATCTTGAAATCGGGCATGCTTTTCCTTCTAATCGTAGAGCCGCAATTGTTTGCCACTTCAGCCCAACTGCCTCCCCGGAAGATTCTATAGTCTCCATATCGTTCGGTATCATACAGATCCCAGCACCACTCCCAGACGTTGCCGATCATATCGTATAACCCCCATGGATTAGGAAGCAGTTGCCCGACTTCTTGAGCTGACCCATTGGAGTTCTCTTGATACCATGCAATTTTATCCACTTTGTCATATCGATAACCGTTGGTTCCCGCCTTGCACGCATACTGCCATTCGGCGTCTGACAGCAATCGAAAGCCATTCGCTCTTTCGTTATATACGGTGTTCATGCTCTCATCCGTGATGGTGTAGCATTCATCCCTGCCAAGTATTCTGGACAATTCGTTGCAAAAGACAAGGGAATCTAACCATGAAACGTCCGTAATCGGCAGGTCATTCCCATTCGGGGCCACTTCTTCGTTATCCATGATGCAATGATACAAACGCTGTGTTACCGGATACTTCATGACATAGAACGGTTCGATCATTTCAGTCCATGTAATCACTTCTCTACCGGTCCCTCTTCCAGGGTCGGATAAGGTGTAATCGGAACTCAACCATTTATTCGGATTAATATAATCGCGTAATTCAACGGTCCCGCCTTCTATGCGTACCATCCCATTCATTATATCTTTCAGAAAACGCTCTCTGTCGCTTCCGTTTCCGCTTGTCACGTCAACCTGCCTCCTCTTCCTGGATTCGCGACCACCTATGGTATTCACTTTCCCCTTCTTGACAATAATACTATTTTCTCTGGAGAACGAATTACTTGCGAGGTAACCCCCCGTTCCCCTCCATCGCTTGGATAATCTTTAGGGCGTAACTCTCATTTCTCTCGTAAGAGAAAGCTTCGCCAAGATGTCCCATGATGCCAATAATCATCAAACCTATAGCGATTCCTAACCGAAGATTAGAAGGTTGAACAAATATCATTCCTATAGCGACAAGGAGAAAAAGTGTCCAAAGTAACCTCCACCACACCCAGCCTTTTCGAATTTCCTCTACACGATTAACCTCATTTTGGAGAAATTTCTCCGGCTCTTGGCGGTATTCAGAAACTTTTGGGACTGAAGGATGAACTTCCTGAGCAAGTTGAAACGTTCCTATTATACCACTGCCAAGAGTAAGAACTGTTAAAATTCCAATTGGCCATAGCATTCCTTTTGCTACTGACGATGGAAGTCCCCATCTCCAAAGTGCTATTGTTCCGCAAAGAAGAATCAGCCCAGCGAATAAAATATAAATAGAGGTAGCTGCCTTCTCCGATGTATAATAATGTTCAATTGTTTTAGCCATTTCGAAATCCACAGGGTTTCTCCCCCTTGCTTGTTATTTTCTTCTCGGTAAAAGTATTTTGTTGGCAAGCATACTGTCAATCGTATCCTTTACTGTCTGCTGAAGATCGGCGTGCTGGTAAGTATAAACATTCGGGTACTTGGTCTTGTAGGCGGGAGTTGTCCCGATCCAGGAGTAGAGAGACCGAACATCGCCACTAAAAAATTTCAACAGCCAAAATAAAGACTTTGGCAACACCCGTTGTTTTGGACTAAAGCCCAGGTGCGAGTAATTATCACGGATAATGCGTGAGAGATCAATGAGCTGGCATTTCATATTGTAGCTTAGATGGCGATGTCCGTCTGTTTTCGGGTCATTCATAATTGCGATGTGCATGCGGGCACAATCCCGCACATCTACATAATAAGAGACCATATCAGGGACGACCGGCATTTTGCCTTCTGCCGTGTTTTTGATTGTTTCGCTGCTGTAGCGCCCCCAAGGTACAAGGGATGGTCCAAGGATCATGCTTGGATTGACTGTGGAAAGAGCCACTCCGTGTGGGTTTCGAGTCTTATCATTGATAATGGACCAAGCCAGTTTTTCTGCCAGCGTCTTACTGCGAAAATAGTCATACGTGGCAACATCGACATTTGTCCAATCATCCTCACTGTAAGTCAGTTTGGATTGGGGATGGCCATATGCTACTGCTGCGACAGAACTCGTGACCACGATCTTCTTGACCGTGCCGGACTTGAGAGCTGCCTTCAATACATATTCCGTTCCTTTCGTTGCCCCTCCAGTTCGGTCAGACTCCGTCTTGACGGCCTGAGGGCTCGCAACATGAAATACCCATTTCACGTCTTTTACAGCTTGATCCCAGCCATTCTCACTACGCAGATCGGCTTCAACAAATTCAGCACCAGGCAAGAGTTCTCTCATTTTATCAAGTTGCTCATCGTTTTTAACACTGCGAACGGTCCCTCTTACACGAAAGCCTTCCTCGATCAGGTACTTTCCAAGCCAGGATGCCAAATAACCGCTAACTCCTGTCACTAGACAAAGATCTCCACGTTGCATACTCATTTCATTTCCTCCTCTTAATAAATAAATAAATGTTTATTAATTAAACTTCATGAGTCTGACTACACTTTAATTGCGTCCCAACTCATTTGAATGGCTGCCACACAAATCAATAATAAATGATCATTCATTTATTTTCAATCGAAATTTTAATTATACAAGCTAACTTCTCACAAAGCACTATGGGGAGCATCAACCATTAAATCACAAAAGCTCTCCAACAAATTTCAACCACCTGCTCAATATCTTTGTTCTCCATCGGGTATTTGCCTAGCAATGCACCTTGAATGGCGGCGGTTATCATCCCATTAATCATTTGCACACACATAAGTGGATTTATTTCCCTAATTATCCCCTGCTCCATCCCTCGTTGAATGAGAAGCATGCACTCGGTTATGGCCGGGATTTCAATATTCCTAATATCCTGAGAAATAAATGGAGAATGGGAATAATCGTCTAAAAACGATTGCTCCTTCTGAAATTCTTGTGCAAAAAGCACTGCATTCTGGAGTAATTGTCTGAAACACTTGTACACGGGCTCCGCCGGGTCATAATTCTGCAAAAGAGCATGACTAAAGAGATGAATTGTTCTGGTATATAGTGCCCCGACCAATTCCTCTTTGTTGGAAAAATAGTTATAGACTGTGCCTGATCCAACATTAGCACGCTTGAATATTTTGGCGAACGTTGTGGATTGCAGCCCTTCTTCAGAAATTAACTCAAGGGTGGCGGTTAATATATCATCTCGTTTACTCATAACTTCCTCCAAGCTACGAAATTGAACCCACAATACTTCATCGTATAGAATTTGTCAATAAATATTGGAATTAAAATTCTAAATGCCGTTGGTTCTGCAGCTTTTTTCTATGACATATTCAGGAAAGGGATTAGAATTAAAATTCTAAACAAACTCTAAATAAAGCTGTTGACAACTAAAAAATTGAGATTATATAATTATTTTTGGAATTATTATTCCAAAATAGAAGAATGGGAGATTGTATATGATGAGAATGAGGAAAATGTTTGTAGCCGTTATTGTATTGACAATGACTTTACTGGTGGTAGCATGCTCCGGTGTCCTATCCACTTCCAAACCTGCCACTAGTGAACAGCCGCATGTGGGCATTGTGCTCGGTGGCGGGGGTGAAACGGGCGTCGCATGGCAGGTTGGTGTTCTGGCTACCCTGAGCAGCAAGGCTGGGCTCACGCCTGATGTAGTGGACGTCGTCGTCGGAACATCCGCAGGTGCTGTCTCTGGCTCCTACTTCAGTGCAAAGTTGGATCTGAATCAACTCGTTGAAAAGGAACGTTCGGGTGAAGTCATGAGCATTCCGCTTGACTCAGGAACCGGTATGAACGCGATCCCCCATGAAATCATCGCTGCGCTCAGTTCTACCGAAGGAACAATTGAGGAGAGAAATCAGGTTATTGGACAACTGGCAATGAAGGCATCTCCCCCGATAACGAGCGCGGATATGGTTAATTATGTTGCGTCAATGATGTCCAGCACAGAGTGGCCCGACCTGGATTTTAGACCCACGTCTGTAAATGCCGAAACCGGTGCAACTGTTCTTTGGAAGCGTTCCGATGGTATCCCGCTTACCTCGGCGATTGCATCTTCTGTTGCAGTGCCTGGGTTTCTTCCTACTATCGAGATTAACGGCCAGCACTATACAGACGCTCCCCGTGCATCTTTCTCCGCATCTCTGGTCGCCGAAAAGAAACTGGACGCTATCGTTTACATTGGAATGCCGACGCCGAATCTTTCTAACACAATTGAGGAAGAAGCACTTTCGAAGCTTGAGGAGGAAGGACTTCAGGTGATTCGGATAACGGGAGGAGACGGTTCAGACGAGATTATCCAGAATGCGCTGGATCCTAAGCTTCGCCCCCTCGCAGCCGAAATGGGACTTCGTGATGGAAATGCCGCAGTTCAAAGCGTGACAAAACTTCTCCAACCAAAGTAATGTGTCATATGGTTGGATTGAAGCAACACCGGGCAATGGTGGCAGGTAAACATCCCGGCCTGCCATCTCACAAGTCCTCTTTGCGAAGTGATCTGTGCAGTATATACTGGAAGAATCATTACCTATTTTCCTGGAGGCACCTCCGGGCAGCAGGAGGAACATCATGATCATAGCAGGGCTCGTGCTCGCGGGAATCGGGGCACTCATCCACCTCTTTATCTTCTACTTGGAGTCCTTCGCGTGGACGGGCCTGCGCGCCAGGGCCACATTTGGGACGACCGAGGAAGAGGCGAACGCGAAGACGACGAGGGCGCTGGCGTTTAATCAGGGCTTCTATAACCTGTTCCTCGCGATTTCCGTCATCCTCGGCATCATCTTCGTTGCCTCCGGACAGCAGGCTGTAGGAGCAGCATTGGTCTTCACCGGAGCGGGATCAATGGCGTCAGCAGCGCTCGTACTGGTGCTGTCCAGCCCAGACAAGGCGATCGCCGCGCTGAAGCAGGGAATCGTGCCAGCACTCGGCGTAATCCTGCTGTCCATCGGACTGGTACTATAGTCGAGCAACAAGAAGACAGGCGGCCTGATCGTCCAGACAGTCGATCATGGCCGCCTCTTATCCTCCGACATCGTTACTGCTATTTGATTACGTTGATGATGAGTATTCCTTGCACGCTTGGATCTGTAGAAGATGTAACCGTAATTGTAACCGTTCGTGCAGTAAGGTTGTTGTAGATTTTAAAGTCGAAGCAATTAGGACGAATTCCTCCGAATGAGGCATCCTCTAAATAATCGTTAGCGGTAGTGCTATTGTGACTCCAAGTTACTCCTTCCGATGCCATCGCCACTCCGAATTGATCTCGAACCTCGGCAATAAGCGTTACATGCGACGTCTGCCCCGCGTATTGCGGGTAGAGAAAGTAAGGGTTGCTTCCAGAGACTACGTTCACAACAATACTTGTTATTACCCGGACAATCAATGAATTAAGCGCATCGTTAATGGCAGCAGCTTTAATCGCCTTCTCCTCCAGCGTCGCTTGAGGAAGGGCTAAGGCATCCTGTAACACAGCCCAACTTGAAGCTGTGTATGTGCTTCCGGTTAACGTACTTGCTTCATCGATTGCTTCTTGCAGCGCGACAACGATATCAAGCGCATCTTGAGCGTCATCTATCGTCTCTTGCACAGCGGTCAGTCTGGCGGCCAATGCCGTCTTCGCCGTGCTGCTTGGCAATGCCGTCACCAAGCCTGCGGCGGTATTGTGATCCGCTTGAGCCGAGTCGATGGCGCTTTGCTCGTCGGTTCCGTCGCCGATTAATGCTGCTGCCGTCGTCTCAGCCGCGACTACCGATGCTGTCGCTGCGATTACGGCGTCCAGGTTGGACTGCGCGTCGTCTATCGTTGCTTGTACAGTCGTTAATCTAGCTGCCAATGCCGTCTTCGCCGTGCTGTTCGGCAATGCCATCACCGAACCCGATGCGGTATCGCGACTCGTCTGCACCGCATCGATGGCGCCTTGCGTGTCGGTTCCATCGCCTGCCAGTCCGTCTGCTGTCAACTCCGCTGCCACCACTAAGCCCGTGGCGCTTACTACAGTATTTACGACATCTTGGGCATCGTCTATTGTGGTTTGTACAACGATCAGTCTGGCGGCCAACACCGTCTTCGCCGTGCTGCTCGGCAAGGTCGTCACCAAGCCTGAAGCGGTATTGTGATTCGTTTGCACCGTATCGATGGCTCCTTGCGTGTCGCTTCCATCACCCGCTAGACCGTCTGCTGCCGTTTCGGCGGTCACTACCGACGCCGTCGCCGCGATTACAGCATCCAGGTTGGACTGGACGTTGTCTATCGTTGCTTGTACAGCGCTCAGTCTGGCGGCTAGTGCTGTCTTCGCCGTACTGCTTGGCAATGCCGTCACCAAGCCCGAAGCGGTATTGTGATTCGTTTGGGCCGCATTGATGGCACCTTGAGTGTCTGTTCCATCGCCTATTAATCCGTCCGCTGTCGTCTCGGCGGTCACTACCGATGCCGTCGCCGCGATTACGGCGTCCAGGTTGGACTGGGCATCGTCGATTGCAGTTTGTACGGTTGTTAATCTAGCTGCTAATGCCGTCTTCACCGTGCTGCTCGGCAATGCCGTCACCAAGCCTGAAGCGGTATCGCGATTCGTCTGCGCCGCATCGATGGCGCCTTGCGTGTCGGTTCCATCGCCTGCCAGTCCGTCTGCTGTCGTCTCGGCGGTCACCACCAAGCCTGCGGCGGCGACTACGGTGTCCACGACATCCTGGGCAGCGCTAATCGTTGCTTGTACAGCGATCAGTCTGGCGGCCAACGCCGTCTTCGCCGTGCTGCTCGGCAATGCCGTCACCAAGCCCGATGCCGTATTGTGATTGGTTTGCGCCGTATCGATAGTGCCTTGCATGTCGCTTCCATCGCCTGCTAGTCCGTTTGCTGTCGTCTCGGCGGAGACTACCGACGCCGTCGCCGCGATTACGGCGTCCAGATTGGACTGCGTAGCGTCAATCGTTGCTTGTACAGCGGTCAGTCTGGCGGCCAATGCCGTCTTCGCCGCGCTGCTCGGCAAGGCCGTCACCAAGCCCGATGCCGTATTGTAATTCGCTTGCGCCGTATCGATAGCCCCTTGCGTGTCAGTTCCGTCGCCTGCCAGTCCGTTTGCTGTCGTCTCGGCGGTGACTACCGATGCCGTCGCCGCGATTACGGCGTCCAGATTGGACTGGGCAGCACTAATCGTTGCTTGTACAGCAGTCAGTCTGGCGGCTAGTGCCGTCTTAACCGAGCTGCTCGGTAATGCCGTCACCAAGCCCGATGCCGTATTGTAATTCGCTTGCGCCGTATCGATAGCCCCTTGCGTGTCAGTTCCGTCGCCTGCCAGTCCGTTTGCTGTCGTCTCGGCGGTGACTACCGATGCCGTCGCTGCGATTACGGCATCCAGATTGGACTGAGCAGCGCCGATCGTTGCTTGTACAGCGGTCAGTCTGGCGGCTAGTACCGTCTTCGCTGTGCTGCTCGGCAATGCCGTCGCCAAGCCCGATGCCGTATTGTGATTGGTTTGCGCCGTATTGATAGTGCCTTGCGTGTCGCTTCCATCACCTGCTAGTCCGTTTGCTGTCGTCTCGGCGGTGACTACCGACGCCGTCGCCGCGATTACGGCGTCCAGATTGGACTGGGCGTTATCTATCGTTGCTTGTACAGCACTCAGCCTTGCTACCAATGCCGTCTTCGACGTACTGCTCGGCAATGCCGTCACCAAGCCCGATGCCGTATTGTGATTCGCTTGGGCCGTATTGATAGCCCCTTGCATGTCGGTTCCATCGCCTATCAATGCTGCTGTTGTCGTCTCAGCGGTGACTACCGACGCTGTCGCCGCGATTACGGCATTCAGGTTGATCTGAGCATCGTCTATGGTGGTTTGTACAGTGACTAGTCTGGCTTCCAACGCCGTCTTCACCGTGCCGTTCGGCAATACCGTCACCAGGCCCGATGCCGTATGATAACTCGTTTGGGCCGTATCGATAGCGCCCTGCGTATCGGTTCCATCGCCAATCAATGCTGCTGCTGTCGTCTCGGCGGTAACTACCGATGCCGTCGCCGCGATTACGGCAGCTAGACTAGACTGCGCGTCGCCAATCGTTGCTTGTACAGCGGTCAGTCTGGCGGCCAGCGCCGTCTTCGCCGCGCTGCTCGGCAATGCCGTCACCAGGCCCGATGCGGTATCATAATTCGCTTGGGCCGCATCGATGGCTCCCTGCGTGTCGGTTCCATCCCCTATCAATCCGTCCGCCGCCGTCTCCGCGGTCACTACCGACGCCGTCGCCGCGATTACGGCATCCAGATCGGACTGAGCGTCATCTATCGTTGCTTGCACAGCAATCAACCTTGCTTCTAGCGCTGTCTTCGCCGAGCTGTTCGGCAAGGCCGTCACCAAGCCCGATGCGGTATCGTGACTCGTTTGGGCCGCATCGATAGTCCCCTGCACATCGGTTCCGTCTCCTGCCAGTCCGCTCGCCGTCGTCTCGGCAACCAGTACCGATGCCGTTGCGATAGCGACTGTATCCACGACATCCTGAGCCTCGTCTATGGCGGCTTGTACAGTAACTAGCCTAGCTTCCAACGCCGTCTTCACCGTGCCGTTCTCCAAGACCGTCACCAGACTCGATGCGGTATCGTGATCCGTCTGAGCCGTATCGACGGCTCCCTGCGTATCGCTTCCATCGCCAATCAATACCGCTGCTGTCGTCTCGGCGGTGACTACCGACGCCGTTGCTGCGATTACAGCATCCAGGTTGGACTGGGCAGCGGCGATCGTTGCTTGTACAGCGGTCAGTCTGGCGGCCAATGCCGTCTTCGCCGCGCTGCCCGGCAATGCCGTCACCAAGCCAGATGCGTTATTATAATCCGTGTGAGCTGCATCGATAGCCCCTTGCGTGTCGGTTCCGTCGCCTTCCAGTCCGTCTGCTGTCGTCTCGGTCGCGACTACCGACGCCGTCGCTGCGATTACGGCATCCAGATCGGACTGCGCGTCATCGATCGTTGCTTGCACAGCAGTCAATCTGGCCGCTAATGCCGTCTTCGCCGCGCTGCTAGGCAATACCGTCACCAAGCCCGATGCCGTATCATGATCCGTTTGGGCCGCATCGATATTCCCTTGAGCATCCGTTCCGTCTCTTGCCAGTCCGCCCGCCGTCGTCTCGGCCGCGACTACGGCCGTCGTTGCCGCTACCTCCTCGGCGGAAGGTCCCGAGGGAGCGGACGGGCCAGACGGCCCCGAAGCTCCGCCGCCTGGTCTGCTTCCCACATTCTCTCCGCCTACGTTCGCAGCTACCCCTTCTTTAACTTCTAACGTTGTCGGCTTTTTCTCCAGGGTAACCCCGTTGACATTAATCGTCGCTTTGCTTATTTGACCTGCACCCGTTACTTTCGTTACGGCGTCTATAACTAAAGCAACAACGCTCGCCTCTTGACCGATTTCAATATTCGTATTCGCAGCCGACGGCGCAACATGTAAATTCCGTACCGTTCCTTCCGGGATAGAGATATGAATGCTCTGGGAGAAAGTATCTACATTCTCGAATGTACCTCTCAGAACTACACGACTATTTTCAGGCAATAATTCTGCAAGCGTAACTGTATGAATGCCTCTGCTGCCGGTACCCTCATATTCCAGAATCGCGCCGGATTGCAGAACAATCTCCTGAATTGTAGATATACCTTCTACCACGACCCGAACGCTGCCGTCTTTTTTATTGACAATAACCTTGGCCAAAACCGAATTCTCGAAGTGGACGCTGTTCACGCCCCCGCCCGCTACGGTAGTCGCGCCCTTTACAGTGACCCCTTGGAGATAGACTTCACCCTCGCCTATACCGGCGCCAAGCAACAAATCTCCCTTGATCGTGAGATTTTGCAAGGTGACGCCTGCAGCTTTAATCTCCACATTCCCCTCAATCGCCTGATTCCCCTGAATCGGACCGTAAGTCCCCGGCTTATCGTAGGAGGTCGCGACATTCCCTTTCAGCTTTAAGGCCTTGTCCAGAATGACGATGACCTCTGCTCGGGTTGCGAGTTTCAGAGGTCGGAAAGTCCGATCGGGAAATCCGCCCATTACCTTCGCGTCGATGACCGCGCCGATTGCCCCCTTGCTCCATTCCGGGCTATTCTTCGTATCGTCATAATTTACATAAGACTCCGAGGAAGCCAACTTTAACAATTTTGCCGTCATCACGGCCAATTCTTGTCGACTGACCTTCGTATGCGGCTTAAAGGTTCCATCCGGAAAACCCGACATATACCCTGCAGCCGTTGCGGCTAATATATCCTTGTAAAACCAATCGTTCGTTCGCACATCCTTGAATGCAGACGCCGACTCGCCATGGATGCCGAAAGCGCGATTAATTAACGCCACGACCTCCGCTCTGGAAATCGTCTGATTCGGTTTAAAGCTTCCATCCGCATACCCATTGACCAGCCCTCTGGCTATCCATGAAGAAATCGTATCCTTTGCCCAGCTATTCTCGATATCCGCTGGCGTCTTGGCCAGGGCAAACCCCATTGAACCGAACAAATAAACAACGGACAACAACAAAACGATTACACCCTTTAAAGATTTCTTCACCTTGGCACTTCCTTTTTATGTTGTATTAGCAGAACGTCGCCACTGTCGAAACTCGTCCAGCTAAATACTAAATACCTAGGGTAAAATGGCGGTAAAATAGCCGCATTTTCAACAAAAAAAGACCGAAAGCCTCAAGGACTTTCGGATCTCGCACAAGTCTATTCTTCTGCGCCAACGATCGGCAGCGTGAAATAAAACCGACTTCCTTTCCCGAGCTCGCTCTCTACCCCAATCTCGCCGCCATGCCTTTCGACAATTTCCTTGGCAATCGCAAGTCCAAGTCCGCTGCCTTGAGCGTCGCCTTCCTTGTAGTGCCGTCGGAATATGTGCGTCATCTGTTCCGCCCCGATTCCAGTGCCGGTATCTCCTACCATGATGCAGACCGAACGCTTCTCCAGCGTGGCTTGCAAAGCGATCGTGTCACCCGACTGGGTAAACTTGCAAGCATTGTCGACCAGATTGGACAGCACGCGCTTGATCTGGAAGGGATCCATCCAGACATCCGCATCCCTCTCGAATGTCGAAATCGCAAGCGTGCATCGCCGCCCGGTATATTCGATATCTGCCGCCAGCTCCTTGCCGACTTCCTCAAACCAATCATAGAAAATGACCATCTGTAATTCAGTGCTTCCCGAAGCGACCTCAATATGGCTTAAAGCCAAAAAATCGTCGATAAACCGGTTGATATCGAGAACCTTATCATGAACATTTCGCAAGATTCGTTCCTGATGCTCCGGCCTCGTTTCGAGATTATGAATGAGCGCTCCAATACCGCTCTGCACATAAGTGAGGGGGCTGCGAACATCATGCGAAATGTTTTGCAGCATTTGCGAACGGAAGGTTTCCGATACTATCAGCTCATCGTTAGTTCGCTTTAAGCTTTCCGTCCGTTCTTCCACCGTTTTCTTCAGATTTAAGTTCCAATCGGAGAGTGTTTGTACCAGCTCCTGCTGCGCGTTCTCTTCCTTTTTCCTCATTTGGTTCATGAGTGCATACATCAAGATCGCAATAAATACAAAGTCGCCGAGCAAACCGAACTGCGAAGCGAAACGGGTAAACGTATTGTTGGGCAACAGGCCGTACAGAAGCAGCGCTTTAGGCACGATAGCGAATAGAACGACCGGGATTTTGGGAATCGCCAGATAGAGGGCGATACGGTCCCCTTGTCTTGCGCATAGAACGATTATGACCAACGCCAACAATAAACTGACATACTTGAACCAGAACAAAAATTGCGCCATACCCAGCGGATAGAAAAATAGGATGCCTATACAAATGATCGGGCAGATTACGTTCAAGGAACGGCAAATCCACTGGGCCGTTGGCGAATTGCTGCGGGGAAACAATATTTTCGCTAGAAACAAGGTGCCGAACCAGCGGCCGAGTACGTAAAAGAAATCATATACGGCAGACGGGCTATGCCATATTCCTTCCGCCATCCCCTGTCCGATCAATCGACCGGTTCCGAACAAGGGCAGCATAAACCCGTTCCAGATTAACAGGACCGTACAGAAGACTACTACATTAAGCATGTAGTACAAATAGGCTCTATTGCGAGTGTACAAGTAGAGCACCATCTGGAACACCGCAATAACCGTAATCATCCCATAGTAGAATCCGTAAAACAGCAATTCATTGGACATCTTGTCGTACAAGGCTGATTGCGCCGTTAAACGAAGCGGAATGATCATCGAACCATACGTCTCGAAGCGCATGTAAATCGTCGTTTGTTGATCTTGCGGCAAGGCAATCTCATAGGAAGGATACAGTCGGTTTTTCGTATTCAGCGTTGTCGAAGGGTATATATCGATTTGATCCATTATCGAATTGAGGACGGTGAGTTCCCATTTCTCATTGGAGGATTCATTCTTAAGGGTGACGCGGACCCAGTACGCGGATGACGTATATCCGAAAGAGGATTGGCCTCTGGCCGGTTGAAACTGTTGCTGCAGCGCGGGAGATTGCAAATCCTTAATGGACCATTGTCGCTCCGCGTCTTCCAATACTTCCATTCGCGCGTTGATCGAATACCTGGATTCGTTATCCGTTATTGAAAGCTCGGCCCCTTCCGCGGTTCCCGTAGCGCTAACAGCGGGAGAGAATGCCAACGCGCAGAAAATAGCCAGCATGATCACATTCAGCATTCGCATGATTATTTTCCCTCTCTGTTAGCTGCAATTACTATGAATTCTAGCAACATCTCGTACATTTACAAGCCCCTAAACACGCATTCTTCTTTTATTCCGACAAAATTGATAATATAAGAGACAAATGCTGCAGGAGGGGACGTTCGTATCCATGACGGCGACCATTTTAACCGTTGACGACGATATTCAATTGCAAGAAATGCTGCATTTATTTTTGACCCATGCAGGGTTCCGTGTGCTGCAAGCTTATAACGGCGAACAATGCCTCGCTCATCTTGGAGATCAACAACCGGACCTTATTCTGCTGGACATTCAAATGCCGGATATAGACGGCATTACGTTATGTCGCCGCATCAGAAGTCTGTTCCCGCTTCCGATCTTGTTTCTGACGGGGAAGCAGCAGATTGAAGATAAATTAAACTCCCTGCAGGCCGGGGGCGACGATTATATAACTAAGCCGTTCGATCACCTGGAATTAATCGCCAGAGTGAAATCCCATCTGCGCTGGGGAGCCCTTCTTGCAGAGACGAAGCAGCCCCGCCGCAAGCTGAGCTTTCCCGGACTCGAAATCGATATGGAGCGATTGACGGTTATCGCCAACGACAAACCCGTCATTTTACTGGCCAAAGAGATGCACCTGCTGCTGACGCTCGCGCAAAACCAACAAAGAGTTTATCATCCAAGGCAGCTCTATGAGCTGATTTGGATCGATCCGATGGGATATTCGTCCGATGTTATCAAAGTTCATATTAATAGGCTGCGCAAAAAAATAGAAGTCGATCCGATGAAGCCGAAATTCATCCATACGGTCAGAGGTTTCGGCTATAAATTCGAGCCAATCGAGTAGATTCTTCAAACTCTGTTGTATTTTTATTCATATAGATGTATTGTTATACGAAAGGAGATGTCATCTGGAGGATAGATATGGATAACAAGTTCATTGAGGAATTGTCATTAAACCACTGGCAGCCCTTATCCACTCTGCTGTACGACGGATGGCTACTGCGCTTCGCCGATGGATATACAAAACGGGCGAATTCGATTAACCCAATTCATTATTCAACCTGCGATTTGAGTACGAAGATCGAACATTGCGAGAAGATCTATACCGCGAACCATCTGCCAACAACATACAAAATCACGCCTTTTGTTCAACCGGCCCACCTAGATCGCACATTAGAGGAATCGGGCTATTCGCTGATTGATACGACAAGCGTTCAGACCCTGAAGTTGGATGGCATAAGCGAACCTGCACTGACTTCGGTAATTATAGAAGAGGACATTAACGCGGTATGGCGGGAGGATTTTTGCAGGATTAATCACGTTAAACCCGGAGACAAGAACGTCTTGGAACGCATGTTATCCAATATCAAAACCAAAAAGGGCTTTATTTCGCTTTATTACGATGATCAAGTTGTAGCCTGCGGTCTTGGCGTGATCGAAAGGGAATACATAGGCTTGTACGATATCGTGACGGATATCAATTATCGAAACCGAGGCCTGGGAGAACAGATGATATTAAACCTGTTGAAATGGGGAAAAGAGAACGGCGCACAGTACAGCTATTTGGCGGTGGTAGCGAATAATACGCCTGCGCTGCGGCTGTATTCGAAAATCGGCTATTCGGAAGTCTATAAGTATTGGTATCGGGTTAAGAATAACGTTACAAAAACATAGACAGCGCCTAATCGCAAAAAGAGGGGTTCTTTGCCCCTCTTTGCTGCTTAATTTGTATGTTTGCTATTTGGGGAATGGGGAAGTCCGTTTCTTTTATCGATAAATTGCGCAATTCCGTTGAACACTTCTATCGTATCGTCTTAGCCTTTAGATTCCGCCGAATTCGACATTTCCGATTGACCGGCAGCAGTAAGCGGGTCTGACAGAAGTGCAATAATCAGCTTCGCGCCGTCACGCATCCCCTGCAAATATAACCGCTCATTCTCCAAAGCTCGGTTGTAATGATGCTTGTCTTCCCACTCCATAAACTCGGGACATTTCGTGGCATTCACACAGGAAAACAGTGCCTCGATGGCCCTCTTCTCCTCCGCACGGTACTTGCTCAGTTCCGGATGGAACTGAATTCGAGCAGATACGTCATCAAGCCGCTCCTGAATTGCACTTTGAAACCATACCGGAAAATCCATGATTTCATCTCACCTCGCAAACATACCTTATCAATCCTCTTGCTCTCGCTCAACCTCTTTTTGAAGATAAAATCGGATAACTAACTCGTCCACTCTCCGACTCTGAGTCAGTACGGCTTCATTCGCTGCAAGCGAAATTCCCTGTTCAAGCGAATTTAGGCCAATCTCATTCAGTCTCATCTTTTCTTCCTCGTATTTGCGCATCAGTTCTTTCATCCTTTTGCTCCGCTTCCCTTCTGAGCTCTTCCGACTGCACCTGATGCATTCACTTTTAATGCGATTATCGGTTTATTTTATTTTAGTGCGAATATCGCATTAAAAAAACCCTATCCTCACATACTATTTAAATATTGTGTGAGGTGACAGGGAATGAAGCACCGAAAGGACCCGCCAGGCGATAAAAACATTATCGGCACTCGGGTTGTCGCAATTCGAAAAGCTAAAAGAATGAAGCAAAAAGATTTTCTTGCCAGACTGCAAACTTTCGGTCTGGATATCAGCCCAACTAGCTTGTCTAGATTGGAAGGGCAATATCGGCTCGTGCAGGATTATGAAGTCGTTGCAATCGCTAAAGCGCTGGATGTTTCCGTTGGGGATCTGTTGGGAGGAGAAGCGGAGGAGTAATACTCTTCAGCGCACGAACTGCAACGCCACATTCTTGTCTTGCCCAACCTACACGATACGAATAAGCCCTCCCCGCTGAATAGCGCAGAGGGCTTTTGATGTGCGTAGTAACAACTAAGGCTTGGGCATTCCTGTTTACTGATCGATGCTAAGGGATATGGTCTAAGAGGTGGCTTCGCTTAATTTCATTCAATATTCACTAGGGGAATATCCAATTCATTTTGAACAAAACTCATGTCAGAATCTCTAGATACCAACGTAAGCTCGTAAACCTCCGCTGTCGCAATTATCAGAGCATCCGGGGTTTTCAGCTTTCGCCCCTTGCTTTTAAGATCTCTACGAATTGTTCCAGCTAGTTTAGCGATTTCCGACGTGACGTCCATACAACGTTTTGTCGTAAACAGCTTTTCTGCCCGAAGTTGTTCTTCGTGTCTTAAACCTGCAAACACTTCAGAAACCGTTATTGTTGAAAAATAAATGGGCATTTTATCACGAGAGGCCTGCTGCACAAAATCAATGACAATGCTTTCATTAATAAGAATCGCAATCGCAATATTCGTATCTAACAGGTACCCTTTACTCATACATTCCAGTCCTCGCGCGATCTGTTGACTTCTTCGAGAAGTTCTTTTCCTCTTTCAGGCGTTAATGAACCGGCTGCCTCCAAAAGATCATCAATGGAGTATTCGTCCTCTTGAGCTTCAACTGTCTGTTTCTCAAGATCAATCAATACGCGAGAATTGTTTATATTGAGCTTTTGAAGGATGGATTTGATCGCACTAGCGGCCTGTTGATCCAATTTTTTGGGGATCATCGTCATACCCTCCAGTGTTGCACAGATTAATTTTAAGTATAACACACCTTTGGTTATTTCAATAATTACCAATTCCTTCACGTTCAGGAGTCGCGAGAGGGCTGGGAGAAGTGACCCACAACCAATTCGGTTATTTATTCGATTCGAACATCGTCATTGCCATTCTGGACAACGATCATGCCGCTGTTAACTTAGTACGACAAGCCCAAGAAGAAAAACTTACTTATCTGCGTATACGAAAATAACCCGCCCAGGTTAACGGCCAAGGGAACGGGTTATTTGCTCTAATTCTTTGGAGGTTTCCCATCCAAATATGTTGTACGGGGAGTCGGACGGCCATCCGGCTCCTTTTTCTATCCTAATCCTATCACGACGGTTTCATTCGTGCAATTTGCCTTTTGTCTTTACTCGCCAACACTAATTCAAACGATGAACCAATTCATATTTATTCCCGCAAGGATCTTCAAAATAGACTGCGTAATACGTCGGGCTAATCGGGAATAATCGGGGACCATCGTTTATCGTGCCGCCATTCTCCTTGACCAGCTTCGCAATATGGTCGACTTCATCCCGGTCGTTCGCCCAGAATCCGATAAGATTGGGATTGGGTTTATGTTCCCGGTCTTCCGTGATCGCAAAGTAAGCCGCGCTAGGCAATTCTCCTTCGGCAGCGAATACCTTCCAATTCGCACTGTGAAAAGTTCGCGTAAACCCTAGCTCAGGAAGAAGCTTTTCATAGAAAGGCAAGGTGCTTGCTAAATCGTTTACTCTAAGATCGATATGGCTAAATTTATTCATGGTTATCCCTCTCCTCTTCATCGTTTACGGCACCTGTTTTCTGCCAGATGGCACTCAGAACGTTCTCCCAATGCAGCTTCATTTGTTCCCGCGTGTTCGGATGATCCAGATTCTCTTGATGGAAGCTGATCGTTGTTCGATCGGGATGATTAGAGAGCAGCCGGATTTGCAGCGTGGACGGCTTCACCCAATCCTTCTTGCCCCACTTTAAGCGAAGCTGCCTGAAAGGCTTTACTACTCGCAGTTCACCCGAGATCCCCTCTTCGGACGCAAACTTCTCTCCTTCGCTAAAAGCAGGAGGCGGTACGTGTCCAAGCCACAATTTTGTCCCTTCGGGCGAGGTTAGAAACGACCATACCCTTTCCGGCGAGATGGGAAACGTCCTCCTGACACCGACTTGAAAACCTGTAGATGCCGTCTGACCAATAAGCTTGCGCAATTCCATACTCTGTTGCTTCATTATTGTCACCTCCGCCACTATGTTTGTTAGCACTCACTATCTATGCTTCAAAAAAATTAAGGGCTTAACGCCCTAACGAACAAATCGGTACTCGATCTTATAAACTCCTGCTTGGATATCGTTGTAAGCTCAGACTTAACAAACAGCTGCGACATAAATGCCCCGTAATTCATCCACATGAACGTGATCGCCTGCATCTCCGCATCGGTTGAAATCAGCTTGTTCTTTCTCTGCATGTCCGTAAAGTAATTCGTCAACAGCTCCAACAGTTTGCGAGGATGCTTCTGCGCCTTCTCGCGGATCTCGGTCAATTCGTTATCGCTCAATACAATGAGGAACAATTTGCGGTTACGTTCCATCAATTCATGATACATTTGGCTGATCATGAGCAAGTCCGATCTCAAGTCCCATATAATATTCTCGTTAAAAATTTGGGTCATTTCCACCGCGTAATGATAATGGTCGACTGCTTTGTCCAGCAGGTTGATCTTGCTGCCGAAATTACGGAACAAGGTCATCTCGCTGACGCCTGCCGCAGCTGCAATCTCCTTCGTAGATACGCCTTTATAGCCTTTGTCAGCCATTAAATCTATTGCCGCGTGCATCAATTTGGCTTTGTTATCCAGGGTCGTCTTATTCTCCATCATGACTTCTCAGCTCGATTTCATTAATTATAGTTAGTGCTAACTAACATCTGTTTTAATAATAAAGTTAAACTGCTGCATTGTCAATAAGGAGTACGAACTTCTATTGAATACCTAATCGTTATACGCCTTTGAATTGTCCGACGCGGACGGATATAGATCCCTCTCCGTTTCATCGGTATCCAGCATGTTTAATAACGCAAATACAAGTTGTATGCCGTCTTGCAAGCCCTGCCGGTACAGATGCTCATTCACCAATGCGTGCTTGCTGTGATGCTTATCCTCCCATTCCGAAAACTCGGGCTTTCTCACTATATCCATATTAGCAAACAGCTGTTGAAATGCTTTGTCTTCTTCCTCGCGCATTCTGCGGATATCAGGATGACGTGCTATGCGAGCTGCAACACAATCCACTCTATCTTGTACAGCCCTTTGACACCACAGCGGAAATTCCATTTCCCCGTTCTCCTTCCGACTACCGCATTTTAACGTATTTGCTGCTTACGTATTGCTTTCTCTATTATGCAAGAGTAATGAATGAATAGAAATGAGTTTAAAAAGTACAACTTAGGTAGTTTTTAACCTGCATCATGTCCCCTTTGAGTTATGAATGTAAGAGCAGGTATTCATCGTTACTTTCAAGTGACTATATCACCTCAAAGTGCGTACTATTCACCTTCCGGCCAGTGTTGCACAATGATGAAAACACGAAAATGAAAGGAAGGAATTCCAATGCTTATTCATCCAAGCCAAACTTCCGTTCGTAAAACTGCTCTTGTCATTGGCGCTAACGGTGTCATAGGACGTAATCTGATTGAACATCTAATGAAGCTTCCGGATTGGGATATCATCGGAGTGTCGAGACGCGGAGGGGAGTCGTCCGATAAGGTACGGTATATTCCGGTCGACCTTCTCGATGAAGAGGACACTCGAAAGCAGCTCAGCAGCCTGACGGAAGTGACGCATATCTTCTATGCCGCTTATCAAGATCGACCTACGTGGGCTGAGTTGGTTCCGCCTAATCTTGCTATGCTTGTTAATGTTGTCAATTCGATTGAGCCGATTGCTCCTTCGTTGCAACACATCAGTCTCATGCAAGGTTACAAAGTGTATGGCGCTCACCTCGGCCCCTTCAAGACACCGGCCAAAGAATCGGATGCCCATCACATGCCGCCGGAATTTAACATCGATCAGCAACAATTCCTTGAACAACGGCAACGGGGGCAAAATTGGACATGGTCGGCGCTTCGTCCATCCGTCGTTTGCGGGTTCGCTTTGGGCAATCCAATGAACTTGGCGATGGTGATTGCGATCTATGCTTCAATATCCAAGGAACTCGGGCTGCCTCTTCGCTTTCCAGGTAAAGCGGGCGCTTACAGCAGCTTACTGGAGATGACTGATGCGGAATTGCTGGCTAAAGCAACGGTCTGGGCGGCAACCGACAGCCGTTGCGCCAATCAAGCCTTCAACATCACCAATGGCGACCTCTTCCGTTGGAATGAGCTCTGGCCGAAAATCGCGAATTATTTCGAACTCGAGACAGCGCCTCCGCTGCCTATGTCCTTAGAGGTGGTGATGGCGGACAAGGCGCCGTTGTGGGATGCTATGGTCAACAAGCACGGGTTGGAAAACAACAGCTACAAGGACGTTTCCTCTTGGCGCTTCGGGGATTTTGTGTTCGGATGGGACTACGACTTTTTTGCCGACGGCACGAAAGCCCGTCGGTTCGGTTTCCATGAGTTCATGGATACTGAAGCGATGTTCATGGGCATTTTCGACGACCTTCGTCGCCGCAGAGTAATTCCTTGATCCTCAGACGGAATAATAAAACCGATCCTGCAGGTTAGGGATCGGTTTCTTCCATCTCGCTTGTTATCATTTTCCTGGTCCCGAGGAGAACTCTGGCCTTGTCGCCATACACCCGTTCCACATGCGAGTCCCCCCATCTGCACATCAGATGGAGAATATCTTTAAGACTCCACCCGTATGTCGTCAGTTCATATTCGACTCTCGGCGGAACTTCGTTATAGATGATACGTTGTATAATTCCTTCGTCTTCCAACTCTCTCAGTTGCTGTGTCAACACTTTCTGGGTAATCGCAGGCATTAGCCTTAGAAACTCGCCATTACGTTTCTTGCCGAACGTGAGATGAAACAAAATGACCGGCTTCCATTTTCCACCGATAACCTCTAGCGTCACTTCCACAGCTGTGTTATATGTTTTCTTCGGTTCCAGCATAGTCACTGACCGCCTCCTATCGACATTCGACTCCACTATATCACAGAAATCGCATGCGGGTTGCCTCTGGGTGGGTGTTTTTCAATCCTTCTACATCGGACCTGTCAAATCACTCGTTGACACATTTGATTTTAGCATGATATGATTTGTTTAAACGTTCAAACAAGGAGGTATTGAAAATGAAAAGCGCAACTGGAGATACGAAAAATAAAATCATCGCTGCCGCCTACCAAGTGCTGGCCGAGCAAGGTTTCGAGAAAGCCTCGACTAAAGAAATTGCCAAACAAGCCGGTATATCGCAAGGGCTGATCAATTATTATTTTTCGAGCAAAGAAGATTTGATGTTTGAGATTTTTCATTTGGAAAGCGCACGTTACATTGAAGAAATGAACAAGATCTCGGAAATTCCGGTGAATGAAAACTTCATACGCCAGGCGTTGGCCGTTCCTAAAAATATGGTGCACCAGTACCCGGACTGGCATCGTCTTCGCTTCGAACTGTTTGCGATCGGTCTAAGGAGCGAAGCCGGCCGCAAAGAAATTCAGCAAAGCCTAGAGGCGGGCAAACAGCAAGTGTTGAAATCGTTGAACACGCTGCCGATAAACGAAAGTATTAATAAAAAGGCGCTGGCATCGATTATCAATATAACCATCGATGGCTTGGCTCTTGAGCAGATGGCCGATCCAGACTTCGATATTGACGCTGCTTATCTTACTTTAATCGAGCTATTAGAAACCTATTTATTGAAGAGATAATTTTTTTTCGAAAAATATTGTTTAAACGTTCAAACAATTCACTTACAAGGAGGTACGCGAGATGAACTCCACCTTTCATCTTGTCTTTTGGTTACCGTACGTCGTCTTGCTCATCCACACCATCGAAGAAATTCCCGGCTTTGCCAAGTGGGCCACCCGGCACTTCGCCCCCATGTCATCTTACAAACATGTCGTCATTCAAGTCTGCATCATTCTGCTGGTCCTGTTAGTCTCCTATAAAGCCTCCCTTATCGGTTATAACGGCATTTGGGTCGTATTGGCAGCGGCATTTCAGCTGCATATCGGGATCAACGCGCTTTTCCATATCGTAACCACAATCGTGTACAAAGAGTATTCTCCCGGCTTACTAACGGCCGTTACCTTATCGCTTCCATCCACCGTATTCTTCTTCCATCAAATCTACTCAGACAATCGATTAACGACGCTCGAACTTACCGTTTCTCTAATTGCAGGAACAGTAATTGGAGCAAGTGCCATTGGCACGTTATTTCTAAAACCCAAACAACCATAAGGAGAGGACGATGGCTATGTCGATTACTACTGCAATCATACAAATGATTCTGATCCTGATTCTCCTGGTATCGGGTGTGGGAAAAGTATACGGATCGCTCATGCATGTCCAGAATTTCGACAGACTGCAACTGCCGCAATGGTTTCGTGTCGTAACTGGAACGGTGCAACTGATCGGGGCGGCCGGATTGGCTGTAGGTTACTTCTATCCTCATTGGGCAACGGCAGCCGGTATAGGGCTCATCTTAACCATGATTGGAGCTGTCTGGGCTCATGTGCGCGTCAAGGATGAGTTCAAGGAAATGATGGCGGCAGTTCTGGTGCTCTGCCTCACATTGGCGTATTTGGTTTGTTTGACGGCCGCTTGACGAGAACTTTATTTCCTTGATGAATTAATACTGCTATACTCATGGGAAGTGATTTTCGAATGGCGGGGAGAAATGTATGGCTGATCTTACGATCGATCATTTAACGAAGAGACAGGGCAATACACTGCTATTGCCAGAGATCAATCTGCAGATTACGAGCGGCCAGTGTGTCGTTATCCAATGTAACAATGAACTGGGGCATTTATTAATCCAATTGCTTCTGGGCGATATTCCGGCATCTAGCGGTCATGTACTGATGGAAGGCGAAAGTTTACCTCAGACCTTCAAGAAACAGGCACACAAAATAGGCGTATCCCTTCTGAATGATGGACTTTACGAACGGCTTACAGTGAAAGATTGGCTCACTTTCTATAAGAAGCTATACCCGGCATCCATCCCCATTGATGAAGTCTTGCACAAAATCGGATTAGTGGACAAACAAAACAGCAGAATTTCTTCATTAACCTTCTCCGAGCAAAAACGGTTGAATCTAGGGAGATCAATTATACATAACCCTGCGCTGCTGATCTGGGAAGAACCCGAGCAGAACGTGGATATCGAGAGTCATATCCTGATTCGAGCATTGCTTACTCAACTTCTGAACGAAGGCAAGGCCATTCTGATTACAACAGCCTACCTTGCCGATGCCGTCTCCATCACCAATGAGGTGTACAGACTGAATGAGCATGAATTCAAAAAGTTGGATGTTGTCGACGAGTCGGAGACTGACCTTCCAACGGACGTTACGGCTCCTAGCGGGGAACATCCATCCCAAACTGCCCTGCTTCCCCCCGCAGCAATCGAAATGCGCCCGGTCCGGGTGGAGAAAATCCCCGCCAAGGTGGACGATAAGATCATCTTGTTCGATCCGACCGAAATCAATTTTATCGAAAGCAGCGAGGGGATCTCCTTGCTTCATGTGAAGGGAGCCACTTTCCCTTGTGTGTTCACCTTGAACGATCTGGAGATTAAGCTGAAACCGTTTGGTTTCTTTCGGTGCCATCGTTCCTATATCGTGAATCTGCAAAAAGTGCGTGAAGTCATATCCTGGACGCGTAACAGTTATAGTCTCATATTGGAGGATGACAAGAAGAGCTCCATTCCACTTTCCAAAGGAAAATATGATGAGTTAAAGGGGACCTTGGGCATCTGAAGGTGCCCTTTTTCTATCGAACAGCCGCTCCATTCCCCATCCAAAATGCAGTATTCAGCCCCTTCTATGCTCCTTTTATCCTGTAAATGCTGTGCAGTTGTGCGATCTACCCTACAATTGGGTTGCACGAGCAGGATCAACCGATAAAGGAGTCAACAGGATGAAACACGAGATTGAAGTACGGCAGATGATGAAATCTTTTGGCAAAAAGACGGCTCTGAATGGCGTTGACTTCCATGTTCAACAAGGGGAGATTTTCGGACTTCTGGGTCCCAGCGGTTCCGGTAAAACAACGATGGTGAAGATTCTGACCTCACAACTCTTGCACACATCAGGATCGGTGCAAGTGTTCGGTACAGATGTAAGCAAGCTGCGCGATTCATCGCAAATGAAACGGATCGGCATCCTGACGGACAACAGCGGGTTGTACGATCGACTGACGGTGTATGAGAACCTTGAACTCTTCTGCAAGCTGTATGATGTAGATGTAAAGCGCATTGATGAAGTGCTGGAGGAAGTTAACCTTATTCAAGACAAGAAAACCGTAGTGAGCAAGCTATCCAAAGGAATGAAGCAAAGGATCACCTTAGTAAGAGCCCTATTGCATAAACCTGAGCTTTTGTTTCTCGACGAACCGACTTCTGCATTAGACCCTGCCAACAAAAAACAAATTCATACAAGCCTGCGCAAGTTGAATGAGTCAGGTACAACCATCTTTCTAAGCACCCATGACATGGAGGAAGCAGAGAGTCTCTGTCAGCGGCTCGCCTTCCTCCATGATGGAAAAATTGTAGCGTTAGACCAACCGCACAACCTGCGAGTGAAATATGGGGATTCTACAATTAACCTCGTTCTAAGAAACGGCAGCCGTATTCAAATCAAACAGAATGAGGCCGGAGCGCAATCTGTTGCCCAATATATAACCAGTGGAGAGTTAATGTCCATTCACTCGAATGAACCCACTTTAGGAGACATATTTATTCAACTTACCGGGAGGTCCTTGCAATGACATTTTCCATCCAACGAGTATCTGCCATCATTGTAAAAGATGTAAAAGATCTGTTTAAGAACTCTTATATGATTTTAATCACGATCTTGTTTCCATTAGGAATGGCAGCCCTGTTATCTGATTCGGACTCGGACGACGTCAGTATGTTAGGGATGCCAATCAGTATGGCGCTGGTTATCACAGGCGCCTTTGTTCAAGCCACGATGATGGCTGAAGAGAAGGAGAAAAACACCTTACGTGCCTTATTGCTGTCTCCCGCTACACGAATGGAAATTATACTCGGCAAGAGCCTTCTCTCTTCTATAATTACGATCTTGGTCGTTATTGGTTCGATCCTGATAAGCAAAATACAGATCCCGGAGTTTTTCTACTTCACCATTATGATTGTGCTTTCCATCATCATATTCATTTCATTCGGCACCATTATCGGGCTTGTCTCCCGCACGGTGATGGAAACCTCGATTGTCGGTCTGCCGCTTCTCGTGATTTTTGCCTACGGGACGATCATAAGCTCAGCGCTGGATAACCCCGTCGTCAGTACAATCGTTAGCTATCTTCCAACCGAGAGCCTCTCTTCGGCACTCCTTGAACTGGGGCAAAATGGCGGTTTCTCCGAGATCAAATGGCATCTCCTTAACATCCTTCTCTGGGCGATCGGTTCTCTCGTCCTTGCGGTCATCGTCTATGGCAGACGTCGTTTTGACAAGTAATTTAACAATAGAAAATCCGAGGTGATATCCATGAAATTTAACTCGAGAAGTTTCATTATTCAATTTGTCGTAGCTGTCGTTATTGTCATTATCATCTTTGCTGTCGTCAAATAATGTTTGAGGAACACACCAACAGCCTTTCACCGCTTTATTCCGCGGTGGAGGGCTGTCGTTGTATATATCAGAAATTAACCGTTACTTGACAGGCAGTTGTTACTTTTGATCTACAATTTCATAGGAGGAATGTACAGGATTGAAACAGGAGGCCTAGACATGAAGAGAGCGAAACCCTGGTTTTCTCTGAAAAGATTGCAAACGAAAATGATGGTGCTGGCGCTGCCGGTCCTGTTGCTGATCACCCTGTCCCTGTCGTGGATCAGCTACACATTCGCGCATTCGATGCTTGTCAATGAGATCGAGAGGAATCTGGACAGCCGCTTGATGGAAACCATGCAGGGAATTCGCAACAAGCTCATCGCCCATGTCCGCATTCCGCAGACGTTGGCTCGCATCGCGGAAGCGAACGGCGCAAACTTGACGGAGGCCGAGTATCGCGCTATTTTGCTGAATTTGCCGAACTTGAATGACGATACGCTTGGAGTCGGCATCTGGTATGAACCGTCCCGTTATCGACCGGATCTTACTTATTTTGGCCCTTATGCTTACAAGGACGAAGATCAGATCGCCTATACGGAAGAATATATGAACGAGGAATACGATTATCCGAATTGGGATTGGTACAAAATCGGCGCCGACACAACGGAACCCGTCGTTTTTACAGACCCGTATTACGATGAAACGACGGATATCACGATGATTACCGCCACGGTTCCCTTCTATGACGAGAACAGGAAGCTGACGGGAGTTACGACGGGCGATATTAACTTGAACAGCATGCAGGATTTGATCCGCAACATTCGCGTAGGGAACAGCGGGTGGGCCTTCCTTGTCGACAAGCAAGGACGTCTTATCGCGGGGCAAGAACAGGACGCCCTTGTACAGTCTTCCATTACCGACGACACCAACCCTTCATTGTCCGCGATGGGACAGGAGATGATCGAACGCATGTCCGATCCGGAGCTCGGCACGGTATATCGCGGAGCATTCCAGGAAGATAAGGAAGCCGTTGTCGTCTATTACGCCAAAGTCCCGGAGACGGGCTGGATCCTCGCTCTTGCCGCCCCGGAACAAGAATTGTACGCTCCGCTGAATCGCTTAATGACCGGAATGCTTGTCGCGATCGCCGTCGCGATACTGGTCATGGCCGCTGCCGTCGCCTGGTTCAGCCGTTACATGACGAAACAGATCGAACAAATGAACATGCTGTCCGCTCGTCTATCGGAAGGCGACTTCACCATGCAGTTGGAAGTTCGTACGGAGGATGAACTGGGACAGATGGGGCATCGTTTCAATCAGATGGCGGCATCGCTTAGAGAGGCGATGTACCAAATTGCGCGAAGCTCCGACGAAGTAGCTGTACAAGCCGGGCAACTAAGCGCAGGCGCGACGGAAACGGTTAAAGCAACCTCCGAGATTTCCGGATCAATTGTTACCATTGCGGAGGGAACGGAGAAGGAAGCCGACATCATGCACAAGCTTAAGCAATTATCCGATGAAATGGCTAACGGCATAAGCGGAATCGCCCAGAACATAGAGCAAGTCCATACGTCTGCCGAACTCGCACAGCATGCGGCGGTCAAAGGGAACGACGAAGCCTTCGAACTGATCCGCCACATGAAGCATATTCGTTCCGCGATTGACGTCTCGGCTGATAAAATGGCTGTACTCGAAAATAAATCAAGGCAAATCGAGGAGGTTGTTGCCGTGATTGCCTCCGTCGCCTCTCAAACCAGTCTTCTGTCGCTGAATGCGGCGATCGAGGCGGCGCGGGCCGGCGAGTCGGGACGGGGCTTCGCCGTAGTCGCTGGCGAGGTGCGCAAATTGGCCGATCAAGTCGTAATGGCTGCCACCCGGATTGAAACAGCTCTGGCAGAGATTCAAGCCACCGTCGCAGAAACAACTGCATCCATGCAGGAAAGCGTTAAAGCGGTTAGCGCAGGGCTGACAACCGCCGATTCTGCAGGCCAGTCATTCACTCACATTACGGAAGCGGTAGAGTCCGTAAGCCGTCAAACGATTGAAGCTTTCTCTTCGGTCAAACAAATTCATGTCTCGATGGATGGCATGGCCTCTTCAATGAACGAGATGAACCATATGGCTCAGGAGACCGCCAACCAATCCGGCAATGTCGCTGCGGCCGCACAGCAACAATTCGCCGCCATGGAACAAGTATCCGCGTCAGCCAACAGTATTTCGCATCAAGCCCAAGAACTCAAAGATCTCGTCTCCCGGTTTACGTTCCATAATCATACGGAGAACCGAAGTCGATCTAAAAGCCTGGCTTGATCTATGAACACCTGGTACATTTTGGTATAATTGTAGTGTACAACAGACTTGGGTGGGGAAGTATCGCCTCCAGAGCGGAGGTGATGCTTATGCAATTTTCGTTGACAGAAGTGATCATGCTCGGCATGTTTTTGCTGGCGCTGCTTACTTATCTGCGTATACGAAAATAACCCGCCCAGGTTAGCGCCAAGGGAACGGGTTATTTTCTAAAGTCTCTCTGGGAGGCTTCCCACCCAAAATGTTGTGCAGGGAGTCGGATGGCCGTCCGGCTCCTTTTTCTATCTTAATCATATCATGACGATTTCATTCATGCAATTAACCTCGATCCGAAAGGTCGTGATCCTGTGAGCGTAAATCGTGAAGAGTTAAAACACATCATTGAAGAGCTATCCGAACAAGACGCTGTTAAAGTTACTAAATTTATTGGGTGCTTAAATACGGAAAGAGAACTCGAACCACAACACAATACTTCAATTTGCTCCAGGATATGTAATCCTCCTATCAATAGCAGGGAGATTTCCCATCTCTTGCTGATATACTTTTATAAAATGCTCGTAATGACTTCGCAAAGATTGATAATCCTTGGCCGCACGGTAAGCCTTCATTAAAAATACGTTGGCTTCCTCATCCAATTCGTTACGTGAAACGATCTTTCTAGCAATTAATATGGATTGGGTCACTTGATTGTTTTCAAGCAGCCAATGAACTAGCCTTATAGCAAAATCGTGATAGCGTATCGCGAGTCCTTCTTGTTCTGGAACGGACCAAGTATAAAATTTGTTCTCATACAAGTCGCCAGCAAATCTTTTCTCCCATTCGAGTGCTTCTTTAACCGTAAATTCATTCCATTCTTTTACCCGACTAACATAGGCTTCGAATGAAATAAAGTCCACATCTGTATGAGTCATTTCTAACCTATACTGTTCGTCGAAAGTACGAACTATTGACTTTAAACCATGTGATTGCAATGCCTTGCGCAACTGGTAAACTGCCGTATTCAGGTATACGACCGCGTTCTCTAACGGCATTCCCAAAAAAACTTCGTCAACAACTCTATCTTTTGAAACCGCTCTACCTCGTTGAAGAAGTAAAAATGCAAACAACTCTTGACTCTTCTTTGAAATGAACTTCACTTTGCCTGCTTGCACACTGCTAACCTCTAAACCGCCTAATGCTTTCACGACTAGTCGGTTGGCATTCGTCTTTTCAGGAGATTTCCTGTTTTTCTCTCTTGCCCGTTCAATGGTTTGTAGCAATCTTTTTTGCGATACGGGCTTAACCATATAATCAAGCGGATACGTATCGAAAGCATCAACCGCATATTCTCGATGAGAAGTTACAAATACAATTTCCATATTTTTTTGTCCAGCGCGCAACTGTCTAGCAAGCTCTAATCCACTTTCATCCGCAATCATAATATCAACAAACGCGATATCGACTACTGTATCTTGCGTAAATAGAAGAGCATCTTTTACACTTTGGAACCCACCAATTATCTCTACATTTTCTATTTTCATCAACATTCTACGCATAATTGCAAGCATCGCTTGTTCATCGTCGATGATAATCACCTTCAACTATGTTCCCCTTCTCTCAGCGAAAGATAGACGGTACTCCCTTTTCCTAATACGCTGTCAATCCATAATGTCCCGCCGCTCATCTTCACAAATTGACTACTAACCTGGAGGCCCAGTCCTGTCCCACGTTCCCCTTCGGTTCCAATCGTAGAGATGACTTGTCTTTCGTTAAATATATGTTCCAACAACTGTTTAGACATGCCGATACCTTGATCGCGAATGGTGATCCTGATTTTTCCTTCGCGGCACTTTGCGGCTGCAATCTCAACTGTTGCACCACGGTTGGAAAATTTAATCGCATTGGAAAGTATATTGCGAAGTACCATGACAATCGCTTCTCTATCGACATATACATTTATAGCCTTGTCAACTTTAATTACGATGTCCATATCTTTCGCCTTACTTTTAATCGACAGGATACGATAAGCTTCAGAAATAAGATCGACTAGAACCAACGATTCGGGATTAAGAGATACGTCATTTTTCTGATTGCGAAACCATTCAAGCACATTGCCAACCGTCATATAGGTCGAACGAATTTGTGCACTTAGAAAATCAAGCAGCTCCGCTGCTTCCGACGAGAGCATTTGCTTTTCTTCTTCCAGCATTTCTATCAAATTCACCTGAAGAGCAATCGGTTCGCGGATGTCGTGAGAAACAAGGGTAAACAGCTGATCTTTCATAAAATTGAGATGTGCGATTTCTTCTAATCGTTGTTGCTTTTCTGTGATATCAAATAATACCGACACCGTTCCGATTGATCGAGCGCCTTTGGAGTAAAGCGGATACACTTTAACCATGAAATATTTCTCTTCACCATCTATCTCTTTCTTTACTTCTATCGACTTCTCTACCCTAATGCTGCATGCTTCCAACCACTCGGGCCAAGCTTTTAGAAATTCATACAAGCCTTTTCCAATTATTGATTTACTGCTTGTTGCGTCGAACAGCGGTAGTATAAAGCGATTACAGTCAATGATCGTTCCCTTCTGATCGACAGTCAAAATCCCTTCTCGAATGGTATCCACGATAAAATCCCTTGCCATTGGCACGATGGTAAATATTTTATTTTTGTAGATCACCCAGAGCATAATAATCCCCAACACACCACAATAAACGGAAATCGGGAGCAACCATTGCAATAAATTCGGAAAAACCAGTTTAATCACTTCTATGATGGCTGATATGGATGCGAGCAAAATAACGATGATGCCTGGTTTACGAACATCCGGCCTTGCCTTTCGTAAATACATAATGAAGAAATAAACACAGGTCAGTAAAATGAGATAGCAGAATATATTAAATGCAATCGCTAAACTAGTCCTGGGCAGATCCAGGTAGCCGTTAACGAGTGTAGCTGTTTCAAATAAGAAGTGGGTTTTGGAATTTGTCCATATAAGTACCGACCAGCCAATAAAAAAAAGCAGCAGCATGAACTGTTTATGCCATTTGAGCCACTCATCTCTGGCATATAAATCCAGCACACAAAGAATAACCAACGGGACGGTAATCGCAAGTGCGGTCTGTTCGATTTGCCGAAAAAAGAGCTTACCTGCTACATCATTGCTATATAATTCAAGAATGACACCACAGCCGAAAACCACTCGACACACCATGACCCATGCAAAGTAACGGACTCCACGTTGTTGCGAGTGTGAGAAGGAATAGATGAGCAGCATGCACATCATCATCGCTGACACAATCATTGTTAACAGTATGACATTGTCCATTGTTATTCCTTTCTATCAAAAAATTGAACAACGCGTCTTGTATATTCTTCACGATTTAATCTGTAGCTCTGAACGTGATCGGCATTGGAAACCGTCCACAATTCCGAATGCTCCTTGTAGGCTTCGTGCAAACGTATGCTGTTCTCATAGGGGATCGAATAATCCCGATCGCCGTGAATAAATAAAACGGGGCGTGGATGTATTTTCCTTAAATATTTTTTAGGATTTACCTCCTTTGCATTTCCTACATGTATTCTGATAAAGGCAAGCGTGAGTGGGGTAAATGGGAAAGTCGGCAGTTTCGTCCACACGTAAAACTTTTTAGTTAAATAGGTAGATAATTCGTCAAAAGGACTATCCGCAACTACACCGACTACTTCGGGAGCACGAGCGGCCGCAAGTAAAGCAGTAGACGCCCCCATAGAAAAACCGATCAGGCCAATCGAAGAGGGGTGATTGGCTTTCACCCATGCAATCGCACTTAACAGATCCTCCTGTTCGTACAGACCAATTGAAGCAACATTGCCGCTAGATTCCCCGCAGCTGCGAAAATCGAACATCAAGACATGAAACCCATTTTCCGTCAAATCCCTTGCTAATTTTAATGCAGGTAATTTCTTCTCCAATCGATTTCCCCGATAACCGTGCGCAAAAATAATTGTCCTGTTTTTGGGTTGTTGTGCTGGAATAAACCATCCCTCCAAAGAAGTATCGTCTCTGCTTTGAAACGAGATTAACTCAAAATCGAGACCGTAATCTTCCGGTGATTCGTTTATCGGTTTTCTTGCATTATTATGCGTTAGTTTTAACGACACGACAAAAGAGATAATCAGACAAACTAGAATGGCCAGAGCAACGACAGATACGGCGATCCAAACAAGGAATATCATCCGCAGCACTTCCTTTCTTCATTATAAAGGATTGTAAAATGGAAACTCCCACGAAATATTCGCTTCTGTGGGAGTTTCCATTCCTATAACTACTTATTTTCCAAGCGGCCTAACACTTCTTTAAACTTCACAAGCATTGTTGCTGCCTCCGCCCTTGTAGCTTGATCGTTAGGCATAAACTTTCCGTCAGACCCCTCTGCAATTTTTAGCTCGACAAGCATCGCAATGGCATTTTGTGTTTCTTGATCATAGCCTGCGAGATCTGAAAAATAGGCCAACGGTTTCGGCTTGTAGGGTGTCCCGTTTACCTTCTCATAGGTACGGTAAAAAATTAAGGCAAGGTGAGCACGTGTCACTTCTTCATAGGGTTTGAACGTCTGGTCTGAATAACCCTTAATCAAGCCATTTGCATATGCTTTCTCAAGTTCCTTCATTGCCTCATTCCCGATCAACTGAACGTCTACGAATGGCACCTGCCTTTGTTCGTCCAGCTCCAATAATCGTACAAGGACGCTTGTTATCTCCATCCGGCTTATCTGATCATCCGGTCGGAATGTTTTATCCGGATAGCCGTAAAATAATTTCTCCCAATAGCTCTTCTTGATATCGCCTTCCGCCCAATGTCCCGCAATATCGGTGAATGGGACCTCTTCCAAATCGTATTCGAATTGGGTTGGATCAGTCGGCAATGTATCCACAATTATATCACTCGGAGGAATGTAAACTCCGCCTCCCCCGCCTGGTGACGGTGTAACAGGTGATAGAGATTTATCAATATTGTTGATTCGTATCGTTTCAATCCATTCTCTCCCCAGAACATCTTCCACATATACGGTATACGTATCATTTGTCGAAACGGTAAATTCATTTGAGACAACAGGCTCACCTCCGCCCCCTTGAAAATAAGCACGGGTTTGCTCCCCTTCTGCCCATTTCAATTGTCTGATGCTTTCCGGTAATTTATTAACAGTTACAGAAATCGTCACGTCCTGGTTTGTAGCATTCGTTTCACTTGGCGTCAAGATCAGCTTCAAGCACTCTGCCTCGGATGATTCCTGGAACGAATAACCTTTATCGTTAGCGTGTGCTTCCGCAGTGGATCCAGCACATCCATAGATCGTTAGATCTTCCGGGTTGGTTTGGTTCCCTTCGAACGCACTTTCTTCAATGCTGGCATAATAATTTAGGATGGTTACAGCATTTAAGTCATTTACAGAAAAGGCTTGTTGTCCAATACTAACGATACTATAGGGGAGTTCAACCGTTATTAATTGCTTCCCCGCAAAGGCATCTGCACCGATCATAGTCACAGCTTTACCCTCTATCGTACCCGGAATGAGCACATCCGTGTCAGAGCCCGTATATCCAGTAATCGTTATCGTATCATCTTCATTAACTTCACATTCAAAATCTGTATTTTCTCCACAAACCGCTGAACCGCTCTCCTCCAACACTTGGAATACTAAGCCGTATGTTGTTGCAAATTGCTCTATTGTCGATCCACTATGGCCGAATAGTGTTAAATCCTCCGGTGTCACAGGCGGAGCTGGCAAAAAAGAAGTCAGCTCAAATATCAATTCGTCATTATATACCTTTACTTCTGTTAAGGGATTAAAGGCAAATGCAGCATCGCCAACCGTTCCCACACCAACTGGCAACGTTAATGTGCTAATCTCGTTCTGTAAAAATGCTCTCGCTGCAATCTGGTTCACTGTCTCGGGAATGACGACTTCTTTCAGTTTATTCTGTGCAAAGGCTTGCTCGCCAATTTCCTCTACACCTTCATCTAAGATCGCCTCTTCCAACACATTCCCCATGAATGCGGCTTTTTCAATGACCGACACACTGCCGGGAATATGAACCGACTCCAGCAAGTTATCTTGAAAGGCGCTTTCCCCTATTGAACTTAATCCTTCTTGCAAGATTAACGTATGAATGTTGTTTTTACCGACTTCACCTAAAAACGCTTTTTTGCCGATAGAAGTAATCGTGCCAGGGAGCGTCACTTCCTCCAGCTTGTTGTCTATAAAGGCCTCTTCGCCAATTGTCGTTACACCTTCCGGGATGATAATCGATTGTAGTTCATTATCCCAGAATGCTTTATCTTTAATAGTTGTCAAACCTTCACGTAATGTTACCTGACTCAGATTTCCCTGACTGAACGCTCCCTCACTGATTGTCGTCACTGTTCCGGGTATGTCCACGTCATTCATTCGATTTCCTGCGAACGCCATCAACCCTATTTCTGTTAATCCTTCATTTAAAATAATAGAGTCCAGTTCACATCCCATAAAGGCCCCCATTCCTATGGTTGTGACGGTCTGAGGAATCGTTACTGTATTTAACTGCTTCCCCATAAATGCCGTATTTGCAATCACTGTAACATCTTTCCCCTGAATCTGTTCCGGAATATTCACGTCCGTATCCGTTCCCAAATACGCTACGATCGTTATCGTCTCACCGACAACCAAAATATCGTAATCCGCCTCATTCGCAAAAACTTCCGATCCAGGGTTCATTAGCATATGAGGTAAAATGAGCAACATCATGAGTCCAATCATCCCGATTTTACGAATATAACCTCTCCATATATTCCAATATTCCCCTAACATCTTTCTCCACCTTTCCAATAAATGTATAGGGATCATTCTAGTAAGCCCCAATGAAAGAAAAATGAAAGATTTACTGGGGTAGGCAACGAAAATAACCCGCCCAGGTTGACCGCCTGCGGGTTATTTTCTAGCTTTGCCTTTCCTACCCCCGAACCAACGTGACCTTAAACACGCTTCCCGATTCGGAACTCGTCTCCAGTTCAATCGTTCCCTGAAACAATGCAAGCAGATGGCGAGCAATCGACAGACCCAGACCAGCCCCGCCGCTCCTGCGTGCCCGTGACGAGTCGATTCGATAAAACCGCTCGAATACCAGTTCCCTGGAAGGAGCAGGTATTCCCTTCCCCGTATCCGAAACCCGGACCACAACCTGTCCATCTTCATGTGAAACCTGCAGCGTAACGCTCCCATTTGGCCGATTATACCGGATGGCGTTGTCCAACAGGTTGCGAAAGACCAGGAATAAGAAGTTTTCTTCCCCCTTAACCAATGCCGTACAGGGCTCCGCCAAATGAAGCGTCACTCCATATTTGACTGCCATCGGTTCCATAAACGAAGTGGCATCCGCGAGAATGTTGGCAAGTTCTACAACCTTATACTCGCTATGCGACCGTTCGTACGTTCCGTCAGCCAACAGCAGCAAATCCTCCGTTAACGACTCCAATCGCGAAAGCGTCCGCTCCGTTGTCTCCTTGTAATCTCTCCACTCGCTTGGATCAATACCATCGCCGTCTCCGGCCACTTCAAGATTCGTACGCAGGATGGAAAGCGGCGTTCTTAATTCGTGCGCGGCCGCGGAAACAAATCGGGCCTGCTGCTTAAAAGAGTGTTCCAGCCCATCCATCATCGTATTAAAGGTGATCCCGAGCTTCTTCAGTTCATCATGAAGCTGGTCAATCTCTAGTCGTTTGTGAAGAGTGGTTGCCGTTATCCCAGCGGCTGTTTCACTCATCTGTTTTACGGGCCTCAGAATAATCACTGCGAGCCATTGCGCGCTGAGAACCATGCCTGCCAAAGCGACAAGCAAGCTGATTATTCGCCCCTGCAGCTCCGGTACAATCTTATAAGTCGAGAAAAAGGACTCTATAGCCGCATAGAGAACAATCATGATCGCCAAATGAACAATCGCAAACAGCGTCAATCTTGATCTCAAGGAAAGACGGTTCCATCGTTTCATTTCGTTTCCTCTTTCTTTCCAGCTGTGCGTGTCGCCCATTTATACCCATAACCTTGAACGGTTTGAATATACCTTTCTCCTGCCTCAGGATCATGCTGAGAGAGTTTTCTGCGCAATGAATTGATGTGAACCCGGACCGTTGAGGAAAGGGGGTCCGCATGGATATCCCAAACGTGCTCAAGCAGCCTTTCGGACGAAATGACTTCCCCTGGATGCAGCATCAGATATTCGAGCAACCCGAATTCTTTTCTCGTCAATGAAATAAGAGCATTCTCGAACCAGACTTCCTTCGTTTTCGAATCAAGCGTCAGTTGGTCGAACTGCAGGACGGAGCTTTTCACGGACGAACTCCGACGAAGGAGCGCCCGGATGCGGGCAAGCAATTCATTGAACACAAAAGGTTTACGGAGATAGTCATCCGCGCCCGAATCGAGCCCTTCTTCCACCTCGTCCGGATGGCTGCGCGCCGTCAGCATAAGGATAAAAACATCATTATGGTGTGAAGACTGGCGAATTCGATGACAAAGCGAAATGCCGTCCAGCTCCGGAAGATTGATGTCGAGGAGAATCACATCATAATCGTTGGTATCCGCCAACTCCCACCCGGTTAGCCCATCAACGGCGATGTCCACTGCATAACCTTCCCGCTTTAAACCTTTGGCCAATGCACGTGAAAGGTCCTCCTCATCTTCAACAATGAGGATTCGCATATCACCACTCCTTCCTTTTATGACAATGATAGAATATCACATGCATTTCCGCGATGCGAGGTAAGACGGCAGTCTTGCAGAGTTTCACTTAACAAGGATTTAACAGCTCGCCCTTTATAATCAAAGCAAATCTTCCTTTTGCATGGAGGAGGTTTAACAGCATGGATAGAAGGAGGAGGTCTTTTGTTAATTGAGGTTGTCACAGCTGGACCGGGGTGTTCAATTTGTCAAAAAGCGCTGAAGCTTGTTAAGCAAGTAGCGGCGGAAATTCCGCAAATCGAGATTCGGGAGTTAAGTGTGATTGATCAGTTTGAACGTCTCCAGGAGTTGAACGTTTTCAACGCCGGAGCGATTCTCATCAACGGAAAAGCGGAATTCGGCGCTTTGCCCTCACTGCCCAAGCTTCGCGAGCGTGTGTATGAATTGCTCCATCATGAAGATAATCCACTAAAATAAAAGGAGAAACTCTATGGAAGACTTATATCATTTCACGATCACAGGCGGAATTTCCGCCGCTACCTACATCCTTGTGTTCGCCGTCGGAATCGTGAGCGCGGTGTTGGCATGTTATTTGCCCGTGCTTGCCATGTTTGCAGGTTATGTTCAGAAAGGAGCAGCCGGTGATAAAAGAAAAGCCTTGCTGATCGCGATCAACTTTATCTTGGGTATGGTTGTTACCTCGCTGCTGACTGGTCTGATCGTCGCGCTGCTTGGCCAACAGTTCCTTCCCTTTGTTGAGAAATATCGTTTATTAACCTGGGTCCCGCCCCTCTTTGACATTGCGGCTGGATTGCAATTGCTTGGTGTCATTTCATTCGCAATGCCTACTTTCCAGAAGCCGCTCAGCCGGCCGGAACTCCCATCAAGCAACACAGCCGCTTTCAAACTGGGGATTCCTTATGGACTTGTCATTTCACCCTGTGCTATCCCGATCTTTTTTGCGCTGATCAGCTATATTGCCCTTCAGGGAAGTCCGCTTCATGGAGCGCTGCTCATGACGACCTATTCGTTAGGGAAAGGCGTGATCCTCGTGGCGGTTGCCGTCTTTTCCATTGCTATTCTACGCAAATTCGCAAAATGGGGCGGCCCTGTGAAAAAAATAGCCGGCTACCTCTCGATCGTAATCGGTATCGTTCTTCTGGTTATCGGGTTTATCAAATAAGTGGGAGGAGAATCATTCATGTCCTTAAATCAAACGCTGGAAGAAATGAAGCAGCAGTTTATCGCCCATTCGCCTGTAGAGGTACAAGCCGCGATGTTCCGTTCGATCCGAGAGCAGCAGGAGTCGGGATTCCCGTACGGCCTACTGGAAGGGCAGAAGGCGAAAGATTTTACGTTGAAAAACTCGATGGGCATCCCCGTTCACTTGTACGACGAACTGGCCAAAGGACCTGTCGTTCTAACCTTCTACCGCGGAGGCTGGTGTCCTTACTGCAACTCGCAGCTCCGGGCGTATCAGAAGGTATTGCCGGAAATTGAAGCGCTAGGCGGCAGTCTCATTGCCGTTAGTCCGCAAAGCCCGGACAACACGCTTTCCCATCAAGAGAAGGAAAACCTGCAGTTCCAAGTGTTGAGCGATACCAACGGTCTGGTCGCCGCTTTCTATAATATTTTGTACGACGTGCCGCCATATATTCAGGAGATCATGACCAATCTGTTCAAGCTGAATCTGACCGAATACAACGCGACCGAGCGATGGATACTCCCCATTCCCTCCACCTTCATGATTGACGAATCCGGCATTATCCGTTCCGCGTACGTCAATCCGGATTTTATGAAGCGTTGGGAGCCGGAGGGCATTCTGAACGAGCTAAGGAAGTTGTGATCTGCCATTGACTTGACCCAAGATGAAGCCCCATGTACTGACGACGCATGGGGTTATTTCATGGAATCGTATATGGTATAATTAATTAACCTTGATCCGAGAGGTCGTGACCCTGTGAGTGTAAATCGCGAAGAGTTAAATCGTCCTCAAGAAGTTCGGTCACTTAAAACCTTCGACTTTCACGAATGTCAAACAACAATTAACTCATTTGCTTGATGATTGAACAATATTTGATTTTTGGAATCGCAGAAGATACTACTTTAATCGGTTCCCCTCTGTTTGATTTCACCGTATCGGAATACGAGATAGTACTGCCCAAGCAAAGAAGAAGCCAGGGATCGCTCCCTGGCTTCTTCTCTACTTTAGCGCGATTGCGTATGGATGCGATACAAGATAACCGCTGCTTCTGCGCGAGTCAGGTTGCCCTTCGGATTCAAGCTGTTGTTGCTGTTCCCTTGGAGTAAACCCACACTAAGCAGATAAGCCAAGCCTTCTCTTGCATAAGCCGCTGCCTTCGCGCCGTCCCTGAAATCGCCGATGGACTTGGACGAGATTTGCGGCAGCTTATTCTGCCATTGATCAAGCGCACGCTTAATGATGACGGCAACGTCTTCTCTGCTGATCTCCGTATCAGGCAAGAACTTGTTCCCGCCAACGCCTTCAACAATGCCAAGCGCGCGGCCGATTCCAAGCTCTTGGTAATAGGGCGAGCTTGTCGGAACATCCGCAAAGTTGCCAGTGAATTCGGCGTCCAGCTCAAGGAGTCTGATCAATTGCGCGAGGAACTCCCCTCTGCCGATTGCAGTCCCTGGATCGAAGGTCGTTGCCGACGTACCTTCCACTACGCCTCTGGCCGCCAACGCTTCGATTGCCTTGGCCGCCCAAGCTGTACGTGACAAGTCGCTGAACTTAGGCGCTGCATATACAACTGCATATTGGCTAAAGTGCGAAGTTCGGAACGCCATATGCCCCGTTGCACTGTCATATCTGCCGTTAGGAACAGGCGTTGCGTTGCCTTCGCCGTCTACGTACCAGACAACAAGCTGATCGGCATTTTGTTTCTCCGATGCTGTCGGCGTATACGGCACGAGGATCGTAACCGGCGCTTTGCTATTGCTCCACTCTACTTTCTTGTCGTCGAACAGGATCGACAGATCCAATACCGGATGATCGCCGATCTGATCGATAAGCCGTTGACTCCATCCGCTCTTATCCGCTTGGCGAACAACGAGAGTTACGGTTTGCCCGGCGCCTTGCAGTTGAGCTTCAGTTAACATCGCACTCGACACGATAACCGAGCCGAACGGCGTTTCTACAACGACCGATCTATCGGAGTCTCCCCTGAACCATGAGGTCGGAAGCCCTAATGCGTAGCCTGTCGCACTCTCGATGCCGGATAAGATAACTTTAATCCGTTTCGACTCGCCTGTTGCCTGTCCGAATGCATCTTCAATCTCGTTGTGGGACAAGTTGGTTTGAGCGATTTGAGACGAGTTATTCATCGCTGGCGTCAAGCTTACGGTTACGTTTCCACTGCTGTCTACCTTAACATCGGCAGAAGGCGGCAACGATACGGAACCCGGATTGCTCGAACTTCCCGACACGGCAGCATACTCCGCCACAACGGTCAGATCCGACGTCACGTTCGTGAAGGCGACGCTCCATCCCGTGAACGTATACCCTGCCCGCGAAGGCTGAGTCGGCGCGGTTGCATCCTCTCCATGATTCACCGTCTCTGTCTTCAGGACCGTTCCATTCCAGTCCTTGAACGTGACGGTATACGACACGACGATCATATTGATACTATTAAGCAGTTCCGTCTTAACCTCGCCGTCCGGCATAATCGCGATAAAGTTGCGAGCCACCGCGATATCGGCGGCCGTTTCGGACGTTAGAGCCATGGTAACGGCAGTCCTTGCCGATGCTTCAAGCTTTTCATTGTATCCACCTGCGCTTAACAGATGTAGGTCCGTAAATAAAGTCGAATTCTTCAAATGTCCGCTTACGACTTCGAATGTGGTTCTGGTGCCGTCGGATTCATTCGAGCCGTCGGACTCGTTGAGCATGACGGATATGCCGATTCTTTCGTTCGCTAGCTCCGATGCAGGATTGTTGTGAACGGTATTAAACGGAATTGTCAGATCGTAAATCGTCGTTTTCGTATTTTCATCTCTCGTAATCTGTGCCACGACATCCGTGATCGGAGCAATCGGCGCATTGGCGCCCGAAGGACGAGTCCAAGGGAATACGATCACTTCGTTGGCATTGGTGAGCGTGAATCCCAATTCGTTCCGTGTCGTACTGTTGGTTGCAGGATTGCGCAGATCGATACCTAACTGCAAATTATCCTCTCTCCATATATTTCCACCGGCCTGGTTATTGAAGTGCACGTCATCCTTAACGACAATGTATACATATAAATTGTCATCGTCCCACGCGAAACGCGATTCCGCGCTGAGGTCTTGCGGGCCGTCCCACGTTCCCATCGTTACGTAATCCCTCGTGTCCATGACGAATGCCGGAGTCGCGGCGTTCTTGGCCGGATTTTCCGAGCCGGCGGAGCCTGCCTTTTCAGCGTAAGCCGCGTCATATTTAGCCGTGTAGGTGTAGGCACTTCCGTCTTCGAGATGAAGTCCGAATGTGATCAAGCCTGCAACATAGTACGGTAAATCTACAGTTACGGACTCGCCTGCCGCCAGCGCGTTGAATCGGACGGGAATGAAGTCCTCGGCATAGGCCGCCGGGGAAACAACGGTTAATGTCCCGGGCGCGGAGGTTCTTCCTCCGACATTGAACTTAAAGTGGATTTGATGTTGATCTCCGTTGTCGGTTAGGTTAAATACGAACGGTTCCGTCAATAAATCGGAGCCGTAAATTCCGTACGGATTGTTGGCCGGAGCGCTGTTCCTCAAACCGGATGCGTAATAATTGTTGCTAAGTTCAATCGATGTGCCGCTCTCGCGCAACATGGCATACACATTGTTATTCTGACCGTCCTTGGACGGCTGGAAGTAAGAGGTGTATACATGCGCCTGTCCTCCCTGGACGTCTATACCCGGATTGTTGCCGGGCAGCTGAGTGAAGTTGGCTTGCTGTAAACGAACGATACCGTTATTTACGATCGCTCCCGCTACGGTCGGGCTTCCCCAGAACGCGCTGTTGTACAGGGCAAGTTCAGCGTCGGGGTGGATTTTCGCGGTATCCGCCACATCTCCCATTCTCACATACGCTCTGCTGGGCTCCGTCGGGATGTTCGTATTCACCAATTCCGAGTTGATCGCAATGATTTTAGTGTGTTCGTCCGCATCTTCCACATAGAGAGCGTACGTGGTTCCGTCCGAACCGTGACCGATCATCGTCATTTTGCCCGGGTAGGCGAATTGTCCGTTCCCCAAGTCCCGCTTCAGGAAGTGTATGCCGTATACCGAACCGAACACGAAATTGTTGAAAATCGTCTGGTCTTCCACGTCGGCGAATTTGAGCGCGCTCATGTACCTTTGCACGAATCCGTACAGATCTCCTGAAGGTGCCGTGTAGCCCTGACCTCCCGGAAGTCTTAATGCGTAATGCGGATTGAATTGCATGTTTCGGATAAATCCGCCTTCCGCGCCTCCTCCGACCCAGATGCCCGCTCTCAGGAGCGTGCCGCCTAAATAATCCACATAGTGGCCATCCGTTGGATAGGAAGCAAGGTCAATGCCTTTATCCCCGATCGGGATCGTTAAGTTGATGGCATAGACGCCCGCGCCTTGTCCCTGTACCAAGAACGGCGTTTTAAGCGTTTGGTCGGGATTGTTGAGGTTGACGCTGGTCAGGTTCGCTTGCGTAAGGTTAAATCCTCTGACGCCTGCGTTGGCCTTAAGCTGGATAAGAGAGTTTCCGTTTTCCCCCTGAGCGCCGCCGGTGTAAGTCGTGAAGATCGCCGTACCGCCGCCCTGCGTATGGTGCTGTACGTCCCATGTTCCTCTGAGTTCGACGCCTTCGGGAACGATGACGGGATGATCCAGCCGATATCTTCCGCCCGGCAAATAGATCGTACCGCCGCCGTAATTCGCTTTAATATAGTTCAGAGCTTCCTGCAATTTTGCAGAAATATCCACGCTCGGCGCATTGCTTGTTAACGAGCGCGGGAAGTCAAGTCTAAGCACTGCGCTTGATGCCGGTCTCGGGTGAACGTCGATATCCGTTTTGACGTCTTTCGGGATCGATTCGAACAGATAATCGACGTCATTCACGAGCTGCACCTTGGTGTTATTCCCGTCCGCCTTAACGTCAAGTTCAAGATTAGCGATGTGAGCGGCAAGATTAACACTCTCGAGGTTAAGGTTATAACCGGAATTGACCGATTTGAACGTTCCGAAGTTCGTTCCGAGATGCGCATGTTTGTCCGCTTGTTTGAAGTTGCTCTGACTGACTAACGCATTGCCCCGGTTGAGGAAGTTCAGCGCGTAATCGTCATATTCGTCGAACGCACTATCCTCGAAGGAGATAACGCCGCCTCTGGCGTTGCTTACAATCGGACCTTGGAATGCCACTCCGTTGAATTGAACGGAAGTGTCGAAACGTTCGTTGAAATAGACCGCGGTGTCGCCGCCGAATTCCGAATTCGAAATCAGCAGACCGAAGCCGTTAACGTTGTCGATATAGACGCCCGTCTGGCTGTCTTCGATTTTCAATCCGTAGAACTGCGCGTTCGGAGCTTCGTCTCCGCCCGGTTCCCTTCCGATCCACATCCCCGTCTTATACCCGGAAATGTTCAGCCCGGATACGTATTCCCAGTCCGAACGGTGCATCATGAATCCGGTAGCGTTCGCTCTTGTGTACGCTCTCGCTGCCGATAGCGTCGGTGCGCCGGCAAGTCCGGAATTCGCCCAATATTGCGGGTTCATGTTCACGTTCTCGATCCGTCCGATGTCCGTACAGGTATGAACCACGATGCCCTTGTAGAGCGCCGTCATCTTGCTGTTCACGACATAGTGCATTTCGCTCGGCAGAGAGATGAACCCGCCCCAAGCGTTGACAAGTGTAACATTATCCAGCGTGGCGCTGTTTCCGGTTCTCTGGTAGAACGTCCACGGATACGGAATTCCGTTAATCGTCTCGAATTGCCCTGTTTTCTGACCGTCTTCGTTCCGCTTTTCAACAACAGTCTGAGCATTCATATCCTGATTCGGATACCATACGGAAAGGTTGGATACCCCCGTGCCTTGTTCCATGTCGATGAAGCGATCGGATACGTTAGCTACTTTCTTGCCGCCGGTCTGGTTCTCTCGCTCGTCAGAGTCCACATAGGTGTCGTAATTGGCGGAATTATGCCCGGCATAGACTGCGAGCACGGTTCCGTCGATTTTACCGTCGTAACCGGCCGCGTCCGGGTTATCCCACTCTCCGCGAAGCTGTACGCCCGCTCGCAAATTCAAAACTTGTTTGTATTCGTAGGTTGTATTACCCGTCGTGCTTTTCACGCTGATCGTGCCGGTCGTTTCCGTACGGAATGCATAGGTTCCCGCAGGAATATAGACTACGCCGCCGCCATCGTTGTAAGCCGCGTCAATCGCCGCTTGGAAAGCCTCTCTGTTATCGAAGTTAACCAAGTTTTCCGCTGCGGCCATCGCTTCCGTTTTTGCGCCGAAAGCGAGCACGTTAAAGTCGGAAATCGCCCAATCCTTCGCGTCGTGAGCCTGATCGATTGCCGTTCTCATATGTTTGGCGTAGTCATACCTGCTCGGAACCGTCAAAGCAAAAATTTTAGTCCGGGTTACAGGAGCGGATACCGGACCTCTTGTTACCGTTGCCGTAAGCGTTACGGCACCGCCGCCGTCCGGACGATTGGTCGGGATCACACCTGCAGCGGTGATGAGGGTATCGTCGGACGTCGTCCACGCAATATCCGTCATGTTCTCGCCCATCGACGGGAGAACCAGGTTGGTCGTCACATTCCCCATACCACCGTCAGCCTCGGAAGCATTCACGCCTTTGATTAAATCCCATGTCAGTTTGCTCAGCATATGATTTACCGCATCCTCATCGTTTCCGGTACCCGTTCCGCGAACGACGATAGGAAAGGTTTTAACAACCGGCGCTGCCGTACCTTTGCTTATGGTCGCCGTGAGGGTTACGGCTGTATTGGCTTCTTGGCGCTCTACCGCGCCGGTGCTGCTATTGATTACCGCCTCATGGGTAGATGTCCACGCAATGATCGTGCTCCCCGAGCCCGAATCGGGTAGAACCAAATCCGTTTCGACCAGATCTTGTCTTGTATTCGTCCCCTTGATCGCGTCCCAGGTCAGCGCTTCCGAAGCCAGCTGTACCGCTTCTGCATCTGTTGGAGGAATCTCGGTTATTCGTATACTCTGAATGATGGCTCCGGCTGTAGCAAAACGGAGATGAGCGCCTTGATTTTGCGCGCCTATCGCGAAATTAGCTCCGTTGAGATTAACTTTAGAAGTGACCCAAGAGCTGCCGCTTCCCGCTGCCGGAATGCTCGCCGATCGATACGCATCGTACCCGGAGAAATTGCCGGGATAGATGGTGTTATAATGCAACGAAATCCCGCTGGCCGCGCTCGGTCTCCAGTATTTCACTTCCAATTCGACCTTGTTTACCGGTACAAGTCGAGGGTCGTCTACAATGACGTAAATAAAGTCGCCAACCTTCACGGCGCTTACGCCGTTTTGAGTGACTCTTTCTACCGCGCTGTTGTCCCCGTTCAGACTGATGCCTATGCCGTTGCCTTGAAGTCTCTGTGCCGGATCTCCAATTGGGGCATAGGTATCCGGATCGTTGAAGTCGATGAACACTTCGGCAAGTTCGTTAGTCGTACCGACTACAGTTAAATTGAACGTTTTCGTAACAGGCGTCGCATCACCCTTGCTTATCGTCGCTGTAAGGGCTACGGCTTTGTCTTGCTCAGGGTCGCGCGTTACGCTGCCGGTTGCGGTATCTACGATACCTGCTGGTACGGCAGACCATGCGATAGCCGTATCGTTCGCCCCCGTTGTCGGAAGAGTCAACGCCGTTCTGACTCCGGATGGATTCGCGTTCGCATTCCTGATCGTGTCCCAAGTCAGCTGAGCTGCCGCCTCCGCTACGGCTTGATCGTCGTCAAGATGCACCACTTTAACTCTTGTATGCGTTCCCGCAAAAGGATACTGCGTATTTTGAGCCGTGCGGGCGAAGGTATAGTAGGTGTTGCCTGCGGGTTTCGTAAAAGTGGCAGTATACGAGCCCGAATCGAGCGTCCCCGTCGTCCAATCTCCTTCTGCCGGAGCGCTGCCGGTCGCGTTGATCGCGAACTGCACGGCCTGCCCGTTCGTCGGCGCTGCCGCCGATAACGTCACGCTGTCGGTTGTCTCAGCGGCTGCCGGGATAGGTTTCGGCGAATCCGCGGTACTCTGAAAACGAGCATTCTTGATATAAATATCGCCTTGAGGAACGGAAGCCCATTGCATTTGCAATCTCATTTCCGTTACCGTGTCCAACGTAACGGGATTGAAGCCATTCGGAGAATTGGCTGTCGATAATTGCGCATATACGGTCATCCATTCGTTGACCTGTCCGTTTCTCATTTCATTCACATTCAAGTTAAGACGCGAATTCGTGTCCAGATTATTGCCGCCGGATGCGATGGCGATCCAGTTATTGCCGTTAAAATTCAACAAGTCCGAATGCGTGACATATATATCAAAAACGAAATATTGATTCGCGTAACCTAATAGATTCTGACTGCCGCTGTTGGCATTCCAAATCCGTTCAGCGCCGGCGCCTATTTTTCCAGCACCCAACTTAACCGCGGCATTGCCATCCGGCGCAGCCGTGTTGATCGTTCCCTCTTCTATATTAGGGAAATAAGCCGCAGTCCGAGCGTTGACCTCCGCCGGCATCGCTTGCACCGTCAAAGTAAAAGTCTTCGTTGCGCTTGCGTTACCCTTGGTTATTGTCGCCGTCAGGACTACGGTTTTGTCTGCTTCTCTATTCCATAAACGATCTATGCTTCCGGTGCTGCTTATGGCCGCATTGTCCGAAGACCAGATTACGTTAGTTGTGCCTATTGTCGTCGGAAGACTAAGCTGCGATTTTACGTCGTTCTCAGAAGTATTGCTGCCTTTAATCGCATCCCAGGTCAAAGAAGCCGCCGCGTCGTCTACCAGCACTTGTTCGTCAATAGAAGTTACGGTAATTCTTGAAGATGGACCGATGAAGTTATAATTGCCGTCCGCTTTCGCGCGCGCGAATACATAGTAGGTGTCTGCTGAAGGTAACTCGACAAATTCATGAGTATAAACGCCGCCGTTGTTAATCCCCTCCACCCAACCGGATGCCGGAGCGATCCCGTCTTCGCTTATCGCGAATTCCACGGCTTGTCCGCTAGCCGGTGCGTTCGCAGTTGCTGTTTTTGTTCCTACATCTAATGCCGGAACCGTTGATGATGAGAGCGGAAGACCTAACGTGCTTTTCTGAAAACGCGGATTTTTGATGAATACGTCGGTATTAGGGACACTCGTGCCCCATTGCAGATGCATAGCCAGTCTGGTGACTTGGTCCAGCCAGGCGTCATCGAAATTTCCGGCAGTGGCGCTTGATGACGATAACTGCGTATAGACCGTTGCCCATGTCCCCACCGCTGCATTCGCGACCCCGCTTAACTCAAGCTGAAGACGAGAATCGTCGTTAAACTTGTCGCCAGAGGGATTACTGTCGCTTACGATGACGAGCCAGTTATTCCCTTCCATAGTTTTGAAGCCGGCGTTGGGAATGTACATCTCAAAGGCGAAGTAGCCGTCTCTATAAGCGGACACATCTCTTAGAGGTGACACGCTCGGCGTGAAAAGATTATCCCACGGACCGCCGTTCTTGGAGGTTCCCGTGTTTAACTTCCACGCTGTCTGTCCGTCCGGCGCCTGGGTGGATGTCGCCGTATTTCCATCCGTACCCGCATTTACGGTCAATAGATTTACGTCATCCCCCCACGCCGCGCCGACTGTCCTCGTCATAGGTGGAGAAAACAAAGTAACCAGCATCGCTGTCGCAAGTAAAGATGCCAATAACCGTCTTTTTATCATTCTTAAATTTCCTCCATATATTCTGTTTTTAGGTTTTGAAGAGATCCCATAACTCTTGAAAAACCCCTCCGATGTGCTCTGACAACGCTTTGCCGCTGTTAGCCGGCTGCCGCCTCCCCCCTGCTCTTCCATTTATCCAATCTTGCAAAAGCGAATTCGTCCACAATCGACAAAATGTTAGCGCTTTCAACAGGGTTCAAAGAGCGATTCTCCTACGTGCAATAACGTATTCTCGTGACTTCTTCACCCTGTACTATTTTCCTCGAATACGACTCCGCATCTATTGTGGACTGATTTTATCATACGGGTGTTGCACTGAAGTTCCTACGAGGCAGTCTTATCCTTTACGGGGGCAATTTTACCTTGATATTCTGATTGATCTTATCGTCAAAAAAAAGAAGCGGAATTTTCTCCGCTTCGTTACTGTAACGCCAATAACAATGAACACCTTGGGAACTCAATCTTTCTGTTATACTTCGACAGAATCCACACGAAATACATCTCTGAAATCATTCATATGATAATGATGCTGATAAGCAAACCGATTGACTTCAAGCTCGATTTCGAACCCTGCCCCTTGATTCAGATGAATCAATGTATCATATAAACTCTCGATTTCGTTAGAATCATATTTTTTCAATTTAAAATATCCCAATGAAACATGTGGAATATAGGGTTTGTTGAGAGGATACAATCTTTCAAAACGATCAAATAAATCGCTAATGATCTGATAATCACGAACTGCAGCCGGGCAAAATTTAATGCTGATCACATCCCCCCCGCCCGTACTTACACCCAGCGCTTTCATTCTAATGGTCCTGCCTTTATAAACCTCGCTTATTTTTCTGAATTCCGCTCTAATGCTGCCTTCGATTGCTGCCATATCCCGTTTAATCTCGTCATTGTCGGTAGAAACGCTATAGGGATTGCTGAACGCGTGAATGGTCAAATGAAACGTCTCCGGGTGCAGCTTCACAAACATATCTGCATGCCTGGCGAACAATTCATTCTGAATCGCCCTGCACTTAGCGCCATCTTGCTCCGACAAAGCAATGACGCTGGTAGATCCATAGAACGGTTTAAGCTCTCCGTCCATCGTTATTTTCTCGGACAAACGCTCGGATATCGTCCATTCCTTCGGAATATGACGCATGTTGTTCGCGAAGCTCTGAATCAGACGGTCCGTGAATTCCTGATACTTATCGCTCATCTCGCATCTCCCTATTTTTCTGTAATATAAGCTGCGATGGCCCTTATTTTACCGCGCCGTCAGACAAACCGGAAATAAAATATTTTTGCAAAAAGATAAACATAATCGTTACCGGAAGTACAGCAAGCAGAGCTGCGGCCGCTGCTGCATTGATGTTCGAGGAAAATTCGGAAAAGAAATTGGCAATTGTCAACGTGATCGTCTGCTTTTGCGGTTTTTGCAAGAAATACAGCGCAAATTCAAAGTCGTTCCAAACCTTTAATCCCGCCAAGATTAACACGGTCGCCGTGACCGGTTTCAATTGGGGGAGAAGGATGCGGAAGAATACGCTGTATCCGTTGCAGCCGTCGACCGTGGCCGCTTCATCCAGATCACGGGGAATTGTCCTAATGAAATTCGCATAGGTAAATATCGCCAAGGGTAGACCATGTGTCGTTAATACCAAGATGACGCCCCAAAACGTATTGATCGCATGCATGTCATTCATTACTTTGTACAGCGGAACGATGATGCTTAACGTCGGGATCATCATCACGGTCAGCACCAGGTTCAGAATCCACTTGTTTATTTTCGTCCTGACTCTCGCTAGCGGATAAGCCGCCATTGCTCCAATCATAATAATCAGGAATGAAGTGCCTACCGTAATTACGAAGGAATTGCTAAAAGCTCTAAGCATATGACTGCCATTTATGGCGTCCACAAAATTCTGCCAATATAGATAGTTAGGAATCGACCATCTCGAAGACAAGTCCGTCATTTTCTTCAGCGCGATGGACAGGGTGATATACAATGGAGCCAGATGAAATAGAATGATCAATAGGCCAGCGAACGGTAACAGTAACCCTCTCGTTTTCGCTTTTATCATCAGTGTTCCACTTCATTTCTGCTAATAAGTTTATGCGTGATTACCGTTACGCATAGAATAAACAGGAACAATACGATACCGAGCGCTGTGGCGTAACCGGCATTCTGGCTTTGGAAGTACAAGGAGTTGATCAGGGTAGAGAAGGAATGCGTGCTCGATCCCGGTCCGCCTCCCGTCAGTGCGACGATCAGATCGAACAACTGCAGGCCCCCTATCAGCTTGTAAATCACGCTTATAATGATGGCCGGCATTAACAGCGGCAGGGTAATGTTGAAGAACTTGCGCCATGCGCCGGTTCCATCGATTTCAGCGGCCTCATAATAGGTTTTAGGAATCGTCTGCAGCCCGGCCAAATAGATGATCATGGACTGACCGACAAATTGCATGGAAGTCGCGAATAAAATGATCTTCACACCTCTTGACCCGTCCGCCAGCCAATCCACTCGCTCCATTCCGAACAGCAGCATGATATCGTTCAGAGCTCCTCCATCGTACTGCATGATGAAATACCAGATGAACCCCATAACAAGCCCCGAGATTAGAACTGGCAAGTAAACGGCGGATCTAACCAGTTTCCTCCCGAAAAATACTTGATTAAGCAGCAGAGCATACGCGAGTCCCCAGATGTTCTGGATCACAGTGGAGCCTATGCCGTATACGAGGGTGTTCTGGAAAGCCGTGATCACTTTATGATCGGTGAATAACATCTTGAAGTTATCCAAGCCCACATATTGATAATGCTGTGAATATCCATTCCAATTGGTCAAGGAGATTTGAACCCCTTCGAAAAGCGGATAAAACACAAAAACCGCAAACAGTATGAGGGCCGGCAAATACATGACGTATAGGTGGCTTCCACTTGTCCACTTTCTCCGGAAAACCTTCATAAGTAACCTCCCCCTATTTCATGCAGCGCTTGGCATGGAATGATAGGTTCCACGCCAAGCGCTTCCTCTTGATGGCGTCGCTTATTGAGCAGAAGCCCGCAGTCTGTCATAATCGGTTTTCATCGCTCGTGAAGCGTTCTCGACATTCAGTTCGCCCGACAGCAGACCGGGGCCGACGACTTTCAGCGTGTTCCACATTCCGTTAGGCAAATATTCCCTGTCGAAGTTGTTGGTGACCGGTACATCGCTGAACTTGGAGAATACTTCTTCCAAATCTCCTAAGTTAACCTGCACATCCGTCAATGCCGCCGGGATCGAATAAGCCTCGGCAATTTGGCTGACATTCTCGGGTTGCGACATATACGTTAGGAACTTAAGCGCTTCCGCTTCGTGCTCCGTATCTTTCCAGATGCCGATGGCATCCCTCTCCCCGCTGATCAAGAAAGGAGAGCCGTTATTCACCGGAATGCGCATCATCGAGATCTGGGCATCGGGGTTGAGCTGCAGCACCTGGAATATGGAATTGTTGGCTTGAAACGCGAAGGCGACTTTATTCTCCGCAAAACCTTTATAAACAGCCTGCTTATCTGCCGTTAAGTAATCCACGTTGTAGTACCCTTTGTCTCTTAATTGCAGAATGAATTTCGAAACCTCGTCGAAGTGGCTCCAGTCGAACGAACCGTCCTTCAATTCAGCCTTATAATCTACGTTCGCATCCTGAGTGAGGAACGAAGGCGCCACTCTGCCGAGGAATCCGGCCACATCGCCTGTGTCCTTGCCTCCGATCGCAATCGGCGTATAACCCGCATTTTTAATAATTTCGCAAGCTGCCAGGAATTGTTCCCATGTCTCTGGAACTGTGATATTCAGTTCTTGCAATATTTTCACATTGTACAGCATACCGCTTATGTCCACGTCGAAAGGCAGCACGTAAACATTCCCGGCCGAATCCGTTACGATCGGCTTGATTTCGTTGACCAGCTTGCTTGCCCATGGCTGATCATTCAGGGGCCGTAAATATTCGCTATACTTGTGCACCGACCAGCCGTGCGTATTCCATAAATCCGGCAAATCATTCGTAGCCATCTTGGCATTCATCAGAGCTTCATAATCCTTGCTTTGAGGAGTGAGCTCAACAAAAATATCCGGATTTTCTTGATTGAATTTGTCGACGATGCGCTGGTAGGCTTCCAATGTACCGCCCGACGTGTTAGAGAAGAACTCCAGTGTCACCTTCTCTTGTTTGGTTGGACTCTGCGTTTCTGCGCTTCCCGATGCTTGCGCCGACGGGGTACTCGAATCTGGCGACTGGCTGCCGGCGTTCTCTTTCGTCTGACTGCAAGCTGCAAGAATACCTATTAACAAGGCCATGATCATGACAAGACTAGCTCTTCCCGCTTTATTCATCGTCATCGCTCCTCAACGTGTAGTTAATCGTTCGTACTCCTAACAAAAGCGTAAAATCAATGCCCCACCGCTGCAACAATAAGAATTGTCCTTCTCTATGAGCCATTCACTTTCCCTTTCGTTACATTTTCCCGTTCATCAACTCCCTTCCTATTTTGACACCGTTGTCATTTCTGTGCAAGAAGCGTTTCCATTTTATTTTTTGACGCTGTCTCGAATAATAAGCTTAGGATCAACTTCAACTGGTCTAATGTCCTCCTTGTTCTCAAGTAATTGATCGATGATGTCAAACATCTTGAGCGCCAGCTGTTCAAAATCCTGCCCGACCGTTGTAAGCGGAGGAGTGTAGTACTGCGATATCGGGATATTGTCAAAGCCAATGACCGATACATCCTGGGGAATGGATAAACCATGACGATAGACCGAATGATAGACGGCAATGGCTTTCTCATCCCCGGAAACAAAGAACACTTGCGGAAGACGGTTCTGTCCGATCCTTTCCTCCACAAACCGATCAATATCCTCCAGCGTGCTCATATTGTACACAATCTCCAACTGATCCAGCGATACCTGAGCCTGTTCATACGCCTCGATCATGGCTCGAGCCCGCTCCTGGTTGACATTCATATGGGCGCCGAGCAGCAAACAAACTTGGGTCAGCCCCTTGCTGAATAAAAAGCGGGCTGCTTCCTGCATCCCCTTCCGGTTATTGTTGGATACCGTCAGAGGCACATAGTCGGTTTTCTCAAAAGCCAGATAGGGGATATTGTTTCTTTGGGCGACTTCAAACCTTTTGTCGTCATCGGTCAAATAAAACAGCACGATCACATCGATATATCCGCCCGATCTCTCCAATATGGAATTTTGCAAATCGCGGTCGTCATAGATGACTTCCTGAATCAAAGTGTATTTCTTGCGGCTGGCTTCGCCGACCAGATACGACATCAGGATATCGAACCATTTCGTGGTATGCTGGCCGTGTGTTTTACGAATGGAGATCAATACATTTTTGGTCTTCTTATTGTTCAGGTTAGCTGCGTATATATTCGGCTTATAGTTCGTTTCGGAAATCACCTTCAACACTTTATCTTTCGTGGTTGGCTTAACATTGGGTTCGTCGTTGATTACGCGCGACACGGTCTTGATGGAAAATCCTGAAAGCTTGGCAATTTCCCTGATCGTATTTTTCATCATAACTACTCATTCCTCGTTTATATTCAATGACACCGGTGTCTGACACCGTTGTCAAAAATATAACACGACTTACGCTGTCTGTCAATTATCTATGCGTCGTCCCCTCGTTACATCCCTTGATTCATCTCTTGTATATCATCTGCCGCATGTGTAATCGACTTCGAGTTCTTGCGCTTTTCTCTACGCTCCGTCCATTCTCCGATTTGAACGAACAGGAACGCTGCGGCGACGGTAAATAGAATGAGCGTATAGAATCCGGCGCCTATTCCGATCCCGACGCCGCCAGCGAAGAAGATCATGGCCGCAGACGTCAGTCCGATCACTTTCGCGCCATCTTTCAGGATGATTCCGGCACCGATAAATCCAAGGCCCGTAACCACTTGCGCGGCTAAGCGCATCGGATCCATCATCGTCTTATCGAACATCGTGCTGTATAATCCCGCGCTATTGATCGAAACAATCGTGATTAACGCGGAAGCGGCCGTGACATAGGTGTAGGTCTTAACGCCGGCCGGCTTATGCTTATGCGTTCGATCTAGGCCAATCAGGAATCCGATAACCGCGCTGCACAGAATGCGCAAGAGCAATTCGTATTCGCCAAGATAGTGTGCAGGCAAACGATCTAAATAGGAGAGTCCGGCCAAATCCATAGCTTCACATTCCTTTTCGGTAGAGACTCTCCACATAGCCGAGAAGGCCATGTGGAGAGCGATAGTTGTTGTGGACGTATTAATGCACGGCGTAGAAGCTTGGGCGTATGAACCACGGAATGTTCGATGACTGGTAATCGGAATATCTCAGAAGAGGGAAAAAGGGACCGGTACCTCCAAGTATATATGACATGCCCTGGTTAGGGTGGAACTTAAGTAAATAGCGGTCTTCCACTCCGTAGGGAGTAGGGTAAAAGAAATAGGCGGATGATTCCGGTACCAAGTTTGGATAAGCATAATAGTCCGAACCTAAAAACTTACCGCTGTCGGGAGAGTAAAGTTCCCACGCCACCTTCTCTTGATTTTGAACGACATCGAACAGGTTCCTCGTCTTAGTAAGCCAGTACTCATTCTTGCCGTTCGTTGTCTTTTCGAGTATCACCGTATCGTAATAATCATTTACTGCCATGGCATAATCCGTTACCCCCTGTCCCACGTCGATCTGCGCTGAAAATTGGCTTGCGCCCCATTGGCCTATCTTCAGTCGCTCGTTCTTATAGAAGTTGCTCTGCGTATCCCATGTGATTGCAATCGCGCCATTTGACGAAGAGGCGCCTTGAATGTTCAATACTTTCTTGTCGAACGGATTATCTAACGTGTAGGTATTGTCCTCCTTGTTATATAACAGCCGCCATCGCTGATTGTTCTGACTTAAATCCGAATAGATATTGATCGGAGTACCGCGAGGCAACGGCACACCACCCTTAACGGTGAGCACCTTCTGACTGTGCGGGTTAACGACGGCATAGGTTCCGTCACCGCGATTGACGAATCGCCACTCCTGCCCGGAAGCATTCGAATTGTCCCAAATCGCTACGGTGGCATTCTCTGCTGTGCTATTACTTACAACGGAAATCAGCTTCTTGCTATTTTGATCCTGAAGCGTAAAAGTTGTCACCGGCACTAGATGCCATTTCTCATTCGGAGCAGACGGGGTTTCCTGCCATGCGATCACTTTCGTACCGTCAGCGGTTGCGCCCCACTCGACATTAAGCGCATAGTCATTGGAGGCATTAACAAGCGTGTATGTGCCATTGTACGTTCCGCTATCGTTATATTTCAATTTCCAATGCTGATTCAGATAGGGGCTTGCGACACCTGAGTTAAATTTGTAACTATTCAATTGGACTTTATTCGAGCCCGTAACCATCTCTAATACTTTGCCGCTGTCGCGATGGACAATGTAATAATTCGAGGGTATTCCCGGTACCTGTTTCAACCCCCATGTCTGCGCCAGCCCGTTGTTGTCTTTCAAGATCTCAAGTTTGTTTCCTGAACCGGAATAGTTGTCTTCAAGATTCAACGTTCTCTTACTGTTAAAGTCGACCAATTTATACTGCATTTCGGTTTTGGCTTTCGTCGTATCGATTGGCTTGGAAATAGACATCTGCGTCGCATCGCGAGTGGCGATTTCCATCTTGAGCACATAGGCGGCATCGTCAACGGTGATTACGCTGGCATTCTCGCGAACCTTCTCGTACCCTTGAGAATCTTCCCTGTACACCGGGTACGCCCCCATGCCATCGTCCTTCCAATTTAAGCCGATGATGGTTTTGCCATTGGCCGGATTGACAACAGAGTGTTCAACGTCTATGTCGGGCGGCCGCCACGACTTCATATTTTTCACAAGTCCATCTGCCCAGTCGTACGCCGGTTTCAGATTGCCGGTACCGGAGCCGTTATAGCCGTTCTCGTAGGTGACGATGCCTGGAAACTTCCCTATCTGCCAATAATCTCTCAAATAAGTAAGCGCATCGTAAGGGATTTGACTGATATCCGGACCTGGAGAGCCGGGGATCACGGAAGGACCTCCTTGCGGATTAGGGGGAACAAGCCGAAAGGAAACAACCGGAATCCAATTGTATTGATATACTCTATATCCATAGTTATAAAGAGCGGAGACGTAACCTTCGGGAAATACATTGGCAAAGGGCTTGAGAATGACCCATTTTGCTGCTGAGTTACCTTGACAATCCTCAACCTGATCGATCACGTTCATCGCTTCTTCCACTTCATCCATGTGACGAAGGTCGAGCACGACCGTCATCCCCGGGTAGTTGTCGCCGATGTGTTGCAGTGCTTGCTTCAAGGTAGGAACTGTTTCGTTAGAAACTGACCAACTCCCCTTGACAGTTACACTTTCTCCACCATAAGATATCGATCCTTGAGTACCCTGATTCTTGTCAAATAAGCGCATATAAGTTTGCGTAATCTGTTCGGAGGTTAATTGACTAATCAAATTATTATAGGGCTGGATCGCACTCCAGTTCATCAACACCGGCGGATTGCCGCTTGTAACCGGACTGGTCCCATCTGGTGTAAGTTGATTAAAGACATCCCAATGGTTGTCATTAGTCCTATCCGTATGCGGATAATTCGTCGTTCTCCCCATCGTATAATCATGCATCAGCACGAGTTTGTTATCGCTAGCCATATGCACGTCGAGCTCGACCATCTCGAACTTGAGCGCTGCGGCGTTGTCGATCGCGGTGATCGAGTTCTCCGCCGCCGATTGCGGTAGAGCAGCATCTACACCCCAAGCGCCTCGGTGTGCGGATAGATAGGGTCCGGCAATCGGTGCCTGATCGCGAGGCTCACCCAATTTCTTCATCAGCAATGCCGGATCATACTGGAAACCGTCCCACGGTCCATAAGGCGTACACGTTCCAGACGCAGAAGCTGTCGGTGTCGCCCCGCCGAATTCGTTGGCAGGCACACCGATGCCAAGTAATACTGTCGAACACAATACGATGATAGCAACAAGTTTCTTCCTCATTGTGGTCACTTTTTCGCTCCTTTGCAGCATGTTTTTATTGAATCCGGCTCCGAATTGACACCGGTGTCAATATAGTGCAAGTCTCTTCACATTTCCGTGAAGAGAGCGGGTTAGCGCACGCTTTCCCGTACAATCAGTTGCGGATCGATCTGCACCGACGAGATATCCTCATCGCCATCGATCAACTTGTCAATCACTTCGAACATCTCGTGTGCCAGCCGTGCAAAGTCCTGTCCCATCGTCGTTAGCGGCGGTGAATAATATTGCGAGATCGGGATGTTATCGAATCCGATCACCGACACGTCCTGCGGAATCGACAGGCCGTGCGCGTGCAAGGCGCTGTATACGGCAATCGCTTTTTCGTCGCCGGAGACGAAGAACACTTCGGGTAGATTCTTGTCCTCAATGCGCTGGTCTACGTACTGGCGAATCGTTTCCAAATTGTTCATGCCATACCTGATTTCAAGGCGGTCGAGCGGCATGAGATGCTCGTTGTACACTTCCTTGATGGCATCTGCTCGTTCTCTGTTGACTTCAATCTCTGCGCCCAACATGAGACAGATCGACGACAGCCCTCTCTCGAACAGAAACTCTGTCGCAGCCTTCATGCCCGCTTTGTTGTTGTTGGAAATCGAGAGCGGAGCAAGCGCATTTTTCTCGAAAGAAATGTATGGAATTCGACTTCTGTCGGCCATTTCGATGCGTTTGTCATTCTCCTGCAAATAAAACATCACCAGCACATCGATGTAACTGCCCGACTTCTCCAGCATAGAATTGCGTAAATCCGTGTCATCGTAGATGACTTCCTGAATGAGCGTGCAATTGCGGTTATGCGCTTCCTTGATCATGAACGACATCAGGTAGTCAAACCATTGCGTCGTGTTCTGTCCATGCGTCTTGCGGATCGATACAAGCACGTTCTTGTTCATCTTGCTGTTCAAATTTTGCGCGTATATGTTGGGCTTGAAGTTCGTCTCGGCAATCACTTGCATAATCTTGTCGCGTGTGCTGGCTTTGACGTTCTTGTCGTTGTTAATTACGCGCGAGACCGTTTTGAACGAAAAACCGGACAGCTTGGCGATGTCCCGAATGGTATATTTCTGCCCCATTTTTATCGTATCTCCTTGAAGGCACATATCGTCCGCTGCCCGCACGAGACACCGGTGTCAATTTATGGCTAAGCGAAGTTGTTGTTTCGATCATACCCCCTATTTTGAATCTCTGTCAAGACAGTAGGTACAAGTCCTACCGAGCAACCGTTCCTTTACCACTCCTGCTGCCGACGATGAAATAAGCGCTCGGGGAAGTGCGTTCGATCAACCGAACGGGAGTGGACAGGGTAACGGCGAAAGAAAATTGCATGAGCATCACCTAAGACCGTATGAAGAGTGTACCAAAACAATAAGCAAAGTAGCTCTCGACATATGTCGGAGCTGCTTTCAGAATGTCAAGAAACCCAGCGTCTTGTTCCGAGACGTCTGGGTTTCTCTGTTTTATTGGAGATGGGACGGGACGCTATCCCTTGCCTTGGGTCCCGATTTGCCGGGCAACGCGTTCCCCCAGCTGTGGGCTCACTTGGGCCAGATAACCTATCACAACCCGCTGCAACTCCGGCACGGCAGCTCCAAGATCGGAGGCAATGTTGTGGACTAAGTGCACCTGCTGATCAGGCGTCAGCGAGTTGTAAAATTGCCCTGGCTGCGTGAAGTCATCCCCTTTTGGAGGTGCGGTGCGCTCCAGCCGTCCTGCCACATGATGGCCGGTGCCGCTTGTTATCTCGTCTGATGGTTTCCAGTTCGCCTGATGGTTGATCGGGATGCTGCGGAAATCCGGTCCCAGCCGAAAACGCTGTGAATCCGTATAAATATTAGCACGGCCCTGAAGCACCCTGTCGAAAGAAAACTCGGCCCCCTCCAGCAGATTGGACGGGGAAAAAGCCAGCTTCTCCACCTGATCTCTATAATTGTCGGGATTGCGGTTCAGCACCATCTTACCGACCGGCAACAGCGGGTACTGGCGCATATCCCACACCTTCGTATCGTCCAGCGGATCGAACGGCAGCGTTGCCTCGTCCTGCGGATTCATGAGCTGTACGTACAGCCCATATTCGACCGGCTTTCCTTGCGCAATCGTGTCATAGAGATCCTTGCCCGCGTAATCCGGGTTCTCGCAGGCCAGCCGCGCCGCCTCCTGGCTATCGATATACTGCACGCCGGCTAGCGGAACCCAGTTGTATTTTACGTAGATACGGGCGCCCTGCTCATTCTTCCAAACATAAGTACTCACGCTGTAACCCGGAATGTGACGGAAGCTCTTGATCGTCCCCAGATCGGAGTACAGCTGCAGCACGAAATGTGTCGCCTCCGGATTTTGCGCGTAGAAGCTCCAGAACCGGTTGGGATCCATCAAGTTGTTGACGGGCGACGGGTTGAAGGCGCTGACCGTCTCTACAAACCGCATCGGGTCCCGAATCGTAAACACGGGAAGATGGTTGCATATTAAGTCGAGGATACCTTGCTCGGTATAAAATTTAGTCGAGAAGCCGCGCACATTGCGAGAAGTGTCCGGCGTCCCCTTGTTACTGGCTGCCAGCGAGAATCGGACGGCAACGGGCACTTGCTGACCCGGACGCTGCAGCAAACAAAGCTTCGTGTAAGCCGCCATCGAGTTAACCGTCTCGAAATAACCGAAAGCCCCGAAGCCCTTTACATGCAAAGGGCGCTCTCTTATGGTCTCATGGATAAAAGTTTCGTTTTTTTCGTGCAGCACTGTATCTTGTTCCAGAATCGGGCCGCGCTCTCCTACCGTCTGCGAGTAGCGCTCCGGTCGCGGGCCGCCTGCCCATTGCGAGGGAGCAGCGCCTTGCCAACCTTGATTGTTCGTCTGATTGCGGGCGTTCTTGTCGTCCATTCCTCAGCCTCCCATGCCTACATCTATCACCAATATGTATGCATGGCTACATTTACTCATTCAGGATATTTCACTGGCTGTCGGGTATCAGAACGTAAATTCATTTTCACAGCAAACTAAGCCGCAGCTCATAAAAATACTGCACAATTGGATGCTTTGACTTTATATTCTCGGCCATGTTTAAAATTCGTTTTTTTCCAACTCGTCTGTCCACCAAAGCTAGAATATTCAATAAGATATCATTGCTCTCTAGGCTTACTTCTATAGGAGTAGATAAAAACTTAGTGGCTACAACGATAAAATTTGATTTACTCAGTGCGGACTGTTCTGACAAAAGCTTCTTGGCATATTCTGATATTTTTCTTTTTCTTACGATTACTTTTAGACGATCCTCCGGAACTGTCCCTTTGGTATCTTTTCTGACAGCTTCAATTTCTTCATTGCTGATAGGAATTTGGATGTCTGGATCATTCTTTATTTCCAACTCAGTCTGATACCATCTGATTAACGTAGTTAGATCACTCATATTGAGTACGTTCTTCTTATCTACCGCAATATAACAAATCCCTACTTTATCAGGTAGATAACGGTAGCCGGTTGCACGGTATTCGACCCTTCCATATAACGTAGGGCAGAGAAAGCTCTCCAGATGTTGCTTCAATTTGCTCCAGGACATGTAATCCTCCTATGTATCTACATGGCTTCACTAAAACACCCTAGCGCCTTTGGGTGAAATAATCGCCATCGGCTGTTTCATTCATGCAATTTGCCTTTAGTTTTTCCCCATCCATCATCGTTCCAGTCGATCCGACTGCTCCTCAGACTTTAAGCTGACTCCATGTTTCTTCCAACCATTCAGCAAATAACTCTTCCTCCTCAAACTGAGGATAATGAGCGGATTTTCCGAAAATAACAAACTCCTTCTTCGGCGCCTCCAGTACTTCGAAGTATTCTTTTGCTGCGTTTACAGATGTCATATAATCATATTGTCCCATGACAAAATAAACGGGTATATCTACTTTATCGACAATACTTGTAATATTGTTTTTCGACTCTTCCTTCAACAAAATTTCTTGCGATAATGAAACTCCTCTTAAATAGCGAATGACATCCAGCAAATTATACTCCGGATTAAAGAGAAACCCCGTGTAATAATCCCTGTTATCATCAATTAATCTAGCTGCTCCGCCATATTTTCGAACCATATCTCTTGGAGTCAGTTGCTCCCCTTTTTCTATTGGACCTTGAAGCTGTTCTAATCGTTCTGCATCCTTTAAGTTGCCGGCTAATTTGGCTTGTTCAATGGAATAATTCAAGCTATCCAACTCGCTTTTCCCATGATCGGCAACCTGCCCGATTCCAACGTAAGCAACAAATTGGTCAGGCGATTTTGCGATAGCTTTCATCCCAATATATGTGCCAAAAGAATGGCCTACCAGCAATACTTTGTCTTGTCCAAATTCCTTCTGAACATAATCTGTTAATGCCAACAAATCATCTACGAGCAAGTCTGCGGATAAGTTAGAGTAATCCTCCAAAAAATGATACGACTTCCCGCTTCCGCGTTGATCGTAGTGTACGATTGTAAAGTTTTTCTCAAGCAAATCTTGATATTTCCGCACATAAGGAATTTCAGAACAGCCAGGACCGCCATGCACGAAGATGACTATCGGCTTGCGCCGGTCCACTCCTCTAATCATGACTTCATGATCAGTGCCATTAATCTCGATCTGTCTTAAAGAACTTATGCTATTATCACCTTCAATTCGAGGTGTCCATGTTGGAAACACCAATCCGACCGCGATAAGCAAAACAACAACAAAAATACTTATCTTTGTTATCCTTATATATTTTCTTTTCAATTGACGGCTCCTTAATCGGTAGATTAAAACGTTGTTTCTCTTCCTATTCCCCAGTCCAAGGAAGAAGGAACACTTTAGTTAAACCAAGCATGCTGCACCCCAATTGTAATAGTGTGGAAATTCTATTATAGCTCATCTTCCCCACTCAAGCGCGAACTTAGAGTTTTCTTTAGGTTTCATAGATGGACTAATCTACCATGATAAAATCGAGGAGGAAAATCGATATCATACTTCAGGGGGACAATCGATGAGGAAACAACTGGTCGGATTATTAATGGTCGTGCTAATGTGCTTTCATTTTCCCGTCAGTTTTGCAGCAGGCGCAGCGAAATCTTCAGCCGACTTTACAGACTTGAAGGATCTGGATGCCGCCAAGAAAGCCAAGTTTGACGCGATGATCAGCACCGGAATTTTCGATGGCGTCAGCGATACGACGTTCGGGCTCAATGATGAGATGACTTTTTCCGATGCGGGAATTACGGGGGTTACATCCGAGAACCTATACGGTATCCAAGGCATATTGCAAGACTATGATTACCCTTTAAGAGCGCAACCAAAAAATAAAAGTCAGATTCAAACGATTGTCACCGAGACTATTTATTTAACAGCAATCAATCATTATTTTGCATATGGTTATGGAAATGAACCTGACAAAGAAGCTTTTGATCTCGCTGGTCTCGTCGGAGTTACAGACTTGAACCATAGCTGGTATCCTCATCTACCTTCAATCGCAATATGGAGGAGATCCAGGCGGGGGCTTCGGTGGTGGAGGTATGGGGGGTGTTTCCGGCGGTTCATTAAGTGCTGGGTCCACTAAACAACAAATCCAGGCAGTGATTGACGATTACTTGAACTCACTTTAAGAGTAGAAATAGCGGTGCAAGGGAAGTGATATGCTGCCCTTACAATAGACAGGTGAAATAATAAAACCTGCTATTGTAAGGGGAGCTTTTCATGTCTGGCTCGTGCAGTATACTTCAGTCGCTGCTTGCAAATCCGGAATTGAGCTGCAATATCTTCAGTTGCTCTTGCAAAATGTTCCTATGAGAGATGTCCGCCCTGCAGAGAGGCCCACTCGCACATATGCTGCAGCTGTCCGACTTTGGCGCAAACGAAGGGTCTGCCGTCCGTGTTTCCTTTTGCCGTCTTTTAACTCAACTGCTGGCTGATCAAGTAATAATAAAGCCCTTTGGATTCGATCAGTTCTGCATGGGAACCGGTCTCCACAACAGCTCCGCGATCCAATACGACGATCATATCCGCCTTCTGCACCGTACTTAGACGGTGGGCAATGATCAGACAGGTGCGGCCCTTCAGCATCGTATCCATATTCTGCTGAATGATTCGCTCCGACTCCGAATCCAGCGCGCTGGTCGCCTCGTCGAAAATCAGAATACCCGGCTCGCCAAGCAGCGCTCTCGCAATGGCGATTCGTTGCAATTGCCCTCCGGAGAGGCTTAACCCCCCTTCTCCGATCATCGTCTTGAACCCAAGCGGCAACGCGGCTATAAAATCGTAGGCCCCCGCCAGCTTCGCGGCCGCCTCAACTTCTTCCAGCGCAGCGGACGGGAACCGAATCGCGATATTGTCTTGAATCGTGGCGCGGAATACCCTGTTCTCTTGCTGAACGATTCCGATCCTGCGGCGCAAGGAAGCGGCATGAATCTGCCGTATGTCGTGTCCGTCGATACGAATCGTCCCGCTCGAAGGAGCAAACAGCTTGGTCAGCAAATTCGCAAACGTAGATTTGCCGGCACCGCTCCTTCCGACAAGCGCAACCGTCTGCCCAGGCTCGATCTTTAGATTGATCTGCTGCAAGATGTTGGGACCGTCCTTGCTGTAGCGAAACGAAACGTTGTCGAACTGAATGCTGCCTTTCAGCGCCGCCAATCTCCGCATATTCTGTGGCTCCAGCTCTTCCGGATTTGCTCTGAATACGTCGTCGATCCGCTCCATCGAGACCCGCACTTCCATAATATCGTTGAGCATCTGCAGCATCTGGGTAATCGATTGCGTAACCGTAAAGTAAACAGACAAGAATGCAACGAATTGTCCCACTGTCAGTTGACCGCGCATGACGAACACAGCACCCCCATATAGCACTAAGGCGTTGCCGATCATCTTGATAAAATCCGCTATCGTCTCCGATGCTACCAGCAGCTGAATGGCTTTGATTCGCTGTTTCAGCGAAAGCTGCAGCTTGTCCATCAGCTTCCAACGAATCGTCGGTTCCGCGGCCAGCGCCTTAACGGTCGAGATCAGCTTGATGGCTTCGACCATCGTCGTCTGTGACTCCGCCTCCGCCTCGAACTGCTTGCGGCTGTTCCGGCGCATCAGTGGGGAGAAGAGAAGCACGAGCGCTATATAACAGGGAAGGATGGCAAACGCGATAAACGACAGCTTCACATGATAGACGAACATGAGCGTCCCATAAATGACGATCGTCAGGGAGTCAAGCATCAGTTGGACCGCCCCGGTCGTCAGCATTCTGCGGATTTTCTGATTCTCCCCCACTCGGCTTGTCAGATCACCGATCGTTCGAGCGAAGAAGAAAGACAAGGGTAAACTTAGCAAGTGCTTATAGAAATCACCTAACATCCCGATGTCTATCTTCAGAGCGATTCGAGCCGCTATGAAATTTCTGAATGAATTGGAGACAACATAACAGAGGGATAATCCAAGCATGCCGACCAGTAATATTCGGAGAAAATCACCCTCTCCATTGACGAGAGCTTTATCCACAATGACTTGCGTAAAAATCGGAATCATAAGCGCGGTCAATTGGACGAGCAGCGACGTGATCAGAAGCGATATCAACGCTTTGCGGTTCGGAGTCACATAGGTGACAAATCGGGAAATTGGGCTGCGCATTCGCTCATTGGAAGCAAGCCGATCCGTCGGGGTCAGCGTCAAGATCGCCCCGCTCCACCCCGCCTCGAAATCGGATCTGCTTTTTTTCTCCAAGCCGTACGCGGGATCGCCGACCATAACATGCTTTTTCGTCACCTCATATACGACGATGAAGTGTTCGCCCTTCCAATGCGCGATCACGGGCAGCTTCATCCTGGAGAGTGCATCGAGCTGCGTCGTGAAGCCTTGTGCGGCGAGCCCCAGCGATTCCGCCGTCTCCGTCAAGCCGTATAACGTGCTTCCGGACCTCGACATCTCCGTTTGCTCCCGAATCCGGCCAATTGGAATTCGCGAACCGTAATAGGCCATGACCATAGCAAGACAGGCGGGACCGCAATCCATCTCGTTCTGCTGCAAGCGTATCGGATATTTGCGCAGACGGAATCGAACGGGACGTTTCCGATCGACCTCCGCCCATCGGACCGCCTGGCCGGAAGCGGCCGCAAGCTCCCCCATAGCATCGTCATCGTCATATTTGGAAGATTCGGATACGTAATTGGAGGCAATGCTTTCAATCGCCGTCCGCAGAGCCGGGTGTTCGACGATCATCGCATCGAAATCGTTCTTGCTCAATCGGAACAACTGAGCGGCGCCGGCGGCTACGACCGTCGCTTTGCGCCTCGCTCCCGTAAGCAAAGCCAACTCCCCGAAGAAGTCGCCGGGGATGAGCCGGTTGATGACCGAGCCGTCTTCTTCCTTGACGACCTCGCAATGTCCCGCGTGAACGATAAAGAACGCATCTCCCACGTCGCCTTGACGTACGATCGATTGTCCCTTGTCCGCTTGAATCACGGTCATCCGTTCCAGGAACTTCCGAACCGCTTGATGATCTTCCGAGGATAAAAGCGCCGTGCGCCTAAGGAACATCGTGACGGCGCGGGACGACATATAGGTAGCGAGCAACTGTTTGAGCCCGGGATTATGCGCGAACAGTTCGCGAAGCGTTGCGATCGGAATGGCCAACAGCAGCGCGTTTCCTGCCGCGCTGTATACGACGGGATTGCCCGGCGGCTCTTCGTCGCCCTCCCACCCGAAGCTGTCTCCGTCCTTCAACAGGCCGAGGCTGTTCTCCGAGCCGTCAGGCCGTTCGTCGATCATTCGGATCTCGCCCGAAACGATGCAATACAAATATTGCGGGATGTCGTCCTTCTCCTGAATCGTCTGTCCGATCGAGAACCGAAGCATTCGCGCATGCTTGGACAGCATTTGCTTCTCGTTCAGACTAAGCACGCTAAAAAAAGGAACCTGCTCCACATAGTCAATTTGCCTGTTCGTCTCCATCGCTTTCGAGTCCCCTATAACCTAATCTTGTGTCCACAACGTCGGCTTGCGCACGTTCGCTTCCTTGCGCCTAGCGGCAAGCCATTCCTCGAAAAGAATGCGTTCGATTCTCGCCCTGGTGTCGCCGTTCAATTCCGCCGGGTATACCTCTTCGACCTTGATCACGTAAAATTTCTTATCCATTTCGAGGGGACCGGCTATCGTTCCCGGAGACGCCCCGAACGCTTGCGCTTCGATCGCCTTCGGCAGCTGAGCTCTCTCCTTGCGGCCGATATATCCTCCGGCAAACCTGGATGACTCGTCGATGGAGTAGGCACGGACCAGCGTGTAAAAGGGTTCTCCCTCCAATGTCTTGAACCGCAGCTCGCGTGCAAGCCCACGCTCGTTCACGACGATCTGCGAGAGAGCAACCGCCTCGAAGAGGGACCGATGCTCTGTAAAGTATCGCTCTACCTTGCCGGCCGTCACATGTTGGCGGACTCGCTCCTTCAACGCTTTCATCCGGGCGAATTCGGCAAGATCGGCCATCGAAAACGCGTGCTCCGTCAGCCAATCGGCTACCTCGGAAGCTTGATAAAGTCCATTCATGACTCTCCAGTCGTTGACCGCCTCCTGAATCTCTTCCTGGCCAACCGCAATACCGTTTTCTTCCGCGAATGAGGTGACGAGCGCATGCGAAATGTAATTGTCAATCGCCCCGAAGCTTCCTTGCATGACGGCGGAACGCAGCACGGTTGCTAACGAGTAGCTTCGTTCATCAATTTGAAGAGCCACGACTTGATCGAGTGACATCGTGCATACTCCTTTATGGTCCTATATAAAAGCGCGGGAGTCGCTCCCGCGCCATTCTTGCGTTAGATGAATCTTCCGCCAGCCACGTTCTTCGCTTCTTCTTCGGTCAGCTTCTTCGGCAAGTCGTCCAGTTTGATCGCTTGAGCCTCATTCGCTTCCACGGATTCCTTGGTCGCGTCCGTCTCCTTTTGCTCCGCCATTTCCGTCACCTCCTCTTGAAACCCATTTACCAGAAGAATCTATCTTCGACCAGCATTACTTTCAGTTTAGCAAAGCTGAATAAAAGAATTATGAAAGAAAAGGGCGCTTTATGCGGAAGAACCGCGTAGAACCGAGACTTCGCGGGTTTTAGCAAACTGTCAAAAAATCAATGAAGCATCCCCTTGCAAGATTTCGTTTCCTGCCACGATAATGATAAAAAAGAGAATAGAAAAGAAGATCGCCCGTCCCCCTCCCTTCTTGGCTAGAATACTTGCGATCTTCTATGAAGCGATAATGCCATCCGTCTACCCCTTCAGTGAGGCATAATTTCTCGATCGCATGAACTCGCGATGGGCTTCCTGAATCGCGTTCGTGCGCATCAGCAGCTCTTCGGAACCCCCATGCTTCAGTTGCCCGGCAATCCGCATCAGCTTGACCTGAACAATCTCGCAGATATGGGGATCATCATCGACGATCATAATTTTGCAGTTGATCATACCTGTAATTGCGATCGAAGATTTGCTCAAGCTGCTCCGGCGGAATCCCCATGCCTGAGTCTTGCACGCTAATGACCGCATAGCGGGTAAGATTTACCTCATCCACAGCCAGCGCAATACGCACCACCCCACCCTTTGGGGTAAACTTCATTGCGTTCGACACCAGATTAAACAACGCTTGCTCCAGTCTTTGCGCATCCATCACGACAACAGGCGAATCAGATCAAAGAGGGGATTATGACGAAAAAACGAACTGAGCGAAGATTGCGGACTGTACCGAGAGAAGTACCGTACCATCGGGTACTCGTCAGCGATAAGCCTCACATAGGACGTGACATACTCGCTCTTGTGCTTCCCATAGGCGGATTGTTTTTCTTTAGTTTTCGTTGACAGAAGTGATCATGCTCGGCATGTTTTTGCTAGCTTTGCTCACCTATCTGAAAAACGAAAATAACACGCCTAGATTAGCGCCGAGGGTACGGGTTATTTTCGAATAAGTCTTCTCTGGGAGGCGTACAACCGATGCAAACATTGAGTGTCGTTATGCTGTGATAATGTCACTGCATAACTGTTATAAAATTCTAAATAGCCGTAAAAGCGCCATCGACAACAAAGTCTGCTCCTGTTGTAAATGGACTTGCATCCCCTGCAAGATACACGGCAATCGCCTGCAATTCATCGGGCCGTCCTATTCTGCCAAGCGGAGACACGCTTTCCCATTGCTGGATCAACGGCTTCAAATCCGGGGATTGCAGCGTTAACTCCGTACCGATGTAACCCGGACTGATCGTATTGACGCGCACACCGTACTTGGCCCACTCAATCGCCAACGATTTGCTTAACTGCACCACTCCCGCTTTAGACGCGTTATAAGAAGCTTGCGGTTGAGGATAGTTGACAATATGGGCAGACATCGAAGCCGTGTTAATGATGGAGCCGCCCCCTTGCCGGAGCATGACCTTGCCGGCCGCTTGGGAAGTGAGAAATACTCCTGTCAGATTAATGTCGATCACCTTCTGCCACTGCTGCAAGGTCATCTCGGCGGCAGGGATGTTTATACAAATCCCCGCATTATTGAATGCGATGTCAATTCTTCCAAAGCCCGCCAAGATGTCCTCGATCATCTGATTGACATCATCGGGATTGGCCACATCCGTCCGAATCGCCAAAGTTTTGACGCCAAGCTGTTCGGAGATTTCCGCAGCCGTTTTTTGCGCTTCGACAAGATCCAAGTCAACAATTGCTACATCGGCTCCCGCTTCAGCCAGTGCAGTGGCGATGCTTTTGCCAATACCGCGCGCTCCTCCACTCACATAAGCCTTCTTGCCATTCAATCTGAACTTTTCAATGATCCCCATGTAGGTTCACTTCCCAAAATTAGTTTTGCAAAACCACTTTCTAAAACTAGCATAACTGTAAGCGATTACTTCCTGCATGTCAAGTGTCCTTAAATGCCTCTTTAGTTACGCCGAAATAACGGTATACTGTAACAAGAAGCGTCTCCGGCCTCATACAAGAATGGACGTTATCCCGTTTTCACAAAAAGCTTATCGGTAATGGAGTTGAGCCCGATGAACGAATTTCCGGAAACAGATATTAAAAAAACGAATTTATCCAATATGTTTCAATTGATTTATTTATCCGAGAAAGAGCACCGGATCAAGCTGTCAAAAGACGATATCTCTCGCAAATTAAATCTCAGCTTGCCTACGATAACGAGGAATCTAAGGGAATTATTAGCCCGGAACCTCATTATTGATGATACGAAGCTGTCCTCAAAGGGCGGAAGAAAAGCCATTGCCTATTCGCTTAACGCCTCGGCACGGTATGCAATCGGTGTGGAGATCCTTAAGCAATCTGTCACTATCCTTTCAGTGGATTTGTTGGGAGATACGACTCGCCGGACAAAATTAAACATGCTCTATCAAAATACAGATGCCTACTATGTAAAGCTCGCCGAACATATGAAGCAGTTTATTGCAGACAGTGGGATTGAGCCTCAGCGTATTCAGGGGATCGGCATAGGCATTCAAGGCTTAATTTCGCATGACGGTTCTACTGTGCTATACGGCAAGATTCTCAACTGCACTGGACTTACCATGGAGAGGATATCGCAGCATGTGGATTATCCATGCCGGTTCTTCCACGATGCAGATTGCGTGGCTGCTGCAGAACAGTGGAAGCGGCCGGATTTGCAGGATGCGATGATTCTGTCCGTAGGCGAACATTTAGGAGGAGCGCTCCTCATCAATGGACTGCCTTATCATGGAATCAACGGCAGAAGCGGAACGATTGAACATACCATCATCAGTCCCAATGGCCGCGAATGCTATTGTGGAAAAAAGGGGTGCGTGGAGGCCTACTGTTCTTTGAGTGCGCTTGAAGCTGCTTTTGGCGGAGAAGTTGAGGAGCTCATGATTTCTATGCAAAATGGAGATACAAAAGCTGTTCAGCTGTGGAATTCGTACCTGGATTATCTTGCACTGGCCATCAATAATTTTCACATGATCTTAAACACCCAGATTATTATCGGTGGAAGCATTCTTAATTACCTTGCCGAGAGCCACCTCGCCCAGATCAATGAATTGGTGAAGGCCCACAGCGCTTTTCCTGAAGAGGAGAGTAATATCATCTTAGGCAGCCTGACCAAGGATGCGGTAGCCATAGGAGCGGCATTGTCCTTCATGAAGGAATTTGTAAATTCGATTTAAGTATTAACGGAGCGTTCCATTTTTTTGTCGGGCGACCGTCGATGGACTTGCGCGAATCCGTTGACCCGGCTGCCAGATCCACCGGCTGAGCGCTCGCGAGCGTCAGTCGGAGTTCGTCGTCATGAGGCTTGCAAAAAGAGGGGCTCGTCGCCCCTCTTTGCTATTTCCGCCGCACATCTCCGGTTTAATTTTCCTTTCTCGTTAATTTAACTCATCAATAACATGCCATAATCTTAGCAGCAGCACAGCTGCTTCCGCTCTGGTCGCCGACTCTAACGGACTAAATCGATTGTTTCCACGCCCATTCAGTAAACCTCTCGCAACAACTTCTTGGATATACCCCTTAGCCCAATGCGGTATATCGGCATCATCGCGGAAGGTTGTGTTCCCTGGTGAGTTCCCCCACTCCATCGCTCTCCCTATCATCGTCGCCATCTCTGCTCGACTCACGTTATGCAACGGTCGAAGCGAATGATCCAGGTATCCGGATAATAGACCCTTCTCCACCGCAATATGAACCGTAGATGTCGCCCAAGCGGGAATTTGATCCTGATCCACAAAACGATGCTCGGTCAATGTGGGCGCTGCTGAAGCCATACCCAATGTTCGGAGCAAGATCGCTGCGAATTCGACTCGTGTGATGCCGCTTTGCGGACTAAACTTCGTTTCCGTATGACCTTGTACTATTCCTCGCTCGAAGGCTTCACATAAGAGGGACTCTGCCCAGTGACCCTTCATGTCGGAAAATGTGCATACCTGAGGTTCCAAAGCTTCTTGTGTTGCTGCGCGATAAATCGTCAGACGATAGGTCTTGATCGTCCCGTTCTCTGCTTTCACGACAAGCTCGAACACATTGTCTCCTTCTTTGAGAGCGACCGTTTTCTCTCCGTCTATCCTCTCTTCTCCCAAGGAAACCGTAGCTCTCGCATCGGAAGGAGTCACTTTAATCGTTACCTCACTAGACATTGTTTCCGCTCGGTAACTGGTCCCCTCTAGCGCAAACTCTGGTGATAATACTAACTTCTTACCTTCTATGATAACGTTCAAGTTGGCAAGATTGGCGTTGTTAGACTGCGGCCACCCAGATCCGCCGCTCTGTTGATTCCCCGGTGTTGTTGGAACACCCTTACGATGAATCGTCAGGCTATAGGTTTCTGTCTCACCGTTTTCCGCTGTCACGACAAGCTCAAACCCATTGTCTCCCTCGACAAGAAAGACGGTTCTCCCTCCATCCAACTCGTCTCCTTCCAAGCTCACTGTAGCTCTTTCATCGGAAGGAAGCGCTATAATCGTTGCTTGGCTTGACGTGGTTTCCGCTCGATAACTTTTCTCCTCTACCGCAAATGCTGGAGATAACGCTAACTCTTCACCAGCAGCGATAATCTTAAGATTTGCCATCTTCGCATTGTCCGAACGAATAGGCTGCCAGTTGGCAAATAGCAGTAAACTACCAGTCAATTGTGTCGTATCACCGATCCCATAGGGTACACCACTGCCATCGGGCGCTGTATTCCACCCTTGGAAGAGATGTCCTGTCCTTGTCCAGTCAAGATCCTCTAGAGTCACCAAAGAGCCGGTCTTATAAGGCTTACTTACATACAACCCGTTATCATCGTTCGAATCATTCCCCATATAAGTTAAGAAAGCTTGCATGCTCTCCATTCCTATCAAATAAGGATATCCATCATGATGCTGATCTACTTTCCATAGGATATCGAAGTCCCATCCCTCGTAGTTTGCAATATCTTTCATTTGTTCAGAAGTTAATCCCTGACCGATGTTATCTAATTGCCCTGATAACTCCCTATCGTAATAACTGTTCGTAATGTTTCCTTCGATATAACGATTGTCACCCACTAAACCACCGGCTCTAGTGATCTGCCCGGTTATCGAACCTTTCGCAAAACTATTTTCAATTGTTCCGGAATTATCCCCAACGAGACCTCCAATTGAATCAGAGCTCGGATTGCATATACCTGTTAAATTAACAGTAGCATAGCTATTGGATATTATCGCTTGATCATTGTCACCTACTAAACCCCCGATATCATCACAACCAGACACATTCCCCGTTGCAAAAGAAAAAGAGAGGTCACCCTTCCTATTTCCTCCGACTAAACCGCCGGCGTCTACCTGACCTGCAACATTCCCTGAAGCATAGCTGTAGGCGACAAAGCCATTTTCAAGCTCACCGATCAATCCTCCCGTGTTTTTATGACCATTTACTTCGCCTGCAGCATAACTGAAGGAAACGTCACCCTCTTGGAAGCTGCCCACGAGCCCTCCTTCATTACGGCTGCCCGTGACACCCCCCATTGCAGAGCTTTCAGTGATCGTGCCCGTTATATATTCACCAACCAAACCGCCTACACTTCTATCGCCCCGAACATCCCCGAATGCAGAACTCTTTGAGGTGTTTCCTTCTATAATTAATCCCGCGAGTCCTCCTACATAGTCCTCACCGGTAACCATTCCCTCTGCAAAGCTATTTGAAATCTCACCATTTCTAAAATCACCGATCAAACCACCTGCATACCGTTCGCCATCAACATGACCTGTCGCATAACTATTGGTCACATTCCCTACCGCATATCCTATTAAACCGCCAATGTAATCACTATTGGCCGTTACACTACCTGTAGCAAAGCTGTCTTTCACCTGATCCCCGTCTGAACTACGACCAATCAAGCCGCCGACATACCCAAAGTCCCCTGCTACAGATCCGAAGTCGCCGACAACAGCTCCTGTCGCGTAACTATTAGCGACATCTCCGCCCCTATTGCGGCCAATTAAACCACCGATATAACGCAGGTTCGCCTTCACATCGCCTGTTGCAAAACTATCGGAAACGTCGCCATCTCGGGATTGTCCGATTAAACCTCCTACATAGCCCCCCTTACTTACGACCGAGCCTGATGCAGAGGTATGTGATACGATACTTTCCAGAGCATGCCCAATTAAACCGCCTACATAGTCGCCCCGACCTGTAACGTCACCCGATGCAGAGCTGTCTGTGATGGCGCTATTCAAGCCATATCCGATCAGACCGCCTACGTTATTATCCCCGGAGACATATACATCAGCATGGCTGTTGAATAACCTGTGTTGGCGATTAACGATTTGATTATTAAAGCCAATCAATCCGCCTGTATTTTTCTGCCCATATACAGCTCCTGTAACACTGACGTTTTCTATAGAGCCAAAATTCGTTCCCGCCAGGATACCTACATTATCAATCCCCTGAACTTGAGAGGCATGGACTTCCAAATTATGTACAATCCCATTACTCAAAGCACTCCCAACCTTGGCGAACAGTCCGACATTGTTTCCTGTACTTTGAATATACAAATTAGTAATACGATGACCTCGACCGTCCAAGCTGCCTGTAAAGTCAGGGATCGGAACCCAGTCGGAAGATGCGCTAGACGTACTTAAATCGATATCATTGTTTAGAACAAAATGACTAGATGAATGATTCCTGATCTCATCAAATTGTTCTGCTGTTGCGATCTGAAACGGATCTTCAGGTGTTCCGTCACCACCTGCAAAAGTTCCCGCTGCATGAACAGTTCCCGCTAACCCTCCTGGGCAAAATCCAACTACCAGCATGCAGATGACTAAAACCAAAACACCTTGCTTCTTCCACTGATTCATAATTCTCCTCCTAGTGCTATAATGCCACCTGTTTTCAGCGACATCATAACAACGCTCAGTGAAAGAATTATGAAAGATTATACCCTTCGGGTTCGGTCCTCTTGTACGCCGTTCCTGTCGTAGAAATCAGCGAGCAGTAACGCTCGTTTAGATCATATTCCCATAACCCCAGTTTTCCTTGCGCTGGTATAAATTTAGGCAACATTGCTTTATTCGTAACTTCCCAAGCGTAATTCCCTGCGCTATAATCCCCTAAAAAATAATCATTCCCTGAGACGATGCGTCCATCTTCCAAAACTGCGCTCTCTTGGTTGTCTTCGACTACCCTTAAACAATTTACCAAGTTGCATACGCCAATAATTGCACCTGTCGGCAAACTTTTGGAGGTTAATCCGTATCTGCCGAGTAAATCCTGAACGTTCTTATAGCTGCAAAATTGATGATTTATCTTTTTACTTGTATGAATCGCCAATGAACCGCGATAGTTCGTTTTCCATGTCCTTGATTCAAAATGCGCCTCATCCAATAAGAAAAGGCTTGCCCAAGGTTGAATCATTGAAAGCACCTTCATAAATACTCTTCCTTTACAAAGGATTTCAGGTATAGTGCGCCAGATCTAAGTTCTTTATATAGGATGAATGAAGAAGCCCAAGCGCTGAATACGCCTGAGCTTCTGAGGACAGGTAAATGCGGCTCCAATAAACTACTTCTTAATAAGCGACACACAGCACTCCACATGGCTTGAATGTTCATTAACGACTTCATTTCGAATTAAAATATGGATTCACTTGTGATCCAGTAACTTAGTTAATATTAAGCTTTTAACTTCACTATCTGGCATCTGTTCAACTTCATTTTTTATATTTTCTATGATTTCATTTATATCAGTATTATTAATTCGCAAGAAAAGTAACTTATCTACATTAGCTTCAATTTCGTCTTCGAAAGCAACAATATATTTTGAAACAATTTTTGATTTTTCACCGACAAAGTATTTTATATTATTATCATTTTCAAAATGACTGAAAATATGGTCAACAAACAATCTAGTTAATTCAGGATAATCTAAATGTAGACTATTCATTGTCGAACGACAATCGTGCGAATAGTATAGACCTTCTTTCGTTCCTTCAATCAGTATCTCTTCTACCAATGTAACTTTCTTTTCGTCAGACACATTATTCAGCCAATTTTCTTTCGGTATAGTTTTAAATACGCTTATTGCCCTATTTCCTCTATTAAAATCATAACCAAATACGTTTTCAGTTATTAATTTTAGCCAGTACTCATACAAACTCTTTTCGTTCAATAGTATTAATATATCTCTTAAATTTGGTTCCATGTAATGTTCTAAAGTAAAGCTCTTACTGCATGCTCTTCCAAGCATATTTTTAAAATCAACTGAACAATTATCGTTTTGGAGTAGCATTTTTACAATTTCATACCGTATATCTCTCTTATCAGAACCACCAGTAAATAGATTGAATCTACTGAAATTGGTTAAAATTGAACCAATATTCTCTATATACTGAGGCGCTTGTAGTCTCTCTGATAACATAATATTTATCCAAGTGTTGATGCTGTTAATTTCACTCGACTTTAGATTAGTATCCAATTTACTTATAATTTTTTCAATACTTGTATCGGATATGACCCTTAAAATATCAATATTGATTTCAAATAAAGTTAGAAGTTCTCCTTCATACTGGTCCTTATCAATAAATTCAGTTACATATTGTCCATATTCAGCGACATTGTTAACTGATAAGGCTAGGAACCTTAAAGCATTAGTTTTTTGAATTGTTGAATTTGGTGCTTTAATCGTAGCGCTCAGCAATTTGAAAAATGGATCTATAGCTTTTCTTTGAAATCTATCCAGCTTTTCGCATATAATGACCTTCATTCTTGATGCATCAACAACCGGAAAAAAAGTTCTTTCCTCCATTTCAGCAATTAGATTTCTCATATGTTTGAACCCAAATAGAACAGGTTTTGATGCTAATATATCGATAACCGAAGAATATATATCACGAGCTTTTTCTGGAGAGCATATAAAATTGCTTGGATGCGCACAATCGTTTCTGGTATCTAAACAACGTTGTAGTTCCTTTAATTCACTATTATTTAGCATATCAATTTCTTCAGTTGCACATTGTTCAAATAAATATTTCTCGTATACTTCGAGCGACCTCTTTCTACGCTCAATTTCATTATCTAGATTTCTATAGCTTGGATCGCTCCCTGCCAATGCTTTTACTTTTTTATGCAAGTCGTATACTCCAGCTATAACACTCATAATAACGCAAGCCCTATAAGAGCCCCCCATATAGCATTTTAGTGCCTCTTTTAAATAATCTTTTATTTCATTATCGTATACATTATTCAAAAGGTCTTCCATGTCTCTCAACATTCTGTCATCTCCTAAAAGTGCTATCTATGCTAGACTCAATATTCGACATATTTCCTTATTTCCCCTTTTATTCTCGGATATCCAATTTGTCCATTCATAAAAAATAGAGATCAGAGCTTCAGCTCTGACCTCTCTAGCCCACCAAATTTCCCAATAGTAATACTGATATTGATTCGATGACTTATAAGCGAACCTGCCACATCTCATTTTCGAACTATCAATAACCGACTCCACATGCCTTGTATTCCTAAACTGTCATTGGATTGAGCTCATTAGCTCGTAGAAGTATTTAGGTTCATGAGTTTTGTTAAGACGATACCAAGCGTCTAATGTTTGTGGAGAAAATACATCTAGCGCTTTCAAAACATGAACAGAAAATTCTAATGGAGCTACTCCGGATGCAGTGATCAATTTCTCATCGGTGACAGCCGATTCCATGTTGTAATATTCTTCTCCTGTGTAAGAAGGGCAAACCATTTTAAGATAGGCCAAGTCATTGCTTGTGTGCCCATGTGAATCCAACAATCCTGCTTGAGCAAGCCCTAAGGTAGCACCGCAAATTGCTCCAACGACTATCCCTTCCTTCAAACACATCTCGGCCATTTTTAATATGGGCCCGTGAACAGCTTCTGTCCATGTATTTCCACCAGGTAAAATCAGTGCATCTACGCTTTTAATGCTGCACTCATCCACTTTGATGTCAGGCATTATTTTCAATCCGCCCATTGTAGTTACTGGAGTCTTTTCTATCCCAACCGTGACTATTTTGGCAGGAGCCAGCCCCTGTCTGAAGTATCTTCCAGAGTTCAGTTCGGCGGTTAAATAACCTATTTCCCAATCGGACATGGTATCAAACACATAAAGATATACGGTATTATTCATTTCTAAGTGCTCCTCATCAAGTTTATTAGGTAACAGCAACCATTCATCTGTAATGAGTGGTTATCCTCATAATAAAACAACCTCACTGACAACTACTGTCAGTGAAGCTGTTAAACTTGATAATATTCCATTAACTCTGAAGCAACCGCCACAAGTTTATTCTTTAGATTCTGTGGCTCTATAACTCGAATGGATTTCCCATAAGGAAGAATAATTAACGGAACATGTGTATACAGTGCTTCTTCTTCAAGTAAAAAAATGGCTTGCGTCGATGTCCGCTCCTGCAAATGATGCTCCAAAAACCAATGTATGCATAGATCATCCAACGCCTCTGCCTTGCCACTAATAATTAAAGAAATGTATCTGGATTTACCTGCTACATCTGGTAACAGATTATTCATAAAAAAAGTACGCGCTGAAAATTCATTGGGACGCCTAAATGAGAATGACGTGCGTGTGATGCTCAGAATTCGTTCTACCCGAAAGCTGCGGATCTCATTCCGCAGGTGGCAGAATGCAATGGTGTACCACTTATTGTTCCAATTAACCACGCCATAGGGATCTATTACCCTATTGGGGGACTGCTCTTCATGACTGTTACGATAAGAAATTTCTACAGACCATTCATTTGCTACAGCGTGCTCCAATTCCTGCAATACCGGCTGTACAGCGGGGTATCCCCTGCGGTTTATGACTTCAAATCCGGCTAAATGATGGCTTAGTAACCTTTCCTGCTCCTGATTCGAATACATTTTCAACTTGGATGTTGCATTCTCCAATGCCTCACTCAAAGGATACCCAGCTTCTTTGGCAAATTGGGCAGCATGAAGCAGTGTCTTTTTTTCATCCATACTAAATAACAGAGGAGATTTGATAAAATTGTGCAGCAAGCTATACCCGCCATTGTGCCCGGTGTCGGATATGATCGGGACGCCACTGGCACATAAGGCATCCATATACCGATAAACTGTTCTTATATTTATCTCTAACTTTTCTGATATTTGCTTCGCAGTCCATTTCTCTCCCGAATTCAACATCCATAGAATGGTTAGCATATTATCATTTTTTGGCATAACATAACCCTCACCTTTGATTACTTCTTTATTCTGAGCCTTAAGTCCATTATACATTCTCATATAACAAGGAGCGCAGCCTATTTAGGCTCGCTCCCCCATTTCATCCATATTAGGCACTCCACATGTGTCGGTCAAGCAGAATCAACACATTTTTATAGGCAGTCTATCGGCTATTGGGGTGAATTTTACTCGGTATCGACTACTTTCCATGCTTCTCTCTCAGACGTTGAAACACCTGTTCTCCATCCATAAGAGGTAGACCATCGGTTACCTGTTTTTCGGATTATTCCAATTTGTGGTAAATATCCATAATCGCCATTTGTCTTTCGTAGGTTTCCATGCTCATAATGACCAGATCTCCGTATCCATTTTTCGTAATGAAAACCGGCTCTGACCGACTGTGACAAAGCTCCGAGACAGCATAATTATGATACAAAACGAAACAACATGCTGTGTTAAGGACCAAATACGATCATAAAGAGGTGCAATCAATTCGATACTTTTATACGGGTTTAGGCGTCCCCATTATTGATCAATCCGATGTAATAACGCTACCGCTTCCACATGCCCAGTCATCGGAAACATATCCACCGGCTGAACCTCTACTGCCCTGTACCCGCCATCCTCCAACAGCCGCAAGTCCCGAGCCAGTGTCGAAGGATTACATGAAACGTAGACGATGCGGGCAGGTTTCAACTCCAGCATGGTTTCAATCAGCACCGGGTCGCAACCTTTGCGAGGAGGATCGACAACGATGACGTCTGGAGTGATGCCCTCCGCTTGCCAGCGGGGCATGACGACCTCCGATGCGCCAACGGCAAACTCGACATTGTTCATCCCGTTGATCGCGGCGTTCCGGCGAGCGTCCTCAATCGCTTCGGGGACGATCTCCACGCCGAATACGCGATCGGCATGGCAGGCGAGGAAAAGAGAGATCGTCCCGATGCCACAGTAGGCGTCGATGACGGTCTCTTGCCCGGTCAACGCGGCATATTCCACAGCTTTGCCGTACAGTCGAACCGTCTGTTCCGGATTCACTTGAAAGAACGAACGAGGCGAGATGGCGAACTGAATGCCGTCGATCTCGTCATAGATAACGTCCTCGCCCCATAACGTGCGGGTTTCGTCGCCGAAGACGACCGGAGTCTCCGCCGTCTGGATGTTCTGGCAGACGCTTGCGATGCCAGCTACCCGCTCCCGGATCAGGCCAACAAGCTCCTGAGCGTGAGGGATATCGCGCCCGTTCGTGACGAGAACGACCATACGCTGACCAGTTGTCCGAGCGTGTCGCACGACGACATGCCGCAGCAGTCCGCGTCCCGTCGTTCGGTTATACGCGGACAGCCCTAACAGCCGAGCAGCCTCTTTCACCGCTCGCACGGTTTCTTCGTTCTCCTCCTGCTGGATAAGGCACGAATCCATCTCAACGATGTCGTGGCTCCCCATCTCGTAGAAGCCGCCAATCAGTCTGCCTTCACCGTAACCGATGGGGACCTGAGCCTTGTTCCGATAACGCCAAGGCTCGTCCATTCCGATCGTCGGGTGCACGATAACGGCCGGACGATCGCTAGATGATTGCCCCGTGCCTGGTTGATCCCCAGCCACTTGAAGCTTCCCAATCCGCTTTAAGTTATCGACGACATGCTGCCGCTTCCACTTGAGCTGCTCCTGATAGTCCAGATGCTGCAGCTGGCATCCGCCGCAGGAGTCGTGGATCGGACAAGGGGGTTCGACTCGTCCTCCCGTTCCCCGCTCCAACAGTTCCGTCATTTGCGCGCGGCCGAACGACTTGCCGATGCTCAGCACTTCCGCCCGCACCCGCTCTCCGGGAAGCGCGCCACGCACAAAAAGGGTATAGCCCTCCACGCGGCCTACCCCTTCTCCGTCATGTGTCAATCCGACGATGTCGCTCTCGACACGCTCACCGACCCTAACCGGAACGCCGGCAAGCGACGAAGGAGCGACGCGCGCTCCGCCAGCTCTGTCGCTGCGGTTTCTGGCTCCATGCTCTTTGGCGTTGAAATCTCTGTCGCTCCGCTTTTTGCTGCTATGATCCTTACCGCTAAATTTTCCTTTTCCCCCGCTCCTCATAGCTGAAGCGCCCGCCCTGCGCCGTGCTTGCTGTAGGAGGATTCTCCATACTCGTCCATGATGACGTTGAGGTGCCCGGGCAGCAGATTAAACGAGCAAGGAAGCGTGCCCCCGAACTCTCCGTCTACGTTAAGCTGCACCCGGTCGCTCGAATCCACTTCGACCCGGTTCGTCTGGAAATGGATGATGTGCGGATCCTCGAGAATGTCTTCCCCGCGCAGCACAATCGTCGCAAGGCGAATAAACTCCGCCAGATTGCACTTGCGCAGTGCAAGCACGTCGAATACGCCATCGCAAGTGCTCGCATGCGGAGCCAGGCGATCGAAGCCCGCCACGGAGTTGCTGTTGGCGATCAGGAACAGCATGAATTCCTCGTCGAACTCGCCGACACCTTCAGCCCTAATCTGCATGCGGGTCGGATGAAGACGCGTAATCTTCTCCAATCCCTTCATATAATAGGCAAGCTGTCCAACCATCGTCTTCAGCTTGCTCGGAACTTCGTAGGTTAGTTCAGTCAGCGAACCGCCGCCGGCGATGTTGATGAAATACCGGTCGTTCGCCTGTCCGACGTCGACCGGCTTCGTGAAGCGGCGCGTGATCAGATCGCACGCGTCCTCCCACTTCCGCGGAATGCCGTGCGCACGCGCGAAATCGTTCGTCGTGCCCAGCGGAAGAATGCCCAGCGAAGGTCTTTTCTTGCACACCGACAAGCCATTCACGACCTCGTTCAGCGTACCGTCCCCACCTGCGGAAATAATCATGTCAAAATCGCGCGCCGCCGCCTCTTGGGCAGCCAAAGCCGCGTCTCCCTTGCCTTCCGTCGCATGGCAGGACGTCTCTACGCCGCCCTTCTCCAGACGCTGCAAAATCGCGCCCAACTTGCGCTTCGCTTCTTCCCGACCGGAGGTCGGATTATAGATTAATCGTGCCCGAATGATATCCAACAGGATCCCCTCTCAATTTCTCTATCCCTGATTGCCCGCTCCGTTCCGCCAGGCAAGTCGAACCCTACTGAAAGCCCGTTCCATTCCGAAGAGGTACGATTCAGGCCTACTCGCCTATCGCTACCACTCTACCGCCCTAACGCCGTCCTAACCACTCCCGCGCCTGCCGCACGATCCAAGCGGCGACATCGGGATGCGGCATCAGAGCCGCTCCGTCGTAACGGCATGCTTCAAGCCCGCCCGAGCTCTCCAGATGGCGGGGAATAACCGTCTGCGTAAAATAACCTTCGCTAAGAAAAAGCCCGACTGTCAATATGCGATGACCGAGCCCTTCGTGCCGGATCGCCGCCTCGATTCGCTCCTCCACCTGATTCGGCAGAAGCAGCGCCGTCGACCACGACCGGTAGCCGCCCTTCTCCGCCGCTCGTTCCGCGATGCCGGACAGCTCCCGCTCCCAGCTCTCGCGGAAACCGGCCTCTTCGCTGCCATGGCCGATGAGCAGAATGCTCTCCTCGGACGGCTCCTCCGACAGTCTCTTCAGCCGGTCCGATACGATGCTCTCGATCTCCGGAGCTTCTCCCATCGGATGCCCGTAATCGAGTCTCAGCCCGCCAAGCTCATAAGGCGTGAGATCGGTCTCGGTGCGAGGCTCCGGATAAGCCCCAAGCGCCCAGCCGATCTCGTTCACGTGAGTGCTGCCGGAAGAGACGAACAACGGAAGCGCCAACGCTTCCGTCACTCCTTCGGCAAGCAGCCTGTCGATCCCGTCCTGAATGAGCCGCCCGTCCACCAATTCGAGGAAAACAGCTTCTATTTGCAACTCGGTCCCCATCCGCGAGCGGACGGCGTCTATCGTCTCATCCACTAATGCAATCCAACCGCGTTCCCTGGAACCGTGGCTGATGACCAGCAAGCCTTTCTTCTTCAAGAACCTGACCCTTTCTCGTTACAATGCCTTTCTATTCATGCTAGCGAAACGTTAAGCCAATGTCAACGTGGAGAGCTTCCTCTTTATCGGCGAGCGTCCCTATCTCTATTCTCCCCGCACCGTAGATAGCGAAACCCATACCGGTCCTGCAAAAGCCGGAGCCTCCTCACCCTTCGGATTGCGAAGACGGAACAGATATCGATCCCCCGCCTCCGACTCCCAGACGATGAAGTCTCTCACTCCCGCCGAGCCGCTGGACTGAAGATACAACTCCGCCTTCATAAGCGGATGCTCCACCAGTTCGCCGCTATGATCGGAGACGCCGCCGAACTCCTTGAACTCCTGCTCTGCGGATGCGCGGAGCGCATTCAAGTCTTCGTCCGCCGCCAGCCGCTCGATGTCGACGTAATATTCGTCGTCAGCCTTCAAACTCAACCGTCCGGACGCTGTGTCAAATTCAAACCCCTCGAACACGTACAGAGAGAAGTCCTTCCCTTGCCGCAGCTCGGCCGTCCGGGGCTGATAGCCATCTCCCGTCAGCAGCTCGAAGCTTGCAGTTTGCGGACGCTGCGTCGAGGCTCCCTGCTCCGAAGAAGAAGAAGAGGGCGCAGAAGATTCCGTTGCCGGAGAAGTCCCTCCACCTCCGCCGCCTTGGGACGGTACAACGCTGCCGAAGGACGACGACGGCGAAGCCGGACGCTCGTCGCCTCCTGCGCAAGCCGCAAGCACGCAAGCCGCGGCGACAATGGAAAGCATCTTAATCGAATTAGTCGGTCGAATCATCTCGTTCTCTCCCTTTCGTCTCTTTTTCTCAAGTCGGTCCAATCCTCGAACCTCCTGCCTTCTATATAAGCAACTACCGGCCGTATCAAACCGTTATTCCCAAAATACAACGTTTATTTCATATAACATCAATAACACCGGAGAAGTTGCACTCTGCGCCCGTCCCATACAAAAAAAACCGCCAGGGAAGTCCCCTGACGGTTCAAGAAATACGACTCGCGCGACTTAACGGGAAGCCAGGAACGCGTCCAGCTGCTTCTGCTTCTCGGCAATTACAGCGTCCAGTCCGTTCTGCTTCAGCTTGTTGTAATACTCGTCGACCTTTGCCGGATCGACCGCGCCCGTCTCCAGGCCCGGAGCGTATTGCGACTGCACGTTTTTGAGCGCCGCCACCTGCGTCTTGACCGGCTCCGCGTCGAACGTAAAGCCGAGCGCCGGAGAGTTGATCGAGCCTTCGTTGAATCTCTGGAACTGCTCCCACTTGTCCGTAGCTTCCGTGTCCCAGATATAGTTCAGGAACTGGTTGCCGAGCATCCACGTCGAAGCGCCGGCAATGTAGTTCGGTTTGCCCGGGGCGTCGGACATCACTTCGCCGTTCAGCGTGAAGTGCTCGCCTTCGATCCCGAAGTTGATCAGGTTGTTCAAGTACTTATCCGTGTAGAGCAGGTCGATGAACATCATCGCGCGCTCCGGATTTTTCGACGTCGAGGAGATCGCGAGCATCGAGCCCGTTGTCTCGCCCGTGGAAGTCGTGATCGACGTGATGCCGACTTGGCCGATCTTGCCCGGCAAGTTCGTCGAGCCTGCCATCTCCGCGTCTTTGCCCGGCTTCAGCGGCGATACGACCATGAACACGTTGCCCTTCTTCAGAGCGTCTGTAGGCGACAGCTGGGACGTCGCGGCATCCGCGTTCACCAGCTTCTTCGTGAACATTTCGCGGGCGATGTTCAGATACTCTTTGTAGACCGGATACTCCATGACCGGCTTGATCGTCGTGTCGGTGCCGTCCTTCAGAACGACGCCTTCCAGCTTCGTGTCGCCGAAGAAATCGAATTTGTTCATATAGTGCGAGTTGAGGTTTTCGCCGTCTTTGACGTACAGCGGCGTCCATTCCGGCTTCTTGGCCTTCACTTCCTCCAGAATCGGGATGAGATCGGCCGGCGATTTCGCCGCTTGGATTCTTTCCGTCAAGCCGAGCTCTTCGGCGATATCCGTACGGTACAGAATGCCGCCTTGCTCCGCCATCTCTTTCAGCGCCGGAACGCCGTAGTTTTTGCCGTTGATCTGCGCGCCGTCCAGAATCGCCTGGGAGACGACGCTCTTGATGCCTTGGCCGTATTGATCCAGCAACCCTTCGTTCAGCGCCAGATAAGCGCCTTTGCCCACGTTCGTGGCGTGACCGTTCCAGGAAGCCGTGAAAATGATGTCCATCACTTCGCGTCCGGAGACGTACAGGTTCATTTTCTGGTCGTATTGTCCCCAGTCGAGCATGCGAATGTCCAGCGTAGCGTTGATCTTCGATTTCAAATACTCGTTAATCTTCTCTTCGACCTTCTTCTCGTCCTTCGGAGGAGTTCCCGGGATGTACAAGGACAATTCCACGGGGTCCAGCTTGCTGACGTCGATTCCTTCGGACGGTGCCGCGGACTCCGACGGAGAAGCTGCCGATTCGGATGGCGAGGCCGAAGGCGACGCAGAGGAAGCGGACGGAGACGCGGAGCCTTCATTATTGTTGTTGCCGCCGCAGCCTGCAAGAACGATGACCAGCATCATGACGGTCGCGAGCATCAGCGTCCAGGATTTGCTCTTTCTGAACATGGTGGTGCCTCCCTTTTCTTCAACATGGATTTATGCTCAACCGGCCGGTAAACCGGTAGAAGCCTTTCCCGACTCTAACCTTTGACAGCGCCGACCGTTAATCCTTCCACGAAGTAGCGCTGGAAGAACGGATAAGCGAAGATAATCGGTCCGATTCCGACGACGGCCATCGCCATCCGGGCCGTCTCGCCCGGCATCGTGAAGTTCGGATTGTTCGCCGCCAGGGCGGAATACGCCGCGGCGTTCGCGCTGAGATACTGAATATCGAGCAGCGTCTTGTACATCCGGTACTGAATGCTGACGACCGACTCGGAATCGGTAATGAACAGCAAGCTCAGAAACCAGTCATTCCAATAGTTGAGCGTCGTGAACAAACCCACGGTTGCAAGCACAGGCATGGACAGCGGCAGTACAACCGTGAAGAAAATGCGCCACTCTCCCGCGCCGTCGATCTTCGCCGATTCGTACAGCTCCTTCGGAATCGAGTTGGAGAAGAAGGTACGAATGAGCAGAACGAAAAATCCGCTTATAAAATAGGGCATCATGAGCACGAACAGCGTGTTCTGAAGGTGCAGCCCCTGCGTATAGACGAGGTAGAACGGAACGAGCCCGCCGCTGAACAAGATCGTAAAGAACATGAAGAAGGAGAAAAAGTTACGGTACGGATAATCCTTGCGCGAGATGGGAAAAGCGTACAGCGCCATCATCGCCAGACTGATCAGCGTGCCGAGCACGGTCAGCAGGATGGAAAATCCGTATGATTTCACGATCGCCTGCCAATCCTTGAGCAGGAAATCGTAGGCTCCAAGGCTCCATTTCTCCGGAAACAGACTGTAACCGTTAATCAGAATCGTATTCTCGTCCGTGAACGAGGCGATGACGACCACGATCAGCGGAAATACGCACAGGAACGTATAGATCCAGAAGAAAATATTAATCGCTAAGTTCGCGCCGCCCGAGACTTGCTTGGCCAGCTTCAGGCTGGGCGTTTTGACGCTGGCAGCTTGTGACATGGTTAAACCCTCCTAATCCGCGCTATGCTTCTAGAACAAAGCGTCATCTTTGCTGATTTTGCGGATGACCAGGTTGGCCGTGAACACCAGCACGAATCCGACTACCGCCTGATACAACCCGGCCGCCGACGACATTCCGATATCCCCCGCGTTGATGAAGCTCTGGTAGACGTACGTATCGATAACCCGAGTCGTATCGTAGATCGCCCCGGCGTTGCGGGTCACTTGCCAGAACAGGCCGAAATCCGCGTTGAAAATTCTCCCCACCTGCAATAGCACCATAACGATAATGACCGGACGGATCAGCGGAATCGTAATCGACGTAATCTGCCTCCACTTGGACGCCCCGTCGATCGTCGCAGCCTCGTAATATTCGTCATCGATACCGATGATCGCCGCCATGAAGATAATCGCGTAATAGCCGATCCCCTTCCAGGTGTTGACGAGCGGCAGGATGAGCGGCCACCACTTCGGATCGCTGTACCACTCGACCGGATTGGCGCCGAACAGCGGCAGGATCACCTTGTTCATCAGCCCCAGCTCGTTGTTCAGGAAGGCGTAGACGAGATAGCTGACGATAACCATCGAGAGGAAGAAGGGCAGGAACATCGTCGTCTGATGGAACTTGGCCAGCATCCGGTTGCGCATCGCGTTGAACATGATCGCGAAGGCGATGCCGATCACGGTGTTCAGGACGATAAACGTCGCGTTGTACAGCACCGTGTTCCTCGTAATGAGCCAGGCGTCGGACGTCTTGAACAGAAACTCGAAGTTGAACATGCCGACCCACGGGCTGCGCAGGAAACTCTCGAACAACGTTTCTCCGGGCGCGAACTTGATGTTCTTGAAGGCGATGAGCGAGCCGACCATCGGAATATAGTTGTTGATGAGCAGGAAGATAATCGACGGGGCCATCATGATGTAGAAGGCGCCGAATCGGCGAAAATGTCCCTGCTTCGACTTGGCCGGCCTCGCGCGGAAGATCCGGCGCTTCACCGTCTGCGCGGCTGCGGATGCTTGCTCCATTCCTATCACAATCCTTTATGCTTATTGGCAATCTTTGTCTGTGTCCTCATTTTATCGCGCGCCTCCGTCCCCATCTATCTACTGGCATGACCTACATAGCACTTTTGTGACTTTTCGCGCAGAAAACCTTTTCCTTCGTTCCCGCAAGCAAGCCAGCAAATGCAAACATCCCCCGCCTCGCCCGACTCCGGCCCGTGAAGGGCGGATCGTCGGACGAACGCGGGGGACGCGTTCACGTTCAGCGCATAATCTGATGCTTCTTGCGGTATTCCTGAGGGGACAGCCCCGTCATCTTCTTGAACAGCTTCGCAAAATAAGAGAAGTGGACGTAGCTCAGATCCTCCGCAATGTGGCTGATCTTGTCGTTCGTCTCCGCCAGCAGCCGCTTGGCCCGCTCGATTCGGCACTGCGTGATGTAGTCGGTCAACGACAGCCCGGTCTCCTTGCGGAACAGCCGGGACACGTACGCCGGATTGCGGAACACCGACCGGGCGATGTCGTCGCGGTTCAGCTCCTTCTGCAGATTGTCCTGAATGAACGACTGCACCTTCGCGACGATGGCCGACGAATCTCTCATTCGATCCTGAAGCGCCTCCGCGCATTTGCGAACGAGGCGGACCGCCCACGCCCTCAGCGCTTGCGGCGACTTGACCGCTTGGGAGTCGGCCAGATCCGACGGGTCCAGCATCTCATACACCGACACGCCCGCCCGGAAGGCGGCCTGATAGAGCAAGTGCAGCAAGCCGTGCCGGAACAGCTCCAGCGTCTCCCTCCCGGCCGCCTCCCTTCCGAATTGATCGGTCGCCGCTTCGATCGCGCGGATCAGTTCGTCCAGACGTCCGTTGTCGAGCAGAATGCCCCACTCCAGGAAGGAAGGCAGCGCGACCGGCTGCCCTCCCTGGGCTTCCTCGCACCCGACGGTCGCGTCGATAACGGTCTGCGAAGCGGTGACGTTGGCGCGTTCGAGCTGCAGCAGCCGCTCCACGGCGGCCGGCAGCTCGGCCAGACGAACCGGACTGCCCAGATAGCAGGACACCCGGCAATGAAAATAATCGTGGCAAGCCTGCACGAACTGCCCGCAGCGCCGCAGCAGCGCCTGCCGGTCCGGAGCGTCCGATTCGCTCAAGTACAGCAGGCCCAGGCTGAACTCTCCGGGGTCCTGCACGACCGTGCCGGCGCGCTCTCCGAGAATCGTCTCCGCCGCCGCCTTGCGCAGCGCGTATTCCATAATGCTCTCGTCCCGGGAATCCAGCTCGACGTCCCACTGCTCCACGCTGAGCAGAATCGGCAGCACGCGCCCCTTCTCCGCGGTAAGCGGAATGTCCAGCTGCGCGAACTCCCGATCGAGCCTCTCCGGCGCCAAGCCGAACCGCCCTTCCAGCAGCTCGCGCCAGAACCGGTCTACCAGAATCGGCAGCTGGCTGACCCACTGGCGGCGGTAGTCGTCCAGCTTCTTCTCGAAGTCCGCCTGCTCCCGGCGGCGCTTCGCCTCCTCGATCGCGCGCGCGACGATGCCCTTGAGCACCTCGTGGTCGATCGGCTTCAGCACGTAATCGAAGCAGCCCATATGCAGCGCCTCCTGCGCGTACTCGAACCGGGCGTGCCCGGTCAGGAACACGGTCAGCGTCTGCGGGCTCGCTTCGCGAATGTAGCGGAGCAGCTCCAGCCCGTTCGCTTCCGGCATCTCGATATCGGAGATGAGCAAGTCGACCGCTTGCCGCTCGATATGGCTTTTCGCCTCGGCGACGCTCTCCGCTTCGAGAATCGTACCGATCGGCAGATCGCTCCAGTCGATCCCTTGCGTAATCCCCTTCAAAGCGTACAGCTCGTCGTCAACGACCAGCATCGTCAGCATCGGACTTCTCCTCCTTCGCCGCGGCGGCGTTCTCCTCGATCTCGAACGAACGGTCCCTTTCTCTCGGCAGCTTCACCAGCACGCAGGCTCCTCCCTTTTCTCCGTTGCAGAATACAATATCGCCCTTGCCCCCGTACAGCATCTTGAATCGCCGCAGAACGTTCCAGATGCCCAGATGATTGGCCGCCGACCGCGCGACGTAGGCGGAAGCGTTCAACTCCGTGAGCAGCGCCTCCGGGAAACCCGGACCGTTGTCTTCAATCGAGAGCAGCGCATACTTCCCGGGCTCGTCGGCATCGTCCCCGCAGCGAATGGAGATCCGGAACGGGGTGCCGTCCTGCACGCGCTTGTTCAACCCGTGAATGACGCTGTTCTCGATGAAAGGCTGAAGCATCAGCGGGGAAATCTCCCAGCTCATATACTCCTGGGCCACGTCGATCGCGTATTCCAGTTTGTTGACGTAGCGGATTTTCTGGATTTCGAGATAGTGCTCGATATGGCGGATTTCGTCCTCCAGCCGAACGACGGTCCGATGCCCGAGCATCAGGAAACGGAAATAATCGGCCAAGTGCAGCGACAGCTTCTGCACCGTCTTGAAATCCTTCAGCGCGGCCAGATTGTAGATGATATTCAAGCTGTTCATGTAGAAATGCGGATTGATCTGGATTTGCAGATGCTTGTACTCCGCCCGCTGCAGCCGAAGCTGCTCCTCGTAGACGTCGATCTTCAGGCTCTCGATCTGCTCCGCCATCTTGTTGAACGTTCCCGACAGGAAGCTGAATTCGCTGCTGTCCGCGAGCGCCGGCAGACGGGTGTCGAATTGCCCTTGTCCGAGCTTGCGCATACCGCGGATCAGGCGAACGAACGGCTGGAACATGACCCGCTGCAGGAACAGCAGATAGATCGACAAGATGACCGCCAGCGACAGCGGCATCCAGAAGTTGAGCACCTTTTGGAAAAAGGGGAGGTTTTTCAGAATATAAGATTCTTTCATCATCAGCGTGTAGCGGATATCGGCGTATTGGGACGGCTGGGTCAGCACGATGTAGGACTCTCCGTTGTAGACAAGCCCCGTCTTCACTCCGTTCAAATCCCTCAGCTTGGCCATGAACACAGTATCCTTCAGCGGCGCGTATTCGGTTTCGGTGAGAACGCTTCCATCTGCATCGAGCAAAAATACCGCCCCGTCCTGCCCCACGTCGAAGTTATTCATGACGCTCTGCAGCGCCTCCGCCTGGATCAGCGCTCCCGAGATCGTCTTGAAGCCGAGATCGTGCGTCTTCATCAGGAACGTCTGCCCGGCTATTCTCGTCAGGTCCCAGCGGCGCTCCCGGTCGGGAATGCCCTTCGGCACGTTCTCCTTCGCCCAGGCCGACAGCACGTCCAGCTTCTCCAGCGAATTGTAGACGTACTGCGTCGCGTAGACGAGCTCTCCGGACTTATCCGAGTAGACGAAGAACGTATCGATCAGCGAGCTGTAGAAGATCGAGTCGATCGCCAGCCTCTCGCGCAAGCGGGTTTTGGACAGCGTATATTCGTCGCTGGACGTCTCCAGCAGCGGCAGAGCCTGAATCTCCTGCTCCCGCTCCAGATTGATCAAGTAATGATAGTAGTCGAGCATGCTCTTGTCGTTGTTGCGCACGTATTCAGCCAGCAAAATGTTGTAGTGCGACGAGATCTGCTCCTTCACGACGCGGATCGCATACAGATTGTTGTAGATGACGAAGGCGACGATGGGCAGCAGCACCAGAAAAAAGCCGACGACGATCTTGAAGCGGACGGACTGCCAGAACCGCATAAACATCCCCCGATGTGCCGACGCATAATTGGCCGAAGCCAACCTTAGCATAACTTACCAATTCCTGTGCTAGCAACAACAAAATCCGGTGCGCCTCCAGAGGAACCGGGCTCTTAAGTCGAGTCAACGCGTTCCCAATCAGACAGAAACGCCTTCGGCGTCTGAAGGACGGAGAAGGCGTTTTGTCGGAGAAGATTCAGATAAAGATAGCGGATGTCATGCTTTCTGATCGTGGAGAAAAGGCGCCCGCTCGGGCGCCTCCCCTACCATCTTTTTAGCTTCGTCTATTGTTCGCCATTCGGATAGACGACAACCTTCAGGCTGCCGCTCTTGTTCGTCCGGGCGCGCTCCATCGCTTCCTGCGTCCGCTCCAGCGGATACCGGTCCGTGATGAGCGACTGGACGTCGGCTATGCCCGAAGCAAGAAACGAGATGCCGCTCGGGTACGTGTTCGCGTAACGGAACACGCCGTAGATGTCGATCTCGTTATCGGCGATGTGCGGCACGTTAAGCGCAATGTCCGCCTGGGCCGGCAACCCGACGATCGCCAGCTTCCCTCCTCTGCGCAGCGAACCAAGCGCCGCCTGCAGCGCTTGCGGACTGCCCGCCGTCTCCCAGGCGACATCGACGCCCTCTCCTCCCGTCAGGCGGCGAATCTCGCCGACCGCGTCGCACTCGCGCACGTTCAGCGCATGCGTTGCTCCCAATCTTCTCGCCGCCTCAAGACGAATCGGCTCCAGATCGGTGACGAAGACGTCCCGTGCGCCGAACGCCCGGGCGGCGACGACCGCCATCAGCCCGACCGGCCCCATTCCCATGATCGCCACCGTCGATCCCGGCTGCAGCCCCGTTCGCTTCGCCGCGTGGATACCGACCGAGAACGGCTCGTTCATCGCCGCCTCCTCGAACGTCAATCCGTCCGGAATCGGGAACAGATTGTCCTCGCGCATCGTCATATACTGCGCGAACGCTCCGTCGATCGGCGGAGTCGCCAGGAAACGCACGTCCGGGCACAGATTGTAGCGTCCCCGCTTGCACGCCTCGCACCGTCCGCAGACGACGCCCGGCTCCACCGCCACACGATCTCCGACGCGAATGCGCCCGACGTTGTCGCCTAAGGCGACGACCACGCCTGCACACTCATGACCGAGAACGATCGGTCCCTCCATGACGTATCGGCCGATTCTCCCGTGCTCGTAATAATGAATGTCCGAGCCGCAGATGCCGACGGCCATCACCTTGACGAGCGCTTCCCCGGGGCCGGGCCGCGGAACGGACCGCTCCTGTACGACGATACGCTGCGGCTCCGTCAGAACCGCGGCCTTCATCGTTGTCGGCCATGCATCCCCGACCGTCATGCTCCCGCCTCCTGCGCCAGAAGACTGTCCATGATCATGCGGAAGATCGTCAGGTCGTTCTTGTAATCCTCCGGCGTCGTCTTCGGCGTCTTGTCCCGGGTGACCGCTTCGTGAAAATGATCAAGCTCCCGCGTGTAAGGATCGGTCAACGTCGGCCGAACAACCGATTGGCTGAACTTCTCTCCGTCGGTCTCCACGATGTGCATCTCCGTCGGCAAGTGGCGGATGTACGGAGAGTTGTACTGGATTCTTACGGATTTCGTGCTGGAGTACACTTCGATATGCGCGTCGAATCTCCCCTGCCGGTCGACGCCGGTCTCGAAGGTGACGCCGAATTTGCCGTAATCGAAAATCGCGTTCAGGAACGTGCCTCCCGCCGAGTCGTCCGCCTCGGACATTTTCGCGCCCAGCACGCGCTTCGGCATCCCGATCGCTTCCCTCATCGCCGACAGGTCATGGCTGGACAAGCCGCAGAGCAGGCGGTACAGGCTCGCGTACGGAGATTCCGGTCCGACGCCGGTCGCTTCCTTCACCAGTTGTTCGGCGCGCCGCTTCTTGTCTTCCTTCAGCGCTTCCGGAATGTCGTCGAACGCCAGCACATGGCTCGTCGCGTTGACGAAATAGCTGTTCGGTCCGATGATGTCGCGGACCCGGACATAGTGAATGCGGTCGAAGCCGCCGATTTCCTGGACCGCTTCGACGAACGCGCCGGCGAACCTTCTCATGTAGCCGACCATGATCTTCACGCTATTCCGCTTGCCAGCGGCGATAATCGCGTCCGCCTCGGCCTGCGTGAGCGTCATCGGCTTCTCGACGAGTACATGCTTGCCCGCATCGGCTGCGGCAATGACGCATTCCGCGTGATATTCGTCGCTGTTCAGCACGAAGACGGCGTCGAGATCCGCCTGCCGGACCAGCTCGGAAGCCTCCGTATACAAGCTGCCGTCCTCGACCCGGTATTTCTCTCCCAGCGCCTTCACCAGCTTCGGCGAAATATCGCACAAAGCCGCGATCTTGTATTTGCCGGGCAGCGATTCCAGCACGGGCAGGTGAATGACCTGCGCCACCTCTCCCAATCCGATAAGTCCGACGCGCAAAATAGGTTCTGTCATCCGTCTCTCTCCCTCTCCTGTTGTCTATTAACCTTTTACCGAACCCGACACCGCACCGTAAGCGATGTATTTCTGCACGAACAGCAGGAAGACCAGCACAGGCAGCGCAGACAGCGTAGCTGCGGCCGTCAATCCTCCCCATTGCGTGGCGTTCTGCTGCATGAACATCTGCAGACCGATAGGCAAGGTCATCAGGCTCTCTTTCTTGATGAAAATATTCGCGATAATGTAGTCGTTCCACGACAGCAGAATCGTAAAAATCGATACCGCCGCGATGCCCGGCCCCGACACCCGCATTACAATTCTCGTAAAGGTCGTCCAGCGGTTGCATCCGTCCATCCAGGCCGCTTCCTCGATCTCCTTCGGAATCGTATCGAAGAAGCCCTTGAACATCAGCACCGCTACGGGCAGGCAGATCGAAGTCTGAATAATGATAATTCCGGTCAGCGTGTTGATCAGATGAAGCGACCGGAAGGTCATGAACAGCGGAAGCATGACGAGCACGAACGGAAACATCTGCAGCAGCAGAAGCACGACGGAGAACGTCCCGGTCAGCGCCGTGCGGAAGCGCGAGATCGCGTAGCCCGCCAGCGCTCCGATCAGCACGGTCAGCGCGACGGTCAGGCCGGTGACGATCAGACTGTTGGAGAACTGCTGCCAGAACGCGGATTTCTCGTTGACGAAGACATAGTTCTCCGTCGTCCAATGCCGCGGGAACATGCGCGAAGAGGTCATGATCTCCGAATTGGTCTTGAACGAGTTCAGCAGCATCGTAATGACCGGCAAGTTAACCGCGATCGAGACGACGCACAAGAACGCGAACGTGAGCGAATAGACGAGTTTGGTTTTCATAGAATCGGCTATTCCCCCTTTCTCTGCACCCGCATGAGAATCAGCGCGAGCGCCATCAGCACGATCAGGCTGACGATACCCAGCGCGGAACCAATGCCGGTTGAGCTTTTGACGAAGGCGTATTTGTAGCTCATAATGATCAGATTCTGCGTTGCGTCCAGCGGCCCTCCGCCCGTCAGCAGCCACAGCACGTCGAAGTCGTTAAAGCTCCAGATGCTCATCAGAATCCAACTGACGAGAGTGACGGTTTTCAGTTGGGGGAGCGTAATGCTGACGAACGAGCGCCATTTGCCGGCGCCGTCGATAGCCGCGGCCTCGTACAAATCTTTGCCGATCGCTTGCAGAGCGGCCAGAAGCGACACCATCATGAACGGGAAGCTTCTCCAGATTTTCACCAGAATGACCGAGAAGACCGCCCACTTTTCCGATCCGAGAAACAGGATCGGCTCGAAGCCGAACGCCTGCACGAACGTATTGACGATTCCCGTCTGATCCCCGATCATCGTTCGCCATCCCACCATCGAGACGACGGACGACACGACCCACGGAACGAGAAGGGCGACCCGGAATACGCCCCTGCCCGGTATATTCATATTCAGCAGCACGGCCAGGAAGAGACCTGCGGCATAGCTTCCTAACACCGAGAACAGCGTGAAGCCTATGCTGAAGTAAAAGGCGTACCAAAATTCCCTCATTCGCAGCAGCTCGGCGAAGTTGGACAGGCCGACGAAAGAGCCCGAGTCGAGCAGCGAACCGTCCTTCAAGCTGTACACGATACCGGAAAAAAACGGATAAAGACTGACGAGGGATATAAAAACGATCGCCGGAGCGAAGAAACGAAGCTGCGCCTGCCAAGCCCCTTGTTCCTTGTGCATTCCCACTCACCTTCCAATATGCCGGGGATGCGCCCACCCCCGGCATCCTGTCGCTCATTTTACTTGCTCATGATCTGTTCGTATTTCTGCCGGGTTTCCGTCATCGACTGCTCGACCGGCCGTCCGGACATGATTTTCTGAATCATCGTCAGCGTCGTGCCGTCCCCTTCGATCTCGTTCAACTCCGGGAACCCTCCCGGCGCTTTGTAACCGGTCGTCTTCATAATCGGCAAGTACTTCTCCGCGATCAGCTTCAGATTCGGATTGTCCTGCCAGTATGGATCTTCCGTGAACGACGTCTTCACCGGGAAGCCGCCCTGCTTGCCTTCCGTCCAGAGCGTCTTGTTGTTCTCGACCCACCATTTCAGGAACGTCTTCGCTTCCTCCTGATGGTTGGAGGCTTTGTAGATCATGATGTTGTTGACCCAGCCCAGCGTTGCCTTATCGCCGTGCGGCCCTTCGAGGGGCTCCAGAATGCCGATGCGCTCCGACAAATCCGGGAAGTTGTCCAGCAAGCTCGGCGTATGGATGTAGACCGCTCCGCGGCCCGCGCCGAACTCCTTGATTCCGCCGTCCCCGTTAAAGCCGATCATCGCCGGGTTGACGGAGCCGTCCTTCACGACGTCGGAGATTAACCGAGCCGCTTCCACGTTCCGCTCGTTCATCAAGTCGACTTCCTTCTGCTCGTTGAAAATGCCCCCGCCGTTGTTCAGCATCAGGGAGAACAACGCCTGAATGCCGAGATTCACGTCGTTGCCCGGAAGCACGAGACCGTATTTCCCGTCTCCGGACAACTGCTTCAGCGCCGCTCTCAGTTCGTCCCACGTCTTCGGCATTTGCGTAATTCCCGCTTGCTCGAACAGATCTTTGCGGTACCACGGAACCCGGATATCGATCATCCATGGGAACGCGACGTAGTGGCCGTTATACTGCAGCGCTTCGACGCTACCTGGAACGAAGTCGTCCAGCTTGCCGGCCTGCTTCAGCTCTTCGACGACATCGTCGAGCGGAAGTATTGCATCGTTGTCGGTGAACTGGAAAGCTTGGTACCCGGCCCCCGTGCTGATGTCCGGAGGAGACCCGGAGGCGATCGCCGTCGTGAACGTCTGATACCAGTTGTCCCACGGCGTCGATTGGTATTTGACCTGGATGCCGGGATGCTCTTCGTTGAACCGATTGACCAGCTTCTGTGCGGCCTCCGCGTATTCCGGCGGACCCCAGACCATATCCCAGAACGAGATTTCCACGGCTTTGACCGGACGGTCTCCCGTCTCCTGTCCGCCGTTCTGCCCTGCGGAGGCTTTCGAATTGCCGTTGTTTCCACCTCCGGCGCACGCGGTTACAGATAAAGCGATAACGATTGCCGATACGATTGCTAACCCTCTTTTGAACATTTGAAATTCACCCCTGTTTAGTCGTTTCCGAATTGCAAGCCGAACTTCCGCCAATCGACTCCCGGCCCCCTCATATTCAATTAACATAAAACGTTTAATATTAAGTAATATATAATAATAAAGCGATTACATATTAAATAATAATTGAAACGTTTATATTTTGTAGCTTAACTGAACCGCTTTCTTCTGTCAACGTAATTTTGACCTCCGTTTTTTCACTTTCGCTATTTGGACGCTCCGCAGCTCTGGCGAATGACCAGCTTCATCGGGAGGGTGACCGTCCTCGGAAAATGAGGAACGTCCGGCCGTTCGATCCGTTCCAGCAAAATATGAACCGCCGAACCCGCCATCTCCGCGATCGGCTGCCTTACAGTGGTCAGCGAAGGGCGATACAGAGCAGCCATGCTGATATCGTCGAAGCCGACGACGGCCTTGTCCGCGGGTACGTTCATTCCGAGATCCTCAAGAGCTTTGATCGCGCCGATGGCGATCAAGTCATTGGAACAGAACAACGCGGAAAACTCGGCTCCGTCCAGGCACAGCTTGCGAGTGCAATCGTAGCCGTATTGGCTGAACAACTCGAACGACTCGTTCTGACCGCTCACGATCAACCGTTCGTCGGCGGGAATTTTGTGCAGCATCAAGGAATTTCGGTATCCCAACTCTCTCTCGATGCCGCTTAAAAAGGAGCCGATGTACGCGATTCTGGAGTGCCCCAAGCCGATCAGATGGTCGACGACCTCCATCGAGCTTGCCATGTAATCGCCCCACACGGCCGTCAGCCTTTTGTCGAACGGGTGGAAAGACACGAGCGGAATTCCCCACTCGATCAGATCCTGCGAATATTTGATGTCGTTGTCCCGTCCAAGGCCCAGAGATGCGATAATGACGCCGTCCACGTTGCGTTCCCTTAACGTATTCAGCATCACGCTGCCGACCATCGGGTCCGATTCGGTCGTCAAAATCAGCAGCGTGTACCCTTTCTTCATCAGCTGCCTCTGGATATTGCCGGCAAGCGCTCCCCAGAATTCGTTGGACAGCGTCGGAACGACCATGCCGATCGTGTTCGTCCTCCTGTTGATCATCGTTCTGGCCGCTTGATCCGGGATGTAATTCAGCTTCTCGATCGCCCTCATCACCTTCTCGCGGGTATCCTTCTTGACGACGGATTTCCCGTTAATGACGTTCGACACCGTTGCGATCGAGACGTTGGCTTCCTTGGCGACATCCTTTATCGTGTACTTCATGATTATCCCCCTGCATGCAATTAAAACGTTTAATCTAGTTTACGGATTCCCGTCTCGCGCTGTCAACCCGATCACACAAAAAACCGCCAATTCAACATTGGCGGTCCCTGTAAATAAATAAGTTCGAGAATCCAGCGGATGAATCAGTTGCCGTTCCCCGGAAGCCCGTCGTTGCCGAAGCGGCCCAGACGTTCCAGCGCCAGCTTGTATCCGTCGTTGCCGTAGTTCAGACAGCGCTTCACGCGGGAGATCGTCGCCGTGCTCGCGCCCGTCTCCGTCTCGATCTGGTTGTATGTATGGCCTTTGCCCAACATGCGCGCCACTTCGAGTCTCTGGGACAGCGATTGAATCTCGTTCACCGTGCACAGATCGTCAAAAAAGACGTAGCACTCCTCGACGCTCTTCAGCGTGAGAATCGCCTCGAACAGTTGATCTATCGATTTATCGTTCAGCTTCTTCAGTTGCATGCGCACGCATCCTTTCCTCGATCCGATGGGCTTGGACGACGGCCGCAGCGCGCCTGTCGACAAGCGCAGCGCATCGATCTCGCTTGGTTCCATTGTACTGCGTAGCCGCTTACAGTTCAAGCATCACCGTATTCACGCATTACAGAGGTAAAATGTAACTGGGCGCGGGCATTCGTCCATTCCGAAGGCTCCAGCCCGGCATAGTCTATGTTGAAGAAAGGGTGTGATCCTATGACCGATCCGCAAGCTCCCTCTCTGCAAAGCTGGACTCCGGATTTCGGACAGAACGATTTCCCCGGCATCGGAGGCGGGTTCTCCGGCCCTCCCGCCGTTATAGATGAAGCGGTGCTCCCCGTTCAGGCGGCGGCCGCCCCCGCGACCAAAAGCGCCCTCCCCTTCAACCTCTCCAACCTTGGCGATCTGAAAACGATGTTCGATCGCATGGGCGGCATCGAAGGGGTCATCTCGACGATGGGGAAGGTCCAGAAATTCATGTCCACGATGCAGCAGGTGACGCCGATGCTTAAGCTGTTCCTCGGCAAAGGCGGCACGGCCGTGACGGCCAACGCCAAGAGCGGCTCATCGCGCCGGCGAACGAGACGGCGTCCCCCTCCGCGAAGGAGAACGAGCAAGCGCCGGCCGACCAAGCGCAGATAGTCAAGCAAAAACGCCTTCAGCGTACTCTGGACGATGAATGCGTTTTGTCGGCGACGATTCAGATAAGGAGATAGCGAATTGGATACTTGCTGAATCGTTCAAAAAAGAGGCTATTCCCCGGTTGTCGGCAGCCCGGGATTAGCCTCTTCTTCTTGTTAGCTCTCATATTCCAGGAACGGGTCCGGGATGCGAATGACGTGCGCCTCGGCGTCGCTGACCCCGGTGTAGAGAGAAGCGGTTCCATCGCCGTGCCTGACAAGCCCTCCGCTGAAGATGACGTCCTGCAGGTCGGGCCGTTTGGCCGGGCCGTCGGGGAACATCGCCCGCGTCGCGATCAGCTTGATCGGCGTATAGCGGCCATTGTACGGATTGTACGCGAACACCATCGGGTAATAGTGCCGGATGTTGAACTCCTCCATCCAGGCGATATGCCCGAGCACGCCGATCAGCCCGCTTTTCAGCCGATGAGCTTCGTTCGCTCCGCCCCATTCGTCCGGCAGAAACTGATGGCGAAGCAGGTGCGCCTCGTTGATCGCCTCTTCCGTCAAGTCGTCCAGCGTCGCGATCTCGGTGTAACCGATCAAAGCGCGGGCGCCGTCGACCATCATCGGACGGGTGAACACGCCGATGCGTCCGTTATCCCGTTCGATCAGACGAATGTCCTTCATCGTCAGAGGCCCCTTGGCGAACGGAACAAGCCCGCTGATGGAATAGCCCCGGTAAAATACGGTGCGCCAAGAAGTCACGTAGTGCGGATCGTCTCCGTCGAAGTATACCTCGACGCCGCCGAACACCAGCTCGTCGCCCACGAACGTGACGAACGGGTCCTGGAGCGCGAAGACGGGAGCCCCGTTGCGCGGAACCCAGCGGCCTTGGCGTTCGACGAAGAACATCACCTCGGACGACTCCTTGTCGCGATCCTCCACGCGTCCGGCGATGACCGGCTCTCCTTGATCCAGGAACGGAGCGCATATATTATACACGTCGCGGTCGCCGACTCCGGAGAAGACCAACTTCTCTCCCTCGAAAGACGGATTGCCCTCGAGAAATTCCTTCAGCAATTCGATAGTCGGTTTTGCCTGTTCCGTATACGCAAGCATGGAGAGTCCTCCTGACTGGACAGAGATGGCAGCGTCTTTACTTTATTGTAGCAATCTCGGGCGTTCAGGTTTGGGTGATCCCACGCCTATTTTTCCGACAATGCAGGTCTAATGCATGAACAATGCGAGCACGTAATAGGTGAGTGCTGCCAGGACGGAGACGATCGGAATCGTAATCAGCCACGTCAGCACGATGCGCCCGGCCATGCTCCATTTGACAGCGGAAAACTTCTTCGCCGAGCCGACGCCCAGAATCGATGAAGTGATCGCGTGAGTCGTGCTTACCGGGAAGTGGGTCAATGTCGCGCCCAGAATAACGGAGGCCGAAGCCAAGTCGGCCGAGAAGCCGTTGATCGGTCCGATCTTGAAAATCTTCGTTCCCATCGTCTTGATGATCTTCCATCCGCCCAGGGACGTTCCGAGCGCCATCGCCAGAGCCGCAGACAGCTTAACCCAGAGCGCGATTTCCAGATCGGACTGAATGTTCGCGGCCACGAGCGCCATCGTAATGATGCCCATCGCCTTCTGCGCGTCGTTCGTTCCGTGCGTGAACGCCTGGAACGCCGCCGTAATCACTTGTCCGCCCCGAAAAACTTTATTCACGTGATGAGGACTGGAATTGGCGAATATGTGCTTCAGCAGGAACATAATCAGGAAGCCGAGTCCGAATGCGATAAAAGGAGAGATGACGAGTCCTTGCAGAATCGACGAGAAGCCCGAGTAGTTAATGCCGCTCCAGCCTTCGGACGCGACCGCCGCCCCGGCGAGAGCTCCGATCAGCGCGTGGGAAGACGACGAGGGAATGCCGAACCACCAGGTAATGAGGTTCCAGGCAATGGCCGCGACCAGAGTGGCTATGACGACCGTCAACCCGTGCTCCAGCTTGAACGGGTCCGTAATCTTGCCCCCGATCGTCTTGGCGACCCCGGTGAAGCTTAGCGCCCCGATCAGGTTCATGACGGAGGCCAGAATAATCGCCCGACGAGGCGTCAAGGCGCGCGTCGATACCGACGTCGCGATCGCGTTGGCCGTATCGTGAAACCCGTTGATGAAGTCGAAACCGAGCGCCAACACAACGATAAAGATAACTAACATTAAGGTATAATCCATGATATTCTATTCCGTCCCCGCTTGCGCCGATCAAGAATTGCGCATAATGATGGATTGCAGCGTATTGGCGACATCCTCGCACGAATCGGTCGTCTGTTCCAGCCGTTCGTAAATTTCTTTATGCTTGATGAGCTCGATCGGATCGGTCGCGTTCACGAACAGGTTTTTGATCCCTTGGCGCATCAGGTCGTCGCCTTCGTTCTCCAACTCGTTGAGGTTGACGCAATGCGGCTGCATCGCAAGCAGTTTCTTCTGGCTAAGCAGGTAGATCGCCGATTTGATTTCTTGCGCGCTCCGTCTCAGGCATTCGCCGAACTTCCGGATGTAAGGGTCGGCTTTCGTAATCTGGTACATCTCGAACCGCGAAGCGCACGCTTCGATGCCGTCGAGCACGTCGTCCAGCTTCTTGATGAGCTCCATAATATCTTCCCGCTCGATCGGCGTAATGAAGGTTTTGTTAAGCTCGGTGAGGATAATGTGCGTGCACTTGTCCCCCTTGTGCTCGTACTCCTTCATCTCCCGCGCGAATGCGGTAACGTCAGGCAAGTCTCCATTGACGGCGCTGGCGAAATGGTCGACAGTCTCTACGATAATGTCCGACATTTCCTCCAACGTCTTAAAAAAAATGTCCTTTTTCCGAAACACGGATAGCCCTTCTTTCCCATGTATGTACCTGGCTAAAATTTACACTCCGTTAATATTGCGATAACGGTGCGTTAACCTAATTATTTTATCACATGCCGGACAGGCATGGTACAGCTTACTTTCGACTCTTTTCGATTTTTTATTACGGATTAGTGGCGAAATCGGGGGACCAGAGTCTTATCATTGGTTCCAAACCGCCTAAGTATTCTTGCCGACGCTGTCGAAAATCCGGATAACGGCAGCCGACTGCGCAGTCGGCTGTTCCCTCCGATGCTTCGCAGCCCTGGCGGCACGGCAAAGAACCGCCCCTGCTGCGGGACGGTTCTTATGCTGCTCTTCAGCTCGGCCGACGCTTATTGATAAGTGACCAGCTTGTCCATGGGGCTCGAAGTCGGCACGACGTGGTAATAGGTTACTCCCGGTACGAAAGGCAGCTCCTGACCGTCCTTCATAAGCCGGATCACGTCGCCTTCCTTGCGCTCCCAACTGCAGGAGATCGCTTTGCCTTGCTGGAACAGGATCGCTTCTCCGCCCTTGTCCAGATCGACGACCAACCTGCCGACGTCGTCCTTGATGTCGTGCTTGGCGGACAGAACGACCAGATTCGCCGCGGACAACTGCTCGTCGTTGTTCTTGTCGATGTGGGGCTGATCGTTGATCGAGCGATAATACAGCCCTTTGACGCTGTCGTAGGCATAGGAAACCTTGTAGCTCGACAGCATGAACTTGATGTCGATATTCGCGGCGCTCGCCGCCGTCGCAAGTGCCGGAGAGCTGTCGCTATACGTCAGCACGGGCACGTTCACCGTAGCCGCGTACTTCCGCTTATCCGCGCCTTCGCGCAGCTTCTCGAGCGTCGAGTAGACGTTGTGCGGCGCTTTGCGGGTTTTGTCCCGGTAGAAATAGGCTCCCGCGTTCGTGATCTCGTCCAGATGCTCCTTCTTCTGCTTCTGCAAGATGGCGAAGCCGTCGTTGCTGGCTCCCGCGTGAACGAGCACGCCTCCGTAGAACTCGCCGACCTGAATGTAATAAGGGCGGATGCTGCGGATCGGTCCGATCGGATCGGCGAACTCCTTGCTCTGGAACACGGCGACGAAGCGCGTAATGCCGCCTTCGGCAAGCAGCTCCCATACGACGTCCGCCTGCGTCATGCCCGATTGGGGCCGGGCGGGCGCGAGGTTGTTGATCATGACCGAGAAAGGCCGATTCGTCACTTCCTGCTCCGCCGGCATCCCGGTCAGAGGGGCCAGGAAAGCCGCCGCAGGCGGCGAAGGGGACTCGCTCGGAGAAGCGGAAGCGCTTGCGGACGGAGACGAAGTTTCGACTGGAGGCGCTTCGGCCTCCTTGTTTCCGCCGCAGGCGGTCAACCCTACGATCGCGGCGGCCAGCGCGAGCTGCATCGCGATTCGCATTCGTTGCGTCATGCTCATTCTCCCTTTCGCATGTATGTACTCTACCATTAAACCATATAGAGCACTCCGGGAAAAAGAGCGAAATTCCGATCTTATTCGCGCTTGTGATCGCAGCCGCGAACCCTGACCGCGATTCAGCCGGAAGTACGAGCCGGATTAAACCTCGTCCCACAGCCTGCGAACGTTGTCCAAGCCGATGGCGGTTCCTTGCCGGCTCTCCTCCATCCCCTCGAACTCCAACGTCAAATAACCGTCATAACCCGAACGTTTGATGAGCTTCAGCAAGCTTCTTGCCGGCAAGTCTCCCTGGCCGAATATCGCGCCCCGCAGGAAGTTGCCGTTCGCCGTGCGGAACCATTTGCCTCCCCCGGGATCCTGATCGGCCAAGCGATAGTAGAAATCCTTCAGATGCACGATCGAGGCCAGGGGCAAATTTTTGGCGACGCCGATGAGCGGCGGCTCATCGACGCACAGGAAGTTGCCGATGTCCAGCACGGTGCGGAAATTCGGGCGATTCACCTCGGCGATTACCCGCTGGACGCGATCGCTGTGCTGCACGCCCCAGCCGTGGTTCTCGATATTCGTCGCGATGCCGCGTTCGGCGGCGTAATCGGCGATGAGCCGACTGCCCTCGACGATGCGAGGCAGGTTTCTCTCGAAATGCGCGATGGCTGCTTCCTCTTGCGGAATCGTGAACAACACGACATCATGCCGCATCGAGCGGATGCCCATCGCCGCAAGCAAGTCGACATGGCTCTTCAAGCGCTCGACCTCGGCATGAAAATCTTCGTCCGCATCGTGCGCGAAGTTGGCGGGAAGCGCATAGTTGGACAGCTCAAGGCCGAGCTGTTCGGCCTTGCGGCGAACGCGCTCCGCAAGCTCCCCGTCGTCGACCAGCGAATATCCGTAGGGCACAAGCTCCACATGCTCGCAGCGCTGCTCCTTCGCCCATTCCAGTACGTCGAGGACGGTCATCTCCCCGCCGCGCAGCTTGTCGACCAGGCAATACGTGCTTATTCCGAGTTTCATCTCCCCGTGCTCCCTTCCGTTTGTGCGGATCGGATTCGGAGCGTTCAGCCTTTGACCGCCCCGCCGACCAGTCCTTTAATAATAAACCTTTGCACGAACATATACAGCAATGTAATCGGCATAGCGACCAGCGCGGAAGCGGCGAACAATTGCGGCCAGTTGGCCGAATACTGCGTCTTGAAGAACATGAGCCCGATCGGCAGCGTCCGGCTGTCCGGAGACGACAAGTACACGAGCGGACCGAAGAAATCGTTCCACGAGTTGATCGCAATGACGATAATGCAGGTCGAGGTTACCGGCAGCGTCAGCGGCACAACGACCTGCCAGAAGATCCGTATCGGCGAGCAGCCGTCGATCATCGCCGCCTCCTCAATCTCCAGGGGCACCGTCTTGAAAAACTGGAAGTAAAGGAAGATCGGCAGCGCCATCCCCCCGGCCACTTGAATGATCGAAAGACCCAGATGCGTGTTGAGCAGCGACAGCTCCCGCAGCAGCAGGAAGGATTGTATCGTTCCGGCGAACCCGGGCAGAATCATGCCGAGAAGAAAGTAAGAGAAATACCAATCGGCCTTCCAGGCTCTGCCGTGCCGCAGCGCATACCCGGCCAGAATGGAGCATACGAGCGTCGCCGACAAGGAGACGGCCAGCACGGTTACGCTGTTCGTGAAATACAGCACCAGACGCCCGACCTCGATCGCCTTCGGATAGTTGCTCCAATGGTACGTTTCCGGCAAGGCTAGCGGATTCAGCGTGCCCGAAGAATTTTGCAGCGATACCGTCGCCAGCACGAACAACGGAACGAGAATGACGGCCAAACAGACCGCGACGATGCCGTACGAAGAAATTTTGGCCGCCCTCATTGCTTGACCTCCCATCTGCCCAGCACCCGGATGATCGAGACCGTCACCAGCATGATGAGAATGGACAGCAGAATGGCCATCGCCGTTCCGTAGCCCGGCTGGGACGTCTTGAACGCGAATTGATAGATCAGCGTCCCGAACACCTGCGTCGAGTTGGCCGGACCGCCCTGCGTCATGACCCAAATGTGTTCGAACTGCTTCATGTTCCCGATAACCGACAGCACCGTATTGACCGTAATGGCCGGCACGAGCAGCGGCAGCGTGATCTTGAAAAATTTCTGCCGGGCGTTGGCCCCGTCGATGCTGGCCGACTCGTAAATATCGGACGAGATTCCTTGCAGTCCCGCCATATAGATCATCATCGAGTACCCGGTGTACTGCCAGATAATGACGAAGGAGATGGCGTAGATCGCCGTATCCGGCCGGCCCAGCCAGTCGATGTTCGCCAGTGCATCCAGGCCGAGCGACTCGAAAAATTTGGGCAGGAAGCCCACGAACGGAGAGTACATATAGCTCCAGATATAGCCGATGACGACCGTGTTCAGAATGGCCGGGTAGAAAATGACCGCGCGCATCCAGACGACGCCCCGCAGCTTCTGGTCGAGCAGGACGGCCAGGAAGATGGAGATTGCGTGCTGGACGACGATGACGATGACGGCCAGAATGAACATGTTGCGCAGCGCGGTGGCGAACAGCGGATCGGAGAATACGTTCTTGAAGTTGTCCAGACCGATCCAGTTCGCGCTGAACGAGATGCCCTTCCAGTCGGTGAAGCCGTAATATAGACCGCTGATGATCGGCCCCGCATAGAACAGCGAATACAGCAGCAATGCGGGAGCCAGGAACAGAAGAAAGGTTTTCAGATTGAGAATTCTCATAGGTCCCTCCCGTATATGCGAGGCAAGCCCGCGAAGAAGCAAAGACCCGGGCCTCTTCCCCGGGTCTGAGCTATCCGTTCGCGCCTGCGCGGCGGATTACTTGTAGTCCTTCTCCTGCGCCTTCTGCATTTCTTCCATCAGCTTGGCCAGGTCCGGCTTCTGCTTCAGCAGAATTTGCTGCAGCATCGGGAAATATGCCGGCTCCATCGAAGGCGTCAAGCTCGGGAAGATCGTCGAGACGTTCGACTCGATGCTCTTCGTCAATTCTTCCGCAATGGAGTGGTAGGTCGGCGAAGTGCCCCCGACGACGGTGACCGCCGATTTCGTATCCTCGGACCACAGCTTGGCGGTGTCCGGCTGGGCGATGAAGTCCATGAACAGCTTCACTTCTTCGGGATGCTTGCTCCAGGAGATGCCGGTGAAAATATTGTCCGAGATCAGATTGACGACGAGCGGCTCTCCGGCCTTGTTAAGCGGGATCGGGAACGCGCCCACCTCGAACTCCTTGAAGTCCGCAGGGAATTCGTCCAGCGCCCAGCTTCCCATCGGATACATCGCGGCCTTCCCTTCCTTGAACACCTGCACGACTTGAGCGTTGCCCAATCCGACCGAATTTTCGAGGAAATAGCCTTTGTCCACCAGCTCGCTCAGTGGTCCGAAGAAATCCGCCAACTCCGGATCGGTCCACTTCTTCTCTCCGGAAGCCAGCTTCTCGAACACAAGAGGGTCTTTGTTCTGATAGGCGCCGAAGTTGCCGCTGGACATGAACTGGGTCGCCCATGCGTCCTTGCCACCCGTCACGAACGGCGCGAGTCCGCTTGCCTTGATTTTCTCGCTGACGTCGAGCAGCTCTTCCCACGTCGTCGGCACGTTCAGTCCGAGGTCGTTAAACACGCCGCGATTATAGAAAATGACAACGGCATAGTAGTTGTACGGCACACCGTAGGTTTTGCCTTCCACGGTGCCCAGTTGAACCGCGGATTCGAGATAGTTGCCTTTCCATGCCTCGTCCGACATGTCCATCAGCACGCCTTGGTCCACGTATTCCCTCATCTGATTCGGGAACATCCAGACGATGTCCATGTCCGCTTTGGAGATGATGCGCGTCCGGATGACTTCGCGATACTGATCGGCGATCTGATCCGGTTCTACGGTGATGTACGGATATTGTTGTTCGAACTTCTCGATTACCTTCTGGCTGATCGGATTCCAGCTGGAGATTTTCAAGGTGACCGGTTCTTTGTCCGCCGCCGCTTTCGACGGGGCGACATCGGAGCTTCCGGTCGCGGGAGAGTCGGTATTCTTGTTCCCGCCGCCGCATGCGGAGACGACAAGTGAGACGGCCAATACGAGAAGCAGTAATGCGGATAAGCGAGAATGCTTCATTTCAAAACCTCCCTTTGATCTATGAAACGCTTACAACGTTCATTATAGGAGCCGTCCGACTCCCCTGCCATGAACGGTTTATGAGATATTGACGCTATGTTTTGCCCACTTTCGGGCTCGTCCATAAAAAAATGTACGATTCTTGTGAAATCGTACACCTTTTTGATCGACCGGATCAGTTGCCGCTGCGATAATCGATCGGGGATTGCCCGACGTATTCCTTGAACAGCTTGCTGAAATAGTGCGAATGGGCGTAGCCGACCTTCTCCGCGACCTCGTAAATTCTCAGATTCGTCTGGCGCAGCAGCTCCTTGGCCCGCTCCATCTTTTTGCGAATGACGTAATCGCTGAAATTAACCCCGGTTTCCTTGAGAAAAATCCGGCTGAGGTGGGCGGGACTGACGTGGGCGAACTCGGCGCAGGATGACAGGGATACGTCCTCGCAGAAATGCAGATCGACGTAGTCCATCGCCATGCGGACCGCTTGACCGACCTGCCCTTCCGATTCCCCGAACTCCCGCTGCAGCTCCTCGTACGCTGTTCTTAGCCCGGAAATATCGTTGGCCAGCGAGCCGCCGGAGAAAACGAGCGCAACGTTGAGCAGATTGGCCAGGTTCTTCTTCAGCTCTGCCAAGTATTCGTTCCATGTCCGATCTCCCACGCGCGGCCGCGCCGGCGCCAGCCACAGCAGCTCGTCCCGCTCTCCCACCGCGACCGCTCCTCCCCAATCATGCGACACGTACTTCTCGATGAAGTAACGGGCGGCAACGAAACGCGAGCCTCCCTGCTCCGGCTCCTCTTCCCTGCCGCCGGAAGACTGGCGGATGCCGACCGGCCGGACGCCTTCCGTCAAGTCGGGCAGACCGAACGCGGCGTACTGCTGCTCCAATCTGCCGTCGTCTGCCTCGCCGGAGAACAGAGCTTGCAGAAACTCGTTTTTCTCTTTCTCCGTCGTAGCGGAGAGAGCCGTGGACGAGCCTTGCGTCCGTTCCAGATTGCCCAGCACCTTCTTCAACATGTCGACGATCTCTTCCTTGTCCATCGTGGGCTTGTGCAAGTAATCCGTGACGCCCAGCCGCAGCGCCTCCTGGACGTACGGGAAATCGTCGTAGCTGCTGATCACGACGACCTGAATCTCGCCGCCGCGTTCCTTGATTTTCTTCGTCAGTTGAATACCGTCCATCACCGGCATGCGAATGTCGGTCATGACGATATGAATGTCCTCTTCCTCGATAATTCTCCAGGCTTCCTCGCCGTTGGACGCCTCCGCCTTCCAGACGACGCCGTAGCTCTCCCAGTCGACCAAATAACGCAGTCCGATCCGGACGATCGACTCGTCCTCAACGACCAGCATGTTCCACATCGCCGTTCTCCCCCCTCGGTTGGTACGGGAGAAGCAGAATCGCCTTCGTCCCTTCGCCGGGCGCGCTCTCGATCGTCAGACCGTAGGCTGCCCCGTATCTGAGCCTGACGCGTTCCCGAACGTTGCGGACCCCGATGCTCTCTTCTCCGTCGGCGGCCGGGTCGTTCAATTCCTTCACCTTGGCCTCGTCGATGCCTTGGCCGTCGTCCTCGACGACGATGCGCAGCGCGCGGCTCTCTTCCGCGATCTCCGCCGACACCTCGATGCGAAGCTGCCGTTCCATGGTGCGCGGCCCGTGGAAAATCGCGTTTTCCAGCAGCGGCTGCAGCAGCATAACCGGCACTTGGGCCTTCAACGCCGCTTCGGACACGTTCCATTTTACGACAAACCGATTCGTATAGCGAAGCTCCATCAGCAGTGTATATTCCTTGAGCAGCTCCATCTCGTCCCCCAGGCTGACGAGGTCCTTGACCATCTTCATATTGGAATGCAGCAGCTTGCTGAGCGACTGCAGCAGTCTCGCGATATGGTCCGATTGCTGAATCAGCGCCAGCATGCGGATCGAATTGATCGTATTATACAGAAAGTGGGGATTGATGCGGGCGCGCAGCGCGTACAGCTCCGCGTTCCTCTTCTGCTTCTCCGACTCCTCGATCGAATTGACCAGTTCGTCCAGATGCGTCACCATCCGGTTATATCGGAATTGCAGCTGGCCGATCTCGTCCCTCCTCTCGTAAGAGAGGGCGACGGTCGATTCGAAATTGCCCATCTCCACCTTGCTCATCGACCGCATCAGGCTGCGGATCGGCTTGGACAAGCCTTTGGCCAGCAGCCAGGACACCCCCGCCGCCCCGATGAAAATAAACAAGACGACGAGCAGTGTCCACTTTTTAATCGCCGCGCTTTCTTGAAGCAGCTCCTCGCGGTCGACCAGCAAATAGGTTGTCCAGCCGGTGTAATCGTTGAATTTCTCCACGCCGTTCCAGGAGCGGTGGTTGCCGCCCACCGTCGACTGCAGGCGGAAGGCGTTCGCGGATTCCGAACCTCCTGCGGCGACGCTTCGCACGCTTGCGTATTTGGACACTCCGCCGGTCTTCTCGCCTCCGCCGGCCTGCGACGAGCGGAACTCCAACAGCTTCTCGGTAATCTCCGGTTCCGAGGAGTAGACATAGCCGTCGGGAGCGGCCACGGTGACGTGAACGTTCTTGAAGCTGAGAGAGCGGACCGTCTTCTGGATGAACGCCGGCTTAATATCGACGGCCACGACCGCGGCGGGCTGGAAATCCCGGTCGATCAGCTGCCGCGCGATCGTAATCGTCTTGAACGGCGCTCCGTTGAATTGGGCTTCGTCGCGAAGGCCGGAGATGACCAATCCGCCTTCCCTGTCGATCGCCTGCTTGTACCACGTCTCTTCGTAGGGCTTGTAATCCGGGTTGATGGATTTGTCCCCGCTCGTCCGGTAACCATAGATGCTGCCGTTCGTTCCGTAGAACAGCATCCCTTCGATCATGGAGTTTACGGAGGGGTAAGTGGTGATGAGCTGAATGAGGCGCTGCTGGTTGATTAACTCCCGATAGCCCCACTGATCTCTTGGCGAGAACGGCGAGGCGATGATCTCGAAAATCTCTTCCGTGGAATAGGGGAGCATGCTGTAGCGTTCGAAATCCTGTACCTGCTTCTCCAGCGTATTGTTGAATTGGCCGATAATGACCTGCAGATCCTCATTGACCCTTTTCTCCAGAGAATCCGCCGACTGCCGATATGCAATCAACCCCACGCTGGCCGTGGGGATGACGCATAACATATAAATCGCGCACAACAACTTGGTCTGGTAGCTTAGGCCGTTCCACCATCTCAGAAGCATCGCTGTCCCTCTCCATCCTGTCTCATACCCCTAGTTTAGCGGTCTTGGGACGGATGCGACAGATAGGCGGCTAACTTTTTCGGGGACGAAATTAACTTGGACTGATCGTCACGCTTCCCCGAACGCGATGCTCTCAATCTCGGCCATAAAGCTTTCGCGCTCCTTGTAGCTTCCCTCGTACTCTTCGTTGCACAGCAGGACGATCGTCAGACCGCTGTCCAGGTAGCGGCGAAATTCCGCGCTGTAGCCGGGCCAATAACCGGAGTGCTCGACCAGTCGGCCCCGGCCCGGGACTTCGCGGACGAACCAGCCCAGACCGTTGCCGGCGACGCCCTCCAGGCGGGTAACCACCGGCGTATAGGCTTCCTCCAGCACACTTGCGGGCAGCAGCTCGCCCGAACGGAGCGCACGGTCCCATCGCAGAAGATCGCGAGTCGTCGTGTGGACGTTGCCGTCCCCCTGAAGCTCGTCGAGGTAGAAGCAGAACTCCATATCCGGCAAGCGATGAGGCGCCACGTACCGTCCATCGTCTTCTCGGTAGCATCCGACCGCATAGTCGGGCAGTTTCGCCGCCCTGTCCGCATCGTGATTTTCCGCCGTGCGGTTCAGATCCAGAGGTTTGAAAATACTCGCCTCCAGGAAGTCCGCCCACGGACGGTCCGCGACCCGCTCCGCCAGACTGGCCAGCAGCAGATACGCGGTATTGCTGTATTCGTTGCGTTCTCCGGGCGCGAATTCCGCTTGCGGGTACAGGCCGACGATCCGCTCAACCATCTCGCCGTTCGTTGCCCGCTTCTCCCTGCTCCAGCATCCGTCCAGCAGCCCGGTTCGGACCGGTCGAATGTAATTCGGGATTCCGGACGTATGCCCGAGCAGATGGCGCACGGTTACTCCGCGATAGGGCAGTTCGGGAAACCAGCGCCCGATATCGTCGTCCAGCGTCAGCAGCCCCCGCTCCTTCAGCAGCAGCACGGCTGCCGAAGTGAACGTCTTGGAGACGGATGCCGAGTTGAACATCGTCTCCGCGGTTATGGGCCTGCCCGTCGCGCGATCCGCGACTCCCCATACGCCTTCGCAGATCACGGCTTTCTCGTCGGCAACCAGGACGCTGCCGTTGAACTTCCCGTCTTCATGGAGCTTCGCGAGCAACCAATGAAGCTTAGCTTCTCTTCCAATTCCGTCTTGTCTCATCGCGCTTACCCTTTGATCAAGCTGTCTTGCAGCGTCTTAACCGCGTATTTTACCGCATACGGGCCGTTCGTCGCCGCAGCGACGTTCAGGAAATGTACGTTGCCGGCCTTGACCGCCTTCAGCCCTTTCCACACGTCCGATTGCGCCAGAGCCGCCATGTTCTGTTCGTAAGTCGAAGCTCCGTCCAGAATGACGAGATGATCCGGATTCATCTCGGACAAAGCTTCCAGCGAGAGAACCTCCCATCTGTCCGGATAACCTTCGGGCGCACGCAGGCCGAGACCGTTGTTCTCGTCGAAGAAATAGGAGTAGTACGACTTGCCGATCGCGCCGAATTGATCTTTGCCCGGCAAGCGGAAAAATCCGACCGTCTCTTCGCGAAGCGGCTTGAACTTCTCGTTGGCCTCCTCGATCTGCACGGCCAATTCCTCAATGTACTCCTCCGCCTTCTCCTCTTGCCCGATGATGGAGGCATACTCCATGAGATTCTCGTTCCAGGCTCCCGTCAGATCCAGCATAATGACCGGAGCGATCTTATTGAGTTGGTCGTAGACTTCCTCGTGAAGTCCGACGCTCCCGATGATCAGATCGGGCTTCAGCTCGACCAGCTTCTCCATATTCAAGGCCATGACGTCGCCAAGATCGGCCACTTCGGCCTCCTTTGCGTTGTCTCCCAGCGTTACCTCGAAATCCTTCAAGATTTCTTCGGCAAGCGGAGACGCGATCGGCGGAACGCCGAGCGCGAAGAAATATTCCATCTCTGCAAAATGGCCCACCGCGACTCGTTCCGGCTTGCGTTCGATCGTCACTTCCTTGCCCGTGCCGTCTACATAAGTACGCGGAAACGCTTGTTCCGCAGCCTGCGAGCTTGGCGCTTCGCTCGTCGATACGACGGCGGACGGCGAAGCCTGCGGCGTGCTTGACGGTGAGCTTGAGGGCACCGCCGTTCCCTTCGCGCCTCCACACGCCGCCAACACCAATGTCAAAATCAGCAATAACGAAACGGCCTTCGCCGGTCTGTCTCTGTGAATCATTTTTGTTCTCTCCCCCGGTAGTTTGTGAGAATGATTATCACTCCACTGACTACTATAGATCGGGGTCAGTTCGCTTTCAATGGACATTCCCGTCCTGCTTTTTGCATCATGCACGCCTGCTTCGCCGATCACGCCTCTCCGGCGATGTCTGTATCGATTCGGGGATACGCCCGCATGCTTCGTGAACAAGCGTGTAAAGTAGAACAGATCCGCATATCCGACGGAGGCCGCCACTTCGCGGATCGATAACCCGCTCTGCTCCAGCAGCTTCATCGCCGTCTGCATCCGGTGGCGAATCAAATATTCGATAATCCCGATGCCCGTCTCGCGCTTGAACAGCTTGGACAGATAACGGCTGCTGTAATGAAATCGGGCCGACAGCTCTTCCAGCCCGACGGATTCGGCGTAATGCTCGTGAAGGTAGCGGATCATCTGCCTTGCGATGCGATCCGTCCGTTCCTGCCTTCGTCCGTCGTCCCACTGCTCCAGCAGCTCGGAGACGAACTGGTACAACAGTCCTTTTGCGTAGATTTGAGCCGCCGGTTCGTTTTTCCCCCACTCCCGAAGCATGCGATCCGCCTTCTCCAGCAGCATCGCGGGCCTTGGCGGCAGAAAGGCGTAAGGCTCTCCTCCAATCGTCGCCAGCGGCTTCGAGCCGGCTGCCGAGCCTCGGTAAGAGAGCACATGTCTCGCCCGGTACAAGATCATATAATAGGACACCGGGGCTTGTACTTGCGCAAGGCGCAGCCGCTGCCCTTTGACGCCATGCAGCAGCAAGCCATCCTGTTGAGCCGGGTGAACGTCCCCGTCCAGGATGAAGTTTGCGCGCCCCTCGGACGTCAGTACGAATGCGTTGCAGGGCAGGCGGTAGTCGGCCGACGCCTCCCCCGGCCTGAGCGCCAGCAATCTGACATCGATCAGTTGAATATACGCCCTCCGCCACATGCCGGCTTGGAATTGCCAGTCCATTCTCCCGCCCCTTCCGTTTTCCCTATTCCGTTGTCCTCATTGTAATTGATAATGATTCTCAACGTCAACGAAAGAAAGCCGGCTGAGTGGATGTGGCAGCTTGCATAGGTATGACAGGCGGTGGTTCGGGGGCATGGGCGCGTACGAGCTATGCGGCGCGGGGGGGCGGAGTTCGCTGAGCGCACCGGCCATGGGGCTGCGGGGGCGTACGGGCCATGCAACGCAGTAGCGGAGTTGCCGACGCGCCCCCCGGCGCCCGCTATCGTTTGCTCAGCCAGAAGGAGCCTCCTTGGCAAGGGACGCCTTGCGGTCCGATCGCTCCGAGAACCGTCTGCGCGAGAGCGGCCAACGTCGGGTCCTGCGAGACGTAATGGCTCGGAAACTCCACCTCGTAAGCGGGGTCTCCCGGCTTCTGCGCCAGAAGATAGGCAGCCAGCATGTACTGCTCGTTGTAATAGCGGCGGGACCAGCTCTCCGGGTAATCGTCCGGCAGGAAAATATCGTGAAAATGCACGAGCACGCCGGACCTCAGCCGCGGCATGATCTCCAGAAAGACGATATTGGCGTCCGAGTTCTGGAACACGTAATGGCTGCTGTCCACAAACAGAACGTCCCCCGCCTCCAGCTCCTCGAACAGCGACAGGTCGGTGTCCTCCAGCGGCTTGCGCACGACCCGGTCGCAAATCTCGTCGATCTCCGCCCGGGGGAACGGGTCGATCGATACGATCTCCGCATCCAGCCCATGATCCGAGGCGGCTCTTCGGGCAAACATCGTGGAATTGCCGGAGCCGATCTCGTAGTAGCGCTTCGGACGGCGATTCGCCACGATTCCGTACAGCGAGAGCGCGTCCAGGCCGCTGAACCAGTCATTGTTCCAGGAAGGCTGCGAAGGATCGGCTGCGTCCTGCTCGTAAGAGATGGCGGCCAGTTGCCCGGCATAACGAGCAAAAGCCCGCAAATCGGCCTCGTAACGAGACCGATTGCCAGCAATAATATTATAGAGCGGACCATGCGTCGCCTTGTCGCCGCCGAATCGCGGCTTCGGGGTTATCGGATAGTTGACGTAGATCGGATAGAGCGCGCTCATCCTATCGACTCCTCTCATCCTATAACCGTATTCTCGCTGATGCGCTGGTGTGTCCGCTCCCTTTTCCGATATTCGCGTTCTCCGCCGCTTAGATGCTCCAGTGCTGCCAATCCTGCTGCCGTTTCTCATGGCTCGCCAGCCACTCCAACGTGGATTGGTACAGCTCGTTTTTATGCACGCCCTGAGAGTACGTATGATCCGCCTGAAAAAGAATGTTCTTGTCGCAGCGGCCCTCGCCGCGCAGCCAGAACGTCTTCTCCAGCAGGAAGCTGTAATCGGCCGGAATGACGTCGTCCGACGTTCCGTGCGCGATGAATACGTCGCCGTGGAATTTGGAAGCTTCCTGGAACGGCTGATGCTGCTGCAGCGATTCGAAAAACTCAGGCTTCAGCTTGTAGCCGAGATAATCCGCCTGGCCTTTCTTGATCGTCTCGTCGTATACGGAGCGTCCCACGATTTTCACGATGTCGTTGAACGGATAAGCGACCGGCGACCACAGCGCCAGCGATTTCACCCGACGGTCCCTCGTCCCCGTCAGCAAGGCAACGGCGCCTCCGAGGCTGTGCCCGAGCAGCGTCACTCTGAGCGGGTCCACGCAATCGAGGCTTAAGCCGTAATCCAGCACGGAGCGAGTTTGGGCAATCATCGAGTCGAGGCTATGTTCGCCATATACGCCTTCGCTTTCGCCGCAACCGGCAAAGTCGAAGCGAATGACCAGAAACCCTCTCTTGGCGAGCAGTCGGCTGGCCAGCAAGAACAGCCGATCCACGCCGATCCGATTGCCGATGAAACCATGGCAGATGACGACGAGCGGCATTTTCTTCTCCGGGCATGCTCCGTCCTGGGCCGGGTAATGTATTGTAGCCGTTAAGGCGAGATTATCGTGATAGATCGTGATCGGTTTTTCCATAAGTCAAACCCCATTTCCATTATTCCGATTAAAATAGTATGAATTAAAAATATCATCTCCCTCTCCTTCTGTCAACCCTAATCTTAGCGCCCTTGTTCGATCGTTATACCGATAGCCGCGTCACTTTCATCCTATTCTCAACCTCCCGCCACTCACACTATCCCTCCAGCGAGCATTCCAAGCCACTTTTTCGGCATTTACTTCACCGCACTCCGCCACACTACCATCGCGTCTCACTCTCCCAAGGCACTTTCTTGGCCTCGGAGACATCGGCTCGTGTACGGGAGTGTGACTTCAGGGCACTTTCTTAGCCTTGGCGATGATGGAGGCGCGGCTCCAAGGTACTTTCTTGGCCTCGGAGACATCGGCTCGTGAGGGGATCTCGGCTCCAGGGTACTTTCTCGGCCTTCGCACTCTTCGCACTCTTCGCACTCTTCTCCCCCTTCGCACTCCCCCCGCTCTCCCGGCCGTCCGCTCCCCGCCGCGCCCAGCACCCCCACACGCAACGAAAAAGAGCCAGGAAACTTCCCCGACTCTTTCCGCATATTCCGCTAACGATTTTACTTCACATAGAAAGTGGCGTCCGTCTGGTCGAGCGCGGTCGTAATCGACGAGATTTCCAGCGCTCCGCTCCGATGTCTCATGTAGGCGCCCGAAATGTTGTACGATTCGAACGAGGCCGCCCATCCGCTGCTCAATCCCGTGCGTAAGCGCCAGGTGGCATCGTTCTTGTACAACGTCGTGTTGGCGTACGGATCAAGCCATACTTGCCCGTCGCGATGACGCAAATAGTTGCCCGGATACGTCACCGACTCGATCGACACCGCCGATGGATCAGCCAGCCCCGGCACGAGCCGCCACTGGGACTCCGGCGCGTACTGGCCCCCGTCGATCTTGCCGCGCCCCGCGTCGACGCGAACGAAATTACCAATATTGTAGCTCTGAAGCTGATTGACCGGCGTCTCGACATCGACCCGCTGCAGCTTCCAATTCTGCGTATCCAGCCCGTTCGCCGTCCACTGGATGACCTTCGTTCCGGCTGGAGCGCCTCCGCCCGCGTTGTCCAGCATCAGCCCGCTATGCTCGTTCATGCTCGTATAATAGCCGTTGCCTTTATAAGAGAACTTCCAGCGCTGCGTATCCAGATAATTGTCCGTCCACAAAATGACCTTCGTCCCCGGAGCCGTCGCCCCGTTCGGATCGTCGAGCACAAGACCGGTATTCACGTTCATGACGCGGAAAAAGCCGTTGCTCCTGTAATCCGTGACCCACCATTGCGTGTTAAGCCCCAGATCGTTCCACTGGATCACCTCCGTGCCGGCCGGCGCTCCGCCTCCCGCATTGTCCAGCACCAGACTATTGTTCTGGTTGATCAGCTTGTACGTGCCGCCCGATACGATGGAGGAGTCGCCGTTCATCTGCGCGACGTTGGCCCGGATCTCGTTGCGGCTTCCGACCTTGACCGTGTTGATCTCCAGCAGCAGCGAATGGTCGAGCGGCAGCAGCGTCCCGCTCCAGGCGGCCGGCGTATTCTGGTTGCTTCCTTTGACGGTCAGCGGCGCGTCGACCAGCGACCAGGTCGCGCCGTAATCGGAGCTGGTGAACATTTTATTGGCGGTCGGCACGACGTCGGTCATGCCGCGCACGTAGAACCTGCCGTTCGGACTGCCGTCGTCCACGTATGCAATCTCCGGTGTCTGCGAAGCGCGGTAGATGCCCGTGCCGACGACGGTGCCAAGATCGGTCGGACTTCCCCAGTTGATGCCGTCGGTCGATGTCTTGAACCGGACAGCGAAGTTGGGCGCCGCCCCCAGCATCTCGTAAAACATAAAGTAAGTCCCGTTCTTAGCCTTAACCACCCGAGGCATGCCCGGACGCCAATCCCAATTCGTGGCGCTTCCGAGGGTCAGGCTGTAGTTCCCCCAGGTCAGTCCGCCGTCGCTGGAAATCTCCTGCGCAAGCGCCTGGTTGTAGCCCGGCTGCCTCTCGTCCGAGTAATAGCAGATGAGCCGGCCGTCGGAGGTGATCGCGAACTCCGGCTCCCAAGTACGCTTTGTGCCCGCAGTCCCTCTCGGCGCCAGATGGCCGTGAAGCTGCCACGTCGCCCCGTTGTCCGTGCTTCGCCAAATATGGATCGTATAAGCCGAGGTGTTGTCCCAATCGGTCGAAGCGAACAGCAGTGTGCCCGCGGGAAAAGCTCCGACCTGCTGCGGCAGCACATAAAGCGTCGTCATCCCCTGCTGGTCCCGGTTCAGCCCGTAAGCGTTCGGGTCGATCTGGCTGAGCAGCGACCACGTTCGGCCGTTGTCGGTGCTGCGATAGAACGGGAACGGCTGCATGCCGACCCAGCCCGTGTTGCCGGGAAATCTTCTGGTGAACGTAGAAAGGATATCCCCGTTGCCCAGCTTGACCGCCCTCGCGTAATACGGTTCGGTTTCGGTCGCGCTGCTGTAGACAACCCATCCGGTCGAGGCCGCCTGCACGGACATGCCCGCAAACAGCGACGACGATAACGCCAGCGTTAGAACAACAAGCAGTACTTTTCGGAAACTTCTCATTTCTCTTCCTCCTCGGCAGGATGAATGTGGGATTGCGAAGTTCCTTCCTTTTTAACGCGTATTCAGTTCCTCTCGCCCGCGGGCAGCGCGATGTCGTGCGAGTCGCTCAGCGGCACCCCGAAGTCCGGCGTACCGTCCGGATTCCATCCGAACTTCTGTACGCGGGTGCTGCGAAGCCCCGTATCGGCGCCCGGCGCGGGCAGCGCGTGATATACGATCCAATCCTCGGTTCCGTCGGGAGATAAGGTAAAGCTGTTATGTCCGGTAGCGTAGACGCCGTTTTCCGCACTCTTGCGAAACACCGGAACGGGAGACTTGGTCCACGAAGCGGCCTCCATCGGATCGGAGTCTTCCTTCATCGTCAGCATTCCGAGAGAGTAATCCTCGGACCAGGTCGTGCTGGCCGAATAGACGAGAAATACAAAGCCGTTCCTGCGCAAAATAACAGGCCCCTCGTTGATCGCCATCCCGCCCTGTTTCTCCCATTCCAGCGTCGGAGCCGAGAGCAGCGCATGTCCCCCGTCAAGATCCAGCGTCCACGGATTCGCCATGCGAACGATGAAGATGGCCGAGCCGTAGTCGGGGTAATGTCCGTAACCGGCATACAGGAAGTACAAGCGTCCCCCCAATTCCATGACCGTCCCGTCCAACCCGGCCAGAGGCGTCTCGAGCGTTCCTTTCCAGCTCCATTCCCCTTCTGTCGGGTCGGCGGCGCCATTTTCCAACACGCAGATTCTCCTGGACTCGTCCCCGCCTCCGTCGTTGGCCGTGTAGTAGATGAACCACCTGTCTTCCAGCCGGTGCAGCTCCGGAGCCCACAGGTTGTGGCTGTAAGGACCGTTCTCTTCGGGAATCCACACCTTCTTCTTGCGACCTGCGGCGATCCCCGTGATCGAGGCGGATTTCGTGATTTCCAGGCAGCCGAACTGCGTGGACATGAAGTAGTAATAACCGTCGCTATGCTTGAGCAGCCAAGGGTCGGCCGCCTTCTCGACGATCGGATTGCGGAAGGTTGCGTTCATCGGTTCGTTCTCTCCTTTTTACCCCTTCATTCCGGTCAAGGTAATGCCCTCGACGAAGTATCTTTGTGCGAAAAAGAACAACAGCAGCGACGGGATCAGCGCCAGCACGGAGCCGGCCATAATGTACGTCCATTGCGAAGTGTAGAAGCCCTGGAACGACGCCAGCACGAGCTGCAGCGTAAACTTCTCGGGAGTATTGATGTAGATGAGCGGCCCGAGAAAATCGTTGTAACCGGCCAGGAAGCCGAGCAGCCCCTGCGTGATGACGGCGGGTTTGGACAATGGCAGCATGATCCGGAGGAAAATATGGAGCGGATTCATTCCGTCCACCTTGGCCGCTTCCTCCAGCTCCTTCGGAATGGTCATGAAAAACTGCCTCAGCAGAAACACCGCCGCAGCCGCGCCGAACATCCCCGGCACCATCAGCGGCAGCCAGCTGTCGATCCAGCCGATATGCTTGAACAAAATAAACGTCGGAATCATCGTGACGACGCCCGGGATCATCATCGTGGCCAGCAGCAGCGTGAACAGGACGTTTTTCGCCGGAAAATCCATCCGCGCGAATGCGTTGGCCGCCAGCGCGCTCGTAAACAAACCGATCAGGCAGGGCAACGAGATGACGAGCAGCGTGTTCAGAAATCCTTTCAAAATATCCGCTTCCGTCAAGACGAAAACGTAGTTCTGCCATTCGAAAACCTCGGGAATCCATTTGGGAGGCATTTCGAACTCGCGTCCTTGCTCCTTCAGCGACGTCGACAGCATCCATAGGAAGGGAATGGCCATCACGAGCGATCCCGCCGTCAGGAACAAGTAAGCGAAGGCTTGGCGGACCTGCTCGCCCGCTCTCTTTCTCCTCTGCCTGGCGCTCCTTGCGATTGCGGCATTCGACATGTGCGTTCCCCCCTTAATCGTAGTGCACCCAGCGTCTCGACAGCCAGAAATTCAGCAGCGTAATCGCCAGAATGAGCAGTCCGAGCGCCCAAGCCATAGCCGACGCGTAACCCATGCTCATATAGCGGAACGCGTTCTGGAACAAATAGTAGACGATCGTCGTCGTCGAGTAATTCGGCCCGCCCTCCGTCATGATCTGGAAGCGCGGGAAGTCTTGCAGAGCGGTAATCGTCGCAGTAATCAAAATGTAGAGCGTTGTCGGCGAGATGCACGGGATCGTGATTCGGACGAACCGCTGCCAGCGGCTGGCCCCGTCGATCTCCGCCGCCTCGTGGAAACTCTTCGGAACGCCCTGCAGCGCGGCCAGGTAGAGCACCATGTTGATGCCGAGTCCGGCCCACACGCCTTGGATGATCATCGCGGGCATCGCCCACGTCTCGCTGCTCAGCCATGCGGGACCCTGAACGCCGATCAGCTCGAGCAAGTAGTTCAGCAGGCCGTAGCTGTCGTTGAAAATCCATTTCCATAGCAGCGTCAGCGCGATGACCGAGCTGATCGTCGGCAGGAAGAACATCGTGCGGAAGAAGCGGATGCCGCGCACCTTCTGATTCAGCGCCATCGCGATTCCGAGCGCCACGGCCATGCCGATCGGAATGCTTAGCGCCGAATAGAACGTATTGAACAGGGTTTTCCAGAACAGCTCGTCGTCCATGGCGAGCTTGACGTAGTTCGCGGTTCCCGTAAAGACGGGCGCCTGATATCCGCTGTACTCCGTGAAGCTGACGTAGACGGAATAGCTCAGCGGAATGAACGCGAACAGCAGAAAACCCAGGATCGGAGCGGAGATGAACAAGTAGGCCCATGCGTATTCCTTGCGTTTCATAATTCCCCTCCGTCGTTCGGGATCGGGCGGGGGAACTCACTCGCGAATCCCCTAAGCGCATAAGAGTATCGCGATATGCGTCCCCGCCCGTCATCCCCGTTTACTTGAATAGCGCCGGATTGCCTTCCTTGATCGCCGCGTCGATCTTCGGCTTCAGCTCGTTCAGGACGTCCGCGGCCGATTTTTTGCCGTCCCACATCGGAGCCAGTCCTTGGGACAGCATGTCGAACCATTTGGCGTTCGGCAGGTTTGTCCATGGGCCCGGCACTTGATTTTCCGCCGCTTTGATGAATACCTCCGCGTGCTCGGGCTTCTGTCCCGGCTGCAGGAAGACGTCCGTGGCGGCCATCGACTTGAAGCTCGGAATCGCGAAGCCCATCAAGGACTGCTCCTTCTGCCCTTCCGGTCCGCCCAAATATTCCACCAGCTTGTAGGCGGCTTCGAGATGCTTCGTCTTGCCGTAGATGCCGATCCCGACCGAACCGCTCCAGCCCGCCCATTTGTTGACAGGCAGCGGCGCAACGTCCCAATCGAAGCCCAGCTTGCGGAACTCGGGCACCATCCAGCGGCCGGTAATCATCATCGCCAGTCTGCCCGTCTGGAACATCTGGCTGTCGTTCATGTCTTTCAGAGCCGCCGCGTTCGGCACGACTTTATGCACGTTGGCCAGATCCGCAGCGAACTGCAATGCCGAGACCGCCGCCTCGCCGTTGCCGACGAATTCGCGCCGGTCGTCGGTGAGGAATGCGCCGCCGTTGCCGAACACGAAGCCTTCCCACCAGATCGGCCCCATGCCGTACTGCTTGACTTTGCCGTTCTCTTCGATCGTCAGCTTCTTGGCCGTATCCAGCAGTTGCTCGAAGGTCATCGGCGTATCGGCGCTCGGGAACGGCACGTTCATCTTGGTGAAGAGATCTTTGTTGTAGTAAAGAACCGTCGGACCGATATCCTTGGGCAGCGCGTAGAGCGGACCTTGCCCGTTAACCGCCCCGTCGTAGCGGTACCTCAAGAGGCCGGACTCCCACATATCCCCCGTATCGAGCGAGCTGGCGTCGACGAAGTCCTGGATCGGATGAAGCAAGCCCTGGCTCACCCAACGACCAAAATCGCCGTCCGGGACGTAGAACACGTCCGGCGCGTCGCCTCCCGCCAGAATCGTATTCATCTTGCCGACGTAGTCTGCCGGAATGTGCAGATACTCCACCTTGATCGTCGGGTTTTTCTCCTCGAACCCTTTGAGCAGCTTCGTGAACACTTCCTTCTCCGACGGATCGCCCCAGCCTGCGAACTTGATCTTGACCGTCTCCCCAGCGGGGGCCTGGCTGCCGGAAGCTCCACTCTCCGCCGCGCTCTTCTCCGTGTTATTCGGACTGGCGGCGGGCTCCTTTCCGCTGTTTCCACCGCAGGCGGTCAACCCTGCGAGCAGCGTCAACGACGCTGTAACGGCAAACAAACTTTTACCCTTTCCGAGTCTCATCCTCTAGACACTCCCTTTTGTGTTGGATCTGCCTTCACCTTTAATTATAGGAGTGTGCCAGGGACGAACAATTGTGAAAACGCTTTATATAATTCGCAAAAAGGAGCGTAACCTCAGCGATTTCGTCGGTCGAAAACGCTTCGCGTTTGACGCGGTTGGATGATTGGTGGGTGGGGAGCAACGTTGAGCGGATTGGCGCACACTAACGGTCTCGCGGACCGTTAACGGAGCGAGATTGGTGGATTGGCGCGGGCTAACGGCCCCGCGGACCGTTAACGGAGCGAGTTCGACGGATTGGCGTATGCTAACGGCCCCGCGGACCGTTAACGGAGCGAATTTGGCGGATTGACGCAGGCTAACGGTCTCGAGGGCTGTTAACGGAGCGAGATTGGTGGATTGGCACAGGCTAACGGTCTCGCGGACCGTTAACGAGGTGAGTTCGGCGGATTGGCGGACGTTAACGGTCTGGCAGACTGCTGATTTTGCTTCCGCCACTCGAGCGGAGTCACCCCGACCGATCTCACAAACTGCTCGTAAAAGCGGCTGGAGCTCGTAAAGCCGACCTCCGACGAAATAAACTCGATCGCTTTACTCGTCTGGCTCAACAGTCTCTTCGCTTCCTCAATCCGCAAGTTGATGACGTACTGCTTGGGAGAGACGCCTACCGCTTCCGAAAACTTTTTACGAAGAATGCTCTCCGACAAGTAATGGCGAGCGGCGATATCGTGAATCGTGATCGGCGTATTGTAGTTTCTGTGAATCTCCTTCAGCACTTCTTGCACGATCCGCTTGTCTCCGTGTGTCTCGGTGTCGGGGGTGACGGTTACGTTGCGATGGAACAGCAGCAGCACCGTTTCGAATGCGATCCTCATCAGATCGTAGGAATAGTCGCCTCGTTCCTCGGAGTGCCACTCCCTCTCCAACCGGGTCAGACTCATCTCCGCCCACTGCCTGTCCCCCTCGTCCAGATGCGCGCTCCAGAGACGGTGCGGCTTCTGGTAAGCGCTGAGGAACAAATATTGGCAGAAAGCCGGAACTTTGGCATAGAGAAAATGCACGGACACCCCCGTCCACGGCTCGGTGCAGACGAACCCGTGATGCAGGCCGGAAGGAATCAGGATCAGATCTCCCGCCGATACTTTGATATTTTGTTCGTAAGAGCTGTAATAGCCTCCCCCGCCCAAAATCAGAGTCAACTCGTCGTATTCGTGCGAATGGGACATGAACAGGCCTTCTCCCTGCTCGGCCTGAAAAGTATGCGGCTTAAACCGTTCGATGCTCGTAATGAAGCCTTTGGCCATACGAATATTCGCCCTTCCCTTTTTCGTCTTGGCGACCTAAGGAACCGTGCGTCGAATTCGTGGTGTGCTCTTATATTACCATGTCCCCCGCGAAGGGAGCCATAGTTCGGGCCGTCCCTGAGAAAGTCTCATTTTTCCGCGGGATTGGGGGAATCCTACAAGGTAACCAGTCGCTCCCCCCGAGCGGCGGGCAATTTTTCACACGGGAGATGTGTAGCCATGGAAAGCTTCGTTCGGTGGGTGTCGTCCCACGTCTTGACCGTACTGCTCATCCTCGGCGTCATTTATGCCGTCGCCTTCGTTCTGACTCATCGCAAAGCGCTGTTCTACAAAGAATAAGCCCCCGGCCGGTCCGCCTGCTTGCGCAAGCTTCCCGAGCCGGAGGCTCAAGTTAGTTATGTCGATCACGTGCGTGCCCTGGGCCGCCGAGATTTCTGCGCATCTCGTTCGTGCGCTATACGAGCGCTCTGACCGCAATGTTCGCGTGTCGTGCGTCTCGTCGGTTCGTTATACGAGAGCCTTGGCCGCAATGTCCGTACGATTTTGTTTGCCTTCGAACGTAATGCCGGCCGCCGCCGCATACGCGTTGGCCCGCGCTTCGGCGATGCCCGCGCCGCGTCCCACGACGCCGAGCACGCGCCCGCCGTTCGTCACGACCTGTCCGTCCTTCAGCGCGGTTCCCGCATGGAAGACGAGAGCGCCGGGTACGGTTACGCTGTCCAGACCGTCGATCGGGAAGCCTTTCGGATAAGAGCCCGGGTAGCCGCCCGAAGCAAGTACGACGCACACCGCAGCCTCATCGCTCCAACGCATGTCAATGTCCGCCAACGTGCCGTCGATCGACGCCAGGAAAATGTCCAGCAGGTCCGTCTCCAGACGAGGAAGAACGACCTGCGTCTCCGGATCGCCGAAACGGGCGTTGAACTCGATCGTTTTCGGACCGTCCTTCGTGATCATGAGTCCTGCGAACAGAACGCCGCGGAACGGACGCCCTTCCGATACCATGGCGCGTGCCGTCGGCTTGACGATATTCTCGATCGCCTCCTCGATAATCGCCTGGTCGATGTGCGGAAGCGGAGAATACGTGCCCATGCCGCCGGTATTCGGCCCTTTGTCGTTGTCGAATACCTGCTTATGGTCCTGCGCAGGCGACATCGCCCGCACCGTATTGCCGTCCACGAACGCAAGAATGGACATTTCCTGACCTTCGAGGAATTCCTCGATGACAACCTTGTCGCCGGCCGCGCCGAACGACTTGCTCACCATCGTCTCCTCCAACGCCTTGTCCGCTTCCTCGCGCGTGAAACATACCGTTACGCCTTTTCCCGCGGCCAGCCCATCCGCCTTGATGACGATCGGCACCGGTTGCTGAGCCAGGTAGGCTTTAGCCGACTCGTAGTCGGTGAACGTCTCGTATTTCGCGGTCGGGATGTCGTACTTGCGCAGCAGATTTTTCATGAAAATTTTGCTGCCCTCGATTTCCGCCGCGTTTTTGCGGGGACCGTACACCGGAATCGAAGCCGCCTCGAATTCGTCCACGATGCCCGCCGCCAGCGGATCGTCCGGACCGACGACGACGAGATCGATCGCCTGCTCTTTGGCGAAGCCGACGAGACGGGCGAATTCCATCTCTCCGATGTCCACGTTCTCCGCGAGTCCGGCGATTCCGGCGTTGCCGGGAGCGCAATAGATTTTCTCCACTTTGGGGCTCTTCTTCAGCGCCCAGACGATCGCGTGCTCGCGTCCGCCGCGTCCGATAACCAGAATGCGCACCTTACACCCCTCCTTCGGAATCCTTGTTGATAACCTTCAAGGAAACTTCGCCGTCGGAGATGCGGATCGTTTTCACGAGCAAGGAGATTTTGTTGTCGTCGTTGAGCAGGTTCCAGTAGAACTGCGCCGTCTCCTGTTCGTCGTCGAACAGCGGAGCGAGTTGAGGCTCGCCGGCGAAAGAAGGCAGCGGGTTGCCGTCCCCTACATACGTCGAAATGAAGTGCCCGTATCCTGCGATCGCTTTTTCATAGTGGAAAAATTGACGCTTCGTCTGGGACTCGTCGTTCTCGTTGGACTTGAGGATCGACAGCTTGTAGGCGTTCTGCTTGTCGTTCAGATCGACGATGCCCGAGATGCGAGGCGTAAAATTCGGCGGGTCCGGCTCGTAAGTGCGCTGCGCCAGCGCCTGCTCGAAGCTGCCTCCGCTCCGCAAAGATTCCCAGATCGTATCCGTCTGGTCGCCGTTCGTCACGATATGAGCGCCGCCCTCATGACGAAGCGGATAATAGATAATGAGCGACGGATCGGACAGCTTGGCCGGATCGCGCGCTTCCGTACGCAGGAACCCGTTCTCCTCCGGCACGAAAATGCGATTGCGGCTGTTCTCGCTCCTGCCCATGATCCAGTACACCTGCACGAACCGCGAAGCGTCCGGCGTAAGGCCGATCACGATTCCGCGGCCCGGGTAAGCGTTCGTCTTCAACTGCTGGACGGTGCGATCCGCCAGCTCCTGCCATTTTGCGGACATTCTCGCCGCCCCTTTCGTCTTCGTGTATACGTTCAAACGCTATTAGTGATGGAACAGGCGTACGCCGGAATAGACCATAACCATGTTGTAGTCGTTCGCGGCTTGTACGACTTCTTCATCGCGCAGCGACTTGCCGGCTTGAATGACGTATTTCACGCCGCTGCGGCTGGCCCGGTCGAGGTTGTCGCGGAACGGAAGGAAAGCGTCGGAGCCGTAGGAGACGCCCTGCAAGCCGTTCAGCCATTCGCGCTTCTCCTCGCGCGTCAGACGGGCCGGTACGACTTCGAAGCAGCTTTCCCATGCCGCTTGCTCGATCGGCGTAACTTCGTCCTCGAGCCACAGGTCGATGGCGTTGTTCTGCTCAGCACGCGCCAAGCCTTCGCGGAACTTCATGTTCAGCGCGGCCGGATGCTGCCGGAGGTACCAACGATCCGCCTTGTCGCCGGCAAGACGCGTGCAGTGAATGCGCGATTGCTGGCCTGCGCCGATGCCGATCGTCTGGCCGTCCAGCGTATAACAGATAGAATTGGACTGTGTATATTTGAGCGTGATAAGCGCCACGAGCATGTCGCGCTTGGCGCTGTCCGAGATCTCCTTGTTCGCGGTGATGACGTTCGCAAGGTCGAACACGGAAGCGTCCGGCACGGCGCTGTTGCGTTCCTGCTGGAGCTTCAGACCGAACAACGTACGGGTCTCGATCGGGTCCGGCACGTATTCCGGATCGATCTGCAGAATAAGGTACTTGCCGCCCTTCTTCTGCTTCAAAATGTCGAGCGCCTCAGGCGTGTATCCCGGCGCCACAACCAGATCGGACACCTCGCGCTTGAGCAGCGTCGCCGTCGATGCGTCCACGACGTCGCTCAGCGCTGCTGCGTCCCCAAAGGAGGACATACGGTCGGCTCCGCGCGCGCGGGCGTATGCAGTCGCCAGCTGCGACAGCCCTTCGGCTTCGACGAAATAAGCTTTCGCCAGTTCCGGGGACAACGGCGAATAGACGGCCGCGCCCGCCGGGCTGACGTGCTTGAAGGAAGCCGCAGCCGGAAGACCGGTCGCCTGGCGAAGCTCGCGCACGAGTTGGAACGCGTTCAGCGCGTCGAGCAGATTGATGAAGCCCGGGTCGCCGTTCAGCACGGTCAGCGGCAACGGCTTGCCGTCTGCGCTGAACAGCTTCGCTTCTTTCTGATGCGGGTTCATGCCGTAGCGTAAAGCAATTTCGTGGATCTCGCTCATGAATAATTTTCGTCCTTTCCTGTTTCGGCTCGTCGTCCGGCTTTAGTCGCCGAGACGGATAATCACTTTCCGATCGTTCAACGTCACTCGGCCTTCCGCGATCCAACGCACGGTTTGCGGCAGCAATTCATGCTCGACCGCATGCACACGCTCGGCCAACGAATCTTCCGTATCGTCGTCCCGGACCTCGAGGGTCCGCTGCGCGATAATCGGTCCGGAATCCATGCCGCCGTCCACGAAGTGCACGGTCACGCCCGTCTGCTTGACTCCGTACTCCAACGCCTGACGAATCGCACGCACGCCCGGGAAGGACGGCAGCAATGCCGGATGAACGTTGATCATTCGCCCATAGTAAGGCTCGACCAGCGTCGCGGTGATCAGTCTCATGTAGCCGGCCAACACGACCAGCTCCACGCCTTCCTCGCGAAGACGTCCGACGATCTCCTCTTCGTAAGCTTCCCTTGTCGCGTACGATTTCGGGTTGAACAGGAAGGTCGGCACGCCCAGCGCTTCCGCCCGCTGCACAACTCTCGCCGCCGGCTTGTCGCACACGAGCAGCGACACCTCCGCAGGTATCGCTTGCTCCCGGATCGCCTCGACGAGCGCCTGAAAATTGCTCCCGCTTCCCGACGCGAACACCGCGATTTTCAGGGGCTGCGTTGTCGTCGAAGCGGCCCGTCGTTGGGCCGAATTCGGCAGAATCGTCGGCGATGGCTGCGAACTCGCCGGCTTCGCCTTGTCCGCTGCCGAGTCGCGACCAGCCGTCATGGCAGCTCCGCGCCTTCGAACGTCACGATTTTGGAGCCTTCTGTCACCGTTCCGATGCGATACGCTTGCTCGCCGTTCGCTTTCGCGATCTCCAGCGCCTGCTCGGCTTGATCCGCAGGCACGACCAGCACCATGCCGATGCCCATGTTAAACGTCGTGTACATATCGCGGTCGGTGATGCTGCCGGATTGCTGCAGCAGACCGAAAATCGGGAGCACCGGCCACGAGCCGCGGTTGATGTCGACGTTGACGCCTTCCGGCAGCACGCGCGGAATGTTCTCAATGAAGCCGCCGCCCGTAATATGAGCCATGCCTTTGACGGAGACCGATTCGAGCAGCTTCAGAATCTGCTTGACGTAGATGCGCGTAGGCTCGATCAGCACGTCGCCCAGCGTACGGCCTTCTAGCTCGGCGGGCTTGTCCGTCAGCGCGTAGCCTTTTTGCTCCAGCAGCAGACGGCGAACGAGCGAGAAGCCGTTCGAGTGAATGCCGCTCGACGCGAACCCGATGACCGCGTCTCCCGCTTGGATCGTCGAGCCGTCGATCGCTTTCGGGCGATCCACGATACCGACCGTAAAGCCGGCGATGTCGTACTCGCCTTCGGAGTACATGCCCGGCATCTCGGCCGTCTCTCCGCCGATCAGCGCGCAGCCCGCTTGTTCGCAGCCATCGGCGATGCCTTTGACGATCGCTTCGATCTTCTCGGGAACGACTTTGTCGCAAGCGAGGTAGTCGAGGAAAAACAGCGGCTCGGCTCCGGTCACGATGACATCGTTAACGCACATAGCCACCGCGTCGATGCCGATCGTATCGTGCTTGTCCATCGCGAACGCCAGCTTCAGCTTCGTGCCGACGCCGTCTGTGCCGCTGACGAGCACCGGCTCCTCATACTTGTCTTTGTTCAGGCCGAACAAGCCGCCGAACCCGCCAAGACCGGTTAACACTTCCGGGCGGAACGTCCGCTTGACGTGCTTCTTCATCCGTTCGACCGCTTCGTTGCCGGCCGCGATATCGACTCCGGCCTGTTTGTACGCCTCGGACAATGATTTCAGCTCCTTTTATGCTTGTAAACTCGGGTATCATGCGCCGCGTGAGTTCGCGGGACGTGCTTATTTCGTTTGCCGCTGCTCCGGCGGAGCGGATAAGCTCGTAGGGCGGGCTTATTCCTCGGTCCCCGCATCCGGTGGGAGGGATAAGCTCGCGGGACGCGCTTATTCCAACATCCCCGGCCTCGGCGGAGCGATTAAGCTCGCCAGACGCGCTTATTCCTCGGTCCCCGCACCTGGCGGGAGGAATAAGCTCGCGGGACGCGCTTATTCCAACATCCCCGGCCTCGGCGGAGCGATTAAGCTCGCCAGACGCGCTTATTCCAACATCCTCGGCCTCGGCGAGGCGATTAAGCTCGCGGGGCGCGCTTATTCCAACATCCCCGACCTCGGCGGGGCGATTAAGCTCGCGGGGCGCGCTTATTCCAACATCCCCGACCTCGGCGAGGCGATTAAGCTCGCCTGGCGCGCTTATTCCAATATCCCCAGCCTCGGCGAGGCGATTAAGCCCGCCTGGCGCGCTTATTCCAACATCCCCAGCCTCGGCGAGGCGATTAAGCCCGCCTGGCGCGCTTATTCCAGCCCCTACAGCCGCCCCTGCCTCCAGCCGCCATCAATCGCAGCTGCAAGAAGTCAGCTTGGCATCCTCAAAACGGACCGGAGTTGGGTAGTCATTATTAAAACAAGCCATGCAAAGCCCGTTGTTGTACTCGTCCGGGTGGATGCCGACGGCGTCGCGCAGCCCTTTCTCCGTCAGGAAGTACAGGGAGTCCGCGTTGATCGCCTGGCGAATTTCCTCCACCGACTTGCTGGAGGCGATCAGATCGCCCGGATTCGGCGTATCGATGCCGTAATAGCAAGGGTTCATAAACGGCGGCGAAGTAATCCGCACATGCACCTCCAGCGCGCCCGCCTCGCGAAGCATGTTCACGATCCGCAGCGACGTCGTGCCGCGCACGATCGAGTCGTCGATCATGACGACACGTTTGCCTTCGACGACTTTGCGAACGGCAGACAGCTTCATCTTGACGCCCTTCTCGCGAAGCTCCTGGGAAGGCTGGATAAACGTCCGTCCGGTGTATTTGTTTTTGATCAGGCCGAGCTCGTAAGGAATGCCCGTCTGCTCCGCGTAACCGATCGCCGCCGAGATGCTCGAATCCGGCACCCCTGTCACGATGTCCGCATCCACGAACGATTCCTGCGCCAGAATCTGGCCCATCCGCTTGCGCGAAGAATGCAGGTTCGCCCCGTAAATGTCGCTGTCCGGACGCGCGAAGTAAATGTACTCCATCGAACAGATCGCCCGGCGTTCCATAGGAGCAAACCGCTCCTCGCGCAGTCCGTCCTTGCTCAGCACGAGCAGCTCGCCTGGCTGAACGTCGCGCGCGTACTCCGCGCCGATCGTCTCCAGAGCGCACGACTCCGAAGCGAAGATATATGCCTCGCCGAGCCGCCCCATTACCATAGGACGAAGACCGTGCGGATCGCACGCCGCGATCAGGTAATCCTTCGTCTGAATCAGGAACGCGTAGCCCCCGATCAGTCGCAGGAAAGCGTCCTTCACCGCTTCGACCAAATCCTTGGAAGAACGCGCGATCAGATGCGCGATAACTTCCGTATCGCTCGTCGTCTGGAAGATCGAGCCTGATTCCTCCAGCTCCTTGCGGATGACAGGCTCGTTGACCAGGTTTCCGTTCGTGCAGACGGCCAGATCGCCGCCGCGGTATTTGAACACGAGAGGCTGCGCGTTCCCCAGATGGCTGGAGCCCGAAGTGGAATAGCGCACGTGACCGATCGCTTGACTGCCTTTCAGCGACTCCATCCGGTCGCGATCGAACACTTCCTTGACGAGCCCCATGCCCCGGTGGTAGTGGAACGTGCCTTCATCCGACGCGCAGATGCCGCAGCTTTCCTCGCCGCGGTGCTGCAACGCGTGCAGACCGTAATAGGACAAGTTGGCCGCGTCGGGATGACCGTACACCCCGAACACGCCGCACTCCTCCCGCACCTTATCGAAAATGGATTCCTTGCTGCTGTTGCCCTCGTTGTAATAATCCCCGGTCCAGAGCCGCGTCACTTCTGTCCCCCCGTTCGCAACGCTAGATGTCATGCGTTCTTACCGCTCATGTGGTTCGGAATCGCCTGCGACCATGCCGCACGCAGTTCCGCTACGGAAGCGTCGATCGCCTCGTGTCCGCCAACGCTTACCTTCAGCCGATCGCCGCCGACCGTGCCGAGACGCTTCAGCGGAACTCCCGCTTTCGTCACTTGAAGCGCGAATTTCATCTCTACTTCCGGCTTAACCGTCACCAAAATCCGCGATTGCGATTCGCTGAACAGAGCCAAGTCCGGACGAAGATTCGTCTCGAACGCAACGTCCGCGCCCAAGCCGCGTCCGAAGCCCGCTTCCGCCAGAGCAGCAGCCAGTCCGCCTTCGGACAAGTCGTGCGCCGAAGCGACCAAGCCGTCTTGAATCGCGCCCAGAACCGTCTGCTGCAGCAGCTTCTCAACCGCCAGATCCAGCTCCGGAGGACGGCCTTCCGTCACGCCGTGAACGGCATATTGGAATTCGCTGCCGCCGATCTCCGCCTTCGTCTCGCCGAGCAGGAAGATCACATCGCCTTCCGCCTTGAACTCTTGCGTTGTAATGTGATCCGTGTCATGCACGAGTCCGACCATGCCGACGACCGGCGTCGGATAGATCGCTCCGCGCGTATTTTCGTTGTACAACGACACATTACCGCCGATAACCGGAGTATCCAACACCCGGCAAGCTTCCGCCATGCCGTCGACCGCCTTCTCCATCTGCCAGAAAATTTCCGGCTTCTCCGGGCTTCCGAAGTTGAGGTTGTCCGTAATCGCCAGCGGCTCCGCTCCTGAGCAAACGATATTCCGGCCTGCCTCGGCAACGGCAATCCGTCCGCCCACTTCAGGGTCCAGGTACACGTAACGGCCGTTGCAGTCCGTCGTCATCGCCAAGCCTTTGCGCGTGCCGCGAATCGTGACGACCGCCGCGTCCGAGCCCGGACGAACCGCCGTTTCCGTGCGTACCATGTAGTCGTACTGATTATATACCCACTCTTTGCTGGCCAGCGACGGCGAACCGAGCACCTTCAGCAAAGCGTCATTCAAATCCAGCACTTGCTCGTAACGATTCGTATCCACGGAACCATTCTTCAAATAATACTCCGGCACAGCGGAAGGCTTCTCATAGATCGGGCAGTCGTCCACGAGCGCCTTGACCGGCATATCGCCGACCAGCTCGCCTTTGTGGAACAGCTTCAGACGGCCGTCGTCGGACACCTTGCCCACCTTCGCGCAGTGCAGGCCCCACCGGGCAAAAATCCCCTTAGCCTGCTCCTCGTGCTGAGGCTCGCAGACGAACAGCATCCGCTCCTGCGACTCGGACAGCATCATCTCGTACGCCGTCATGCCTTCTTCGCGCTGCGGCACTTCGTCCAGGTACAGCTCCATGCCGTTGCCCGCTTTGCTCGCCATCTCCGCGCTGGAGCAAGTGAGTCCCGCCGCGCCCATATCCTGGATGCCGAGCACGATTCCGGAGTCGATCAACTCAAGCGTCGCTTCCATTACAAGCTTCTCCATGAACGGATCGCCGACCTGTACCGCCGAACGCTTCGCTTCGGACTCCGCCGTCAGATCCTCGGATGCGAAAGTCGCCCCGTGAATACCGTCGCGTCCCGTCGCAGGTCCAACGTAGAACACCGGGTTGCCGATGCCTTTGGCTACGCCGCGCTGGATTTTATCGTGATCGATCAGCCCTACGCACATCGCGTTGACGAGCGGATTGCCTTCGTAGGCTTCGTCGAACATGATCTCGCCTGCAACCGTCGGAATGCCGATACAGTTGCCGTAACCCGCGATGCCGCTGACGACGTGCTCGAACAGGTAACGCACGCGCTCGTTCTCCAGACGACCGAACCGCAAGGAGTTCAGCAACGCAACCGGACGAGCCCCCATCGAGAAAATATCCCGAATAATGCCGCCCACGCCCGTCGCCGCGCCTTGGTAAGGCTCAACCGCAGACGGGTGGTTGTGAGATTCGATTTTGAATACGACCGCTTGATTGTCGCCGATGTCGACGATGCCCGCGCCTTCGCCCGGTCCCATCAGGACACGAGGTCCGGTAATCGGGAACCGCTTCAACAACGGCTTCGAGTTCTTATAAGCGCAGTGCTCCGACCACATGACGCTGAACACGCCGATCTCCGTATAGTTCGGCTTGCGTCCCATAAAGTCGCAGATCAGCTCATACTCCTTGTCCGAAACGCCGAATTGCTTATATATTTTCTGCTCCGCGATTTGCTCGACAGTTGGTTCCTTAGCGGATACTTGCTGCGCCATTGCGTTCCCTCCAAGCGTTAAGTACTGACGTAAACATCCGTGCGCCGTCGGCGGAGCCGAGAATTTCTTTGACCGCGCGCTCCGGGTGAGGCATCATGCCCACGATGTTGCCCGCTTCGTTGCACACGCCGGCGATATTGTCGACGGAGCCGTTCGGGTTGTCGCCCGCATAGCGGAATACGATCTGGTCGTTCGCCTTCAGCGCCGCCAGCGTCTCGTCGTCCACATAGTAGCTGCCTTCGCCATGGGCAATCGGAATCGTGATGACTTCGCCTTGCGCAAAATCGTTGGTGAAGCCCGTCTTGGCGTTCTCGACCGTGAGGCCGACTTGGTGGCAGCGGAATTTCAGCGAGTTGTTGCGAATGAGCGCCCCTGGCAGGAGACCCGCTTCCGTCAGGATCTGGAACCCGTTGCAGATGCCGAGAATGAACTTGCCTTCTTCGGCGGCTTTCTTCACTTCGGCCATGACCGGCGCGAATTGCGCGATCGCTCCGCAGCGCAGGTAGTCCCCGTAGGAGAAACCGCCCGGCACGAGAATCGCATCATACGAGGACAGATCGGTCGCCGTGTGGAACACGTAATCGACTTGCTCGCCGACCGTGTCTTCTACCGCTTTGTAACAGTCGATATCGCAGTTGGAACCCGGAAAAACAAGAACAGCGAATTTCATGAGCGCCTCAGCCCTCCAATTCGAAACGATAGTCTTCGACAACCGTGTTCGCCAGCAGCTTCTCGCACATGACTTTGAGTTGTTCCTCCGCTTGCGCGCGATCGTTCGTGTCCAGATCCAGTTCGAGGTATTTGCCGATTCTCACCTTGCCGACTTCATTGAATCCGAGCGTATGCAGCGCGCCTTGCACCGCGTTCCCTTGCGGGTCGAGCACGTTCTGCTTGATCGTCACGTAAACCTTTGCTTTCATGGGGGATGGCCTCCTGATATCGAGTGTTGGATGGTTCATGTATAAGAGAGGTAGTTCAAACCGCGTCCTGTGAGAAAAGTAAAAATGACTGCCGATGCGGTGCGTCCGATCCTCTTGATGTTACGTCAGGCGTTGGCGAAGGTTTAGCGATCCGGCGGACCGTTATTCCGCTCGTCGGCCCCGTTAACGGTCCGGTGGACCGTTATTCTCCCTCGCGGGCTACTCCGTCAGCCTGCGGGCGATGTCGCGATAGCGAGCCGTCGTCGCCTCGACGACTTCGGCGGGCAGCGATGGCGGCGGGCTGTTCTTGTCCCAATCCGATCCGGCCAGATAGGCGCGCACCGGCTCCTTGTCCATACTGTCGATCTCGACGTCGAGCTTGTAGTTCTCCTCCGCCCAGAAGCGCGAGGAGTCCGGCGTGAACAACTCGTCGATGAGGATGATCTCCCCGTCGATCAGTCCGAACTCGAACTTGCAGTCGGCGAGGATGATGCCCCGCGCGGCGCAATAGTCGCGGCCGAACTCGTACAGCTTGAGACTGCGGTCGCGCAGCGCTTCCGACAGCTCCTGGCCGACGCGGCGAGCCATCTCCTCGAACGGGATGTCCTCGTCGTGGCCGACGTCGTTTTTGCCGGCAGGCGTGAAGATCGGCTGCTCCAGCTTCGAGTTCTTGCGCAGCCCTTCGGGAAGCTTAATCCCGTTGACCTCGCCCGAAGACTGATACTGCCGCCAGCCGCCGCCCGTAATATAACCGCGCACGACGCATTCGATATCGACCCGCTTCGCCTTGCGGCTGACCATGATGCGTCCGGCCAGCTTCTCCGGCTCCTTCACGATGTCGCCCAGCAGCGCCACGTCCGTATGAACGACATGATTGGGCTGAAAGCTCGCGGTCTGCTCGAACCAATGCGCGCTGAGCCCGTTCAGGACGCTGCCTTTTCCGGGAACCGGAGGGTCCAGCACATAGTCGAACGCCGAGATGCGATCCGTTACTACAATTAATAAGTGCTCGCCGAGATCGTACAGCTCCCGGACTTTGCCCTTGTGAATGAGCGGGGCGTTCACGAGCCCTTCGGCCGTAGCCAAAGCTTGAGTAGTCATTGCTGCCTCCTGGCGGCGCCTGCAAGCGCGCGTATTATTTCAACCCCAACCGGTCGAAAATCGTCTCTACATGCTTCAGATGCCACGTCGGATCGAAGCAGTCGGCAATTTCCTCCGCGGACAGCACGTCGGTAATCTCCTTCGTCGACTCCACGATATCGCGGAAATCGCGCTGCTCCTCCCATGCCTGCATCGCGCGCGGCTGCACAGTGTCGTACGCCTGCTCGCGGGCGAAGCCCTTGTCGATCAGCTTCGTCATCACCCGGCCGGAGAACGGCACGTTATACGTGCTTCTCATGTTGCGCTTCATATTTTCCGGGAATACGGTCAAGTTCTTCACGATGTTGCCAAAACGGTTCAGCATATAGTTCAGCAGCATCGTCGCGTCCGGCAGGATCACGCGCTCCGCCGAGGAGTGCGAGATGTCGCGTTCGTGCCACAGCGGCACGTTCTCGTAGGCGGTCAGCATGTGGCCGCGAATGACGCGGGACAGGCCGCTCATGTTCTCGCAGCCGATCGGGTTGCGCTTGTGCGGCATGGCCGACGAGCCTTTCTGCCCTTTGCCGAACGGCTCCTCGACTTCGCGGAACTCGCTCTTCTGCAGGCCGCGGATTTCCGTCGCGAACTTGTCGATCGACGTCGCGATCAGCGCCAGTGCAGCCATGTATTCCGCATGGCGGTCGCGCTGCAGCGTCTGCGTCGAGATCGGAGCCGCCTTGATGCCGAGCTTGTCGCAGACGAACTGCTCGACGAAAGGATCGATGTTGGCGTAAGTACCGACAGCTCCGGACATTTTGCCGAATTGAACGCCGTCCGCCGCATGCTCGAACCGCTCCAGGTTCCGCTTCATTTCCTCGTGCCACAGCGCCAGCTTCAGCCCGAATGTTGTCGGCTCCGCGTGAACGCCGTGCGTCCGGCCCATCATTGGCGTGTTCTTATATTTAATCGCCTGATCGCGAAGGATGGCGATGAAGTTCTCGATATCTTTGCGCAAAATCTCGTTCGCCTGACGAAGCAGGTAGCCTATCGCCGTATCGACGACGTCCGTCGAGGTCAAGCCGTAGTGCACCCATTTGCGCTCCGCTCCGAGACTCTCGGATACCGCGCGGGTAAAGGCGATAACATCGTGGCGGGTTTCCAGCTCGATCTCGTAAATACGGTCGATGTCGAACTTCGCGTTTTTGCGCAGCTCCACCGTGTCTTCGCGCGGAATGTGTCCGAGCTCGGCCCATGCCTCGCACGCGCACAATTCTACTTCCAGCCAGGCTTGGAACTTGTTCTGTTCGGTCCAGATCGCCCGCATCTCGGGACGGCTATAACGTTCTAACATGTGTGATTAAACCCTCCATATGTTCGATTGGGATATCCATTCCAACGCCGCCTCTACGTTCGGGGCGAGCACGTTCAGGTGACCCATCTTGCGCTTGTGTTTCGCTTCCGCTTTGCCGTACAGATGAACTTTGACCTCGACGCCCAGCTTCTCGGCAATCGGGTCCTTCTCGCCCATCCAGGCCAGAAGCGGCTCCATATGCTCGCCGAGAATGTTCGCCATGACGACTGGCGTCAGCAGCGACGGGTCACCGAGCGGCAGATCGCAGATCGCCCGGACGTGCTGCTCGAACTGCGACGTACGGCACGCTTCCATCGTGTAATGCCCGGAATTGTGCGGCCTTGGCGCCAGTTCGTTGACGTACAGCTTGCCGTCCGCCGTCAGGAACATCTCGACGGCGATCAATCCGACGACGCCGAGCGTCTCGGCGATCGACACAGCCAGCTTCTCGGCCTCGGAACGAACCTGCTCCGAAATTCTCGCCGGAACGATCGATAGATGCAATATATTATGAACGTGGATGTTTTCCGCGGGCGGGAACGTCTTCACTTCTCCCGAAGGGCTTCTCGCCGCGATCACGGAAATTTCCTTGTCGAATACGATAAATTTCTCCAGCACGAGCTGCGTACCGCTCCGCGCCGCCTCTTCCCAAGCCGGAGCCAGCTCTTCCTCGCCCCGCAGCACCCATTGGCCTTTGCCATCGTAGCCGCCGGTCGCCGTCTTCAGCACCGCCGGAAGTCCGAGTCTCGCGGCCGCTTCCCGCAAGCCGTCCAGACTCTCGATCTCGGCATAAGGCGCCACCTGCGCCCCCGCCGCCTCGACCGCCCGCTTCTCGCGCAGCCGATGCTGCGTCGTATACAGCAGCTTGCTGCCCTGCGGCACGTACGATTCACGCTCGAGCATCTCCGCCACGCCGGCGTCCACGTTCTCGAACTCGTACGTGATAACGTCAGATCGCTGCGCCAATTCCCGCGCCGCTTCCCGGTCGTCGTACGCCGCCGTAATCTGCTCCGCCGTCTGCCCGCAAGGGCTGTCCGGCGTCGGATCGAGCGTCACGAACCGGTAGCCGAGACGGCCGCCGGCATGCGCCAGCATCCGGCCGAGCTGGCCGCCGCCGAGGACGCCGATCGTCGATCCCGGCAGAATCTGCCGCCTGGACGCGACCGGCCCTCCGGCCGCACTGCCGCTTTTCAGCGTTTCTTCCGCCGAACTGCCGCTCTCCAGGGTTTCGCTGGCCGCGCCGGCGCTCCCGCTCGCCGTCTCCGGAACGGCGCAGCCGAACTCGTCGCACGCCATGCCCTCTCCGTCGAACAAATTGACGAGCTTGTTCACGTTATCCCCTCCGCTCATGAAGGCAACTCCGCGTTGTCCAGCACGTCGCGCGTAATGCGATCGCGCCTTGCGGCTACGCGAGCCTGCACGTCCTGATCGAACGCGCCGACGATCTGCGCCGCGAGCAAGCCCGCGTTCGTCGCGCCTGCCGCACCGATCGCCACCGTCGCCACCGGAATGCCTCCCGGCATCTGCACGATGGAGAGCAACGAGTCCAGCCCGTTCAACGCTTTCGATTGAACGGGCACTCCGATAACGGGCAGGACGGTCTTCGCTGCGACCATGCCCGGCAGATGAGCGGCGCCTCCGGCGCCGGCGATAATCACTTTCAAGCCGCGGGATACCGCGGATTCCGCATATTCGAACATCAAGTCCGGCGTCCGATGCGCGGAGACGACTTTTTTCTCGTAGGGAATGTTCAACTCCTCAAGAATCTCGCACGCTTTCTTCATCGTTTCCCAATCCGACGTGCTGCCCATGATGACGCCGACAAGTGACGACATGATTCCACCCTTCCCCGGTTGCGTTCTGTTCTTTTTCCACCCGAAATGAAAAAAAGATCGATGGGAATACCCTCAGTATTCCCCAATCGACCTTCGTTCTCTACGTTCTTCGCAACAACCCGCAGCGACGACAAGACAAAGCCCGAACCTCGTTTGGTCCGCGCTTCTATTTCATGCCGCCTGCGATTGCCGCGTAGTCCGGAAATTAGGGTTTCCGGGTAGAGACGTTCGGGCCGATCCCCGACATATACGCGCTTGGCGTCTTGCCTTGTAACCGGCAAGTCATTTCGCTTCTTGACGCTTCTAAGTGTACCCCAGAGCAGGGGGAACTGTCAAACAAAGACGAACGCTTTCATTGAGAATTATTATTAATGTTCGTGTTTTGCTCAAAACGTTTGCGGCGATCGGACCGCAACAAGCGATTTATTTTATTCGGGCCAGCAAATATAAAAAATAAGGCGCGCTGATCAGCGTAATGACGATTCCTGTCGGAATGCCGACGATAGCGATCGAGGAGCGGACCAGCGTATCCGCGGCCAGCACGAGCAGCGCTCCCGCCAGCGACGAGGCGGGCAGAAGCCAAGCATGGTTGCCCCCGCACAGCCGGCGCGCAATGTGCGGGGCGATCAGTCCGACGAAGAAGAAGCTGCCGCCGAACGCCACGCTGACCGAAGACAGAGCGACCGCAGCCAGCGCCAGCGAGACGAACTGGTAACGGATGCGCACGCCCAATCCTTTGGCCAGCAATTGACCGAGCGTGAACAGATCCAGAATCCGATACCGGCTGTACAGATACAGCCAGATGCCCGCAACCAGAGGCAGCATAATGCCGATGTAATTCCAATCGTCCCCCCACAGGCTGCCCGCGTTCCAGCGCTGGGCGAATTCCATCTGATTGTCGTCCAGCTTCAAGGTGATCATCAGCGTCAACGCTCCGTAGCCGGTGCCTACGGCCACCCCGGTCAGAATCAAACCGGTGGGAGACACTTCGGCATGACGGCGATAGGCTAGCAGGAAGATCAGAACGGCCGAGGTGATGCCGCCGACGAAAGCCAGGATGGGAAGCAGATAACGGTTCGGAAGCGCCGTGATTTGCAGCCCGGCGATGACCAGCATGACGAACAGTCCGGCTCCGGCGCTGATCCCGAGCGTGCCGGGGCTGGCCATGTCATTGCGAAGCAGGGTTTGCAGAACGACTCCGGCTCCTCCCATTCCGAAGCCGACAAGGGCGGCCAGCACGATGCGGGGCATGCGGAATTGGTAGACGATCGTTTCGTTGCGCTCGCTAGCCGCCCCCAGGAAAACCTCCATGATCTCTCCGAGCCTCAGGCTCATCTTGCCGGTATTCAGGCTGACGAGCACGAGCAGGAACAGCAGGACGGCGAATGCCAACGTAACGCTCCACCCGCGAGCTTGCTTCACCTTCATTGCATTTCCCTCCTGATCTTGCGGGCAATATATAGGAAGCACGGTACGCCGATGACGGCGAAAATGATGCCGAGCGGCGTCTCGTGCGGACGATTGTACAGCCGCCCGAACAGATCCGCCAGAACGAGGAAGCCGGCTCCGTACAGCGCGGACATCGGAATGATATAGCGGTAATCGGCCCCGATCAGGAAGCGCACCAGATGCGGAATGATCAGACCGACGAAGCCGATAGGACCAACGATGACGACAGCCAATCCGGTCAGCAGCAGGACGGCCAGCGTAGCGATCAAACGAATGCGCCGCGCCTGCAGGCCGAGCCCGGAAGCGACGTCGTCTCCCATGCTGAGCAAAGTGACGGAACGGGAGATGGCGAGAGCCGTCCCGATTCCGATCACGAACAAAGGCATTGCGACGGCCAGCTCGATCCAACTGATGCTGGCGGTGGAACCGGACGTCCAATGAATCATTGCCTTGCCGATCCGGTATTTGATCGCGATCGCCGACGTCAGCGCCCCGAACAGCATGGAGATCGACAGTCCGGCCAGCACCAGCCGCTGCGGCGTCATGCCGCGTCCTCCGGCGGAGGCGAACAGGTAAGTCAAGGACGTTGCCAACGCGGCTCCGATGCACGAGAACATCATCTGCGTGAGATACGGTCCCCCGGGTACAAGAGCGAGGCTTACGGCGATGCCGCATGCCGCTCCCGAACTGATGCCCATCAATCCCGAATCCGCCAGAGGATTGCGGGTCGTTCCTTGCATCACCGCCCCGCATACCGCCAGGCTGGCTCCGACTACGATTCCCGCCAATGTTCGCGGAAGCCGAAGCGCCCGGATCACCTGATGCTCGCTGATGTCGGGGTTAAAGCCGAATACGGCGCTCCATGCGGTGGCCAGGCTCATATCGGCTGCCCCGAACGACACGGAAGCGGCTGTGGCAGCCAACAGCATAAGCGCGCCTGCCGTCATGTACAAAGGGAAAAGCCGGCCGCCTTGCGAGCGTCCGGCCGAATGCTGCGGCTGCGTCATAGGCTGTTCCCCATCAGCGCCCGGCCGCTTCGAGCAGGCGGGTCGTAATGAAATCCAGCTGCGCGTTCATGGAGAGGATGTCGTTGAACCAGAACATGCCGCTGCTGGTCTGGATCAACCGACCTTCCTTGACCGCGGCCAGACTTTCCCAGACGGGATTGCCTTCCAAATTAACGACCAGTTCATCGGAGAAAATAAAATCCCCTTGGTATTCCGCCACAACCTCCATCGACAGCACCAATAATCGCGGATCGTCCGGATGATCGATAATTTCTTCCTGAACGCGCTGCGGCGCCTTCATGCCCAAATAACTGTACAGCAGTTCTCCGCCCCGCCCGTATTTGTTGCCGAACACAGTCACGGCGCCGGCTTCCTTCCATTCGAACAACGATACGGTATTCTCCAGCAGACCGGCCTGCTCCAGCTTGGCTTTGCTGTCGGCCACCTTCTCCTTGAATTGCTTCACCAGTTCCTCGGCCTTATCCTTGCGGTTGACCAGATCGCCCAGCAGCTGCAATCTCTGCAGCGACTCCATGCTGTACAAATCGGAAATGATGACCGTTGGCGCGATCAGCTTCAGCTTCTCGTACTCATCCGGATTAGCGTAGATGATCAAATCCGGTTCCAGCGCCATGACGGCTTCCAGATCCAGATCCCATGGAATGCCGATCGAAGTGTCGCCCAGCTCCTCTTCGAATACGGCGTCGTCGTTAAAGGAGGTGCCGACCGGTTTGATGCCCAGTGCCATCAAGTCCCCTTGAACGAACGGCACGATAATGCGCTTGGGATCGAGCGGAATTTCGACCTCCCCCATCTCGGTGTTCACCGTACGCGTAGCGTTGGCGTCGGGTGTTTCGGAAGCCGCGGCGGACGGACTATGGGAAGCGCCGGTTGCCGTCGGGCTGGCCTGGGCGGCGTTATCGGCGCTGTTGCTGCCGGCATTGTTCGCGGATCCGCAGGCGGACGAGACGAGCATAAAACTGACGGCGGCGGTAAGCAGCATCTTGTGTTGCAGTTTTTTCAGCATAATGGTTTCCCCTCTGTTATGAAAATGATTCTCATTATCGAATCTAGTAACAGTATAGGGGGCTTGGCCCGTTTGCTCCATGAAGAAATCGCGCATGTCGTTTGTGGATTTCTTCCTAAGCTGCTCGGCGGTCATGCCGAAGCGGCTCCTGATCAAGCGGCTAAGATAAAACTCGTCGCAGATGCCGGTAGCGAGGGCGACCTCCTTCAGGCTGACCGGATACAATTGCAAGTACTGTCTGGCCGCCTGCAGGCGCACCTCCTTCAAATACTCCTGCGGTCCCGCGCCGCACCGCTGCTTGAATAACCGGTTCAACTGGCTGGCGCTGATGCCGAGCGCTTCGGCAAGTCCCTGCACGGTCAGAGGCAAATCATAATTTTGCTCCATGTAGGTCCGGGTCATTCGAACATAGTCCAGCGGCAACGCCGCCAAACGGTCCTGCTCCAGATCGAGGCCGATTTCTCTAACGAGTTGATAAAATCCGGTCAGGGCGTGCAGCTTGCGTCGGGCGTGAGGCCGCTGCCAGCGGTCGTGCATGCTGCTGCAGCAATGAATGTAGTGCAGCGGATTGGCCACGTTAATGGCGCAGGGCCGCTGCAGCGGCTTGTAGCCGTCGAACGGGCGATTACCCGGGAGGCAGGCCGAATTCAGCGTGGCCTTGTACAGGATCAGATAGAAGTCCAGCCACCCTTCCATCGGCTCAATCGTCAGGGGCATACCTTTGGGAGCATGGAGCACGGCGAAGCGTTCCATTAAATAAGCGTCATGACCCAGAGATACAGAGCAAGGACCGTTTAATGCGACGATCAGGGCATGGGCCGGAAGCGAGTAATCTCGAATGGAGTCACCCGGCTCTATGAGACGATGGCGAATATCCAGAACGGCGATCGAGGCGTTCTCCCATACCGTCAGAGCGGCCTCCCATTCGTCGGGCGTCCAGGGCTGCGCCGCGCTTAATCCAATCATCGTATCCCGCCCCCTCTGGCCGACGGTCCGCGAGCCGGAAGCTTCTCCATATTTAGCCCTCCAACCGATGATAACGATTCTCAATAACTCTATTGTACCATACGCGTCGATCCGAGTTCTTTTTCAACCTGCGCATATGAAAACCCCGCCCCACCTCCGTCAGTTCGGAAGTGAAGCGGGGTTAGTCTATGTCATGAGCCGAGAGCGGCCCACAAACGCGATTATTCTCCGCCTACGAATACGTAGCGCGCGATAACGATGACGAACAGTACCCACATGAGCCAGTGAATCTTATGTTTCTTGTCTCCCGCCAGATTGGCGACGAACGCCAGCAGGACATAGGAAACGATGCCGAACGAAATTCCGTTCGCGATGTTGTAAGTAAACGGCATGATCGTAATCGTCAGGAACGCCGGGATGCCGATAACGAGATCCGTGAAGTCGATTTCCTTGACCGATTGCACCATAAGCACGCCGACGATGATGAGCGCCGCGCTCGTTGCCGGACCCGGAATGAGAAGTGCGATCGGAAGCAGGAACAGCGCCAACAGGAAGAATACGCCCGTCGTAACCGCGGTCAGACCGGAACGACCGCCCTCGGCGATACCCGCGGAGCTCTCCACGTAAGCCGTAACCGTACTCGTTCCGAGCATCGCGCCGCCGCTGACTGCAATGGAGTCAACGAACATCGCTTTGCCGACTTTCTTCGTGCCTTCTTCTTTATTTTTGAAGAATCCGGCTCTGTTGGCCGTACCGACCAACGTACCGAACGTATCGAATAATTCAACGAAGGTGAACGTCGCGATTGCTACGAGCAAGCCCGTCGTGAACAGATCCGCGAAATCCATATGCCAGAAGTTCAATTGTCCGAAATCCGGCGCCCAGCTCGCGCCCTTAAGCGTATTGAAGTCAACCAGATCAACGCCCGGAATCGCTCCGATCAGCGTGATGATGACCATGCCCAGCAGAATCGCGCCTCTAACGCGCAACACCATGAGCAACCCGATGATGCCAAGACCGACGATCGTCAGCCATACGCTCGGATTTTCCAGATGTCCCATCGTCAGCAGCGTGCCGCCGTCTTCGAACGTAATAATCGTCAGCACTCCGCTGTTTTTCATGCCGATGATGGCGATGAACAAGCCGATACCGACCGTAATCGCGTGTTTCAACGCGTCAGGAATGGCTACGATCAAAATTTGCCTTATCTGCGTAACTGTCAGGATGAAGAATATAATCCCCGAAATAAAGACCGCTGCGAGCGCCATCTCAGGCGAGATCGGATTTCCCGTCGCCTGCGAAGCAATAACCGTCGTTGCGAAGAAGGCGTTAAGCCCCATGCCCGGAGCGAGCGCAACGGGGAAATTGACGAACAAGCCCATCGCAATCGTGAAAATACCGGCCGCCAGAGCGGTCGCGAGGAAGACGGACGTGAAGCTCAGTCCCGCTCCCGATAAAATGCCTGGGTTAACGACTAGAATGTAAGCCATCGTCATGAAGGTCGTAATCCCTGCCATGATCTCCGTGCGTACGTTCGTTCCCAGTTCCTTCAGCTTAAAGAAACTTTCCATGTCTCCATAAACTCTCCCTTCAAAATTTGAATGAATTGGAACCAAACCAAACATACAAAAAACCTAGAAGACTTCCCTTCTAGGTTCCGCACAACCGGGAAAAGTATTCCAAAGGACGAACGCCGCCCTCCGGCTTCTTTTCCCTTTTCGTAGACAGATCATTTGCGGTGACCTCGTAGAGACTCCCGAGCCGATTCCCGGGATTATACGAAAAGATTATTCAGTTGTTTGTCCATTCCATATTCTAGGTCGAAAGCCCTCCCCTGTCAACGATTATTTACGTATAATTGACAGGGGTAAGCGGATGCAATGTTCGGGATTTACAATCTTTTCCGCCCGAACAACGTCGAATCTTCCATTGAAAACGAAAACAAAACATACGCTGGATGGAATATGGCATTCTTCGCCAATTGTATGGATCGGCGGAACATTGGAAAAGGCAAAAAAATAAAGAGCTGCTCGGCTCTTTTGGATTCCAATCCTGTTTATTCGATTACTTCTAATCTCCACTTTTTCGCTTTAATGTCCGAGTCTTCTTTTACCTTGTTCATCTCATGAAACAGCCGTTCAAAATTTGCGTTGATGGCTTCGAATCCCGATCTCATTTCTTGCTTCACTTCGTTCACTTCTTGCTTCACATCGTTTATATCCTGCTTCATGTCGTTCATCTCTTGCTTCATTTCGTTCATATCTCGCTTCATGCCGTTCATTTCTTGCTTCATTTCGTTTATTTCTTGCCCCATACCCTTCAGTCCCAGCTTCACAACCGTCAGTTCTTCTTTTACATCCTCCATGCCCTGCTTTAGAATCGTCACTTCCTGCTTTATAACCGTTATTTCCTGCTTTACATCCGTTATTTCCTGCTTTACAATCTTCATTTCCTGCTGCACATCTACTACGCCTTGCTTTACGTCCTTCATTTCCTGCCGCAATTCCTCGATTGCAGAAATTGCTTTACCGTTCATTTGAAGGAGCTGCGTTGTCAATTCCGCTGTTTGCTCTGTTGTCCGTTTCAATTCATCGATTTGCGCTTGAATTTGCTTCATCCTCCCCGCTCACGAAAGTGAAATCGCAAAAGTGAATCGCCTTAGATACTCTGATTCCAGTATTCAGTAAAATCGTGATATTTGCAAGGTCTCAGTATATTCCCTTAGCGGGCAATATTGCAAAAAACCTCCGTAATCAATCTGATACGATTCAGACGATTTACGGAGGGAATGTTGCCGTTTCAGTTAAATTTAATTGAGCGAATTTACTCCCACTCAATCGTAGCCGGAGGCTTGGACGTAATGTCGTAGACGATCCGGTTCACGTTCTGCACTTCGTTAACGATGCGGTTGGAGATTTTCTCCAGCACGTCGAACGGAATGCGAGCCCAGTCTGCGGTCATGCCGTCGATCGACGTGACGGCGCGGATGCCGACGGTATGGGAATAGGTCCGTCCGTCTCCCATAACCCCTACGCTCTTCATATTCGGCAGCGCCGTAAAATACTGCCAGATCTCGCGATCGAGTCCCGCTTTGGCGATCTCGTCGCGCAGGATCGCGTCGGATTCGCGGACGATCTCCAGCTTCTCCGGCGTCACTTCGCCGAGCACGCGGATGGCCAGTCCCGGTCCCGGGAACGGCTGACGCATGACGATCGCTTCCGGCAGGCCGCATTCCACGCCGACTCTGCGCACCTCGTCCTTGAACAGCGTCTTCAGCGGTTCGATCAGCTTAAACTTCATGTCCTCCGGCAATCCGCCGACGTTGTGGTGCGACTTGATCGTCTGGGCTGTCGCCGTGCCGCTCTCGACGATGTCGGTGTACAGCGTGCCTTGCGCCAGGAACGTGAAGTCGTCGAACTGCGCGGACTCCTCCTCGAAGACGCGAATGAAGTCGTTGCCGATGATTTTGCGCTTTTTCTCCGGGTCTTCCACACCGTTCAGATTGCCGAGGAACCGTTCGCTCGCATCGATCTTCACGACGTTCATGCCGAACTTGCCGACGAACGTCTCCATAACGCTCTCCGCTTCGCCTTTGCGCAGCAAACCGTGGTCGATGAACATACAGGTGAGCTGATCTCCGATCGCCTTATGGATCAGCACGGCAACGACCGAGGAGTCCACGCCGCCGGACAACGCGCACAGCACCTTCTTGTCGCCCACCTCATTGCGGATATCGCGAACCATATCGTCGATGAACGAGCCCATCGTCCAGTCGCCTTTGCACCCGCAGACGCCGAACAGGAAGTTGCGAATCATCTCGTTGCCGTGAACGGAGTGACGGACTTCCGGGTGGAACTGGACGGCGAAGAACTTGCGATCCGGATCGCTCATCGCCGCTACCGGAGCGTGCTCCGTGCTGGCGTCGACGCGGAAACCGGCCGGCAGCTCCGTAACGTGATCCCCGTGGCTCATCCATACCGTCTGGCGGCTGTCCAATCCTTGCACGAGCGCCGAGCCTTCCGCGAAATCGATATCCGATTTTCCGTACTCGCGTTTGTGGGCCGGCTCGACTTTGCCCCCTTGCTGATGGGTCATAAGCTGCATGCCGTAGCAGATGCCGAAGATCGGCACTCCGAGCTCGTAGATCGCAGGATCAACCGTAGGCGCGCCTTCCGCGTATACGCTGGCCGGTCCGCCGGAGAACACGATGCCTTTCGGAGCCAGCTCGCGAAGCTTGTCCGCCGAAGTATTAAATGGAAGCAACTCGCTGTACACGCCCAAATCGCGAATGCGTCTGGCGATCAGCTGGTTGTACTGTCCGCCGAAATCGAGTACGACGATCATTTCATGCTGGTTGTTAGTCACTGGTTAAACCGAGCCCCTCTCAATCAATTGAAGCTATTATAGCTTTGCGGCTTAGACAGCGTCAAGGAGAAGGGGACGGGTGAAGCCGCGGATCGATCGGCGTTCGTTCATTAATCCGGCTCGCGTTCGGGATCGTGTCCGGTCCAGGTGAGGATCGCGCGTTCGTTATGCCAGTGCACGGAAATGCCGGTCTCAAAAAAATCGCTCAAAACCGGCTCCGTCAGCACGTCCTTCGTCTTGCCTGCACGGAACACTTCGCCTCTGCGCATCAGCAGGCAATGACCGAAAATCGGCACGATTTCCTCCGTATGATGCGTAACGTAAATAAGATTCGGCGCGTCGGGCCGCCGCGTAAGCCGCTCGATGCTGGAGAGCAACTGCTCCCGCGAGATGAAATCGAGTCCGTTGCACGGCTCGTCCAAAATCAGCAGCTTCGGAGACGCCATCAGCGCCCGTGCAATGAGCAGCTTCTGCTTCTCTCCCTGCGAACAGGTCTGATATGCCCGGTCGATCAGATGCGAGCAGCGAAGCTGCCCCATGAGCTCGATCGCGTATTCTTCGTCTTCCTTCGTCGGCGCGTCGTACAGCCCGATCGACGCGAACTTGCCGCTCAGTACGACCGACTGCGCCTTGTCGCCGGCGTACAGCTTTTCCTGCAGAGAAGAGCTGACCCAGCCGATCGATTTGCGCAGCTCGCGCAGGTCGATCGTGCCGAATCGGCTTTCGAACACGCTGACCGTTCCTTCAGTCGGCCACAGATAACCGTTGATCATATTGAGGAGCGTTGTTTTACCGGAACCGTTCAGTCCCAGAATCGCCCAGTGCTCCCCTTGCTTCACCGTCCAATTGACGTTATGCAGCAGCGTCTTCCGCTCTCTGCGCCACGACAAGTTAGCGACTTCAATAATCGGCTTCATGGTTCGTCCCCCCATAACGGCGCCGCCCCGGGGAGCGGCGCATAAGCATTTCGTTTAGCCTTTGGCTGCGACCGACGACACAACCGGCGCGGCGGACAGTGTCTGAAGCTTGCGGTCCGTCGGCAGGAATGCGGCCAGCATACCGAGCAGCGGCAAATAGGCGCACACTTGAATGACCAGCTCGATGCCGGCTGCATCCGCCACCTTCCCAAGCACGGCCGAGCCCACTCCGCCAAGTCCGAACGACACGCCGAAAACCAGCCCGGAGACGGTGCCGACCTTGTTCGGCAGCAGCTCCTGCGCATAGACCACGATAACCGAGAAACCCGACATCAAAATAAATCCGATAAACACACACAAGACGATCGCCCAGAGCATGCTGTGGACATAGGGAAGCAGCAGGGAGAACGGAGCCGTGCCCAAGATCGAGAACCAAATCATGTTGCGCCGTCCCAGCCTGTCGGCCAGCGGCCCGCCGAAAAACGTGCCCGCCATGCCCGCGAACAGCAGAGCGAACAAAATCAGCTGCGCCTGATCGACGGAGATGCCGAAACGATCCATCGCATAGAACGAATAGAAGCCCGTCATGCTGGCGACGTAGACAAATTTGGAGAACAGTAGCATGAGCAAAATGACAAGCGAGACGCCGACGATCGCCCCTCTCGCGCCGACAGTCCCGGAAGCCGCTTCCTTCTTGGCGGGTTTCGGACGAGCGGCGAGATTGCCTTTGTACCAATGAGCGACCTTCGTCTGAATGATCAGGGCCACGATTGCGGCGATCGCAAACCAGGCGATCCCTTTTTGCCCGAGCGGAACGAAAATCAGCGCCGTCATAACCGGGGCAAGCGCTTGCCCCATGTTGCCCCCGACCTGAAAAATCGACTGCGCCAGCCCGCGCCTGTTGCCTGCGGCCAAATAAGCGACCCGCGACGATTCCGGATGGAGCACCGACGACCCGACCCCGATCAGAATAACGGCCAGCATGATATAGAAGAAAGACGGTGCGAACGCAAGCCCCACCACCCCGGCCAGGGTGAACAAAATGCCGATAGGCAGCAGATAAGGCTTCGGTTTCGTATCCGTATAGAGGCCGATCAGCGGCTGCAAAATCGAAGCGGTTATGTTCAGCGCGAAGCCGATCAAGCCGATCTGCGAAAACGACAGATTAAGCGATTCGTGCAAAATCGGAAACATGGCGGGTACGACGGACTGGATCGCATCATTCAATAAGTGCACGGAGCTGATCATAAACAAAACGGAAAATACGGTCATATGCCGGGCTTGCTGCCCGACGCTTGCGGTTGCGGAACTCATGTCTGCACATCCTTCTGTGTTGAAATGAAATCAAACATCATATCATCTGACGTTTAAGGGTAAAGCGCGATACGAAGTTGGTTCGTATCGCCAACGAGTCAGTCCGTCTCGCCGAACAGCTCCTCGAGCGTGCCCTTCAGATAGCGCGATGCGCTTGCTACAGCGGCCTCCGCGTCGCGATCGCGAATGCTCTCATACAGCCGGATATGCGCCTCCGTCTGCGGATTATGCCCTTCGGGGTTGGCGAATATCGTAGCCAGCGTCTCGCGTATAAATACGGAAAACGATTTGTACAGATCGACGACCACCGCGTTCTTGCTGGCGACGGATACCGCGATATGGAAGCGGATGTCGGCTTCGAGATACGTCTTGATGTCTTGCTTCGCAAGAGCCTGGTTGCGCGCATCCAGATGCTCCTTGATCGAGGCCAGATCGTTCTCATCCCGGCGCTCCGCGGCAAGCCTGGCAATCTCCAGCTCCATCATCTGCCGAACCTCGTACACTTCCATAATCTCCGCTCTGCGCAGCCTGCTGTCCAGCGGCTCCTGAATCGCGGACACATGCTTCAGATAGGTACCGAAGCCCTGCTTCTTCTCGAGCAGCCCGGCGTGAACGAGCACGCGCACCGCTTCGCGGATCGTTGAGCGGCCGACATTAAACTGCTCCATCAGCTCGGGCTCGGTCGGAATTTTGTCTCCGGGGGCGATATATCCGGAAGAGATTTTTTTCTGCAGCTGCTGCACGACCGAGTCGACGAGAGGCTTTCGATGGACGGAAGAAAAGCTCACCTTCGAATTCATCTGATCATCTCCTGTTTAAAGGATTCTATCACACTCCGACTCCGACGGCTACCGTTAAAATTCGAAGCCCGATCAGGCAATCCTTTTCGCAACTTCCACCTTGATGCTGGCACCTTATCCATAGAAACAAGCGCCGCTCATCCGAGCAGCGCCTGCTTCACGTTATCCGCATGTCCCTTAACCCGAATGTTGCGCCATTCCTGCACAAGCTTGCCTTGTTCGTCGATCAGGAACGTGGAACGCACGATTCCCATGTAGTTTCTGCCGTACAGCTGCTTCTCCTGCCATACGCCGTACAGCTCGCAGACGAGGTGGTCGGGGTCCGCCAGTAGTAGAAACGGCAGCTCGTATTTCTCGGTAAACTTATAATGTCTCTTGAGCTCGTCTGTGCTGATGCCGAGAACGACTGCGTTCAAGCCCTCGTACTCGGAGCTGGCATCCCGGAAATCGCAAGCCTGTTGCGTACAGGCCGTCGTCATATCCTTCGGGTAAAAATAGAGCACGACCTTGCGGCCGCGGTAATCGCTCAGCTTGACCGCGCCTCCGTTCGTAGCGGGAAGCTCGAAGTCCGGCGCAGGTTGTCCGAGTTTCGGTTGGGCGTACTCGTTCTGATGTTGTTTCGTCATTTGCATGCTCCTTCGTGACTTTTTCATCTCTATCAGTTATATTATAGCTCATACGGCAGTAACTATTGAGCGAGCGAAGCACGCCGCGTTGTCCCCGGTTCGGGGAGGACGCGGCTTTTTTTGTTTCAGTTTATACACCGAAAGGAGGATGCTTCTATGTTCGAGCAACACTATGAGATTTGGGTGGAAGAGCAGAGAAAGACCAGAGGGGGAGAGGCACTGCGGAAGTTGAACGAGGATCATGGGCATGCCGAGAAATTGTTTTTGGAACAAGTATGGTGGCCCTTGTTCGGACAATTCGACTGTCTTTTCCCTGAACATGAAGTACCTCACGCACGGAACAGCTCCTACTATCTTGACTATGCCTATATCCGTCCTCCACATCGAATCAATTGGGAAATCGACGACTTCGGCTCCCACGCCAAAACGATCACCCGACGCGGATTCGACTACGAGCGGGACAGACAAAACTATCTCCAACTGGATGGGTGGAACATCTATCGATTTACTTTGGATGCGCTCAAGGAGCGTCCTCTGCAGTGCCGGCAATTCATTCAACAAGTGATGGGCAGATTGTATGGAACGAATCCCGATGCGAGCCATCTCACGTTGAAACAGAGAGAAATTATACGCCTCGCCCTTCGCACTCATACGCCGATCACTCCCGCGGAAGTATGCGAACAAGTAGGCGTCAAGTCTCAGCATGCCCGCAAATTGTTACAGGATATGGTCAAGCAACGACTGCTGAAGGCTCATTCGGGGAAAAAGCGCATCCGATCCTACTCGCTGGGGCCGAAAGCCCCAACTTGGATTTAGTGTTAACGTTACGGCATCACTCTATTATGTAGGTTCCCTCGTAAGAGCCCTGTTGATAGCATTATGCCGTAACGTTATTTTTGGTTTTCCTCCGAATTTCATCCACTTTTACGCGAATAACGTTACACCATCACCTTATGCAACTCAACATGCTCCAAATGTGGGGGCATAGCGTTACGCCATCACCTTATCTTGCGCAGCGAGGCCGCTAGAGCGGGATCGGGCCGGGCTGGGCTCGGATCCAATCCGGAGCATCCTTCGATGCGGACCGAGACGGAGCGGAGCACTCTTCCGCCGCCCCCGTCTCTGCGGCGCTAACTCCCCGCCCCGCGATACCTCTTAACCCCGTAATTCCAGAACGAGACGCCAAGCGTCAGGAAAACGAGACCGACGACCGGCGTCAGCCAAGGCATCCACCATTCCTCCAGCCGGCCGAGGAAGAACGACGCGGGATACACGCCGACGAACGCGAACGGAAGCAGCCACGTCAGCAGAAACTTGATCGTCTTGTTGTAGATCTCGACGGGATAGCGGCCGTAGTTCTGAATGTTGTAGATGAGCGGCCCGATGCCCGTCGGCGCGTCCGAGTAGAACGAGATCGCCGACATCGCCGTGTAGATGCCCATATAGATGAAGCAGGAGCCGAGCACCATGACGATCAGCACGAGCGGATCGTACCAGTGGAACGGCAGACCGAGCGTCGCCCACGACGAGATTAGAATGACAAGCCCGACCAATGCGCCGAAGATCGCCGGAGGGTCCATATTTTCCAGCATGACCTGCGTCAAGGAATGCGCCGGACGGGTCAGCACCCGATCCATCTCCCCTTTGACGATGTACCGCTCGCTGAAGTTCCACGCGCTGAAGAACGTCGAGAAGATGCCCGAGGCCAGCATGAAGTACCCGTAGACGAACACGACTTCCGCCTCGCTCCAGCCGCCAAGAGACGGCGTATGCATGAACACGATGAAGATGAAGACGAGGTTCAGCCCGTTAAACAACAGATCCGACAGCACCTCGACCCAGAAATCCGCGCGGTAGCTCAGCTTCGTCTTCATATAGTTGGCCAGATAATCCCGGTACAAGCCCAATGTAAACGCGAATCGGCTCATTTTCTCCTCAACCCCCTTGCACGAACAGACGGCGCCGCGCCGCGCGCCATACGAGCATAATCGGCACGATCAGCACGAGAGTCCATGCGATCTGCACGAGCAGCGCGTTCCACACGTCCGCCCCTTGAATACGCCCGGTGAACACCGAGCCCGGCAAATACGTAATCGCCTGGAACGGCAGCCAGTTCATAATCGAAATCGCCCACCCCGGGAAGAAAGCGATCGGAACGACGACGCCGGACAGCAAGTCCACCATAATTCTTTTCATCGACATAATGCCCTGATTGTTCTCGAAGAAAAACGCGCCCAGGCCTGTCAGCAGGTTCAACTGCGTATTGATCAGAAAGCTGAACCAGATCATGATGAAGAAAACGATCCACTGCATCGGGTCGGTCGGCAGCTCCAGCGGAAAAATAAACGACACGACGATCATCCCCGGAATCATGAACAGCAGCAGACGGAACAGTCCTTCGCCGAAGCCTTGCATCATTTTCACGAGCAAATAGGAATACGGTCGGATGATCTGGATCGCCACGCTGCCGTCGACGATCTCGCTGGAGATTTCCCGGTCGAGATTGTTGAAGTAGAACGCCCGCGCCATCCACGACACGGCCACATAGGTGGACATCTGGATGACGGTGAACCCCTGAAGCGTCTCCGCCTCGCCGAAAATCGCTTTCCATAGAAAGTAGTACGCGCCGATGTTGATCGCGTAGATGACGATGCCGCTGTAATAGTTGACCCGATAGGCGAGCATCATCAGAAACCGGATGCGGACGAAGTCCAAGTACATGCTCATCATCGTTTGGCCGCCCCCGCTTGAACCGGCTCCTTCTCGGCGGCATCGGGGTTATCCCCGAGGGTCAGGGCCGACAAGTCGCGCGGCGCCTCGGCGCTGCCCGACTGGTAAATCTCGCGCACGATCTCGTCCGTGTTCGTCTCGAAAATTTTGATATCGCTAATGTCGAGACGGCCGACGACGCGGGACAGCACCTCGGACACGTTCATCTCGCGGGGAATCCACACTTTGGCGGTCAAGTCGTTGTCCAGCGACCAGCGAACCTCCAGCTCCCCGGTCAGCGCCGACACCTTCGCCAGCGTCACCGGGTCGGTGAACTGGAACTGCACCTCGCGTCCTTTGCCCCAGCGGGACTTCAGCTCCTCCAGCCCGCCGTCGTAGATGATCCGGCCGTCGTCCAGCATAATGACGCGCGAGCACAGCGCCTCGATGTCCTGCAGATCATGCGTCGTCAGCAGAATCGTCGTCCCCTGCTCGCGGTTAAGCCTCTTCAGAAACTCGCGGATCTCGGTCTTCACGACGATGTCGAGGCCGATCGTCGGCTCGTCCAGAAACAGAATCGAAGGATTGTGCAGCAGTGCCGCCACCAGTTCGCAGCGCATCCGCTGCCCCAGGCTCAGCTTGCGGACCGGCCGATTGAGCAGCTCTTGCAGTTGCAGCGTCTCCACCAGCTCGTCGAGCCTTCTGCGGAAATCCGTCTCGTCCACCCGGTACACTTTTCTCAGCAATCTGAACGATTCGATGACCCCGATGTCCCACCACAGCTGGCTTCTCTGGCCGAACACGACGCCGATTCCCTGCACGAACTTCTCCCGCTCCTTGTATGGAACGAAGCCGTTCACGAGCAGCTTGCCGGAGGTCGGCACGAGAATGCCCGTCAGCATCTTGATCGTCGTCGATTTGCCTGCTCCGTTCTCGCCGATATAGCCGCAGATTTCGCCTTGGGGAATCTGGAAGCTGATATCTTTGACCGCCGTCACCTCGGTATGCTCCCGCTTGAACAGATCCTTGAACGCCCCTTTGAGGCCTTCGCGGTTTTTCTGAACTTTGAACTGCTTGCGCAGCTGATGCACGTCTATTGCTAACATGATGAACCTCCTGTGGTCAAGTCGAGTTCATTAGGATTTTTACATGAACTTGCGTATGCCTTAACTGAAACTTTATAATTTTAACATACTGCCAACTGAGAGGACTATCGGAATGAAGAAGAAGTGGAAGATCACGCTGTTTTCCATACTGGGGCTGGCTTTTATTTTTTTGTGCGCGGTCGGCTGGTGGGTATGGGCGAGCGTCAACGAGATCGATAAGGCTCAGAAGCCGAAGGAAGAGTCTCGATTCGGCCAATTCGAAGAGAAACCGGAGTACCAGCCTCCGGAGTGGGAAGGCTCCGAGCGAGTTAACGTGCTGCTGATGGGCGGCGACGATCGCGGCTTGAGAGAGAACGAGGTGGCCCGTTCGGACACGATGCTGGTCGTCTCCTTCGACCCCGTGACGAAGAAGATTCATCTATTCTCGGTGCTGCGCGACACCCGCGTGGAGATTCCCGGTTACAAGGATAACCGCGCCAATACGGCTATTACGCTGGGCGGTCCGGATCTGGCGATGAAGACGATCGGCAATTTGATGGGACTGGATATTCAATATTATGTTTATGCCGATTTCCAGGGATTCATCAAGCTGGTGGACGCGCTGGGCGGAGTCGATTTCTACGTCGAAAAGGATATGAAGTGGACGGACAACGCGGACGGCAACCGGTACGATATCGACTTGAAGAAGGGGCAGCAGCATTTGGATGGCGAGAAGGCTTTGCAGTACGTGCGCTTCCGGCACGACAAGCTGTCCGATTTCACCCGGACGGAGCGCCAGCGCGAGTTCCTGAAGGCGGTCGCGGCCAAGCTGAAGAACGGCTGGAACCTGATCAAGCTGCCGGACATTCTGAGTGAGGTCGTTCCGTACATCGAGACGAACATGTCCTCGAACGATATGCTGAAGCTGGCCAGCCTGGGATACAATTCGCATCAGGCCGGCTCCGCGCAAATTCCTCCGATGGACCTCGTCTTCGACGAAAACGTGGGCGGATCGGCCATGCTGGGAGTGCGGGACCGCGACAAGCTGAAGGAATACGTGCAGGAAGTGCTGGTCGTGGACGATACGGTTCCGGAAACTCCGGAGCCTAGCGCTTCTTCGAGCGCGGCGGCGGCTCAGTAGGCTATAGGCGGCTTGGGGGGACCTGCTTGGCGGGAACGAGGTCCATTCCCGCCAAGCAGACCCCGATGAAACACAGCTGTCTCCGGCTTTAGCGGGCTTGGCGGCAGCTGACAACTTGCGCCCCGAGGGCTCCCCCCTCGTGGGCATTCGCATGCGGAGGGTTGGAGAAAAATGAATCAGCGAGTACGTTCGGCGCAATTGTACGAGGAAGCTCAGCGCCATATCGTGGGAGGGGTCAACAGCCCCTCCCGTTCTTTCAAAGCCGTCGGAGGAGGCGCCCCCGTGTTCATGGAACGCGCGGAGGGCGCTTATTTCTGGGATGTCGACGGCAACCGGTATATCGATTACTTGGCGGCGTTCGGTCCGATCATTACGGGACATGCTCACCCCAAGGTGACCGAAGCGATCGTCCGGGCGGCGCATAACGGCACGCTCTACGGCACGGCGACGGAGCATGAGATTCGGCTTGCCGAGGCGCTGAAAGCCGCGATCCCGTCGATGGACAAGGTGCGCTTCGTCAACTCCGGCACGGAGGCGGTCATGACGACGATCCGCGTCGCTCGGGCGTTCACCGGCCGCAACAAAATCATCAAATTCGCCGGCTGCTACCACGGCCATGCCGACCTGGTGCTCGTCGCCGCCGGCTCCGGGCCGTCGACGCTTGGCATTCCCGACAGCGCGGGCATTCCGCCCAGCATCGCGAGCGAAGTCATTACCGTGCCGTTCAACGAGCTGGACGGGCTGCGCGCGGCGCTGGAGCATTGGGGCGACCAGGTGGCTGCGGTCATGGTCGAGCCGATCGTCGGCAACTTCGGCATGGTGATGCCGAAGCCGGGCTTCCTCGAAGGGCTGTGCAAGATGGCCCGGGACGCCGGTGCGCTCGTCATCTACGACGAGGTCATCAGCGCGTTCCGGTTCCACTACGGCTCGGCCCAGACGTTCTCGGCATTCGCCGATCAGGAGGCGATCCGGCCGGATCTGACCGCCCTCGGCAAAATCATCGGCGGAGGCCTGCCAATCGGCGCCTACGGCGGCCGCGCCGATCTGATGGAGATGATCGCGCCGCTTGGCCCCGCCTACCAGGCGGGTACAATGGCAGGCAACCCGGCTTCGGTGCTGGCGGGCCTGGCCTGCCTGGAGGTGCTGCGGGAGCCGGGCGTCTACGCGCGCATGGAGGCGCAGGCCGCGCGGCTGTGCGACGGCCTGCAAGCTTCGGCGGACCGGCACGGCATTGCGCTGACGGTCAACCGGATCGCCGGGGCGTTCTCGACGCACTTCTGCGCCGGTCCGGTCACGAACTACGAGGAGGCGCAGTTGTCCGACGGAGAGCAGTTCGGCCTCTTCTTCCGGCTCATGCTGGAGCGCGGCATCTACCTCGCTCCGTCCAAGTACGAGGCCTGGTTCCTGACGACCGCGCACTCCGACGCCGACATTGACGCAACCTTGACGGCCGCGGAAGAATCGTTCCGCGAGATGGCTCGCGGATAAGACGCAAGCAAGCCCCCGGACTTGAACTTTGATCCGGGGGCTTCGTTGTTTATTTGTTTGTTTGTTTGTTTGTTTGTTTGTTGCCTCGACCTCTTACACCCAAGCCTCGTTCGCGTATCCTCTTTGTTCCCAGTAGCCGATATGCTCTCCCTCGATCAACTCGATCCGATTCAGCCACTTCACGGACTTGTAGGCGTACATCTTCGGCATGATCAGTCTGACCGGGCCGCCCAGATCGCTCGGAATCGGCTTGCCATCGTGCAGAACGGCGATCATGGCGTCGTCCTTGGCCAGTTGCTCCAGCGTAATGCCGCTCGTATAGACGCCGTCGCCGGAATAGAAAATCGCGGACGTCGCCTGATTCTTCACGCCGGTCATCTCCAGCATCGTTTTGACGGGGATGCCTTCCCACGTATTGTCGTACACCGACCAGCCCGTCACGCAGTGGAAGTCGCTCACCTGGACCGACCTCTTCAGCTTCACGAAAGTCTCCCAATTCCACTCCATCGGTTTGTCCACGAGACCGTCGATGCGAAACGACCAGTTCGAGTTGTCGAACGAGGGAATCGGGGTAACCGTATAGACGCGAAAATTCCCTCTCGCCCCTCCTCCTGCCGGAGGAGACGACGCAGGAAGCGGCTGAGGCGGCGGCAGCATTCGATTGGCGTCTTTCTCGATCAGCCGTTCCAGGCTCCCGCCGCCCCCTGCTTGACCGAGCGAATCTCCGATCCACTTCAGGAACGACGGCCCTACCGTGACGGCCAAACCGACGCCGATCGCGCCGCGAATAAACTCCTTGCGCGTATAGAGCGGTTGAGGGGCCGCAGGATGAAGGGCCTCAGCCTCTTCTGCCGTCGGCTTCACCTTCACCGTCCGGCGCGCGGGGTCTTTCAACCACTTGACCCGCGTGAGGGAATGATAGATGATGTACGGCAGACCGATCCACGTCAACACGTCATGCGCGACGAGCGCCGCGTTCGAGACTCTGGGACCGACAAGCTTGAACTGCCACAGCAGAAGACCGGACAGCAGCCACCCGAACAAAAATCCGAGCACGACGTACACGTTGAACCTCTGCCAAGGCTTCCCTCTCAGCTGCTTCCAATGCTTGCCCGCGAGCGCCAGATAATAAGCGATCGGCAGAACCGACGCGATGCCAACGATCACATGGAACCACTTCAGCCACACGCGCCCTTCTCCGAGCACGCCCCGCCAATACCCGCCCAGCAGGATCAGTCCCGATAGAGCAAGCAGCACGACGATCCAGCCGTTCCAGAAATGGATGGCGGCCAGCTTCTTGCCATAGCCTTGCCGCAGCCTCCTCAGCAGTCCGTTCATTGGCCATCTCCTCCTGCTTCGCATCTCGGGAGCCAAGCCGGGCTTACGGAAGATCAGAATCCGGAGCTTCCCAAGTCAGCTCGATACCGCACAGTCTTGTTGCTTCTAGTATACCTTCGGCGAGGCTTGGAATCGACCCTGAATCTGTATTCTGGTCGCACGCCTATATAACCGTAGTCTCGCTCGCAGGAGAACAGTTAAAAGTCGCCACAGAGAATACCTCCCTTAATTAGAATGGCTCCCTTCATTAAATATTTTCCATATTTTACGCTCTAATCTATAATAAAAATCATCAGCTTTATTAAGGAGACGATAGAAATGAATCAAATGTTAAAATATGCCATTGTATTCTTGGCAGGTGCTATCTGTACAACTGCCGGTTCTGCGTATGGAGCCGAAGCAATCAAGACCATTAGCGCGAAACTTCGCCCCGATATTAAGATTTCGGTCAACGGCAAGCAGTTAGACGCTTCCGCTATTTCTTACAATGACACAACCTATCTTCCATTAAGAAAAGCCGCTGAAGCAGTTAATGGGAAGATTGAGTTGGACGGAAAAAATATTAACATTGTAACCAAATCAAATCCAATAGAAACAGGATCGAGTTCCACAGGATCGACTACAGGAACACCTGACAATGAACAATTGGAAGAAACCTATCCTATTGAGGGTAAGGTCTTGTATGAAAACAACGAAACATATAATAAGTTTAATGGTCTTAATAAACCCATATGGATAGTCACAGTAAAGAACGGTCAGAATACAGTGGTTTACAATGGTATTGATTATATCGCTACACGGTATACGGATTACTACTATGACTCTCAAAACGATAGGCTTTATTTCACAAGAGAATTCTTACTGCAGTTTTTGTCACAATCCGATTTGGACGGAATTGCAAGTTACAATGTGAATATTAAAAATAAGAAAATTACCCCCATCTTACCGTAGCATTTTCAAGTTACAGATGGAAAGTTTCCCACAAGTAGATTACCACTGTTATCTGCTGTAAACTTGCCGCTATCAATCCCGAGGACACCGCCAAGCAAGGCGTTACCTCTGCTGTCCAGAGAGATTTAATCCGTCCACACCAGAGAACCCGTTGTTCCGGTGTTTTTCTGTACCTCAGGCCCGTCTCGCGGAATAATAAACACTCAATCCTAGATTTCCCAAGTAAAAAATGGGTAAAATATTTGTGCAAGAAATTGTTATCCTACCTTAAAGGAAGTGACTTCAATGAAAATCAAACAATTATCAAAATATACCGCTATATTCTTAGCGGGAGTAATTTTTGCCACCGCCGGTTCAGTCTATGCTGAAGACGGGATTAAATCTATTAAAGCTTTACTCAGAAACGATGTAAAAATTGTTTCAAATGGAGAAGAAATAAAACTTAATAATCCAGTCATCAACTATGAAGGAAAAACATATTTATATTTACGGGATCTTCAAGAAATCTTTGATTCTAGGGTTAGTTGGAATGGAAATCTCAAGCAAATTGAAATTTCATCTAATAATAAACCTTCAGATGTAAAAGATCCCCACAAAGTCGATAATACTCAAACTTCTTCATCAAATTTAATAGACCCTGATTCTGATCCTGATTGGGTTCCCCCTCCTCCATCTAAGATAATTCTTTCGGGAGAAAGTATTGAATAATTTTCTATAACAGTCACATCAACTTTACAAGGAGTGATGGCTATATTCGCCGTCAATCTCAAGCGAACCTTGAAACCGGCGGATTAAGAAATCGAAGGTTATTGCAACTAAAAACGCGACACCCACCCGAAAATCCGAGGTGGGTGTCGCGTTTTTAACGACCGTTCAAATTAAACCGCAAATATCGTAGGTCCTTCAGCGGCCCCGATCACTCGGAATGTCCTTCGTCTGCTTTGCCCGGCTTGCCGCTGTCCGTCCTAACCCCGTCATACCTGCCGTCCACCTCTTGAGCGATGCTGCGGTAGGCGATCGTCTCCTCTACGATCGGATCGACGTTCGCCTGGATGCGGATTTCCCACTTCGGGTGAAGCCGCCTCGCGGCTTTGGCGCCGGCTTCTTCCTCGTCCGCCTCTGCCGGCTCCTCGCTCAGCTTGCGGGCCAGCAGCTCTTCGGCTTCTTCGCGTTCCAATTCGTTCGCCTCCTTCGTCACTAGGATGGTCGAATGCGCTTCATCTCATGTGCTAACCGCCGGATTGCAGTTCCTTGCTCAACTCGTCGTGGATGCGACCGTTCGTGGCCAGCACGTTGCGCACGGAAAGCTGGTAGGGCTCTCCGCCGAAGTCGGACATTCGTCCGCCTGCTTCTTGGACGAGCAAAGAGCCGGCAGCGACATCCCAGGCGCTCAGGTTGTGCTCCCAGAACCCCGACAGCCGCCCCGCCGCGACGTAAGCGAGATGCAGCGCCGCCGAGCCTGCCACGCGTATATTGCGAACCTTGGGCGCGATGGCCTGAATATCCGCCAGATTGGCGGGCAAGGCTACATGCGGGTCGGGCGGGAATCCGGTCGCGACCAAGCTTTGGCTCAGCTTCTCTTCCGGCGACACGCTCATCTTGCGGCCGTGCACGTACGCGCCTTTGCCCCGTTCGGCGACGAACAGCTCGTCCCTGGACGGATCGTAGACGACTCCGACGATCACTTCTCCCCGATGGGCCAACGCGATGGAAACCGAATAGAAAGGAAAGCCATGCACATAGTTCGTCGTGCCGTCCACCGGATCGACGATCCACAAATACTCGGCGTCGCTTACCGCCTCCAGCGCCTTGGCCGACGCTTTCGGGCCCGGCTCCACGCCTTCTTCCCCGAAAAAAACATGGTCGGGAAAATGGGTAGCAATCAAATTGCGAATCATTCTCTCCGCGCCCTTGTCCACTTCCGTGACCAAATCCTGCGCCGAATATTTCGTATCCAGTTGGGTTATATTCCCGCTCTTGCTCTTGATCCACTCCCCGGCTTTGGCCGCGCAATTGACAGCTACCGCGGTGAAGCTCTTGCCGCCGATGACGCTCTCCGGTTGATTGGCGTTCATGAATTCATCCCTCTAATCTTCGAAATCGTTCCCGCTAGCGGTGTCTTGTCTTGCTTATTTTTATCATATACGAAAATGCGATAAAACGGTTGCGACGAATATACGGTAGAACGTCATTTTAGAGCTTGACAATCATTCAAACTCAATGTTAACCTGAAGTATATTCTTTATAAAGAACAAAAAATAGATTAAATCTAGAGGTATTCGTTCTTTAATAAGAACAAAATATCTTTCCGCCAATTGCAGCTCTGTCGGCTGCTTAGTGGCCGCAGCGGAGGATCAAAATGAGCGCAATCGTTAGTATCCATTACAATCACACTCGCCATTCATCCGCACAGCACGGTCTGAAGATGCTTCAGTCTTTACAACACTATCCCGCTGATCGCGTGCACTCCTGGCATGATGAACAAGTATTTCTTGGTTGCCATGCACAATGGATAACGCCGGAATCCGTCAACGAGCCGCTGCCCCTCTACGATCCCTTACGGAGACTGGCTATTACTTCCGATGCGATTATCGACAATCGCTCCGAGCTTTTTCGCCAATTGCAGATCGATCCGTCGCAGCGTGAAGACATGCCTGATAGTTTGTTGATTTTGCTCGCTTACGAGCGCTGGGGAGAAGACGTCCCTCTCCATCTTGTCGGCGACTTTGCTTTTGTTATCTGGGACGAGAAGAAGCGAACCCTATTCGGGGCAAGAGACTTCTCTGGCAGCAGAACGCTCTACTTCTCCCGGACTGACGAATTGACCGCGTTCTCTACAACCATGCAGCCGTTGCTTGAGCTTCCCGGCGTAAGCGGCAAGCTCAACGAGATGTGGCTGGCGGAATTTCTCGCTATTCCGATTATAACAGATTCTGTGGATCCGTACGCCAGTGTCTACCAATCCATAGCGGAAGTCCCTCCATCCCATTCCTTTGCCGTCTTTGACGGCAAGCTTACATTTAACAGATACTGCTCCTTTAAGCACATACCCAAAAGCAAACTGAAATCGGATGAAGAGTATGAAGAAGCTTTCCGCGAAGTGTTCGACACCGCCGTCAAAGCGCGGTTGCGGACGCATCGTCGCGTTGGCTCTCAACTAAGCGGTGGACTCGACTCCGGCTCTGTCGTCAGCTTTGCCGCCAGAGCGCTGCGGGCAGACAACAAGCCGTTGCATACGTTCAGCTTTGTCCCGCTTGAAGATTTCGTCGACTGGACGCCCAAGAGACGAATCCCCAATGAGCGGCCCAACATCGAAGCCATCGTTAATTACGTAGGGAACATTCAAGCGAGTTACTTGGACTGCAAGGGAATGGACCCGTTATCGGACATAGAAGAATGGCTCGACCTCTTAGAGATGCCCTACAAATTTTTTATAAACACGTTCTGGATGAGAGGAATCTACGAGCAAGCCAGCAAATCAGGCGTCGGCGTCCTGCTGAATGGCAAACGCGGCAATTCTACAATCTCCTGGGGACCAGCGTTGGATTATCACGCCCTCTTGCTCAAACAATTGAAGCTGCTGCGGTTTTATCGCGAACTGGATCAATATAGTTCGAACGTCGGCATCGGCCGAAAGTTTCTTCTGCGTCTGATTGGCAAGAAAACATTTCCGGCTATCAGCCGAATGCTGTCACGAAACAACGAGGAATTGTCACCTGTTCTGATCAACCCGAATTTTGCTGCGCGAACGCAAGTGTTCGCCAAACTCCGCGAACACGGGTTCGATCAGTGGGGCACCGTCACTCATAGCGCCTATCAGGCAAGGCAGCAGCACTTCGAGCAGCTCTACTTTTGGAATGTCACGGGCATCAACGCTACGAAGCTATCGTTGCGGTACGGATTATGGGAACGAGATCCTACCAACGACTTGCGCGTCGTTCGCTTCTGCTTGTCGGTTCCGGAATCGCAATTCGTGCAGAACGGTCTGGATCGCGCGCTCATACGAAGAGCAACCCGCGATTATTTGCCCGACAACATTCGGCTGGATCAACGGAGCCGCGGACTTCAGGGTGCGGACAGCATTATGCGAATGACTGCATCGTGGCCGGCTCTCATAGCCGAGTTGCACCAACTCTCCGACGATCCGCTCGTTGCCGACTATCTCAATATTGCCGAAATCAAGACCGCATTAGCCAGAATCGGTTCCGAACCTAGTCCGGAATATTTGTTCGATCTGGATTTCAAAATGCTGATGCGAGGTCTGATTTTCTATCGATTTCTTATCAGAACTATGGGGAGGAGGTGAACCGAGATGAAAAAGCCATGGGAATCTCCAAGCTTGGAAGTGTTGAACGTTAACATGACCATGCACGGACCAGGTAAACGTTTCGAAGATGCAGAGCAACTGGATCCGGACGAGCTGGTCAACCACAGTTAAGATTCGGTAATATATGCCTTGACTCGTTCAAGGCATATATTACATCATTCGGTCCTATTTAGGAGAATTCAATGACAAGAGCAAATTCACGGTACAGCTACCAGGCATTCGGGTTAAACATCGACAGCGAGATTCCGCTTCCGGAGCTCGTTCCTCTCCCCGATTCGAATGGCTCCGGCAAGACCGAACGGGTATCCATCTCTTATTCGGAACTCGCCGCAATCGGAGCAGAGAGAGTTGAGGGCGACGCCAACTTCCTCGTCGAGCATGACGATGTGCTGTTTCGCGTTCCGGAGATAGCCTGCTTCCGTGTTCGGAACGGAACGAACGTCAGCGTCTGTCCGGTGCCGGGGGCCAATGCCGATCAAATACGACTTTACCTTCTCGGATCATGTCTGGGAATTATACTTATACAAAGAAAAATTCTCCCTTTGCACGGAAGCGCCGTTGCCATTAACGGCAAAGCCTATGCCATAGTGGGCCGCTCCGGAGCAGGCAAGTCAACGCTTTCCACCCTCCTTCTGCAGCAAGGCTTCCGGCTGATTAGCGACGATTTGATCCCGATTGTCATGGACGAGGAGGACGTTCCTATGGCCATGCCCGCGTATCCGCAGCAAAAGCTGTGGCAACAAAGCCTGGATGAGCTCGGGATTGACTCTTCCCACGGTAGCCCGTTATTCGACAGGGAAACCAAATTCGCGATCAAAGTGCCCTCACAATTTTGTTCGGAATCACTGCCGCTTGCAGGCGTCTTTGAACTGATCAAGACAGAGAGCAAGACGGCGATCAGACCGATTCGAACTATGGAACGGTTTCCTATTTTGCTAAAACACACTTATCGCGGCTTTCTCGTGAAGCGGCTTGGACTGATGGAGTGGCATTTTCAGACGCTTTCCCGATTCGTGGGCAAAATCAAGTTTTATCAATTGAGCCGTCCCGACGATCGCTTTGCTGCCCCACTTCTAGCCGACTACCTATTGGATGTCATTAATAAGGAGCGGAACGATCATGAGTAAAAATGACCTTTTGCAGCAATCGGACATCATCCGGCAACGTCCCGGAAACATCGTAAGCGATATGGACGGAGAAAAAGTCATGTTAAGCGTCGAGAGCGGCAACTACTACAATCTCGGACAAATCGGCGGGCGGATATGGGAGTTGATTGAGCAGCCTGCCTCCATCGGGGATATCGTTTCGCAATTGATTTCCGAATACGACATCGACCCGGATACCTGCCTGCAACAAATTCTTCCGTTCCTCAACCACCTGCATGAAGAAGGATTGATCGGCCTGACAGTCGGGGCGCTCAAAGAGCAATGACCATGTTCCGACGAATAAAAGTTCTGCTTGCCTATGATAGAAAAACGCTATTGCTGTTCTGGGAAGCCTTTTTTTTCTTAGGTTGGGCGAGAATTGCCTTGTTTCGGCCGTTCGTCAAGGTAGCTCCGACGCTGGGCGTCAAGTCTCTGGAAACTTCATTCGACAGCCTGAATGAACATCGCACGCCCATCAAGCACGTTGCTCAAGCCGTCAACGTCATGAGCTGGTATACTCCGTGGGAGAGCAAGTGCTTTGTGAAAGCGATTGCGGGAATGAAGATGCTTGAACGTCGCAAAATCGAGAGTACCCTCTATCTCGGTACCGCCAAGGATGAGAACGGTCATTTAATCGCTCATGCCTGGCTGCGCAGCGGCCCCCTTTACGTTACCGGCGCAGACGTGATGAAACGATACGTCGTCGTAGAGAAGTTCGCGAATTTTAGGAGAGATTGAATTGGAATATATCGTCCAGTATGTCAAGCGATTGTTTGCCTTTTCCGGAATTGCCCTTTATATCAATTTGCTTGGCATGGTGTTCACGAGCTTGCTGGAAAGCGCGGTTATTTTATTGTTCATTCCAATGATCGCTTACAGCGGAATTGTTGATTTAAACTCCGGTCTGCTAAGCAATCTCGATTTTCTGACCCCGCTGCTGCAGCTTCCGACCGTGTGGATACTGGTCGTCATCCTATGCTTTTACATCGTGATCGTCGGACTTCAGAATGCGATTCATCGCAGCGTCACGATTCGCAATGCCACAATCCAGCAATCGTTCAGCCGTCAGCTCCGACATGAGACGTACTGCGGCTTGCTGCAAGCGAACTGGACTTTTTTTCTCGGCAAGCGCAGATCCGACCTCGTTAATCTGCTAACTTCCGAACTGCAGCGGGTAATCGGCGGCCTTAACCTCTTCGTTCAATTCGTAAGTTCGATCCTCTTCACCTTGATCCAGATCGCTCTTGCCTTGTGGGTATCTCCGGAATTAACTCTGCTTGTGCTGATTTGTGGTGTAGCCCTCGCCCTGCTCTCCAGAGGATTTCTTCACAAGTCGAAAATGCTGGGACGGCAAACGTCGGAACTGTCCAAAGCCTACTTGGGCGGAATTACCGATCAGCTAAACGGAATCAAGGACGTTAAGAGCAACGCCCTGGAGCAATCTCGCCTAACCTGGCTGCAGCGGTTAACGGAGAAGATGATGCAGGAGAATCTGGCCTCCGTAAAATTAAGAATGAACTCTCAATTGCTGTATAAGCTATCTTCGGCAGTGCTAATCGCCTTGTTCGTATTTGCCGCTTTTCGCTTTTTCGATACTCGCGGAGATCAGCTATTGCTTGTGGTTCTTATTTTTGGCCGACTATGGCCCAGATTTTTGGGCATTCAATCCAATCTCGAACAAATGTCGGCCAGCGTTCCGGCATTCAAGGCGTTGCACGAAATCCAGCAACAGTATGACAGTGCGGCCGAACTGCCCAGCCTCCTTCAAAGTGCGCATTCTCAGAACGAACTTCTGTCTATGCGGACGGGGATGGAGCTGCAGAATGTTTCGTTCCGTTATGATCCGCACAGCGAAACTCCGACGCTGCAAGACATTAATCTCTTCCTTCCGGTTAACCGAATGACGGCCATCGTCGGCCGTTCTGGAGCGGGAAAAAGCACGTTGGTCGATCTTCTTCTCGGACTGATCCGGCCGGATTCTGGCTGCATTCTGCTCGATCAAGAGCCTCTATCGATCGAACAGCATCTAGCGATCAGACGCTCGATCAGCTACGTCGCGCAAGAACCGTTCCTCTACAACATGAGCATAAGGGACAACTTGATGATGGTCAGACCGGACGCGACCGAAGAGCAACTATGGGAAGCACTGGCTTTCTCTTCGTCGGACGATTTCGTCCGCAATCTACCGCAAGCAATTGATACTATCATTGGCGATCGCGGCATTCGCCTTTCGGGCGGAGAACGGCAGCGCCTCGTTCTCGCCCGAGCGATGATCCGACAGCCGTCCATTCTCATTCTGGACGAGGCAACCAGCGCGTTGGATACGGAGAATGAGAGAAAAATTCAAGAAGCGATCGATCGGTTGAAAGGATCGATGACCGTCATTGTCGTTGCGCACCGGCTATCGACGATTCGTCACGCGGACCAGGTTGTCGTGATCGAAAATGGACAGTTGGTTCAAAAGGGAACGTTCGCGGATTTGGCGTCGGAGAATGGCGGGGTATTTGCCCAACTCTTGAAGCATCAAGAAGAAGCAGTCCCTTGTTAAGCGGCTGCTTCTTCTTGTCTGTCGATAATTCAGTTTGATTTAGCTCTCGACTTCCGTTATAATTTATTACTGCTTTCAATATGGCGCAGACAAACGGAGGAGTCTACCATGATTGGAGATAGAATTCAGATGCTTCGTAAGAAAAAGAACCTCTCGTTAACGGAATTGTCCGAAAGAGCTGGGGTAGCCAAATCCTATTTAAGTTCTATTGAACGAGGCATTCAGAAAAATCCATCTATCCAATTCCTCGAAAAAATCGGTGCCGTATTGGGAACAACGGTAGAAGAGTTTCTGCAAGCGAACCGGCCACATGATGACACCAGAGACACGATCGATTCGGATTGGGCCGATTTGATCAAAGAAGCGATGCATTCCGGAGTGAGCAAACAGCAATTCAAAGAATTTCTTGAGTTCAACAAGTGGAAACAAAGCCGGGAATAATGCCCACGAAACGAGACGATTTTTCGTTCAGCAACTCTGCGGAGTTGCTTTTTTGCATCTGGACAATCACGCTTCTGACTTCTTCAACGTTCATGCCCATCCTTCTCGCCCTCATAATCAGATCTGTCCATTCTGTATCCAACAATTCCTCAGTTGCCGATCTTACCTTGTTCATCATCCATTTCACTCCCGATATTATCGGCCGGTTGCACCACTGACTCCATACGCTTAAGGTGCCCAGATCATACAAGCGCACTTCACTGTCTCCAATGGATTTTCTTTCTTCTGCTATTATATCTGGATTGTAATGGAAGATGATGTCGAAGCATGTCGAACAAAATTAAATTGTTGGATTTTCTGCTTATGAAATAAAATTATGATAGAAATTGTAATATACTGTTGGCAACGCTGCCTTCATCTTCCGCAAAGCCGTGCGGATTCAGGCTCTGCCATCGCCAAATATCCTCGCACATTTCATGGATTCCCCTGCTTGCGCTCCACCCCAGCGTCTTATTCGCTTTGGACGTATCGGCGTAGCAGGCCGCGATGTCTCCGGGTCTCCGCTCTCCGATGCAGTAGGTTACTTTTCTATTGGACGCTTTCTCGAAGGCTGCCACCATCTCCAGCACGCTGTAGCCTCGGCCGGTTCCAAGATTGTACACGTTAATTCCCGCACGGTCTCCCATCTCCAACAGCTTGTCCAGCGCCTTCAGGTGTCCTTGCGCCAGATCGACAACATGAATGTAATCCCTGACCCCCGTTCCGTCTATCGTATCGTAGTCGCCCCCGAACACCTGAAGCTGTTCCAGCTTGCCGATGGCGACCTGCGAAATATAAGGCAGAAGATTGTTGGGAATTCCCTTCGGATCTTCGCCGATCCTGCCGCTCTTATGCGCCCCGACGGGGTTGAAATAACGCAGCAGCGAAATGCCCCAATCCGGCTCAGCAGCTACGAGATCATGCAAAATCTGTTCAATCATTTGTTTGGTGCGGCCATACGGATTCGTCGCTCCGATTGCGGCCGTTTCCGGAATAGGCACCGTCTCGGGAGAGCCGTATACGGTCGCCGAAGAACTGAATACCAGCTTGCGCACGCCGTATTTCTTCATCGTCTCGCACAGAATGAGCGTGCTGCCCACATTGGTGTAGTAATAGGTAAGCGGCTGCCGCACCGATTCTCCCACTGCCTTCAATCCGGCGAAATGAATAACAGCATCGAAGCGATGCTTGGCGAACACTTCGTTCAACTGCCCCCGGTGAAGCAGATCAAGTTCGTAGACCGTGAATTCTCGTTGTGCAATTTCGGCTACTCTTCGCAGAGCTTCCGGGCTGCTGTTGGAGAAGTTATCTACAACGACGATCTCATAACCCGCCTCAAGCAATTCTACGCAAGTATGGCTGCCGATGAATCCTGCCCCGCCTGTTACTAGAATAGCCATCATCAAATTCCTTCCTTCTTATTTATTGAAATTAACCGGCCCGGGTTTCAGCTTCAGCGCGTAGGATTTGCCGATATTCATCAGATACTTGAATTCTTCCGAATTTCTGACCGCCGCATAGAACAAAATTCCAGACACGACACTCCCTAGCATCAGTCTCAACACGGCATCGAGCGAAGGACTAAAGTCGGTAAAGAGGAAGACAACTTCGCATATCCCTGCAGCTGACGCCACTAGCACCCCATATCTGAAGTAAGTAACGAAGTAGGGAAGCAGCCTCTGCTCAAATACATGCTTGTGCAGCGTGTAAGGATCGACCCAGAAGTAGGTGAGCAATCGGCTGATGATGCTGCCCATGAACACACCCGCCATGCCTAGCAGATAGGCAAAATAGACCGAAAAAGCGATATTGGCGATTGCCGCTACGACAGGACTGTATCTCGCCTTGCGGAACATCCCCGTCGTATCCCGAAAAGCGGTGGATGCATTTTGCATGCCGCTCGTGTAGAAGTTAATGAGAATCGTCAACAGTATGGCTTTATCAAGCAGGAAGTCCTTGCCCAGCCAGACTTCAACCAGCGGGTTCAACACGTTCCATAGACAAACGAAGCACACTCCGAAGACAAGGAAATTCGCCATCTGCAATACGCGATAAATGAAATGCTTTCTCTCTTTGCTCTCCGTTACGTTCATATTGCCTACGCTGGCCGTAATCGAGAAAAAAATGTAGCCGAGGAAAGTATTGAGCGTAGTCAGTATCAAAAAATAATTGGAATAAAGCCCTACCCAAATCACTCCGAAGATTTTGGAAATGACGATGTTGTTCGTACCGTTAATGACTACGCCGCTTACTTTATACATCATCAACGAACGAAGATTGCTGAAAAAGTCCGTTCGCTCCCCGCTTTCGAGCGGCTTCACCTTGCGCTGTTGAAGGAATGCATAACGTTTATTCGCCAGCCGGGAAATGTAGACGTTTTTGACTATTCCGGAAATAATCTGCGCTACGAGCACAACAATGTAGTTGTATGTCAGCATGAGCAGCGCAATCTGCAGCAGATTCCACAGCAAAGCGTACACGCTGTTCACTTTCGAGATGACGTGCTGCTTTTGGTCGGCTACGAACACGGCTTGCTTGTATACAAAGAAGTAAGAGAATGCCGTATTGCACAAAAATAAAACGTAGATGATCTCCAGATGAGGCACGTTGACTTCGCCATGGATCAAGTGCTCGAGAAACGGCACGGGTGCAAGTCCGACCGCCAAAATGACTATTCCGATGATGCGGTACGCTTTGCCGTACAGACGCATATACGCCTGTATTTTGGTTGTATCTTTCTCGGCCAGAGGTTTGTACAAGCTATAAATGATAGCCGTCTCGAAACCCAGATTCGCCAGCGACAGCAGCATCAGAATGTCGGAGAACAGCCCGTTAACCCCTAAATACTCAATGCCCAGGGTCACGATGAACACCGTTCTGACGATAAAGCCCATGATCATGCTGATGACCTGTCCCAGCAAACCGAAGAGCATGTTGTTAAGGGAATTGCGTATTCTCATTGCGTCTTTTCTCGTATTCGTTTAAGTTGGGTTGTGATTTTACGTTTGATGATGGGGAAAAACCGGGTCGTGCGATAACGGATCAACGCTCGTCTGCGCTCGCGCTTAAAATTGTATTCGGGAAACCACTCCAGTAATTTTCGATCTGCAACGGCAGCCGCATTCTCTTTCATTCGCTGCTGAATTTTGATCCAATAGATCGAGATAAACGTAGGCGTAAAAAATTTGACCTCGCTTCGCAAGAAACGCTCGAGATGAGCCGATAGATTGTCCGGCACCTTAAACCCGTAAGCCCGTGGACTATGCCCTTCTGCGACGATTCCCATGATCGTCCTTAGACACTTCTCACAATTGCAGCAGTTTTCCTCATTCTTAAAGCAGACTCTGATATTCACCCTTTCCCCGACAGCCGAGTAATGATCCACGACTGCCTTCACTTTGTCCTGTCGGCTAAGCTCGAATCCGTCATGGTACACTTTTCCGGAAGCATACTTGATCTCGTTGTCGACGGTAGGATCGGAAGCGCATGGTACGGGATAACCAGCCGTATTCGAGCTGGCAATATAAATCCGCTTAATCTTCAGCTTATAGGCAATCGGAATGGCTGCCGAGATGATTGCCAGCCCGTGATGCAGCCCATGCCACCAGCTGTCGCCCAGCTTGCGGCTGTAATCGTAATCAATCTCCGCCGCATGCAGGAACGTTCCGTAGTTGGACTCTATCAGAATGTTGGACAGCCCGTTGCTCGCCGCGAACTGCACCGCATGACCTTTGTCGGCTTCCCATACTTCGCTGGGCTTAATATCTTCCTCATGCCAGCCATATTCCGTGACCAACCACGGTCGCTGCTCCTTGATCCGTACGAACGTCGTAAGCGCGTCTAAGCCGCCGCTAAACAAAGCGGCCGCTTCATGCTGCGCCTCGTATGTATTCCTGACGGTTCGCTTCGTCTGGATCTCCCCTTTGAACGGATAAGCCTTAAACATTGCCTGATAAGCGGCTTTGATCGGGTCAAGGGAAAGAAAAAAAGACTCGTCCAGTTCTTCGACGACGACGGTCGAATCCATCAGCCAAGCCAGAGGGATTACGTTCGCGACAAACGGGATCGCCAGAATGCTCAGCGGAACGTCCGCAACATCATGGTTGTACTGAAAAAACAACCGATTATTTCCGCGAAAATACTTTCGCAACTTGCCGCTGGCCTGGAAGGAATAATCGACTCTCGTTCCTTCGACATCAATGCGTTTGAGAATAATCGTATCCATTGGTCAATCTCCTACCGAAATTGATTAAGCCATGTACTCACAACGTCCAAATCAAGCTTGACGTCCGTAACAAACTTCGAATGGATCTTGCTTTCCAATTGATCGAGATCCGCTCTCTCGATTGTATTCAAATTATGCGTCTCGCTAATGCCGCGGGCTCTCTCGTCGATGGAGATGATGATGACGCGCTTGCCGTGGCGCATCGCGAATATGCCGGCATGCAGCCGCGTTCCGACAAAATCCACATTCGTATGCAGCACAGCTTCGTAGGCTTCGACCGTGGGAGGAATAATATGTATGCCTTCGATATTGGTCAAGGTATGAAAGTAAGCGTAGTCGTCAGCGCCTTGAACCCAGAAGTGGACGTCTCTGTAGCTGCGTTTCAGAATGTCGATCAGCAACTGGTCACTGGTTTTATTTTTGGAATAATCGGTCAGGGTAAAGACGACTGCATCCGCCTTCGTCGTCGGAATACTACGGCAATGCTCCGGAGTTAAAGCCCACATGGTGGGGCATCCCGTATTCAGCGCTTTAAGGCCCAAGTCCGTCACATAATTTTTCGTTCGTTCATCCCTTACGCTATGGATGTATTCGTGGGACAGCACTTTGCGGTACAGCATTTTCGTATAGCCGTTCATTTTCTCGCCTTTGCCGGCGCCAACGCCTAGCAGAACGCTCCCCTTTAACGGGCGGTAATTAAAAATATTGATATTCCATTGCGGAAAATGCGTCAGCATATCCATCGTCAGCAGATTGGATCCGCCGACAAACTTATACTTCGCATTGTTGTAAAACTGTACGCGAAACGAGTTTCTGGCCACTTGGAACGAGCTGAACGGAGACAGGTGCGTGGGCACGGTAAACACGTTGGCTCTCTCCGTAATGTCCATCAACTGGTGCCTGACGCATTTCATTATGATTTCATCCCCTTTATTCAAGGAGCCGACCGAGGTATCCAGCAATAAAATGTTGTCCACAAACAAACCTCCATGTTAATGTACTCGGCAAACGAATCGGGGCCCCTCATTGGCGAGGCCTATGACTTTGCCCCGCCGCTTTCCTCCAAGCCCACAGAAACGGCCGCAGCGGGAAGTACAGAAAGTGCAAAGATTTAGGCAAGGGCATCGTCTCCGCGTCTTTCGGAAACGGGAACAAGAAGCTTAAAATGAACAACAGCTTTTGCCTGTTCCCTAGGAGGGAGAACTGGTGCCGCTTATGATAGCGATCCACATCCTCCGGCAAGGGAGGGGTATGCAGATTGACGATCCGCTCGAGATAGAACATGGCGTCCTTCGCCAGCTTTTGCGGCTTCCTCTGCTCCACGATGAATTGCAGCTCTGTTCCGATCGGCGCTTGCAGCAGCTGCGAGGCAAGCGCGAGCGCCTGTCCGCCCAGATGCAGATAATGACGCTTGCGAAGCAGAGCGACCAGTTCCGAGGGCCCGGAACTCTTGATAAGCCATTTCTTAATATCGAGCAGCCAGCGAATGCGCGACCACCCGTGCCTCGCCCCGTGAGACACGAGGAACAGAAATAGGTCCTCCTGTCCCAGATAGTAGGTGGGATGGCTAATCAACGAGCTTTGCCGTCTCCTGGCCCACAATTCTTCGAAGCCCGGCTCCTTCGAAGGAGCGGGATTTAATCTCCAATGCACTTCAACCTTTACGCCCTTGACGGGATGCGTGAACGTAATATGATGATGTCTCCATTTCCAATCATTCAGCACCGTCTGAATGTAATCGTCCTTGACGTAACCCAGCGAGAGCAACTGCGACTCCGCATGAGTCAAATCCCCGATCGGAATCAGGAAATCTATATCGCAAGAAGTGCGCAGCGAAATATCTCCGTACAGCTCCTCAGCAATAACCGGTCCCTTCAAGTGCAGCAGCCTAATTTTCCGTTCGGCAAACTTCCTGCCTATCGAATCCATTTCCCCGCACAACTGCAGCATTTGCAGCGTATTGCGGCGATAATCCCGGCCCAGCCTCTGAATGACGGCCTGAGGAACCCATTGTTCGCTCAGTCCTTTGATTTTGGTGTAGATATACGGATATACGCGATGGTGTCTGGCAAGCTCAACGAACCGCTCCCAGTCCGTCTGCCGAAACAAATGTTGGCACGATAACGGGTCGATCGTGTCTGCCGCGATAAATACGATCAGCAGGCGCATCTCTATTGACAACATTTCTGCATCGAGAACTGGCTGGCTATCCATAGATTTTCTCCTTTATTCTATGAACACAGAGCACAACAAAACGAACGAAAATCAATATTTTGTTCTATTTAACGAACAATAATCAGCGTACCATTGTTCCTCGAAAATTGTCAATATCGGATTCTCTGTTCCGCCTAATCTTTCATCAATTCGTAGAGTTTGTCCAATTCCTCCCGGTTGCTGTAGCTGCGTCCTCGCAAATAGGCGGCTAATCTATCTGCCAGCTCCCGATCCATATATAGCCGCTCGATTGCGGCGGCAATTCCTTCCGGGCTGATTGGGCATATAACTCCGTCCACTTCATTCGTCACCTGGCTGGAGGAGGTCGGATAGTTCGTGATCACGATCGGCTTGCCCAGTATTTGCGCTTCCGTTACGGTCACGGCTTTGCCTTCGTACCGTGACGGCTGAACGAACAGATCGCATTGGCGAATATAGGGATAAGGATTGGATTGCTTCCCCAGCAGAACGAAGCTGTCCGTTAATCCGTGTTGCTCGATCAGTTGCCTCAGCTCGGTTTCATAACCTCCGTAGCCCACGACGTACCACTTGACTTCGATCATGCCTTTGTCGCGAACCATTTTCAGAGCTTTCACGGCCATGTCGAACCCTTTTACATAAGACAGCCTGCCGACCGACACAATGTTGTAATCGCTGCTATCCATGACCTGTTCGGCAGTCTCCTCTTCGGCCAGAGATCGGACGAAATCGGGAGACGTAATATTTTCCACCTTCATCATTTTGGGCTTAAGCTGTGGATAGCGGGTCAGAAACGAATCCGTGCAGGCGTCGGATATCGAGACAATGCGCTCGAACTTGTTCCAACCGGCCAAATCAAGCTCGTTATCGATTTCCAGCTTAGTATAGTCAGTGTGAATCCACGCAATTTTTCGTTTGGCTCGGACGTTGCGGAGAACGATATCATGAGGCCAGGCATAGCTGATCGCCAAATCGTACTCGCCTTTTAATGGAGGAGCTAATCTGGAAAAGTACTTGCTCTCCAATTGCATCTGGATGTACCCCGACCCTTCCTCCAGCTTTCTGCGGCGCGCCTTGGCGTTGGCGATCAATTTGGCCTGAAGCCGAAACAGTGTGGCCAGGTAATGTCCTTCGCGCAGGCTCCGTATCAGCGGTTTGCGAAATACGGTGTAAGCTCTCATCTCCGGGAGCAGATTGACCTGCCGCGGTATAAGCTCCATAAAATCGCCCTTATGGCTACATACGAGCAAGCTCACCTTTATTCGGTCGTAATCGAAGCATTCCAACATGTTGATCAGGCTTCTCTCGATGCCGCCGATGTCCATATCGTACACGGTGATCAAAACTTCTTTTTTCATAGAACCCCCTTCGTTACCGAAACGGAACAGATTTGTTCTCCCGCCGATTTAAGAACAGAGTGTTGGCAGCCACGTTACCTTTCACTATGCTTCCCGCAGCGATTACCGCATTGTCGCCGATTGTCGTTCCCCTCAAGATCACGGCGTTGGAGCCGATCCATACGTTATCTCCGATCGCGACCTCCTCCAGAATAAGGTGGCCGTCGTCTGTTTTCCTGTAGTTATGATCGTGATCGTTAATGCATACGCTCGGAGCAATTTTCGTGTTTTTTCCGATGCTGATTTTCATTGCACAGTTAATCGTACAATTGTCGTTAATGAATACCTTGTCTCCCACAATGAGCTGTCCGTTCCCGTCGACGCGAATGCTAACGTTTTTCCTCATGAAAACAAATTTGCCCATATGGACTCTCGCTGTACGATTGAAAATTTCAATCGAGCTGTTCCCTTGCATGGAAAAAGGATAACCCTTAATGCGATTCGAATTGATCAGCTTGTAGAACAGGCCGCGAAGAAGGGCGATCAATTGCGACGCATTCATAATAAGCGTGCTTATCATTCCTCTCTCCCGATATTGCGCAGCGATCGCCCTAACGACTTTTCTTAAGAACTCCAACCGTACTCCTCCATTTTGCGCCGGCTTGTGTAATTATGTCTTGATAAGCGGCCGAGACAAGGTGTGATGAATGAGTTCAATAACTCGATCCTGGCTGTCCGGGGTCATGCCCGATCCGGATGGCAGGCAGATCCCGTTATCGAACAGGTGCTCAGACACGCTCTCTCCGCTCCGATGAGGATAGTATTTGTAATCTTTGAATAACGGCTGCAGATGCAACGGCTTCCACACGGGACGGGCCTCAACGTTGTACGCTGCCAGCGCCTCCACCAGTTCCGCAGCGGTCACGCCGGCCAGCTTCGCATCCAGCGTTAGCGTGGTCAACCACCGATTCGCTCGCGTATTGGCCAGTTCGGGCATAAACGCGATTCCGCGCCGGTGCTCCAGCGCGCTGCGGTACCGTTCGAAGATAGCCCTTCTTGCGGCCACCCGCTCGTCCAGCACTTGCAGTTGCGCCCTGCCGACGCCGGCGATCAGATTGCTCATGCGGTAGTTGTAGCCCATTACGCTATGCTGATAATGCGGAGCCGGATCTCTCGCCTGTGTCGCCAGAAAACGCGCTCTGCCCATCGCTTCCTCGTCATTGGAGACGAGCATTCCGCCGCCTGATGTCGTAATGATTTTATTGCCGTTAAACGAGTAGACGCCGAACTTGCCGATCGAACCGCTGGGGATGCCCTCGTATGTCGATCCCAGCGACTCGGCGGCATCTTCGATGATTGGAATTCCGTATTGATTGCATAGGGAGGAAATTTCGTTGAACTTGGCGCTTTGTCCGTACAGGTTGACGACAATGACGGCTTTGGGCAAGCTACTGGCCTCCGCTGCCTCCTCCAATGCCCTCTTCAGCGCTTCAGGGGACATATTCCACGTATCCGGCTCCGAATCAATGAATACGGGCTCTGCGCCCACATACAGAATCGGATTCGCACTCGCTACGAAAGTAAGCGAAGAACAAAAGACTTTATCCCCTCTTCCCACATTCAACAATAACAGCGCCAGATGGATGGCCGCCGTTCCCGAACTCAGGGCGGCAGCTCCTTTTACGCCCGCATACGCCGCTATTTCCTTTTCGAAACCGTCCACATTGGCTCCCAACGGAGCAATCCAGTTAGTATCGAAGGCTTCCTGGATGTAGTGCTGCTCTCTACCGCTCATGTGGGGCGCGGATAGATAGATTCGTTCTTTAGCTGGCATGTTCATCACCCTTCTTAAACAAATGTTGGAATACGCTATAATTTTCAAGCGTTCTTAGGCTGTCGACGCGATAATGGGCTTGATACTCGCTATCGAAGATTCTATCTCTGTAAACGCCGTCTTTCCTGGAGACGTGAACGGTTGTCCATCCTAGCTTGTTCGCGGATATAAAATCTTTCATGACGTTGTCCCCAATGTACATGCATTCGTGGTGAGGAATATGTAACTTGCGGCTTACGGTCTGATAAGGGAGCGGATTCGGCTTCCAGTTCTCCCTTCCCAACTCGTCGGTCAACAAGATGTAATCGAATCGGCGGGACAAATTCAATGCGGCTACCTTCTGCCGCTGCGCGCTCAGATACCCGTCGGAGATCAGCGCGATTTTCACGTCGTCATGCAGTTGCTCCAGCACCCACCTGGCATCGTCCAGCAGACGAATATCCGGGTAATGGCAACGATAGTGGTCGACAAGATCCGCTATCAATCGGTCATCGTACTCGACTTCAAGCCGATCCAACGTCCGATTAAAAATCATCTGCTTGTTATCTGAACGGAACATTTCAACGGCGATGTCATAGAATCCGTCAATCCCCAACCATCTGCTCACATATTCGTCTACGGCTTTGAAGCCGCTAACGACATAGTCCTGTTCTTCGTACAGCGTATCGTCCATATCGAAGACTATCGCTTTAATCGTCATAGGAGAGATCCCTTCTGAAGATCGCTTCATCGTAACGAATCATCGTCAGACGATCGCTCCATTCGTAATCCGGTTCATCCTTGAAGCTCGCGCCTTGCACCAGTTGGATCGACCATAACGGGAAGTTCGCTCCCGCCGCGATCGAGAGCGGAATGCCGCCGCCGAAGCGGGGATTCATCTCGATAAATACAATTCGGCCGTCCGACTGCTTGAAACATTGCAGCGTAATGCAGCCGACCGGACCGGGCAGCGCCTTGACCACGTGCTCAGCTGCGGATATGACGGTCCGATCCTTTCTTGTTACCCCTTTGCTAACTTCGCCTGCCCGCGTTTCGATGCGCAGCCTCGGCACGATCGTCTTGATGTGGCCCTGAAAATCAACCATGACATCGATCGTATACTCTTCTCCCGTCACATACTCCTGAACGATGGCATTGGGGATGTACTCGCGGAAAAATTCCAATTCCTTCTCATTTCTTATTTTCGTGACACCCTGGCTCGAGCTTCCATTAGCCGGCTTGATCAGCAAGGGGAAGCGATACTCTCCGCGGCTCATTTCTTCGTCGTTCAGAACTTTAGGCGTGGGGATACCCTGCTCGCTGAAAAAGCGGTAGGTGTTATTTTTGTCCGCCGCAATCTGGACAAGCTCTAAGCTGGAGAGCAGCAGCGTAATGCCGCGTTCTTCGAAAATACGCCTATTCTCGGACAGCAGCTCCAGCTCCGTGTCGATCAGCGGCACGACTAACCGGATGTTCTCTTCGCGGCAAATGCGAAGCAACTCTTCCAGGTAGGAAGGATCAGTGACGCGCGGCACCAGGTAATGCTTATCGCTGACAAACGCGGTCGGAGCGGTCGGCTTCAGATCGGCCGTTACGATCGTTCCCTGAAGGTTGTGCAGCTTGTACGTTTCCCTGAACAGGTCGATCAGCGACACTCTGCGCCCAGAGCTGGTGAACAAAATATTAATGTCATTGGCTGTCATGATGGGTGACTCTCCCTTCGAATACTGGCATGGTCGCATGGTTTCCGTGTTGGATACCTTCCGGACGGATCAGCTTCTTGCAGGATAACCACAAAATTTTCAGATCGAGCATAAAACTTCTGTTGTCTACATACCACACGTCCAGAATGAATTTTTCCTCCCATGAAATCGCGTTTCTTCCGTTTACCTGAGCCCATCCCGTAATACCCGGCTTGACTTCGTGGCGTCTGGCCTGATCTTCGGAGTACAGGGGCAAATACGCCATCAGCAGCGGTCTCGGCCCTACAAGGCTGATATCTCCCTTGATCACATTCCATAGCTGGGGCAGCTCGTCCAGACTGAGCTTCCGCAGCAAGCGGCCAAAGGAGGTCAACCGAACGGAGTCGGGTAATAAATTGCCTTCGGAGTCCCGCTCATCCGTCATCGATCTGAACTTGTACATGTAGAACGGTTTTCCCAGCAGGCCAGGCCGCTGCTGTCTGAAAATGACCGGAGCTCCCAGTTTGATTCGCACGAGTATCGCCGTAACGATTAACAGCGGAAGCAATACAACGACAACCGGCACCGTTAAGATAAGATCGAACGATCTCTTCACTTCCAACCTCCCCCTTACCTGTCCGAGCTGGAGCGTCCCGAGAGGAGCTTCCTTATTTTCGAGATGTTCTGCGGCCCTACGATCTTGCTTGTCCAACGCTTCAGATGGCCTCTGAGCCTGACATGAGCCGGGAGCCACGATTGTGCGAAATGATGAATCGTATAGCTGTCCTCCGTGATGTAGCTGCCGCCATTAATATAATCGTACGGACTAAAGTAGCATCGCGGATAAAAGTCAACTCCATTCGCCAGCACTTGACGTTTGCCGTTCAGCTCCAATCCATGCCGCCGGCAGATCTCGCTAATGACTGCCGTATTCGTAGTCGTATCGTACGAGCCGTCGACGCGCAGGAAGCTTCTGCCTTCATAGTAATCGAGCAGTTCCTTGATCCATGGATGCTTGCTCCTTGCCCCCATAGTGCCCGATTGCAAAAAATGTTCGTCCTCGAAGCCGGAGAACGCATCGTGCGCCAAAAAACGGTCAAGCGGCCGTATAACTTCCACATCCGTATCCATGTAGATGCCACCATAATGATAGAGCGCATGCAGACGCGCGTAATCGCTGACAAATGCATACTTCTTGGCCTCGTACGCTTGCTTGACGTACAAGTTGCAGTTGACATCGAAATTATCCTCATTCCATTCGATAAGCCGATAACCGCTCATTTGCTTTTGCCAGCTTTTCATGCACTTGCGTATTTTCGCCGACTTCTCGCCGCGTCCGAACCAGCAATAGTGCACAATACGAGGTATCCGATCTGCTGTACTCATGTTTTGTCCTCCACCCGAACTTCCCAAGTTAAATTGCGCACGTCTCTAGCGTTTTACCGTAGCTCTGCCCGTTTTCTGAATATAAAGATAGAGCAGCGCCCCGAACGGGGATGCCAGCAACGTCGTCCATTTGCAAGGGGATTCATAGATGAACCTTTTATTTTTCATGATCAGGCTGCTCGAGACATAATGAACGGCCTCCCGCAGCCTTTGCTTGTAGGAAGGCGCGTGGACCATCGCCGCTTTTCGGAAGAAGGCGAAGCCTCGGGGATTGTTTCTATACTGCTTGATCATATTGAGACTTGATCCGTCAGGCATGTACTCTACATGGCAGAGCACTTCGTTCATAATCAAGAGGGGGCGCTCCTGATCGATCAGCACGTACTTATAGGATAGCGGACAGTATTTCTCCCCTGGGAAAATTGGATACGGAGGAACTTTGCTCGTCAGCTCCGAAAGGTACACCAGCTTTTTGTCGCCCTGTACGCCGTGCTTCTCATACAGATCGCCCAGCGTCGACGACTGAACATGATCCGGCAATCCGGTGCCGATCAGCTCACCGTTCGGGCTCGCATCAAGGCCGACGATCCCCGCAAACTGGGAACTTCCGTGCTTCTTCCAGAACTGTACAATTTTCTCGACGGCGTCGTCGGCCATGTAGTCGTCGGAGTCGATACACACGTTAAGCTCCGTCTTAATATGCTCGTAGGCGGTATTGTGCGCTCCGTGCATGCCTTGATTTTCTTGATAGCAGTATTCAATAAGCACCAGACCTGCAGCCTGCCACGAAGCGACCAGTTCCCTCGTGTTATCCGTCGAACCGTCATCGACGATAAGCCATATAAAATCTTTGCAGCTCTGCCGCTGCAAGCTCTCGTAGCACAGATGAAGCGTATAAGCCCGGTTATAGGTCGGTGTAAATACTGTCAATATAGGGACCACTTCGCTAACCCCCCATTACATTCCAGTTGCCGTCTGGTTCAAGTAATAGTTCTCAAGCCATACGGCCATCGTCTCGGCGTCGTATCCGTTGCGCCGCAACTGCTCGGAGGTATCGGCATGCTCGTAGCCGCCCTCCAGAATGCGTTGCGACCATATCTCAGGCGATTCGCGCAAGCTGACAAATTGAACTCTGCCCGTTACATCCGATTCCGAGGTAATCGCATCTGACACGACACACCTTAGACCCGCCGCCTGAGCCTCGACGAGCACGACAGGCAACCCCTCAAATAAAGACGGAAACAGAAACAAGTCCATTCCTTGCAACAACCGTGGAATGTCCGAGCGGACGCCGAGAAACCTTACATGGTCGGTTAAGCCTAGCTTGGCGACCTTCTTCTCGATCTCCGGTCTTAAAGCCCCTTCTCCGGCAAGAACCAGCAAAGCTTTCGGATTGTGCCGGCGGACGGCGCTGAAGATATCGATCAGGAAGTCGTGGTTCTTCTGTTTATTTAACCTGCCGACATGACCGATCACGAGTCGGTCTTCGGCGTGAAATTCTTCCCTCACTTGCTCCCGGACATCAGCGTCGAACTTGAAATCCGGCACGTTAACCGCATTGTTCAGAACGTTCACTTGCTGCCGCTGCGTCAATTTCTTGCCGAACAGCCACTGACCGGCTTTCTTGGAACAGGCGAAGTATTGGGTCGGGTTGTCCTTCAAATGAAACCTGGCGTACAGGCGGAACGGCAGCTTGAAATCCAAGCCCAAATCGCTGAGATGACTGTGTGCGATCCTGCAGGGAACCCCGGCAAGCTTGGCCGCCCGCAGTACGAAACTGCAGTTTTCATTAATGTGCGAATGAACGACCCGATACTCACGATGTTGGGCGAAAAAGTCGTTCAGCGCATGAAAATACAGCTTGTAGTTTCCCGGCTTGATAGATGGCATTCGATAAATTCTTCCTCCAAGCGCGATGATCTCCCGGTCGTAATGCCCCTCTTCGAACCGGTGCACCATGAAATCAAACTGTATTTTGTTTCGATCCATCCGCCGGTAGTAGTTCATGATCATCGTTTCCAAGCCGCCGCGGTTCATCACGGTTACTACCTGCAGAATTCTTACCGGTTCCACCTTGAACACTCCTCATATTCCTTACTCGTATCCAATTCATAGCCTCAAGCATGAGATAAACTCCGGTCGCGAACTTCCATCTGGCACAATGGAAAAATACTTTCCATACGACAGGACTGTACTTCGTTTCGAACCGGACAAACGACCGTTGAATTCTCGGATTGGCAAGCAGCCTCTTGAGCTCTCTTATCTTTAAGAGAGCGGATGCACCATTACGTTGGCCTACAATGTTAAGCCCCAACCCCACTATGTTCATGCAGATTCGATTATTCAGAGCAAGACGGTACTCGTCTTGCAAATCATGTTCGTGAAGAAGAGCTTCCATATGGGCGTATAACTTCCCGAACTTGCTCTCTAACGAAGGGTTATATGCAGATGTTATCGAGGCGGCGTTGGCTCGCCAGTAGTGATAGAAAGGTCGATTGAGGAATACGAACGAGCGGGCGCGATAGAAGGCATGAATGTTAAACAGTGAATCTTCGTTGCTGCCCACGACGCTGAGATCGACGAATTGCAGATTGTTGGCTTTAATAAGTTCAGCCCGGTAAATCTTAGACCAAACCGTGCCCCAAGCGTCCAAATATTCAGGATTGGCAAGTTCTTCCCCCAGCGGACCTACAAGCCGTCTCGTCATGTTTTTTTGCAGTTCTTCATCTCGATACACGCTCTTGTCCGGCAGTTGGAACCCTTTCTCCTTGGCATGAGTGCCGTATTCGCGAACATAAGCACACATGACGATATCCGCGTCTTCCTGCACGGCTTGCTCGTACATGTCCCCATACATCGATTCATCTACCCAATCATCCGGATCAACGAACCCGATATACTTGCCTCGCGCGGCTTGAATCCCCACATTCCTGGCGGCAGAAACACCGCCGTTCTCCCGATCGAGCACAACGATACGGGAATCTCTGCGCGCGTAGCACTCCAGGATTGACAGACTGGCGTCCTGAGAACCGTCATTCACGGCGATAATTTCCAGGTCCGTGCAGGTTTGCGCCAATAAGCTGTCCAAGCATCTCGCCAAATAAGCTTCCATGTTGTATATAGGAACTACGATGCTGACGCTAGCCATACGCTTCCTCCGTCATGTACTTCGAGTAGATGTCGGACAGCTCCCGCTCCACCTGCTGAGAGCTGTACTTCTGCACATACGACAGGCTTGCGGCCCCCATCTTCCGGCTAAGTTCGGACGAGCTGTACAACCGGTAAATCCTGTCGGCGAATTGCTCACTGTCGAGCGGGTTGACGATATACCCGTTCGCGTCCTCGGCTACCAGTTCGACATGTCCCCGGTTACGAGTCGCGATAACGGGCAAACCGCATGCCATAGCTTCCATAATATTAACTGGCAAGCCTTCGCGTAGGCTGCTGGATACTGCCGCATCGCACAATGGCAACACCTTGTCGATATCGTTCCGGTATCCGAGAAAATCAACCATGTGGTCAATTCCCAGCTTGACGACCAGCTTGCCGCATTCTTCTTGGAGCGCCCCCCGACCGGCAAGCAGCAGCTTCATTTTCGGAGCCTTGTCTTTGATCTTTGCCATCGCGTGCAACAGGAGCCGATGATTTTTGTTTTTGTTGAATTCGGCAGCATAGAACATTACAAAATCATCCTGACGGCAACGAAGCTCCGCCCTGCGCCTGAGTTTCTCATCTGCGGGGATAGGACTGAAACGGCTCGTGTTCACTCCGATGCCGTGAACGTGGGCGATGGTCTGCGCTTCGAAGCGGCGGCTGACCGCCAGACGATAATCTTCGTCGTTAATCGTGATCAAGCAATCGGTCACTTTGGAGAGCTGCTTCTCGATCGGGTAATACAGCATCCAGTTCAAGAGCGGGGCGCCTTTGCAGAAATGAAACCCATGCACAGTATAGAGCACCTTGGTTCCTTTCTTTCTGACATTTCGGGCCGCAAGGCGCGTAATTACTCCCCCCATGGGCGTATGGCAATGAATCAACCGATAGCCGTTCTCCTGGATAATCTCTTTTAACTGCCTATAGGCCAGTTGATTCCGTAGGCGAATCGGAGATCGTTCAAACGAAATATTGTACTTTTTATCAACAAACGGGAGGTTCCCCTCGCCTTTGGCAGCGACATGAACTTCCCAGTTTCGTTGCTTAAACCATTCCAGCACGGGCAGATGGAAGGCGCTAAAATGAGTGTCTACCGTCGCGCAGAACAATATCTTATTTGGCATGCAAGCTTTCCCTTTCCATAAGCCGGGTCAAATAATTCAGCAGGTCGGAACGCAGCTCTTCCCGCTGGAGCGCGAATTCGATCGTCGTCTGTATGAATCCCATCTTTTCGCCCACATCGTAGCGGGTTCCATCAAATTGGTAAGCGTACACGGCTTCCTTCCGGTTTAATGTCTCGATGGCGTCGGTAAGCTGGATTTCTCCGCCCGATCCAGGCTCCTGATTGCCCAGAATATCAAAAATGCTCGCATTCAAAATATAGCGTCCCATAATCGCGATATCGGAAGGTGCGACTTCCCGGCTAGGCTTCTCCACCAGATGCTGTATTTTGTACAGCTTTTCCTCGATTCTGCTTCCATCCACGATACCGTATCGGGACACCTCCTCATCCATCACCTGCTGAACCCCAATAATCGACGAGTTGTACCTTTCATACTTTTCAATCATCTGCTTAAGGCACGGTTTGTCCGCCGCAATAATATCGTCGCCCAGCAGCACTGCGAACGGTTCCTGACCAATGAATTTGCGGGCGCACCAGATCGCATGACCCAACCCTTTCGGTTCCTTCTGTCTGATGTAATGGATGTCGATCATCTTCGCGGACTTCTGAACTTCGTTCAGCAATTCGAGCTTCTGCTTCTCCAGCAAAATCTGCTCCAGCTCGATGGAGTTGTCGAAATGATCCTCTATGGCCCGCTTCCCTTTGCCCGTAACGATGATAATATCCTCTATTCCGGATTGGATCGCTTCTTCTACGATATATTGAATGGTCGGCTTATCGACTACGGGCAGCATTTCCTTGGGCATCGCTTTCGTAGCCGGGAGAAACCGGGTTCCCAAGCCTGCCGCGGGTATGATGGCTTTTCTTACTTTCACCATATCCTCAACCTCCTCTCCGATTACCCCGTAATGGCAGCCGCTTCTCTCGTTCTCGCGCGATTATTGGCAATATCGAGCAGAAGCTGTCTCAATTCCACAATATTGAGAGCTTGATAGATTTCGAGCAAGTGCTCAATCTCGGTCATATCTACCTCGGTAGATTTCCCGATGTAAATCTTCGGATACACCTGAACGTCGCCCACTTCCGTGTCCTTCAACAGTTCCTCGTACAGTTTCTCTCCCGGCCGCATTCCAGTAAATTCGATGCCGATCTCTTCCACCGAATAGCCGGATAAGCGAATGACATTTTTGGCTAGATCGACGATTTTAACCGGCTCTCCCATATCCAGCACGAATATTTCTCCGCCATGCGCCAGGGCGCCGGCTTGGATAACCAGTCTCGAAGCTTCAGGAATCGTCATAAAATATCGAACCATATCCGGATGGGTAACGGTTACCGGACCGCCGCGTTCGATTTGCTTGCGAAACAGCGGAATAACGCTGCCCCGGCTTCCCAGCACATTGCCGAAGCGAACCGCGACAAACTTTGTCTGACTGCTCCGGTCCATGTACTGAATAATCATCTCGGCGATTCTCTTCGTAGAACCCATGACGCTGGTCGGATTAACGGCCTTATCCGTAGAGATCATGACGAACGTCTTCACCCCGGCGAGATCGGCGGCCTTCGCCGCATTCAGTGTGCCGAGAATGTTATTTTTGACCGCTTCCTCGGGATTTCGCTGCATTAAGGGGACGTGCTTATGCGCTGCAGCATGGTACACAACGTCGGGACGATGCTCGTTCATCACCGTTGTTATTTTTTCCTCGTCCTGCAGATCCGCAATTTCCGTATAGAACTGAATACTCGAACCTCTGAACAACGATTTCAATTCGATCTCAATGGAGTAGATGCTGTTCTCGCCATGCCCCAGCAGAACAAGCTTGCGCGGGTTAAACTTGGATATTTGCCGGCATACTTCCGAGCCGATCGAGCCTCCGGCTCCCGTTACAAGAATAACCTTATCGGTAACATACCCGGAGATGCTCTCCAAATTGAGCTCGACGGGTTCGCGTCCCAGCAAATCCTCCACTTGTACATCGCGAAACTGACTGACGGCAACTTTCCCCGTGGCAATATCCTCGAGCATCGGTATAATTTGCGTTTTCGCGGTCGTTTTAACGCATTCGTCGTAGATCGTCTTAAGCTGTGACTTGTTAAGCGACGGAATCGCAATGACGATATGATCGATCCGATACGCAGCAGCGATGTTCTCCATGTCCTGGACGCTGCCCGCGACCGGAATTCCCATAATATCGAGGTTTCGCTTTTTCGGATTGTCGTCCACGAAAGCTACCGGCAACAGCGTCTTGTCGGGATTGGACAGCAATTGCCTTGCCAGCATGGTTCCCGCAGATCCTGCACCGACAATTAACGTACGCTGACGATTGTTTTCCATGCTCAGATCTTTTTGCTTCGCATAATAGCTGCGCAGCACCCGCCAGCAGAGCCGAGATCCGCCGATAATCAAAATGTGCAGCAGCCAAGTCACAATCAGCAGTCTGAAATGAACGTCATGAATAATAATCTGCTGGACGATTCCCGCCGTAATGATAGAAAATGTGATCGCCTTCGAAATAATGATCAATTCGCCAATGCTGGCATAATCCCAGTCCTTCTTATACAGCTTGTACCGAATGGCGAATAGGTGATGACTTAGCAGCAACGTCAGTGAACTGACAATGATCGGTAGCTGGAAGACATCGATAGATGCGCTAATCAGAAAGCGGCTGAAGAAAATGGAAGTCAGTACAATCAAAGAATCCATGCCTAGCAGAAATGAAAGCCGTTGTCGATAGGTCACAGCCTATCACCCACCTTTTCTTGCATTCTTCATAAAGAAATTTTGTGCTTTATAACGAACATATATTCAAAAAAAAAA